>Ga0160492_100011_pt1 | contig 372096 bp, 349 predicted proteins | sample DID2MG_FD_108258 | JGI IMG/M metagenome (GOLD analysis project Ga0160492, IMG submission 108258) | Enriched soil microbial communities from UW Madison campus, WI, USA - DID2877_E24_FP2 MG | ecosystem: Environmental > Terrestrial > Soil > Unclassified | place: USA: Madison, Wisconsin | collected... | reverse complement strand
TGCGGAATTGGATTGCAAGATAGTTGGGGAGTCGCCAAGCTGGTTAAGGCACCGGATTTTGATTCCGGCATGCGAAGGTTCGAATCCTTCCTCCCCAGCCAACCGAATACATAACAAAGCTGTTGAACACGCCTGTAAGACACTGGCCCGGGTTCAGCAGCTTTTTTATTTTCCGGATCGGCTGGTGTGTCGTATCGTTCGGTATCACCCCCCGTATCACTCGCAACACTCGTTAGTGTCTTAAACGACCATCGCATCATCCATCATGGCAAACGATAGCTTCATGATTTTCACGGGCACCGCCAACACTCGGCTGGCCGTGGACGTAGTCAACCACCTCGATATGTCCCTGGGCAAGATGACCGTCGGTCGCTTCTCGGACGGGGAGGTGATGGTCGAGATCAACGAGAATGTGCGTGGCAAGGATGTCTTCGTCCTGCAGCCCACCTGTGCGCCCACGAACGACAACCTGATGGAAATCATGGTGATGGTCGATGCGCTGCGCCGCGCTTCCGCCGGCCGCATCACCGCCGCCATCCCGTATTTCGGCTATGCCCGCCAGGACCGCCGCCCGCGCTCGGCGCGCGTGGCCATCTCGGCGAAGGTCGTGGCCAACATGCTGCAAGTGGCCGGCGTCGACCGCGTCCTGACCATGGACCTGCACGCCGACCAGATCCAGGGCTTCTTCGACATCCCCGTGGACAACATCTACGCGGGCCCGATCCTGCTGGGCGACATCTGGCGCCGCAATTTCTCGAACCTGGTCGTCGTGTCCCCGGACATCGGCGGCGTGGTCCGGGCCCGCGCGCTGGCCAAGCAACTGGAAGCCGACCTGGCCATCATCGACAAGCGCCGTCCGCGCGCCAACGTGTCGGAAGTGATGAACATCATCGGTGAAGTCGACGGCCGCACCTGCATCATCATGGACGACATGGTCGACACCGCTGGCACGCTGTGCAAGGCGGCCCAGGCCCTGAAAGACCGCGGCGCCGGCGCCGTGTACGCCTATTGCACGCACCCCGTGCTGTCGGGCGGCGCCATCGACCGCATCGAAGCGTCGGAACTGGACGAACTGGTCGTCACCGACACCATCCCGCTCTCCGAGCAAGGCCAGGCCAGCGGCAAGATCCGCCAGCTGTCGTGCGCCGCGCTGCTGGGCGAGACCATCCTGCGTATCTCGAACGCGGAATCGGTCAGCTCGCTGTTCGTCGATTAAGACGCGGCGTCCCTCGGGCGGGTAGCCCGGATACCGAGTTTTGCGCCTTGCTGGTCGCGGCAAGGCGCAACAAACACGGCGCGCATTTCGCGTGCCGTGCACCAACCGGCGGAGTCTCTTCGCCATTTATTGTTTTTGGAGTTATCCATGAAATTCAATGCCACTGCGCGTAGCGTCCAGGGTTCGAGTGCGAGCCGCCGCCTGCGCCGCGCGGGCCGCGTTCCCGCCATCGTTTATGGCGGTACGGCTGCCCCCCTGAACATCGAACTCGACCACAACGAGATCTACCACGCCCTGCGCAAGGAAGAGTTCCACGCTTCCATCCTGCAAATGGCGCTGGAAGGCGCGGCCAAGGAAGAGCAAGTCCTGCTGCGTTCGGTTCAATGGCACGCCTACAAGCCGCAAGTCCTGCACGTGGACTTCCAGCGCGTGGACGCCAACCAGGCCCTGCGCACCAAGGTTCCGTTCCACTTCGTCAACGCTGAAATCTCGCCGGCCGTGAAGCTGGGCGGCGCCATCATCAGCCACGTCCTGACCGAACTGGAAGTGACCTGCCTGCCGGCCGCTCTGCCCCAGTTCATCGAAGTGGACCTGAAGGACCTGCTGCCTGGCGCTTCGGTCCACCTGGCCGACATCAAGCTGCCCAAGGGCGTGACGTACGTCCCCCACGGCGGTGACGACAACCCGCTGGTGGCTTCGGCCGTCGTGAAGGGCGGCGCTGCCGCTGCCGAGGAAGGCGAAGCCGAAGCTCCGGCCGCCTAAGTCTGCCGCGGGCCCTCGCGCCCGCAGGCGGCTTGAGCCCGAAACCCTGCGTGTGCATTTGCATGCGCAGGGTTTTTTGGTTTAAACACCCCCCATCATGTCTACTCCCATACGCCTCATCGTGGGATTGGGTAATCCCGGTCCCGACTACGAAACCACCCGGCACAACGCCGGCTTCTGGCTCGCCGACCACCTGGCGGACGATCTGCGCGCGTCTTTCGCGCTGGAGAAGTCTTTTTTCGGCATGGTGGCCAAGGCCCGGCTGGGCGCGGACAGCGTGCTGCTGCTCAAGCCCACCACCTACATGAACCGTTCCGGCCAGGCGGTCGGGGCGCTGGCCCGCTTCTACAAGCTGACGCCGGAGCAGGTGCTGGTGCTGCACGACGAACTCGACCTCATGCCCGGGCAGGTGAAACTGAAGCAGGGGGGCGGCCATGCCGGCCACAACGGCCTCAAGGACATCCAGGCCGCGCTGGGCAGCCCCGCCTTCTGGCGCCTGCGCATCGGCATCGGCCATCCGCGCACGCTGGGCCTGGCGCAGCAGGTGGCGGATTTCGTTCTGCATCCGCCGCGCCGCGAGGAACAGAAGCAGATCGAAGCCGTCATCGACCGCTGCCGCGCCGTGGTGCCCGCCATGCTGGCCGGCGATTTCCCGCTGGCCACCCGCCAGCTCCATAGCGGCAACGACGCCTGATGGCCGAAACCGCCCGCCCGTCCGCCGCGCCGCCCGCGAGCACGCGGTTTCGCGGCGAAGTCGTGGATTTCTGGCGATTCATCCGCCGGCCGCGCCCGGTGGCGCGGCTGCCCGGCAGGGCGGCCGCCAGCGGGCTGGTGGCGGACTGGTGGCCCAACCTCTCGCCCGGGCGCCTGCTGGCCTGGGCCGGTTTGCTGTGGGCCCTGAACCTGTTCGCGCTGGGGCCGGTGGCGGTGGCCGCGGCCGGGCTGGGGGGCGTCACGCACCGGCTCGACCCCACCAACATCCCCTGGCTGACCGCCGTGATCTGGGCGCCGCTGGTCGAGGAGATGCTGTTCCGCTATGGCCTGCGCCGGCCGAAGCAGGCCCTGTGGCTGATCCCCGCGATGCTGCCCGTGGTGCTGTGGGGCCCCAAGGTCTGGACCGGCCTCCTGCTCGCCGCCTTCGTGATCCTGGCATGCTGGGGCGCGCGACAGCGCGCCGAGCTCCTGAAGGGCTGGGACACCACCTGGCGGCGCTACTACCTCAAGCACTTCGGCCTGGTGTTCCACCTGGTCGCGCTGACCTTCGCCGCCGTGCACCTGACCAACTTCGTCTACGCCAAGACGCCGTACTGGCTGTTGCCCCTGCTGGTCCTGCCGCAATGGCTGACCGGCCTGGTGCTGGGCTGGATGCGCGTGCGGCGCGGCATCGGCGCGGCCATGCTGCTGCACTCGCTTTTCAACGCCGGCCCCATTTTGATGATCTGGCTCGTCATGCGCCTGGTCCCCTCCGCGGCCGCCTAACGGGGCCGCATGCCCCGTCGCTCCCGGAAAACCATTCGGCCCGGCGGGGTAAACTAGAACGTTAACGATCAATACCGTACTTACACAGGATTCCCATGGCTCTGCAATGCGGCATCGTCGGCCTGCCCAACGTTGGCAAATCGACACTCTTCAATGCTCTGACCCGCGCCGGCATCGCCGCCGAGAACTATCCGTTCTGCACCATCGAACCCAACGTCGGTGTGGTCGAGGTGCCGGATCCGCGTTTGCAGAAGCTGGCTGAAATCGTCAAGCCTGAACGCATCCTTTCCGCCACCGTCGAATTCGTCGACATCGCGGGCCTGGTCGCCGGCGCGAGCAAGGGCGAAGGCCTGGGCAACCAGTTCCTCTCGCACATCCGCGAAACCGACGCCATCGTCAACGTGGTGCGCTGCTTCGAGGATCCCAACGTGATCCACGTGGCCGGCAAGGTCGATCCCATCGCCGACATCGAAGTCATCGAAACCGAACTGGCCCTGGCCGACCTGCAAACCGCCGAGAAGGCCCTGCAGCGCCACCAGAAGACGGCCCGCTCCGGCGACAAGGAATCGCAGCGCATCGTGGCCGTGCTGGAAAAGTGCGTGGCCCAGCTGAACGAAGCCAAGCCCATCCGCGCGCTGGACCTGAGCACCGAGGAAAAGGCCGACATCGCCCAGCTCTGCTTCATCACCGCCAAGCGCGCGATGTACGTGGGCAACGTGGCCGACGACGGTTTCACCAACAACCCGCTGCTCGACCGCCTGACCGAATTCGCCGCCGCGCGCAACGCGCCCGTGGTCGCCATCTGCGCCGCCATCGAATCCGAGATCGTCGACCTGGACGACGCCGACCGCCAGGCCTTCCTGTCCGACATGGGCATGGAAGAACCCGGCCTGAACCGCCTGATCCGCGCCGCCTTCAAGCTGCTGGGCCTGCAAACCTACTTCACCGCCGGCGTGAAGGAAGTGCGCGCCTGGACCGTGCCGATCGGCGCCACCGCGCCCCAGGCCGCGGGCGTCATCCACACCGACTTCGAACGCGGCTTCATCCGCGCGCAAACCATCGCCTACGAAGACTTCATCACCTACAAGGGCGAGCAGGGCGCGAAGGAGGCGGGCAAGATGCGCGCCGAAGGCAAGGAATACATCGTGCAGGACGGCGACGTGATGAACTTCCTGTTCAACGTCTGACGCCACGCCTCCGCGCGTATCAAAAAGCCCTGCTTGGCAGGGCTTTTTTCATTGCGGCGCCGGCGCGGGGTGAGCGTCGGCGACCGGCATGCGGCGATCAGTCGACGGAGCGTCGATGCGTGGTGGCGATGCCGGCCTGCTTGGTGGCCTCGGCGATCCTCTTTTCGTAGAAGGCCCGATCCGGCGCGAACTTGGGCAAGACGTTGCGCTCATCGAAGTTCTGGACCGAACTATTGATCAGCTTGAGCTGGAAATACCGCGTCGATGCCTTTTGCACCTCCAGGGTGTCCCAGTTGGAGCAATCCATGAAGCCGACCGAAACCGTGGCCGTCTTGGTGGCGCCCGCGGGCAGGCCGCCCTTGTGCTTGAAGTAGCTGGAAACCTGGCAATGGCGATCCGTGGTTTGTTCGCCGTTGAGGAACAGCCACGCGTCCCATTGCGCCGAAGAAATATTGAAGCGGCTGCCGTTGGTGACCTCGTACGCGAAATCCGAGCGCGAAAAGAACTTGTCCTTGTCGATGCTCACGCCTTTGGCCGTGACCTTCGCAAGTTCCGCTTCGACTTCCCGCAGAAGCTTCTCTTCCTGCGCGAATCTGTCGGCGTTCCTGGCAATCTCCGCCGTGGCGTTCGCCACTCTCTCGCCCTGGGTCCGGATGTATTCGTCGGCCTCCTGGGTGATGACCAGGCGTGGCGTCAATTTCGGGTACTTGTCGATGAGCCGCTGCAGATCGAAATCGCTGACGGCCCAGTTGAACGCGTCCCGCTGCGCAATCGTCATGTCCGCCCAGGCCTTGTTCAAGGAGGCCTTGTAGGCGGCTGCGTCGGTGGTGGCCAGGCGCGTATCGAGGCCTTTGTCGCATCCCGCGAGAGCGAGGGCCGCCGTGAGGATGAGCGCTCCTCGATAAATTGACCGCATGTTTCGGTTCTCGTGAATTTGTTACGGCCGTACTTTACCTAAATGCGGCGGGTTTCGCTGGCGGGCGCTCAACGCCGCCCATGTTCCCGGTCGCCCGGATCGACGGTCCGGATCGTGACGGCGTCCGCGTGTTGGGGGATGTCGGGGTTGCAGGCGCTCACCACGACGCGGGCAGCGCGGCGGGGCCTGCGAGCGAGGGGAAATGCGGCAGCACTTCCTCGGCCAGCTCCTGGATGACGTCGGCGGGCGGCCGTCGCGCGAACTGGATGCCGAGCGCGGCATGGTTCACGCCGGCTTCCTGCCAGGTGTGCAGCAGGTCGATCAGGCCCTCGCGGCCGGTGCGCAACACGTAGCCGCCTTGTTGCGGCGAGCGCGGATGGTCGGGGTCGTCGGTCAGGTCCAGCCATTCGTTGGTCATGTGCGGCCGGAAGCCGCCGTCGGGAATTCGCTGGCGCCAGGCGCGGATCTTGGCGGCCAGGCGTTGCGGCCCTTCGGCGGCGTGCGTGGCGTCGGGGTAGGTCAGCCAGCCGTCCGCGTGCTCGGCGATCCAGCCCAGCGGCCGGCCAGGGCCTGGCGCTGGTGCCGCAGGAATATGCGCGGGAGGAGATCGCCGCGGGGCGGCTGGCGCTGGCCCTGGACAAGCCCTGGCCTGCGCGCTTCGCCTACTACGTGGTGATGCTGCCGGAGTCTGAGCAGCGGCCGGAGGTCGCGGCGTTCGTGGCCTGGCTGCACGACGAGGCGCGGGGAGCGGCCTCGGCGCAAGCGCCGGTTCAGTAGCTGCCGGCAGGCAGCACGTCGGCCAGCCACGCCTCTGGGCTGGGCTCGGCGCGCAGCATGTGGCGCACCCAGGCGTCGCGCTCATGCGCGGTGACCGCCAGTTCCCAGACGCAGGCCAGGGCCGGCGCCTGCACGGGCTCGAAGCGGCGGGGATCGTCCAGCGGCGCCGACAGCATGCGCTGGCACACGATGCCGCCGGACAGCCACCAGTCCACTAGCAGCCAGACGGCTTCTTCGCCGACGTGCACGATGCAGAACCCCAGGCCGTGGCTGCGTTCGCCGGCCGCATGGTCGCGCAGGACGGCAGCCGCCGCGTCGCGGGCGGCGCGCGCCACCTCGGCGGACAGCATGGGCACGGCCGGGTCGGGATCGCGCTGGATCGCGTAGGCCTTGATCGTATGCGCGGCATCGCGCCAGGTGTCCAGGCAGGCGATGCGGCGGGGGACGTAGGGTTCGGGTGGCAAGGGCATGTCGGCGTAGCGCAAGCAGGGCGGCTCAGGCCTGCGCCGGCTTGTCGCCGGCGGCATGCAGGAAGTTCTGCTCCAGCACGCTGAGCACGCGGTTCAACGTGTCGATGTCGGCCGCCGACAGGCCCTTGAGCGATTCTTCGAAAAAGGCGGCCCGCTTGGGCAGGGCTTCGTTCACGACCGCCTGCCCGGCCGGCGTGAGGCTGGCGTTGGTCAGGCGGTTGTCCTGCGGATCCACGGCGCGCGCGATCCAGCCCAGTTTCTGCATGGCCTGCAATTGGCGCGTGAGGGAAGCGGGGTCCAGCCGGCAGCGTTCGGCCAGGTGCTTCTGCGAGCACTGGCCGCATTCGTGCAGGGCCAGGAGGATGCGCCAGCGGGGCAGGGCGTGGCCCACCCTGCCGCTGAATGCGCTCTGCATGACGCGATAGGTCAGCCCCATGTGCTGGATGACCTGCAGGCCTTGTTGCTGTTTGGGCAAAAGCTATTCTCCGACGCTGGCCGGCTCCGCCTTGGGACGGACCAATTGAACCGGGGGCACGCGCCGCACGCACCAGAGGGCGAACACGGCGACGGCCAGGGCGATGAGCTGCCCTTCATGGATGGCGCCGACGAGCGCGACGCGCGCGATCTCGATCAGCGAGGTCCCATCCTGGCCCTGGTGCGCCAATTGTGCCAGGAACTGCGTCTGGGCCTCGGGATTGACCAGCATCTGGGGATCGTTCAGCTCCGGCAGCCAGCGCGCGGAAGCGCCGCGCAGCGTGGATTCGACGCCGCTGAAGTAGCTGTGGCTGACCATGGTGCCCACGATGGCCGTGCCCAGCATGCCGCCGATCATGCGCAGGGATTGCAGCAGCGCGGTGGCGATGCCGAGGTGGCTGCGGCCCGCCGTCTGCTGCGCGAAGACCGTGAGGTTGGGCATGATGAAGCCCATGCCCAGGCCGGCCATCAGCATGTAGGCGGCGATCACGCCGTGCGAGGTGTAGCTGTGGGTGGTGACGATGCCCAGGCACGACAGCGCCATCAGGATGAAGCCCGCGTACAGCATGCGGTTGGGATGGCGGATCCGGGTGATGATGCGGCCGTTCACGATGCTGCCCACCGTGATGAAGACGACCATCGGCGTGATCAGCATGCCCGCGTCCTGCGGCGACAGGCCGAAGCCGCCCTGCAGCAGCAGCGGCGCATAGAACAGCAGCGAATACATGGTCACGCCCACCAGCAGGGCCAGCGTGAACAGCATGGCCAGGCCGCGGTTGCGGAACATGTCCAGCGGGAGCAGCGGATGCGGACAGCGCCGTTCCCACCAGTAGAGCAGGACGAAGGCCGCGACGCTGGCGGCGCCGAGCAGCACGATGGCGGTGCTGATCCCTTCCTTGGGCAGCAGTTCGACCAGCAGCTGGAGCGTTCCCAGGGCCAGCGCGATGAGCAGCGCGCCCTGCCAGTCGAGCCGCACGGGGCCGGCCGTGTTGTTGCGCAGGTGCGGCAGGTAGCGGGCCACGAACCACAGGCCCAGCACGCCGATGGGCAGGTTCACGTAGAAGACGGAGCGCCAGCCGTAGTGTTCCGTCAGCGCGCCGCCCAGCGTGGGGCCCACCGCGTTGGCGATGCCGAAGGCGGAACTGAGCATGACCTGCCAGCGCAAGCGCACGTGCGGGTCGGGAAAAAGATCGGGAATGGACGCGAAGGCGGTGCCCACCAGCATGCCGCCGCCGATGCCCTGCAGCGCCCGCGCCAGCACCAGGGCGAGCATGCTGTCGGCCGCGCCGCACAGCGCCGAGGCCAGGGTGAACAGCACGATGGCCGCCACGACGAAGGGCTTGCGCCCGTAGTAATCGCCCAGCCGGCCGAAGATGGGCACGGTGATGACGGACGTCAGCAGGTAAGACGTCGCTACCCATGCATACAGTTCGAATCCCTTGAGTTCGGCCACAATGGTCGGCAACGCCGTGCCCACCACGGTCTGGTCGATGGCGACCATCATCATGACGAAGCACATGCCGAGCATGGCGAGCAGGGTTTGCCGGAAGGGAAGCACCTGGCCGGGTGAGTGCGGGGTGCCGGAAGCGGGGGCGGACATTGTTGGATGGATCAATGATTGATGTATCAATCATTCTAGTCCTACAATCCGCCAGACAGAAAATCGTCAGCTTCCGCGCCGAATTCCAAGGGGCGGACGCCGGCGGTTTGGCGGGCCGCGTCGCGAACGCGGCCCGATTTGTTACGATAGCGGTATCTGTGCGCCGGCCCGGCCGGCGTCTTCACCTCTCAAAAGGGCCAGCGGCGCCTGCCCGGTGGTCTTTTCCACCGGTAAAGCACCATCCTCGCGCTCCGGCGCGGTGGGCGGCATTCGAGGATTTCCAGTCGAGGTACCGACGGGGCAGCAATGAAAACGTGGTTCAAGCGCATTTTGATAGGCCTGGTGGTGTTGGTTGTCGTGGCCGTCGTTGGCCTGGCCATCTTCTTGCTGACATTCGACCCCAATGCGTACAAGTACAAGCTGGAAGAGCTTGTCCAGCAACGCTACCAGCGCACGCTGACGATCGACGGCGAGATCGAGCTGTCGCTGTTCCCGCGCATCGGCTTGTCGGTGCAGGGCGTGTCGCTGTCCGAGCCCGATAGCGCCGAGACCTTCGCCTCCATCGAAAGCACCCGCCTGGCGGTTGCCGTGTGGCCCTTGCTGTCGAACAGCTTCGTGGTGGACCACGTGGCCATCAGCGGCCTGAAGGCGCGCGTGATCCGCGACAAGCAAGGCCACTTCAATTTCAGCAACCTCGTGGGCGGCGCCACGCCTGTCACCGAGGCGCCGGCCAATCCGGCGGAAGCGCTGGTGGGCGCGGCCCAGAGCGCGGCGCAGGCCATCACCAACGGCAGCCTGCCGCAGCCCCGCAACAACATGCAGATCGACATCGCCGGCCTGGACCTGAAGGACGGCGAAGTGCAACTGCAGGACGCCATCAGCGGCATGGCGGTGGCGGTCACCAAGATCAACGCCAACACCGGGCGCGTCACGTTCAACCAGCCGTTCGACGTGCGGCTCACCGCGCGCGTCGAAGGCGGCAACCCGCGCGTGGACGCCAACCTGACCGGCCAGGCGCTCTTGACGCTGGACCCGTCCGCCAAGCGCTATGCGGCGCAAAAGCTCGACCTGCGCATGGACGGCAAGCTGCCCGGCGCGGAAGCCAAGAGCCTGGCGATGCGCGGCAACCTCGCGTTCAACGGCCAGAAGTCGGCGCTGGACGTGGCCGGCCTGGAAGTCGTGTTCCAGGGCGACGTCACCGATCCCGCCGCGCGCGCCACCAATGTGGACGCCAGCGTGGCCATGCCCAAGCTGTCGATCGATCCGCACAAGAGCCAGTTGCAGATCGAGAAGCTCGCCATCCGCGCCAAGGGCGGCGTGGCCGACGGCCCGTTCGAATTCGCCGTGGACGCGCCGGCGCTCAATATTTCCCCCGCCTCCGCCACCGGCGAAGCGTTGACCGGCCGCGTGCGCATCAGCGGCCTGGACGCCAGCTTCGGCCTGAACGGCATCAGCGGCAACGCCGGCGAGCTCGACATCAAGGAAGCCAAGCTGGACAGCACGTCCAAGAACGGCGAACGGATCGTCAAGCTGAACTTCGCGTCGCCGTTGTCGCTGAATCTCCTGCAGCGCAGCGGCGGCCTGTCCGGCCTGCGCGGCGACGTCAACATCACCGATCCCGGACTGCCCAAGGGCAGCCTGCAGATCCCCGTGATCGGCAGCGTGACTGCGGACCTCTTGAAGGATCAAGCCACCAGCAAGATCAACGCCGTGCTGGAAGGCGGCAAGTTCGACCTGAGCGCCGACATCACCAAGCTGAGCGATTCGCCCCGCGTGAATTTCGCGCTGGTCGTGGATACGCTGGACCTGGACAAGCTGGTGCCGCCCGTGGCGGCGCCCGCGCCCAAGCCGCCCGCCGAGGGCAAGAAGGACGAAAGCAAGCCGGTGCAGCCCGCGCCGGCGCCCGCGGCCCCCGCCGACGATTCGATCGACCTCTCCGCCCTGGTCGGCCCCAGCGTCAACGGTACGCTGAAGGTCGGCAAGCTGGTGGTGCGCGGCCTGAAGGCCGACGACGTCGGCGCGTCGGTGAAGCTGGACAAGGGCAAGCTGGAAATCACCAGCCTGACGGCCGGGCTCTACGGCGGCAAGCTGGCGGGCGCCCTGACGGTCGACGCCGCGCAGGGCAATCAGCTGGCCACCAAGATGTCGCTGGCGGGTATCGCGATCGAACCGTTCCTGATGGACCTGGCGAACCGGAACGTGCTGAGCGGCACCGGCAGCCTGGCGCTGGACCTGAAGACGGCGGGCGCGAACGCCTACGCCATGAAGAGCGGCCTGGGCGGCACCATGCAGCTGCGCCTGCGCGACGGCGCGGTCAAGGGCATCAACCTCACGCAGACGCTGCGGGACCTGAAGGCCGCGTTCAAGCCCGAGTCGCAGGACGAGACCGTGCCGGCCGATACCAGCAAGCAGACGGCCTTCTCCGAAATGGACGCGGACCTGGCGTTCACCAAGGGCGTGGCCGCCGTGAAGCGCCTGAACGTCGTGTCGCCGCTGTTGCGCGTGACGCAGGGCGATCCGGCCACGATCGACTTCGTCAAGAGCGAGCTGGATCTGGTGGCGCGGGCGCGCGTGGTCAACCCCGCCGCCGATCCCGAAGGCCAGGAACTGATCGATCTGAAGGATGTGACCATCCCCGTGCACGTGAAGGGGCCGTTCGAGAAACCGACCTACACGCTGCTCTGGAAGGACGCCGTCGGCGCCATCCTGAAGCGCAGCCTGGAGAACAAGCTGCGCGAAGCCGTCACCGGCAAGGGCAAGAACGGCGCAGCGGTCGACAAGGCATTGAAGGGCTTGCTGGGCAAATGAGCGCACACTTCCAACCCATCGCCGAATGCGGCGCCACGGGGCAGGCCGAGGCCGCCGGCTACCACCGCCAGTGGCTGATCGCCAACGATTCCGGGCAATGGCTCAATCGCGAGCTGTGCCCCCGGCTGGCCGAGGTGTCGGTCGAGCTGCGGCTGGGCTACCTGGTGCTGAAGGCGCCGGGCATGCTGCGCATGGATATTCCGCTGGACGTCATCGAGGATGACGACAGCGTGCGCTACAGCATGAAGGTGGGCGAACAGGCCATCGACGTGATCGACGAAGGGGAACTGGCCGCGGCCTGGATCTCCAATTTCGTGCAGGTGCCTTGCCGCATCATGAAGGTGCACCCCGACACGCCCGTGGCCGCCTGGCCCGCCTGAGGGGCCGCGCGCGGCTCCGCGCAAGCGGGGCAAACCCTCTTCGGCGCTACTGCGCGCCGGCGCGCCGGTATTCGAAAGCGGCGTGGGCCAGCAGGCCCGCCACCAGGCCCCAGAAGGCCGACCCGATTCCCCAGAAACTGAAACCCGATGCGGTGGCCAGCAGCGTGATGAGCGCGGCTTCGCGGCGCTGGGGATTGGCCATGGCCGCGGCCATGCCGCCCATGATGGTGCCCAGCAGGGCCAGGCCGGCCAGGGCCGCCAGCAGGGCGGGAGGCAGGGCCTGGAAGAACACCGCCACGGCGCCCGCCACGACGCTCAGCGCGACGTAGCCCAGGCCGTAGGTGGCGGCGGCGATGTAGCGCTTGCCCGGGTCCGGATGGGCTTCGGGGCCCGTGCAGATGGCTGCGCTGATGGCGCCCATCGTGACGCTGTGCGCGCCGAAGGGCGCGGCCAGCAGGCCCAGCAGGCCGGTGGCGGCCACCAGGCGGGACGCGGGCGGGCGATAGCCGGCGGCTTGCAGGATGGCCAGGCCGGGCAGGTTCTGGGAGGCCATGGCCACCACGAACAGAGGAATGCCCAGGCTGACCGCGGCCTGCGCGCTGAAGGCGGGCGTGGTCCAGACGAATTCGGTGAGGCGCCAGTCCAGCAGGTCCAGCCGCATCAGGTCCAGCGCGAACGCGATCGCGATCGCCACCAGCATCACCACCAGCACCGCGTAGCGCGGCGCCAGCCGCCGGCAGACCAGGTAGGACGCGCACATCGCCAGCACCAGCGCGGGCTGATGGCTGATGCTGCCGAAGATGCCCATGCCAAAGTTGAGCAGCACGCCGGCCAGCATGGCCGCGGCGATCTCGCCGGGGATGCGGCGCAGGATGGGGTCGATCCAGCCGAACAGGCCGCAGGCCAGCGTCAGGGCGGCTGCCAGCACGAAGGCGCCGATGGCCTCGTTGAATGGCACGCCGGCCAGCGCGGTGACCAGCAGGGCGGCGCCCGGGGTGGACCAGGCCATCACGATGGGCAGGCCGGTGCGCAGGCTGTACAAGGCGCCGCCGAAGCCGAAGGCGAGGCTCAGCGAGCCGATCCAGGAGCCGATGCGCGCCGCGTCCAGGCCCGCGGTGTGGCCGGCCTGCACCATCAGCACGGCGGTTCCGCCGAAGCTGACCAGGACGGCGACGAGGCCGGCCGCGACGGCCGACGCGGAGAGGTCGCGGCGGGCGCTGTGGCGGGGAGGCGGGAGGTCGATGCTGGATTCGGCGGCGTCGCTCATGCGGCACCAGTGAGGCGGCGGTACTTGGCCATGAGCTGTTCCTGGCCTTCATGCCATTGCGGGTGCAGTTCGATGCACTCCACCGGGCATACCACCTTGCATTGCGGCTCGTCGTGGTGGCCCACGCATTCCGTGCAGCGATCAGGGTCGATCACGTAATAGTCCGCGCCCATGGAAATCGCCTCGTTCGGGCACTGGGGCTCGCAAACGTCGCAATTGATGCATTCTTCGGTGATGGTCAGGGCCATGGCGGGGCTGCGGTAAAAGCGGTGGGGCGACCGCTATTGTACCGCCGCCGCCCGTTCGGCCGGGGCAGCGGAGAAAGGGCGCGGAGCGCGCCCTTCGGGGAGGGAGCGGCGCCGGCCGCTCAGCCCGGCCAGGATTGCTCGCGGCGCTCCTTGGCCTTTTCCTGCAACCAGCGCTCGACCGACGGGAACACGAACTTGCTCACGTCGCCGCCCAGCTGGGCGATCTCGCGCACGATGGTGCCCGAGATGAACTGGTATTGGTCCGAGGGCGTCATGAACAGGGTTTCGACGTCGGGCAGCAGGTGGCGGTTCATGCCGGCCATCTGGAACTCGTATTCGAAGTCGGACACGGCGCGCAGGCCGCGAACGATGACGCGGCCGCCCTGGTCGCGCACGAAGTCCTTGAGCAGGCCGCCGAAGCTTTGCACTTCCACGTTGGGATAGTGGCCCAGCACTTCGCGCGCGATCTCAACGCGCTCGTCGATGCTGAAGAAAGGCTTCTTGTTGCGGCTAATGGCGATCCCTACCACGACTTTGTCGAAAAGCGTGGCCGCACGGCGGACCAGGTCCTCGTGGCCTCGGGTCAGCGGGTCGAAAGTGCCGGGATATACAGCGGTGATCATGCGAGCTCCGTACCGTTATTAGTGGTGTACACCATCCTCCGAAGCTCGGATTATTGATCTATTTGCGCAATGCAGCAAATTCCAGGAGATGGTAGTGGACCGCGCCTGCCTTGTCCTGTCGCAAAATCGTGAATCCTTCGGGGGCTTCGATAGAGGTTTCGGCTTCGACGTAGACCAATCCGCGCTCGGTCAGGATGCCCGGGAGCAGCGGCCACAGTCGCGGCAGCCAGCCCTGGCCGAAGGGCGGATCCAGCAGGATCAGGTCGAACCGGGACGCATCCATCCGTTCGGCCACCTGCATGGCATCGCCCGCGTGGATGCGTATCATGTCGGCTTTGAGTTTATCGCGCAGTGTCCGTAGCGCGGACGCCGCGGCCCTGTCCCGCTCGACCATCTGCACGTGCGCCACGCCGCGCGAGGCCGCTTCGAACCCCAGGGCGCCGCTGCCGGCGAACAGGTCGAGCACTGTCTTGTCGGCGAATTCGCCGCCCCACAGGTGGGTCAGCCAGTTGAACAGCGTTTCGCGGACCCGGTCGGGCGTGGGCCGCAAGGTCTCCACGTCGGGCACGACGATGGGGGTGCGCCTGTATTGGCCCCCGACGATACGAATATACTTGTTACCCATGTTCAGCCGCTTCTTCAAGAAAAAATCCCCTCCGCCCGCCGCGCCGGCCCAGCCCGCGCCGCCGCCGGAGGCCGTAGACGCCGTCCCCGCGCCGGCAGAGCCCGCCGCCGCGCCGGCCATCCCGGCGCCGGCGCCCCAACCCAAGCCTGAGGCGCCGGTTCCGGCCCCGGCTCAAGTCCAGGCGCCAGCCCAGGCCCCGGTTCCGGCTCAAGCCCAGGTTCAGGCTCCTGCCCAAGTTCAGGCCCCGGCCCCGGTTCAAGCTCCGGCCGCGTTCCAGGCACCGACCCAGGTTCAAGCCCCGGCCCAGGCTCCGGCCCAGGCCCCGGCACCCACTCCGGTTGCGCCGGCAGTCGCGCCGCCCGCAGCTGCGCCCGCCCCCGCCGCGGAGGCGGTTCGCGAGCCCGTCGTTCCGCCCGCCGCGCCGCCGGCGCCTGCCGCGATTCCCGCGGCAGTGGCGCCCGAGCCCGTTCCCGCGCCCGTCGCCGAGGCGCCCAAGAAGGCGTCCTGGCTGTCGCGGCTGAAGCAGGGCCTGTCGCGCACCGGCCAAAGCATTGGCGGCATTTTCGTCGGCGTCAAGGTCGACGAGAACCTGTTCGAGGAACTCGAATCGGCGCTCATTATGGCCGATGCGGGCCTGGAGGCCACCGAGAAGCTGCTGACCGCGCTGCGCGCCCGGGTCAAGAAGGAGCGCATCGAAGACCCGGCCAAGGTGAAGACCGCCCTGCGCCAACTGCTCGCCGACCACCTGCGTCCGCTGGAGCGCGATTTCGACCTCAAGCGCGCGCAGCCGCTGGTCGTCATGATCGCGGGCGTCAACGGGGCGGGCAAGACCACCTCCATCGGCAAGCTGGCGCACACGTTCCAGCGCCAGGGGGCCAGCGTGCTGCTGGCGGCGGGCGACACTTTCCGGGCGGCCGCCCGCGAGCAGCTCGTCGAATGGGGCAGCCGCAACAACGTTACGGTGATTTCCCAGGACGGCGGCGATCCGGCGGCGGTGGCGTTCGACGCCGTCAACGCGGGGCGCGCGCGCGGCATGGGCGTGGTGATGGTGGATACCGCCGGCCGCCTGCCGACGCAGCTGCACCTGATGGAAGAACTCAAGAAGATCCGCCGCGTGATCGGCAAGGCGGATGCCGCGGCGCCTCACGAGGTGCTGCTGGTGGTCGACGGCAATACCGGGCAGAACGCCCTGGCGCAGATCCGCGCCTTCGATGCGGCCATCAATCTGACGGGCCTGGTCGTGACCAAGCTGGACGGCACCGCCAAGGGCGGAACGCTGGCGGCGGTGGCCGCGGGCAGCCAGGGCGTGCGCCCGATCCCGGTGTACTGGATCGGCGTGGGCGAAAGCCTGGAAGACCTGCAGCCCTTCGTGGCCGACGAATTCGCAGGGGCCTTGCTGTCGGATTGATGTTCGCGAATCCGGCGCGCTTGCGCCGGAGCAGGACAAACGCAAAGGGACGGCGCAAGCCGTCCCTTTTGAGTTCAAGCCCGCTTCATTTCCAGAAAGGTTTGCTTGCAGCCAAGTCGTCGAAGGCCTTTTGCGCGTCTTCCGCCAGTTCCTGCAGGCGGGCGCTGATCCATCCCAGCGCGAACCAGGCCTGCGGGTGGGTGGCGGTACAGGCCTCGTAGTAATCCTTGGCCACCGCCAGGTCGTTGATCTCTCCCAGGACGTCCTGCACGCGCGACAGCAGCTTGCGGTAGCCGCGCAGCTTGTTCGCGGGCAGCAGCGATTCGGCGAAGGCCAGGCTGTAGCGCAGCCGCTTGCCGCGCTTGCGCAGTTCGTGCCGGGTGGGGATGTCCAGCGTGGCGAATTGCGTGCCCTGGTCGGCCACCTTGCCGTGCCAGCGATGCAGGCGGCGGGCCAGCTGCTTGCGCAGGCGCTGCGGGTCGGGCTCGGGCGCCAGCATCGGGATGATGGTGGGCCGCACGCTGGGGCCCGCCACGCCGCCTTCCAGCCGGATGGCGGGTTCGGGCGCGGAGTCGCTGGGCGTGCCGTTCGCGATGGCCTGGCCTTCGGACGAAGCCAGTGCCGGCGGCACCTCCAGGCTCCATTCCAGCAGTTCCAGCAGCCAGGCCTGGAAGGCCTTGCCGCCGGCGATCGCGCGCGCGTCCTGTTCGGGAGGAGCGGCCTCCATGGGAATCACCGGCATGCCGGCGCGCATCAGCGCGGGCGCTACCGTTTCGTTCAGCACGTCCTGGTCGCGGTTGGCGCCGAACGCGGCGAAGTGCGTGCGCACGCCCTGAAGGATGGAGTCGGGAATGGGCGCGATCCAGCCATCGAAGAGTTTCCAGGCCGAACGCAGCCGCCGCACGCCCACGCGCAGCTGGTGCACGTGTTCGGAGTTGCCGGCCCGGTAGGCGTCTTCGGTGTCCACCTCGGCCAGCACGGAGGCGTTGCGGGCGATCTGGTCCAGGCATTCGGCGGCGATGCGCGCCATGGCCTGCGACGGCGTCATGTCTTCGCGCAGCTTGACCCCGGCCGCGCCGCGCGGCGCCCAGAACTGGGCGATGGCCTGCGTGCGGCGGGCTTCCAGGTCCTCGCCCGGGATGGCGTCCGCGTCGGCCAGCCGCTGCGCCAGTTGCGCGAGCGCATCGCCGCGCTCGGACTTGCTGCGGGGGTCCAGCACCAGGCCGTGGCGCTGCTGCCAGCCGCGCGCGGCCGCGAAGATGGCCGCGGGGCGCCCCGAGACCAATTCGAATTCCAGCTCGGAGATGGGCAACTCCAGCGCGCCGGCGCGCAGGATGCCGGTGTCGTAGGCCAGTTCGATCGTGCCGTAGCGCGTGCGGACCTTGCGCAGCAGCCGCTGCACGTCGGTTTCGTAGCGCAGGCCGAGTTCGCCCTTGATGGCCGACAGCGCGGCTTCGACTTCGGTGCCCGCATAGACCGACAGGTCCAGCACGGGGCCGGGCCGCGGATGATTGAGTTCGATGCGCGTAATGGCGTTGATGCCGGGCATCTTCAGGGTCTGCACCCAATCGCGTCCTTCCTGGCGCAGCCGGATCGCGATGCGCGCCCGCGCGAGTTCGCGTTCGGGCGTATCGAAATACATGGCATGCAGGCGGATGCGCGTCGCCTCGCGTTGCTTGATCTCACGCTGCACGGCCGGGCGCGAGGCCGCTGGCACGTGCAGTTTCAATTCCTGTTCCGACATGGCGGCAAGTGTCCAACGGCAAAAGCCGAGATATTAATCAAACGAGAGGGGTGATTTGATGACCGGTCATATTTGGTTCACATGGAGCATAAACGGGTTTGCGGCGCATCAACAACCGCAAGAGCCGCTCCGGAGCATGACTGGAGATCGGACCAAATCTCCGCAATTTACCCAGTATCAGTGATATGCAAGGGTCGGCCCCTCTTTTCTAATTGTAAGTCTCGGATGAGGTAGTTCCTGCCATGTCCCGACCGACGATTGCGCCCGCGTGAACACTCCACAAGCCGGCGCCGACCCTGAGAGAGAAAAGCGCCATGAACCGCACGTATCGCATCGTCTTCAATCGCCGCTCCGGCCAGTGGCAGGTCGCCAGCGAGCACGCCCGCGGGTGGGGCAGGAGCCGGCCGCAGAGCGTGGCGCTGGCGGCAGTGCTGGCGATGGTTTGCGGGGCGGCCGCCGCACCGGCGCTGGCCGGCGTGACGGTGAACGGCGATGTGACGCCCGCCGTGAACTGGGGCGACGCCAATGATCTGGTCGTCGGCAATACCGCGGCCGGTTCACTGCTGATCGAGCTGTCCGGGGCGACTGTGCGCAGCGCCAGCGGCTGGCTGGGGCTGACGACGGGTGGGGTGGGCACGGCGACGGTCACGGGCCGGGGCGCGTCCTGGGTCATGAACGGCAGTCTGGTGATCGGCGCCAGCGGCAGCGGCAGCCTGACGCTGGCCAACTCAGGCGTGGTCTCGGTGGGCACGAATGGCCTGGGGCTGGTCGAGCTGGGCCGCAATCCGGGGGCGGTCGGCGTCATCAACATCGGCACCGCGCCCGGCAGCGCGGCCACCGATGCCGCCGGCTTCGTGGATGCGTCGGAGATCCGTTTTGGCGCCGGCGCCGGCACGCTCAACTTCAATTCGGTCGGGCCGGTGATGTTCACCCCCGCCCTCAGCAGCGGCGGGGGCGGCCAGCACCAGCTCAATCATTATGCTGGCGCCACGCAATTGCAGGGCGATAGCTCGCTGTTCCACGGCAACACCCGCGTTTCGGGGGGATCCCTGCAGATCCTCAACATACTGGGCACGGCCCAAGGCCGGATCGATGCCGGCATGGCCCCCGGCGCTACGGCGCGGGTCAGCGTCTTCAATCCCGGTTCGACCTGGGCCCTGACGGACAACCTGTTCGTCGGCGGCGACGGGCCGGGCGAGCTGAGCATCTTCAACAGCGGCACGGTCTCGAACCAGTTCGCCACGGTCGACGCCCAGTGGAACGACACGGCGAGCGTGGCGATTTCCGACGCCGGATCGCGCTGGGTCAATCGCGAGGCTCTGCTTGTGGGGGCCAAAGGCGGGCGCGGCGCGGTGTCGATCCTGGCGGGGGGCTACGTGAGCAGCGTTGATGGGGTCATCGGGCAGACCCAGAATGGCAACGGCAGCGTCTTGGTGACGGGGCGCGGCTCGACCTGGGCCAACGCCCGCGAGCTCAGGGTGGGCGATGTCGAGGGTCAGGGCACGCTGATGGTCGAGGGGGCAGGTTCCGTCTCGAACGGCGACAGCGTTGTGGGCAGCATGAGCGGCAGCGGCAATGTCATCGTCCGCGGCGCCGGCTCCACCTGGAACAACAGCGGCGCCATGACGCTGGGATTCGGCGTCGGGACGGGGGCGGGCAGCCTGACGATCGCGCAAGGCGGGGTTGTCAACGTGGGCGCCAACAACACGGGGAGCGTCTCGCTGGCGAGGGATTCGCTCCTGTTCTACCGGACCGCCGGCACGATCAACATTGGCGCGCCGGTGGGGCAAGCGGCCGTGGGCGCGGGCACGCTCAACGCCGGCACGATCCAGTTCGGCGCCGGCAACGCGGCCGTGAACTTCAACCATAGCGACACGGCCTACGCATTCGCGACGCGGCTTGCCAGCGTGGGTAGCGGTTCCCATCGCCTGAACCAGATCGCCGGCACCACGCTGCTGACGGGCGACAACGGCGCGTTCCTGGGCAAGACCACGGTGTCGGGCGGCAGGCTCGTGGTGCTGGACCAGCTGGGGGGCGCGGCCGAAGTGACGGGCGGGACGCTGCAGTATGGCGATGCGACGACCGGCGCCGCCAATCGCCTGGCAGGCGATCTGCAGGTGTCGGGCACGGGCAGCGCCCTGGCGCTGCAGGGGACCGCAACCCTGGCGGTCGCGGGCAACGTCGGCATGGCCGACCACACCGTCCTGGATCTCACGGCCGGTATGCGCGGCGCGGCGCTGCGCGCCGACACAGTGACGCTCGGGGCCGACGTGACCTTCCGGCTGGGCGGCATCTACAGCACCAGTCCGGCCGAGGTGGTGCTGATCGACACCGCGAACGGCATCAGCGGCGACTTCGCCCGCATCAGCACCGGCGGCGCCGCCGGCTCGGTGGACTACCTGAGCGTCAACACGCGCAAGTCGGCGGACAACCGCCAGTACCTGGCCGGCTATGGCCTGGCCTGGACCGCCGGCAACAGCCTGGCGCACGGCACGTTCACGCTGGCCAATGCCTCGGACCGGTTCACGGTGGGCGCGGCGCTGGCCGACCAGGCCGCCAATGCCGCGACGGGCTGGAGCGGCGCGACGCTGACCAAGGCCGGCGCGGGGACGCTGGTGCTGAGCGGCGACAACGCCTATACCGGCGGCACCACCATCACGGGCGGCACGCTGCAAATCGGCCGCGACGCGAACCTGGGCAATGCCGCCGGCGGGCTGACGCTCAGCGGCGGCACGCTGGCGACCACGGCCTCGTTCTCCACGTCGCGCGCCGTCTCGGTGGCGCAAGCCAGCGGCCTCGACGTGGCCGGCGGCACCACCCTGGATCTGGCCGGGCTCCTGTCGGGCCATGGCGACCTGATCAAGCAGGGCGACGGCGTCCTGAACTTCAGCGGCGACGGTTCGGGCTTTACCGGAAGCATGATCGTCGGCGGCGGACGGCTGGCGGTCAACGGCAGGCTGGGCGGCACGCTCGGCATCGGCGCGGGCGGCATGCTCGGCGGTACCGGAACGGTCGGCGCGGGCGCGGGTTCGACCGTAACGGTGCGCAGCGGCGGCGAGCTGTCGCCTGGCAACTCCATCGGCACCCTGACCATCGACGGCAACCTGATCATGGATAAGGGCTCGCGCTTCGTGGTCGAAACCGATCCCGACGGCTCCGGCGCCGACCTGGTGCGGGTAACGGGCAACGCCACCCTCAACGGCGGTTCCGTCATGCACGTCGGCGCCGATGGCAACTATGGGCCGCGCAGCACCTACAGGATCATGGAAGTGGGCGGCCTCCTGTCGGGCCGTTTCGACGCCGTCTCCTCAGATTTCGCCTTTCTTGCGCCGTCCCTGGACTACGACTATGGCGCGGGCAGCGTTTCGCTGAGGCTGGAGCGCAACGAGTCGGCCATGGCGCTGACGGGCCGCACGCGCAACCAGCGCGCGGCCGCGGGCGCCATCGACGGCATGGGCATGGCCAGCGGGCACGCGGTGTACGACGCCGTGGTGAGCCTGCCGGACGCCCCGGCGCTTCTGCACGCCAGCTTCGATCAATTGTCCGGCGAGGTCCACGCCTCGGCCAAGAGCGTGTTGCTGCAGGACAGCCGCTATCTGCGCGATGCCGTGGGCGAACGCCTGCGTTCGGCCGCGGGCGGCGTCGGCGCCGTCTCCGCGCCCGTGCTCGTCTCCGCCGGCGAGGGCGCCCGGCTTGCGCCGGCCAACGCCAACGGGCCGGCCACCTGGATCCAGGGCATGGGCTCATGGAGCCATATCGATAGCGACGGCAACGCGGCCCGGGTCAAGAGTTCGACCGGCGGCTTCCTGATGGGCGCGGATGCGCCGGTGTCCGACGCATGGCGGCTCGGCGTGATGGCGGGCTACAGCCGCTCGGACTTCGACGTGCAGGACCGCGCGTCCTCGGGCGACAGCGACAACTACCATCTGGGCGCCTACGCCGGCGGGCAATGGGGCGCGCTGGGGCTGCGCGGCGGCCTGGCCTACAGCTGGCACGACATCACCACCCGGCGCTCGGTCGCCATGCGCGGGTTTTCCGATCGCCTCAAGGCCAATTACGACGGCCGCACCGCCCAGGCCTTCGCCGACCTGAGCTACCGCATCGATACGCCGGCCGTGTCGTTCGAGCCCTTCGCCAATATCGCCTACGTCAATCTGGAGACGGACGGCTATCGCGAAAGCGGCGGCCCCGCCGCGCTGCGCGGGAAGAGCCAGACGACCGAGACCACCTTCACGACCCTGGGCACGCGGGCCATGTCGCGTTTCGATCTGGGCGGCGCGCAAGCCGCGGGCCGCGGATCGCTGGGCTGGCGCCACGCATTCGGCGACGTCATGCCCCTGGCCACCCAGGCCTTCTCGGCGGGCGAGGCGTTCACCGTGGCGGGCGCGCCCATCGCGAAAGACAGCGCGGTGATCGAGGCGGGGCTGGACGTGCAGATCACCCGCCAGGCGGCGTTCGGCCTGTCTTACCAGGGCCAGCTCGCCAGCTCGGCCCAGGACCACGGCGTCAGGGCCAGCCTCAATATCCGTTTCTGACAACGAAGGGGGAAGCCCCCGCGCTGCGCGTGCTTGCCGCTTCCCCCAAGGGGCCTTCTTTCGTGGGACGGTCCATCGAAAAAAAAACCGCCCGTTTCCGGGCGGAGCAAAGGAACGCGGTAGGGCGGCGCGAGCGCGTCAGAGGATGCGCTTGCGAGCCTGGGTGATGAGGATTTCGGCCAGCACGACGACGCCGAAGATGGCGGCGAGGACCAGGGCCACGCGGTCCCACTGGAACAGGTTGAGCGCCGTGTCCAGGGCCATGCCGATGCCGCCGGCGCCGACCAGGCCGAGCACGGCCGATTCGCGCACGTTGATGTCCCAGCGCAGCAGCACGATGGACCAGAAGGCGGGGCGAATCTGCGGCCAGTAGGCGTACCAGATCACCGACGCCTTGCTGGCGCCGGTCGCGGTGACGGCTTCGATCGGGCCGCGCTGCGCTTCCTCGATGGCTTCGCCCACCAGCTTGCCGACGAAGCCGATGGAGCGGAACGCGATGGCCAGCGTGCCGGCCAGGGCGCCCGGCCCGAAGATGGCGATGAACAGCAGCGCCCACACCAGCGAGTTGACCGAACGGCTGGACACCAGGATCAGGCGGGCCAGCATGTTGACGGTCTTGCTGGGCGTGAGGTTGTTGGCCGCCAGCAGGCCGACCGGCACGGCCATGATCACCGACAGAATGGTGCCCAGCGTGGCGATGTGCAGCGTTTCGATCAGCGCGGCGTGCACGCCCTCCGGGTAGTAGGCCCAGTCGATCGGCCACATGCGCTGGAACAGGTCCGCCATCTGCTCGGGCGCGTCGTACAGGAACTCCGGGATGACCTCCACGCCGCGGATCGCCTGCACGATGGCGGCGACCACGAGCAGGTAGAGGGCGAAGCGCAGCAGGCGCTGGCCCATGCTGTAGCGCTGCCAGACGCGCGGCGTGCCCGCCGGGTTCAGGGTCGAGGCGGAAGCGTTCATTCTTCCACCTCCGCCTTGCGCGCCGCCGGCGTCCGGCTGTTGCCGACGCCGCGCGCGCCCGTGAAGCGGCTTTGCAGGATGCGCTCGAAGCCGAGGTTGTCCAGGAAGACCGCGCGCACGAAGCCCGCCAGGATTTCGCCCAGCATGATGATGGCGATCAGGGTCAGCAGGATGGCGCTGACGAAGTCGTAGTCGAAGCGCTGGAAGGCCGAGAACAGGGTGCCGCCCACGCCGCCCGCGCCTACGATCCCCACCATGGTGGAGTTGCGCAGGTTGGAGTCGAACTGGTAGGTGGCGAAGCCGATGAAGCGGGCGAACACCTGCGGCAGCACGCCGAAGATGATCACGTTGGCGAACGAGGCGCCGGTGGCGCGCACGGCTTCCACCTGCTTGAGGGAGATCTCCTCGATGGCTTCGGTGAAGAGCTTGCCGATGAACCCGATCGAGGCCACCGTCAGCGCCAGGATGCCGGCCAGCGCGCCGAAGCCCACGGCCTTGACGAACAGGATGGCGACGATCACGGGGTGCAGGGCGCGGCAAAGCGCGACGATGGCGCGCGCGGGCCACGATACCCAGGCGGGCATCATGTTGCGGGCGCCCAGCAGGCCGATGGGCAGCGCGATCAGCACGCCCAGCACCGACGCCAGCACCGCGATCTCCAGGCTTTCGGCGATGCCCTTCCACAAGGTGGCGGGCTTCTCGAAATTGGGCGGGAACATGCGCGCCAGGAACGTGGACGCGTGGCCCATGCCGCTTTCGAAGCGCGCCCAGCTGAAGTCCAGCTGCGCGCCCGCATACACGGTATAGGCCAGCAGCAACAGCAGGCCCGCCTTGGCGCGCCCTGACATGGCGAACGGACGGGCGCCGCCGGGAGGGGTCATTCCAGCCAAGACTCGCCTCCGTAAATCGTCTTCAGCGTGGCGGCGTCCAGGCCCTGGCCGTCGCCGTCGTAGACCACGTGCCCGCCCGACATGCCCACGATGCGCGAGGCATAGCGGCGGGCGAGTTCGACGTCGTGGATGTTCACGATGACGGGGATGCCGGTGGCATTGCCCTGCGCCGACAGCAGTTCCATGATTTCGACCGAGGTCTTGGGATCCAGCGACGAGGTCGGCTCGTCGGCCAGCAGCAGCTGGGGGCGCTGCATCAGCGCGCGGGCGATGCCCACGCGCTGGCGCTGGCCGCCCGACAACGCATCGGCCCGCTGGTCGGCGAAGCCCGCCAGGCCGACGGTATCGAGCAGCTTGTAGGCATGCTCGATGTCCTCGGCCTCGAAGCGCCGCATCCAGGCCTTGACGGCCGAGGTGTAGCCCAGCCGTCCGGTCAGCAGGTTTTCCATCACCGTCAGGCGCTCGACCAGGTTGTACTCCTGGAACACCATGCCGATGCGCCGGCGCGCGCGGCGCAGCGACGCGCCGCGCACCCGGGCCAGGTCCACGGTGCCATCGCGCGACTGCAGCACGATTTCACCGCGGGTCGGCTCGATCAGCCGGTTGATGCACCGCAAGAGCGTGCTCTTGCCGGTGCCCGAGGGGCCGATGATGGCGGTCAGCCCCTGCCCGGCGATCTGCAGGTCGATGCCGTTGAGGACCGGCTGGCCGGCCCGGTATTCCTTCACCAGGCCGGAAATGCGTAGCGACGTCGTCATACTGGACTTACTTCTTGCTCTTGGCGGTTTCGCGGTCGTAGGCGGCGCGGTTGAAGCTCTCGCCGCCGGATTCGGCGACTTGGCGGACGATGGCCCAATCCTTTTCGTAGGTCACCGGGTAGAAGCGGTCGGCGCCGTCGAAGGCCTTCGACATTTCCGCCGGGAAGCGGTAGTCGTAGAAGCACTTCAGCATCTGGTCGCGGAACTTCGGCTCCAGGTCATGCGCGTAGGCGAACGACGAGGTCGGGAATTTCTCGCTGCGGTAGATCACGCGGAAGTCGGCTTCCTTGACCTGGCCACGCTCGACCATGCGCTTGAACACGTCGGAGGCGACGGCGGCGGCGTCGTAGTCGCCGGAGTTCACGCCCATGACGGACTGGTCGTGCTTGCCCGAGAAGATCACCTTGTAGTCCTTGTCGGGCGTCAGGCCTTCCTTGGGGAACAGCGCGACGGGCGCCATGTGGCCGGAGTTGGACGACGGGGCGGTGTGGGCGAGTTTCTTGCCCTTCAGGTCGGTCAGCTTCTGGTAGGGGCTGTCTTTCTTGACGATGACGATCAGGTTGTAGCCCTGGAAGCCGTCGGCGTAGCCCTTGACCGCGAACGGCACGGCGCCGGCGATGTTCACCGCGAAGGCGGTGGGGCCCGTCGAGAAGCCGCCCACGTGCAGGCGGCCCGAGCGCATGGCCTCGATTTCGGCCGCGTTGCTCTGCACCTGGTAGAACACGACGCGCTTGCCCGTGCATTCCGACAGGTGCTTGGTGAAGGGCTTGAAGATGTCTTCGTAGACCGCCGGATCTTCCACCGGGGTGTAGGTGAACACCAGCGTGGACGGCGTCTTGAGCTTGGAGGCGTCGGACGGGGTGTCCGCCACCAGGTCCTTGTTGGCGTCGCAATACATCTGGTCCAGGTCGCCGCGGTTGGAGCAGGTGTCGGCGGCGTGGGCGGCGGGCGCCCCGAACGCGAACGCCGCAACGGCGGCCGCTTGCAATAGACGCAAGGCGTGCATGGTGTGTCTCCTCTTGTAGATGAATGTTTCCTGAATTCAATCACATAAGAGGGGACGGCACACCTGGGAAAGTCCCTGCCTTTGTTTTCGCGTTTTGTTCGAAATGTTCGCTTTATGTTCGTTTTTGCGCGAAGTGCGCTCAGGCGCGGTAGCCCAGCTTGCGGGAGATCTCCTGGGCGCAATTCAGCAGCGGACGCGCGATCGCGCCGTCCCAGGACACGTCGAACAGGCCCGTGGGGCCCAGGCTGGTCAGGGCCAGGACGATGTTGCCGGTGTTGTCGAACACCGGCACCGACAGCGCGTCGACCCCGGGCAGCGGGTTGCCCAGCGCCCGGGCCATGCCATGCACGCGGATGTCCGCGAGCTGGGCTTCGATATTGGCGCGGGACGCCTTGCGCGGAGGCGGCGTGCTGGCGATGACGGCCGTGTCGCCTTCCTCGCGGGCGATGTAGTGCTCGCTGACCTTGGGCGGCAGCCAGGCGGCGAAGACCAGGCCGGTGGCCGTATGCAGCATCGACATCACCGTGCCCTTGCGCATGTTCACGTGGACCGGGTAGCTGGCTTCGGTCATGTGGATCATGGTGGGGCCGTGGGAGCCCAGCACGGCGATGCCCAGGGTATGGCCGATTTCCGATTGCAGCTTGGCGATCTCGGGCATGGCGATGCGCACCGGATCCAGGCGCTGCAGGCTGACCAGCCCCATCTGCAGGGCGAAGGGCCCGAGCTCGTACTGGCCGGTGATGGCGTCCTGCTGGACCAGGCCGACGCGGATGAAGCTGACCAGGTAGGGGTGGGCCTTGGCGGAGGTCATGCCGGCGCCGGCGGCCAGGTCGCGCAGGGTCAGGGGCTTGCCGGCGTCGACCAGGGCGGCCAGCAGCGGCACGCCCACCTCGATGGACTGGATGCTGCGGCGGCCGTCGTTCGCGGCGGCAGGGGAGGGAGTCTTGGATGTCGCCACGTTTCGGGAACCTCAGGCCGGCTGTGCTTGGGAGGCGCGCGCGGCCAGCAGCCGGTCGGCCATTTCCACGAACCCCGCGCCGCCGTGATGGGCGGCGACGAAGGCCGGGCGGTGCGTCAGGCGGTGCAGCTGGGCCTGGATGTTGGCCACGCCGACCGAGATCGGGAAATAGGCGAACATGGGCTCGTCGTTGGGGGAGTCGCCGATGAACAGCGTGCTGTCCAGGGCGCTGGCGACGTCCGCGCCGAATTCCTGCTGGAACATCGTGCGGGTCATGGTGAGCTTGTCGTAGTCGCCGAACCAGCCGTTGACGTGGATGGAACTGACCTTGGCCTGGGCGCCGGCTTCCTCGAAGATGCCGACGATCCGGCTGATGGCCGAGTCGGGCAGGGCGGGCACGTCTTCGCAGAAGTCGATGGCCAGGTCGGCCACGCGGTAGTCCTGGTCGCTCGCCACGGCGGCGCCCGGGACTTCGGCCAGCACCCGGTCGCGGATCGCGTCCAGCTTGCGGCGGCTGGCCTGGCGCGAGGCGGCGTCGGTCCAGTAGTGCGTCGTCATCCGGCGGGCCTGGCGGTCATAGGCGTAGTAGAACGCGCCGTTCTCCCCGACCACGGCGCGCACGGGCCACATGCGGGCGATATGGTCGCACCAGCCGGCGGGGCGGCCCGTGATGGGCACCACCTGGATGCCGGCCTGTTCCAGGCGTTCGAGCGCCGCGTAGGCGTCGGCCGGCAGGCGGCCTTCGGTCGTCAGGGTGTCGTCGATGTCTGTCAGCACGACGCGGACGGCCGCCGCGACGGACAAGGGCATGGCCGCAAGGGCTTGCATGGGGCTTTTTCCTCTTTGGGACGTCATTTCTGAGGGGGGTCTCCGGCCGGAAGTTTAACCGGATGCCTCTCTTTGGACGGGGTCGGAAGGGCCGGATAGGGGTTCTGCCTCCAGGGGCGGTAAAATCCGGGCTTTCCCGCCTGGTTTGCGTGCCCGCCATGTCCGTCCAGTTGTCCTCTTTGCCCGGCTCCGAGCCGGAATCCTTCGGCATCGCTTCGGTTGCCGAGATCATCGCCGAGCTGCGCGCCGGCCGTATCGTCATCCTGGTCGACGAAGAAGACCGCGAAAATGAAGGCGACCTCGTCATGGCCGCCGAATTCGTCACGCCCGAAGCCATCAACTTCATGGTGACGCACGGCCGCGGCCTGGTGTGCCTGACCCTCACCGAAGACCGTTGCCGCCAGCTGGACCTGCCCCTGATGGCGGCCCGCAACGGCACGCGCTACGGCACCAACTTCACCCAGTCCATCGAGGCCGCCGAAGGCGTCGAAACCGGCATTTCGGCCGCGGACCGCGCCCGCACCATCCAGGTGGCGGTGTCGCGCGACGCCAAGCCCTCGGACCTGGTCCAGCCCGGCCACATCTTCCCCGTCCGCGCCGTGCCCGGCGGCGTGCTGGTGCGCGCCGGCCACACCGAGGCCGGCTGCGACCTGACCGCCATGGCCGGGCTGACGCCCGCCGCCGTGATCTGCGAGATCCTGAAACCCGACGGCACCATGGCGCGCCTGCCGGACCTGGTCGAGTTCGCCCGCCAGCACGACCTGAAGATCGGCACCATCGCCGACCTGATCCAGTACCGCAGCGAACACGAATCCATCGTCAAGCGCGTGGGCAAGCGGTCCATGCAGACCGCCTGGGGCACCTTCGAGGCCGTGGCCTACGAAGACGCCGCCACCGGCTCCGCCCATTTGGCGCTGGTGCATGGTAATGTGACTCCCGACGTCGAGACGCTGGTGCGCGTGCATGAGCCGGCGTCCGTGCTGGACGTGCTGGATACCGGCGCCAGCCCGCACAGCTGGGGCGTGGCGCAGGCGCTCACCGCCATCGCCGCCGCTCCGGCCGGCGTGCTGGTGCTGATGAACTGCCAGTCCTCCACCGAGCATCTGTTTGGCCAGATCGCCGGCTGGGCCGACCCGAAAGCCACCGCCAATCCCGCCAACGCCGATCGCTTCGGCTTGCGTACCTACGGGATCGGCGCACAGATCCTGCGCGACCTGAACGTGGGCCAGATGAAGCTGCTGGCCCGCCCGCGCAAGATGCCCAGCATGGCGGGCTTCTCGCTCACCATTACGGGTTACGATTGCGACCCTCCGAACACTCCCGCAACACACTGAAGGCCGACACATGAACCCTTACATCCTTACCCCCGACCTGAATGGCGAAGGGCTGCACATCGGCATCGTACGCGCCCGCTTCAATGAAGAGATCGGCCAGGCCGAGCTCGAAGCGTGCCTGAAGGAACTGGCCGAGCTGGGCGTGGACGAGCGCGACGTGATGGTCGTTACCGTTCCCGGCGCGCTGGAACTGGGCGTGGCCCTGTCCCACATGGCCGAAACGTTTGAATTCGACGCCCTGATCGCGCTGGGCGCCGTCATTCGCGGCGAGACCTATCACTTTGAAGTGGTCAGCAATGAAATGGCCACGGCAATCACCCGTATTTCCCTGGAAACCGGCATCCCCGTCGCCAACGGCGTGCTGACCGTCGACACCGACGAGCAGGCGCAGGCTCGCGCGGCCGGCAAGGGCCGCGATTGCGCCCAGGTGGCCGTTGAAATGGCCAACCTGGTGGCGGCGCTGGAACCCGAGGAAGACGACGAAGACGACGAAGACGAGGACGAAGATTTTGACGACGAAGAAGACGACGACCAGCGCTGATAGCGCGGCGCAAGCCCGCGCCAACGCGCGCAGCGCACGGCGCCGTGCACGCGAGTTCGCGTTGCAGGGCGTGTACGCGTGGCTGCTGCGCGGCGGCGAGGGCACGCAGGACGCCGGCGAGATCGACGCCCACCTGCGCGACACCGAGGATTTCTCCGAGGCCGACGCGCAGTGGTTCAAGACCTTGCTGCATGGGGTCCTGCGCGAAGCGCCCGCGCTGCGCGAGCGTTTCACGCCCTACGTCGACCGGCCGCTGGCCGAGTTGTCGCCGGTCGAACATGGCATCCTGCTGATCGGCAGCTTCGAACTGATCCATCACGTCGAAGTGCCGTACAAGGTCGCCATCAATGAAGCCGTCGAACTCGCCAAGTCCTTTGGCGGCACCGACGGATTCAAGTTCGTCAACGGCGTGCTCGACAAGCTGGCGGCCGACGTGCGCTCGCACGAGGTTAACAAGAGGTAACCCCCCCCGAAGCGCTGCGCGCTTCCCCCCCAGGGGGGCGCCGCTGCGGACCGGCGGAGCCGGATCCGCGCGGCCCGGATTGGGGGAGCACCTGTTTCTTGCCACGCGAGGAGTGGGTTGGGGTTTCTTCCTGGTTGTGCGGGAGCGCCGCATGTTTTTTGGGGCAGCAAGCCCCCGTGGGATTCAATGCCGGCCAGCCGCGCCGGACTGCGGAGTTGCCTTGGCGTCCGAATTTGATTTGATCGCGCGCTATTTCACCCGCGCGGCCCCCGCGGGCTTGCTGGGCGTGGGCGATGATTGCGCCCTGTTCCCGGTACCGCCCGGCGAGCAGGTGGCCACCAGCACGGACCTGCTGCTGGAAGGCCGCCATTTCTTTCCCGACGTGGATCCGAAGGCGCTGGGGCACAAGGCCCTGGCGGTCAACCTTTCCGATTTGGCCGCCATGGGCGCGCGCCCGATAGGCTGCGTGCTCGGCCTGGCCCTGCCGCGCCTGGACGAACCCTGGCTGGCGGCGTTCGCCGAGGGCTTCCATGCCCTGGCCGACGCGCACGGCTGCCCGCTGGTCGGCGGCGACACCACGCGCAGCGCGCACGATCTCGCCATCAGCGTGACCGTGTTCGGCGCGGTTCCGCAGGGCCTGGCCTTGCGCCGCGACGGCGCCCGGCCGGGCGACGACATCTGGGTGTCCGGCGAGCTGGGGGCGGCCGACGTCGCCTACCGCCTGCTGGACGGCCAGTATCCCGCCGATGCCGGCTTGCTCGCGGCCACCCGCCAGGCGCTCGAATGGCCGCGGCCTCAAGTGGCGCTGGGCCTGGCGCTGCGCGGCATCGCCCATGCCGCCATCGATATCTCTGACGGCCTGCTGCAGGACCTGGGCCATATCCTGACGGCCAGCCGCGCCGGCGCCAGCCTGCGCTACGGGCACATGCCGGCCGCCGCCGCGCTGGCATCGTTGGATGAGGCGCCCCGGCGCCGCGCCGTGCTCGGCGGGGGCGACGTCTACCAGCTGTGCTTTACCGCGCCCGCGTCCCGGCGCGAGGCCGTGCTGGCCGCGGCTGGATCGGCCGGCGCGCGCGTCACCCGTATCGGCGAGATCCGGGAGCAGGCCGGCCTGGCCGTGCTGGACGAGCAAGGCCGGCCCCTGGCCGACCTGCCCGCCGGCTTCGATCACTTTCCCGCGGCCTGACGGCCGCGTTCCGTTTCTCCCCGGACGCCATGCCTCCCTCCGATACCCGCTCCACCTCCATGCGCGACCGCCGCCGCGCCGCGTATCCCGCCTTGTCCTGGGTCTGCCGCGACCCCGGCCGGCTCATCGCCTTTGGACTGGGCAGCGGCCTGATCCGGCCGGCCTCGGGCACCTGGGGCACGCTGCTGGCCTGGGCGATCTGGGCCGCGGCCGCGCCGGCCGCGTCGGATCTGGCGATCGGCCTGTTCCTGGCGGTGGCGTTCCTGTACGGATGCTGGGCCTGCGATCGCGTGGGCCGTGAACTCCAGCAGCCGGATCATGTCGGAATGGTCTGGGACGAGATGGTGGCGTTCTGGCTGGTGCTCTGGCTGACGCCGGCGGGCTGGTTGCCGCAGGCGCTGGCTTTCGTGCTGTTCCGCACCTTCGACATCGTCAAGCCGCCTCCCATCAAGTTCTTCGACGCCCACATCAAGGGCGGTTTCGGCGTAATGTGGGACGATATCGTGGCGGCCGGATACGCCTTGCTGGTCATGGCGCTGATCGCGCGCACAGGAGTCTTGGGATGAGCGAACAACAAGATGGCTTCCGGCCCAATCTGTCGGCCGAGCAGCTGGCGCAGGCCACGTCGCTGGCGCTGGCCGAGCGGCTGGGCGAAACGCTGCGGCGCAAGGGCTGGATGCTGGGCACGGCAGAATCCTGCACGGGCGGTCTGCTGGCCGGGGCGATGACGGCGGTGGCAGGTTCCAGCGACTGGTTCGAGCGGGGTTTCGTCACCTACAGCAACGAGGCCAAGGTCTCCGAATTGGACGTGTCGCCCGACGCCTTGCATCACTTCGGCGCCGTCAGCGAACCGGTCGCGCTGGAGATGGCCAACGGCGTGCTGCTGGCGTCCCCCGCTGCGCACGTGGCGGTGTCCACCACCGGCATCGCTGGTCCTGGCGGCGCAACGCCGGGCAAGCCGGTGGGCATGGTGTGCTTCGGTTTCGCGCTGCGCGCGGGTGAAGGCATCAGCAGCCGCGCCGTCACGCACGTGTTTCCGGGCGACCGCGCGCAAGTGCGCCAGGCGGCGGTGGACTATGCGCTGCGCGGGGTGCTGGAATTGTTGGGAGCGCCGGTCAACCGGCGTTGACGCGAGGGGCGCCGCGGCAGGGGGCTCCAGGCCCCCATGCCCCGGATCAGCGCACCGCGTTGATCGCGTCGCGCAGGCCCTGGGCCGCCGTGCCCGCCGCCGCGCGCCAGTCGTCGCCGCCGCTGGCGTAGATGATGGCGCGCGAGGAATTGATCATCATGCCGTTGCGGGCCGCGTTGGCGCCCGCATTCACCGTCGCGGTGATGTCGCCGCCCTGGGCGCCGATGCCCGGGACCAGCAGCGGCAGCGCGTCGCCGATGCGCTGGCGCACGGCGGCCAGCTCGTTCGGGAACGTGGCGCCCACCACCAGGCCGCATTGGCCGTTGGCGTTCCACTTGTCGGCCACCAGGCCCGCCACGTGCAGGTACAGCGGTTCGCCGCCATCCATCTTCAGGAATTGCAGGTCCGAGCCGCCGGGGTTGGACGTGCGGCACAGCACGATCACGCCGCGGTCGCGCCAGGCCAGGTAGGGTTCGATCGAATCCAGGCCCATGTAGGGGCTGACGGTCAGCGCGTGCGCCTGGTAGCGCTCATAGGCTTCGCGCGCGTAGTTCTCGGCCGTGGAGCCGATGTCGCCGCGTTTGGCGTCCAGCACGATGGGCAGGTCGGGATGCTTGTCGCGGATGTGCTGGCACAGCGCTTCCAGCTGGTCTTCGGCGCGGTGGGCGGCGAAGTAGGCGATCTGCGGCTTGAAGCTGCAGGCATACGGCGCGGTGGCGTCGACGATGTCGCGGCAGAACTGGAAGATGGCGTCCGGCTTGCCCTGCAGCTCGCGCGGGAAGCGCTGCGGGTCGGGATCGAGCCCGACCTGCAGGAGCGAGTTGCTGGTGGTCCAGGCGTGTTCGAGTTTTTGGATGAAGTTCATGGGGATTCAGTGCAGTTTGACCCGGGGACGCGTGCGCCGCATGAGCAGGCGGGCGAGGGCCAGGGAGGCGGTGCGCGAGATGCCCAGCACGGCTTTGTGGTGCATCAGGTGCAGGCTCATGTACATCAGGCGCGCCAGTGTACCGCTTACGAACAGTCCCCGTCCGGCCAGCTTGCCCATGAGGCTGCCCACGCCGGCGTCCTGCCCGAGCGACACCAGCGAGCCGTGGTCCTGGTAGACGTACGGTTCGGCGGGCTCGGCGGCGTGGCGCAGGCGGGCGGTGAGCTTCTTGGCGAGGTAGTCGGCTTCCTGGTGCGCAGCCTGGGCGCGCGCGGGCACGGTGCGGCCCTCGCGCCAGGGCGCGGCGCAGCAGTCGCCCAGCGCCAGGACGTGCGGGTCCGGGGTCTCCAGCCGCTCGTTGACCTCCAGCTGGCCCAGCTTGTTCAGCGGCAGCCCCAGGTCGGCCAGCAGGGCCGGGCCCTGGATGCCCGCCGCCCACATGCAGAGCTGGGCCGGGATCTCGCGGCCGTCCGCGGTGCGCACGGTGCTGTCGGTGACCTCCGATACGCGGCAGGAGGTTTCCACGCGGATGCCCATCTCGGTGAGCCGCTTGGTGGCCGCCACCGAGATCTTCTCGGGCAGCGCCGACAGGATGCGAGGCGCGCCTTCGACCAGCGTGATGGCCAGGTCGCGCTCGGCGCGGAAATTGGGCAGGCCGTAGGCGCTGACGACGTGGCTGGCTTCCACCAGTTCCACGGCGAGTTCGACGCCGGTGGCGCCGCCGCCCACGATCACCAGGTCCAGCCGGGCCGACGGGTCGCGCACCTTGGCCAGGTCCACTTGCGCCATCGTCTTGAGCATGGTCAGGCGGAACTGCTCGGCGTTTTCCGTGGTGTCGAGCGTAACGGCGTGCTCGGCCGCGCCGGGCGTATTGAAGAAATTGGACGTGCTGCCCAGGGCCAGCACCAGCGTGTCGTAGGCCAGCTCGCGGCGCGGCAGGACTTCCTGGCCCTGCGCGTCGTTCACCGCGTCCACGGTGATCCGGCGGCGGTCGCGGTCGACGTGGTCGAGGCGGCCCTGCGCGAACGAGAAACCGTTCAGGTGGGCCAGCATCAGGTACGACAGGCCTTCCTGGTGGATGTCCAGCGTGCCGGCCGCCGCTTCGTGCAGGGACGGCTTCCAGATATGGAAAGGGCGGCTGTCGACCAGCGTGACGTGCTGGCGTCCGTGGGCGCGGCCCAGCTTGGAGGCCAGTTCCAGGCCGCCGGCGCCGCCGCCGACGATGACAATCCGCTCCGAGGGGTCTGACGTCGATCTAGGCATCATGGCTCCCAGTATAAATAGCGACGCATCCCGGGGGGATGCCAAGCCGTGTCAATGCATGACGAAACGGCTGATGGCGACGCCGATCCAGACCGTTCCCGCGAAGATCAGAAGCAGCATCACGGCCGCGCTGCCGAGGTCCTTGGCGCGCCCCAGCAGTGGATGCGATTCGACCGAAAGGGCGTCGGCCAGCGCTTCGATGGCGGAATTCAGCAGCTCCGCCGCCAGCACCATGATGACCGTGCCCACCAGGAAAAACACCTCGACCGTGGTCCGGCCCAGGAAGAACGCCGCCGGAATCATCAGCACGGCCAGCGCCAGTTCCTGGCGGAAGGCGGCTTCGTACTTGATCGCGGCCTTCAGACCCTGCAAGGAGTAGCGCAGCGCGTTCAGGATGCGACGCAGGCCGCCGGTGCTCTTGTAGGGCGAATGATGCGGATTCGAGGTCATGGATCGGGAAAGAAGGCCGAGGACCGAATATTCTACCTATCCGCCCCGTAACAAATAAGCAACTTGCCAAGGAGCCGGCGGGCCAGGGTGGCACCCCGCGGGCCGGGGCCGGGTTCCGGCCGGCGGTTGAAACGGATGTGGCGACACGGACGGCGGCATGCTATACCCTGGCGTTGCGCCGGGCCAGGGAGTCGATGCCGACGGAATGCTCGCCGCCAGAGTTATTCCTCCACGCGCCCGCGGGCCGGCCGACAGGCGGGCGTCGGGCGCTCTATGGCACAGACCATCCATGCTTGAACGCTTGAACACGGAGTCCCTGCCGCGTCTGCCCGCAGACGTGGAGAAGCCTGCCTACGACCGCAGCCGGCTCACCCCCGGCATCGTGCATCTGGGCCTGGGCGCTTTCCACCGCGCGCACCAGGCCGTGGTGACCGATATGGCGATGCAGGCCAGCGGCGACCTGAGCTGGGGCATCCTCGGCGTCTCCCTGCGCAGCGCCGCCACGCGCGACGCGCTGACGCCGCAGCACGGCCTCTACGCCGTGGCCCTGCGCGACGTCGGCCCCGACGGCCAGCCGCGGGAACAGCTGCGCGTGGCGGGCTCGGTCTTGCGCGTGATGGTGGCGGAGGAAGACCCCAACGCCGTCCTGGAACGCATCGCCTATCCGCAGACGCGCATCGTCAGCCTGACCATCACGGAAAAGGGCTATTGCCGCGAGCCGGCCACCGGCTACCTGCGCTGGGACGACCCCGACATCGAACACGACCTGGGCAATCCCGAGCGGCCGCGCAGCGCCATCGGCATCCTGGTCTACGGCCTGGCATTGCGCCGCGAGCGCGGCTTGCCGCCCGTGACGCTGCTGTCCTGCGACAACCTGCGGGGCAACGGCGATATCCTGCGCACATTGGTGCTGGCGTTTGCCTTGCGCGTGGACGTGGCGCTGACGCAATGGATCGACGCGAACTGCACGTTTCCGAATTCGATGCTGGACCGCATCGTGCCCCGCACCGAAGACGGCGACCGCGAGCGGATCGCCCGCCGCCTGGGCGTGGAAGACGCCTGGCCGGTGGTGGGCGAACCCTATCTGAACTGGGTCATCGAAGACAAATTCGCCGCCGGCCGCCCCGCCTGGGAAACGCAGGGCGGCGCCACCTTCGTGCGCAGTGCCGCGCCGTACGAGCGCCTCAAGCTGCGCATGGCCGACGGCCCGCACTCGGCGCTGGCCTACCTGGGCGCGGCGATGGGCAAGGCCACCGTCGCCGAGGCGCTGGAGGAGCCGGCCCTGCGGCGTTTCGTGGAAGACATGATGCGGCTGGAAATCGCCCCCACCCTCAAGGGCATTCCGGGCGCTGGCCTGGAAGAGTACCGCTTGCGCTTCCTGGCCCGGGCGGCCAATCCGGCGTTGCGGCTCAGCACCCGACAGGTTGCCATGGACGGGTCCCAGAAGCTGCCGCAGCGCCTGCTGGACACCATACGCGACCGCATGCGCAGCGGCGACGACATCACGCGCCTGTGCCTGGCCGTGGCGGCCTGGCTGCACTACCTGCGCGGCGAGGACGAACTCGGCGCGCGCTATTCCATCCAGGATCCGATGGCGGCCGCGTTGGCCAAGCTGACGATGCGCGCCGAGGTCGCGGCCCGGGCGGCCGCGCCGTCGCAGGCGGCGCAGCGGCGCGCGACGGTGCTGGCCGGCTTCAAGCCGGTGTTCGGCGAGCTGGGCGAATCGGCGGAATTCGTCGCCCACCTGACCGCGCACCTGGAAGCCCTGCGCCAGCACGGCGCGGCGCAAGCCGCGCAGGCCCTGGCCTTGGCCCAGGCGGCATAGCGCAGCTCCTCGCGGCGCGGCGGGGCTGGCGCGCGCGGGCGGGCGGGCGCCGCGTTCAGCGGTCCAGCCCGAAGAACGCCATCGTGTTGCGGCACAGGATCTTCTCCTGCACCTCCGGAAACAGGCCGGCGTGGGTCACCAGGCTGCCCACTTCCTGCTCGCCCAGGGGATAGGGATAGTCGGACCCCAGCAGGACGCGGTCTTCGCCCATCACGTCGATCAGCAGCCGCAGTGCGCGCGGATCGAAGACCGCGCTGTCGGTATAGAAGCGGTCGGTGTAGGAGGAAGGCAGCTGCGGACAATCCTGGCGGATGATGTCGCGATGCCGCCAGGCGTTGTCCACGCGCCCGAGCAGGAAGGCGAAGCTGCCGCCGCCATGCGCAAAGCACAGCTTCAGGCTGCGCGGGATGCGTTCGAAGGCGCCCGACAGGATCAGCGACAGGATGCCGAGCTGGGTTTCCGCCGGCATGGCGACCAGCCAGGGCAGCATCCATCGCTTCATGCGGCCGTCGGTCATCATGTCCCAGGGATGGACCAGCACGGGGATGTCGTCGCGCGCGCAATGGATCAGGAACTGCACCAGGGTTTCGTCGTCCAGGTCGCGGGGGCCGACGTGGTTGCCGATCTGCACGCCCAGGTGGCCGGCCGCTCGCGCGCGCGACGCTTCGCGGCAGGCCAGGTTCAGGTCCTGCAGCGGCACTTGCGCCAGCGCCTTCAGGCGCGAAGGCGCGTGGGCGCAGTGTTCGAGCGCCAGGTCGTTCATGCGCGCGGCCCAGTCGGCCGCGGCCTGCGCGGGATAGCTGTAGCCGAACATGATGGGGGTGGCGCACAGGATCTGCACGTCCACGCCGTGCCGATCCATCTGCCGCAACCGCAGGCCCGGGTCCCAGAGCGTGGCGTCCACCGGGCGGAAGGGTTGGTCGCCGGCCATGATCTGGCCGCGGGAGCCATCGCCTTCCGGGCGCAGCCAGGGCGCGTTGACGGGGTCGAGCGCGGCGGCGTCCTCCCGCGTGATCGGCGGGAAGAAGTGCGCATGCATGTCGATTTTCTGGATCATAGTGGGGCGGGCGCCTCTCCCTTGCCCGGGTGGATCGCGCCGCAGGCCGGACAGCGGCGCTTTTCCGCGCTGGAATAAAAGGCCTGGAACAGCGGCGGAAGGTCGGTGACGATGCTCTGGAGCTGCACTTCCGCGCGGTGCACCAGGTGATGGCATTGCGGGCAATACCATTCAAAGCCGTCCAGCAGGCCCGGGGGGCGCTGCCGCTCGATCACCAGGCAGGCGCTGCCGGTCTCGGGGCGTTGCGGCGAATGGCGCACATGCGGCGGCAACAGGAAGATGTCGCCTTCCTTGAGATCCACGCGTTCCGGCTTGCCGTCGATCCAGAGCGACAGCCAGGCGTTGCCGCGCAGCTGGTAGAAGAACTCTTCCAGCGGATCGTCGTGGTAATCGGTGCGTAGGTTCGGCCCGCCGACCACCGTCACGATGAAATCCGCGTCCTGCCAGATCTGCTTGTTGCCGACCGGCGGCTTGAGCAGGTGCGCGTTGTCGTCGATCCAGCGTCGGAAATTTAACGGGGAACCGTAGGCGAGCATGGGGAACTCCAGGAAGAGGTGAACTGCGCTCTGCCCAGGAGTCTAGGCGGGCCCGGCCGGGCTTGCACAATAGAAATCGCGTGCCTGGCCATGCCGGTCATCTATTGCGGGATAACCCTGAGGCTTCAGCCGTCGGATTCGGCGGGCGCCGTTCCGCGTTGTCCGGCGATCTGCTTCAGGTAGCCCACCAGCCGCTGGCAGGCCGGGGTCAAGGGGCGGTCGGCCCGGACCGAGTAGCCCACGTCGCCGAACGCGCCGAACACGTCGGTGGGCAATCGCGCCAGGATGCCCATGTCCAGGAACTGCGCCGCCGCGTCGTAGGGGATGAGCGCGAGCGCGTCGCTGTGCATCAGCACCCCGATGTTCGTCAGCAAGGACAGCGATTCGACGTGCCGGGCGGGCAGGGGCAGGCCGGCGTCGAAGAATGTCCGCTCGATCGAGGCGCGCAGCGGCGAGGCGGGCGAGGGCAGGATCCAGATGCCGTCCGCCAGGTCGGCCAGCGCTACCTCGCGCGCCTTGGCCAGCGGATGGCGCGCGCCGGCCACGAGGCAGAGCGCTTCCCGGTACAGCTTATGGTGGTCCACGGCTACCCCGGAGATCGACGCCATGTCCGCGCCGGGCAGGCGGCCCACGACGATGTCCAGGTCGCCCGTGGCCAGGGCCGGCAGCAGTTGCGCGGTCGGGCCTTCGCGCACCGTGACCTGGATGCCCGGGTGTTCGGTCATCAGGCGGGCGATGGCCTCGGGCAGCAGCTTGGCGGACGCCGCGATGAGCGTGCCCACCACCACGTGGCCGCTGGCCCCGCCCAGCACCGCGTCGATGTCGTCGGCCATGTAGCGGACTTCGGCCATCATGGCGTGGACGCGGCGGCCCAGCACCACGGCCAGTTCGGTGGGGGCGACGCCGCGGTTGGAGCGCTCGAACAGCGTGGCTCCGAAGAAGGCTTCCAGGTCGTGGATGGCCTTGGTGACGGTGGGCTGGGTCAGGTGCAGTTCGCTGGCGGCGCGCGACAGCGAGCGGCGCGCCAGCACGCGTTCGAAGATCTGCAGCTGATGCAGCTTCAGCTTGTGGCTGAGCGCATTGGGCGTGATGCGGAAGTTCGACATGCGCGGCGCCGACGCTAGCGCCCGAGCGGCTTGTAGGCCACCGCCTTGATTTCGATCAGCAGCTGCGGATGCGGCAGCTGGTGCACCGCGACGGTGGTGCGCGCCGGGCCGTCGGCGTCGAAGAACTCGCCGTAGACTTGGTTGTATCCGCCGAAATCGTTCATGTTCACCAGGAACGTGCTGATCTCCACCACGTCGGCCAGGGTGGCGCCGGCGGTGCCCAGAATGTCCCGGATGTTCTCGATGACGGCGCGCGTCTGCACCCGGATGTCGAGCGTCGCGGTGCCCATGGCGTCCACCTCCGCGCCCGCGATGCGGTTGTCGGGCAGGCGCGAGCTGGTGCCGGAGACGAACAGGAAATCTCCGGCGCGCTTGATGTGCGGGTACTTGCCGCGGGGCGTGGCCTTGCCGGCCACCACGGTGGCGCCGACCTCGGGCCGGTTCGGGGCGGGCTGGCCTGTGCTGGACTGGTTCATCGTGTTTTCCTTGTGCGTGAAATCAGAGTTTGACGCAAACGTTGGTGGGTTCGGTATAGAAATGCAGCGAATGGCGTCCGCCCTCGCGGCCGATTCCCGACAGGCCGCTGCCGCCGAAGGGCGTGCGCAGGTCGCGCAGGAACCAGCAATTGACCCAGGCCAGGCCGACCTTCATCGCTTGCGCCACGCGGTGGCCCCGGGCGAGATTCTGCGTCCAGACCGCGGCGGCCAGCCCGTAGCGCGTATCGTTGGCCAGGCGGATGGCCTCGTCCTCGGTATCGAAGGGCGCCACGTGGCACACCGGGCCGAAGACTTCTTCCTTGATGCAGCGGGCCTGTTCGGACAGGCCGGTCCAGACGGTGGGCTGCACGTAGGCGCCTTCGTCGCGGGCGTCTCCGAATACCGGGATGCCACCGCCGGCCACCACCGTCGCGCCCTCCTGGCGGGCCAGCGCGAAGTACGACAGCACCTTCTCGCGGTGCTCGCGCGACACCAGCGGGCCCATTTCGGTGTCCGGATCCATCGGCCAGCCGATGCGCATCGCGCGGGCCCGCGCGGCCAGCGCTTCCACGAAACGTTCGTAGAGGGGGCGCTCGACGTATACGCGCTCGGTGCACAGGCAGACCTGCCCGCAATTGGCGAAGACCGAGCGCGTCACGCCCTCGACCGCGGCGTCGAAATCCGCGTCGGCGAACACCAGGGCCGCGTTCTTGCCGCCCAGCTCGAACGACACCGGCTTCACGCCCGGCGCGACGGCGCGCATGATGGCCGCGCCCGTGGCGGACTCGCCCGTAAAGGTGATGCCGTCGATATCCGGGTGCGTGGTGAGGAACTCGCCCGCGGAGTCCGGGCCGAAGCCGTGGGTCAGGTTCAGCACGCCGGCCGGCAGACCGGCCTGGTCCGCGACCTCGGCCAGCAGCGTGGCCGTGGAGGGCGTGACCTCGGACGGCTTCATGATCACGGTGTTGCCGAACGCCAGCGCGGGCGCCACCTTCCAGGTCAGCAGCAGGAGCGGCAGGTTCCAGGGCGAGATCACGCCCACCACGCCCAGCGGCTTGCGATAGGCATAGTTCAGCGCCTGCCGCCCGTCGGGCGTGTCGGTCATGTAGCTTTCCATGTCCAGCGTGCGGGCCAGCTCGGCGAAGGCCCGGAAATTGGCCGCGCCCCGGGGAATATCGATCTCGCCGGCCCAGCCGACGGGCTTGCCGGTGTCGCCGATCTCGGCCCGCAGGAAATCGTCGAAGCGCCGCGAGATACCGTCTGCCAGCGCCAGCAGGTGATCGGTGCGCGCGGCGACGGGCAGCGCCGCCCAGGCGGGCAGGGCGCGCTGCGCGGCCCGCAAGGCGCGGTCCACCTGGTCGCGGCCGGCTTCATGGACCCGGGCGATCAGGCGTCCGTCCACGGGGCTGCGCTTGTCGAACGTGGAGACGCCGTCCTCGAAACGGCCATCGATATAGTTGCGTAACTGGCGGATCGTCATGCCGGGCCTTTGATAGCGGACAAATAAATACGTATACGTACTAATTGTGGGGATCATAGGTACCCGCCGCCCGCAAGTCAATGCGCGTTTTCGACGACACCTGCGCCTACAATCGCCAGGCGTACTCCATGGAAGCCCGATGACCGCCACAGCCCGACCCGCCCGCCCCGGCCAGGCCAAGCTCCGCGCCCTGAATGAATTCGACCTGACCCGCGTTGCCTCGCACCTGCTGCGCCGGGCCCACTTCCGGGCCGAAGGCCTGTTCGCCCAGGCCTTCCCCGACGAGGACCTGACCCCGCGCCAGAAGGCCCTGCTGATCACCGTCCATCAGAACCCGGGCGCCACGCAGAACCGCATCGCCGAACTGATCGCGCTGGACCGCAATTCCTTTGCCGAAATGATCGCGCGCATGACCAAGAAGGGTTACGTGCGCCGCACGCGTTCCGCCGAAGACGGCCGCGCCTACGCCCTGGACATCACGGACGAGGGGCTCGCGCTCCTGGCGCGCATCCTGCCGGCCGATGCCGCCGTGGAGGCGCAGGTGCTGGCGCCCATTCCCGAGGCGCTGCGGCCCGTGTTCCTGAAATGCCTGCGCCTGATGGCCGGGCTGGAAAGCCCGGAAGAACCCTGAGCCGGCCCGGCGCTCAGGCGCCGGGATCGGCTTCCGAGGCAGCCGCCTGAGCCTCGGGCGGATGTTTCCGGCCGAAGCGCAGCGCGAACTGCCGTGTGAACACGGCGCCGAAGAAGAAGATCTGCGCCGAGTAATAGATCCAGAGCAGCAAGGCGATCAGCGAGCCCGCCGCGCCATAGGCGGACACGGCCGCGCCGCGGCTGAGGTACAGCCCGATGCCCCATTTGCCGACCAGGAACAGCGCCGCCGTCACGATGGCGCCGGGGATCACGTCCGGCCATGAGATCTTCGCGCTGGGCAGCAACTTGAAAATGACCGCGAACAGCGCCGCCACCACCGAGAAGGAAAACAGATTGGATATCCACTCCGCCACCAGCGCGAAGGAGGAAGCCGTCCACAGGTCGCCGTAGTAGGCGCGCGCCGCCGCGAGCCCGGCGTTCACGGTCAGGGAAATCAGCAGGAACAGCGCCAGCACCAGCACCAGGCCGAACGACAGCATGCGGCTGCGCACCATGCCGTGCAGCCCGCCCTTCTGGTTGGCCGACACTTCCCACAGATCGTCCAGGCTGGCCTTCAGCTCGGCGAAGGCCGTGGTGGCGCTGAAAATCAGCACGAAAATCGAAATCAGCGCCGCGATCCAGCCGCCGCCGGACTCGTGGGCGCTGGCCAGCACCGTCTGGATCACCTCGGCTCCGCGCTCGCCGGTCAGGTCCCGCAACTGCGAGAACAGTTCCGAGCGCACCGCGTCCTCGCCGAAGAAGGCGCCCGCCACGGCGATCACCAGGATCAGCATGGGCGCCAGGGAGAACACCATGTACAAGGCCAGCGCCGCGCCTTTGCTCGACGCGCGATGGGTCGACCACTGCTTGGCGGAGTCCATCAACAGCCCGCCGATTTCGGACGGGCGCAGCGTACGCAACAGGGTCTTTGGAAAACGCATGGAACTCGGCTCTTTCTGGGGAACCTTCATTGTAGGGACGCATGCGCCGCGGCGAAACCCGCAGATTGTGCGCAAACGTGTTTGCCCGTGAGGCTGCGTTGCGCCCGGAAAAAGAAAAACCCCCGGGGCGAAGGACCGGGGGTTTTTCGGGATACTGCATTCCCCGGCCGGAGCCGGGGAGGCCTTGCAGGGCAAGCGGGACTTAGAAGTCCATGCCGCCCATGCCGCCCATGCCGCCGGGCATGGCCGGAGCAGCGGGCTTGTCTTCAGCCAGTTCGACGACGGCAGCTTCGGCCGTCAGCAGCAGGCTGGCGACGGAGGCAGCGTTCTGCAGGGCGGTGCGGGTCACCTTGGTGGGATCCAGCACGCCTTGCTCGACCAGGTCGGTGTACTCGCCGGTCGCGGCGTTGTAGCCGAAGTTGCCCTTGCCGTTCAGCACGTTGTTCACCACCACGCTGGCTTCTTCGCCGGCGTTGGTAACGATGGTGCGCAGCGGCTCTTCGACAGCGCGCAGGATCAGCTTGATGCCGGCGTTCTGGTCAGGCGTGTCGCCCTTCAGCTCGGTGATGGCTTGCTTGGCGCGCAGCAGAGCAACGCCGCCACCAGCCACAACGCCTTCTTCCACAGCAGCGCGGGTCGCGTGCAGGGCGTCTTCGACGCGAGCCTTCTTTTCCTTCATTTCGACTTCGGTGGCAGCGCCAACGCGAATCACGGCAACGCCGCCGGCCAGCTTGGCCACGCGTTCTTGCAGCTTTTCACGGTCGTAGTCGGACGTGGCTTCTTCGATCTGGACGCGGATTTGCTTCACGCGGGCTTCGATCGACTTGCTGTCGCCAGCGCCGTCGATGATCGTCGTGTTTTCCTTGCCCACTTCGATGCGCTTGGCTTGGCCCAGTTCAGCCAGGCCGGCCTTTTCCAGCGACATGCCGGTTTCTTCGGAGATCACCGTGCCGCCCGTCAGGATGGCGATGTCTTCCAGCATGGCCTTGCGGCGGTCGCCGAAGCCAGGCGCCTTGACGGCGGTGGTCTTCAGGATGCCACGGATGTTGTTCACAACCAGGGTGGCCAGGGCTTCGCCTTCGACGTCTTCGGCGATGATCAGCAGCGGACGGCTCGACTTGGCGACTTGTTCCAGCACCGGCAGCAGGTCACGGATGTTGCTGATCTTCTTGTCGAAAATCAGGACAAACGGATCTTCCAGGGCGGCAACTTGCTTGTCCGGGTTGTTGATGAAGTAGGGCGACAGGTAGCCGCGGTCGAATTGCATGCCTTCGACGACGTCCAGCTCGTTTTCCAGCGACTTGCCGTCTTCGACGGTGATGACGCCTTCCTTGCCGACCTTGTCCATCGCGTCAGCGATGATCTGGCCGATGGAGGTGTCGCTGTTGGCCGAGATCGAGCCGACCTGGGCGATTTCCTTGCTGGTCGTGACCGGCTTGGATTGCTTCTTCAGTTCGGCGACGGCGGCGGCGACGGCCTTGTCGATGCCGCGCTTCAGGTCGATCGGGTTGAAACCGGCGGCAACGTACTTCAGGCCTTCCTGAACGATGGCCTGGGCCAGCACGGTGGCGGTGGTGGTGCCGTCACCGGCGTTGTCGGAAGTCTTGGAGGCGACGTCCTTGACCAGCTGGGCGCCGATGTTCTCGAACTTGTCCTTCAGTTCGATTTCCTTGGCGACGGACACGCCGTCCTTGGTCACGGTCGGGGCGCCGAACGAGCGCTCCAGCACGACGTTGCGACCCTTGGGGCCCAGGGTGGTCTTGACAGCGTTGGCGAGGACATTCACGCCGCGGACGATGCGCACGCGGGCGTCGTCACCGAACAATACTTGCTTGGCAGCCATTTCTTAGCTTCCTTCGAAAATTCGTTTGAGGCAGGGTTTACTGGACCACGGCGAGGATTTCGTCCTCGCGGATGACGAGCAGTTCTTCGCCATCAACCTTCACGGACTGGCCGGCGTACTTGCCGAACAGAACCTTGTCGCCAGCCTTCAGGTCGACGGGCAGGATCTTGCCGTCTTCGGTCTTCTTGCCGGGGCCGACGGCCACGACTTCACCTTGATCAGGCTTTTCAGCGGCGCTGTCGGGGATGACGATGCCCGAGGCAGTCTTGCGCTCGTTTTCGAGGCGTTTGACGATCACGCGATCGCCCAGGGGACGCAAGGCCATGTGGAACTCCTGTTACTAAAAGAAGAAGAGAATGATCGGTTGGGCCCCGGGAGCGTTGTTAGCACTCACCGGTGTCGAGTGCTAATTATAGGGATGATGTTCTAGGCTTCAAGGGGGGGAGGCCGGGCTGTTACATATTGAGGGGGGAGGGGCGGGGCGTTGTATATTGGGGACGAGGTTGTTGCCGACGCACACCGGCCGGGGTGCTGTCGGAATTCACTAGCTGTGAATGGAATCCACGTAACTTGAAACGGACAACCCTGCAACTTCAAGTGGTTAGCAAATCTAGGTTGTCCCCTTTTAGGTTCGGCTCATCGGATTTGAAGGCCCCGTCGTTGGGTGATCCTCAGCCGAAAGTACTGTCGAAGTTCATCGAACTTGAGATTTGGTTCACTGAAGTTGGGGGTGTAACAAGTCTGTAGACTGAGGCGGCGCGCGGATTGCGACGGAGGATCGCCACGGCTGACCGGCCCCCTGCTGGAGGATGCGCAGCTCACATTGGGCGCGGTCCTGGCCGATCTTGGAGTCGGCCTGCTGCGCCTGGCGCTGATCGAAGGGAGCTGGCCGCCGGCCGCCTGACGCAGCCGTTCGACCAGATGCTGGACACGGGCCTGGACTACTACCTGTGGGTGCGCGAGGAAGACCCGCCAACCGAGGCCGCGACCCATCTGGCCAAATGGATATTGGCCGAGTGCGCGGCTGTTTCCGCTGCTCCGGGCGCCATGCATGCTGAGCGCGGCCGGCGCTCTGCGTGAATACGCGCGCGAGAAGGCTTCGGTCGGCTAAAAGTAAGAGGGCGAGGCTCTTGTGAAATCGCACGTCTCCGTCGCAATGGACGAGACGAACTGCACGAAGACATCTGCTCGAGACTTGTCGAACATCAGCACATAGGGCATGCGCGGAATGGCGGGAGTGCTGCGGATGACCTTGAGCTTCGCGGCGTCGATGGAGTCCTCGAAGATGCCTTGCGGCAAGTAGCAGATGCCCAGGCCGGAGATCGTCAAGGCAGCAGCCGCGGTCAGGTTGCTGCTGGAGACGGTCCTCTCGAATCTAACGTGTTGCCTCTCCAGCCAATGCGACATCATCGTGCCCAATCCCGAGGCGTTGGATTGTTCTATCACCGTGTACCGAGCCAACTCCTTCAGGGGCAGGGTGTCGACGTCCGGAAGGTAACTCGGGCTGCACATCCAGGCGTATTCCACCGAGTCCAGCGAAACCACCTCCAGGCCGCTATCCCTGAACGCATCGGGCGTCACAACCACATCCAGGTCGCCATCTTGGACTTTGCTCGCCAGGACCGCGCTGGTGTCGACAACCGGTTCGATCAAGACGTGCGGATACGCGCCACGGATCCGCTGAACGAGCCCCGGCAGCCATGTCAGCGCCGTCAGTTCGGTCACGCCGATGCGCAGGTTGCGTGGCGGGACGGGATGGACCCGGCTTACGTCCACAAACCGCGTTCGTGCCGACAGCATTTCCCACGCCAGCGGCTTGAGTTCCACCCCGCGCACGGTGAGCTGCGCTCTTCGCCGCGAGCGGTCGAACAGTTCGAGACCCAATGCGGCCTCCAGCTCCAACACGCGTTTTGAGACCGCTGACTGCGTAGTGCTGAGCTGCGCGGCGGCCCTGTCGAAGCTGCCAAGTTCCGCCGACCAGTAGAAGGCCTCGACTTGTTTGAATGTGACCATATATGCGCTCCCGCCCTAAATCACGACCTGTTCTAATTCACGAATTTTATTCGTATTAAGCATTCTAAACATTCGCTTGTGGAATGTTATGTGCGCCACTAAATTTGTCGCTAACAGGCACACAACTGGGCATACCGATGACATTCCTCTCCAGCCGGCTCGATCGCATTCAACCTTCCCCCAGCATCATGGCGCTCACGCGCGCCAAGGCCCTCATCGCCGAGGGCGTGGATGTGTGCAATCTCACTGCGGGCGAACCGGATTTCGACACTCCGCCCCACATTATCGAAGCGGCCTACCAGGCGCTCCTGGCGGGGCAGACGAAGTACACCGCCGTCGATGGAACGGCGAACTTGAAGAAGGCCATCAGCGACAAGTTCATGCGCGAAAACGGCCTGGACTATCCGCCGGATCAGATTTCGGTGGGCGCTGGCGCCAAGCAGGTGCTGTTCAACGTCCTGACGGCGACCATCGATGATGGCGACGAGGTGGTGATCCCGGCGCCTTATTGGGTGTCGTATCCGGATCTGGTGCGCCTGAACGGCGGTGTGCCCGTTTTCATCGTCGCCGGCTTCGAGCAAGCATTCAAGATCACGCCCGAGCAACTGGAAGCGGCCATTACGCCGAAAACCAAGTGGCTGATCCTCAATTCCCCGAACAATCCGAGCGGCGCGGTTTATTCGCGCGAGGAACTGCGCGCCCTCGGGGAGGTGGTCAGGCGCCATCCCCAGCTCCATGTCCTGACCGACGACATCTACGAACACCTGCTTTACGACGGCGCGGCCTATGTCTCGTTCGCGCAAGCGAATCCTGACCTCCTCGCGCGAACGGTGACAGTCAATGGCGTATCCAAGGCATACGCGATGACGGGCTGGCGCATCGGCTATGCCGGCGCGCCCAAGCCCTTGGTGAAAGCCATGGAGAAACTGCAGTCGCAAACCAGCGGCAACCCGGCAACCGCCAGTCAGGCCGGCGCGGCGGCCGCGCTTTGCGGTCCCTTCGGGTTCATCAAGGACTGGGTTGCCCAGTTCGAGCGGCGCCGCAACCTAGTGGTGTCGAGCCTGGATGGCCGGCACGGACTGAAATGCCCGTCTCCTCCCGGCGCGTTCTACGTCTACGTGTCCTGCGCCGAGCAGATCGGCAAGACGACGCCCACGGGCAAAACGATCGTGGACGACAACGATTTCGTGTCCTATCTGCTCGACGAGCATAGGGTCGCCACCGTACAGGGCTCGGCTTACGGACTGTCTCCCGCATTCCGCCTCTCGTTCGCGACTTCCGAGGAAGTGCTCAAGAAAGCTTGCGACCGCATCTTAGAGGCATGTGCCGCGTTGAAGTAAGGGAGGGCAGCAATGCTGGCTGCGCTGACGATTTCCCCTCGCGAGGGGCTGGCATGCGCCGGGCTCATCGAGCGCCTGGCGGCCGAAGCCGCCGCGCTGGCGGCCGCCGAACCGTTGCTCGCCGGCACCGTGGCGCCCCTGCTGGCGTCCGATGGAGACCTGCTGTCGATACTGGCCTGGCAGTTGGCCGGTCAACTCGCTGGAGAGGCTGTCTCCCATTCGCAACTACAGGCCTTGTTTTCTGAGGTCTTGAATGCGGCGCCCGGCTTGACCGCAATCGTCGTACAGGATTTTGACGCCGCCCTGGAGCGCGATCCGGCAAGCGAATCGGCGCTGCAGATTCTCTTGCACATGAAGGGCTTCCAGGCGTTGCAAAGCCATCGCATCGCGAATGCGCTGTGGCTGCGGGGACGCCGCTCGTTGGCGCTGCATCTGCAGGCCGTGTCCAGCAGGGTATTCGGTGTCGATATCCATCCGGCGGCGCATATCGGCGCCGGCATCATGCTCGACCACGCCACCGGCATCGTGATCGGTGAGACCAGCGTGGTCGGGGATGGGGTGTCGATTTTCCAGAATGTGACGCTGGGAGGCACGGGCAAGGCGCGCGGCGACCGGCATCCCAAGATTGGCCCCGGCGCGGTGCTCGGGGCCGGCGCAGTGCTGCTCGGTCCGATCCGTGTCGGCGCGGGCGCTCAAATCGGCGCGGGCAGCGTCGTACTTCGCGACATTCCCGATTCCGCCACGGCGGTCGGCATACCCGCCCGAGTCATCGACCCACGCGGCGGCTAGCGCCGTCCACCGCGAGTATTGGATAACCACGCCAACGTACCCAACCGCCACATCAACCAGTTGCACCGGAGAGTACCTTGAAAACCATTTATTCCCTGATCGCCGCTACGTTTCTGGCTGGCACCGCCTCCGCTCAAGCCGCGGACACACTTTCCCGAATCAAGAATTCAGGAACCATCACGATGGGGGTGCGCGAATCGACGGCGTTCTCCTATGCACTGGGGGCGGGTAAATACACCGGCTTTCACTACGACGTATGCACGAATGTGATTCGAGACATACGCAAGCAACTTGGCCTGTCCGAGCTGCAGACGCGCTACCAACTGGTGACGTCCCAGAACCGCATCCCGCTGGTGGCCAACGGCTCCGTCGATCTTGAGTGCGGCGCCACCACCAACAGTAAGGCGCGTCAGCGCGACGTCGCGTTCGCGCTGACTACCTATGTCGAGGAAGTCCGGATGGCCGTCCGTGCCGACTCGGGGATCGATTCGATCAAGGACCTCGCCAATCGCACCGTTGTCACGACGACCGGAACGACCTCCGTGCAACTGCTGCGCAAGCACGAACGGGCCAACAACATTGGCTTCAAGGAGGTATTCGGCAAGGATCATTCGGAAAGCTTCCTGATGCTGGAGCAGGGCCGCGCGGACGCTTATGTCATCGACGCGTCGACGTTGGCGACCTTCATCGCCAAGTCGAAGCAGCCTTCGGGCTTCAAGATCGTCGGCGAGGTTTTGAGCGTCGAGCCGATCGCCATCATGATCCCCAAGGACGATCCGGAGTTCAAGGCCGCCGTCGACGCCAGCATCAAGGCGCAAATCAAATCCGGCGAGATGGAACAGTTGTGGAGCAAGTGGTTCCTCAACCCCATCCCGCCCAACGGCGTGACGATCAACCTGCCGCTCGGAGAGGCCACCCGTGAGGCATGGGCCAATCCGAACGATAAGCCCGCCGATGACTACTGATAGAGCGGAAAAGATAGTCCCTTGCGCGGCGGCTCCCGCTACTCCGGGAGCCGCCGCCGTGGGGGCGTTTAGGGGGAGACCTTTGTGTTCAATCTAGATTGGCGGGTATTTCTGGAGGATCCAGGTGGCCGATTTCCCACGTACTGGCAATGGCTGCTCAACGCGTGGGGCTGGACGGCGGCGGTAGCCGGTGCGGCGCTCGTACTGGCGTTGGCGCTGGGCCTGGTGATCGGAACCCTACGCACCTTGCCCAAGTATCCCGTGCTCGTGTGGTTCGGCGACGCATGGGTGGAGATCTTTCGCAACATCCCGATCCTGGTGCAGGTGTTCATCTGGTACCACGTGGTGCCCGCCCTTGTGCCGCCACTGCGTAGCACACCGAGCTTTGTTCTGGTGGTGTGCGCACTGGGCTTGTTCACCTCGGCCCGCATCGCCGAGCAGGTGCGGGCGGGCATTGAATCTCTTTCCAGGGGACAGAGGCTGGCAGGTCAGGCATTAGGATTCACCATGCCGCAGACCTACCGTTTCGTCCTCCTGCCCATGGCGCTGCGCATCATCATTCCTCCGCTCACGAGCGAGACGATGAACATCGTGAAGAACTCCTCGGTGGCCTTCGCCGTGTCGATTCCGGAGCTGACGATGTTTGCAATGCAGGTCCAGGAAGAAACGTCGCGGGGTATCGAAGTCTACCTGGCGGTGACAGTCCTCTACATCGTTACGGCGCTTGCGATAAACCGCGTCATGGCGGTCATCGAGGAACGTACCCGGATCCCGGGCTATGTTGGGAATAGAGGGTGAGCCGGCAATGAATCTCGATATTGCATTCTACGACTGGCAGGCACTGAAGGGTTTCCTCATCCCCGGCCTGATCTTCAGTGTCCAATTGACGGTGGTGGCTACGATCGGCGGCATTCTCGTCGGGACCATGCTGGCGATCGTCCGGCTCAACGGACCTGCCGTCGTGGCGCGCGCGGCGGACATCTACGTCACCGGCATGCGCAGCATCCCGGCAGTGATGGTGATTCTCTGGTTCTTTCTGCTGGTGCCTACCTGGTTTTACCAGTACCTGCCCGGCGGCATAGACCGGCGCGCCGAATACTCGGCCTACATCACCTTCATCGCATTCGAGGCTGCCTATTTCAGCGAGATCGTCCGTGCGGGTATCCAGTCGATTGCCGCGGGGCAGGTCAATGCGGGCCGTGCCCTGGGGATGACGGGGCCGCAGACGCTGATGCTGATCATCCTTCCACAGGCGGCGCGCAATATGTTGCCCGTGTTGCTGACGCAAACCATCATTCTCTTCCAGGACACCTCCCTGGTCTACGCGATCGGCGCCTACGACCTGCTGAAGGGCTTCGAAACGGCAGGCAGGAACGCGGGCCGTCCGATTGAGGCGTATCTGCTGGCGGCAGCTGTCTATCTGGCGATTTGCTTCCTGATATCCAGGGTTGTGCGTCAGGTCGCCAAGCGCATCGCCATCGTCCGCTGAAAAGGAACGAAATAACCATGATTGAACTGAGCAATGTCTCCAAGTGGTATGGGAAGACGCAGGTCCTGGACGGCTGCAGCACGTCCATCGGGAAAGGCGAGGTGGTGGTGGTCTGCGGCCCCTCCGGTTCCGGAAAATCCACACTGATCAAGACGATCAACGCGCTGGAGCCGATACAGCAGGGGAACATCATAGTGAACGGCACGCCGGTGCACGACAAGCGCACGAACCTGCCCAAGCTGCGTAGCCACGTCGGCATGGTGTTCCAGCACTTTGAACTGTTTCCGCACCTTTCGGTGACTGAGAACCTGGTCATCGCCCAACGTCGGGTCCTGGGCAGGAGCGCAACCGAGGCTAACGCGCGCGCGGCCAGATTGTTGGAGCGGGTCGGGATGCAGGCGCACAGCGCCAAGTTCCCCGGCCAGCTCTCCGGTGGCCAGCAGCAGCGCGTCGCCATCGCGCGTGCGCTCACGATGGACCCTATCGTCATGCTGTTCGACGAGCCGACATCCGCGCTGGACCCGGAGATGGTCGGCGAGGTGCTGGAAGTCATGGTGGGCCTGGCGCGCGAAGGAATGACGATGGTCTGTGTCACCCACGAAATGGGTTTCGCCCGGAAAGTCAGTGATCGGGTCATCTTCATGGATGTCGGCGGGAAGATTCTGGAAGATTGCGACAGCACGACGTTCTTCAGCGATCCGGAAGGACGCCATCCGCGCTGCCGGGATTTCCTGAACAAGGTGCTTGCGCATTGATGCGCGGGCTACCGGCAGGCTAAAGGACACATAACGTAGAAAGGAGACAACAATGCAACGCCGCACGTTCCTCTTGCAATGCGCAAGCCTGGCCGGCGCATCGGCAGTGCCCATTCTGGCGCGCGCCCAGGGCGCCTACCCGTCACAGCCGATCAAGGTGGTGGTGGGTTTCGCTGCGGGTGGTGGCGCCGATGCGATCGCCAGGTTGATTTCGTCCGCGCTGGCCCAGGAGCTAAAGACCTCGATCATCATAGAGAACAAGCCCGGCGCCAACGCGAATATCGCCACCGATTCGGTGGTCCGATCCGCCAAGGACGGCTACACGCTGCTCTACAACACGTCGGCCATCACAATCAGCCCCTATCTCTACAAGTCGTTGTCCTACGACCTGAAGCGCGACTTGGCGCCCATCGCCTTGACCGCCGAGATACCGCTGATTCTGGTGACCTCGTCTTCGAATCGCGCGAGGACGCTGGACGATTTCATCAAGCAGCTCAAGGCCAATCCAGAGAAGTTGAACTACGCATCGTCCAGCCCGGGCAATCTGACGCACCTGGCCGCCGTGGAGTTCCTGCGGGTGTCGCAGACTACGGCGTTCCATGTGCCTTACAAGAGCGAGGCGCCCGCGGTCACCGACCTTATCGGGGGTAGGGTGCAGTTCTATATCGGCAATGCCAACACGCTGCTGCCCCAGATCAAGGCGGGCAAGCTGACGGCGCTTGCTGTGACCAGCGGCCAGAGATTGCCGCAACTGCCGGACGTGCCGACGCTGGCCGAGACCCTGCAAGCGGGGCTGGAAATGGCGGCATGGTCCGGCTTCATGGCGCCGGCGGGCACGCCGGCCCCGGTCTGCAAGACGCTGGAAACCTCGCTGCAGCGCGTTATCACATCGCCCGCCTTGAGCAAGCAGATCTTCGACAGTGGCGCAACGGCGCGCTTTGCGGATGCCGCTGCCTATCAACGCCTGATCGAACAGGAACTTGCACGATGGGCCCGGGTCGCCAAGGAAGCCGGCATCCAGCCCGAGTGATTTTTTCAACGAAAACTCAGACGAGGTGAATCGAATGGACATGGGACTGAAGGGGCGTGTCGCCCTGGTCATGGGGGCCGGCGGCGGCTTGGGCAGCGCGATCGCCCGCGCGCTGGTCGATGAGGGCGCGAGCGTGGCGGTGGTGGATATCGACCCCGCGGCGCTGGAGAAGGTCGCAACCGACCTGGGCAACCGCGGGGCGAAGACGCTCGCCGTGCCCTGGGATCTGGCCGATGCCGGCGCCGTCGAGAACAACATCGCTCGTATCGAGGCCACGCTGGGGCCGGTCGATATTCTCGTCAACAATACCGGTGGCCCGCCTCCGACGCCGGCATTGGGTCAGGACGCTTCCGTATGGCAACGCAGCTTCGAGGGCATGGTGCTGTCGGTGATCCGGATCGCGGACCGCGTCGTGCCCGGCATGCGCGAGCGCAAGTGGGGCCGCGTCGTTACCAGCGCTTCTTCGGGCGTGGTGTCACCCATTCCGAATCTCGGCATTTCCAACGCTTTGCGGCTTTCGCTGGTGGGGTGGTCCAAGACCCTGGCTCGCGAAGTGGCACCGGACGGTGTTACCTGCAATGTCATCGTGCCCGGCCGTATCGCCACGCCGCGCATCGAGTATCTTGATCGCGCGAAGGCTGAACGGGAAGGCCGCTCCGAAGAGGATGTCCGTGCGGAGAGCACCGGCTCCATTCCCATGAAGCGTTATGGCAAACCGGAAGAATACGCCCGCGGGGTGGTCTTCCTTGCCAGCGACGCGGCTTCATACGTCACCGGCACCGTCCTGCGTGTGGATGGCGGCCTTATTGCAAGCATCTAGACGGATTCCCATCATGTCCCAAGCAGAACCTTTGACCCCACAGCAAGTCGAGACCCTGAAATCAGTCACGACCGCGACCATCAGCACGATCCTGTTCAAGCGCGGCTTGCGCAACGTCTGGCTGCGCGGCCCTATGCCCGTTGCGCCGGAAACGCCGCGCATTGCAGGAAGGGCGTTTACCATGCGCTTCGTGCCGGCGCGTGAAGATCTCTCCAATCCAGCCGCATGGTCATCGCCCACCTCCACGCGCGTCGCTGTCGAGCAGATGCCCGAAGGTTGTGTGGCGGTGGTCGACGCCATGGGTTGCACGGATGCGGGAATCTTCGGCGACATCCTGTGCGCGCGCATGAAGGTTCGCCAGGTGGCCGGCTTGGTGACCGATGGCGTGGTGCGCGACCTGGTGGGTGTGCGCAAATCCGAACTGCCCACGTGGGCCCGCGGCACCGCGTCGCCCGCCGCGGTGGCCAGCCTGACCTTTGTCGGCTGGCAGCAACCCATCGCTTGCGGCGGCGTCGCCGTGTTTCCCGACGATGTCATCGTTGCCGATGATGACGGCGCGATCCTGATCCCCTCCACGCACCTGGAGGAAGTGTTGGCCGACGGGCCCGAGCAAGAGCGCTTCGAGGCGTGGGTGGTCGAGGAAGTGAATCGAGGAGCCGCGCTGCCCGGGCTCTATCCGCCGAACCAGGAAAGCCAGGCTCGCTACGAGAAGTACTGCTCCAAGGGGTGAGGGGGCAGGAGGCCAGAAAAGCCGGGTTGGCTTTCAAGCATTGCAAAATGCTCTCCGGCTCGGCGGATTCCACGGATATCGCCAAGACTTCGCGTGAATTGGCAAATCCAGGGGGCACTCGTGCATCTAGCATGTACCAAACGTCCTGGAGACCGTGCATGCCACTTCACTACCTTGAGTACTACCTCGTCCAGAGATGGGTAAGACGGTGGACTGGTGCGAACGCGTACTCCAGCTGCGCTGGGGGCCGACGCCCAACGTCGGCTTTCCGGTGCAGTGGATGTACATCGAAGACCGGGATGTGCCGCATATCACGCACGGCGGCGCCAAGGTCACGGACAACCGGAAGGCCTATCTGGGGCAGCAGTCGCAGGCCGTCGGTGGATCGGGTGTCGCGTTCCGTTGCTCGGGGCTGGCGGCTCACTCGGCCATCTGACCCCGTGTGAGTACGTCCAAAAGTGGTCAGTGCAACCAGCAGAGGCAGCCACCCTCCAGTTTTGAACTGTCCAAATTACGGGGGAAGGTCAGAGATCCGACAGGTGCCGAATTTCATTCAACCTGAGATTGGGTTCACTGACGTTGGCCGGTAACCGGTGGGGAGATCGAGGGCGCGGTCCGGCCCGTTGGGCCTTGTCGGCCTGCATCGCCGCCAGTTGCATGCACGAGGATGGCCGCGACGAATAAGGGCAGCGAATGCTGATGATGGAATGTGACCAGCAAAAAAACCCGGGGAAGACCCGGGAAAGCACGGCGCTCGTCATCCATTCCTTTTGCGTCAGCGCTCCGCGTAGCGCCGTTCCAGTTCGTCGTACAACGGCTTGCGGACCAGGCGCTGGCGTTCGTTGAAAGGCGCCAGCAGCGCGGGGTCTTCGTCGAGCTTGCCGTCGCGCTTGAGCGCGGACAAGGCATTCTGCATGCCCAGCACCGCGCCTTGCAGCGCCGCGTTGGCGTACAGCACCAGGCTGTAGCCCATGCCGCCGAGCTCCTGGGCGCTTAGGGTGGGCGTCTTGCCGCCCACCACGATGTTGATCAACAGGGGATGCTTCAGCAGCTGGGGAATCCTGCCGATCTCCTCCAGGCTGGTCATGGCTTCGACGAACAGGATATCGGCGCCCGCCTCGGCGAACTTCTGAGCCCGTTCGATCGCGGCCTCGAAGCCTTCGACCGCGCGGGCGTCCGTGCGCGCGATGATCTGGAAATCCGGATCCTGGCGCGCGTCGGTGGCCGCGCGGATCTTGTCGAGCATTTCCGACAATGGCGCCACCGCCTTGCCGGCGAAGTGGCCACAGCGTTTCGGGAAGGCCTGGTCTTCGATCTGGATGGCATCCGCGCCGGCGCGTTCCAGCGCGCGCACGGTGTGCCATGCATTGACGGCATTGCCGAATCCGGTGTCGATGTCCACGATGAGGGGCAGGTCCTCCACCGCCTCGCGGATCCGCATCGCGGCGTCGGCGACGTCGCGCAGGCCGATGATGCCCAGGTCCGGCGCGCCGTAGTGCATATTGGTCAGTCCGGCGCCGGTCAGGTAGACGGCCTCGAATCCCTGGTCCGCCACGATCCGGGCGCTCATCGCGTTGAACGCGCCGGCCACGATCAGGCCATTGCGGAGGGCCACCTTCTCGCGCAGGATGCGCTTCGTCGATTTTTCCATCGGTATCTCCTTCGGTGCGCGGCAAGACGGCTTCATTCGAGCCGTATCTTTGCCGCCTGGATCAGTTTTTCCCAACGGGCGGCTTCGCTCGCCAGGAACTCGTTGCCTTGCGCGGGGCCGCCGTTTATCGTGGTGACGCCGATATTCTGGAGCTTTTCACGCAGATCCGGCTGGCGCAGGGCCTCGGAGAACGTCCTCGCCAGCGTGTCGACCACTTCCTGCGGCACCTTGGCGGGCGCGGCGACCATATACCAGGTCGTCGACGCGTAGCCCTTCACCCCTTCCTCCTCGATGGTCGGAATGTCCGGCGCGATGGGCGAACGCGCGCGGCCCGTCTGGCCCATGGCCTGCAGCCGCTTGTCGCGGATGAACGGCAGGCTCTCGGCGATCGGCTGCACGGTGATGTCGGTCTGGGCGCCGATTACGTCGGTCATGGCGGCGCCGCCGCCCTTGTAGGGCACGTGCAGGTATTGCAGGCCGGTCATGGAGCGCAGCACCTCGGCGGCCAGGTGCGAAGAGCTGCCGTTGCCCGAGCTGCCGAAGCGTATGGCGTCGGGCGCCTTCTTGCTTATCTTCACCAGGTCTTCGATCGACTTCGCGCCCAGCGAGGGCCGCGCCAGCAGCATCAGCGGCGCCTCGCCGACCAGCGAGATCGCCTTGAAATCGGAGAGCTTGTAGGGAACCTTGGCGTACAGGCTGGGATTGATGGCGATGCCCGGCGTGGCGAAAACCACCGTGTAGCCGTCGGGGGCCGCCGTCGCCACCGCATCCAGGGCCAGGTTGCCGCCCGCGCCGGGCCGGTTCTCCACGACGAAATTGAAGCCCGACAGGTCGCCGGCCTTCTGCGCGACCATGCGGCCGACGATGTCGGCGCTGCCTCCCGCCGGGAACATGACCACCACGCGGATCGGCCGGCTGGGGTATTTGCCGGCCGCCTGCGCCGCAGGCGCGACGATGGCGGTGGCCAGCAGGGCGGTGAACAACGATTTGAAGCGCGTCTTCATGATGTCGTCTCCTTGTGCACGGATGCCGGATGCTTCCGGTTTTCGTTTTGTGTGGCGTGGTCCATCAGCAGCGCGGTCATCCAGCCGTCGCGGATCGCGGCCAGGAAGTCGCCGGGCGCGTTGCAGTCGCCGATGCGGGTATAGGGAATGCCGCTGGCTTCGACCGCGGCCAGGACTTCCAGCGCGGGCCGGGGCCCGGTGGCGAATACCAGCCAATCGCCGATGGGCAGGCTTTCGGCGGGCTCGTCGCCGCGCTGGATGTCGATCCGATCGCCGGCGACGCCCAGGATGCGGCAGTTGGTGATCATGGCCACGCCGTCGGCCGCCAGGCGCTCGACCAGCTCGAACCGGTTGTTGCGCGCCATGCCCGTGGCGATGGCGGGCAGGCGGTCGAGTATCGTGATGCGAGCGCCGCGCACGCGCAGCGCGTCCGCGGCCTCGGCCCCCACCATGCCGCCGCCCACGACGGTGACGCGCAGCCCGGGCCGGACGGCGTCCAGGTCGGCCAGCACGTCCCAGGCGTGCAGCGCGCGCACGTCCGGGGCCAGGGCCGCCAGGTCCAGCGGCGGCGCGGCCGGGCGCGAGCCGGTGGCGACGATGACGTGGTGCGGCGCGAACGCGCGGATGCCGTCGGCGTCGGCCTGCACGCCGAAGCGCACCGGCACGCCCAGTTCCTGGACGGTCTTCCAGCGATAGCTCCAGACCGGTTCGACCTCGGCCTTGTCGGGCGAGGCCACCGCCAGCGGCATCTGGCCGCCCGGCTGCGCGCGCTTCTCCCAGATGTGGACGTCGTGGCCGCGGCCCTTGAGGACGCGCGCGGCCTCCACGCCCGCCACGCCCGCGCCCAGCACCAGCACGCGCCGGCGCCCGTGTTCCGGGGCCGGGAAGAGCTGCGGCTCGGCGTAGGGCAGGGCTTCGAACTCGGTGCCTATCATCGGGTTCTGCACGCAGGAGACATCCTTCTCCAGCGTCAGGCGCTCGAAGCAGACGTTGCACGCGATGCATTGCCGGATCGGCGCGCGGATCCTGCCGAAGGCCTTGTCGCACCAGTGCGGATCGGCGTAGAGCGCGCGGCCGACCGACACGAAGTCCGCGCTGCCGGAAGCCAGCAGGCCCTCGGCGTCCCGCGGCTCGACGATGCGGCCGGCGACGAACACCGGGATCTTCACCGCCTCCTTGATCGGCCTGGCGTGCGGCGCCAGGCAGCCGCGCGGAAACGAGGGCGGCTGGATACAGAACTTGGACAATTGCGGGCTTTCGTTGCTGCCGCCCGAAAGGTCGATCGCGTCCACGCCGGCCCGCTCCACCGCCCGAGCCAGGGCGACGATGTCCTCCTGGCTATAGCCGCCCTGCGCGAATTCGCTGGCCGACAGCCGCACCACGAGGCACAGCTCCGGCAGCGCGTCGCGCATGCGGGCGATGGTCTCCAGCAGCAGACGCATGCGGTTGTCCAGCGAGCCGCCGTAGGCGTCGGTGCGCTGGTTCACGCGCGGACTGAAGAACTGCTGGAACAGGTAGCCGTTGGCCGCGTGGATCTCCACACCGTCGTAGCCGGCCAGCCACAGCCGGCGCGCGCTGGCCACGAACAGCTTCTGGATTCCGACGATTTCCTCCGTCGACAGCGCGCGCACTTTGTCGCCGGTGTTCGGATTGACCCAGGGCGAGGGCCCCACGGGCTCCATGTTCAACACCGAGCGGCGCAGCAGCCCCCCACGATGGTTGAGCTGGCCGAACACGTGGCAATCGTGCTGCTTGATCGCCTCGACGAGGCTGGCCAGGCCGGGGATGAACCGGTCGTGATAACAGCAGAGCGAATTGTGGTGCGGCCGGGCCTGCTCGGTCACGACCATGGCCTCGGTCATGATCATGCCCACGCCGCCCTTGGCGCGCTCCTCGTAATAGCGCCTGTCGCGTTCGGTCGACAGGCCGTCCGTCGTGCTGTAGTTGGTGCCCATGGGCGCCATGACGACGCGGTTTTTCAGGCGCAGGCGGCCTACCTGCCCCGGTTGTGCCAGCAACATGTCCGTGGCTCCTGGGTCAGCTGCCAGCCTGTACGCCGGCGTCCTTGATGAGCTTGCTCCAGCGCTCGCCCTCTTGCTTCATGAAGGCGTCGAACGCGACGGGGGACTCCTGCGTGAAGGGCCCGATGCCCAGCTTTTCCAGCTTGGCCTGGGTGTCGGGGTCGTCCATGGTCTTGACCAGGGCCTTGTGCAGCTTCTCGCGGATGTCCATGGGCAGCCCCTTGGGGCCCATGATGGCGAACCAGTTGAAGGCGATGACCGAGGGCAGGCCGCCCTCGACCGTGGTCGGCACCTCGGGCATGGTCGGCGAGCGCTTGGTGTCGGTCACGGCGATGGCGCGCAGCCGGCCATCCACCACGAGCTTCTGGAGCGCCGGCAGGTCGACGATGATGCCGTTGACGTGGCCCCCCACGGCGTCCGCCATGCCTGGGCTGGCGCCTTTGTACGGGACGTGCACCACGCGCCCGTTCGACGCCGCCTTGAGCAGCTCGATGGCCAGATGCGGCAGGCCGCCGGCGCCGGCCGACGCCAGGGTAATGTCCTGCTTCTTCGACAGCGCCACCAGCTCGGCCAGGTTCTTGGCCGGCACGTTGGGGTTGATCGCCAGGAGCTCGGGGGTGGAGGCGACGGTCGTGATGCCCGACAGGTCCTTGTAGGGGTCGTAGGGCAGGTTGGGGTAGGCGTAGTAGCTGAGCAGCAGGGGGCTCACGCTTCCCAGGGTGATCGTGTAGCCGTCGGGCTTGGCGCGCGCCACGTACTCGGTGCCGATGGTGGCGTTGGCGCCGGGCCTGTTTTCCACCACCACCGGCACGCCCAGGACGTTGCCCAGCTTGGGCGCGATGATCCGGGCCACGATGTCGTTGGACCCGCCGGGCGGAAAGCCCACCACCATGGTGATGGGCTTGGAGGGATAGCTGTCGGCCGCCAGGACCGGCGCCGCGGCCGCCGCCAGCGCGCCGGCCAGGAACACTTTCAACACATTGCGGCGAGATACTTCGGGATTCTTGATAAGCATGATTTGTCCTGTGCCGCCTCCCGATCCGCCAGGCCTGGCCTGGCGAACCGGAATGCGGTCGTCCTCCGTTGATGTTGTCGTTAGTCTCAAATCACATCGAGGCCTCGGCCCGTGCCGGCCCAAGGCCATGCGCCCCTTGCGGAATCTCCGTTCAAGGGCGTGTACCGCCGGAACCGGACGCGCCGGCCCCCCAATGTTCGCTTCATGACGCTGCCCCTTGGAATAACTGTGTTCATTTCGACAAGACCGCCGCGACCGAGCCGCCGTCGATGGGCAGGATCGTTCCCGTCATGTAGCGCGAATCGTCGCCCAGCAGGAAGCGGATCACCGCCGTGACGTCGGACGGCCGCGCCACCCGGCCCAGGGGCGAGACGCCCGACACCCGGTAGCCGCTGGTGGCGGCGTCGGCCACCAGTTTCTGCACGAGCGGCGTATCCACCGTCGCCGGCGCCACGGCGTTCACCAGGATGGCTTCGCTGGCCAGCTCCACGGCGAGCACCCGCGTCAGATAGGTCAGCGCGACCTTGGACGCCGCATAGGCGCCGCCGCCCGTCTTGGGCCGCAGCGCGGCGGCGGACGCCACGAACACCACCCGGGCCGGGGCGTCCGGGGACGCCGCCCGCCTGAGCAGCGGGTAGGCGGCTTTGGCCGTCAGCCAGCAGCCCTTGGTGTTGATGTCGAACAGGGCGTCGTAGTCCGCTTCCGAAAGATCCATCAGCGCCCCGGTCCGGAAGACGCCGGCCGAGCACACCAGCGCATCCAGCGTGGCCGTGGCGCCCCGGACGCGCTCGAAGGCCTGGGCCAGGGAGGCGCTGCTCGCGGTGTCGCAGGGAATCGGGATGAATTTCCCCGGGCCGCCCTTGGCGTGCGCCGCGACCTGCTCCAGCCTGCCGGCGTCCATGTCCAGCCCGAAGACCGTGCAGCCACGCCCGACCAGATCCCGGCTGCAATCCGCTCCGATGCCCGAGGCCGCTCCCGTCACGACCGCATGCTTGCTCGTCATCGCTTCGCATCCCGTTGTTCGCACCAGGCCACCAGGCGGCGGATGCCCGCCTCCAGCGAGACTTCCGGCTCCCATCCGAGCAGGCGCCCGATCTTTTCGCGGCTGAACGCCAGTTGCGTGCCCACCGAGGCGCGCACGCCTTCCTTCGGCGTGCGGTATTCGGGCGCCAGGTCGGACCGCATGACCTTCAGCAGGGTCGCCACCACGTCGTTCAGACTGGTCGCCACGCCGGTGCACACGTTCATGCTTTCGCCGGACACGCCGGACTCCATGGCAAGCACGTTGGCCCGCGCCACGTCCGCCACGTGGATGTAGTCGTGGACCTCTTTGCCGTCGTCCGGAATCACGGGGCGCTCGCCCCGCTTGATCCGGTCGTAGTTCTCCACGATGTACAGGGCGTTGACGCCGCGGTAGTGCTGGCGCTCGCCGTACACCGTGGCGTAGCGCAGCGAGACCGTCTCAACGCCGTGCTTCTGGTGGTAGTGCCGGTTCAGATGCTCGCCCATGAGCTTGGAGGCCGAGTACAGCGCCGCCGCCGGCTGGAACGGCGCCAGGTTGGACGGCGTGGCTTCGTCCATGACCCCGGGCACGGGCTCGCCATACACCGCGGTGGACGAGGAGAAGATCATCTTCTTCACGCCGCGGTAGCGGCAGGCCTCCAGCACGTTGCTCTGTCCCTGCACGTTCACGGCGATGCCGAGCCCGGGGTTCTGCGCGAGAGGCAGGGTGAGGAACGCCGCGACGGAGAACACGCCTTGCGCGCCTTCGAAGGCGTCGTAGAGTTCGCCGATCCGCAGGATGTCTCCCCGCAGGATCTTGATCCGCGGGTCTTTGGGCAGATCGCCCGCCGCTTCGGGCGCGCTCAGGGAATAGTTGTCGAACAGGGTGACCTGCTCGGCGCCGCGCGCCAGCAGCAGCTCGGCGATGTGGGAGCCGATCAGGCTGACGCCGCCAGTGATGGCGAACCGGTTGCCGGAAATCTTCATGGTGGTGATCCCTTCCTTATCGTCAGAAAGCCCGCTCAATCCTGGGGCGCGATGCCGGCCTTGCGGATCGCGTCTCCCCAGCTGGCGATCTCGCTCTTGAGAAATGTTCCGAACTCGTCGGGCGTGGAGGGCTTTACCTCCAGGCCATGGTTCGCATACTTGCCCTGCAGCTTCTTGCTGGCCAGCGCCTGTTTCAGCGATGCCGACAGGCGGTCGACGACCGGCTTCGGCATGCCCGCCGGGCCTGCCAGGGCGAACCACACCACCAGCTGGTAGCCTTGCGCGCCCGATTCGTTGAGGGCCGGGATGTCGGGCACGATGGAGAAGCGCGACGGCGTGGTGACGCCCAGCGCCTTCAGCTTGCCGCCCTGGATCTGCGGGACGGCCAGGGACAGGTCGACGAACATGAAATCCACCTGCCGGGACATGACGTCGGTGAGCGCCTGCGGCGAACCCTTGTAGGCCACGCTGACCGTCTTGATCCCGCCCATGTCCACCAGCTTCGCGGCGGCCACCTGCGCGCTGCCGGAGCCGTAGGCATAGGTCAGCTTGCCGGGCTCCTTGCGGCCCAGTTCGAACAGCTCCTTGGCGTTGTTCGGCGCGAATTGCGGAGCGGCCACCAGCACGATGGGCGATTCCGCGATCATGCCGATGGGCGTCAGGTCGCGTATCGGGTCGTAGGGCAGCTTCTTGAACAGCGTGACGTTGCTGGCCCCCGTGGTCACGCCCAGCATGACCAGGGTATAGCCGTCGGGCGGCGAGCCCACCGCCGCGTTGACGCCGATGATGCCTTGCGCGCCCGGCTTGTTGTCGACCACGATGGGCTGGCGCAGATCCTTCGACATTTCCTCCGCCAGTTCCCGGGCCACCGTGTCGGTGCCGCTGCCTGGCGGGAAGGGCACGATGAGCTTGAGGGGACGATCGGGGTAGTCCGCGTGGGCGGCCACGGGCAAAGCCAATGCCAGACAGAACGCCAAGAAAGCTCTTTTCATTGCATGTCTCCAGATTCTGCGTCGTTGTTGCTCGCCCGAGGGCGGCCGTTACTGCGTGAGCGGCGGGACGTCCAGCCTCGCCGCGATTCCTGCCAGGTCCCGCCTGACGGGCGGATACTTCTCCATGACCAGCGGGTCGTGGCCCGGGATGATGTGCTCGGGCGACTCGGCCAGCGCCTCGATGCGCGCATAGCCCTGGAACATGTCGCCCACGTGGAATACCAGCGGGAAGGCGCGGCGCGCTCCGATGTGCTCGTAGAAGTGGCTGGCGTCGGAAGCCAGCACCACCCAGCCGCGGGCGGTGTGCACGCGCACCACCTGCATGCCGGCCGTGTGGCCGCCGACCCGGTGCACGCTGATGCCGGGGGCGATGTCGCCGTCGCCGTCGTGGAACGCCACGCGGTCGCCGTAGACGAGGCGGATCAGGCCCGCGACGTGGTCGGGCTCATAGGCACGGCTATGCACGCCACAGGCCATGTGCCGGCCCGTCGCGTAGTCCATCTCGGCGTCCTGCAGATGGAAGCGCGCGTTGGGCCAGGCGTCGAAGGTGCCGGCGTGGTCGTTGTGCAGGTGGGTGATGACGATATCGCGCACGTCGGGCGCCTGCACGCCGATCAGCGCCAGGGCCTGGACGGGCGTGCGCAGCAGGCTGCGGTGGCGCTTGTCGGCCATGTCCTGGAAGAAGCCGGTGTCCACCAGGACCAGCCGGTCCTGGTTGCGGACGACCCAGACGTAGTAATCCAGCGGCATGGGGGCGTCGTGGGGGTCTCCCCCCACGAAGTTGGCGGAACGCAGGGCAGGCCGCGTCGCGTACTTGAGCGCGTACACCTCGTAGCTCGGCGGCTCCCCGGCCGTCTGGATCATGGCCATGTCAGTTTCCCGCCGGCGACAGCAGCCGCATCAGTTGACCGACGTCCTTGCACTGCTCGATGTCCGCCACCATGGCGGCGGCTTCGGCCGAGCGCGACGCGCCGATCACCGGAATCGTCAGGCTGTCGAACTTGGCCCGCAGCTCGGCGTCCGACATGGAGTTCTGGATCGAGCCCTTGGGATAGTCGACCTGCGAGACATGCCTGGCGCCGTCGTCCATTTCCACCGTCAGCCTGCACGACACGCCGCGGGGCAGGGAGTCGTCCACGGTGATCTCCAGCATCTCCGAGAGCTTGACCAGCATGGGCTCTTCCAGGCGCGCGTTGTTGTATTGCGGGAAGAGGGCCTGGCCATCGGTGAAGGCGACCGCCACGGAGTAGGGCAGGCTAACTTGCGCCTCGTGATAAGTCTGCGGACGGGCGTTCTGGTGATACAACGCCCAGTCGGGATGGCGCGCCATGGTCATGCGCTTGATCCGGTTCAGGTCGGGCGCGTGCTTCTTGCGGATGTCCAGCGCGCAGTCGATGGCGTTGTGTATGGGGCGCGCGCAGGAATAGGGCTTGAACTCGATGTCCAGCTGATAGGGCTTGTCCAGGTCCAGCGTCAGCTGGGAAGGATCGCTCGCATCGGTGAAGGCGCGCAGCCAGCCGCGTTCGCCCTCGAAGATGGTGGCGGCGCCGGTGAAGCCCAGGTTGGCCATGGCCGCGGCCGTCACGCCGCTGCGCGAGGCCGGGCCGGGGTTGAACCGCTTCTGCATCGAGGGGCCGTACATTTCCATCAGGCCGCCCGACTGCGCGCCGGCCAGGCCCAGCGCGGAAACGACCTGCTCCGCGGTGTTGTCCAGCAGAAAGCCGGAAGCGACGGCGGCGCCGAAGATGCCGCAGGTGGGCGTGGTGTGGTAGGCCCGGTTGCGCAGTGAGTTGTTGGCGGCCTTGCTCAGCCGCTCCATCATTTCGCAGCCGGCCGCCAGCGCGGCGACGAGCGCGCGACCGTCCTTGCCCTTTTGCTCGGCCGTGGCCAGCGCCGCCGAGTACACGGGCGGGCTGAAGTGGAACAGCGCCAGCACGTCGATATCGTCCAGCTCCACGCTGTGGGACGAGATCGCATTGGCCAGCGCCGCCTGCATGGCCGGCACCCGCCGTCCGTCGCCGAGCAGGGTGGCCTGTTCGTAGCCGCCGGTGGACGCGGCGAACTCCCGCGCGATCTTGCCGCTGCCGGTCTGGCTGCCGGCGACCCCGACGCCCAGATAGTCCAGCAGCAGGCGCTTGACCGCCTTGCGGGTGTCCGGCGTCAGCGTGTCGTAACGGAAGTCGACGAAGTGGGAAGCGAGTTGTTCTGCGATGGTTTTTGCCATGATGGTTCCGCGGGTTCCTTGAAAAGCTGAATCGGAAAAGAAAGAATCAAGCGCGGGGCGCGCTCACGATGGAAATCAGGTCGTCCAGGCTGGACAGCGTGTCCAGCCGCGCGCACAGCTCGACCAGCCGGTCGATCCTGTCCGCCGGCAGGCAGGAGCGGACGACGTTGCGGAACTTGTATTCCACGTCGCCGGCCGAGATCGGGTTCTCCGGACTGCCGCGCCGGTTCAGGATGCGGTGCGTGAAATCGCGGCCGTCGCGCGTCTTCACCGTCACGGTGGCCGCGTGGCGGAACGGCGGGCCCATGGCCTCGATCTCCGCATCCTCGTAGGCCTCGGTGCGCCCGATGAGATCGAGCAGCGCCGGGTCGGACAGCCGCTTTTCGTCGTACTGGTCGACGAAGGCCACGCCGTCGTGCGCGATCACGGCCAGGCCGTAGTAGAGGTTCATCTGCGCGGCGGTCACGCCCTGCGCCTTGTACGCCCAGGCGCAGTGCACGTAGGTCATGTGGCTGACGCCGGCCCGGATCGAGGCGATGTCGGCCGCCTTCAGATCGTTGGACCGCATGATGTGCGTCAGCGCGTCCAGCGCGGCGTGGATGCTGGTGACGCTGGCATGCGGCTTGTAGCCCACCTTGGCGGTTTCCCAGACCTCGCCCAGGCCGTCGGTCAGGCGCGCGGCGTTGGGCTTGTCGGAATAGGAACTGAGATAGCCGCCGTAGCTCGCCTCCAGCACGTCGACGATGCCGGTGAAGCCTCGCCTGGCGAGTTCCGCCGCGTACACGCCGCTCTGCGCGGCGCGCCCCGCGTGGAAGCGCTTGACCATGGCGCCTTCCTGCGCGGCCATCAGGCCGCCGGCCTGCGAGCCGACGATGCCCAGGGCATGCTGCATGCGTTCGGGATCCAGTCCCAGGGCCCGGCCGGCAGACGCCGCCGCGACGAACACGCCGGACGTGCCCTGCGGATGGAAGCCGCGATAGAACAGGCTCATCGTCGCGGCATTGCCCACGCGGGTGCCGACTTCGTAGCCGGCCACCAGCGCGGCGATCAGGTCGCGCCCGCTCCAGCCGCCGTCGCGCTCGGCGTAGGCCAGGGCCACGGGCACCGCGAGCGAGCCGGCGTGCACGATGGATTCCTTATGGATGTCGTCCAGCTCGAACGCATGCCCGGCCGTGCCGTTGACCAGCACCGCGTTGGCGATCGAGGTCTTCGCGCCGCTGCCCCACAGGCTGGCCATGGGCGCGGCCTGCTCGGCCTCGGTCATCTCCTGCACGCGCCGCGTCCACGGCAGCGTTGCGCCGTACAGGCAGCAGCCGATGCTGTCCAGCAGGCTGGTCTTCATGCGCTCGACGGCCTCGGCGGGAATGTCCTCGTAGCGGAACTGCGCCGCGAAGCGGGCCAGGTCGCGGGTGGCGTTTTCCAGAAGCGGGGGTTGTGAACGACTCATGGGAATGTCTTTGCGGATGGAATGAATGAAAGGGCCGGACGAAGATCAATAGCGGGGTTCTTCGTCCAGGCGGACGGCGATGCCTTCGAGCGCCGGCGAGGGCGCCGGATAGCGCTGCATCACCAGCGGGTCATGGCCCGGCACGATGTGCTTCGGGCTGTCGGCCAGCATGTCGAGCTTGTTGTATCCGTCGATCAATTCGCCCACGTGGAATACCGTCGTGAAGGAACGCTTCTTCTCGAAATGCTCGTAGTAGTGGCTGCAGTCCGACGCCAGCACCACCCAGCCGCGCCGGGTGTGCACGCGCACGCACTGCAATCCGTGGGTGTGGCCGCCGATGCGGTGCACGCTCAGGCCCGGCGCCAGTTCGGCGCTCCCCTTGTGGAAGCGAACCCGGTCCTTGTAGACCAGGCGCACCATGCCGATCACCTCGTCCACCTCGTAGCCGTGGTTGAACTGCCGGTAGCACATGTGGCGCCCCGTGGCGTAGGACATCTCGTCGTCCTGCAGGTGGAAGCGCGCCGCCGGAAAACAATCGAACGTGCCCACGTGGTCGTAATGCAGATGCGTGATGATCACGTCCTCCACCGTGTCGACGTCCACGTCCAGCATGGCCAGCGCCTCGGACGGATGGCGCAGCAGCGTGCGGCCGCGCTTCTTCGCGACCTCGGCGCCGAACCCCGTGTCGACCACGAATTGCCGGCCCTCGCCGCGCACCAGCCATACGTAATAGTCCATGGGCATGGGCGCGTCGTGAGGGTCGCCGCCGATGAAATGGTTGGCGCGCCTGGCGTCGCGCGTGCCGTAGCGGATGGCGTAGACCTCGTAGTGGGGCAATTCGGTGGCGTTCATCGTTCTCTTCGTCAGGAGTGGCTGGCTTGCAGCAGGTCGTTCAGCGGAGTCAGCCCGGGCAGCGCCGGCAGCGACATCGCCATGTCTTTGATGCGGCCGGCGGACGGGCCGTACAGCGCGCCCGCGGTCAGGTCGAACTTGCGTTCGATGTCGGCCTGCGCGTAGGGCTGTTCCGGCTCGCCCAGCGCGCGGTCGAGGGCGTAGTCCAGTTCCCGTCCGTCGACGGTCCGCGCGCCGATCATCGCGCCGCGCTGGTCGGGGTAGCCTTCGTCCAGGGCGGCATCGGCGCGTACCCGGATGCGCGCCATCAATGCGCGCATCTCGGGGTCGGCCAGCGCGGCGTCGGTGTAGCGCCGCGGCATGGCGTCGCCCTTGAGCAGCTTCGCCGCGATGGAAAACGCGATGGAGAACTTGGCCTGGTCGGCGTTGGCGGGTTCCGCCACCTCGGCGGCCAGCGTGACGGTATCGACCCGCACGTCCATGGACGCGATGTCGCGGGGCGCGAGGCCGTGCTCGCGCATCAGGCCCGCCGCGGCGTCCACCGGGGCATGATTGCCCCGGCAGCCGCCATGCATCTTCAGATAAGTGTTGCCGATGCCCCATTGCAGGCCCAGTCCGCGCGTCACGATGTCGGCCGAGGCGGTTCCGGCGTAGGCCTTGAAGAAGCCGCGTTCGATCACGTCGGGAACGCCGTCGGCTCCCTGGGCGGCATACAGCGCCGATAGCAGGCCGCCTTCGCTGCTGCGGCCGACTTGCAAGGGTTGGCTGCCGGCGTTCTTCAGCGCTTCTTTCAGGCCGGCGCCGTGGCTGCAGGCAATGGCGATGGCGTGGGCGGCCCGTTCGGCGGGCAGGCGCAGCAACACGGAGGCGGCCGCCGCCGTGGCGGGCGCGGCCAGGATCGCCGTGCTCTGGAAGCCGCGCTGCACCGTGGACGGGTAGATGGCCCGCCCCAGGCGCAGGAACACCTCGTATCCGGCGACGATGGCGGCGACCAGCTCCGCGCCGCTCGATCCGCGCTCGCAGGCAAGGGCGAACGCGGCCGGAATCAGCGCCGAGGAGGGATGGCCGCCTGTGTAGCGGCAGCCGTCCTCGAAGTAGGCGGAATGGGACACCGCGCTGTTGATGATGACGGCGTCGCGCAGGCCGCGCCGGGCCGCGGTGCCCCAGACGGCGATCGGGCCGTCGCCGGGCAGCAGCCCCAATAGGCCCCGCTCGGCGCCTTGCTGCACGCCGCTCGCGGCGGCGGCCAGCGTATCCAGCATCCGCAGCGACACGGCCTGCCGCGCTTCCTCGGGCAGGTGTTCGGCCTGGACGCCGGCGACGAACCGGCCCAGGACGACGGCGAGGGGGAGGGACTCGGCCATGCTCAATCCACCCTCAGGCCGATGTCGTTGATGACGTCGCGCCACTTGATCACGTCGGCGCGCACCCGGGCGGAAGCCGACTCGGGGCTGTCGCCCACCACCTCGGCGCCTTGCTCGGCGTAGAGCTTCTTGATGTCGGGCGAATTCAGGGCGCGGACGACGTCGGCATTGAGCTTGTCGACGACGGGCTTGGGCGTGCCCGTCGGCGTGAACAGGCCATACCAGGTGTCGGCCTCGTATCCTTTGAGCCCGCTTTCGTCCAAGGTGGGCAGGTCGGCCGCCGAGGACGGGCGCTTGGCGCTGGTGGTGGCCAGGCCGCGCAGCTGGCCGGACTTGATGTACGGGAGCGCCACGGGGGCATTCACCATCATCGCCTGCACGCGGCCGGCGATCAGGTCGGTGACGGCGGGGCCGGTGCCCTTGTAGGGCACGTGCGTGATCTTCACGTCGGCCATGCGCTCAAGGATTTCCATGGCCAGATGCGGCGGCGTGCCGTTGCCGGGCGAGGCGAAGTTCAGCTGGCCGGGCTGGGCGCGCACGTATTCCAGGAATTCCGCCGCCGTTTTCGCCGGCAGGGAGGCCGGCACCGCCAGGATGTTCGGGGTGCTGACCAGCATGGTGACCGCGGCGAAGTCGCGCACGGCGTCGTAGCCGGCCGACTTGTACAAGGCCTGGTTGGCCGCCAGGGTGATGACCGGCGTGAAGAGCAGGGTATAGCCGTCGGGGGCGGACTTCGCCGTGGCCGCGGCGCCCAGGTTGCCGCCCGCGCCGCCGCGGTTCTCGATGACCACCGGCTGGCCCCAGTATTCCCCCAGCCGCTGCGCCAGCGGGCGGGCCAGGATGTCGGTGCCGCCTCCCGGCGGGAACGGCACGATCAGCTTCACCGGGCGGGCGGGAAAGGAGCCGGCGGATCCCTCCGCCGCCAGCGCCGCGCTGCCCAGGAAAAACAGGGCCGAGGCCGCCAGGGCCAGTGTTCGCCGGGTCTGGCGGGCAGCAGTTCGGGTGTCGGATATTCCCACGGTTTTTGTCTCCGGATGCGCGTCGTGCTTGCGGCGCGCTTTCTCGTAATGGGTTGATGCCTGCAGTCTAATTACGCTATAAAAACGGATCAATTACTCGAAATTCAAAATACTAGTGAATTGATTTCACTAAAGTGATTCGCGAGAAAAGGGGAGGCGGAGGTGGAGAATCTCAATGCGTTGCGCGTGTTCGTCCACGTGGCGGAGACTCGCAGCTTTACCCAGGCCGCCAAGCGCCTGGGGCTCACTTCCTCGGCGGTCAGCAAGGCCATTACCCGGCTCGAACAGGAGCTGGACGTGCGGCTGTTGCACCGCACGACCCGTTCGGTGGGCCTGACCAACGACGGCGCCAGCTTCTTCGAGCACTGCCTGCAGATCCTGGGGCAGATCGAGGAAGCCGAAAACTTGCTGGGCCGGGCCACGTCCAGCGCGCACGGGCGGTTGCGCGTGCACCTGCCCGTGGGGTTCGGGCGGCGCGTGATCATGCCGATGCTGCCTCGCTTCCTGAAGCAGCATCCCAACCTCGTGCTCGACGCGGAATTGAGCGACCGCAATGTGGACCTGGCCTACGAGGGCATCGACGTTGCGGTGCAGATCGGGGAGCCGGCCGACGCCCGGCTGATCGCGCGCAAGCTGTGCCACTTGCGCTTCATGGCCTGCGCCTCGCCCCAATACCTGGCGCAGCACGGCGAGCCGCGCACGCCGGAGGACCTGGACGGCCACCACTGCATGGCCTACGTGCTGATGCACACCGGCCGCTATCGGGAGTGGCCGTTCAGCAAGAACGGCGTGCCCTGCCCCAAGACCGTGTCGGGCCAGCTCAACGTCAACAACGCGGAGTCGCTGCTGGAGGCGGCCTCGTCGGGCCTGGGCATCGCCATGATCAGCAACTTCACGGCGGCCGAGGCCATCCGCGCGGGGCGGCTGCGCCCGATCCTGACCGACTACGTGGGGGAGGGGCCGCCGGTATCGGTGGTGTACCTGCCCAGCCGCAATCTGTCGATCAAGGTGCGCGCGTTCGTGAACTTCCTGGTGGACGAGATCTCGGGCAATCCCGACTGGGACAAGATCATGCCGTGACGGCCGGGCCGGCCACGCGCGCCCGCGCCAGCAGGTCGGCCAGGGGCTGGGCCGAGCCGGCGTCGAACACGCCGCGCGCGGCCTCCAGGATCCGGGCGGCCGATTCCGCGCCCGCCGCGGCCGAGGCCAGCGACATGAATTTGCCGTCGATCTCGTCGCGCGACATGGGGTTTTCCGGCATGCCGCGCGAATAATCGACCTTGCGGCTCAGCGTCTTGCCCTGCCGGGTGGTGAGCGTGACCCGGCCGCCGTAGATCTCCGGATAGGCGCGGTCGATCTCCGGATCGATCTCGATTTCGACGCGCTGCGCCAAGGCCACCACCTGCGGCTCGACGATGCGCTCGGGCGTGAACTGCTCCAGGTAGGCCTGGCCGTCGAACATCGCCACGGCGATGTTGTAGCGCAGGCTCATCTGGGCGTTCAGGACCGAGTCGGCCCGGTATTCGAAGCCCGTCTGCGTGTCGACCACGCCGGCCACGCCGGCCACGACCCGTTCGACGTCGGCGGGCTTGAGCCCGTTCTCACGCATGAGGTCCAGCACGGCGTCGACGCAGGCGTGGTTGCTGCCGCAGCAGGCGTAGGGCTTGAAGCAGGTTTCGTCGGAATGCCAGCGGCGGCCCAGTCCTTCGACCAGAAGGCCCGGGCGCGGCGTGTCCGACATGCCGAACAGCAGCCCGCCGTCCTCGGCCTCCAGGATGTAGCGCGGGCCGACGAAGCCGCGTTGCGCCAGCAGGGCCGCCATCAGTCCGGCCTGCGCGGAGCGGCCGGGGTGCATGCGCTTGCTCATTCCGCCGTCGGCGGTAAAGGCCCAGGTTCCCGCCGACTGCGTGCCGGCCAGGCCCAGCGCGCTGGCCGTCGTGTCGGCGTCTAGCCCCAGCATCACGCAGGCGGCCGCCGCTGCCGCGAAGGTGCCCGTGGTGCCGGTCAGGTGCCAGCCGCGCATGCGCGTGCGGCTCGGGTTGCTTGCCTGGCTGACGCGGTTCATGGCTTCGTAGCCCGCCGCCATGCCCGCCAGCATCAGGTCGCCGCCGGCCTGCTGGCGTTCGGCCAGCGCCAGCACCACGGGCACCACCAGGGCGCCCGGGTGGATCTTCGCGCGGCTGTGGTCGTCGAAGTCGAAGCTGTGGATGGCGGTTCCGCCGGCCAGCACCGTGTTGACCGCGCTGACGCGCGCATTGCCGCCCCACAGGGCGGCTTCGGCCGGACCCTGCTGCTCGCGCGCGAAGTCGGCCATGATGCGGCCCCAGGGCGTCGTCAGGCCGTACAGGCCGCAGCCCAGCGCGTCCACCAGGGCGTCGTCGAGAATGGCGCGGGTCTTGGCGGGGATGTCGCCGGGCCTTATTCCCGCGATGAACGCCGCCAGTTCCCGGGTTACGCCGCGGTGATCGCGCGCCAGCTTTTTCCATGCTTCCAGATCGTCCACCTTTGCCGCTCCTTGCTCGAACTCTCGTGTCTGCCCGCGGGCTCGCGCCCAGGAACGTCGATGATAGGAGCGATGCGCGCGGGCATCTATCGGCCCCGGATCAGATCAGTTATGAAAGAAATTCAATAACGGCGCAGGCCGGCGCGATTAGACTGTCGGGCGCCGTCCGCCCACCCGAGAACGCCATGTCATTCGTCCCGCCGGAAATCACGCCCGTGTTCGCCGCCGTCCTGGTGGTCACCAGCTTTCTCACGTCGGCGCTGACCGCCGCGATGGGCCTGGGCGGGGGCGTGGCCATGCTGGCGGTGTTGAGCCTGGGCCTGCCGGTAACCAGCGTGCTGCCGGTGCACGGCGTGGTGCAGATGGGCTCGAACGGCGGGCGCGTCATCATCCAGCGCCGCTACCTGGTGGGCAGCCTGCTGGTCTGGTTCACGCTGGGTAGCCTGGCGGGCATCGCGCTGGGCGCCTCGGTGGTGGTCAGCATTCCGGACGCGCTGGCCAAGGGGGCGCTGGCGCTCTTCATCCTGTGGTCGGTCTACCGCAAGAAACCCAGCGCCGTGGCCCGGACCCACGGCAAGACGTATTTCGTGCTGGGCGGGGCGGTGTCCAGTTTCTGCACCATGCTGGTGGGCGCCACCGGGCCGCTGGTCGCCGCGCTGCTCGCCAGCACGGGGCTGATCAAGCAGCCGCTGGTGGCCACGCACGCGGCCTGCATGGTGATCCAGCACGGCATGAAGATCCTGGTCTTCGGTACCCTGGGTTTCGCGTACGCGCAGTGGGGGCCCCTGATCGCGGCGATGATCGCCAGCGGGGTGGCCGGCACCTGGGTCGGCACCCGCACGCTGGACAACCTGCCCGAGGCGACCTTCCGGCTCGGCTTCAGGATCGTGATGACTTTGATCAGCCTGCACATGATCTGGCAGATTTTCTGAGCGCGGGGCGGCCGGGGCCACGCGCATCCCGTCGCGGACGCGAACCTGCGCGGCTGGCTCGCGGGCTTTACCGGCGCGTCCGCCGGATCGCCGCATTCAAGGATATAGTGGTCGCCCTCAAGGTTCCCGCCTTTGCGGCGGGCCAGGATTTTCTCAGCTTCAGGATGTTTGCATGACCATGGCCGCCGAAAAGTTTCACGAACGCATCTGGGAGATCCTGGATCCGGTGGAGACGCAGTATTTCGAGGTCGTGGCCGCGCCCGCGCCCGATGCGGAATCGATCGCCGGGCTGGAGGCCGCCGTCGGCTTTCCGCTGCCGGCGGCGTTCGCGGCCTTTTGCCAGCGCACCAATGGTCTGTGCGTGATGGCGCGCGAGGAAGTCTGGCCGCGCGCGAAGGAGTTCGAGGTGGGCCCTGCCTGGACTTTCTGGCGCGGCCTGGTGCTGCTGGGCATCGATGCGCCGGAATTGCCCGAATGGGCCAGCATCTCGGCGCAGCAGCGCCAGCTCGCCGAAGCCGGCTTGCCCGGCATCCTGCCCGTGTTGAAGATCGTGGGCGACGGCAGCCGGATCTGGGGCGTGGATCAGGCGGGGACGCTCGTGGTGATCGACGACATGACCGATCCGGAGCCCCTGGGCGGCGACCTCACCGACCTCTACGCCGAGCAGATCGCCGAACTGATGCGGCGCCAGCAGGATATGGCGCTGCGACTGGCCGAGCGCGCGACGCGCAAGAAGGGCAAGTCGCCGAGTTAGCCCGGCCGGGACGCAGACCGATGTATTGCTCGACCATCCCCCTAGAATCGCGCCACACCGCCCAACACCGGAAATGATCCGTCTACCGCTCAGAACGACCGCCCTGATCGCCGGCTTCGCGATGACGCTGGCCTGCCAGGCACAGCCGTCCGCGCCGGCGCCCGCGCCGCAATCGGCAACCGCATCGGCGCGGCCGCCCATCGTCGGCGCCTGGCGCAAGGTGTCCGACGCCCAGTTCAATCAGCAATACCGCTACTCGATGCTGCCTGGCGTGGCCGCCGCGGGCAGCCGGTGGGCTGTCTATGACCACGGGGCCGGCAAGACGGTGTGCTGCCTGGTCGTGGTCGGCCCGGAGATCAGCGAAGCCGAGCTGGACGGCACTTATGGCATTCCGGGCCCGTGGATCACCGATCTGGTCAACGGCTGGAACCTGGATGCCGCGCCGTATCGGCCCCGCGTGCAGTTGCTGCGCGCGGAAGGGGCCTTGCTCGACTACGAATTCGCGGACATGGCCGACGAGCTGGGCGGCTTGCTGTTGCCGGCCCAGGCGAAGGCGGTCGCGCCGCGCACGCTGGAGCTCGACGGCCAGCGTTACGCCGTGGAGCGCAAGGAGGTTCCGCTGGCCAGCGATGACGGCACGGTGCATGCCTACGCGCTGCGCCCAGCCCGGGGCGGCAAGCCCTTGGCGGTCGAGGTTCCCTACGGGATCTATTGAGGGCGCTCGCGGGGCAGTTATCATCGCGGCACGCCATGACGATGGAGACGGCCGCGCGAGATGAGTGCAACCCTGCAAGTCACCGAAGAGCCGCTGGCCGATGAGGACCTCCTGCTGCTGCGGCGCAGCCGCGGCGGAAGAACGCTGACGGCCGTGTTCGCCGGCTTGATGTTCCTGCTGCTGACCAGCAGTGCGATCCTGTTCGTCGTCCTGCTGGCATCCGACCGCAGCTTGCGCCGCGGCGCCGATGGCGTGGTGGTCCTGCTGTGCGCGGCGGCGATGGCGGGCTTTGCGGTCTTTCTTGGACGCAGGCTGTTGCGCCTGCCGCGCGCCTGGCGCCGCTACAACCGGGTATTGAAGGGGCGCGTGCCCAAGCAGATCGTTTCCGGCCACCTGACCGCCTTCGGCCCGGCCGCGGGGCCCGGCATTTGCTACACCTTCGGCGAGCAACGCGTGGAGGTGGCCCTGCCGCTCTGGAACGAGGTCGCGAGGGACACCCGCAGCGGCTTCCGGCCCCTGACGGCCGCGGCGCTGACGGACCTGCCCGTGCGGCTGCATCTGCTGCCCCTGCAGCCCGACGCGCCGCCCGTGCTGCTGCGGGCCGAATACCCGATGAGCGCGCAGGCCTGGAATTCGGTCGAGGAAGTCAGCGATGCCGACCGCCAGGCCGTGCGCAAGGAAGAACTGGGCGTGCGCAAGTTCCTGTTCGCGCTTGCCCTGGTGCCGCTGGTCGGCAGCCTGTTCCTGGGGCCCTTGGTCCTGCTGGCCGCGTTCTTCGTCCTCATGGGGCTCGTGCTGGGCATGCGCAGCCCCAGGCTGAAGCGCGCCCGCTACAAGCACGGGGTGCGCGGGCTGGTGGAGGAAATCGTGACCTATCGCATGCGCGCGACCAACTCGAACGTGTCCACGCTGGTCCACAACTATCGCATCGGGGGCCTGATGTACCGGGTCGAGCACTTCGGGCAGGCGGCCGCGCCGGGCCAGCGCGTCGAGTTCGAATATCTGGACGCGACGGGCTTCATGGGGCCGAGCGCCTTGTTTTTCCGGATCGAAGACCAGCCGATCATGACGCTATGAGCGCGCGGCGCGCCGCCACCTGGGTGGCGGCAAACACCAACGCAAACTCCACGCGAACGCGCGCGAGCGCTCAGCCGTATTCCAGTTGATAGAAGTGCTGGCTGGCGATCAGCGTGGCGCCGCAGGACGTGCGCATGCCCTCCAGGGCGGTCATGCGGTCCGAGCTGACGTTCTGCACCCCTTCGACAATGGTGTGCGTGTCGCCGCATTGGGGGCAGGTGACGCGGTCGCCGACGCGGGCCATGGGCTGCCCGAAGATGACGACGGTTTCGTCGCCGGTCACGACGATGCCGCCGTGCGACGTTTTATCGCCTTTGCGGATGACGGAGCGTTGGGACATGTTGCGTGCGAGATACTTGCTTACAGATACGTGCCGTCCGGCGCAAGCCGGGCCGGGCCGACCACGAAGGTGCCGTCGGGCGCCATGCGCACCGGCCCGCCGCCGCCTTTGTAGCTGCCGTCCGGGGCGCGTTGCGGAGTGCCGGCCACATAGGTGCCGTCCGGCGCGCGGGTGATCGGGCCGTCGCCGCCGACAATGGTGCCGTCGGGCGCGCGGCGCGGCGCGCCGGCGATGAAGTGCCCGTCCGGCAGCATGCGGATCGATTTCGTCGTCATGAATGCTCCTTGGCTAGGAGCCCAGATCATAACGAAGCATCATGATGCGCCTTGTAATAGGAAGTGTCATCTTTGAACCTAATACGTAAACAGTTGTGGGATGATTTGCGCCTACTTACATACTTGCCCCTATGACCGACCTCAACGCCCTGTTGCAACCGATACCCGGCGACGCGCCATGCGGCGTAGACCTGGTGTTCTCGCCCGAGTTCGACGCGATCCGCGAGGCGCGCCGGCATGACGATCCCCAGCTCGACCAGGGCGATTGGGTCATCGACCTGAAAGAAGCCGACTGGCCGGAGGTGGCGCGCATTTGTTCCACGGTGCTGCGCGATCGCAGCAAAGACATACGCATCGCGTCCTGGCTTGCGGAAGCCTGGGCCAAGACGCGCGGGTTCGCGGGCCTGCGCGATGGCTACCTGCTGATCGACGGCCTTTGCCGCGATTACTGGGAAGGCTTGCATCCCGTGCCCGAAGATGGCGACGTGCAGCAGCGCGTCGGCAACCTGGCGTGGCTGCTGTCGCGCTCGCAGCAACTCATCGGCGAGATTCCGCTGACCCAGGCCGATGGCGCGCGTTATGGGGCGGTGCTGTGGGAGGCGGCGAGCCAGCTGGCCAACGCCGTGAAGCGCACGCCGGACAACGCCAATGAACTGACGCGCGGCAAGCTCACGCTCGACCGCTACGATGCGGCGCGGCGCGATACGCCGCCGTCGTTCTATTCCGAACTGGACGCGCAGCTTGAGGGCTGCGCGCAATCGCTCGCTCAATTGGAGCGCACGCTGGATGAGCGGCTGGGCGAAGACAGCCCGGCGTTCTCACGCGTGCGCGAGTCGCTGGGCAATGTCACGGAGCTGGCGCATCGGTTCGCGCGCGACGCCGGCCTGCTGGTTCGCTCCGACCTGGCGGCCGCATCGTCGCCGGCGGCTTCCGCGCCCGCCGTTCCCGCCCGTGTGGAGCCCACCTTGCCCGCCGCCGATCACTTTCCCGCTGTTCAAGCGCCGGCTCATGGCGCCCCGCCGGCCGCCGCGCGCGGACCGATCCAGACCCGCGAACAGGCGCTGGCGCAGCTGCGCGAGGTAGCGGATTTCTTCCGCCGCACCGAACCGCACAGCCCGGTCGCGTACCTGGCCGACAAGGCGGCGAGCTGGGGCGAAATGTCCTTGCACCTGTGGCTGCGCACGGTGGTCAAGAACGACGAGACGCTCTCGGGCCTGGAAGAGTTGCTCGGCATCAAGAAGGCCGGCGAGGGCAACTGAGACGTCGCCGGGCGGCCGCAAGTCGCGGCGAGCCGGCAACGCCGCCGTCGCAGCCCCCGGCGGGCGTGGCCTTACCTGGCCGCGCGGAACTCGATGCGCCGGTTCTTGGCGCGGCCTTCCGGCGTGGCGTTGGTGGCCACCGGTTGGTCGGGGCCGGCGCCCATGGCCTCGAAGCGCGACACCGGCAGCCCCTTGTCCACCAGATAATCCCGCACCGCGTCCGCGCGCGCCTGGCTGAGCGCCAGATTGGTGCTGCGGCTGCCGGAGCTGTCGGTATGGCCGATGATCTGGATCTTGTCGGCGCGCAGCTTGGGAACGGCGTCGGCCACGCGGTCCAGCAGCTCGCGGCCGCGCGCCGTCAAGCGGGTGCTGCCTGTTTCGAATTCCACCACGCGATTGCTCAGCAGGTTGTCCAGCACGTCCTGCTCGTCCTTGCCGGCGGACACGCGCAGGCCGTTGACGATCTTGTAGGTGGGATTGAGCGAGGTCGCGAAAGTGCTGGCGATCTGCTGGCGCGAGGCTTCGTTGTCCACCTCTCCGCGCAGCCGGATCTGCGTGCCGTCGATTTCCAGCTGGCCCCGGTTGATCTGCTTGAGCGGACTGTCCAGCAGCTTGCCCACGTGCTGCGACCAGTTGGGCGGAGCGACGACGCCGCCCACATCGATGCGGTCGATCACGTTGCCCACGCCATACACCTTTTGCAGCCGCTGCAGCACGTCGGCCTTGGTGGCCTCGTCCGGCACCGCGCCGCTGGCGACGACTTGGCCAGGCTGGGGAATGACATTGGCGGGAACCACCGTGGCCGCGTCCTGGGCATGCGCCGAGCAGGAGAGGGCGGCGGCCAGGACCAGAAAGAGTGTGCGCATGTCCTAGGCTCCGATAAAGACTTCGCGGAAGGTCTCCAGCGCCTGGCGCAGGGAGAGCCGCGGTTGATCCAGATAGCTCGACAGCTTGGCCAGGCCGTGGCTGGCGCTGACGTGGTCGCGCACCCAGGGAGCGTCCTCCAGCACGATGTAGTGCTGCGACAAGGTCTGCGGCGTCGACAGCAGGGTCGCCAGCGTCTGCGGCGACGCGCCGCGAAAGCCCACCACCAAGCGGTGCTTGCCCGCGATCCGTCCGATGAACAGGGCGATCTCGAAGTCGGCGCGATTCAGGAAAGGCGCTATCAGCGTCATCCAGTACGTCGCCATCAGATTGATGTAGAGCGGGTCGTCCGGCAGCGGCAGGGCCAGGCCGGTATCCAGCTGCGATGAGCCGCTGGACATGACCGGCGCGAGCAGGATGCCCAGCGCCAGCACGATGTCGTGCATGCTGGCCGCGTGGCCGTTGCCGCGCAGCATCGCTTCCACGCGCTCGATCGTCTGCAGGTCGACGAAGGCGTCGAAGCCGCCGTCGGCGGCGGTCCGGATTTCTCCTTCCAGGCCGTTCAGCGTTTGCAGCACGGCGGCCGGGTCGCCTTCCTGCATCAGTTGCGAGGCAGCCGCGTCCATGCGATTCCACATGCGGCTGAAGGCCAGCGGGCTGCGCGCGATGAAGTCCAGCGGGCGCGACACTTCCACGGAGGTCGCGCTGATGAACGGGAAGCGCCGCCCGGACTGGTCGCGGCTGGGCTGCAAGTGGCCCGCGATGGCCAGCTTGCCGCGCGAGCCCAGCACCGCGAACGGCACCGGCTGGGCCTCGTCGTACAGCGTCTTCCAGTGCGGGTCCTGCGCCAGGATCTCCATGGTGTTGGCCACCCAGGCGTCCAGCGTCGCCATCAGCTGCGGATGCGAGGTGTTCTTGACGAAGTCGCCACGCGACGGAATCTTGCCAAAGTAGGCCGTACGGAACATCGGGGACTGCGGATGGCTCATTGCTGCGCTCCGGCAGGCGTCGGGGCGACGGAGGGTTGAGGGGAAGCGCCCGCGACCGTGGCGGGCAGGCGCAGGTTGCGCAGGCCCTGGCTGCCCGGCTCGGTGCCGCCGGCGCTGGCCGCTTGGGCGTTGCTGATGATGCGCAGCCTGACCGGAACGGTAATGTTGGACTTGGTCCAGCTCATCTCGAAGCTGCCGTCAGGATTGGGCTTGCGCTCGGCGCCGGAAATCAGGCGTTCCAGGCCGAAGCGGCCGGGCTCGTTCACGATTTCGACCGTGGTGCCGTCGAAGGCGGCGGCCGTGATGCGCGCGCCGGGCGCGCCTTGCGCGTTGGGCCAGACGAAGTTGACCCATTGCGGCGGCGTGTTGCGGTAGCGCAGCTGCTGGCCGTCGATCTCGATGGTGTACTCCGTGACGCCGCTCGCGGGCTTGGGCTGGATCTGGAACAGCGTCTGCGGCTGGCTGGCCGCGCCCGATCCGGCCGCGCCGCCCGACAGCGGGGCAACCCATTGCGCGAAGTTCGCGGTGAACGACGGCTGCAGATCGATGCCCATGTCGCCCCAGGTGCGGGCGGTGAGGATGTCGCCCCGGCGCACGGTCAGCGGACCCAGGGTCTCGTTGACGTACTTGGCGATGCTGCCTTGCGGGCCGAATACCTGAGCGATCTCTTCGCCGCTGGCCTCGATGCCCGCCTTGGTCGAGAACGGGTACTTTTCCGCCAGGTTCTGCGTGAAGCCCTGATAGACCTGCGCATTCCAGACCTTGTTCAGTTCGGTCTGCGCGGGCTGCATGGCGACGGCATAGCCCTGGATCAGCGGGCGCACCAGCAAGGGGCGCAGGGTCTCGCGCTGCGCCGGCGTCAGGCCGGCGAGCATCTGCTCGTCCACCAGCTTGAGCGCGTCCGCCAGTTCCGAATCCTTGCCTTCCAGCGTCTGGCGCATCAGCAGCAACGCGCCCGGGCCGGGATCGCCCTGGTTGTTGATCAGGTTGAAGCGCGTGCGGATCTTGGACAGGGCGCCCATGTAGTTGCCCAGCAGCGACTGGTTGTCGCGCGTGACCACCAGGCGCGCCACGTCGGAGAACTCGCGGCCCACCGGACCCATCGGGATCTGTTCGCCGCCCGGCGCCGCCTCGGTCGGCTTGGGCTGGCCCTGGCGCAGGATCACGCGCTTGAACCAGGCGACGACGCCCGTCTGCGCCTGCGTAATGCCGGTGTTGATCAGCGACGGGTTGTCCCACGACGTCTGTTCATACGTGGTGTTGATCAGCTTGACCAGCGGCGAGTTCTGCGGATCGCCCAGGCGGTTCATGCCGTGCACCGCCTGATCGAAGCTGGTAAAGGGCTTGATCGTGACGCCGCGCAGCATCTTCTGCCATTCCTGGGCGTACTCGGTCTTGTACATCGTCGCCAGGCTCTTCTGGATCTGCTCGGGGCTGCCTTCCAGCGTGAGGTCGTCGCGCGCGTTCACGCCCAGCACCCAGTCGCTCGTCTGCACCTCGCGACGCGCGGCTTCGCCGATGGCCGGCTCGATGTATTGCTCCCAGGCCTCGCGGGTGAACGTGCCCGGCACCGCGTAGCTGCCCGCCACCACGGCGGCGTCGGCCTCGCCCATGATGCGGGCCACGGTCATCGCGGGGTAGCGGGTGGCCGCGCGCGCCTTCAGCGTGGCATAGGCGCGTTCGCGCGCCGGCATGCCCTGCATCACGCTGCGCAGGTTGCCGCGCATGCGTTCGACCATGGCGAGGTTGGTTTCGATCTGGGGCCAGTCCGTGTCGGCCGCGCGCGCCACATAGAACGAGATCAGGCGCTCGGCGCTGCGGATCAACTGGTCGCGCGGCATGGCGCCCCGGTTGGTTTCCAGCCATCCGCGCCAGAATCGGGTGATCTGGTCGGACAGGTGCGTGGGCTCCACGTGCTCGCGGTTGGCCATCATCAAATACGTCTTGAGCGCGTTGTAGGCGTCGTCGACGTTCGTGGGCGAGGCATCCTGGAACAGCGTGTCGCCGGCATTGGCGCGCACCGGCTGGGCCTGGGGCGGCGGCGCCGGGCGGGCGCCGCCGGCCGAGGCGGCCTGCGACACGTCCACGCGGCCCAGGTAGTCCTCCAGGCTGGCCTTGACCGGCGCCAGCATGAACTGGCGCAGGCCGTTGTAGTACTCGGCCAGCAGACGCTGCTTGAGCACATCGCCCTGATACAGGCCCAGTCCCAGCGACAACGGCCGGCTGGTCGAATAGCGGTCCAGCTGCTCGATGCGGTCCTGGAGGATCTCCATGGCTTCCAGGCGGCTTTGCAGGTCGGTGCGCTCGCTTTGCAGGCGCACCACCTTGTCCAGGTCCGCCTGCACGTTGCTGGCCAGCTGCCGGTTGCCCAGGTACGACCAGCTCCAGCCGCCCAGCACCAGGCCCAACGCCAGCACCAGGCCGAAGAAGGTCAGGTAGCGCATGCGAACCTTGTTCGGGCTGGCGTGCTGGCGCACCAGCTTCTTGTCGGCGAAGATCACGCTGGAGAACAGGTCGCGCAGGAAGAAGCCGTTGTGCGAAGTGACGCTGCGCGCCGCTTCGCGCGTGGCCGGGCGCAACGCGAAGCGCTCGGCGAGCTTGTCGGTGGAAGTGCTGCGCGAGGCGCCTTCCTGCAGCGCGCTGGTGAAGTAAAAGCCCCGGAAGACCGGCTTGTACTGGAACGGATTGGTTTCGAACAGCGTGGACAGGAAGGTGCGCAGCGCCGGCTTGATGCCCGCGAATTCCAGCGGGAAGGTCAGCAGCCCCGGGGGCAGGGCGCCGCTGCGGCGCAGCGAGATCTGCGCCGTGCCCATTTCCTTCAGGCCTTCGTAGAGTTCGTCGAAGCGCTCGTCGAACAGCGTCAGCACATCGCGGCTTTCGTCGGCGCCATACGGCAGCGTCGCGCCCCACACGCGGTCGCGCTCGCGGGCATCGGCGTCGGCGAAGAACTCCGAAAAGCCCGCAATCAGGTCGGCCTTCGTGAAAATCACGTACACCGGCGCAAACACTTCCAGCCTGTCGGTCAGCTCCTGCACGCGCTGGCGCAGGTTCTTGGCCAGGTTGATGGCGAATTCGGGGCCGGCGTCCGTCAGCTCGCTGATGCTGGCCGCCACGACGATGCCGTTGATCGGCGCCTTCGGGCGATGCCGCTTCAGCAGATCCAGAAAACTCATCCACTCGTTGCGGTCTTCCTCGTGCACCGAATAGCGGCCGGCCGTGTCCAGCAGGATGCCTTCCGTGGTGAAGAACCAGTCGCAGTTGCGGGTGCCGCCCACGCCGCGCACGGCGGCGCCGTTCTTGTCGGCGAAGGGAAATTGCAGGCCAGAATTGATGACGGCGCTGCTCTTGCCCGCCGCCGGGTTGCCGATGACGATGTACCAGGGAAGCTCGTACAGCGCCTCGTTGCCGGACGTCTGGCCGATCTTGGACGTTTTGATGGTGCGCACGGCCTGCGTCAAGCGGGCGCGCAACGCGTCGATTTCGCTGCGGTTGGCGGCGGCGCCCGTCTGCACCTGCTGTTCCAGCATGTCGCCCAGCTTCTGGTTGGCGCGGCGGGTGCGGCGCCGGCGCCAGAGGTAGACGCAGAGCCAGAGGAGCAGCAGCACGCCCAGCGCCGCGCCGGCCCAGGCCATGCCGATCTCCATGGTGTCGGCGAACAGGAACAGGAACACGATCAGCGCAATCAATCCGATGAGCATGAAGGTGCGCGGGTTGGCGAACGCGCGTCCGCTCCAGTAGCGGAAGTCGCTCATGGCGCTGGAAAATCGAGAAAGCAATCCTGATGGGCTACGCATGGTTTCGCTTTTGTTATGGGGTCAGGCGGTAGCGCTGGCGGCGGGTCGGGAGACCAGCGCGGCAGAGCGCAATGCGGGGTCTTGCAGGGTAAGGGTCAGCACGGGCTGGTCGAACTGCATGCAGGTTTCGCCAGCCACGGCCAGCGCCAGCAGCGAGGCCGCCGCGCCGGTGTGGCCACAGGCCAGCCCGACGGACTGGCAGTCCTTGGCGGCGTCCAGGTGGGCAAACAATTGCGAGGCCACGGTCAGCGGTTCCAGGGGGCGGCTGCCCCGGTGATCGGCATCGCTGATGATGTGGGCGACGCTATCGGGCGCGACCTTGGCCGTTTCGAGCAGATCGCGCGCCAAGTCCACCAGCGGCGCCTCGGCCTGCGCGCCGCGCGCGTCGGCCGATTTCCGCCGCTGTAGCACGGGCGACAGCGTGACCCGCAGGTCGGCCTCGGCGTCGGGCGGCGCCAGCAGCAGGCCGGCGGCGGCTTCGCCGGGCACGCGGCCCTGCGGATTGGCGTGTGTCAACAGCGCGGACGCGCTGCTCCAATGGGCGACCTGCTCGGCATCGATGTAGCCATCGCCGGCCAGCACGATGCGCCATTGCGGTTCGGCCTTGGCGTCGCGCGGCCCGGCGGCGAGTTGGCGCAACAGCAGATCGGCGGCCATGGCGTCGCGCGCCGGGTGTTCGGCGGCGTCGATGCGGGCATCGGGCCAGACCCCGGCGGCCGCTCGCACCGCCGCGAGCGCGCGCTGGCGAGCCGCTTCGGACCAGTCCGCCGGCATCAGCACGTCGAAGCGCAGCCGAGGCCAGTCTTCGTCGCGCGCGGGCACGTCCAGTTCGGTCACGCGAGAATGCGCGTCATGGGTCAGCGCGCGCGCGATATCCGCCAGCAGCGCCGTGACCCGCAAGGTGGCCGCGGCCAGGGCGTCGGGAGGCGCGCCCTGTTCCCGCGCAACGGCGTACAGCGCCATATCGTCCATGTCGGGCACGCGCGCGGCAAAGATCGGAAAGCCCTGCGGCGTCTTGAGTTCGGCATCCAGCTCGGGGCGCTTCTGTTCGGCCAGCGCTTCGGAGATGGCCGCGACATCGGCGCCGGCGGCGGCGCGCGCGGCGACGGCGATGAGGCGCAGCTCGGCCGGACTCGCCGGCGCTTCGGCGGGCGCTTCCGTCCGGGCCTGCGCGGGCGCGGCCTTGGGCGCGCGGGCGGCGCGCACGATGCGCGCACCCGCCCAGAAGGCGCCCAGGAGCGCCAGCGGCAAGGCGAACAGGTACAGCCCGATGTCCACGCCGGTCGGCAGCGTGCGCGACTCCTGCCACCAAATGATGACCGCCAGCCACACCACGGCGAACAAAACCAGGACGAGCATCCCCTTCTTGAGCACGCGAACCATTATTTCGCGGCCTCCCGCGAGCGCTGCATGACGCCGGGCCGACGCAGCTCCACGTGGCCGAAGTCCATCATCTTCCAGCGGCCGCCCCAGGTCAGGCCGACGAGCTCAGCCGTCTGGCCGAACAGCTCATAGCCGCGCATGGCCCACGGGTCTTTCTCGGAAATCACGATCTTGCCGTCGCGATAGAACGCGCTGTCCGCGGCCAGGCCGAACTGGTGATAGCTCTGGAAGGCGCCGGCGTTCGTGACGTGCGACCCCATGCCGGCGAGTTCTTCCTGCCGCTCGGGGCTGCGGTAGCCCTCGATCAGCGCCATTTCATAGCCGTGCTGCTCGCGCATGATGCGGTAGGCCAGCAGCAACCGCTGACGGAAATCGGCATCCAGCAGATCCCAGTTGCGGCTCGCGCCGCCCAGCTTCGGACGCACCTGTTCGACTTCGCGCGTGGTGAAGGCTTCAGGGGGCAGGGCGGGGGGTGGAGCCAGCCGTTCGCCTTCCAGCAAGGCCTGGATCCTGCGGTCCGGGCCGGTCGTTTGGGTGCTGTAAACGAATGTGTGATTGTGTCGCATGACGAAAGCGAAAAGTGACGGAACAGACACAACTGTCAGCCCGATCGCCACCTGCCAGCGATGCCTTCCTACCCAGTCCATCCACGCGCCGGCCCCTTTTCCGATCGCGCCCGCCGTGCCGCCCACGGCCCCTCCGGCATGGCTCGCGCCGCGCGTGGCGCCCCGTGCCACGCCCTCTACGCACGCGCGAAATCCCCTCATGGCGCCTTGGCGCAGAGCCGGGAAAAACAGGAGCGCGGACACGCCAACCGCCAGTAAAAAATACAGGGGCAGTAGTAACAGCAAGGTAGGTCCCTCATGTGAAGGCGTAATCTTTTGTTCTATTCGTGCATGAGGCAAGTGCTCTGGCGTTGCAAACAGCGTCCGACCCTTAGAAATCGTAACAAGGAGCAATGATCGAAATACGCCTATCGGGTATTCTCGTCGGGCTTGGTTACAGGGGGGCTGCACACGCCTCCTGCTGACACGGGAACCCGCATGGCAGAAGAGAAAGAAGAAGCTCGCCCTACGATGACCGCGCCGAGTCTCCTCAGCGCTTCGCCCGCCGCGCGTGGCGAGGCCGACTCGTCGCGCATCCTGGCCGCACTGGAAGGGCGCGCGCCGGAAGCTGAAGTCAAACATCTGGCAACGCCGCGCAGCTCGCGCGCGCGGCGTTGGACCGCGCTGGCGTTGTTGCTGGCGCTGGTGGGGGGCGGCATCGCGTGGGTGATTCATGAAGAAGGCGCCGTGCCCATGGTGGCGCAGGCCCCTGCCACCGTGCCCGGCGCCGCGGCGCCCGCCGCCGCGCAGCCGCAGGCATCGCTCCCCTCATCGCCCTCTGACGCCATGAACAATCCGCTCAGCGCGCTGGAAAAGCCGCCCGCGGTGGCCTCCATCATCGACGAGGCGCCGCCCGCGCGCGATGCGAACGTGGGCCGTGGCGAACCCGATCCGCAAGGCGAGCCGACCAATCCCCTGTCCGTGCTGGCGATGACGCCGCCACCCGCCGCCGCGCCGGCGCCCGGTCCCACGCGCCAGGCCGCGGAGCTGCGCGAGCAGCCCGGCAATACGACACGCGCGGCGAAGTCAGCTACCCCGCCGCGCAAGAGCGCCAAGTCCGCCGATACGGATGCCGCGCTGTTGTCGGCGTTGATGAGCTACGGCTTGCCGCCGGCATCGCCGCCGGGCACGCGCGTCTACAAATCGGAAGGCGTCTTCATGCGGGAGATGCCGGGCTCGCCCTTGTCCGAGCGGCTGAAGGAATGCCGCAAGCTGGGCTTTATCGAGAGCGAGCAATGCCGCCTGCGCGTATGCGCGGGCCAATGGGGCACGGCAGTGGAATGCCCCACGCCGCAGGCCAATATCGAACCCTGAATATCTCCCGGCTGGAACCAGCCGGTATTGCCCACGTCCCCACGAGGTTTTCGTTCCATGCCCGTCAACGCAAGCAACGGCAGTTTCAGCGCCGAGTCCCGTCTCTACCGCCTCGATGGCGAGGGCGCGATGTCGTCCTTGCAGGTCGAAGGATGGGTTGCGCGCGAAGGCCTGTCCACGCTGGGCGAAATACGCGTGGTGGCGTTGGCGCAGGATGCCGCGCTGGACCTGAACGACATGGTGTCGAGGCCCGCCACGTTGTGGACCACGCGCGCCGACGGCAGCGAGGCAGGCCGCAGCGGCGTGGTGCGCGCGGCCGAGCTGCTGGGCGGCAACGCGGGCATGGCGCGCTATCGCGTGACGCTGGCGCCGTGGCTGTGGCTGGCCACGCAGCGGCGCGACAGCCGCATCTACGAGAACCAGACGGTGCTGGATATCGTGCGCCACGTGCTGGATGGGTACGAAGGCTACATCTACAAAATATCCGCCGACGTCGAGACCCATCTGGCGGACCTGCCCGCGCGGACCTACACCACGCAGTATCGCGAAACCGACTACGCCTTCCTGTCGCGCCTGCTCGCGGAAGCCGGGCTGGGCTGGACCACGGTTGAAGACGACGGCGCGCCGGCGCGCCACGCCGTGTTGATCTTTGCCGATAGCCGCGGGCTGGACGAAGACGCCGAGTCCGCGGGCGCGGGCGTGCGTTTCCAGCGCGCCCACGCGAGCGAATCGCGCGATGGCGTGCAGGCGCTCGCGCGCCGGCAGCGTCGGGCCGTGGAGCGGGTGACGGTGCTGGCATGGCATGAAAGCGGCAAGCACGCCATTGCCGGCCAGGCGCTGGCCGGCCCCGCCAGCGGTTCCGAGGACGAGAGCGCGGGGCTGGAATGGTTTGAACCCCTGGGACACGGCGGGTTGCTGAACCAGGCGCATGCCCAGTTCCAGGCGACCCTGCTGATGCAGGCGGCGCAGGCCAGCGCCGAGACCTTCATCGGGCGCGGCAATGTGCGCACCTTCCGCTCGGGCACGCGCTTCACGTTGCGGGAGATGTCGCCGCTGGGGCCGTCGGGGGAGGCGGGGTTCGAACCCGTCTTTGCGCTGGACCGCGTGGAACACGTGGGGGTCAACAATCTGCCCGGCCAGAATGACGCCAGCCTGGCCGACAGGCTGGGCGCGCTGGACGATTTTCTGTGCTTCGAAGACGAGGATCCGTCCGCCGCTGGGTTCGAGGCCGGCGCCACGGACGACTTCCACCTGGAATACGGACTCGGCCACGAGGGGACGCGCGACCGGGGCGACGCCGAGATCGGCGTGGGACGCCCCGAGGCGGCCGTGCTGGCGCGCGCGCACGACGTCGGCTACGCCAACCGGTTCCGCGCGGTGCGCTGCGACCGTCCCTGGCGCGCCTTGCCTCCGGCGGCGCGCGGCGCCAGGCTGGCGGGCGCAGCGTCCGCCGTCGGCGTCCATACCGCCATCGTCACCAATGCCGAGGGCGCCATCGAGGCCAGCGGCGAAGACGAGATCTACCGTAACGCGCGCGGCGATGTGCGGGTGCGCTTCCACTGGCAGTCCGACGGCGAAGGCCTGGCGAAAAGCCGATGGGCGCGCGTCGCGCAGCGCCAGGCGGGCGCGGGCATGGGGATGAGCTTCGTGCCGCGCATCGGCCAGGAAGTGCTGGTGCGATTCCTGGATGAAGACATCGATCAGCCCTTGATCGTCGGCGCGCTCTACAACGGACGCGGCGAAGGCGGTATTCCGGCCACGCCCGGCGGCAGGGCGGGAGAGCCGATGAACACCGAGGTGTACGCGGCGGCCACCGATGGCAAGCCCAGCGCGCAGGCCAACCTGGCCAGCGGCAATGCGCCTGCTTGGCACGGCGCGGCGGGCGGCGACGATCAGCACCGCAACGCCGCCGCATTGAGCGGCTTCAAGAGCAAGGAGTTCGGCGGCGACGGCTATAACCAGATTGTGTTCGATGACAGCGACGGCCAACTGCGCATGCAGATCAAGTCCTCGCAGTCGGCCAGCGAATTGAACCTGGGCCACCTGATCCACCAGAGCGGCAACTATCGCGGCAATGTGCGCGGCGTGGGCGCGGAGCTGCGCACGGATGCGTTTGGCGCCGTGCGCGGCGGGAGCGGCGTGCTGCTCACCACGTACTCCTCCGGCGGCAGCGAGCCGGCGGGCGACGCCGCGGCGCCGCTGGCGCTGGCCGGGCAGGCGGACATCATGGCGCAGTCGTTCGATGGCGTGATCGGCGCGCACCAGGGGGTGCGGCTGGCTTCGGCGCGCGGCACGGCCTCGGCGGGCGCGAGCCGGCTGGATGGCGAGCGCTCGCCGCTGGCCGCGATGACGCATGCGGTGTCGGGCACCGTGGCGGGCGATGCGGTGGGCGCCGCGGCCGGCGACGCGTCGGCCAAGCACACGGAGGTGGTCGACGGCAAGGTGCCGCACCTGACCGACCCGCTGGTGCTGATGGCGGGCCGCGCGGGCCTGACGCAGGCGGCGGGGCGCAACGTGCAGGTCGCGGCCGGCGAACTCGTGCACTGGTCGTCGGGGCAGGACCATAACCTGGCCGTCATCGGCTCGCTGCGCGTGCATACCGGCCAGGCGCTGGGCATCGTGGCCGGCGTGCAGAAGGGCGGCGCCGAATCCGGCCTGGATCTTATCGCCGGCGCCGGCGAAGTCGACGTCATGTCGCAGCACGACGTGCTGACGGTGCAGGCCCAGCAGGACCTGCGCATGGTCAGCGCCAACGCCGGCATCGAATACGCCTCGCCCCAGCGCATCCGCATCGCGAACGCGGCGGGCGCCAGCATCGTGATCGAAGGCGGCAACATCACCGTGACGGCGCCCGGCCGCATCGACGTCAAGACCGGCAACAAGCAATTCGCCGGGCCGACGCAGATGCCGTATCCGTTCCCGCAATTCACCGTCTGCAAGACCTGCATCCTGGACGCCCAGGAAAGCGTGCAGTCCATCACCGACAAGGCATGACGGCGATGGCTTATTCCTGGCAGGACGCGCTGCTGTCCACGTTCGTCGAATTGCCCCATCACCGCGGCCCCCATGGCGAGGCCGCGCGCGCCTATGTGATCGTGGATTTCCGCGGCCATCCCGATCTGCTGGCGCGGCTGAGCGCCACCGAAGATCTGAGCTTCGGCTCGGTGTGGGCGCAGACCGGCCTGGACATCTACGGCGACGTGGCGCCCCTGCTGATCGAGGTCGACGGCGCGTCGCAAGGCGTGCTGCGCGGGCCGCGCTACGAGGGCTTCAACACCGCGCTGGTGCGCGTGCTGGAGGCCTTGCACGAACGTCCCGGCGGGCGCTACGCGATGATGAGTTTCGCGTCGGCGGTGCCACTGGAGAAGCTGATTGCACACTTCGGCCCCTTCTGCGACTACGCCTTGCCGGACGCCAGCGAGTTCTTCCTGCACTGGTACGACAGCCGCATCCTGGCGCGCGCCTTGCAGGTCTGGAGCGCGGAGCAGCGCGAGCGCTTCGCCGCGCCGGTGATCACATTGCGCTATGCGCTGCGCGATGGCACGTTGGCGGAACTGAAGGGCGCGGGCAGGCTGCCCGCCCCGCGGCCGGCCGGTATCGAACAGTTCACGCCCGAACAGCACCAGATGCTGTTCGATCTCGACTACCCGGACAAGCTGGCGGTGCAACTGCGCCGTTTGTATCCCGGCCTGTTGCCCGGCGACCCGGGCCAGGACGAACTGGTGCCGCGCGTAGAGGCGCAGTTGGAGCGTGCGCGTGCGCATGGTGTGGCCGGCGACAAGGACACGTTCGACTACGTGGCCTGGGGAGTCTCGATCTCGCCGCGCTTCGATGAGCATCCTGTGATCGCCGAAGGACTGCGCGGCTATCGGCCGGGCGCCGAGGGCGGGCTGGCGCGGGCGCTCGAAGGCGTGCCGGATGCGGTGTGGGATGAGGTTCAGGCGCTGCACCGGGCCGGGCGGGATGGTCGCGATGCGTAAGGTACTGGCGGGCGCTTTGCTTTGGCTGGGCCTGGTGGCGGGTTGCAATGGGGAGCCCACTTACTCAGACGTCAGTTTCGTCACTTACAACTACACGCCTTGGAATCTGGAGCCCGTAAGGCTCAGCGATGCGTCGGGTGGTGTAGCAGGTTCCAGCACTCTTATTCCAGGCGGCGGAGAAGGCAGAGTCTCTTGTTGCTACACGTTTGCCGGCACAGAGTTCACCGTGAAATGGAGTGGAGGCGACCCGGAATTGCTCCGCAAGCATCTTTTCGACGGCCGATACGATGAGGTGATTTTCAGAAAAGAAACATCCCTGCATTTTCCCGCTGCGAAGGTGCCTGATGGGGATGGCACGCTCATTCTGGAATTGCATATCTATCCGGATGAGCATATGGAGCTTGCTTTGAGTCGCAAGTCGGTCGGGCAGGCAAGAATTCCGATCATCGATACCACTCGTTGGTTATATGGGAAATATCGTGAGGAGCTGGTGGGATACGAGGATGCTGACCAGTTGGGAGACGTTCTTGCAAAGGTCGCGAAGCGGGCCTGGATGGGCTATCGCATCGAGAATTCCGAGGATATGAGGGGATACATGTATCTCTACTTCATCGTGGCTTCAGATTTTGACAAGAATGCCGAGGTGGCTGAAATCTTAAAGAATCCCAATCGAAAGCCGGGTGACTTTGGTAAGGCAGTCGCTGCCCTGTCAAAAGAGAAACTGGCGCAGTTGAAAGCGTCTGGAACGCCTCCTGGAGACAAAGATGTCTAACACTCAGTTGTCCGCGCAGGTGCTCGAAAGCGCGCCGGAGGCGGTGTGGGCGGAGGAGCACAGCTTCGAGTGGGGAGAGATGGCGGCGACAAACTGGTTGTGATCTAGGCAATGCATAAGGAACCATCGCGACGACGAGGCGACATGATGCGGAAATATTGGGGAGTAAAGAATGCGTAAGGGCTTGATCGGTGTGTTGCTATGGCTGGGCCTATTGGCGGGTTGCAATGGGGAGCCTGCTTACCCAGGCGTCAGTTTCGTCACTTACAACTACACGCCTTGGAATCTGGAGCCGGTTCGCCTCAGTGATGCATCGGGCAACGTGGCTAGTTCCAGTACGCTTGTGCCGGGAGGGGGGGAGGGAAGTATTTCCTGCTGCTACACGTTCAGGGGAACTGACTTTACCGTGAAGTGGAGCGGAGGTGACCCGGATTTGCTTCGCAAGCATCTGTTCGACGACAAGTTCGATGAGGTGATGTTCAAGAAGGAAGCATCGGTGCATTTTCCCGCCACGAAAGTGCCTGACGGCGACGCCCCACTCCTCCTGGAATTGCATATCTATCCAGATGAACATATGGAGCTTGCTTTAAGCCGCAATTTGAAGGGACAAGTCAGGATTCCGATCGTGGAAACCACTCGCTGGTTGTACGGGAAGTACGGCTCTCAGTTGGCCGGGTACGAGAATGCAACCCAGTTGAAGAATGTTCTGGCAAAGGTCACGAGACAGGCGTGGATACAGTATCGCATCGAAGATGCCGAGGACATGCGAGGCTATATGTATCTCTACTTCCTCGTGGCTTCGGATTTTGACAAGAATTCCGAGGTGGCGAAAATCTTGAAAAATCCCAGCCGAAAGCCGGGCGACTTCGGCCGCGCCGTGCTAGCTCTGTCGAACGAGACAATTGCGCAGATCAAGGCGGCCGGCAAGCCGCCTGGAGAAAAAGATGTCCAGTGATCAAATCCCTGAGCAGGATAGGACGCCTGCATCCGTGTTGAAGGCGATGGCGGAAAATGAAGCTGCCTACCCAAAGGATTCGTGCACGGAATGCGGTATCACTTTGCGTATGGGATTCTTCTTTGATGGCTTTGGTCGGAACAAAGATATTGATGAAGAAAATCCAACGTTCCTATCGAATGTGAGTCGGTTATGGATGGCTCACTTCAACGAAGACGACGAAAACAGGCCGAATAAGCAACACTGGTTCCGATTTTACTATTCTGGCCTGGGCGTCGAACTGAACAAGAGCGCAAAGGCTGACGTCGTCGTCCAAGCGGCTACGCTTGCCGGCGGAAAAATGGTTGATAAGGCGGTCTCCAGTGTCACGGGGGCAGCAAAAGACATCACGCGTCTGGATGAAGTGCCGGATGTCGATGCCACGGGACGCCTGCGCAAGGCAGTGAAGGGCTCGATCAAAGACGGCTCCTATCAACCGTTGGTAAAGGCGTACAAGGACGTCGTGAAGGACGTACAGACGCTTCCGGAAAAAACGGTGCGGATCTGGAACGCGCTGGATGTCGATAGAATCAAGAATCGTGCAGAGGCCACGGTGCGTGGCGCCTGGGCGGGCTTCAAGAGAAACCCGTTGAAAGCCGCATGGACGGCCACGAAAGAGGCCGCCAAGGCAACGGTGCTGGAGAGCGTTCCGATCGTGAGTGACAACGCGACGGTGGCGTATCTCCTGGGAACAGGGGTAGACAGAAGGCTTGAAGCCGCAAGGCGTCAGTTCGAAGCTGCCTATAAAGCCGCGAACGCCGGGACTGAGAAAGTGGTCCGCATCGAAATCTCGGTTTTCGGTGGAGATCGGGGCGGGGTGCTGGCGAAGCAATTCGTCAACGACATTGTGAAGAAGTACCGGCGGCGTCACGATCTGGACTTGGCCATTATTGGCAAGGACGGCGCGCCCGATGCGCAGATACGTATCCGCTTTCTCGGCCTTTTCGACTCCGTGGCGTCGATCATGGACGAGAACGCGTTCCTGGGGTTCCTGCCTGTCGCAGACATCATCAAGCAAAACTACAAGGACAGGACGTTGACGGTCCCCGCTGCGGTGGAGAAGGCCGTGCACTTCGCCGCTGCGCATGAGCTACGCCGGAATCAGCGCTTGGACTCACTGGAAAAGACGCGCGGCCTGCAATATCTCTATCCCGGATCGAGTGGCGATGTTAGCGGTGTGTCGCCGTTTGGATCACTAGGAACTCGCGCCTCGTTATCCCGTGTCCCCTTGCGAGAGATGATGAACCTGGCGCTATCCCATGGCGTGGCGATGTACAGCATGGAAAGCCTGGCAGCCCGGGATCAGGTGCTTTATAGGAAGCTGAGCCTCGCCGTCCCGATAGAAGACGATGGCCAGAAATACCACGTCCAGGAGCTGGTCGCCGCCTACCGCGAACTCGTCAAATACGAACCCGGATGTGATTTCGTGCCGCACATGGAAGTCTTCCTGCGCTGGCTGGCGGTGCGCTATCAGGACCCCGTGTTTCGCGCAGGGATGTCGGACCCCGCCGAGCAATGGATCAAGGATCGGGATTTCTTCACCCCTGAGCAGGAACTCATGGAAGAGCAGAGGCGCTTGAGCACCCTGCCGCGGGAGGAGCTGGCCAAACCCGAGACCACGGCGCGCGCGCGCGAACTGGAAGCTCTGGCCAACGAGCGCCGGGAGCGCGCCAATGCCAGCCGGGGCGAAGCGCCGCCGCAGCGGTTCAAACCGTTGTGGGAGCGCCTGGAGGCGGAATACAAGAGCCTTGAGAAGGCCGAGCAGCGGGACGCCGATACCGAACAGCGCCGCCAGGATATGGAGCGCAACAACCCGGAGCAGCTTCGCACGATGGAAAGGTGGGAGCGGGAAGCGATCGTCATGGAGAACATGCGCCATGGGAGAAAGCCGGGCGACCCCGACTACGTGCAGAAAGCCCCCGATCTGCTTGCCGACATGAAGGCGGAACGCGCCGTGCAGAAGCGCCTGTTGAACGTCTGGCGCGAAGCGCGGGATGGCAAGACGCAATTGCCGACCAAGGTCATGACCTTGTTCGACTGGCTGGTGCATGATGCCATGCTGAGCAGCTGGCCCGACCATCTGTTGGCCAGCACCACGATGTATTTCCGCGTGCGCGACAAGGACGTGTTCGCCAAGACCGACGCCAAGGCCGAGATGGATCAGCGCGCCAAGGACATGCGAAACGCTGAGAAAGTGGAGGCCATGGCCGCGCGCAACGAGCAGAACATCCGGCAGATGACGCCCGCGCGGCTCTGACCGGCGGCGTGGTTGTGATAGAGAGACGGCCCTGCAGAGCGGGGCCGTCTTCATTCGCCTGGCCGGTTCCTTTGCGGCCGGATCTTACTTCCGGCTGGCCCTTACTTCTGGCCCGGCTTTATTTCTGGCCGTCTTCGACCTCGATGGTCACCATGTTCGATTTCACGTCCTCGGCCTCGATATAGACCTCGTACGTGGCCGGTGTCGCGGGCAGGTGCAGCACGCCGGCCATGTCGGTGGTGAAGCGCGTTTCGACCGTCATGCCGGGCGGCAAGGCGATCTTGGGGGGCGGCGCGCCCTCGCTGGGATCCACCGACACATTCGGCAGCTTGGGACGCACGTAGTTGAATGCGACGCCGCGATAGACCTTGCCGGTGCGCGTATCCTTCGCCACGAAGCGCGGCAGCTGCGGGTTGTCGACCACGGGCAGGATGCCGCGGGCGCAGATGGGAATCGTCAGCGTATTGCCGTCGCGGATCTTCACGCGTGACGGCGCGGCGATGCGCATCTGCGCGTCGTAGCCTTGCAGCGGCGGCATGCAGGCGTGCTCCTTCTGCGAGTGCGCGGGCACCGAGGCAAAGGTGGCGGGTTCAATCCAGTCGGTAGTCATGATGGGCATGTCGGAATCGGAATTTTCGGCGATGGTCGGCGGCAGTCGTCGTAATCGTCAGCGGGCGGGTGACGGCGTCAGAACGCCGGCCATCCTTCGGAACAATCCACTTTGCGCACGGCCTTGCTGCAACTCGGGCAGAAGTGGATGTTGGCGCAGGTGATGCCGTACATCACGCATTGCCCGATTTCATCGGTGTACTGCCCGTTCTGGTTGGGGAGGCCAAAGTAGCAGTGGCCACCCATGTTGTAGTAGAAGTGCTGCGGCGGATCCAGCTTGGAGTCGTCGGCCGAGGGGTCTTCGTTGCGCAGGCCGGGCCAGTCGGGGCCGCTGGGCACCATGCCCAGCAAGTGGCCCATTTCGTGGGCCAGCGTTTCCGTCAGGTACGCCTGCGAGTTGGGCTCGTACGGGTCCAGCGTGGACACGAACAGCAGGTTGGTGCCCGTGATGGCCAGGCCGGCGTAGCTGGCGGCCACGGTGTTGAACTGGATGTTGAGCACGCCGCGCAAGGGCGTGGGCGAAATCCGGGTCAGGTCGACAGTCACGGAGAAGACGGCGCCGGAGCTTTCGCGGACCGGCGTCATCAGATGTCGCGGGATGGGAATCGACCGTTCCGCGCCCGAGGCGTCGGTATGAATGTAGCGGGCATGGACGAGCCAGTCGTCGCTGTCGTCGAACTCGTACCAGAGGCTGGCAAGGGTCCGATCGTCGTTGACGATGGGCACGGTCATGACGCGCCCGCCGGGGCCGGCCGGCACGGGCAGGCGCATGTCGCCGCTGGTGCCGGGCGCGGCCAGCCGGTCGACGTGGCACACCACCAGGGTGTAGGGCTCGCGCTGCTTGCCGGGGGAACTGGCATACACGCGGCGCACGGCGTCCATGATGGCTTGCTGGGCGTCGACGTTGTCGGCTGCGTCGACCGCCGAGCGGCCGCGGAACGTCAGGCGCGGCAGCTGGATCATGTCGATGCCGTGCAGCGCGAACTCCGCCGCGACCGGGGTCACGTCGGCCAGATGGCCCGCCGGACGCGCGCTCATGCACATCACTTCCTGGATGTACAGGCGGCGCGCGGTCTCGACGCGCTCCGTCTTGATCAGTTGCCCGCGTTCGTCGCGCACTTCGAACAGGTAGACGTTGCGGCCGGCGGCGGGCAGGGCGATGTCGTCGACGATGCGGGTGCCGTCCGCGTTCGTGACATAGCTGCGCGGGTTGGCGTGCGGCTCCTGGTAGCTGGGGCGGCGCCCGCGTTCGCGGCTGGAGTAGGCGATATTGCCGGGGTCGGCCTTCACGGTGATGGTGAAGCGGTGCGAGCCGGGGCGGTTGAACTCCACGTGGATGCGCGGGCGGTTGGTTTGCCGCTCGGTGGTGGTCAACGCGTTGCCGTCGTTCCAGCGTTCGTCCACGCGTTCCAGGTTCACGTATTGGAGGCGCGCGCCGTCCTGGCGGCCGCGATAAGTCGACGTGCCGGGCACTACGCGGCCCGAGTCTCCCGTCGTGGGCGTGTCGCCCGGCAGGTTGGTGCCTTGCGTGCGCGCCACGGGGCCCAGGCCGATGGTGTCCAGCACATCGCGGGCGATCTGCGGCAGCGGGGATTCCGCCACGCCGGGGATCTTCATGAGCACCTCGGCCACCTTGGGCAGCGTCTCGGTGGCCAAGGTGGGCGATTGCAGGATGGCGCCGATCACCCCCGGCACCGCCGAGGACGACAGCCCCGGCATGCTGAGGATGGCGCCGGCGACGGCGGGGATGTTGGCTTGCTTGACGTCGGGCAGCGTGAACAGGGTATCCACGGCGGATCCCAGCGCCGCGGCGCGGTCGCCGGTGGCGTTGAGCGCTTGCGTCATGACGGGCACGATGGCCGCGCCGACGCTGGCGCTGACGCCGCCGGACAGGAGGGTGGACGCGCCGGTCATGGCCGTCGACGCGGCGCCGGCCTGCTGGGCGAAGGTGGCGAGCCCGCCGCCGGCCGCCACGGCGGCGATGCCCGAGGCGCCGGAACCGCTGGCGATTGCGGCGCCGCCTGCCGCGCTGGCGCCGCCGGCCGTGGCTGCCGCTCCCGTTGCGCCGGCGTTCGCGCCGGCGGCTGCGCCTGCGCCTGCGCCGCCCGCGGCGGACAGATCGGTGGCGCTCCTGGCCGGCACGCTGTCGGACATGCCGGCCGCGCGCGCCGTCGTGCTGCCGAGCACGGCGTCGGGGCTGGCCGCTGGCGAGACCGTAGTGGGAGGGGCCGTCGCGGCCGCCACGGACACAGGCGCCGAGGCGCCTGGCGTCACGGACGGGGCGCCCGCCGAGGACGCGCCGGCGGGGGCTGATGCGGCGCGGGCACTGGCGCTCGCTCCCGAGTCCATACTCGTCGCAGCGCTGGAACCTGGGTTCGCGCTCAAGCCCGTTGTGCCCGAGGAACTTGCTCCCTGGCCCGAGACGATGCTGGCGTCGGCGCCCGGCGCCGCCACGGCGCTGGCTCCGTAGGCCATGGCCGGTTCGGTAGCCGCGGCTGCGCCGCTGCCCGACGTGGCGGCGCCAATAGCGACGCCGCTGCCTGCGCCCGCGAGGCCAACGCCAGCTCCTGATTGCATGCCCGCCACTCCGGCTCCTTGGGGCAGCCCCGCCGGGGCCGAACCAGGCACGAAGCCTGGCGTTTGCGCGGATGCATCGGCCAGGAATGGTGTGGTGTTGAGCACGGCATCCGTTCCCGGCGCCGACGACGCGGCGGGCATCGCGCCGGACGTTCCCAATGCGGAAGGCGCGCCGCTCGCCAGGGCGTTCGACGCCGGGAGGGATGGCGCACTCTGCGTCAACGCGCCGGATGCGGACACCGCGGCGGCAGCCTCGCCTTGCGTCGAGGCGGCGGAGGATATCGAAAAGTCGCCGCCCATGGCGCTGCCTGCGGCTACCCCGGGCGCGGCCGCGCCGGCTTGGGAGGCGATGGACGGCAGCGCCGCCGCGGTGGGCAAGCTGCCATTTGCCGTGGAGGCAAGGGAAGCCAGCTGCCCGGCATCGCTGGCTGCCGACGCCGTGGCGTCGAGCAGGCTGCCCGCGCCCGCGGCAAGCGATGCGACCAATGCCGCATTCGGCGGCGCGCTTGAGCGCGCCGTGGCGTCGTCGCTGCTCGATTCGTTCTGCGTGTTGCCTGCCTGCGAGTCGTGGGGCGGGAGCACCGGGCGCGCGGCGCCGTCGAAGACCCGGTTGCCGGAGGACGGCGAGGAGGCCGCGGTGGAATGCGCGGCGCGGCCGGCGGCGAACGATCCCAGCGCGGTTTGCGCGGCATCCGTGGACCCAGATCGCGGATGGTGCGCGACAGGCGCTGCATGGGCGTGTTCCCTCGTGCCGCCCGACGCGGGGCTCGCAGAAGGGGCTGCGGCGCCGGAAGCAGCGCTGCCCTGCTCATCGGCGCGGTGACTGCCGCCTTCGGCGTGGGCCTGGGTGGACCGGGCCGCCGCCATCGTCACGGCAACTGTCGTCAGCATGCCAGGGATTGCTCCCGACGTGCCTATGCGGTCTGCATCCAGCGGCGAGGCCTCGGCGAGGCGGCTTGCCAGGGACGGCGAGGTCTGGATGCGAGAGGCCAAGACCTCCGGCGCGGCGTGGCGGTTCATGTCCGCCGATGAGGCGGAGAGCGTGTCGCTCGCCCGCGCGGCATTCAACGGGGAGCCCGGCGGCGTAGCGCCGGCGCCGCCTTGCGCCGAGGCTCCGGTGGCGGCGATGCTAGCGCCGGCCATGCCGGCGGCAATGCCTGCGCCCGCATTCGCGTCCGCGGCGTCGGCAGCCAGGCCCGTCGCGCTGCTGGCGCCTGTTGCCATTGCGGCAAGGTTCGAATCCTGGCTCGTGCCGGTTGCGTCGGTTGCGCCAGCGAGAACACCGGCCTCGGCGTTCAAGCCTGCTTTCGCGGCGATCAGGTTGGCGTCGGCCGTCGCGCTCATTGCTCCAGGGGGAAGACCTGCGGCAGCGCTTACGCCGGCTGCGTTAGCGGCGAGGCTCGCGCCTGCGGACATGTCTGTCGTTCCCGCGGAGGTGCTCGTGATGGTGCTCACGCCTGTTTCGGCGCCGGCCAAGCCTGCGCCAGCCGTTGCGGCCATTGCTCCAGGGGGAAGACCTGCGGCAGCGCTTGCATCGGCTGCGCCAGCGGCGAGGAGCGCGGCAGCGGACGTGCCTGTCGTTCCCGCGGAGATCCCCGCGACGGCGCTCGCGCCTGCTGCGCCGTCGGCCAAGCCTGCGCCAGCCGTTGCGGCCATTGCTCCGGGGGGAAGACCTGCGGCAGTGCTTGCGCCTGCTGCGCCGCTGGCGAGGCCTGCGCTGGCCGTTGCGCCCATTGTTCCAGAGGGGAGGCCGGCGGCAGTGCCCGTGCCCAGGGCCCCCGCGGATAGGCTCACGCCATCCGTTCCAGCGGCCAGGCCTGCGGCAGTACCGGCACCTGCTGTGTTGGCGGCGATACTCGCCGTCGCTCCCTCGGAGGAGAGCGCGGATGCATCCGGGGGCGTGGCGGCAGTGCCGAAGGCGTCGCCTGCCGCCGCGCCCGAGACCGGACCGGCGGCTGACATCGTGGCGGCTTGCGCTGGCATTGCGGTGGCGGACGGTGCAGGCGTCGCGGAAGCCGAGATCCCGGTTGCAGGCGTTGCGTTTGCCGTTGGCGCAGCCGTCCCAAGTGCCGATGCCGATGTCGACGCCGACGCCGGCATTGCCGCGGCGTCCGCCGTCGTGTTCATGTTCGTGGCGGCAGGCGAGGTGGCTGCGGATTGCGACCCGTGCGCGGCCGTCGCGTTGCCTTGCGCGCCATCGGTGCCGATCCCGGCTGCGTGAGCTGCCGGCGCGGCCGATGCCGGGCCGGCAGCTTCAGGAGGCGTGGCCGGGGATGCCGGCGCGATGGCTCCCGTGGCGTCTGTGCCGCCGGCAGCGGCAGTTGCGTCCGCGCCAGCGCCCAAACCCGATCCCGCGCCCACTCCCGCCTCGACGCCGGCGGCCCCGGCTCCCATCCCCGCCAATCCCGCCGCGCTGCCGATCATTTTGGACGCCCCTTCGGGCGCGACGGAAGCCAGCATGTCGGTGGCCGCGGGCAGGGCGGACATGGGGTTCTTGACGAATTCAGCCGCCTTGGAAACGGCGCCCGCGGCGGAAGCGGCGCCGTCCAGCAAGCCGCCCGCGCCGGGCGCTACCGCGCCCAGCAGACCCTTGGCCGCCGGCAGCGCCGACATGGGGTTCGCGACCATGGCCTGCGCCTGCGAGACCAGGCCCATGGCGTTCTTTGCCGTATTCAGCAGGCCGCCGACGGCGGGGCTGGCGCCGCCCAGCAGCCCGGGGGCGGCCGACAGCGCGCTCATCGGATTCTTCGCCATGCTGGCCAGCGTATTTGCCTGGCCCGCCAATTCCGACAGCTTGCCGGCCGCGCCCGCGGCGCCCGTCGCGCCGCCAAAGCCCGCCATCAGGCTCGTCCCGGCCTTCTTGGCGGCCGTGGCGAAGGCGCCGTCCTTGTGCACCAGCTCCGCGCTCACGATGAGCGGATCGTCGACGGTGGTGCTGGGCAAGGCGGGCAGGCTCGCGGCATCGCTACCGGGCCCGACGAAGTTGTGCGTGGCGCCCTTGACCGAAAACAGGCCGGGGCCCTTGAACACGATGTCCGCGCCGTCGAGCGTGACGCAGCCGCCCGCCGCCTGGAGGGTGACGCGCTGGTTGCCCAGGATTTCGATGCCTTCGGCCGACGACGTGACGGTGATGTCCTGCCCCGCCAGCGCCTCCAGGATATCGGTGTGCGCATGCAGGGAAACGGGCGCCTGCGCCGAGATCGCGCGGATCGGGCCCTGCTGCGCGAACACGCTCGCGGAGCGGGCCGAGACGGCGGCGTACGTTTGGGTGGCCGCCACGTGCGCATCGGATTGCGCGGTGGCATGCAGGTGCTCGCCGGCGTGCAGCACGGCGCTGGCCGGCGTGGCGAGGTTCAGCGAATTCGGCGCATCGACCAGCAGGTGCGGGCCATCGATGCGTTCGATGTTGGCGTCGGCCGAGCGTTGGCCGTTGACGGCCTTGCCCGCGTTCTGGCCATTGACCTGGCGCGTGTAGCGGCCATCCTGCTCCGGATCCAGGGCCTTGAGCAGCTCGTCGTAGCCTTCGGCCGCCGCCAAGGGCCGCGCCTGATGCTGGCTCGCGCTGTCGTTGAGCCGGCGCGAGGCGTCCTGCGCGCCTCGCAGCAGCAGCAGCGCTTCCTGGGCATCGGCCTGCGTCGACTTGGCCTGTTCGCGGGCCGTGGCCGATATCAGCATGCCCTGGCCCGAGCGCACCACGGCCCAGGCGTCCGAGCGCAGCTCGAAACCCGTGCCTCGCCATTGGCCCCGGCTGGGGTCGTCCAGGTCCTGTTCCACCAGGTGGCCCAGGCCCAGTTGCGTGGCCGCGGTGGAACTGGCCAGGCGGGTGCGCAGCTTGCCCTTGGTGTCGTCGAAAACCCACTGGTTGCGGCCGGCGCCGTCCAGCCCCTGGCTATGCCAGCCGCTCAGCACGCCCGCGTGATTGGCATCGCCGTTTTCTCCCGCGGACCAGGGCGGCAGGTCGGCGTCGTTGTAGAGCTGGCCCGCCACGACGGGCTGGTCGATATCGCCGTCGATGAATTCGACGATGACTTCGGTGCCGCCGCGCGGCAGATGGTGGGCGCCCCAGTTCGGCCCCGCCTGGGCGCTGGCCACGCGCAGCCAGGTGCCGGACCGATCGTCGCCGGGCGCGTTGCCGCTGGCGTCGCCATGGGTGCGATGCGACAGGCCGCCAGTCAGCGGCTTCTCGCCCCGTTGCCACGGAAACTGCACCTTCACCCGCAGGTCGCGGTCGGACGTGATGGGCGCCTCGCTGGCGCTGACCACCACGGCGGCCAGGCCTTCGGGCGCCGTGGGGCGGGCGCGCCAGGCCGGCATCAGCGCCGCCGCCTCGGGCTGCGCGCTGAAACGGTTGCGATAGGTGCCGCGCTCCATGTCCGGGGTGTTCAGGACCTGCGCGGCCTGGCCGCCCAGGTTGTTGGTGGCTTCGTGCGTTACGTCGACCAATACGTATCGATTGCCGGCCAGCTCGTCGATGGCCTGCCCGCCGCCGCCTTGCGCGTAGCGGTCGTGCTGGCTCAACGCGAAGATCCGGCCCGGCGCGAGCGAGCGGGCCGTGCCGGCGCCCTCGAACCGCACCAGCCGCGACTCGTGCGCGCGCAGCGAACGCGCCGCGCTTTGTTCGGCGGCGTCGTCGTCGGCATAGCGGCCATGGCCCGCGTAGTCGTAGTCTTCCAGCACGGGCAGCGCCTCGACGCGGACTTGCGATTGCGATTGGGCGGCATGCGCGGTCAACGAGCGTTCGTTCCACGCCGCGCGCGCCACGCTGTTGGGGCGCACGGACTGCGCGGCGGCAAAGCGCGTGATGCTGTCGCGGGTTTCCGTGGCGTCGCTGCGATGGAAGCGCAGCGGCGACGAGGGATCTTCCGGGCGCGCCGCGTTGGCGTCGAAAATCACCACGCGATGCCGCGCGCCGCCTCCGGCGCCCTGGGCCTCGTCCTGCTGGTGCTCGAAGCGATAGCACAGGCCGGCTTCCGCCAGGATGCGCTGCACGAACGCCAGGTCCGATTCCCGATACTGCGTGCAGACGGGACGAGGCCTGAGGGCATGGGTGAGTTCGAAGGCGAACGCAGCCTGGGGATAATCCGCAAACACCTCGCTGACGATATCCTGCACCGACAGGTCCTGGTAGACGAAGCTGTCGCGGCGCAGGGCCAGCGCCGCCATCCACGGGGCGGCGTGCAGGCGGTAGCGGGCCAGCCCGCCGTCGGCTCCCAGCGCATCCACGCCCTCCACCACGGCGTGCCAGCGCCGCATCGAGCCATCGGCCTGCAGCAGGCTGACGGAAATCTCCTTGCCCAGCAAGGCCGCCACGTCGAGTTCGGCGCTGGCCGCCAGGCAATCCAGCGTCAGCGAGAACAGGCGCGAGACGCCTTCGCGCAGGCTCATGTGCTCCACCACCAGCTCTGCGTCCAGCGCGGTGGTCAGGCGCAGCAGGCGCGCTTGTTGCGACAGGGTGGCGATGTTCAGCGTAGAGTAGGCCGGGGCGTTGGAAGGCAAGGCGTTCATAGGGCTGGGCGATATTCGATCGGCGGTGCCGTAGGCGCGCGGGGCGCGCCGGAAGGGACGGGGAATTGCGTGCGCGGCCCGAGCGGGCCTTGCGGGTTCTGCTTGCCGCCGCTAGGGCAGCGAGATCGTCAAATGCGCCGCGCGCGGGCCCAGCTTGACGATGTCGTGATAGGGCGCCATGGCGGTCCGCATTTCGGTGTTCAGGAAGTGGCCCATGCCCAGGAACGCAAGCAGGCCCAGCAACGCGAACAGCGCCATGACCGACCACAGCGGCACGTCGCGCTTGAGCGTGTGCGCCACCTTGTCGGGCAGCGGCCAATGGGGCGCGAAGCCGGTGCGCTTGCCGCGCAACAGCGCGATCTCGTCGCCCAGCCGCGCCGTCAGATACCCCAGCTTTTCCTGGCCTTCGATCAGGTACTTGCCCTGGAAGCCGAGCAGCAGGCACATGTAATAGATTTCCAGCGATTGCAGGCGCGGCGCGCCCTGCGCGCGCAGGTCTTCGAGCCGGGCGAAGAAGTTCTCGCCCGCCAGTTGTTCGCCGAACAGCGTGAGCTGCAAAGGCTGAAGCATCCAGGCGTCGCGGATCGCGAAGCGGGAATTCAGCACGGTCTCGTCCACCGCGGCGCAGAACGCGTACTTGGTGGCGTATACGTCCTCGGCGGCAATGTCCATTTTCTTGGCGGCGCGCTCGTAGTCCGCCAGGAACTGCTGGACGCGCGCGGAGAAGGCGGCGGCGTCGGTGGGCTCCTGTCCGCTCTTGAGCAGGAACAGCATCAGGAAGCCGTCGTACAGCAGGTCCAGCAATGACTTGGCGGGGCGGCTTGCGTGGAATTCTGCCGCGCGCGGGGGCAGCGTTGCGCCAGGCATCAGGGAAGGGGCGTCAGCGGTCATGGCGGTGTGGTTCCTGTCAGCGGGTCACTGCGATCAAATCCAGCTTGAGTTCGGGAATGCCGGCGGGCACGTAGATGGCGATGCTGCGCGCCTGCAGCATGCGGTCATACAGCGAGCCGCGCGTCTGCAAGGCGAAATAGACGGCGCCCGGCTTGACCGGCACGGCGGGCGGCACCTGCGGCGTGTAGGTAAGCGGCACGCCCGGCATGGCGGACAGCACCAGCTTGTCCACGTCTTCGGGCGCGCCCACCTTGAAGCGCATGGGCACGCTCTCCGAGAGCTCGGCGGCGGGCATCCCCGCTTGCACCGCCAGGTACAGCGATGTGGTGTCGTCCAGTTTTTCCGAGTCGAGCCGGCCCATGTGGAACGACGGACGCAGCTCTTCGAGCACGATGGAGAAGTAGCGCGTCGAGATCACGGTTTCGAGCAAGTCGCGCAGGATCTCGTCCATGCGGGCAAACGCCGGCCCGGGCGCGTCGTGCCGGTACACCGGCAGATCCGCCAGCGTGTGCACCTTGGAAAACGTCATCAGCGCGCCCGCCAGCCGCGCCAGCTCCTGGAACAGGCGTTCGGGATGCAGCTGCGGATGATGGAACAGATGCGACAGCGTGGCATAGGCTTCGTTGGCGGTGTGCAGCAGCCAGAACGAGGCGACGTCGCCCGAGCGGAACTCGATGATGTTCTTGCTGGGCTCGCGATGAAAACCGTAGAGCGCGTTGACCTTGGCCTGCAAGGCGTCGAGCAGCCGGCGCAGCTGCTCGTGCAGCGCGCCCGAGGCCGTCAGCGACAGGCTGGGCGCGATGAAGGTGGTGTCCAGCTCGTAGCCCGCGCTGGCCGTGCGCCGCACGCGCGCCACGGGGATCGCCAGCAGTTCGTCGCGCGGTTCGAACTCGGAAATCAGGCGCACGTCCTTGCTCAGGAAGGCAAGCTCGGCGGTCGTGGCCCCGGTATAGAGATCGGGCGCGGGCGCATCGTTGTGCGTGTAGCGCGTGTCGAACCTGCCCGCGGCCTGCGCGTCGCGGTAGTTGCCGCCTATCGCCTTCAATGGATGGATTGCCAGATAGAACACGGCTTCGCTCACGCCGTCCAGCGCCGTCAGCGCAACGGGCGGAGGCAGCCCATCGCCGTGCGGCGCGCTATAGAGTTCGCCGTCCGGAAACACGGCGCTCATTTCGGTGGCGCGCAACATGCCGTTGGCGAGCGCCGAGGCATCGAAGCGCGCGGAGCGCAGACCCCACGCATAGGGGTGCAGTGCCCGGGCCATCTCGGCCAGCCGGTCTTCGTGATACGCGTCCTGCCGCTGGAAATGCTGCGGGCGGAGGAACAAACCTTCGCCCCAGAGGACTTTGGCTGAGTAACTCAAAATAGGCGCTCCCTCTTTCTTTCTTGATTTCTCTATCGCTATATATAGATAGAAGGGTTGGATGGGCGGCGGGCGGCCGAGATGCGCGTCAACCCGGACACTGCACGCCGGATAAACGTGACGGATCGTAGGTGGGCATTCCCGCCGGTAACGTGGGCTTGCCCGTGGCTACCGTCAGCGCACACGCATGCGCGCCCAGGACGATGCCGCTGTCCTCCGCGTCTTCTACCTTGAATACGTACTTCCAACGCATCGGCGCGGGGGCATAAAACAGCCCGGCGACGGCGATGTAATCAGCTTGCTTGGGGACTTTCTCGACGGTTTCGTAACGTTGTCCCGGCGTGAGCGTAAGTTCGCGCGAGCCCAGCACGGATTCCCCCAGCGCCGCTTTCTCCCCGGCAGTGTCTATCAATTGCGTGAGCGGCGCACGCTGGAATTGCTCAGGATTGTTCAGGTAGTATATTTTTGTAACTACAGCCATCGACTGGCCGCTGCCGGCATTCAAATTTTCTCCGGCATGAATCGCCAAATTCACTTCCACCGGCGCGTTTTCGGGCTTTTTCAGGCCTGCCATCTCCATCGCATTACCCGTCAAACCGGCGACCGCTCCAATGGCCGATACAGCCGCGCATCCAGTAACGGCGCTGCTTGCAAGCGCACACGCCATCACCGTGAACAACCGTGATAAATGGATATGTTTAGTCATGGCCCTTTATACCGGAACTGTTTGAAGCAATACAGATCACGGCATGATGCGTGCAGATTCGACGCAAGTAACATGAAGACACTCGCTGTAGCGCTGCGCTAACAAAAGGTTGTTGAAATACGGCCCCTAGTTACAACCTTGCTAGGTGCTTAAAAAATGCCCTTTCACCGCCTCGTTGCCATCGCAGGTGTCGTTACGCTGATGGCCGGCTGCGCGTCCGTTAAACCGCAGTCGGAAGCCGAATACAAACAATCCATGGCCGCAGCGCAACAGACGCTGGAGCAGAAGGGCGCCGACCAGGCTGTCGCGCAGTTCGAAGAGATCGCCCAGCGCAATCCGTCCAAGGGCGCGCCGTGGTCCTACATCGCGAAGATCCGTTTCGACGAACAGAAATACGGCCAGGCGATCGTGGCCGCCGATGAAACCTTGAGCCGCGAGCCGGACGATTTCGTGGCCAAGACGGTGCGCGCGGTAGGCGGCCTGCGCGTGGCCATGCAGTCGCTGGCCGATCTGCGCGCCGACGCGCTGCTGGCCGGCAACGCCCGTGAGGACGCCGTGGCGCTGGCCGCGTCGATGCGCGAAACGCTGGGCCAGGATGTGCTGTTCCCCGAGGGCCGCCGTCCGCCGCCGCGTCCGCGCCAACCGCGCAAGGTCGATCCGGCGGCAGGCGTACCTGCGGCAGGCGCTCCTGCGGCCGGCGCCCCGGCTGCTGGCGCTCCGGCTTCCGCCGCCGTGCCCGCGGCCGGCACCTCCGCCCGCGCGCAGCCGGCGGCCTCGCCCTCGGTGTCGCCGGCTGCGTCGCCGGCCGGCGCGTCCTCACCGCAACCCGCAAACCCGACCGCCCAGCAGCCCAACCGCGCGCCGAATCCTTTCGGCGACCTGCTTGCCAAGTGATTCGCACGGGGGCGCGCCACCCCTTGCGGCGCGCCCCTGACCGACAGACAAGACCCTTTGCACGGAGCCTTCCATGGCCAAGAAAGAAAGCGTTCAAAAACGATTGCAGAAAGTCCGTCCGCCGCGCGTTCAGCTCACGTATGACGTAGAGAAGGGCGACGCCATCGAACAGAAGGAGCTTCCCTTCGTGGTCGGCGTGGTGGGCGATTTTTCGGCGCAGTCCGAAACCGAACTGCCGCGCCTGAAGGACCGCAAGTTCGTCAATATCGATGTCGATAATTTCGACGACGTGATGCGCGGGCTGGAGCCGCGCGCGGCATACCGCGTAAAGAACCGCCTCACCGATGAAGGCGGCACGTTCGGCGTCGATATGAAGTTCCGTTCCATCGAAGACTTCCGTCCGGAGGCCGTGGTGCAGCAAGTGGACCCGCTGCGCGAACTGCTGGACATCCGCACCAAGCTGGCCGACCTGCGCAACAAGCTCGCCGGCAACGACAAACTTGAGGACCTGCTGGGCGAAGTGCTGACCAGCACGGAAAAGCTGCAACAGCTGACCAGCGAGACCGACAAGGGAGGCCGCAATGAGTAATTCCGCCGCCGCGCAAAACACCGCCGCCGCCGCCGAGTCGCAGGGCGGCCTGCTGGACCAGATCGTCGAGCAAAGCCGCGTCGCCAAGTCCACCGCCGAACACGACCGCGCCAAGGACATCATTGGCGAGCTGGTGCGCGAAGTCATGAAGGGCACCGTGGTGGTGTCCGACAACCTGTCGGCCATGCTGGATGCGCGCGTCGCCGAGCTGGACCGCCTGATCTCGGCCCAGCTCAGCGAAGTGATGCACGCGCCCGAGTTCCAGAACCTCGAAAGCACCTGGCGCGGCCTGCACTACCTGTGCCAGGAGACGGACACCAGCCCCATGCTGAAGATCAAGGTGCTGAACGCCACCAAGCGCGACCTGGTTCGCGACTTCCAGACCGCGATCGACTTTGATCAGAGCTTGATGTTCAAGAAGGTGTACGAAGAGGAATTCGGCACCTTCGGCGGCGCCCCGTTCGGCGCGCTGCTGGGCAACTTCGAGATTACGCGCCAGCCCGAGGACATGTACTTCATCGAGCAGATGTCGCACGTGGCCGCCGCTTCGCACGCGCCGTTCATCGCCTCGGCCTCGCCGGAGCTGCTGGGCCTGGACAGCTTTGCCGACCTGGGCCGCCCGCGCGATCTGGCCAAGGTGTTCGACACCGTGGAATACACCAAGTGGCGCAGCTTCCGCGATTCGGAAGATTCGCGCTACGTCGGCCTGACGATGCCGCGCTTCCTGGGCCGTCTGCCGTACGACCCGGTGGAGGGCACGACGGTTGAAGGCTTCAATTTCGTCGAGGACGTGGACGGCACCGACCATTCCAAGTACCTCTGGTGCAACGCCGCGTGGGCCTTCGGCGCGCGCCTGACGGCGGCCTTCGCCGACTTCGGCTGGTGCGCGGCGATCCGTGGCGTGGAAGGCGGCGGGCTGGTCGAGAACCTGCCCACGCATACTTTCAAGACGGACGACGGCGAAATCGCGCTCAAGTGCCCGACCGAAATCGCCATCACCGACCGCCGCGAAAAAGAGCTGAGCGACCAGGGCTTGATCCCGCTCGTGCATTGCAAGAACTCGGATTACGCGGCTTTCTTCGGCGCCCAGTCGGTGCAGAAGGCCAAGAAGTACAACACGGACAGCGCCAACGCCAACGCGGTGTTGTCTGCGCAGTTGCAATACATTTTTTCGGTATCGCGGGTGGCGCACTACCTGAAGGCGATGATGCGCGACAAGATCGGCAGCTTCGCGTCGGCGCAGTCCGTAGAGAGTTTCCTGAATCGCTGGGTGTCGCAGTACGTGCTGCTCGACGACAACGCGACGCAGGAACAAAAGGCGCAGTTCCCGCTGCGCGAAGCTTCGGTGCAAGTGGCCGAGGTGCCCGGTCGTCCTGGCGTTTTCCGCGCCGTGGCGTTCTTGCGGCCGCATTTCCAGCTTGACGAACTCTCGATCTCCTTGCGCCTGGTTGCCGAATTGCCGGCCCAGGCCCAGAAATCCTGAGCGTCATTGCACTGAAAACTCATCCATTAAAAGAGGTTATCAACAATGAAGGACATCTACGTCAAGTTCGGCAATCCGGCGCTCAAGGGCGAGTCGCAAGACAAGGATCATCCGGATTGGATCGAAGTCAGCTCGTGGCGCCACGAGATCATCCAGCCGCGTTCGGCCACCGCCTCGACCTCGGGCGGCCATACCGCCGAGCGCACCGAACATGGGGAAATGATCTTCACCAAGGATCTGGATGTCGTCAGCCCGCTGTTGTACCAGCACGCGTCGGGCGGCACCACCTTCGACGAAGTCACCATCGACTTCCTGCGCGCCGACGGCGAGGGCAACCGCGTCAAGTACCTTGAGATCAAGCTGAAGTACGTGATCATCGCCCGCGTGGCGCCCGAGGTGGTCGCCGAAGGCCTGCCGCACGAGTCCTTCTCGCTGAAGTATGCCGCCGTGCAGTGGAAGTACACGCAGCAGAAGGTGGGCGGCAATCAGGGCGGCAACGCCCAGGGCGCCTGGAGCCTGACCAAGAACGACAAGACCTACTCGGTCTGATCGCGGCAGGGCAATCCGGAAGACCGCGGCCCGAGCCGGGTCGCTGTCTTTTTTTTGTTTGAGGCCCCGATGAAAGGATTCGAACCGAGTCTCTTCGACAAACTGTTCGAGGCAGAGGGCCAATCGCCCTATGCGTTGCGGCGCTTGTCGATCGAGGAAATGAAAGAGACGGTGGCGCGCGACATCGAGGCCTTGCTGAACACCCGAATGGTGTTCACCGAGGAAGATCTCCGGCGCTACCCGAACTGCCAGCGCTCGCTGCTGACCTACGGGCTGTCGGACTTCTCCGGGCTGAGCCTGGCGAGCCACTACGACCGTGAGTTCATCTGCCGGTCGCTCGAACAGGCGATTGCGCGGCACGAGCCTCGGCTGACGCACGTGCGGGTCATGTTGCAAGTCGACGGCCGGGCGACTTCGGTGCTGTATTTCGCGATCACGGCCATGCTGGACGTGGGGCCCGCCCATGAGCCCGTGACGTTCGACGCGACCTTGCAGCCCTCGACCCTGCAGTACTCGGTGACCAAGGGCTGGGCCAAGAGCCCGGCCACGGTCTGACGCATCAATCCGTGGTGCAGGTGCACTGGCGCGCCGGACAGGAAAACATCAATGGAAGAATTGCTGCCCTACTACGAGCGCGAACTAGGCTTCTTGCGCACCTCGTCGCGCGACTTCGCCGAGCGCTATCCGAAGATCGCCGCGCGGTTGGGGCTATCGGGCGAGACCTGCGAAGATCCGCATGTCGAACGCATGATCGAGTCGTTCGCGTTGCTGAGCGCCCGCATCAACAAGAAACTGGACGACGACTACCCTGAATTCACCGAAGCGCTGTTCGAGGTGATGTACCCGCATTACCTGCGGCCGTTTCCCTCTTGCAGCGTGGCGCAGTTCGACCTCGGCGGCGCGGGCGCCCAGCTGACCGCGCCCGTGCGGATCGGCCGTGGCGTCGAGTTGAAATCCCATCCGGTGCGCGGCGTGTCGTGCCGCTTCCGCACGGCCTACGAGGTCACGCTGGCGCCCATCGAAGTGCAACGGGCGGGGTTCGTGTCCAGCGCCAATGCGCCGGCCACGGCCAAGCTGCCCGCGGGCGTCACCGGCCGCTTTTCCGTCACGCTGGGGTGCCAGGGCGAGAGCCAGCACTTCGGGACGCTGGGCATCGATCGGCTGCGCGTCTATCTGCATGGCGAACCGTCATTCGTGGCGGCGCTGCGCGACGCCTTGTTCCTGCGCGCGGCCGCGGCCTATGTGGAGTTGCAACCGGGGCGCTGGGATCGCCTGCCCGCGATCCCGCTGGCGCAGGTCGGACTGGCCGAGGAAGACGCGCTGATCGACTTTCCCGCCAGTTCGCATCCGGCTTATCGACTGCTGGCCGAGTATTTCGTCTTTTCCGAGAAATTCAATTTCGTCGACATCGACCTGGCCGCGCTGCGCCCCTATCTGGGCGCCGCGCGGCAGTTCACGCTGCACCTGCTGGTGGGCGGGCTGCGCGCCGATTCGAATACGGCGCGGCTGCTGGAGTCGACGTCGGCGGACAACCTGCGGCTGGGCTGCACGCCGGTGGTGAACCTGTTCAACCAGCGCGCCGACCCCATCCGCGTGACGCACGCGGCCGCGTCGTATCCAGTGGTGGCCGACGCGCGGCGCGCATATGGATACGAGGTCTACTCCATCGACCGGGTGCGCCAGGTGCGGCAGAACGCCCAGGGCGATGCCGTGGTGGACTTCCGGCCGTTCTATTCGTTGCATCACGGCGAGTCGCCGGAGTCCGCCGGCCACTACTGGACGATGCGGCGCGACGCCTCGATCGCGCAGCGCAGCCCCGGGTACGAGACCGAGATCTCTATCGTCGATATCGATTTCGATCCGTCGGTGCCGCAAACCGAGACCCTGAGCCTGGACCTGACCTGCACCAATCGCGACCTGCCGGCGCAGATCGCGGTGGGCCAGGCGAGCGGCGACCTGTTCCTGGAAGGCGGCACCGTTGCGCGCGCCATCCGGATGCTGCGCCGGCCTACGCATTCGCACCGCTTCCAGCAGGGGCGGGCGGCGCACTGGCGCTTGATTTCGCATCTGGCGCTGAACCATCTGTCGCTGGTGCAAAGCGGCCTGCCCGCCTTGAAGGAAACGCTGCGCCTGTACGACCTGTCGGCATCGGCGGTGGCGGCGCGCCAGATCGAAGGGCTGGTCGGCCTGGACTACAAGCCGGCCACGCACTGGATGCCCGGCGAACCCTTCGCCACGTTCGTGCGCGGCATCGAGATCCGCTTGACCGTCAACGAAGATCACTTCGTGGGCACGAGCCTGCATACCTTCGTGGCCGTCATCAACCGGTTCTTCGGACTGTACGTGCACGCCAACAGCTTCGTGCAGTTGGTCGTATTTTCGCGCCGAGGCGCGGAGGAATTACTACGATGCCCCCCATGCAACGGCGACGCCATACTAGCGTGATGGACGCGCTGCTGGCAGAGCCGCAGCGCTTCAAATTCTTTCAAGCGGTGCGCCTGCTGGAGCAGAGCTTCGCGCGGCAGGAGCGCGGCGCGACGCGCCATACCGTGCCCGTGCACCTGCGCTTTCCCAACGCGCCCGGGCTGGGCTTTCCGCCCAGCGAGATCGTCGACGCCGTGGCGTACGACAAGAACGGCGAGGTGCTGGCCGACGAAGCGGCGCGCCGGGCCGCCGTGGCCGAAGGGCGGCTGGGCCGGGTGGACGTGACGCCGGCGTTCTTCGGCCTGCTGGGCGGCCAGGGCGCGTTGCCGCTGCATTACTCCGAGATGCTGGCGAACCGGGAAAGCCTGCGGCGCGATCGGGGCGCGCGCGCCTTTTTCGACATTTTCTCGAACCGGGCGGCCGCGCTGTTCTACGCGGCGTGGAAGAAGTACCGCATGCCGCTGCGGCACGAAACCGAGCAGGACCATCATTACCTGCCGCTGTTGCTGGCCTTGGGCGGCATCGGCCACCCGGCGCTGCGCGACCGGCTGCACAACGGCGCGGGCCGGGTGTTCGACGAGTCCGTGGCCCATTACGCCGCGGCCGCGCGCCAGCGGCCCGTGTCGGCGCCGTTCCTGCAGCGCGTGTTGCAGGACTACTTTGGGGTGCCGCTGCGGGTGGAGCAGTTCGTGGGCCGGTGGTACGACGTGCCGCCGCAGAATCGAACGCAGCTGGGAAAGCCCGGCGCGGTGCTGGGCGTGTCCGCGTTGGCGGGCGACCGAATCTGGCAGCGCGACCTGCGCATCCGGTTGTGGATCGGCCCCTTGTCGCGCCAGGCCTACACCGATTTCCTGCCGGGCGGCGAGCGCGCGCAGGCGCTGGAAAAGCTGTTGACGATGTTCGGTGGCATGACCTTCGAATACGAGGTGCGGCTGGTGCTCGCGCGCGAAAGCGTCACGCCCAGCCGGCTGGGCGAAGGCGGCGAATTGCGCCTGGGCTGGAATTCGTTCCTGTGCACCGGGCCGGCGAGCGCGGACCGCGACGACGCCAGCTACGAATTGCACACCATTCATTGACCCCATAACAATATAGAGAATCATGGCGACACCGCTGAAGACCTTGATCGGGAAGTTGAACCAGACCTGCCGTCAGGCGGCCGAGCGCGCAGCCAGCCTGTGCATGGCGCAGGGCCATTACGAAGTGGATCTGGAACATCTGTTCCTGGCGCTCCTGGAAAAGCCGGCCAGCGATGTGAGCATCATTGCGCGGCGTTGCCACATCCATACCGATGCGCTGGAAACCGACTTGAAGGCCGAGATCGGCCGGTTCAGGAACGGCAATACGCGCACGCCCGTGTTTTCGGCGCATCTGCCCAAGCTTTTCGAGCACGCCTGGCTGATCGCGTCGCTGGATACGCAAACCACCCGCATCCGCTCCGGTCATCTGTTGCTGGCGCTGTTGACGGAGCCTGACCTGGCGCAGCTGGCGCGGCGGGGCTCGCCGCTGTTCGAGTCGTTCCGGCTGGATGAGCTCAAGCATGATTTCGCCGCCCTGACGCAGGGCTCCGAAGAGGCGGGGCAGGCGGTGGGCTTTGACGATGGCGCGGCGGCGCAGGGCGAGGGCGGGCAGCCGGCGCTGTCGCAGACTACCGCGCTGGACCAATACACCGCCAACCTTACCGAGCGCGCGCGCGAAGGCAAGATCGACCCGGTGATCGGCCGGGACGCCGAGATCCGCCAGATGATCGACATCCTGACGCGGCGGCGGCAGAACAATCCCATCCTGACCGGCGAGGCCGGCGTGGGCAAGACCGCCGTGGTGGAGGGGTTGGCGCTGCGGATCGTGGCGGACGACGTGCCGCCGGCCCTGGCCGGCGTGACGCTGCGGGTGCTGGACATGGGCCTGCTGCAAGCGGGCGCCAGCGTCAAGGGCGAGTTCGAGAACCGCCTGAAGAACGTGATCGACGAGGTCAAGAAGAGCCCGTCGCCCATCATCCTGTTCATCGACGAGGCGCACACGATGATCGGCGCCGGCGGGCAGGCGGGCCAGAACGATGCCGCCAACCTGCTGAAGCCCGCCCTGGCGCGCGGCGAGCTGCGCACCATCGCGGCCACGACCTGGAGCGAATACAAGAAGTACTTCGAGAAGGACGCCGCGCTGGCCCGCCGGTTCCAGGTCGTCAAGGTCGAGGAGCCGGACGAAGCGCTCGCGGCGTCGATGCTGCGGGGCATGGCGCCGTTGATGGAGCGCCATTTCGGCGTGCGCATCCTGGACGAGGCGATTGTCGCGGCGGCGCGACTGTCGCATCGCTATATCACCGGCCGCCAGCTTCCCGACAAGGCCGTCAGTGTGCTGGACACGGCCTGCGCGCGCGTGGCCCTGGGCCGCAGCGCCACGCCGGCGTTGATCGATGATGCGCGGCATCGCCTGACGCGGCTGCGCACCGAGCAGGAGGCGCTAAGGCGCGAAGCCGCCGCCGGCGCGCCGCAGGCGCGCCTGGCGGAGCTGGGCGCGGAGATCGCGAAGGTGGAAGCGGCGCTGGCCGACGCGCAAGTCCGGCACGCGGCCGAGACCGATCTGGTTGAACGGATTCACGCCCTGCGCGCCGAACTGGAAGCCGCGGGCCAGGATGCGCAGGGCCAGGATGCGGCCGGCGCGCAGGCCCCCGCGCGCGCGGCAAGCCGGCGCAAGGCGGCGCCCGCGCCGCTGACGCCCGAGCAGCAGCGCCTGGCCGGCCTGGTGGACGAACTGCGCGCCCTGCAGGGCGAGCAGCCGTTGGTGCCCGCGTGCGTGGATGCGCAGGTCGTGGCCGAGATCATTGCGGCATGGACCGGCATTCCGCTGGGCCGCATGGTGAACGACGAGATCCGCACCGTGTTGCAGCTGCAGCCCCTGCTGGCCGAGCGCGTCATCGGCCAGGACCACGCGCTGCACGCCATCGCGCAGCGCGTGCGCACGGCCCGGGCCGGCCTGGAAGATCCGGACAAACCCAAGGGCGTGTTCCTGTTCGTGGGGCCGTCGGGCGTGGGCAAGACCGAGACGGCGCTGGCGCTGGCCGACATCCTCTACGGCGGCGAGCGCAAGCTGGTCACGATCAACATGAGCGAATACCAGGAGGCCCACAGCATTTCCGGCCTGAAGGGCTCGCCGCCCGGCTACGTGGGCTATGGCGAGGGCGGGGTGCTGACCGAGGCGGTGCGCCGCCAGCCCTACAGCGTGGTGCTGCTGGATGAAATCGAGAAGGCCCATCCCGACGTGCTGGAGCTGTTCTTCCAGGTGTTCGACAAGGGCGTGATGGATGACGCGGAAGGGCGCGAGATCGACTTCCGCAACACGCTGATCATCCTGACGTCCAACGTCGGGTCCAGCGCCATCATGCAGGCCTGCCTGAACAAGCCGGCCGACGAGCGCCCCTCGCCCGAGCAGTTGTCGGAACTGCTTGCGCCGCAGCTGTACAAGGCGTTCAAGCCCGCGTTCCTGGGGCGCATGAAGACCGTTCCCTACTTCCCGGTGGACGACGACGCGCTGGCGCACATCATCGGCCTCAAGCTCGGGCGCATCGCCCGCCGCGTCCAGGCCACCCACCGCGCGGCGTTCGAATGGGACGAGGCGCTGGTGGAAGCCGTGCTGGCGCGCTGCACCGAGGTGGATACGGGCGCGCGCAACGTGGACCACATTCTGAATGGAACGCTGTTGCCGGAGATTGCCGAGCAGGTGCTCGGCAAAATGGCGCAGGGTGAGGGCATCGCCAGGATCCGCGTGAGCGCGGACAAGAATGGCGAGTTCCGGTTCCGGATGAGCTGACAGGAGGCGCCGAGATGGCTCTTGAACTCGCCGCCGCCAGCCTGTTGGGCGCGGGCTTTACGCAGGCCGACCGCCTGCTGGACCTGATGACGCCGCTGGGGCAGGACAAATTGCTGGCGGAGCGGCTGCAAGGCAAGGAGCAGCTGAGCGACGGCGGCTTCGTCCTGCACGTGGATGCGCTCTCGGACGATGCGCACATTCCGCTGAAGTCGCTGATCGGCCAGGCCGCTCAGGTCAAACTGCAAACGGCCCTGGGGCGCGACGAGCACCGCGTCTGGTGCGGCCTGGTGACCGAGGCGCGGTTCGAGGGCGCCAACGGCGGCCTTGCCCGCTACCGCCTGCGCATCGAACCGTGGCTGGCGCTGCTGCGCCAGCGGCGCGACAGCTACGCGTTCCAGGACATGTCGGTGGTCGACATCGTCGACAGCGTGTTCGGCGACTACCAGGGCCAAGGCGCGCTGGCGCCTCAATGGCGCTGGAAAGTGAAGGATCGCGACGCCTACGCCAAACGCAGCCTGACGATCCAGTACCGCGAAACCGATTTCGCCTTCGTGGAGCGGTTGCTGGCCGAGGAAGGGCTCTATTATTGGGTCGAGCATGAAGGCGGCGACGGCGAGCCCGGCTCCCACACGATCGTCGTGGCGGACCACAACGGCGCATTCGAGGCGGGCCCGCAGGAAAGCATCCCGTTCCAGCGCGCCGATGCCACCGAGGAGCAGGACTCCATCCAGGGCTGGCGTCAGAGCCGCGCATGGCGAACCAATGCGGTGCGCCTGGCCACCTGGGACTATCGCGCCATGCAGACGCGCAAGGCCAGCGCCCAGGCCGATGACAAGTTCGCCAACGCGATGGAACTGGCCGACTCGGACTACCCCGGCCAGTACCTGTTCGAGGACGGCGCGCAAGGCGAGCGGCTGGCGCACAACGCGCTGGCGGCGCAACGCGTGCGCCAGTCCCTGTACGAGGGCGAAGGCACCGCGCGCACGTTGGCGCCGGGGCAGCGCTTTACCCTGACGGGCCACTGGGGCCCTTCGCAGGGCGCGGGCGCCGACTTCGTGGTGATCGGCATAGGCCACGAGGCGCGCAACAATTTCGACGAAAGCCTGGGGCAGGCCGTCGCGCAAGCCCTGGGCGCGGCGGGCGAACGAGCGGACGACGAGGCGGAGTTCTACCGCAACCGCTTCGAGGCGATTGCCGCCACGCTGGAATACCGGCCCACCACGCGGGACGGCCACGGCGCGCGGCTGCATCCGCGCCCTACCGTGCATGGCGCGCAGACCGCGCTGGTGGTGGGCGCAGGGGACCCGGTCCACACCGATCGCGACCACCGCATCAAGATCCAGTTTCATTGGCAGCGCGGCAGCGCGTCGAGCAACCGCCAGGACCACCCCGCCGGCGACGACAATGCGCCGGCCAGCGAGACCCTGGGAACCTGGGTGCGCGTGGCCGAGCCCGTGGCCGGATCGGACTGGGGCGGGCATTTCGTGCCGCGCCTGGGGCAGGAGGTGCTGGTGCAGTTCCTGCATGGCGATATCGACCGGCCTGTCGTGGTGGGCGCGCTGTACAACGGCGCGGGCGCCGAAAACGCCGCCAACAACCAGGTGCAGGGCGGGGCGGCCAAGGCCACCGGCAACGCGCCCGCCTGGTTCGCGGGCAGCGTAGCGGGGCACGCGCACAACGTAGTGATGTCGGGCTTCAAGACCCAGGCGCTGGCCGCGAGCGGGCAGGGCATGGGCGGCTATAACCAGCTGGTGCAGGACGACTCGCCGGGCCAGTCGCGGCTGACGGCATCGACCACGCAGGCCGAGGCGCGCCTGAATCTCGGGCATTTGAAGCAGCAGCGCGACAACGAGCGGCTGTCGGACCTGGGCCATGGCGCCGAGCTCGCGACCAGCGAAGCGCTGGCGTTGCGGGCGGGCGAAGGCCTGCTGATCAGCGCCGACAAGCGCGAGGACGCGGCGGGCGCTTTCCTGGACAGCGAGGAATCCATCAAGCAGATGGAAAAGGCCATCGAGCAGGCCAGTGAACTGTCCGCCACCGCCGGCCGCCAGGAAGCCCGGTTGCCGGGCGATGAGGACAAGCCGCGCGCGTTGAACGAGCTGGATGCTGTGCGCGAGATCATTGAAGGAACCAAGGCCGAGGCGGAGGCCCGCGTGCCGGCCTACACCATGCCGCACATCCAGGTAAGCGCGCCCAAGGGGATCGGCCAGTACACGCCGCGCAACGCATACACGGTGGCCGGCGCCACGCTGTGCCAGGTCGCTCCCGACGTGAACTGGGCGGCGGGCGCGAACCTGTCGATGTGCGTGGCGCAAGGCGTCGTGCTGTTCACCAAGGGCCTGGGCGGCAGCGGCCGGGCGGTGGACGCGCAAGGCATCCGCCTGCATGCGGCCGGGGGGAAACTGCGGCTGCAAAGCCAGAAGGCGCGCATGCGGCTGGCAGCCGAGAAAGCGGTGACGCTGGCGTCGGCGCAGGGCGCGGTGGACGTGAATGCGTCCAAGAAAGTGCTGGCGACGGCCGCGGGCGCGTATATGCGTATCGAGGGCGGCGGCATCCAGCTGCATGCGCCGGGCAAGGTGGAACTGAAGGCGGGCGTGCACAACTGGGCGGGGCCGCAAAGCGGCGCAGGGCCCGCGCAGCCGCCGCAAGGCGATCTGGAAGGTTGCGCCGCGGCGCTCGAAGACGCGGCCGGCAGCGGCGCGTTGGCGGCATGACGATGGACGTGACGCCTCGCCACCCTGATTACTGGACGGCCAGCGCCGAAGCCGGCGTCGAGCGCGCCATCGCGGGCCTGCGGGCGGTGTTGGACGGCCGCGCCAGCCGGCGCGTGCTCCTGCTGTGCGATTCGACGCTGGCGGACCCGCTGGCGAAAGAAATCGCGTCGGCCGGCCTGGCGCGACGCGAAGTCGACCTGATTTCTCAGGGCGCGACCGCGCCGCCCTTGTATCTGGCCGAAGTGCCGGATGAAGCGCGGCACGAGCGTCTGGTCAACGCCAGTCTCCGGCTGGCGGTGGACGAAGCCGTGCGCCCGGCGCCGGCCGCGCGGCGGGCGCGCTCGATGTCGGCGTGGCTGGCTACGGATCTGCCGCTGGCGGAAGTCGCGCAGCGCCTGGTCCAGCGCGCGCGTCTGCGCGACGCGCAGGGGCGCGTGCGCATCCTGCGGTTCTGGGACCCGCGCACCACGCAGTTCCAAAGCGAGCTTTACGCGGGCACGGCGCCGGCATCGTGGATCCCGGGCGCGACATGGATGAGCCTGGACGGGTTCGGGCAGTGGCAGACGCTGCCGGATGCGCGCGGCCCGATGCAGACCGTCACGCCGGATTGGCCGCGCCTGGCGCGGCTGGGCCGCGTCAATGCCGTGCTGCAACGCCTGAACGCGGACGGCCTGCGCTATGGCGCGTCGGCGCTGGAGGCGGTGCGGCGCGCGCTGGACGCCGGCGCCGCCTGCGGGATCGACAATGACGAGGACCTGGCGCTGTTCGCCGCCTGGCGGGTGCGCCTGGCTGCGCCGCTGGAACGCGCGCCCTCGTTCGCGGCGCTGTTGCGCGAAGTGCGCGAGGAAGGCGGCCGCCTTTATCGCGCCGCGGAAGACATGGACGACGAGGATTGGCAGGTGTTTGCGCAGGAAGCGCAGGCACGGGAGGATCTGCAAGCATGACGACTGACTACGACGCGTTGCCCTGCAAGGGAAAGTTCTGCGGCCGGCCCGGGCTGCCTATTCTGCCCATGCGGATCGCGTATGTGCCGGGCGGCAAGAACGACCTGCCCGACGGCGTGTACATGGACCCGGAGTTGTATTACGAGACCATGCGCCAGGGCGCCTACATGCTGCGCGCGATCACGGCGGGGTACGTGTATATCTGGGACCCTCGGCGCAGCTACGGCTGGCGCGCGTTCGCGGCCACGGCAACGGGCCAGATGAAGGAGGTGCAGGTCGACGACGACAATCGCCCGACCGATCAACCGACCTTCACCTGCACGCGAGAAGGGCACGGCCTGGAATCCACGCTGATCAACGTCGAAGCGCCCGCCAACGCATCGCGCACGGTGTGGGTCGGTTATTCCCGCGTCTGGTGGACGCGGGACGTCCGCCGCGACCTGGCGCGAGACGAGCGCTGGCGCAAGAAGATCATGGTGGAGCTGGACGCCAAGGCGGTGTGGGGCGGCGGCCATCCCAAGCCCGAGACCGGCTATCGCGTGGCGGAAGACGGCGCCAACCTGGCCCGGCACTCGATCGAATTCCGCGATGCGGTGGGCGCCGCCACGCTGTTCGGCAATACCCTGACGCCGGCCGTGAGCGTGTTTGGCGGGCAGGGCGCGGCCGTGGCGGCCAAGATGCGGCAGATGACGCCCAAGGGGGGCATCGTGCTGGCGCTGCGCGATCCCGTCGGCGTGCTGGCGGATGTGTCGACTTGGCGCAATAAATGCATGGGCGAGCTGGCCGAACACCATCTGGATCCGACGCGACTGCGCGAAGTCGGCGTGGCGCAGATCGTCGATGGCCTGCAAAAGCAGATGGGGAATACCGGCGACGAGATCAAGCGCCTGCGCGAACGCATCGACACGGGCAAGGTCGCCAAGACCCTCAGCGACAACAAGGCCGCCATCGATCGCATGCGAGAAAAGATCGAGGGGGCGGGCAAGGACTGGGCGTGGTGGTATGGCCGCGAGGCGTTCTGGCTGGCGCTCCAGGCCTACTCGTCGAAGGACGCGGCCGCCGGCGAACGGCTGGAAGAAGACATGGCGTTGTGCGTGGATGGCGCGGGCGCGATCGAAAGCGAACACAGGGTCATCGACGATTCGTTGAAGGACGAAGACGGTTCCAGCACCTATGCGGCGATTTGGCGCGCGCTGGCGGCGAACGATGGCGAGCTGCTGAAGTTTCTGGACCGCGAAGCCAAGGGCAAGGTCATCTCCAAGCAGATCTCCAGCGTCCGCCGGATGATCAAGAGCTACAACGATTGGATCAAGGCGCGGGCGGCCAAGGGGCAACTGCCGCCGATGCGGGTGGCGGGCGCGGCGATCGGACGCTTCATGGCGACGCAATTGCTGCGGCTGACCTTGGCAGGCGATCCGATCGCCGAGCGCGTTGCGGCGCGCGTCACCTTGACGATGTCGGCGCGCATGAACATCGTGATGGCGGTGCGCACGCACACCACCACCGTGCCCAGAATGATCGCGGACATGCACCAGATCGTCTGGGAGCCGAACACGACGTCGGTGACGGTGGGCGGGGGAGGCGGCATCTATGCAAGCAAGCATATGCAGTCGGGCTGGATGGGCACCCAGGCGGAGCGTTCCACGCCGGTCACGCTCAACTACATCATTCCCGAGGAGGTCGATGCGCAATTGAACGCCGCGGCCACGGCCCCGCGGCCCGGCGCGGGCGCGGGGACATCGCCGCAGCTGTCGCTGCCGGCGCCCGCGCCGGTGCTGGCCCTGCCCGCGCCCACCATGTCGCCGCTGGCGGGACTGGTCAAGTGGGCGAAGAGCAAGGACGGCGCCAACGCGGGCGCGACGGGCGTCATGACGCTGGTGGCGCTTTACGCTTCGGTATCGGATCTGCGCAAGGCGGAAGTCATCCATGACGCCAAGGCGGCGCGCAAGGCCTGGTTCGGCATCACGTCGGGGGTGCTGGGCGTGGGCAGCGTGGCGATCGAAGTGACGGCGGGCGCGATAGGCGCGCGCGTGGGCGCGAACACGGCGTTCACGATGAACCTGAAGTTGAACATGCGCTTGACGGCCGTGCGGACGGCCGGCGCGGTGTTTGCGGCGGCGGCCACGTTTGTCGACGGGGCCAACAACGCGCTGAGCGCCATCGACCAATACGACGTGAAGAACTACGAGGCGGGCGGCGCCTATGCGACCTCGTCCCTGTTCCTGCTGCTGTCCGGGCTCACCGGCGTCGCCACGGCGCTGATTTCGCTGGGCGGGGCCTTCAGCGCGGCCGGCGTGCTGGCGGGAGCGGGGGGCTTCGGCAGCGCCATGGTCGGCTTGACCAGCGGCGGCACCGTGCTCCTGGGTATTCCAGTGTGGGGCTGGATCGCGCTGGGCCTATGCCTGCTGGCCGCCGGGCTGTACTTCAAGTTCTGGGGCGACAGCGCCAAGGACAGCGAGCTGGAGATCTGGTTTACCCGCTGCTGCATGCGCTCCGGCCAATTCGCGGACGTGGAAGACCGCACGCTCTATGAAACGCGAGACGAGGAGCTGGAGGCGTTCAACTGGGCCGTGTTCGGCGTGCGCGTGACGCTGGATTGGAAGGGGCTCTGGAAGGGCGAGATCTTCGGCCGCGATCGTCTGGTGCTGGAAGTGGTGATGCCGGGCTATTCCGAGCACAGCGATTATGCGTATAACCTCAAGTTGGTGGGGAAGGGCGTCAGCGCCATCGTGGCGAGCAAGGGGTCCGCGCGTTCGGAAGACCCGGACCTGCAGCCGCGCGGTCCGTCGAACGCGCAGGTCGTGCAGGGCCGGCCGCAGGAGGAAACCTGGGCCGACCGCGTGGACCAATACGTCGACAATATGGCCTCTCGCCCCGGTTGGGCGGATGCCTGGCGCTGGATACGCAAGGATCGCAGCCAGCCCATCGAGTTCACGGCCAAGCCTTGGGACGACTCGATGACGTTCGACGTGAGCAACGGCTGCGCGATCCTCCGCACGGAAGTGCTGGTCGACGACGATATCTTCCAGGAAGCGATCATCAAGGTCGAATATTGGCCCGACCCCGACCGCATGCCGGACATCCGCTCGCTGCCGATGGGCGCCAATGGTTCAAATCTTGTAAAAGCGAATAATTGACAAGGCTCAAGCATGACTAGCAACGAAGGGATCCAGGCGTCGGTCTACACCCGATGGCACCAATTGTCGGTGCCGTTGGCCTTCGCCTTGGCGGTGGGCAGTTTCATGCTGGTGGTGTTCAACCGCGGGCCGATCGGGCTGGCGGCCGTGCTGGCGGTGCTGGGGTTGCTCGTGCCGCCGCTGGTGGCGTTCAAGGGCTTTCCCACGCGCAATGTCGTCAAGGTGACGCCGGAGGGGCTGGAGTTTTCGCGCCGCCGTCCCGTCGCCTTCGCGGAGTTGTCCAGCTGGGGCACGGACGACTATCTCAAGCTGGTCCGCCCCGGCCTGCCGACGTTGCTGGTCAGCGCGGCGGACCTGCCCAGGCGTGAACGTCTGTTGCGCGAGTTCGAGCAGGCGTTGGCAGCCTGGCAAAAGCGCCAGCCCGCCGGTACGCAGGCGGCGCGCCGCACGCATTTCTATGGGTCCACGGGGGGGCGCCTGGTCGGCTTGTCGATCACGGCCCTGGGGGCGGTTTCGGCGATCATGGCGCTGAACTTGCGCGAGCCGTCCATCTCGCTGGCCGTCGTCGGCGGGCTGGGGGCGCTGTTCGGGTTGGCGATGCTGTTCGGCCGGCGCGGTTGAATCCGACCTGAGTGGGGGCGGCGGCCAGCTCGACTTCCCCCGAAGCCCCGCATGATCTCAATGGACTCTGCTCAACGGCAATACCCGCTTGTAGCCCGCGGGTAGAGGCGCCTCGGCATGTTCGGCAACGACGGCAGCCAATCGTTGGGCCAACGCCGGATCGAAGGGGCGTGACCGCCTGATCTCCAGGTCGACGTGCAAGGAGAGTTGCTCCATGGTGGCGGCGAGATAGTTGTTCCGGGTTTGCCAAAGCTCCATCAGCGTCAACACCCGTTTGTCGTCGGAATCCAGCAGGCGAATCCGCAGCTCCAGCGGGTCGCCCGCGAGCACTTCGCGGAGGTAGGCGACGTGGATGTTCATCGTGTAGATGCCGCAGCGGGTCGATTCCGTGTAGTCGATCCCCAAGCCGACCTGTCGAAGCAACTCGAAGCCGAACTTGTCGAATACGCCGACGTATTGCGCGGCGTTCATGTGGCCATACTCGTCGATCCATTGCGGGTCGACGTTCAACGTGATGCTTGGCAGTGTAGTCATAGAGCTCAACAGAGGGGATTGAGGAAGAGGCTGACGCACCTCGCGGTAGCGGGATCAAACTCCCCACATTCCTTGCACCACTTCGACTAGATCTCTTTGACGACGACACCCGGTCTTATGGAGGAGGCTGCGCAAGTGGCTGCGCGCGGTGGACAAGCTGCAACCCTGCATTATCGCGAAGTCGTTCACCGAGGCGCCACCGGCCAGCGCGCAGGCCAGGCGCGCTTCGGTGCGCGTCACGCCCAGGCATTCGGCCAGGATTTCCGGCGGCATTACCGTGGATGCGGCCAGCGAAGGCCCGGCGAAAATCACCATTGCCCACGGTCGGCTGCCCATGGCCAGCGGATGCTCGGGCCGCAGCGGCAAAACGCTGATGGAGACGGTGGCTTCGCCTTGCCCTACGCGCATCACCCCAGCGCCCGCTCCGTCCGCGGCGCACGCGCGCGCGACCCGCTCGCGCAAGCCTTCCTGCGCGTGGGGATCGACAAGCCGAAGCCGGCCTCCCAAGACCTTGCAGGCGCCGTGCAAGGCGAAAAAGCGCTCGGCGGCCGGATTGCAATATTCGATGCGGCATAGGGGATCGACGATGGCCAGCGCGCGCGGCAAGGCGCCCAGTGCGGCAAAGCCCAACGCGGCGCGTTGCGCGAGACGGCTTGCCTGCACGCGCAAGCGGCCGGCGCGAGCCATCTCCGGCGCGAGCTGCCGCAGCAACGACCGTTCGGCATCGCTCAAGGGCGAGGCATCCGAACCGCGCAACAGGCCCACTTCATCTCGGAAATCGTCGTCGCGATGCAGCACGATAGCCACGCAGGACTGCACGCGCTCACCGGCGAGAAAGTCCGCATACAAGGGGCTGCGCGAGCGATGGCGCGCGTCGAAGTGGTCGAAATCGAACATGAATTCGCCAGGCTTGAGACCGGCCAGCACGTTCAAGCGTTCGTCGTTGCGCGCATAGTGCTGGGCATACTCGTTCGCCTTGCGCAGGGATTCCGCGCTGGCGATGTTGGCCACGACCTGCATGCCGGCACGGTCGATCAGGACCTGGTGAAAGAAACTGGCCCCCAACTGGCGAGTGGTTTCACTGAGCGCCCCATGCCATGCATCAGGCGACAGGATGCCTTCATAGAACAAAGACGCCAGCCGCATCGCGTCCGTGGAGTGGCCAGCCATCGAATTGCCCCTGCTCTGGGAAGGTCGCCGAAGAACGTTGCATACGGAATGCAGCCGAGGCTTCGCTGAGGCAAAGCCGGCCGATATATTTTCAAATTCCTTATATCAAAGGGAAATATTCCTGACAAGACGGCGGCCCGCGGTTCATCGAAACCTCCCACATATGGGGGAGGCGAACAACCCCGGATGGGGCTAACTTGCGTCCGCGAGCCATCGATACGAGGAGTCCATTCATGCAAGGTCAAACAGGCCGGAAGCACGCCGGGCAATGCAGGCAGGCCGGCGGTCGATCAGGGAAACCCATCCTGCGGCAGGCTGGCAGGATTGCGACGATGGGCTTCGTGAGCACGCTCCTGGCGGCATGCGCTTCCCCGGGATCGGGGACGGCATCGGGAGCGGGATCGGGAGACCGGCTTTCCGCGTCGGCGATGGCGGTCGTGGACAACGCGTACCGGGATCCGATCGGCAGCGGCGACGCGGAGACGATCGCCGCCTGGGCACGAGAGGCGTGCGGGGGGCGGCCGCCCTCCTATGGCATCAGCTATCGCTGCGCCGAATTGGGCAATACGGCGGCCTATGTCTATGCGAATCAAGGCAAGTACGCGCAAGCCGGTGAGTATCTGCCGCCCCTTCGGCCCAGCGAGACCTTGACCGCCCTGCGGGGCGTGTCCCTCATTCGGCCATCCGGAACCCCCAGCCAACAGGCGACGACCTTCCTCGGCGGCTATCTGGCGTTTCTTATCGCCGACGGACTGAACGAAAAGGGTGCCAAGGCGCTGATGTATCGGGCATATCTGCCCTCGGTTCGCGTTGGATCGTCGATTATCGCCAGGCGCAATCTTCTGGTCGACATGCCTGTTCGTCCCTTTGATATCGCCAACTTCCCGAAGGATGCGGAACGCCTGGGAGGCCCCGAAGCCGGACGCCAGGCGAAGCTCTATCTGGAGAGAATCGAGGCGCCCCTTCACAGGACGTCCGAGGGGATTGTTGCCGAAGCTCGGGCAGCCGGACAACAAACCGTGGATGCCCAGCAGCGGATCAAGATGGTGGTCATGTATGAACACGCCATCGCGGAGGCAAAGAGGCTGGGCTTGGATCAGCCTTACGTCGACTACCTGACGCAATTCAGGGAGGTGTTGGTCGCGAACGCGCGTTTTGATACCGAGCGCGGTATCAAGTAGAGCGCCGCCGAGTAAGGCCTTTTCCGAGATGGAGCGAATGTCCGCCTGGAGTATGGGCATTCAGGGCGGAGGGACGAGAAATGCCGATCAAGTACTTTTCTGCACTCACGGGCTGGATGGTTCTAGCCGCCACGATCCTGCTATTCGCGGGCACCCGGGAGGCGCGGGCGGCCCGGTATTGCGGATGCACGGATTCCCAGGGACGAACTCCCAGCTACGACCTGTCGGGAAGCGACGCGGATTTCCAAAAGTATTGCCGGGCGGCGTGTTCGTCCCGGCCGGGAACGCCATCGGCGGCCTCCGGCTCCACGGGGGGGACGGCTGGCGCGGTGTTGCAGGTGCTTCCGGGCCTCATGGGCATCTTCTCCGCGCCGTCGTCGTCCTCCAGCGCCGCGCGGGAGAAGGCGGACATCGCGGCCGCGGAAGCCGCCTCGCGGGAGCGGGAGCGTGAAGCGGTCAGGGCGTCGGCGCTGGCCGCCAGCCGGGTGGAAGATCAGCTTGCCCAGGCACGCGATTCGCTTCCCAATCCCTGGGCCCAGGGCAAGGACAGTTCGTCCGCGGCTTCCTCGGGGACGCCAAACCGCGCCCCGCTGCTGACTCGGCAATGCGTCTCGATCGTGCATAAAAACACGGGGGGCGTTTCCGAGGGCCTGTGGCGCGCGGTCAATGGCTGCGGCTTTCCCGTGCAGGTGATCCATTGCCTATACGACGATGCCAGACAGCCCAAATGCGGACTGAAAAGCGAGGTGGGTTGGGGCGTGACGGACACGATTCCCGCCGGGGCATTTCATTACATTCCCAGCGCGCTGCCGCCAGCGAGCACCAAGGTGTGGTACTTCGCTTGCGACATGCGCAAAGGGGGCTTGTGCCTGAAGCCCGACGCCGCGACGGATCGGCGTTGAGGCATGGTCGACCCGCCGGTTTCCTCGCCGGGTTCGATTCCGATGGGGCCTCGCCGACTTGCGGGCCGCGAAAGCGGGCGGCATTCTCGGCACGCGACACCGTCGGCACGGCGCAGGCGTGGATGCAGGCCCTATAGCAATAGCTGTATGGCCGGAAAGCAGGCATCGGCATTCAGCAATACGACCTTCTTCGTCCGCAGCCGGAAGGCGCCCGGTCTGCCTTCAATCGTGTGATAGGCGGTGGCTGCCAGCATCTTCTGGGTATCGCCCTGGGTCTCCACATACAGGAACGGCGTGCGCATCTGATGCAGCTCCGCCGATGCGTCGCTGGCGAGCACCTGCGGAGCCTGCAGGATGCGAAGCCCCCGCACCGCGGGGTGCAGGGAGTGCGCGCGGGGATTGCCGTAGCGCTGGATGCGCAGTCGCAGCAGTAGCAGGTCTTCGTGCAGCAACGACGGCGTCTCGTCGCCCGGGGCCTGGTCTTGCGACAGCGGCATCCAGTACAGGCCCGACTCCGCATAGAGAGCCAGCCATTCGTCATAGCGGCGCGTGTCAAGCAGCAGGGCCTCGTGGTACACGAATGCAGTCAGCTCCGCCTGGACCGACGCGGTTTCCCTATCCATCGATACCGTGTTCACGCCACGTCTCCCATCAGTGCCAGCCAGCCGCGGTGCTGATTCCGGATGACCCATTCATTGTTGCCGCTGTCCATCGACGTCGCGCCCTGGTCGATCTCGCCGTCGCGGTATCCCCGATGCAGGCTGAGCCATTCGTTGCCCGAGCAGAGCAGGCCGCGCTGCTGGCTTTCGAACAGGTGCACGTCGTCATGCGCCACGACCGACATGGGCGAGAACACCAGCCGCGCGTAGGACGCCGCGCGCTGCCGCAGCCGGGCGGGGGCGTTCTTCGGCGCGAAAGCCCAGATCTCGACGAGCGTCCGGTCCACCGCCAGGGGGCGCAGGACGCGCAGGATCATGGGGGATGCCTTGGCCGCCAGGCTGGGATAGAGCACGGTGTTCTGTGGAGAGAATTGCAGGATCCGTTGCGCGGCCTCCGGCCCGTGGCGCGCTTCGAGTTCCTCCTGGTAGTCCGGCAGCGGCGCATAGCCGGTATGGATGCTGAACTTGGTGCCGAGCACGCTGTGGCCTTGCGGCAGCACCCGCGCGCCCATTTCGGCATAGAAACTGTAGCCCGCGCCGAAGGGCAGCAATTGCTCCATGGCCAATACGGTATCGCCGCCTTCGGGCAAGGTCTGCGCGACCGCCTTCGCGGCGGAGGCGGCCGACTCGTGCGTGGATATCGGGTGCACGGTGTCGTTCACGTTTTCCAGGTAGAGCTTCCAGTTGCAGTCTATGCGACTGCGCAGCGGCTGCCCCAGCACCGCCAGTTCGCCGTCCGGCGCGCGGGCCACCATGTTGTCCAGCGTGGCCAGGGCCTCGCCGAAATAGCTCATGAAGTCCGGGCCTTCCTCGCTGATCCGGACGAATACGAAGCCTTTGTAGTTCATGCTGGCGCCGGGCGAGGACAGGCCTTTTCCGGATGGGCAGGAAGACAGGCCGGTGCCTTCGTAATCGTTCTTCAAGGGAATGGACAGCAGGGAGCCGTCCAGGCGGTAGGTCCAGGCGTGATAGGGGCAACGCAGCATCTTGCCGCAGTTCCCCTCGCGTTCGTGCACGAGCTGGCTGCCCTTGTGGGCGCAGCGGTTCATCAGCACCGTCACTTCCTGCGGGCTCTTGCGCAACATGATCAGCGACTGCCCGGCGATCTCGGTGGTGTAGTAGTCGCCCACGGCGGGCGTCTGGCTTTCGTGGCCCACGTAGACCCAGGCGCGCGTCCACAGCCGCGCCTGTTCGCTGGCGTAGACGCCGGGGTCGGTGTACAGGTCCCGATGCACGCGATCCGGACCCACCAGGTGCCGGAAGCCTTCCGGGGAAGTATCGCCTGTCATATTGTCTCCAATGCGTTTCATGGATCGCCTCACGCCGCGGCGGCTTGCGCCGGGGCCGGCGCGGGGACGGATAGCGGCACCGGCGCCCAGGCGCGGCCGGCGGAATCGGGCGGGACGGCCGCGATCAGGGCGCGGGTGTAGGCATGGCGGGGCTGCTCGAACACCTGGTCGACAGGCCCTTGCTCCACCACGCGCCCCTGATGCAGGACGAGCACGCGCGTGCACAGGTAGCGGACCACGGCCAGATCGTGGGATACGAAGACCAGCGCGATGCCCAGCTCCTGCTTGAGCCGCAGCAGCAGGTTTAGGATCAGCGCCTGCACCGACACGTCCAGGCCCGACACGATTTCGTCCGCCACGATCAGCCGGGGCGTGACGCACAGGGCTCGCGCAATGTTCACACGCTGTTTCTGGCCTCCGGACAATTGCGAGGGCAGGCGGTCCACGGCTTCGGGCGGCAGGCCGACGGACGCCAGCAGCCGCCGGGCGATCTCCAGGCGCCGCGACGGGTCCGAGCCCGCTTGCGCGGCGAACGCGCCGGACTCCAGGATCTGGGTCACCAGCGCGCCCACGCGCCTGCGCGGATTCAAGGCCGAGTCGGGATTCTGGAACACCAGCTGCACGTCTCGCGGGTCGGCCAGGGCGGGGCGTGGAGAGACGGCCGTGGAACCGGGATACGCAATGCGTCCCGCGGTGGGCGCGACCATTCCGGCGATCAGGCGCGCGAGGCTGGTCTTGCCGCTGCCGCTTTCGCCGACGATGCCCAGGAATTCGCCGCGCTCCACCGCCAGGGACAGCGGCTGGAGGATTTGAAGCCTTGAGCGGGCGCGGAACAGGCGGGCGCGGCCGGGATAGCTCAGCGCCACGTCCGTCAGCGTGACGACCGGCTGGCCGCCGGCCGCGGCAGGCGCCGCCCGCATGGCCTGGAACGCCGCGCCGTCGCCGCCGGCTGCCGCGTCCAGCGGGGGAATGGAGGGCAGGCAGCGCGCGGCGCGTTCGCCGTCGCGCTCCAGCAAGGGGATCTCCTGCTCGGCGCAGACCGCCTGGCGCGACGGACAGCGGGACGCGAACCGGCAGCCGCGCAGCGTCGCGAAATCGCGCAGGCCCGGCATGAAATCGGGTAGGGTGCGCAGGGCCTGCGTCGGCGCTTCCATGCCCGGAGCCGATTCCTTCAGGCTGCGCGTATAGGGATGCAGCGGGGCGTCCAGCACTTGCCGCGCGGAGCCGAATTCCACCACCTCGCCCGCGTACAGCACGGCGATCGCGTCGCAGACGTGCGCCGCCAGCCGGAGATCGTGCGTGACCAGCACCACGGAGGTCCGGTGGCGCTGCTGCTGGTCGGCCAGCACGCGCATGATCTGCGCCTGCGTAATCACGTCCAGGGCGGTGGTGGGTTCGTCGGCGAAGATCAGCGCCGGATCGCCGCAAAACGCCATGGCGATCAGGATGCGCTGGCACTGGCCGCCCGACATCTGGTGCGGATACCGCGCCAGCATGCCCGGAGCGTCCGCCAGGCCGACCTCCTGCAGGCGCGCGCAGGCATAGGACTCCCATTGCGCGGCCGGTATGCCGACGTGGCGCAGATGCTCGAACAGCTGCTGGCGCACCGTCAGCGCGGGGTTCAGGCCCGACAGCGGCTCCTGGGGGATGAAGGCGATCTGGCGGCCCAGCATGTCGCGGCGCCGCGCCGGCGCCGTCCGGTTCAGGTCCGCGCCGCGGAACTGGATGGCGCCGGCGGTGATGCGAAAGCCCGGCGGCAGGGTGCCCGACACCATGCGGCCCAACATGCTTTTCCCGGCGCCCGATTCGCCCACCAGGCCCAGCATGCGGCCTTCGGGTACGTCCAGGTCGATGCCGCGCAGCACGGCGGCGGGCAGGCGCCGGCCCGCGACGTCCACGTCCGTGGTCAGGGTGAGGTTGCGCAAGCTCAGTAGCGACATGGGCTCAATTCCTTGCGCGCTTGCGCGGATCCAGCAGCTGGCGCATGCCGTCGCTGAGCAGATTGAATCCGAAGACCGTCAGCACGATGCCGGTCACCGGCGCGATCAGGGTCCAGATGGCTTCCTGCATGGTGCTGCGCGCGTCGGCGATCATCACGCCCCAGGCAACCACGTCGGCGGGAACCGACAGCCCGACGAAGCTGAGGATGGCCTCGACGATGATGGCAATGCCGATCTGCAGGCTGAACAACGTCAGGATCAGCGGCACCAGGCCCGGCAGCATCTCGCGCAGCATCACGCGCATGTGGCCGAAGCCCATCAGGCGGGCCGCCGTTATGTAGTCGTTGCGCCGGATCTTGAGGGCCTCGGCGCGCACCACCCGGCAGAACCGCGTCCAGTCCACCAGCACGATGGCGAGGATCACGTTGCCCACGCCGGTGCCCAGGCCCACCATCAGGATCAGCGACAGCACCACCGGCGGGAACGACATCCACAGGTCGACCAGATAGCCGATGCCCTTGTCCACGTAGCCGCCGAAGTAGGCGGCGACCAGGGCCAGGGCGGAACCCGCCAGCATGGCGCCCATCGCGGCGCACAGCCCGACCCACAAGGCCACGCGCGTGCCGAAGATCAACCGAGACAGCACGCAGCGGCCCAGGCTGTCCGTGCCCAGCGGATACTGGGCCAGCCCGTCGGCCGCCCAGGCGGGAGGAAGCAGGGGCGACAGCAGATCCTGCGCCAGCGGGTCGTTGGGGGCGATGGCGGGCGCGAAGATCGCGATCGCCACCAGCGCCAGCACGATCGCGCCGCCCAGGGCGGCCTTGGGGGAGGCGCGCATGGCGGCCCACCAGGCCGACGCGCGCCAGGCAGACGGCGCCGCGCGTACATTCAGCGTAGTCATCAGGAGTCTCTCAGGCGGGGGTCGATCACGGCGTACAGGCAGTCCACGCCGGCGTTGATCAGCAGGATCACGGCGCAGAACACCAGCGAAATCCCCTGGATCAGGGGCAGATCGTGATTGCGCACGGCCTGGACCATCATGTTGCCGAGGCCGGGGAAGGAGAAAATCATCTCGATCAGCAGGGTTCCGCCGAACAGGAAGCCGAACTGCACGCCGATCAGCGTCAAGGTCGGCAGGAAGGCGTTGCGCAGCATGTGCCGCAGGATCACGCGGCTTTCAGGCTGCCCGCGCAGCCGCGCGACCGTCACATACTGTTCGTGGCTGGTCTCCAGCAGGCTGGCGCGCAGCACCCGCACGATCAGGGGGCTGAACCCCAGCGCCAGCGCCAGGGCCGGCAGCACCAGGTGCGAGGCCGCGTCGATCCATTCCCGCCAACGGCCCTGCAACAGGAAGTCCAGCAGCACGAAGCCGGTGTATCCGGACGCGGAGACGTCCGAGCTGAACCGCCCGGAGAAGGGCAGGAGGGGCCAATGCACGCCGAAGCCCAGCATCAGGAAGATGCCCCAGAGGAAGCCGGGGATGGAGATCAACAGCACCAGGCCGGCGTCGGCGACCAGTTCGCCGCGGCGGTCGTGCAGCGCATAGAGCAGCAGGCCGCCCGGGATGCTGATCGCCAGCGCCATGACGAGGGCCACGAACGACAGTTCCAGCGTCGCGGGCAGGGTGGTCGCGATCAGCTGCGTGACGGGCGCGCCGGAGCTGATGGAGCGGCCCAGATCGCCTTGCAGCACCTGCCCCAGCCAGATGCCGTATTGCGCGACCAGCGAGCGATCGAGCCCCATGGCGTGGCGCAGGGCCTCGACTTCGGCGCGGGTCGCGCTCGGCGGCAGCATCATGCCGAGCGGATCCGCCGGCAGCAGCCGCAGCACCACGAATACGACGACGGACAGCGCCAGCATGGTCGGCACGGCCACCGCCAGGCGGCGCGTGAAATGGGATGCCAGCGACGCCCACATCAGCGGCTCCAGCGATAGACCGCGGGCAGGATGTAGCCGGTCTGGTAGACCTGCATGTCCACCGCCTTCTTGGACGCCACCGTGGCGACCGATTGCAGCAGCGGCAGGCTCCATGCGTGCTCCGTCGCCTGGCGGGCCAGTTCGCGGTAGCCGTCGTAGCGCTTGGCGGGCTCGCCTTGCGCGGCCAGGGCGTCGATGGTCTTGGCGAGCTCCGGCTCCTTCCAGGTCGAAAAGCGCAGGCGCGGATCCAGGATCTTGCCGGCGAAGATCTCCGGATCGCCGGTTGCGTTGGCCCAGCTGTACAGCATGACGCCCGGCACCTTGGACGAGTGGCTGAGGTCCAGGTACTTCGCCAGCGTGATTTCCTGCAGGTCGGCCTGGATGCCGATCTGCGACCACATCTGCACGATGGCGCGCGCCATTTCGTAGTCGCTGGGGAAGGTGTTGTTGGTCGACAGGAACTGGATTTTCAGCGGCTTGTCGGGCCCGTATCCGGCCTTCGCCAGTTCCGCCTGCGCGGCGGCCTTGTCGTAGGCGTAGCTGAATCCGGCCACGTCGCCGGGGGAGCCCGGCGTGGCCAGCACGGAAAGCGGCTTGGCCACGTTGGCGTAGAACGCCTTGGAAATGGCCTGCTTGTTGATCGCCAGATGCAGGGCGCGCCGCACGTGTTCGTTCTGGAACTCCGGAACGTAGCTGGGGATCTGCAGAATGAAGATCTCGCTGTACGGATAGACCTCGGCCTTCAGCGCGGGAATCTTGTTCAGCCGGTTGACTTCGCGCAGCGGGATCTGCACCGCCACGTCGGCCCTGGCCGATTCCAGCATCGCCACGCGCGCGGAAGAGTCCGGAACGAACTCGAACACCACCCGCTTGATCGCGGGCTTCTCGCCCCAGTATTTGTCGAAGGCCTCCAGCACCACGCGCGAGCCGCGCTCGTAGCGGACGATCCTGTAGGGGCCGGCGCCGATGGGCGCCGCCTGGAATCCGTCTTCGCCTGCCTTTTCCATATAGGCCTTGGGCAGGATGTAGGAAGTGAGGAAACCCAGATAGTTCGGCGCGGTCGGCGTCGGGGCGGAGAACACCATGACGGCCTGGGTCGGGCTGGAGATCTCGATATCCTGCAAGGCGCCGAAAAAGCCGTTGATGGCCAGGCGCTTTTCCTTCTTGGGGCGATCGAGGAAGCTGAACTTGAAGTCCTCGGTCGTCAGCGCGGAGCCGTCGTGGAACGTCACGCCGTCGCGCAGCTCGATGGACAGCCGCAAGTTCTTGTCGTCCAGCCAGCGCCAGCTCTTGACCAGCGCGGGCTGCAGCTTCAGGTCGCCGTCGATGAACAGCGGGGAATCGAACACGGCCTTGTACAGCGATTGCCCGGCCGGAAACGTGACGGCGGTGGGATCCCAGGACGGCACGTCCACGGGATAGGCGATCTTCAATTCGTCCGGCGCCGGCTTGTCCGCCTGGGCCTGGGCGGCCGACGCCGCCAGCCCGCCACTCACCAACAAAAGACAGGATGCCAGCACCCTGCCCAACCACCGTACCCACCATGCATCGATCATGAACGGCCTCCGATAGCGGAATCGTTGCGGACGCACCCGGCATGGCCGCGTGCAAACAGTATACTGTTTAAGATTTAAGCATTAATGATTCATGATTAAACTAATTATTTACCCTGATATCAGCAGGTTATGGATCACAAAAACAGTATATTGTTCAGGGATAACCCTAGCCGATATCGGTAAGCCGCCCACCCCGTCGCCACAGGACCAAATCGAATGGGACAGCTGCAACAACGCTTGAAATGGGACGCGCCCGAGGGCGCCATCCTGGACGCCGACCGCCGCTACGTCATGTTGCGCGCCGACGTCCTGATGGGACTGTTCGCCGGCCTGCCGCCCGCGCAGCGCGCCCAGGCGCTCGACAGCCTGCAAGCGTCGGTGCGCACGCACGGCGGCGCGTCAGCGCGCGCCTACCGGGCCGCGGGCGCGGCCGACGTTGCCGCATTCCTGCGGGTGATGGCCGAGTCGGCCGCCGACCTGGGGTGGGGCGCCTGGCGCTTCGAGCCGGGCGACGCGGCCGCGCCGACGCTCACGGTGCGAAACAGCCCCTTCGCGATGGCGGCCGCCACCCGCGACCGGCCGGTGTGCCACGCGATAACGGGTATGCTCGAAGCCGTAAGCGCGCTGGTGACGGGAGAGTCCAGGTCGTTTCGAGAAACCAGGTGCGCCAGCATGGGCGCGCCGTGTTGCGAATTCCAGGCGCAGAACGAGTGAGGCCAGGCCGGTGGAGACGAAGGTAAAAAGCAGAAAAACGAGCGACGCGGCGCGCAAGCCCAATCTGCGCGAACGCGTGTACGGCATCGTCCGCCAACGCATACAGATGGGCCTGATCCGCCTGGAAGACCGCCTGGTGGATCACGATATCGCGCAGGAACTGCACGTCTCCCGCATGCCGGTCCGCGAAGCGCTCATGCAGCTCAAGAACGAAGGCGTGCTCGAAGGCACGGCGCGGGGTTTCGTGTTGCGACGGTTCACGCTCGCCGAAATGAACGAGATCTTCGAGATCCGCACCTTGCTTGAGCCTTCCGCCGCCGCCTCCGCATCGCTGCACGCGGATCCCAAGAGCCTGGCCGACATGAAGGCGGCCCTGGAACAGGCCGAGAGCGCGCACCTCCGGACCGACCTCGACGACTTCATGCGCAGCAACGCGCGCTTCCGGCTGGTCTGGCTTGCCATGGTGCCCAACCGCGAACTGGCCGGCGCGATCTCGCGCTACATCGATCACGTGCAGGTGGTGCGCCTGGTGACGATGGACGACCAGGAGGTCCGTAGCATCATCCTGGACGGAATGCGCGGCCTGTACGAAGCCTTCCTGTCCGGTGACACCGAACTGGTCCGCGTCCGCATGCTTGGCCATGCGCGCGCGGCCGCCGCCTGCTACTACAGCGCCTATCAGAAAATATTCGAGTCAGGCCCGGCGCGCAAGACGGAGTGAGGGCCGGCGCTTGGTTCAAAAAACATCAACCTAAAGGCCGTTGATCCTCGATAAACTGAACCGCAAATACCGAGTCAAAGAACGGTCCCGCGGCGTAGTCCCGCGGACTCCAGGGGAGGCAAAGGTGCTTGGATCTCAGTTGATTATCCGTTCGCTGCGTCGGCTGGGCGTCAAGACGATCTTCAGCCTCTCCGGCAATCAGATCATGCCGCTTTATGACGCCTGTATCGACGCGGGCATCCGCATCGTCCACGTGCGGCATGAAGCGGCCGCCGTGTTCATGGCGGATGCGTGGGCCCAGATCACGGGCGAACTTGGCGTCGCGATGCTCACCGCGGCGCCGGGCATTACCAATGGCCTCGCGCCGCTCTATTCGGCATCCCAGGCGGAAAGTCCGGTGCTGCTCATCTCCGGCGACTCTCCCGTCGGCGAAGACGGTTCAGGCGCGTTCCAGGAACTGGACCAGGTCTCCATCACGAGCCCATTGACCAAGCTTTCGCTCCGTCCGCTCACCGTGGAGGCGCTCTATCCCGCGCTCGACAGCGCGGTCGCCCAGGCGCTTGCGCCCCGGCGCGGGCCGGTCCACCTGGCGCTCCCCTTCGATCTGCTGACGGCCGAAACGGGCATGGCGGAACTCCCCGAGGCGGCTGCGAATACGTCGGCAGCCGTGCTGGACAGGGCGGGGCTGCAAACGCTGGCCGAACTGTTGGACTCGGCACGGCGCCCGCTGGTACTGGCCGGGCCGACCGCCGCGCGGGCGCACATGCATTCGGCCCGCGCAACGGCGGAAGAGGCGCTGGGGCTGCGCATCATTCCGATGGAGAGCCCCCGCGGCCTGAAGGATCCTTCGCTGGGGGCCTTGGCCGAGATTATCCCAAGCTCGGACCTGATCGTGCTGGCGGGAAAATGCCTGGACTTCACGCTGGGATTCGGCGGCAAGGCTGCGCTGGGCAAAGAGGCCCGGGTCGCCGTGATCGACCCGGATGCCCGGATGCTCGAACGCGCGGCCCGTCTACTCGGTGAGCGCTTGGTCCTGGCCTTGGAGGGAGACCCCATTGCTGCGCTTTCGGCGCTGCGGGCGACGCAAACGCAGGCAGAGCGCAACGCCTGGCGCGCCAGGGTAGACGAGGCGCTGCGGAACCGGACGGCCAAGGGGACGTCCGCCTCCGCCGGCAATGCACTGGGCCCCCGCGCGCTGTGCGAGACGGTGCAGGCCTTCCTGGCATCCGCGCCCGATCCTGTCCTGATCTGCGACGGCGGTGAATTCGGCCAATGGGCGCAGGCATTCTGCCAGGCGCCGGCACGCATCATCAACGGCATGTCCGGGGCGATAGGCGCGGGGGTCTGCTACGCGATCGCCGCGAAGATCGCGCGGCCGGAAGCGACGGTGGTCGCCCTCATGGGCGACGGCACCGCTGGCTTCCACTTGATGGAACTGGACACGGCCGCGCGCGAAAACGCCGCGATCATCGCCGTGATCGGCAACGATCTGCGCTGGAACGCGGAACACTTGATCCAGGTACGCACCTACGGCCCGCAGCGGCTGATCGGCTGCGATCTTTCGCCCGCGGCGCGCTACCACGACGTCGCCTCGGCGCTTGGCGGGGCCGGGTTTTCGGCGCACGACGCCGGGAGCCTGGCCACGGCCCTGGGGCAGGCGGCCGACAGCGGGTTGCCCGCCTGCATCAACGTTTCCCTGGGCGGCGAGGCCGCCCCGGTTTTCAGCGCATCCATGCAGTCCGCGACCGGTCATTGACCTCGAAGCATCGAGCACAGCTGCAGTCCGGTTTCGTCCCTTAGAACGACAGGAGACATCCCATGATCCGCCTTACCGGCATTCCGCCGGGCGCGTTCGCTCGCGCCGCGATTTGCATGCTCGCCACGATTCCGGGCCTGGCATTCGCCCAGGCCTACCCCGCCAAGCCGGTCCAGCTCATCGTGCCATTCAGCGTGGGCGGCGATGCCGACATGGCGGGTCGCAATCTGTCCGCCGCAGCGCAGGGCGTGCTTGGACAACCCGTGGTCGTGATCAACAAGGCCGGAGCGAACGGCGCGATCGGCTCCGCCGCCGTGAAAAATGCGGCGCCCGACGGCTATACGCTGCTGGTAGGCCGGATAGGTTCCCAAGTCTTGCTGCCCGCGCTGCAGCCCAAGACGACGCCCTACACCTCGAAGGACTTCACGTTCATCGGATTGCTGGAACTGAACCCCGTGGTCTGTGTCGTGCATCCCGACAGTCCCTACAAGACCGTCGGCGATCTGGCCCAGGCCTTGAAGGCCAACCCCGGCAAGCTCAACTACAGCCATTCCGGCCCGGCGACGGTGCAGAACCTTGCTCCCCAGCTATTGCTCAGCAACCTTGGGTTGAAGCCGGAGGCCGTGGTCAGCGTTCCGTACAAGGGCGGCAACGAGGTTGCTCTCGCCGTCCTCAGCAAGGAGGTCGATTTCGCCTGCAATAACCTCAGTTCGATGACGGGCATTCTCGCGGGCGGCAAGTTGCGCGCCTTGTTGACGACCACGCCGGAGCGCCTGGCGCAGTTCCCCGATATCCCGACCGCGCGCGAATTGGGGCTTGCGCAGCTGGAGGCGGTCATCGGCTGGAGCGGACTGTTTGGCCCGCCCGGCATGAGTCGCGAAGCGCTCGATAAGTGGGCTGCCGTGCTTCAACAGATCGCGAAGGATCCCAAATGGATCGCCGGGAACGCGAACTTCGGAGGCATTCCCCACGTGTTGTCGCCTGCCGACACCGAGAAGTACGTCAGCCAGGGGGCATCGATCTATGCTGATCTCGTGGCCAAGGCGGGGCTGCAGGTCAACTAGCGTCCGGAGCGGGGGGGCCGCCCAGGCCTTCGGACGCCGGAATCGCCTGGCGCAGATAATGGACGAATGACGAAACGGTCAGGGGCACGCGCGGGGTGTAAGGCCGGACCGCGTAAAGCCGCTCGGCAAACTCGCCCGCGACGCGCCATTCTTGCAGGACCTCGACCAGCGCGCCGCTCTGCAAGGCGGGGCCCGCGCTGAAATCCGGCAGCAGCGCGATGCCGAGGGAGCCGGCGGCCGCTTCCCGCAACACTTCGCTGTTGTTCGCCGTGAAGCTTCCGCGCACCGGAACCGCCACGCGCTTGTCTCGCGCGCGAGACTCGAACGACCAGGTGGCGGCGCCGCTGCGGCGAAGATAATGCAGGCAATTGTGGCTCGCCAGATCCGTCGGCGTGCGCGGCGTGCCGTGCTTCGACAGGTATTCAGGGGTTGCGACGAGGATCGAGCGCGTCTCGCAGATCAACGACGCGACATGCGTGTCGGGCACGCCGGCGACGTGCCGGATGGCCAGATCGAATCCTTCGGTGGCCAACGAGGCCAGATGATCACTGAGCTCCAACTGGATCCTGACCTCGGGAAAGCGCTTCAGGAATTCCGGGATCAGCGGCGCGACGATCTGGCGGCCCAGCGCCACGGGAGCGGTCACGGACAATACGCCGCGCGGCCCCTCCGAGAGATCTCGCACGGCGGAAAAACCTTCTTCGATGCGCTGGTAGGCCGAAGCGGTATGGTCGACCAGGCTGGCCCCGGCTTCCGTCAGGCTCACGCTGCGGGTCGTGCGGCGCACCAGAGGCACGCCGGCCGCCTGTTCCAGCTCCACGATACGTTGGCTTACCGAGGCCTTGCTGATTTGCAGGCGGCGGGCGGCCGCCGTGTAGCTCCCGGTATCGGCCAGGACTCCCAGGCAGTGAATATGCGACCAAAGATCTTCCAGGCGTCTCGTTTTCGTCATGCCAATTTCCATTGTTCAAAACCTCAAACACTGATTCCAGCCTTCCGGTCTCGACGGCCGGCCGGCGATGGGCGACAGTGGCTGCTCCCACACGCCATGCTTGAGCACAGGAGGAAACCATGAATGCAACGACGGCCAGCGCCGGCATCCCGATAGCCGGACACTTTATCGGCGGCAGCCCCGTCGACGGGGCGGGGGGCCGCCAGCCCATCTTCAATCCGGCCTCGGGCGCCGTTACGAAACACGTTGCGCTGGCCACGCCGGATGAAGTGAATCGCGCGGTGGCGAGCGCTCAAGCGGCATTTCCGCAGTGGGCGGACACGCCGCCCATCCGCCGCGCGCGCGTGCTCTTCAGGTTCCTCGAACTGATGAACCGCCACCGCGACGAGCTTGCCCACATGATTACCGCCGAGCATGGCAAGGTTTTCAGCGATGCGCAAGGCGAAGTGTCCCGCGGCATCGACATCGTGGAGTTCGCCTGCGGCGTTCCGCAGCTGCTGAAGGGCGCGCACACGGAGCAGGTCTCCACCGGCATCGACAACTGGACGCTGCGCCAGCCGCTGGGCGTCGTGGCGGGAATCACCCCCTTCAATTTCCCGGTGATGGTGCCCATGTGGATGTTTCCCGTGGCCATCGCCGCGGGCAATACCTTCGTGCTCAAGCCCAGCCCGACGGACCCCAGCCCCTCGTTGCGCATCGCCGAGCTGCTCCGGGAAGCCGGCCTGCCGGACGGCGTATTCAACGTCGTTCAGGGCGACAAGGTGGCCGTGGACGCGCTGCTGGAACATCCCGGCGTGAAGGCGGTGAGCTTTGTCGGTTCCACGCCTATCGCCAACTACATCTACGAGACGGGCGCCCGCCTTGGAAAGCGCGTGCAGGCCCTGGGCGGCGCCAAGAATCACATGGTAGTGATGCCCGACGCCGATATCGACCAGGCCGTGGACGCGTTGATCGGCGCTGGCTATGGTTCGGCCGGCGAGCGCTGCATGGCGGTCAGCGTGGCGGTGCTCGTGGGCGACGTGGCCGACCGGCTGCTCCCCAGGCTGATCGAGCGCACCAAGGCGTTGAAGGTGCTGGACGGCGAGAATCCGGAAGCCGAGATGGGGCCGATCGTAACCCGGGCCGCGCACGAGCGCATCAGCGGCTACATCGCGCTGGGAGAGGCGGAAGGCGCAAAGCTGCTGGTGGACGGCCGCGGCTTCAAGGGAACGCAGGCGGGCGAAGGTTGCGGCGACGGCTTCTGGATGGGAGGAACCTTGTTCGATCACGTCACGCCCGACATGCGCATCTACAAAGAAGAAATCTTCGGGCCGGTCCTGGGCTGCGTGCGGGTGAAGGACCTGAAAGAAGCCGTGGACCTCATCAACGCCCACGAGTTCGGCAACGGCGTTGCCTGCTTCACCCGGGACGGCAACGTCGCGCGCGAATTCGGCCGTCGTATCGAGGTGGGCATGGTGGGCATCAATGTGCCGATCCCCGTCCCGATGGCCTGGCATGGCTTCGGCGGCTGGAAGCGCAGCCTGTTCGGCGACATGCACGCCTACGGCGAAGAGGGCGTGCGCTTCTATACGCGCCAGAAGTCGATCATGCAACGTTGGCCCGAGAGCATTGGCAAGGGCGCCGAGTTCGCGATGCCTACGGCGAAGTAAGCCGGGGCGGTCCCGGGTGGAACCCGACCGTGGGTTTGCGGCGCAAGCCCACGGTTCCGAAAGTCCCGCCTCGTTCACGAAGGGGAGACCCATCCGCGGTAGATGGCGCCGGCGCCGGCAATCGCAAGCAGCACAAAGATGGACTTTTTCAGCAGCTCGGGTGAAACGCGGGTCCTGAGGCGGGACCCCGCGTACAGCCCGACGAGGGAAACGGGCAGCAATACGGCGGCGCTGGCGAGGATTTCTGGTTGCGAGTACAGCCCGGCGGCGCCGAAGGCCGCCGCCCGCACCACCCCGCTCAGCAGGATCACGACCGATATGGTCGCCCGGAACTGGTCGAGCGCGTCGAGCCGGCGTGAGAGATAGATCGTGTAGATCGGCCCTCCGGTTCCGAATAGCGCGCTGAAAACGCCGCCGAATACGCCGAACGGAAATGCCCAGTATTCGTTCAGCGGAGCCTTGGTTTCCCCGGGCGAGCCCCGCAGGCCCCGGATGCACACGAACAGCACGAAGCCGCCCAAGAGCATCAAGGGCCATCTGGCGCCCGCATTGTGCAGCAGCGTGACGCCCAGCGCGATCCCCAGCAGCAGCCACGGGAACAGGCGCTTGAGTTCGGCCAGGGAGACCCGCCTCCAGTTGCTCCCGCCGACCAACGCGGTACAGGCCAGGTCGAACAGGACCACGAGCGGCACCGCGAACTGCAGCGGAATGAACTGGACCAGGACTGGCACGGCGACCATGGCCGCGCCGAATCCCGTCATGCCGAAGACCGTGTAGGCGACAAAAATGACGGGAGCGACAATGGCGAGCGATTCCGCGGGCATCATGAGAGACTCCGCCTCAACTGGCGGTGATTCCCTTCTTCTGCACCAGGGCTTGCCATTTGGCGGATTCCCTGGCGATCTCCTCCTTGAGCGCGGCGGGAGGCACGATGGTCGCCGTCATCCCTTGGTCTTCCAGGTAGCGCTTGAGGCTCGGTTGCTCGACCGCCGACCTGGCATTGGCCAGGAGCCGGTCGATCGAGGGCTGCGGCGTTCCGGCAGGCGCCATCAATGCGAACCAGCCGGTGAACTCGAAGCCCGGCACGCCGTCTTCCGCCGTGGTCGGCAGGTCGGGCAGCAAGGCCGCGCGCTCCTTGCCGGTGACGGAGAGCGCCCGCAGGCGGCCGCCTTTTAGCAACGGCGCAATGGCGTTGATGTTCCCCACGGCAACCTCGATGACACCCGCCATGAGGTCCGTGTAGGCGGGACCTTCTCCCTTGTACGGGACGTGCATGAGTTCGATCCCCGCAGCATCGGTGAAGGCTTCGCCGGCCATGTGCGTCTGGCTGCCGACGCCGGCGGATGAGAAGCTGAGCTTGCCCGGCCTGGCCTTGGCGTACGCGATGAGTTCGCGCGTGTTGTTGACGGGCAGGCTGGCGTTGACCGTGATGACCATCGGTCCGTTCGCGACCTTGCCGATGAGGCTGAAGTCGTCGAGCGAGTAGGGCAGCTTGCTGTAGATGAATTGATTGACGGTGAACATGCTGCCCGACGCCAGCAACAGCGTATAGCCGTCCGCGGGCGAGCTGGCGACGGCCTGTGCGCCCACGCTGCCGCCCGCGCCCGCGCGGTTCTCGACGATCACGCTCTGCTTCAGGCCTTTGCCCAGCTCGGAAGCGAGCGCGCGGCCCAGCAGGTCGGTCGCGCCGCCAGCCGAAAACGGCACGACCATCCGGATGACCTTGTCCGATGGCCAGCCCGCGCGCGCCGGCGTCGCAAGGAACGGCGATAGCGCCAGCCCGTATCCCATGGCTTTGATGATGCGGCGGCGCGCAGTTACAGCTTGATGTTCGTGTTTCACGGTTTTGTCTCCTTCAGTTCGCGGGGGCGCGGCCTGCCGGCACTCGGATGGCAGGCAGATCGCCAGGCAGCAACTGCCCCTCGGGCCGAGGGGCTCGATTTTTTTGGGGCGTTGCGGTGTTTTTCTGCGGACTACTGGACTACGGTTCTGCTGGACTGCTGAGCTACGGACTACTGGGTGAGGCGGGCTTCGTCATGTCTTGCGGGCCGGCACAGACCGACTTCAAGGCGTCAAGCAACAACTGCGAAAGGTGGGACCGCGGGTTCTCCTTTGGCGCCAGGATGCCCAAGCGCCGCTTGACGGTCGGAGAACCGAAAGGAATGACCCGGATGCCGGGCGGAAACTCGCCCCTGCCGCGCCTGGCGGGCACCACCGATGCGCCCAGGCCATTGGCCACCATGGCGATGACGCCTTCGAGATTGTCGATTTCCATGGTTGACCGCAGGGTAATGCGCCTGCGCACCATTTCTTCCTGCACCAGATGCCCCACGCGGGCGGAGCGGTTGAAGCGGACGTAGGGGGTCTGCTCCAGGATTTCCTGATCGCTCGCGCCCTTGACCGAACGGTGCGCGATGACGACCAGCTCTTCCTCGACGAACGGCAGGAAGTCGAGGCCGGACCGCGGGGCGTCGGGCTCCGTCACAATGGCCACATCCAGCTGGCGGTGGTAGAGAGCCCGCTCCAGATCGTGCGTCAGCCCCGTCGTGACATGAACCTCCAGGCCGTGCCCCTGCTTCTGCAGGTGGCGCAAGGCAAGCGGCAGCACGCCCGATACACAGGTATGGACGCTGCCGAGCTTGAGCAGCCCGGCCGAGGTTCCTTTCTTGAGGGAGGCGCTCATGCTCTCCCAATGTGCGATCAGGTCGCGCGCCCGGTGTACCAGCGCAAGGCCCGTGTCGGTCAGGATGGGCGGGCGCCGGCTGCGGTCGAAGATCGTGATGCCCAGCTCATCCTCCAGCGCGCGGACCTGCATGCTCACGGCCGAGAGCGACAGACCGATGGTGTTGCCGGCCTCGGCGAAGCTGCCGTGGTCCGCAATCGCGATCAGCGTGTAGAGCGTCCGGATGTCCATGTATGCGTCGTCCTTGTGGAGATGAGCGCCGCGGAATGCGCGCGTGCCGGGGATCAGGGAGAAGGCCCTAGATTCCGAGCAACCGCCGGGCATTGTCGCCCATCACCTTCTTCAGGTTCTCTTCGCGGATGGGCAGGCGCTCGAACCACTCTTTGTACCCTTGCACGGGGCAGAATGGGAATGAACTGGCGTACAGCATCCTGTCCGAGAGAAAGCCGTCGGCCGCCTTCACGTATTCTTCCCAGCCGGGCATGCGGGAAAAGTACATGTCGGGAGACAGCCATAGATTCGGCCGTCGGAAGCCCAGGTGCAGGATTTCATTGACCCATGGCCAGCCGCCGTGCGCGACGACCACATTGAGATTGGGGAAGTCCGTCAGGACGCGGTCGGTCCGGATCGGATCCGAATAGCTCAGGTCCGGGCCTGCCGTGCCTCCGACCATCATGATCACCGGAACGCCGATGTCCTCGCAATGACCGTAGATCGGGTAGAGGCGCCGGTCATCGGCGTACATCGGCACCGGGTATGAACCGGGTTCTATGTTGATGAGCCGGAACCCTTCTTCGACCGCCTGGCTGATGGTCCGGCAGGCCTTGCGCCGGTCGGCGGGGTCTATCGAGGCGGCGCCGATGAACCGATCCGGATGTCCGGCCACGATGCCGCGCACATCTTCGTTGGACACGCTGCCCAGCACCCCGGCCAGCCTGCCCACGACTACGCCACGATCGATTTTCGCGGCATTCATCTCGTCGAGCAGCAGGTCCATCGATTGCCGCTGCGCCGCGGGGGAGGGCTCGAAGCCCACCGTCCGGGTGAAACCGTCGCGCCGTTCTCCCGCCGAGTACATCAGCGTGTCCAGGAAGCCGCCCACGGGCGGCCGAAGCCGAAAGTCGATGATCATCGCAGTATCTCTGTCTGGTGCCGGGTTGCTGGAAATCGTGCGTTGCCGTTGCTACATCACTTCGTCCTTGCGGTCGTCCGTTTCGCCGTAGCGATGCAGCGCGGGGGGCTTCAGCCCGGCGTAGAGCTTCTCGATGCCCGCATTGATGGTTTCGGCGTGCTGCGCGAAGAGCGAGTTGCCGTCGAGGTCGCTCTCGACGATGAACGGCCCGAAATTCTCGACCTCGAACAGCCACATCGCCTGCGCGATGCCCAGCTCGTCCAGCCAATGCACCTCGCGCACCTGCTTGATGCCTCGACCCAGCAACGCGCCCGTGCCGTAGCCGACCGTCGTCAGGTAGATCGCGCCGCCAGGCGCTAGCACCTTCTTGTAGTCGTCGGCGGGCATGCCGCCTTTGCCGATCAGGATCCTGCATCCGGTCTCGTCCAGCCATCGAGGGATCCACTTGGAGAACCGGAACGAGGCGGTGGCGGTGACGGCGCCCACGTTGTAGCCGCCACGGCCGTCCGGCGCGGCGGCCGGCGAGCAATGGAAATTGACGTTGCTGAGGGATCGCAGGTCCAGCGGCAGCGGCAGCCCCTCGTCCAGAACCTTCTTGTAGACACCCTCCCGGGCCGTATACACCAGGCCATTGAGATAGACCGCCGAGCCGAGTTCGAGCTTGGCGATGTCTTCCGTCCTGGCGGGCAAGTCGAGGTGAAAGACCTTGATTTCGTCGTCGTTGCTTACCATTCGACCGTCTCCCGGCGCATGTAGGGCGTGAACCATTGGGGATCCGTGCGGTACTGGATCTCCCCGTTGGCGTGAATCCGCGCGGTGGCGCGGCGCGAAGACAGGCAGAAGGTGTGCAGGCTGATGGGCATGCCGCCCGTATGCGTATAGCCGCACTCGATATGGCAGTCGACCACCATGCCGGAACCGACGAAACCCATGGCGCCCATGCCGATGGAGTTCCCCAGTTTCATCAGTTCCAGCTCCAGCTCCGCCACCTTGGGATCGGGATTCCGGTCGCCCACGGTCCGCAGACAGGCCGCCTGCTTGCCCAGCTGCATGCACGTGTCTTTGGATCCACCCAGGCCGATGCCGACGATGGCGGGCTGGCAGGCCAGCCCGCGCTTGCCGAATGCGATCAGGGTATCCAGCACGAAGCGCTTGATGCCGTCTATGCCGTCTCCGGGGAACAGCATCCGGTAGTCCGTGCCGAACAGGCCGCCCTTGTGCACCGTGGTGATTTCTATCCAATCGGCATCGGGTTCGAACGACCATTCGATCTCGGGCGCGTTGATGCCCACATTGTTGTTGTGGTCGGTGCGCCAGAGCGGGTGCACCCGGTTCGGCCGCAGCGGAATGGTGACCGTGCCTTCGGCCGTGGCGTGGCGCAGCGCGCGCTCCACGGCGACGAAGCCCGAGTCTACGGAGGCATTGTTGCCAACCTTGACGTAATACCGCGGCAGCCCGGTATCGGCGCACATGGGGCGGCGGTCCTGGTCGGCGGCCTCCCAGTTGTCGACCATGGCATGGATGACGAAGCGCGGCAGCTTGCCGGTCTCCTTTGCCTGCAGGGCCTGGATGCCCTGCTTGTAGTCGGCCGGGATCTCGATTGCCGCGCGGCGCATGATTTCCAGCGCGGCCTCTTCAACTTTCTGGACAGGGATTCTCATGGTGGTAGGTGCCTCAGCTCTGGGGGATGCCTGCTTCGCCTTCGATGAGCGATTCGCCGGGCTTTACGATGTCGAACGAAACCGGAACCATCTCCAGCCGAACCTCGTCGTCCTGCGCGCTGACGCGGGTGTAGCGGCTGGTTTCCAGGTCCCCCGGCTCGGAAAAGTCCTCGCGGAAATGCGCGCCGCGGCTGTTTTCGCGTGCCAGCGCCGAAACCGTGATGACCTTCGAGATATCGACGAGGCTTTCCAGATTGAGCCAGTCATGCCAGGTCAGGTTGTAGCGCCGGTCTCCGTCCTCGACGCCTATGCCGCGCAGGGCCTCGCGGTGCCCGGCGATGGCGCCCAGGCCATGCTTCATCGCATCACGATTGCGCAGCACGCCGACGTCGTCCCACATCGTCTGCGCCAGCGCATCGCGCAACTCATGGATGCGTCCGGGCCGCCGCGAGAAGGGGAATTCGGCGCGCTCGACGCCACGCGCGATGATCCGTCGGTCCGGGTCGCGCCACTTACCTGTTTTCGCGACGTAAGCGGCCATCGAGTCGCCCGCGATGCCGCCGAACACCGTGGAGTTGGCCACGCCGTTTCCGCCCAGACGGTTCGCGCCGTGCACGCCGCCGCAGTCCTCGCCGGCGGCGTACAGGCCCGGCGAGGCGGTCGAGCCGTCGACGTTGAATTCGACGCCGCCCATCAAGTAGTGTGCCGTCGGAACCACTTCCACCTTGCCGCCCGCCAGGTCGAATCCGCAATCCTTGCATCGATTGACCATGCCGGGAAACGTCTTGGCTACCTTCTCCGGGCCAAGATGGCTCATCTGGATATAGACGCCGCCCATCGGCCCCGTGCGTCCGGCGCGCATTTCGGCATAGATGCCTCGGCTGACCACGTCCCGCGTGGCCCGCTCGCCGCGCTTGTCGTAGTTGGACATGAAGCGCTCGCCGTCGCCGTTGAGGAGATAGCCGCCGGCGCCGCGCAATCCCTCTTCGAGCACGGTTCCGGTCATCCGCGTGTCCGGTCCGCCGAGCAGGCCGGTGGGATGGAACTGGACCATCTCCATGTCTCTCAGTTTCAATCCATATCGCAAGGCCATGGCCAGGCCGTCGCAGGTCTTGTCGCCGGAGGGCGTGTGGTACCGGTACATGGTCGGACCGGCCCCGGTGGCCAGGAGCACCGCCTTGGCTTGAATGAATCGATAGGTGCCGGCCCGCATGTCGATGAACAGCACGCCCGAGATGCCGGAACCGTCGGCTGCCGGAATCAGTTCGATGGCGCGATGTTCCTCCAGCTCGTCCACGTCCAGCGCCCGGACCTGTTCCATCAGCCGGTTGATGATCTCGATGCCGGTCAGGTCCGCCTTGTGCACGGTGCGATCGAAGCTTTGGCCGGCAAAAGCCTTGGAATGCAGCGAACCATCGGGATTGCGGTCGAAGAAGCAGCCGATTTCGTTTTCCAGTTCCCGTACCCGCTCGACTGCGCCTTCCACGAGCCGCCACGCCAGATCCTGGCGCGGCAGCCACTTTCCGCCCTCGATCGTGTCCATGAAGTGGCGTTCCACCGAATCGCCGGCGGCCAGCGCGACGTTGTAGCCGCCCTGGACCATGCGGGTACAGCCGCATTTGCCGAGCAGGCCTTTCACGGTCACCGTCACCCGCAGGGAGGGATTTGCCTTCTTGGCATGCAACGCCGCGAACAGGCCGGCGCCTCCGGTTCCCAGCACCAGGATGTCCGTCTTGTGGTTTTCGATATGCATGTCAGATCACTCCAGCGAGGAAGGCCAGGCCGGTGGCCATCGAGATCGCAAAACCCCAACCTATCCAGGCGACGCGCGCGTCGCGCGGAGAATTCCAGGGCAGGAGTTCGAGCACGAGAAGCCTCAGCCCGAAGAACATGTGGAGGGTGAGGAGCAACACCAGCCCCCATTCGCCAAACTTCATCGCCGGCATCTCGGCGAGCTTGAGGAACGCATCGAGCCGGGCTTCGTCCAGCGCCATTGCCAGCACATAGAAGTGGGCGGGAAGGAAGAGCGCCAGCGCAAGGCCGGAAAGACGATGCCCGAGGAAGGCCCAGTACGCCTGGTGGTTGCGCGCGGACTTCATGACGCCAACCCTCCTACCGCGGCGACCGCGCGCATGCCCAGGATCAGCAGCGCCGCGCCGAACGCCAGCCCGACGGAGGACGCCGCGGCGCGGCTCATCCGGAGCCATTCGATCAGGATGTTGCGCACGCCGATCGGGACATGGATGGACACGCTCAGCACGAACAATGCGTAGAAGGCGATCCAGAGCCAGTTTCCCTGTGTGCGCGAGAGAATCTCGCCGGCGGTCAGGCCGCCGCGGACCGCATAGATGACGAGGCCGACGTGCACGAACACGAAGGGCGCCATCACCATCGCCGTCAGGCGCTGGAGCGCGAACAGACGTGCCTCCATGTCAGCCTCCCTTGAGCAGGCTGAAAATGGCGCTGCGCTTCAATCCCGCGATGCTGCCGGTGGGACTCAGGCTGACCGGACAGTGCGTCATGCAGCTGCCCTGCGTGTGACAGGAGTTGCAGCCGCTGCCGGAGGTGGACTTGCGCAGGACGTCCTTGGGATCGGCGTGCCGTTCGTCGTTGAAGAGCGTCCATGCCCGGTTCAGGGCCGCGGGGCCGAGATAGTCCTTGTCCCAGGACACCACGTCACAGGCGGCGTAGCACACGCCGCAATTGATGCACTCGATGGCCGCGTCCGCGAGCTTGCGCTTCTTGCTCTGGGGCGACACCGGCGCCGGCGGATCGTTGCGCGTGGCGGTGCCGACAAAAGTATTTCCAGCGCGCGCCCACTTCTGGAAGAACTCGCGCATGTCGACGACGAGGTCCTTGATCCGCGGCATGTTGCGCAAGGGTTCGATCACGATCACGCCGTTTTCCTCGACGCGGCTCACGTGAGTCCGACAGGTCCAGCGCGGTTTGCCGTTGACCGTCATCGCGCACGAACCGCACACGCCGACGCGGCAGGCATAGCGGTATGAGAGGCTGGGCTCCTGCATCCGCTGGACTTCGGTCACGACGTCCAGAACCGTTTGGTTCTCGCGCCAGGGGACCGAGTAAGTGGAAAAGTTACCGTCTTCGACGCCCCGCGAAATGCGGACCGTCAGCTGTCGCTGATTGGTGGAATGCTTGGTGTCCATTTTCCGTCCTCGGGCGACACGCCGCGCCCATGGATAGAATTTTGGATCTCTCGAATCACTGAAGCAATATAGTTTTGGTTGATATTTTTTGAAGTTATTTGGGGTCGTCTCAGAGGGGAGACGAGCCGGCGCGGACCTGCCGCGCCGCGGTAGGTTCAAAGGATTGCGATGACGCCTACTCCGTCCACCGCGTATCCGGGAATCCATCGACGCTTTCCGCGCCTTCGCAGATAGCGGTTTTCAGGCCGCCCGCATGAATCAGGATGTGGTCGGCGTAGAACTGCGCGCTGGCCTGGGCGGCCTGGCGCGCCTCGCCTTCCAGGCCGCCGCCGAGCGCGGCGCGCAGGCGCAGGCCGTGCATCCAGGCGCCGGCCACGGTTCCCCACAATTCGAGGTAGGCGGCGGCGCCCGCGTGGGCGCCGCGCGGGTCTTCGGCGCCGTGGGCCAGCAGCCAATCGATGGCGGCGCGCAGATGGACGCAAGCGTGTTCGAGGCGCTCGCCGAATGCGCGCGAGGCCGCCGCGCCTTCCTGGAGGGCGCGGGCCAGTTGCCGGATTTCGTCCAGCAGGCCGCCGGCCTGCGCGCCCCGGTCCCGAAGGGTTTTGCGGCCCAGCAGGTCGTTCGCCTGGATGGCCGTGGTGCCTTCGTAGATGGTCAGGATGCGGGCGTCGCGATAGTACTGGGCGGCCCCGGTTTCCTCGATGAAGCCCATGCCGCCGAAAACCTGGACTGCGTCGTAGGTGATCCGCTGCGCGTTCTCGGTGAACCAGCCCTTCATGACGGGGATCAGCAGTTCCACGCGCTCGCGGGCCTGCCGGCGGGTTTCGGGCTGGCCGGCGGCGTGCGCCTCGTCCCTGCGCATGGAGATGTACATGCCCAGCGCGCGCATGGCCTGGATGCGGCTTTTCATGGCAAGCAGCATGCGGCGGACGTCGGGATGGCGCAGGATGGTTCCGCCTCGTTCTTCCTCGCCGACGATACGCCCCTGGACGCGCTCCCGCGCGTACCAGACGGCGTGCTGGTAGGCGCGCTCGGAAATGGCCAGGCCCTGGTTGCCGACCGAGAAGCGCGCCTCGTTCATCATGATGAACATGGTCTTCAGGCCCTCGTTGCGCTCGCCGACGAGGTAGCCGATGGCGCCTGCGTCCGCGCCGAACTGCATGACGGCGGTGGGGCTGGCATGGATGCCCAGCTTGTGTTCCAGCGCGGTGCAGTGCACGTCGTTGCGCGCGCCGAGGGTGCCGTCGGAGTTCACCAGGTATTTGGGCACGGCAAACAGCGACAGGCCTTTGGCGCCGGCGGGGGCGTCCGGAAGCCGGGCCAGCACGAGGTGGATGATGTTGGCGGCCAGGTCGTGGTCGCCATAGGTGATGAAGATCTTCTGTCCGGAGATGGCATAGCTGCCATCGGCTTTCGGAATGGCCCGGGTCTTGACGGCGGCCAGGTCCGAGCCCGCGGCGGGTTCGGTGAGGTTCATGGTGCCGGTCCATTCCCCGCTGATCAGCCTGGGCAGGAGCTGTGCTTTCAAGGCTGGGTCGGCCGCGCTCAGGAGCGTCTCGATGGCGCCGCTGGTGAGCATGGCGCAGAGGGCGAAGCTGGGGTTGCAGGCGTGCCAGATTTCTTCGGTCAGGGTGGATAACACATAGGACAGGCCCTGGCCGCCGTATTCCTCGGGCTGGCGCAGGCCGTTCCATCCCCCTTCGCAGAAGGCGCGATAGGCGTGCTGGAAGGCGTCGGGCACGCGCACCGCGCCGTCCTGAAGCCGGCAGCCCTCAAGGTCTCCCGCGCGATTGATCGGGTCCAGCACGCTTTGCGCGAATTTGCCGGCTTCGAGCACGACCGAGCGCACCAGGCTGGCGTCCAGCGAGGATCCGCAATCCTCCAGATGCGCGTCCAAGGGGAAAACCGAAGCCGCGAGGAACTCGATGTCGTGCAGGGGGGCGTGGTACTGGCTCATGGGTGATGTTGATTCAGAAATAACGTTATGGCGCGGCATCTTGGGAGAAACGCGCGCCCAGGCTGGCGTACCACGGGCCGCCCAGCCGGCAGGCCGGATCCAGCAGCGTGCCGTCGATGCGGCCATCCTTCATGCATGACTCGGCGATGCTGAAGTGGACGACTTCGCCGATCAAGAGACGAGTGGCCTGGGCGCCGAAAACCAGCACCTCGGACAGTCGGCATTCCAGCCTTGTCGGGCTCAGCGCGACGCCCTGGGGCCGCACGCGGCGGCTCGGCACCATCTCGATGCCCAGCAGGGCGGCTTCGTCGATATGGGGCGGGAAGTGGCCGGAGGTGGCATGCATCGCGGCAATCTGGGCGACGGTGACGAAATTGACGACGAACTCTTCGGTTTCCTGGATGTTGACGACGGTGTCTTTGTCCTGGCCCTGGTGCTGGCTGATGCTCAGGGCGATCAGCGGAGGATCCGTCGAAACCAGGGTGTAGAAGCTGAAGGGCGCTAGGTTGCGCTGGCCCGCCCGGTTCAGGGTGGAGACCCAGGCGATCGGCCGGGGGACCAGGCAGGAGGTCAGCAGGCGGTAGGTTTCGCGCGCGCTCAGGTCCTCGGCGTCGCGGCCCACGTGCGTGTCCATTCAGCGTTCGTCCATATGGGTCAGGCGGACGGGGTAGCGGACATACCTGGCGTCCGGATCCGTGCCGAACAGGCCGCGCGCGCGCATGTGCGGGGAGGCATGCAGCGCCAGGGGCGCTTCCACCCGCGTCGCGGGGATGTCGGCGGCCTCCAGGCGCGCGAGGAGGTCCGGCGCCGCCATGCGGCCGACGCGGCGGGCGATCGCGTCGTTGATTTCGCCCGCCCGTTCCTCGCGCTCCCGGTAGGTGGCGTCCGGCGCGTCGGAGCGCGGCAGCGGCAAGGCCTGCCGCAGGCGCAGCCAGAAGTGGTCTTCCAGCGCCGCGATCGCGACGAAGGCGCCGTCCTGGGTCTGGAACACGCCGTAGGCGGGCTTGTTCAATACGTCCTGGCGCTGCGCGGCCAGCGTGGACTTGCCCGCGGCCGCGAACTGGCCCAGCCGGGGGTTCATCCACTGCGCGACGCAATCCGTGAGCGACACGTCCAGATGCTGGCCGCGGCCGGTATGCTGGCGCTGCATCAAGGCGGCCAGCGTGCTGGACAGCGCGTACATGGCGCCGCAGAGGTCGGCGACGGGGAGGCCGGCGGCCGCGGCCGGCATCGCCGGGTCGCTGCCGGCCAGGGCCAGCGCGCCGGCCGTGGCGAGATAGTTGATGTCGTGGCCGGGCCGCTGCGCATAGGGGCCGGTCTGGCCGTATCCGCTGAGGGAAACATAGACCAGCCCGGGGTTGAGCCGCGCGGCCTCGTCGTAGCCCAGGCCCAGCCGCGCCATCACGCCGGGGCGGAATCCTTCGATCAGGACGTCGCTGCGGGCGATGAGGTCGCGGGCGGCGTCCAGGCCTTCGGCCTGCTTCAGGTCCAGCATGACGCATTGCTTTCCGCGGTTGACGGACTCGAACACGCCGGGATACAGCCGGCGCGCATTGTCGCCGTGGGGAGGGCGTTCGATTTTCGTGACGCTGGCGCCGAGTTCCAGCAGGTTCTGCGTCAGGAAAGGACCGGGCAGCAATTCGGAGAAATCGGCAACGGCTATGCCGGCCAGGGGCAGGGCGTGGGAACGGGACATCGCGTGGCTCGTGCGCAGGGGAGTCGGAGGGGGAAAGAAACGGCCCTAGTCCAGCTTGACGTTGGCTTCTTTCACGACGTTGCCCCACTTGATGGACTCCTCGCGCACGAACGCGTTGAAATCCGCGCTGTTCTTCTTCAGCGGCACGCCGCCGAATCCGATCAGCCGCGAGGCGATCTGCGGATCGTCGATCGCCTGGGCGAACGCCTTTTCGAGTTTCGCGGCCACGGGCTCGGGCGTTCCCGCCGGCACGAAGACGCCCATCCAGGAGATCGAGGTCGCGCCCGGATAGCCGAGTTCGGCCAGCGTGGGGAGATCGGGGAAGGTCGGCAGGCGCGTTTCGCCCGTTACGGCCAGGGCGCGGATCTTGCCGCTCTTGATGAAGGCTTCGGTCGACACGGGGTAATCGAAAGACAGATCGACCTGGCCGCCGATCAGGGCGGTGATCGAGGGCGCGCTGCCCTTGAACGGGATGTGGCTGAACTTCACGCCGACGATGGACTGGAAGAGCTCGGAGGCCAGGTGCGTGCCGGTGCCCGCGCCCGCGCTGGAGGTATTCAGCTTGCCGGGATTGGCCTTGGCATAGGCGATGAGCTTGTCCAGGGTGTCGTACGGCCGGGATTCATTGACGACGACGATGTTCGGGATGGCGGTCAGCCCCTGGACGGCCGTGAGCGCCTTGTCCGGGCGGCTGCCGGTGTTGTAGATCAGGGGGTTGGTGACCTGCGTGCCCTGCGTGCCGAGGAAGATGGTGTAGCCGTCCGGCTTGCTGTTCGCCGCGTACTCGGCGCCGATGTTGCCTCCCGCGCCGGCGCGGTTCTCGATGATGATGGGCTGGCCGAGCAGTTCGGCCGCGCGCGCGCCCACCGTGCGCGCGACGTTGTCGGTGATGCCCCCCGCGGTGAACGGCACGATGAACCGGATGGGGCGGTCTGGGAAGGCGGCGTCCGCGGACGCGGTGGCGGGAGCGAGGGACATCGCGGCGGCGATGGCGGCCAGGGCGCCGGTGACACGTTTGATGAACATGGGAAGTCTCCTATATATCGGTGCGCTATCTGCTGTAGCGCGTGTTGAAACGCGTTATCGGCCGGCGGCGATCAAGACGGCATCCAGCGCGATAGCGCCCTCGGTGCTGACGAGTACGGGGTTCAGGTCCAGCTCCTTGACGTCGTGCGGGCCCTGCGTCACGAAGTCGGACACGGCCAGCAGCAGCCGCTCCAGCGCCGCGATATCGGCGGCAGGCTGGCCGCGGCATCCCTTCAGCAGCTGGTGGCAACGGGTCTCTTCGATCATCTGGCGGGCGTCGGCCGGCGTCAGCGGCAACAGCCGGCGGCTGACGTCCTTGAAGACTTCGACGTAGACGCCGCCCAGGCCGAAGGTCATGACATGGCCGAACAAGGCGTCCTCGTGCACGCCGACCAGGGTTTCGACGCCGCGCTGGGTGATCATCTGCTCGATCAGGATGCCGTCGATGACCGCCTGCGGGCAGGCCTGGCGCGAATTCGCCATGATCAGCTCCCAGGCTTCGCGGACTTCCTGCGGGGTGCGCAGCCCCACGATGACGGCGCCGATGTCCGATTTATGCAGGATCTGCGCGCTGACGATCTTGGCCACGACGGGGCCGCCGCATTGCGCGGCCGCTTCCAGCGCTTCCTCGGGGCTGCGGCAGAGGCGACCGAACGGCACGGCGATGCCGGCCTGGCTCAGCAGCTGCTTGGCATCATGCTCGATGAAGGTCCGCGGCGCCGGCGCGCTTGCGGGCGGGGCGGGGCGGCTCATGATGGACGGCGTCCAGTGGCGGTCGAAGGCCCGGGAGGCGATGCCGTAGCCGTTCCATTTCGACAGCGCCTTGATGGATTTGCCCAGCGTCCGCACGGGCGTCATGCCCGCGTCGACCAGGCATTGGTAGCCGGTGCCGAGCTTGTCGCTCATCCAGACCGGCACGATGGGGATCCCGATTTCGCCCTGTACCTTGACGAGGTTCCGGCAGGCGGCCAGCGTGGTGTCGCCGTACTCCATGGGAATCGGATACAGCACGACGTCGACGTTCGGATCGCGGGCCACGCACAGCAGTGACCCGTAGCTGATGTCGCTCTGCACCAGGATTTCCGCGGTGGTGTCGACGGGGTTGTCGATGGCGGCGTAGCTGGGCAGGAGCCCGGCCAGGGCCTCGCGGGTGCCGGGATCGAACTCGGCGAGCGTCAGCCCGGCGCTGCCCAGCATGTCGGCGGCAAGCGCGACGGTCCCGCCGGAGAACGAGTAGAGCGCGGTGCGCACGGGGCGCGCGGGGATGCCGCGCGCCAGCAGCGCCGCGGTATCGATCAGCTCGTCGATATCGTCGACTTCGATGATCCCCAATTGCCTGAAGGCCGCGCTGTTCACGTCCGCGCTGCCCGACAGGGCGGCGGTATGGGACTGCGTGGCCTTCACGCCATAGGCGGATTTGCCCACCTTCAGCGCCACGATGGGCTTGCCCTGGCGCGCGGCATTCAAGGCCGCGGCGGCGAAGCGGGGCGCGTCGTTGATGCCTTCGAGCAGGGTGACGATGACCTTGATCTCGGGCATGCCGACCATGTGGTTGATGTAGTCGCTGGCGGTCAGGTCGACCTCGTTGCCGCTGGAGCACCACAGGCCGATGCCGACGCCGCGCCCGCTGGCCTGCAGGAAGGTGCGGCCCAGCCCGCCGCCCTGCGTGACCAGCCCGATGGGGCCGGGCAGGCGGTCGTACTGGAAGGCGGGCGAAAACGTGAAGCCAAGCCCGCGGTTGTTGTTGGTCATGCCCGGGCAGTTGGGGCCGTAGATCCGAATGCCCGTTTCCCGCACGATGGCGCGCATCTGCTCTTCGAGCTGCCGGCCGGCCTCGCCGGTTTCGCCGAAGCCGGAAGTCAGCACGATGGCGAACTTGACGCCGAGCCTGCCGCAGTCCGCCAGCACGCTGACCGCCGCAGCCGCGGGGACCACCACGATGGCGGCCTCCGGCGCATAAGGCAGATCCAGCACGGAGCGATAGGCGCGCCGGCCCATGACCGAATCCTTGGTCGCATTCACCAGGAACAGTTCGCCCGTGTAGCGGGAGTGCTCGACGATGTTGGACAGCGCGCGCTGGCCGATGCTCGCGGGCCGGTCGGAGGCGCCGATGAGGACGAGCGAACGGGGATCGAACAAGGGGGCGAGGTCAGGAAACATTCAAAGTCCTTTGTGCGCATTCGGCTGGTTTGCCGATGGCTTGCGAAAGCTGTTGTTTATACGACGTGTCGGATACTAATTCGAGGTTTTGCATTTGGTCAATAGAAAAAAATTCGACATTTCGTCAATCGATACGATATTATGAATTTAACAAAGCCGTTCCCCAGGGGGAAACGCCGGGCGGGAACCGGCGCGGCGCCAGGCGGATCAACGCGGCGGCATGCCTGCCGCCCAGGGCTCCACAAGAGGAAAAACATATCCATGGACTTGAGAATTGCAGGAAAGGTCGCGCTGGTAACCGGATCCGGCCGCGGCATCGGCGCGCAGACGGCGCGGGTGCTGGCCGAAGAAGGGGCGCGGGTGGTCATTACCGATATCGATGGGCAGACCGCGGCCGCCACCGCGCAGCGTCTGCGCGAAGACGGATACGAGGCCATCGGCGTGCAATGCGACGTTTGTTCCAAGGAGCAGGTCGCCGCCATGGTCGACGCCGCCGCCACGGCCTTCGGCGGCGTGGACATCCTGGTCAATAACGCCGGCTTCACGCGCGACAAGTATCTGGGAAAGATGGCCGAGTCGGACTGGGACTCGGTGGTGGACACCATCCTGAAGGGCGCATTCCATTGCACGCGGGCCGTGCTGCCGGGAATGATGGAGAAGAAATGGGGGCGCGTGATCAACATCGCCTCGCGGTCGATCTTCGGCAATCCGGGCCAGACCAACTACACCACGGCCAAGCTGGGCCTGGTGGGTTTTACCCGGGCACTGTCGCTGGAGCAGGCGAAGTTCGGCATCACGGTCAACGCGATCGCGCCGGGTTTCATCGAGACGGAACTGATGCAGTCCCTGCCTTCCTACCCCATGCTGCGCGACGCGGCGCTGGCCAGGAATCCGGTCGGGTTCCTGGGGCAGCCGGACGATATCGCTTCGTCGGTCGCGTTCATCGCTTCGGAACATGCACGCTATATCACCGGCGTCACCCTGTACGTGACGGGCGGTCGCTACTCGTCGTGAAAACCACAACCTTGATCATGAAATGGCCGCATAGAGGACAACATGGATTTTGATTTCGATTCGAACCAGCTGGCATTGCGCGACAGTATCAAGCGCTACATGAAGGCCGAGATCGGCCCGCGCATCGCCGCCTGCGAGGCCGACCGGCGCATCCCGCTGGACGTGCTGCAAGGGCTGGCCCAGTTCGGTTATATCGGCGGGCTGTTGCCCGAGGACGATGGCGGGTTCGACCTGGACTTCGTCACCTGGGCGATGATGATAGAGGAGGCGGGATACTGCTGGGGCTCGTTGCGCACCATCCTCAACATCACCAACATCTTCCTGCGCCTGGTCAACGCCTACGGAACGCCGGCGCAGAAAGCGGCCTTCCTGCAGCCGGTGCTGGCATCGACCCGCAACGTCTGCGTCGCGATCAGCGAGCCCAATCACGGCTCGAACGTGGCGGGCATCGAGTTCAAGGCCGAGGACCGCGGCGACCACTACCTGCTGACCGGCAACAAGCTGTGGATAACGAACGGCGTGAACGCCGACTACGCCATCGTGCTGGCGCGCACGTTCAGCCCGGCCTGCGAAGGCAAGCTGTCGCTGTTCCTGGTGGACCGCGAGCAATCGCCGTACGAAGCCCGTCTGGTGGACAAGATGGTCCTGAAGGCATCCGGCACCGCTGAACTCGGCTTCGACGGCGTGCGCGTGCCCAAGGAGAACCTGCTCGGAACCGAGGGCGGGGCCTTGAAAACCATGTTGACCGGCCTGAACTACGGACGCCTGAACATCGCGATGGGCGCGGTGGGCGCGGCGCAGGCGGCGCTGGACCTGTCCATTGAATATGCCAAGACGCGCCGCCAGTTCGGCCGCCCCATCGGCGAGTTCCAGCTCATCCAGAAGCACATCGTGGACATGATGGTCCGGACGGAAGCGGCGCGCGCATTGGGCTACAAGGCCGCCGTGGCCGTTCAGAAGGGGTTGCCCGCGCGGGTCGAATGCTCGATCGCGAAACTGTACGGCGCCGAAGCCGCCCATGAAGTCGCCAAGATCGCGCTGAGCGTGCATGGCGGGCTGGGCTACTCGACGGAGTATCCGCTGGAGCGCATTTTCCGCGACACCAGCGGCGGCACGATCCCCGAGGGCACGGCGGAGGTCCAGACGCTTATCGTCGGCCGCGAAGTGCTGGGGCTGTCCGCCATCAACGCCGCGGGGGCCGCGCAATGATGTCCGCGCATACCGATACGCCGACGCCCACCGCGCTGGAAGCTCTGCGGTACTACTGGGACGACCTGCCGCCGGGCCTGTCGGTCGACACGGCGGCGCGCACCATCACGGAAGCCGACGTGGCGGCGTTCGCGGGGCTGAGCGGGGACTACAACCGCCTGCACACGGATGCGGTTTACGCGGCCGGGACCAAGTTCGGCCAGCGCATCGCGCACGGCATGCTGGTCGGTTCGATCATGTCCGGATTGAACACGCGCACGGTGCTGAACCAGTGCCTGGAGCCTTCGATCCTGGGCTTGCTGGAAATGTCGTACCGCTTCGCCAAGCCGGCGTTCGTGGGCGACACGATCAAGGTCCGCGTCACCGTCACGGATCGGCGCGCGACCAGCGACCCCGCCCGGGGTGTCGTGGAATTCGACCGCGAAGGCATCAATCAGGACGGCGTGACGGTCTGCATCTGCAAGGTCAAGATGCTGGTCGCCCGCCGCGCGCAACAGTCCGTCGACAACACAGTGGAGGCATGAATGATAAAGACCGAGATCGGATACACCACACCGGAAACCATCACGGTGCGCGGCAAGAACCTGGCGACGGAACTGCTGGGCAAAGTCGATTTCATCGACATGATGCTGCTGACCATTTTCAATCGCGTGCCCAGCGCCGCCGAGAAAGCCATGGTCAACCATATCCTGGTCACCGCGTGCGACCACGGCCTGACGCCCAGCGCCATGAGCGCCCGCCTGACCTTCCTGGGCGCGCCGGAGGCCATGCAGGCGGCGGTGGCGGCGGGCTTGCTGGGCGCCGGCAGCGTCTTCCTGGGCACCACGCAGAACTGCGCGGAGATGCTGGCCGCGGGCGCGCAGGGCTTGTCCGAAGCGCCCGACGATGCCGAGTGCGACGCGGCCGCGCGCGCCATGATCGGCGCCAGCCGCGAAAAGAAACAGCCCATTTACGGGATCGGCCATCCCATACACGTCAACGGCGATCCGCGGGTGCCGACGCTGCGCGAGCTGGCGCAGGAACTCGGCTACTACGGCAAGCACTGGCGGCTGATGAACGCGGTGCCGCGCGTGTTCCTGCAGGACCGCAACCGGAACCTGCCCATGAACGTGGTGGGCGCGATCGGCGCGATCATCTGCGACATGGGGCTGGATCCGATGATCGCGCGCGGCCTCATGCTGGTCGGGCGCGCGGGCGGCCTGGTGGCGCATTTGTACGAAGAGCGCGAGCACCCCATCGGCCAGGAAATCTGGGACCTGGTGCTGGCTCAGGACGAGCGCAATGTTGCCCCTGCTCGTTGACATCGGCTACACTTCCGACGCCGAATAAAGGGATGCGTGGCGGCTGCCCGCCACGCGGAATCACGGCGTCTCATCGCTCCAGTTCAAAGAAAACACCGCCTCTTAACTTGCCGCGCTCGCGCCGCGGGCCGATGGCAACTCCAGGTAATCGAGCGTTATATGCCGACCTTCGTTAGCGCCGCCGCCCGCGCCATGGCGGTATTTGAAGTCTTTGCCCGAGAAAAAAGAGAGCTCTCCAATTCCGATCTGGCCCGGCTGCTGGATCTCGCCGACAGCAGTTGCCTGGACCTGCTGTATACGCTGCACAAGCTGGGTTACCTCTTGCGCACCCAATCGCGGCGCTATTACCCGACCGGGAAGCTGGCCCTCGCGGTCCAGCAGATAAGCACGGTCGATCCCATCATCCACGCCACCCGCGAAGTGCTGGAACAGCTGGCCGAGCAGACCGGCGAAACCGCCTACATCGGACGCATCGACGGCGCCGCCGTCAAGGTCGTCGCCGTGCGCGACGGCAAGTATCCGCTGCGGTACATCCTGGCCCTGGGAGAACGCATCGCGCTGCATGCGTCCGCCATGGGCAAGGCGCTGCTCGGCGGCCTGCCCGAAGAGGCCGCGCGCAAGCTCCTTACCGCCAAGCCGTTGCGCAAAGTGACGTCCGCCACCGTCGTCGAACCCGATGCGCTGCTGGCCGAGATCGGCGCGAGCCGCGAGCGCGGCTGGTATCACACGCACGGCGAAGGCGGCGACGGCGCGGATGCGCTCGCGGTGTCGGGCTGGCTCGGGGAAGAGTGCATCGCCATCGCCATTTCCGGCCCGTCGGATCGCTTCGAAAGCAAGCGCGAAGAATACGTGGCCGTCCTGCGCGACGTTGCCGAGAAGGTTTTCGCACCCGACGCTTGACGCCAGCCGTCACGGCCGCCTGGCTTTCCGATGGACACTTTCAACTACATGCGCGCCTTCCGGCGCATCGTGGAACTGGGCAGCCTCGCCAAGGCGGCGGAGGACCTGGACCTGTCGTCCGCCGGCCTGAGCAAACAGCTTCGCGCGCTGGAAGCCCACCTGGGCGCGGTGCTGATCCAGCGCACCACCCGCAAGATGAGCCTGACCGACACGGGCGCGGCCTACTATGCCGAGTGCTGCCGATTGCTCGACGAACTGGATGCCCTGGAGAAGTCCGTCAAGCAGCAGTCCCGGCGCGTATCGGGCCGGCTGCGCGTGAACGCGCCGGTGTCCTTCGCCCTGAGCGTGCTGTCGCCGCTGCTGGCGCGTTTCCTGCGCCAGTATCCCGACCTGAAGCTGGACCTGGCCATGGAAGACCGCCTGGTCGACGCCGTGGGCCAGGGCTTCGACGTGTCCATCCGGCTGCGTGCGCAGCTGGACGACTCCACGCTGATCGCGCGCCGGCTGGCATCGCTGACGCAGGTGCTGTGCGCCGCGCCGTCCTACCTGGAGCGGCGCGGCCGCCCGGACGGCGTGGAGGCGCTGCGCGAACACGACATCCTGAGCTATACCCTGGCCGACGGGCCCGGCGCGCTGCAGGACGACGAGGCCGGCCAGGCGACGGATCCGCTGGCCGGCCCCGCGCACATCCAGGCCAACAACAGCCTGATGCTGCGCGACCTGCTGGAAGCGGGGCTGGGGATCGGCGCGCTGCCGTCCTTCCTGGCCGCGCCCGCCATCGCCGACGGCAGGCTCGCGCGCGTGCTGCCGGAACTGCCCTGCGCGCCGCGCCACGTCTACGCCGTCTACCCGACCAGCCGCCACCTGCAACCCAAGGTCAAGGCGTTCGTGGACTTCCTGGCCACGCACCTGCCCGCCGCCATGCGCGGCGATTGTTGACCGCCAGCGAATAATGTCCTGCCGGCGAGCGCCTTACTCACGCGCCGCGCCGTACGTAAGCTGGCGTCCGTTGAAACCAGATGGACGCCATCATGACCATTCGCTACACCCGCAAACTGCTCGGCCTCGCGCTGGGCGCCGCCCTCAGTCTCAATGCGTTCGCGCATGGCGCGCCGTCGCGCGCGCCCGCGTCCGGCCAGGAAGTGGGCGTCAGCCCCTGGGGGCCCGACGACGAAATCGGCCGCCTCAATCTCATCACGCCCGAATCGCGTGCGGCCGTCATGTCGCGCGTGGCCGGGGACAAGGTCTACGACCTGGCCACCGAATACTACGTGGGCATGCCGAGCTGGCAGGACGCGGGCGATCCCCACTACCAGTTCTGGATGACGCACACGCCGCGCGGCACCGAAGTCGACGACCCCATGGGCGTGGGCAAGGACATGAACGCGATGCGCAGCTACACCGGCACGGCGTTCTCCATGTACAGCCACACCGGCACCCACATCGACGCGCTCAATCATTTCGGCATCCATGGCAGGATCTGGAACGGCTTTCGCGCCGACGAGCATCTGGGCGACCGCGGCTGGAAGCGCACCGGCATCGAGAAATTCCCGCCGCTGGTGGCCCGCGGCGTGCTGATCGACGTGGCCGCGCTCAAGGGCGTGGACATGCTGCCGGACCAGTACCGCATCACCCGCCAGGATCTGAAGGCCGCGCTGGCGCGCCAGAAGACCGAACTGCGCCAGGGCGACATCGTGCTGATCCGCACCGGCCGCATGAAGCTGTACAACGATCCCGCCGCCTACATGGCCAAGCCGCCGGGCATGGGCCTGGACGCGGCGCGCTACCTGGTCGAGGAAGGCGGAGCCATGATCCTGGGCGCCGACAACCTCAGCTTCGAGACCTTCCCGTCCGAGGTGTCCGACGACTATGTGCCGCTGCATACCTACCTGCTGGCGCAGCAGGGCGTGCCCATCATCGAACTGGCGGCGCTGGACGAGCTGTCGCGCGACAAGGTCTATGAATTCGCCTTTATCGGCGGGCCGCTGAAGATCCGCGGCGGCGACGCGGCGCCTCTGCGGCCGGTGGCGATGCCGTTGCGTTGAAAGGGGGGCGGCGGTCCTCGAACCGGGAGGATCGATCGGGGAGTGTCATCGGCCGCGGGGCCGCTTTGCGATCCGTCCCCGAGCCAGTACCATGCCTGTTCGACGATCCGATTCCGCTTCGTCCCAAGGACCGCCCCATGACGCTGCCGCGCCCGTGCTTTGCCTGGTCTGCCTTGACGCTCGCGCCGGCCCTGCCGGAACGCGCAAGCGACCCGTCTTCCCTGGGGCGGGCCGCCGCGCAAGGACAATGACTTGAAGAAGACCCGGGATTATTGGTTCGGCATCGCTATTTCCTGCCTGTTGGCGGGCCTGCTGGCCTTCCTGGGCGGCTGGGCCGTGATCACCCCCGATATGGGGTGGGGCGCGGCGGCCTTGCTGGCCTACGGGGTGATGTTCGGCGGACCGCTGGCGATCGTGCTGGCGCTGACCTGGCTGGTGTATATGGTGCGCGACCGCGGCCGGCTGCCCGGACGCGCCCATGCCCTGATGTTCATTCCGCCATTGCTGGCCGCGATGATCGTTCCGGTGCACGAGTCCATCCTGACGGCCCGGCGGGACCGCTTCCGCGAGTCGCATCCCGCCATCGCCGAGACCCATGTGAACCTGAGCGGCCGCACGATCTGGCTGGACACCCGCAAGGCGTCGGGGGCTTCGGGCGTTTTCCCCACCATGGAGCCGGCGTCGGCCGAGGATCGCCGTTACGCCCAGTTCCGCCGCTATCCGGGTCCAGGTTCCGAGACCGACGACAGGTTTCCCTATGCCGGCGCGCGCCTGAAGGAAGGCGTCGAGCGCTATGTCTATCTCGACGAGGGGGGAGCGCCGGGGGCGTCCCTGCCGTTGCGCCGCCAGCCTTATCCCGATCTGGGGAAGCTGCCGTCCGCGTATGCGTTTGGCGCGGCGGGGCTGCTGGTGCATCAGTATTTCCATTACGTCGACCATGTCGAGGTGGCGCCCAGCATCGCGCGCTTCTCGCTCATGACCGAGCAGAGCATGGAGTCGGCCCGCATTCCGGGGCTTGCGATCTTCGGGATGAATAACTACACGTCCGAGACGATAGCCAGGGTGGAGATCAATGGCCAGACCTACGACATGGGTGGATATGCCGCGCAAAGCCTGGTGGGTCGTCCTTGCGATTTCAACCACGGAGGCAGTCCGGTGTTGCTCTCGCTGGACCAGCCGGCGCGCGTGCGCTGGCAGACCGTGGAGAACCCCGGCGCCTGGCATGAGGCAACGGTGTCCGTGCCGGCGTTCAGCCCGGCCAGCAAGGCCGATCCCGCCAAGGCGCTGACGCGCGTGCGCCTGTATTTCCTGCCCGACGGCTCGGTGGCCGCGGAGCGCTTCCGGGAAATCCGCTCCCGCGGCGATAAGCTCGCGATCCGCAGCACGGGGCTGCCGCCTTCGGCCCAGCCCTACGCGTCCTGCGGCGGCGCGTATGCCGGCTACAACTCGCGGACCGTGGAGCTGCTGGCAAACTGAGCGGGCGCCGTGCAAGCGGGCGCCGGGCGAGCGGACGCCGCGCCGGGCGCGGATGGCACAATGCCGTCATGCGCCTCGCGCGTGCCCCCGTTTCCTTCCGGATCCCGCCATGTCCCAATTCGATCTCTATCAGGTAGACGCCTTCACTTCCGCGCCGTTCGGCGGCAATCCGGCGGCCGTCGTTCCGCTGGAGGCCTGGCTGCCCGACGAAACGCTGCAACGCATCGCCGAGGAAAACAACCTCTCCGAAACCGCCTATTTCGTGCGCCGGGGCGACGTCCACGAATTGCGCTGGTTCACGCCCGCGGTCGAAGTCGATCTCTGCGGGCATGCGACGCTGGCGTCGGCCTACGTGCTGTTCGAGCAATTGGGCGTGAAGGACGAAGTGCTGCGGTTCGCCACGCGCAGCGGCGAATTGCAGGTTCGCCGGGCCGGCGACAGCCTGGCGATGGACTTCCCGGCGAAGCAGCCCGAGGCCATGGAGATCCCGCCCGGCCTGCTGGCGGCGTTGGGCCTGGCGCGCGCCCAGGCGCTGTACCGCACGGATGACTATCTGGTGGTGATCGAGGACGAGGCGCTCATCGACGGCCTGACGCCGGACTTCGCGGCGCTGGCGGCGTTCGACGCCCGCGGCATCGCCGTGACCGCGCCCTCGGCGAAGTTCGATTTCGTGTCGCGCTGGTTCGGGCCGAGGGTCGGCGTGAACGAAGACCCGGTGACGGGCTCCGCGCATACCTCGCTGGCGCCGTATTGGGCGCAGCGGCTGGGCAAGCGCTCGCTCACCGCGCAGCAGGGCGGGGCGCGCAAGGGGCAGTTGCAATGTGAAGTGCTCGACAACGGCCGGGTGGTCATCAGCGGGCAGGCGGCGCTGTACCTGCGGGGGGTGGTTTATCTTTGACGCGGGGAATCTCGGTTCCGCCCGAACGCCGCATTGGCCAACGGCCTTGGGCGTTCCCAAGGCGAGGAAAGCGCATGGGCAGGGGAGCTTGGCGGACCTGCCACGAACCGCGGCGGGCAGGCCCCGAGGCGCCGCAGCCTCAGCCCAGGCTGGCGCCGTGCTGGCGCATCCACCCTTCGGTCGCTTCCAGGGCCGCGGCCACGTCGGTCGGGTCGTTGTAGAGATGGAAGGAAAAGCGCACGGTGTTGCGCCGTAGCGCCGCCTGCACGTTGCAGGCCTTCAGGTGCGCCTGCAGGGCGGCCGCGGCGGGCGGCCCGCTGCGCGCCTGCACGCACACGATGTTGGAGCGGCGCCCGGTTCGCGGCTGGTGCACCGGCGCGCCCATGGCCTCCAGGCCCGTGGCCAGCGTGCCGGCCAGTTGCGTGACATGGCTGTCGATGGCCGCCGTGCCGATGCCATTCAGCACGTCCAGGCTGTCCTTCACCAGGGTCGCGCCCAGGAAGTTGTAGTTGCCCAGGTCGAAGCGGCGCGCGCCTTGCTGGAACACGATGGGGCCGGTGTCGTAGTCGGCTTCATGCGTGGCGGGGATGTCTACGCCGAAACGCGCCAGGCTTTGCGGCCGCAGGGTCTGCGCCAGCGATTTCCTGACGTACAGAAAGCCCATGCCGTACACCGAGCACAGCCCTTTCTGGGTGCTCATCGCCATTGCGTCCACGGGCGTGCGCGCCAGGTCGATATGCGTGATGCCGACGGTCTGCGCGCCGTCGACCACCAGCTGCACGCCGTGGGCGCGGCAGAGTTCGCCCAGGCCGTCCAGGTCGATCCGCGAGCCGGGGATGAAGGAGGTGCCCGAAACGGTCAGCACGCGCGCCCGGTGCGGGCCTTGCAGCACTTCGCGCACGGCATCGATCGATAGTTCGCCGTGCTGCGCGGCGATCTCGCGCACCGACACGCCGCGGGCCTCCAGGTTGCGCCAGGCATAGAGGTTGTTGGGGTGTTCGATGCCCGGGCAGACCAGGACTTCGTCGCCGGCCCGCCAGTCGATCGCGCTGGCGATGATGTTCAGGCCGTCCGAGACGTTCTTGGTGATGGCGATTTCATCGGGCTGGCAATTGAGCAGGCGGGCGATGCCTGCGCGCGCCGCTTCCACCACGGCGAAGTAGGCGGCCTTGTCGGCCCGGCCCAACACGCGTTGCTGCAGGTGGTCGCTGGCCGCTTGCGGCGCGCTCGCCAGCATCAGGCCGCGGCTGGCGACGTCGATGTAGGCCTGGGTGCTGGCGCCGGGGAAGAGGGCGCGGGCGGCGGCCAGGGCGTCGGCGGCATCGCCGCCGGGTTGGAGGAGCGTGTTCATTGCAATTGCATTCCGTTTTCTTTGACCACATTGGCCCAGGTTTCGCGGTCTTCCGCGATGAAACCCTGGAGTTGTTCGGGCGTCATGGCGACCTGCGTGATGCCCAGCTCGGCCAGGCGGCGCTTGACCTCCGGATGGGCCAGGGTCGCGGCCAGGGCCGCATGCCATTTGTCGCTGACGTCGGCGGGCAGGCCCGCGGGGGCCAGCACGGCGAACCAGTACTTCACGTTCTCCAGGCCCTTGACGCCCTGTTCCTGGAAGGTGGCGACGTTGGGCAGCGAGGGCAGGCGCTCGGTGCCGGTCATGCCGATGGCGTTCATCCGGCCCGATTGCAGGTATTGCGCGGCCGAGGCCGGGTTGGTGAAGATGAGGTCGATCTGCCCGCCCAGCACGTCGGTGGCGGCCTGTGAGGCGCCCTTGTAGGGCACCATCATCAGGTTGAGTTCGGAGCGCCGCTGGAAGAAGGCCGAGATCAGGTGGCTGGGGCTGCCGGATCCGACGCCGATGGTGTAGCCCCTGCGGTTGCGTTCGACGTCGTCGCGCATGTCCTTGACGCTGCGCAGCCCCGAGGGCTGGTTCGACAGCAGCATGGCGGGCGCGATGCCGACCATGCCGAGGGCGGTGAAGCTCTTGACGGCGTCATAGGGCAGCCGCGGGTATAGCGAGGGGGCGGTGGTCTGGGCGTTGTCGGCCAGCAGCACGGTATAGCCGTCGGGCGCGGCCTTGGCGACCAGCGAGGTGCCCAGGGTGGCGCCGGCGCCCGGCTTGTTTTCCACGACGACCGATTGCTTCAGTTCCACGGCCAGTTGCTGGCCGAGCAGGCGCGCCACGACGTCGGAGCTGCCCCCCGGCGTATAGGGAACGATGATGGAGATGGGCCGGTCGGGAAAGCCGGCGGCATGCGCCGGCGCGGCCAGGCAGGCCAGCAGGCCGGCGCCCGCCAGCGTCCGGCCGAGAATGCGGTGGAGAACGGTCATGATGGCTCCAGGAGAATTGGGAAGGCGCTCAATATGCAGCGCCGGGCCGCGCGGAACAATGCACGGTCTTTCCCATGAGGTATGAGCTTATTGCATACCTCGGTACACTGGCGCCCTGGGATCCCGCCTGGGCGGGGCCGGTTTTCATGGAATTAAGCTATGACGAACTTGGATGCATTGGCGCAGGCGTCGCTGCTGCGCCGCCTGCCGTCCATGAAGGCGCTGCTCTTTTTCAATGTCGTGGGCCGGCACCTGAACCTGGTGCGCGCCGGCGAGGAGCTGCATCTGACGCAGGGCGCCCTGAGCCGGCAGATCAAGCTGCTCGAACAGCACCTGGGCGTCGCGCTGTTCCGCCGCCTGGCCCGCGGCCTGGCGTTTACGCAGGAAGGCGAGACGCTGTACGCGTATTCGCAGCAGGCGTTCGGCACCCTGGATGCCGGCCTGCGGCGGCTGTCGCTGGTGGCGGGCCGGCAGACGCTGGTGGTGTCGGTGGCGCGCAGCTTCGCGCTGCGCGTGCTGGCCGGCCGGCTGCCGCGCTTCGTGCGGGCGCACCCCTGGGTGGACCTGCAGATCGACACGCACCGCTACTTCGCCGATCTGGAAACCTCGGGCGCCGACGTCTCCATCCGGCTTACCGACAGCCATTTCGAAACCGGCCATCGCCATCGCCGGCTGACCGACGATATCAGCTGGCTGGTCGCCAGCCCGGCGGTGGCGCGGCGCATGACGGCCCGCAAGAAGGAGGGGACGCCGTTCCGGCCGGTGCTGCTGAGCAATTCCGAGCGCGACGACTGGAGCCGCTGGCTGGCGGCCGGCAATCGCCGCGTGCAGCCGGAGGAGGCCGCGTTGCAGTTCAACGATTCGGCCACCATGCTGCAGGCCGTGGAGGCGGGCATGGGGTTCTGCGTGGCGCGCTCGGCGCTGGTGCGGGACGCGGTCGAGGCCGGAACCCTGGTCCGGGTGTGGAAGCAGGAAATGCGCGACGGCCTGTGCTATCGCGCCATCAGCGCGGCGCGCGGCAAGCCGGCGCTGGAGCCCTTCCTGCAATGGCTGGACGAGGAATTCCCGGCCGGCGCCCACTACCACTTGTAGGTCACCCGGCCCAGCACCGTCCGGCCTTCTCCGTAGAAGCAGGCGTACGTGCAAGAGGCCACGTAATCCTTGTCGAACAGGTTGCGGACCGTGAGGTCGGCGGTCCAGCCCTTGAGGGAGGGGGTGTGCGCGCCGAAGTCATAGCGGACCGCCGCGTCGAACAAGGTATAGTCCGCCACTTTGGCGGTATTGGCGCTGTTGAACGTCGAGCCCATGTAGCGCACGCCGCCGCCGAAGTTCAGGCCGGCCAGCAGGCCGGATTGCACCGTGTAGTCGGACCACAGCGACACCATGTTGCGCGGCACGGCTTCGGGCGTATTGCCGAGGGTATTGGTATTGCTCTTGGTCACTTCGGCGTCGGTGTAGGTGTAGGCGGCGATCAGGTTCCAGCCCGAGGCGAGGTTCGCCGTCGCCGATAGTTCGACGCCGCGCGAACGCACTTCGCCTTCCTGCACGTTGTAGATCGGATTGGCGAGATCGGCCGTCGGGACGTTGGTTCGGGTCAGCTCGAATACGGATGCCGTGACGAAGGAGTTGGAGCCGCTGGGCTGGTACTTCAGGCCCGCTTCCCATTGCTTGCCCTTGGTGGGCTCGAACGGGGTCGTCCCGCGTTGCGGGGAGGTGGTGCCGGTCTGCGGCTGGAACGAGGTCGAGTAGCTGATGTAGGGAGCGAGGCCGTTGTCGGCAAGGTAGAGCAGGCCCGCGCGCCAGGTGAAGGCATTGTCGGCGCTGTGGGTGGCGCTGCCGTTGAGCTTGTTCAGCGTCTTGCCGTCGGCGTCGTCGTAGCGTCCGCCGAGCACCAGCACCAGCTTGTCGTCGAACTTGATCTGGTCCTGCAGGTACAGGCCAACCTGGCTGCGTTTTTCGTTGGTGTAGGTGTTGGGCTCCGAGGGCAGGACCACGCTGGAGCCGTACACCGGATGGAAGAAGTCGATGGGCGCGAGATTGTTGTAGCCGGCGTACTGCTTGCGAGTGAAGTAGGTCTCCGTGTAGTCCAGCCCGAAGAGCACGTTGTGCTTGAATCGTCCGAGCTCCCATTTGGCGTCGAACTGGTTGTCGACGCTTACGCCGTGCGCATCGTCGTCGCGGCGGTAGGCGCCGCGTTCGGCGGTGGAAAAGTTGCTGCCCGGAACCCAGGTGTTCCAGTAGACGTGATTCACGCGGTTGCGCGACTGGGCGTAGTTCAGGTTCTGCTTGAACTGCCAGGTTTCGTTGAAGCGGTGCGCGAATTGGTAGCCGAGGGTGCCCACCTCCTGGTCCCACTTGCTCCAGTCGGGTTCGCCGGTGAACCGGTGGCGCGAAATCCTGCCGTTCGGATTGGGCTTTACCGTGCCCTCCAGCGGATAGCCGGCGTTGTTGACCGTCTTGTTCTTCATGTAGCTCGCCAACAGGGTCAGCGAGGTATCGGCGCCGATGCGCCAGGTCAGGGCGGGGGCGAGGTAGTAGCGATCGTCCGGGATGTCGTCGATCATGGTGTCGGCGCCGCGCACCAGGCCGGTCAGGCGATACGTCAGCCGGCCTTCGTCGTCGATCCGGCCGCCGAAGTCGGCGGCAAGCTGCTTGTTGTCGTGCGAGCCCCCGCTGAGCTGGAGTTCTCGCAGCGGGGTATCGGTCGGGCGCTTGGAGACCACGTTGACGATCCCGCCCGGCGAGGCCTGTCCATACAGCACCGAGGCCGGGCCCTTCACCACTTCGATGCGATCGAGCGCATACGGTTCGGACATGACGCTGTAATGGGGCAGCGGCACCTTGAGGCCGTCGCGGAACATCACGCCCGGATTGGTGCGCACGTCGAAGCCGCGGATGATGAAGGGATCGTCGGTCCGATTGAAGCCTTCCTGCACCACGATGCCGGGCGTGTAGCGGACGGCGTCGCCCAGCGTCTGGGGGTTCTGCTCGCGGATCTGCGCGGCCGTGATCACCGAAATCGATTGCGGGACTTCGATCAGCGGCGTGTCGGTTTTCGTGCCGGCGGACGTCACCGTCGCCACGTAGGTTTCCGAATCGGGCAGCGAGCCCACGACGTTGACGGGCGACAGCATGGTCGTCTGCGGCATCGGCGTCAGCGTGATCGTGCCGTTCTGGATCGAATAGCGGATGCCGCGTCCGCCGAGCAGGCGTTCCAGCGCCTCGGCCGGCTCCATGCGCCCCTGCACGGCCGGGCTGCGCAGTCCTTCGACGAGATCGTGGCTGTAGAGCACTTGCAGATCGGCCTGGCGGCCGAGTTCATGCAGGGCCTGCGCCAGGCTTTGCGGCGGTATGTCGATGTTGACGGGCGCGGCCTGCACGGAGACGCTCAGCAGGGTCAGCGCGCCTAGCAGCGGCAAGAGGGGAAGGCGGGGGCGGAACGGTGAAATCGATGCGCGGGAGGCCGCGTTCTGTCTGGCTCGCATGGTCTCGTCTTGGGGAAAAGAGATTGAAAGTAATAACCACTATCAATATCTATGACGAAATCAGCGCTCGGTTCCGGAATGAAGAGTTGAAACAATAAGTAACTTCGCCCGCCGCCTACCTGGGCGGGGCCGGCACGAGGGCGAGGCTGCCGTCGGCCTTGCGCAGGGTACGAACGGGCAGGATGGCCGGCAGGGCGTTGGCCAGTTCGGCGACGTTGCGGACATCGTAGGTGCCGCCCAGCCGCAGCGCGGCAATCGCGGGATCCACCGAGGTGTAGCGCCCGTCGGCCGGCAAGTAGCGGTTGATCTGCATGATGGCGTCGCGCAGCGTGGTGTTGTCCAGCACCAGTTTCCCATGGCGCCATGCGGCCGAGTCCGCGGCGGTCACCGCGCGCGCCTGAGGATCGCTGCGTTCGCTGTAGCGTGCCTGCATCTGCGGCCGCAGGCTCAGTTTCCTGGCGCCGGCGCCGTCGTCTTCCGTTTGCACGTCGACGCTGCCTTCGACCAGGGTCACGATGACGGTCTCGCCCGATTTCCAGACATTGAAGGCGGTGCCCGTCACCGTGATCGTGCCGCGGCCCGCCTCGACCACGAAGGGATGGGCGGTGTCGTGAGTGACGCGGAAATAGGCCTCGCCATCGGCCAGGCGCAGGCGGCGGGTATCGCGGTACGCGCGATACACCATGGCCGTATCGATGTTCATGTCGACTTCGGTGCCGTCGCCCAACGTGACGGTGGAGGTTTGCGCGCCGCTGGCATAGCGCTGGTAGGTGCCGGGCAGCAGCGCGAACCACCATCCCGCGGCCCAGCACGCCAGCCCCAGCGCGCAGGCGCCGAGCGTCCAGCGGGCGATGGGCCGCGAACGGCGCGCCGCCGGGGGGGCGGCGAGGGGCGCGGGCGCGGCCGGCAGGTCGCGCGCCAGGCCCCAGAGGTCATGAACCGCGCGGTACTCGCGCTCGTGGCGCGGATCCGCTTGCAGCCAGGCCTGGAAGGCCGCGCGATCCTGGTCGGAACAGGATTCATCCTGGAGGCGGACGCACCATTCCACCGCCTGCTCGGTCAGGAGGTCATCCTGCGCGCCGGAAGAAGTCAGGGGAGGAATGGCCATGGCGGGTTAATATGAGAATGAGAGTTGTTACACTTTGAGGCGCCATCGGCGTCCGGGGTGAACGCAAACATCTAGGCGGCATTATGCAATATCCCGCCGTTCGCGCCTTATTCGGAATCATCGCGGGGGAGTCTCCGAATGGAGCAGTACTACAAAGAGCTGTTGCGATTCCTGGGACGCAAACTGGGCGATGCGCAGGATGCCGCCGACATCGCGCAGGAGGCCTACGTGCGCGTGCTCGACCGCAACGGCGACTGCGCCATTACCCAGCCGCGCGCGTTCCTGTTCCGCGCGGCGCTGAATCTCTGCATCGATCTGCATCGCAGCCGGCGCGGCGCGCAGGTGGCGCCGATCGATGCGGAAGCGGAAGGCGTCGCCTGCGCCGCGCCGTTGCAGGACGAACGACTCTATCGCCGCCAGCAGCTGGCGCGCCTGGAACGGGCCCTGCAGGAATTGCCGTCCGCCTGCCGCCAGGCGTTCCTGCTGCGGCAGGTGGAGGGCATGTCGTACGACGAAATCGCAAGCCGGCTGGGCATCTCGGCCGACATGGTCGGCAAGCACCTGGCGCGCGCCTTGCGCCACTGCCGGACGCGAATGCGGGCCTGGGAGAGCGAGGGAGGCTGCCCGCCAGGCGGCGCCGGCGGGCAGCGATAGGCGCGACGCCGGCGATCAGCGGAACAAGGCGGCCGTCATGGCCAGGCCCACCACGATCACGCCGCGGCGCACGACCGCCACGGGCAGGCGGTGCGCCAGGCGGCCGCCGGCCCAACCGCCCAGCGCGCCGGCAACCATCATGGGCATGGCGCGCGGCCAGTCCACGGCCCCGCCCGCCGAATAAACGCCGGCGGCCATCAGCGTGAGCACGGCCGAGGCCCAGTTCTTGGCCTGGTTCATGGCGAGCAGGTCGCGGTGTCCGGCCAGCGCGAACAGCGCCAGCAGCAGGATGCCCATGCCGCCATTGAAGTAGCCGCCGTAAATGCTGGCGGCGAATAGCCCGGCGCGCAAGCCGGCCTCCGATACCGAGACCTCGGCCGAGGCCGCGCCGCGGGCCCGGCGCGCGATCCAGGCGGGGCCGGCCATGAACATCAGGGTCGCCAGCAACATCATCCAGGGCACGATGCCGCGCAGGGCCGCGTCGCCGGTCTGCGTCAGCAGGTATGCGCCCAGCGCGCCGCCGGCGCAGGACAGGATCGCCAACTGGCCCAAGGGCATCAGGCCGGGCCGGTCCGCGCGGCCGCGGCCCAGCGACAGGGCGCCGGCCAGATAGCCGGGCAGCAGCGCGACCGCCCCGGTGGCGTTGGCCGCGACGGCCGGCACGCCGGCGAACATCAGCGCGGGCAGCGTCAGGAAACTGCCGCCGCCCGCGATCGTATTGAGCGCGCCGCCCATGAAGGCGGCGGCGCACAGCAACAGGGTTTCCATCATGCCGTTCCTGTGCCGTCCTCCTCAATCGACCTGCAGGCCGATGCGCTTGACCACGTCTCCCCACTTGGCCACGTCCTCGCGGATCAGCTGGCGCAGGGCCTCCGGCGTGCCGGGATCGGGTTCGGCGCCCTGGGCCGAGAGCGTTTCGTGCGCGGCCGGGTCCTTGAGCGCCAGCGCCACTTCGGCGTTGAGCTTGTCGATGACCGCGGGCGGCGTGCCGGCGGGCGCGAACAAGGCGAACCACGATCCCGATTCGAAGCCCGTCACGCCTTGTTCGGCGATGGTGGGCACGTCGGGCAGGGCCTGGGAGCGGTGCGCGGACGTGACCGCGATCGCCCACGCCTTGCCGGCCTTGATCTGCGGCAGCGCCGAGCTGATGTTGTCGGCCAGCAGCTGCACCTGTCCGCCGGTCAGCGCCACCAGCGCCGGATTGCCGCCCTGGAACGGCACGTGCACCATGTCCACGCCGGTCATCATCTTGAACAGTTCCATGCCCAGGTGGCCCGGCGTGCCGTTGCCGGCCGAGCTGAAGTTCAGCTGCCCGGGGTTGCGCTTGGCGTAGTCGATCAGCCCCGGGATGTCCTTGACCGGCACCGACGGATGCACCATGACGACTTGCGGAACGCGCGCCACCAGCGAGATGGCGGCGAAGTCCTTCAGCGGGTCGTAGTTCAGGTTGCGGTGCGTGGTCGTCGCGATGGCGTGAGAGGCGTTCGTGCCCATGACCAGCGTGTAGCCGTCGGGCGCGGCGCGCGCCGCCAGCCGCGCGCCTACGGTGCCGCCGGCGCCGGCGCGGTTCTCGATGACGAAGGCCTGTCCCAGCTTGGTGGACAGCTGCTTGCCGAGCTGGCGGGCGAGCAGGTCGCTCGCTCCGCCCGCGGCGAAGGGCACGATGGTGGTGACCGGGCGCGACGGATAATCCTGCGCCTGGGCGCCGCCGGACAGGCCGGCGGCCAGCGCGAGGGACGCGGCCAGATGCTGCAATACTCGATTCGTCTTCATTTGCCTCTCTCCATTATTGTTGTCGCCGGACCGGCCCGGGGCCTGCGAGGCCCCGCGGGCGGCGCTCCGGCGCGGGGCGCGAGCCCCGTTCCCGCAGTGGTTCGCGGCTAGCGCCCCGCGACGATGGTCACATCCAGCTCCGGCAGCGCCGCGACGCGCCCGCGCAGGCGGTCGCCGACCTGCACCGCGCCCACGCCCGCGGGCGTGCCGGTGTAGATCAGGTCGCCCGGCATCAGGCGGTACTGGCGCGAAAGCTGCACGATGATTTCCGGCACGTTCCAGATCATCTTGCCGAGTTCGGACTGCTGCGCGACCCGGCCGTTGACCTCCAGCGTCAAGGGCCCGGCCAGCACGTGTCCGCCGGCCTCCACCGGCAGGATGGGGCCGCAGGGCGCGGACGCGTCGAAGGACTTGCCCACTTCCCACGGACGCCCTTCGCGGAAGGCTTCGCGCTGGCGGTCGCGCCGGGTCATGTCCAGGCCCACCGCGTAGCCGAACACCGCGGACAGGGATTGGGTGGGATCGGGGTCGGGCGTGCGGCCGATGGCGATGACCAGTTCGAGCTCGAACTGGAAGTCCTCGGTCAGGACGGGATAGGGCACCCGGCCGTCGGTGACGATCGCGTCGGTGGGCTTCTGGAAAAAGAAGGGCGGATCGCGCTCGTCGCCTTCCTTCATCTCGCGGATGTGCTCGATGTAGTTGCGGCCGACGCAGTAGATGCGCCGCACCGCGAAGGCCTGGTCGCGTCCGGCGACGGGCACGGTCACGGGGGCGACGACGGGCAGGGGCAAGGCAACGGCGCCGTTGGCGGTGGCGGGGTGATTCATGAAACTCCTTTCGGCTGGCCCCGCGCCGTGAGGGCGCGGGCGATGCATGAATGTTGCGCGAAAGGCGAGGTCGGCCGTTAGACGGCGGACTGTCCTAAAGCCGGACAAACTTGCGCAGTCGGCGCCGGCCGGCTCAGCACGACCCGGGCTGGCGCAGCTGGCGGCGGAACGCCGTGGGGCTGGCCTGTTCGAGCAGCCGGAAGCGGCGCCCGAAATACGCTTCGTCGGAAAACCCGCAGCGAAACGCGATCTCCTTGACCGAGAGGCTGGTGTGCAGCAGCAGCTCGCGCGCCAGCGACATCCGCCGGGCGGTCAGGTATTCGACGAAGGTCTGGCCCGTCTCGCGCTTGAGCAGGTGGGCCAGGTAGGTGGGAGACAGGTGGATGGCGGCGGCCGCGTCGGTCAGGGACACGGGCTGGTCCAGGCGGTCTTTCAGGAAGGCCCGCAGCCGCGTCAGGGCCGGATTGCGGGCCTGGCCCGAGGCGGGCATGGCCGCCAGCGCGGCCAGCGCCTCGCCGTGCTCGCGCCAGACCAGGCCGATCAGTTGCAGCAGGTAGGCGCGGATCAGGATGGCCGAGCCGTTGGCCCGGCGCTGGTCTTCGGCCGCGATCTCGCGGCACAGCCCTTCCACCTGGGCCAGCGCCGCGCCGTTCAGCCGGAAGTCCAGCTGCTCCTGGAAGCGGAAGGGCGCGAGCTCGGGCGCGCGCTCGATGGGCAGGTCCTGCAGGTCGAGCGCGTCCACGTCCAGCGAGGGCAGCAGGTAGCCCAGGCTGGCGTTGAGGATGTAGTAGCGGCTGCCCGGCACGGTCGGGATGAAATGGGTCTTGTAGGGAAGGATGAAGCACACCGTGCCCGGCGTGACCGCGCGCCGCGCATCGCCGATGGCGTGCTGCGTTTCGCCGGCCAGCTGCACGTGGATCTGCAGGTATTCGTGGCGGTGCGCCGCGGGGTTGGGCAGCGCCGTGCGCTCGTCGCGGATGCCGAAATCGCCGTGCCGCGAACGCTCGGACATCTTGTAGTTGCTCAGCGGCAGATCGCGCGCCGGGCGGGCGGAAGGGGCAAGGGCGGTGGACGATGCCATGAAGGGATCCGAGGACGGAAGGACGCGTTCGGGAACGACAGGCCAGGCGCCATTTTGCGTGGCTCGCGCGGTGGGGGCAAGTTGCCGCGGCTCGCTGCATGAAACGCCGCTTGACGTTCCGCGCTGCTCGAAATTAAAATGAAATTCAACTAATCAAAATGAAATTAGAAAGAAAGGACAAGGAGACAGGAATGGCCAAAAGCGTGAGGCTGGGAGCCGGTTCCGGGTTCTGGGGAGATGCCCAGGATCCCGCCGAGGAATTGCTGGAGCGAGGGAATCTGGATTACCTCTGCTTCGACTATCTGGCTGAGCTGACGATGGCGCTGCTGCAGCGGCAAAAGCTCAAGCGGCCCGACACGGGCTACGTGCCGGACGCGGTGCAGACCATGATCAATCTGTTGCCGCGCGCGACCGCAACGGGCACGAAGCTGATCTCCAACGGCGGTGGCGTGAACCCGCGCGCGGCCGCCCGGCGCATCGCCGAAGGCGCGCGCCAGGCCGGACTCGCCGGTGCGCGGATCGCCCTGGTCGAGGGCGACGACATGCTGGACAAGCTCGATGGCCTGATGGGGCAGGGGATCTCCCTGCGCAACATGGATACGGGCGACGACGATTTCGCGGCGATCCGTGACCGGGTCGTGTGCGCCAACGTCTACACCGATAGCTCCGGCATCGTCGAAGGCCTGGAGGGCGGCGCCGACGTAGTGATCGCCGGCCGGGTGTCGGACAACGCCCTGTACGTCGGGCCGCTGGCGCATGAGTTCGGTTGGCTCCGCGACGCGCAGCACACGGACCGTTTTGCCGCGGCTGTGACGCTGGGCCACATCGTCGAGTGCGCGGCGGGATGCTCGGGCGGCATGTCCTCGCGCTTTGCCGACATGCCGCACATGGGCCGCGCCGGTTTTCCCATCCTGGAGGTGGGAGAGGACGCCGAGGCCATCGTGACCAAGCTGCCAGGGACCGGCGGCCGCATCGACCAGTGGACGGTCAAAGAGCATCTGGTCTACGAGGTGGGCGATCCGCGCCGCTACCTCATGCCGGACGCCGTGGCCGACTTCACGTCCCTGCGGCTGGCGGACGACGGCATGGACCGCGTGCGCGTCAGCGGTGTGCGCGGAGAAGTCGCGCCGGACCTCTGGAAGCTGGTGGTCGGGTACCAGGACGGCTGGATAGGCGAAACCATGGCCTTCTTCCCTTGGCCCTATGCCTATGACCGCGCCGTCAAGGCGCGCGAGACCCTGCTCGAACGGTTCGAGCGCATGGGCCTGGCAGCGGACCAGATCCACTTCGATTTCATCGGCCTCAATACCTTGCATGGGCCAGCGGCCGCCTTTCCGGGCCGGGAACGGGCCAATGAACTGCCCGAAGTGGGTTTGCGCTGCGCGGTGCGGACCCGTAGCGCGGAAGAGGCCGAAAAGGTACGCCGGGCGGGCACGAACCTCTGGATCATGGGGCCGGGCGGCACGTCCTTCGGCACGCCGATGAAGCCGCGGCCCGTTATCTCCCTGTGGCCGACGCTGATTCCGCGCGACGCCGTCGTGCAGACGACCGAAATCCTGGTGGCCTGAGGAGAGCCCTGATGACCCTACAAGTGAAAGATATCGCCTATGTCCGCTCCGGCGACAAGGGAGACGTGTGCAGCGTCGGCCTGGTAGCCCGCGGCCCCGTCGAATACGCGCGCCTGCGGGCCAGCGTCACGCCCGCCGACGTCAAGGCACTGTATGGGGACTGGGTCCGGGGGGAGGTCGAGTGCCATCCCATGGACAACATCGGCGCCCTGGTCGTGATCATGCGCCATGCGCTGGGCGGCGGCGCGACCCGCACCTTGCGGCTGGACCAGACCGGGAAGTCGTTGGGGCATGCCCTGCTGCGCTTGCCGGTGCGCGGACCGCGCTGATCTTCCGCAACCCCTACCCTGGCGGTATCCCACACATGGCTATTCTTCCATCCCGTTCCTGGTCGGGCAGTCCGGAGTTCGTCGCGAACGTCCAGGCCTATGAGCAATTGCGCGCCCCGTTGATCGCGGCGCAAGAGCGCGTGGCGGCCGGCGGCGGCGAGCGCGCGCGCCAGGCTCACCTGGCGCGCGGCAAACTGCTGCCGCGCGAGCGAGTCAATACCTTGCTGGATCCCGGCACGCCATTCCTGGAAGTGGGCCAATACGTGGCCGAGGGCGCGTACGAGGGCCAATCGCCCGGCGCCGGAATCATCACGGGCGTGGGCGTGGTGGCCGGGCGGGCCTGCATGGTTATGGCCAACGATGCGACGGTCAAGGGCGGAACCTATTACCCGCTGACTATTAAGAAGCAGCTGCGCGCGCAGGCCATCGCCCGCGAGAACGGCCTGCCTTGCATCTATCTAGTGGATTCGGGCGGCGCCTATCTGCCTTTGCAGGGCGACATCTTTCCGGACGAACAGCACTTCGGCAAGATCTTCCGCAACATCGCCGAGATGTCCGCCCTGGGCCTGAAGCAGGTCGCGGCGGTGTTGGGCGCATGCACCGCGGGCGGCGCCTACATTCCCGCGATGTGCGACGAGACGGTGATCGTCGACCAGGCCGGCATGATCTACCTGGGCGGCCCTCAGCTGGTCCAGGCGGCCACGGGTGAAGTGGTCGACGCCCAGGCTCTCGGGGGCGCGGACGTGCACACCCGCCTGTCGGGCGTGGCAGATCATTTCGCGCACGACGAGCGGCATGCGCTCGAACTGGTGCGCGGCATTGTGGGCCGTTGCGAGGCGGCCGCCCTTGCGCCGCCCGTCCGCGAGTGTCGGCCCCCGCGCTACGATCCGGCCGAGTTGCCCGGCCTTGTCCCCGCCAATCCCAAACAGCCGATTCCGATGCGCGACGTGCTGGCGCGCTTGCTGGACGGCAGCGAACTGCTGCCGTACCGCGAGCGCTACGGCACTACCCTGATCTGCGGCACGGGCGCCATCGGCGGCTACCCCGTGGGCGTGCTCGCCAACGACGGCGTGCTGTTCGGCCAGAGCGCGCAGAAGGCCGCCAACTTCATCGAGTTGTGCTGCCAGGAAGACATCCCGCTGGTGTTCCTGCACAACATCAGCGGCTTCATGGTCGGCGTGCAGTATGAGCAGGGTGGGATCGCCAAGGACGGCGCCAAGATGGTCAATGCCGTGGCTACCGCCCGGGTTCCCAAGTTCAGCGTCATCGTCGGCGGCAGCTATGGAGCGGGCGCGTATGCGATGTGCGGCCGCGCGTTCGGCCCGCGGCTCATGGCCATGTGGCCCAACGCCAGGACTTCGGTCATGGGCGGAGAACAGGCCGCCACCGTGCTGGCGCTCGTGCGCGCCGAACAGCTTGCCCGCCAGGGCAAGCACTTCGGTCCGGAAGAGGCCCAAGCCTTCAAGGCGCCGGTCCGCGATACCTATGGCGCGGAAAGCACGGCCCTGCACGCGGCGTCCCGCCTGTGGGTGGACAGTGTGATCGAACCCGCCGACACGCGGGCCTGGCTGACGCTGGGCCTGGCCCTGGCGGCGGGCGGACCGAAAGAATCCACGCGCTTTGGCGTGTTCCGGATGTAGCCATGTTCAAAAGAATCCTCATTGCGAACCGGGGCGAGATCGCCTGCCGTATTGCGCGCACCTGCCGGCGCCTGGGCGTGGAGTACGTGGCGGTGTACTCGCTGGCGGATGCGGACGCTGCGCACCTGCGCGGGGCGGTCCGCGAGGTACTGCTGGGCGCGGGCGCCGCCGCCGAAAGCTATCTGAATGTCGCGAAGCTGCTCCAGGCCGCCCGCGAAACGGCATGCGAGGCGGTCCATCCGGGCTACGGCTTTCTCTCCGAAAACAGCGATTTCGCGGGGGCCGTGGAGGCGGCGGGCATGGCCTTCATCGGTCCGGCGCCCGCGACCATCGCGGCGCTGGGGGACAAGGCCCGGGCGAAGGCGTTGATGCGCGCGGCCGGGGTGCCGGTCGTGCCCGGAACCGACGACGCCAGCGACGATCCCGCCGACATCGCGGCCTTGGCGCGCGCCATTGAACTTCCTATCTTGCTCAAGCCGTCCGCCGGGGGCGGCGGCAAGGGTATGCAGATCATCACTCGGCATGATGATCTGCCGCGGATCATCGAGTCGGCCATCCGAGTGGCCCGCAACAGTTTCGGCGATGGGCGGATGATCGTGGAGCGGTACATCGAGGAACCTCGCCACATCGAGGTCCAGGTGTTCGGCGATGGTCGCGGCAATGTGGTGCACCTGTATGAGCGCGAATGCTCGCTGCAGCGCCGGCACCAGAAAGTCATCGAGGAAGCGCCGGCGCCGCGCCTGCCCGAGCAGGCACGCCAGCGGTTGCTGGAAGCGGCCGTACAAGGCGCCCGAAGCTTGAACTACCGCAACGCCGGAACCTTCGAGTTCATCGTGGACCGGGATTTCAACAGCTACTTCCTGGAGGTGAACACGCGCCTGCAGGTCGAGCATCCGGTCACCGAGGCGGTCACGGGGCTGGACCTGGTCGAGTGGCAACTGCGCGTGGCGGCAGGGCAGGATCTACCACTGGCGCAGTCCGACATTGCGTGCCGCGGGCATGCCGTCGAGGCCCGGATCTACGCCGAAGACCCAGCCAACGACTTCCGCCCCGCGCCCGGGACCGTGACGCGCGCACGCTGGCCCGTCGGCCTGCGGGTCGACGCCGGCCTGGACGGCTGTGGCGAAGTGCCGCCCTTCTACGATCCCATGGTGGCCAAGATCATCGCCAGCGCCGTCGACCGTCCTGCCGCGTTGGCCGCGTTGAAGGCGGGCCTGGGCCGGACGGCGCTGCTGGGCGTGACCAGCAACGTCGGCTACCTGTTGCGCCTGCTCGACGATCCGGCCGTGCAGGCGGGCGAAGTCCACACGCGCTATCTGGATGAGCGCAAGGCGTTGCAAATGCCATGCAGCCGCGGGGCGGCCACGGCGGTAGGGGCCGCGCTATCCCTGCCAGCGCGGGCGCACCGCGCTTCGCCCTGGCTCGCCGGCACGCCTTGGGGGGCGGCGGACCGGCGCTTCCTCGACCCGGGGGCGCCTTTCGGGGCCGTGCATTTCGTGCTGGATGCCGAGCCCGCCTGGGCTGCGCTGCGGGAAATCGAAAAGGGCAAGGTCCGGGCGAATCACGAAGGGAAAAGCTGGAGCGTGTCGAGCGATGACGACGGCGCGGGCGGTAGCGTCGACGGGTGGCGCTGGGACGCCTGCCCGGCGGAGGATGGCTGGCATCTACAGGTGGCGGGCGACCACTACACCTTGCGGCCGATTCCGCAGGGACGCGACGGCAGCGCCCAGGCGGCTGGCGCCGCGACGGCGCCGATGTCCGGCGTCATCGCGGCCGTGGCGGTGCGGCAGGGGGATCGCGTGCGGCCCGGAGACATTCTGGCCGTTATCGAAGCCATGAAGATGGAGTATTCGATCGTGGCCGATGTCGAGGGCTCCGTGGCGTTTCTGCGCTATGGGCCTGGCGACAGCGTGCGCGAGGGCGAGCTCATCGCCGATATCGTCCAGGATGACGCGGCGTTGGCCGATGTTCCTGAATCCATCGATGAACCGACCATTTCGTCCGGCATCAGCCGCTAGCACCGAGACCACTATGCAGAAACCGTTGAGCCATATCCGCGTCCTGGACCTCTCCCGCATTCTGGCCGGCCCTTGGGCCACGCAGAACCTGGCCGACCTGGGCGCCGAGGTCATCAAGGTGGAGAAGCCGGGAGTCGGCGACGATACGCGACAGATGGGGCCGCCCTTTCTCAAGGACCGCGGCACCGGCATGGATGGAGATGCCGCCTATTTCATGAGCTGCAACCGCGGCAAGAAATCCCTGGCCATCGATTTCTCCCATCCGCGGGGCCAGGAAATCGTGCGCGAGCTGGCGCGCAATGCGGACGTGTTCGTCGAGAACTACAAGGTTGGCGCATTGAAAAGATATGGCCTGGACTACGCGGCGCTGCGCGAGATCAATCCGCAGCTTGTTTATTGTTCGGTGACCGGCTTCGGACAGACGGGTCCCTACAAGGACCGCGCCGGCTACGACTACCTGATACAGGGAATGGGCGGCCTGATGAGCGTGACGGGTGAGCGCGACGAGCTGCCCGGCGGCGGCCCCCAACGCGCGGGCGTCGCGGTGGCCGATCTGTTGGCGGGCATGTACGCGACCACCGCTATCCTTGCCGCCTTGCAGCACCGCGATCGTGGCCGTGGCGGGCAGCACATCGACATCAGCCTGCTGGACTGCATGGTGGGTTCGCTGGTGAACCAATCGATGAACTTCCTGGTCAGCGGCCAGGTGCCCCGGCGCATGGGCAGCGGCCATCCCAATATCGCGCCGTACGCCGTCTATCCGGCTGCCGACGGCCATCTGGTTCTGGCCGTGGGCAACGACACTCAGTTCCGGCGTTTGTGCCAGGCGGTGGGGCAGCCGGAAGTCGGTACCGACCCGCGTTTCGCCACCATCTCCGCCCGCGTGCTCAACCGGGCGGAACTGGATGCCTGGCTGGTGCCGGTGACGCGTTCGCGCGCCCTGGCCGACTGGACCGCTCTGCTGGAGCGGGCCCAAGTCCCCGGCGGGCCCATCAACGGCATGGATCAGGTCTTCGCCGACGAGCAGGTGATCGCGCGCGGCATGCGGGCCGAACTGGAGCATCCGGTCTACGGCCCGGTGCCAACCGTGCGTAATCCAATCCGCTTTTCAGAAACCCCACTGGAGCCCGCCGGCGCGCCGCCCGCGTTGGGACAGCACAACGAAGAGGTCCTGCGGTCATTGGGAATCGAGCCGGACCACCTGGCCGAGCTGCGCCAGGCTGGCGTGATCTGACAGGAACGCCAAACCCCCTACAACCAGGAGAAGACAGTATGCGTAGATCGATCAATGTGGACGAGAACGGGCTGGAGGTGTTGGGCCTGGGCTTTTACTGGAACGACGTGGAGCCGGGCTACCGCTACCGCACCTTGGGTCGGACCATCACCGAGGCCGACATCACCTTATTCATCGGCACAGTGGGCATGGTGGAGGAAATGTTCACCAATCTGGACTACATCGCTTCGCAATCGGTCATCGGTTCTCGCCCCGCACCCGGATCGCTCGTGTTCTGCATCGCGGAAGGACTGCTGATGCAGAGCACCATGCAGCGAACGGGCATGGCGTTCATGGAGGCGGATGTCAAGGTTCTCCGGCCCACCAACGCCGGCGACACGGTCCACGTCGAGTGCGAAGTCGTCGAGGCCCGGGCCACCAGCAAGCCCGATCGCGGCTTGGTGCGCACCGCCAACCGGGTGGTGAACCAGCGCGGAGACGTCGTGTTGACCTACAACCCCTTGCGCATGGTCAAGACCAGGCCGCAGGAATGAACCGCGTTTTTTTGTCGAGGGACGCCCAGACGGCCCCGATCCACTCTAGGAGACGATGATGAGATTTTCCCTGTTTACGGGTTTGATGGCGCTGACAGTATGCGTACACGGCGCGCAGGCGGCCCCGGCTTCTGCCTATCCGGAAAAGCCGATTACGGTGGTCGTGCCCTTTGCCGCGGGCAGTCCGACCGACGCGGTGGCGCGGGTACTGTCCGATTCGCTGTCCAAGCGTTTGGGCCAACCGCTGATCGTGCAGAACCGACCCGGCGCCACCGGCATGATAGGCAGCGAATATGTGGCCCGCGCTCAAGCCGACGGCTACACCCTCCTGTTCGGGACCAACACCACCCAGGTCGCGAACAAGTACTTCTTCAAGAACATCTCCTATGACGGCTTGAAGGATTTCGCGCCGGTCGCCATCGTCGGCGGGGTTCCGCACGCGCTCGTGGTCAACCCTTCGGTGCCGGTGAATTCCGTGGCGGAGCTCATCGCCTACGCCAAGGCGAACCCGGGGAAACTCTCGTTTCCCTACGCCAACAGCACCACGCGCATCACGGGGAGCACCTTCCGTGTGATGACGCATACCGATATCTCGGAGATCCCGTACAAGGCCTATGGCCAGGCCGTGTCCGAGCTGCTCGGCGGCCAGACGCAGATGATGTTCATCGATTTTTCCACAGGCCTGGCCTACATGACTTCGGGCAAGCTCAAGCCCTTGGCCATCACGCCGGCGCGATCGGAAAAACTCCCCGGCGTGCCCGCCATGAAGGAGGCCCTGCCGGGATTCGAGATCGGGAATTGGAACGGGTTGTTCGCGCCCGCGGGAACGCCTCCCGACGTCGTAGAAAAGCTCAACCGGGAAATTACGGGCGCGCTCGCGCAGCCGGAGGTTCGCAAGCAGATCGATGGCGTAGGCTACGAGCTGCTGCCGCCCATGGCGCCCCAGGCCTTCGGCAAGTACATCGCCGAGGAGAGCGCGCACTATGGCAAGCTGACCCGGGAAGCGGGCATCAAGCCCGAATGAAAACCGGGCCGCGCGCCGGTCCGGCGCGCGGCCCGCAGTCTGACCGTCCTGATTCCCATTGACTTGCGAGCCCGCCCAGCATCATGAAAAAAAACGACGCCCCAGTTCTGTATTCCGTGCAAGATGGCATCGCCACGATATGCATAGACCGCCCTGCCCAACGCAATGCGCTGTCCATCGCCATCTGCGAGCGCCTGTTGGACCTGTGGGACGAGGTTGAGCGCGACGACGCCGTGCGCGTGGTGATCCTGACCTCTGCCGACTGCGGGGTTTTCTCGGCCGGCATGGACCTGAAGGAGGCTGCCCAGGTGCGCGCCGATTCCGGCAAGGACATGCTGCAGATGCTCCGCGATCCGTTTCACCAGCGCATGCGCCGCGTGCCCAAGCCCATCATCGCCGCCATGACGGGGCATTTCACCGCCGGCGGCATGGTCCTGGCCGCCAACAGCGATATCCGGGTCGGGCTGCGGGACACGCTGGGCGGCATTTCCGAGGCCAAGGTGGGGAGAGGGTCTCCCTGGGGAGTGCCCATGTTGTGGATGTTGCCGCAGCCCTTCATGCTGGAGCTGATGCTCACCGGCGAAATGCACCCGATCGAGCGTTTTCACCAATTGGGCTTCGTTAACTACGTCGAAGCCACGGCCGACGCGGTGCGCGCCCGCGCGCAGTCGATCGCGCGCACGATCGCCGGCAATGCGCCGCTTACCGTGTGGGCCGCCAAGAAGAGTGTCGGGGCGGCCATGGACCTGGGATGCGAGCGCGGCCTGGAGGCGGCGTGCCGCTATCACGAGCGCGTATACTCCAGCGCCGACGCGATCGAAGGGCCGCTGGCCTTTGCCGAGAAGCGCGTGCCGCGGTGGATAGGAGCATAGCCATGGCCTCCGAGCCGGATTTCGTGCGGCGCGACGATGACGATGGCGTCGTCACGCTCAGTCTCTGCCATCCCGACACCTTGAACCGCTTCTCCGACGGTTCACAGTTTCAGGAACTGGCAAGCCACGTGAGGCGAGTCAATGCCGATCCCTCGGCCCGTGTGCTGATCGTCACCGGCGTAGGCAAGGCCTTCTGCGCCGGCGGAGACCTGCGCCAGATGGCGCAACGAGAGGGCTTTTCGGCCGGCGACGTCGCCCAGGTGCAGGCGCGCTACCGCGAGACCGTGCACCAATTGCCCGCCGCGCTGGCGGAAATCGAGATTCCGACCATCGCCGCCGTGAATGGCCCGGCCTACGGGGCGGGCTGCGATCTGGCCTGTTTCTGCGATATCCGCATCGCCGCGCGCAGTGCGCGCTTCTCGGTGAGTTTTGCCCGGCTGGGTATCGTGGCGGGCGACGGCGGGGCCTGGATGTTGCCGCGGCTGGTTGGTCGCTCCAAGGCCATGGAGCTGGCTTTTACGGCCGAGCCCATCGATGCCCAGGAAGCCTGGCGCATCGGGCTGGTCTCGGAGGTGGTATGCGATGAGTCGTTGGCCGGCCGCGCCGGCGACCTGGCGCGCCGCATCGCGCGTCATCCCGCCCAGGCGTTGCGCATGCACAAGCGCCTGCTGCGAGATGCGGAGCAGCACACCCTGGCGACGCACCTGGACGTCGTGGCCGCGTTCCAGGCCATCGCCCACGCGTCGGACGAGCATTTGCGGGCGGTGCGTGACGCGGTAGAAGCCCTGGACCGGGCCCGCTAGGCGTCCTCTTCGGCCGCAAGCGCGACGCGCTGCGCTACGGCAAGCAAGGCGGGCGCTACCTGGTCACGCAGAATGGCTTCCGTGACATCGCCGCCGACGGCCATTGCGGCCAGCACGAACTCCGAGCCCGGCTTCACCGGCGTGGCGATCGACGCGGTCTGGGTGGCGACGGGCGCGGCGACATGGCACCAGCCCGTCGCGTCGAGCTCGCGAAAAGCGACCTGGACGTCGGCGAGCTGGCGAGAGGTGCCTGGGGGCATCTCGCCTTCGATCTGGCTGAGCAACTCCTGGCGCTGGTCCTGCGGCCGTCCCCAGAGATAGGCGCGTCCGGAGGCCGAGCTGGCCATGGGAAATCGCGCGCCGCTGGTCAGCCCCAGCTGCACGCGGCCGGCGGGTACGCAATGCTCGACCACCAGCATGTGCAGCCGGTCACGCGTGCTCAGGGTGACGTGGACGCCGAAGCGCTGCGACAACTCTCGCATGAGCGGGCGCGCAGCCTGGCTCGCGGCCAGGCCTTTCCTGGCCGCGCGTCCCAGCGCCAGGCAGGCGGCGTGGGGCTCGTAGCTGTCGTTGCCCGTGGCTTGCAGGAAATGGTGGGACAACAGCGTCTGGACAAGTTTTTCGGTAGTCGGGCGAGACAGGTCGAGTTTACGGGCGATGTCCGCCAGCGACAGCTTGCGGTGGCGCAGGTCGAACAGGCGCAGCACTTCCAGGCCGCGCCGCAGCGAATCCACTTGCGCATCGTCGCGGGGCGCGCCGGGTGTAAGTTGGCGAGTCCGTACCATGATCATTCCGCCTGCATGTTGCTGAGTTCGGCTTCGAGCCTGGCCTTGAGGGCCAGCAGGTCCGGGATCACCGCCTGTTTGAGCCGCGGCAGTTCCAGGGAGTTCGACGGCGCAGCGCAGCCCAGCGCATAGGTATGCGGCCCTTCCGGCGTGTCGACGACCACCGCGGCGCCGTTGGTTCCGGCCTCCAGGGTGCCGGCCGCGATGCAATAGCCGTCGCTCGCCATTTGGGATACCGCGGCAGGGACTTCGCGGTCGAGCAACTCCCAGGCTTGAGGGTCGGCGGCGCTGAGTTTGTCCATGAAGGCGGCGCGCTCGGCGTCGCTCATGGCGCCGATCAAAGCCCGGCCCAGGGCCGAACGGTCCATGCGCAGGCGCGAGCCGGCCCGCACGCGCAACGTGAACAGCATGTCCCGGCTATGCGCGACTTCGTTGCAGACCATGCTGCTGGCGTCGGGCGACGCTAGCACGACCGAGACCTGGTGCTGGTCCGCGAACTGCTGCATCAGCGGGCGTGCGAGCATGACGAAGTCGCGATTCGAGGCCGCGATGAAACCGAGGGCGAGCACGGCCGTGCCCAGACGGTAGGCGGCCCGGCGGGCCGAATACTGCAGGTACTCCGCCTCCAGCAGGTTGGCGGTAAGACGCGACACAGTCGGCTTGGGCAGGCCGGTGAGCGCGGCGATCTCGGAATTGCTCAACCAATCGTTGTTCGGCTCGAACGCCGAAAGAATGGTCAGCCCGCGCGACAGCACCCGCACTTCGCGAATGCCCGGCTTTACGGAGGACGGATCAACGGACGTGTTCATCGAGTCTCAAAATGAAATTAGACTCGATTCTACAGGCAAGCCCGCAGGAAATGAGGCGCGCCCGATCCGTGTCCGGGCGCGCCCGCCCGACGCCGCGAGGCGCCGCTGCCGCTAGTCCTGGAAGACCTTGCCGGCGGTCAGGTTTCGTAGTCCAACACGATGAGCTGTTGGCCGAGCGCCATGACCTTCTGCTTCAGCGGCGCGTGGACCGGCGATTGCTGGTAGCGACCATGGGCGGCGGCGTCGATGAAGTCTGCCACGAAAGCATGGGAGTAGGAGCCGGCGCGGTCCGACGCGTTGGCGACGAAGCGCAGGTCGATTATGCCGGGAAGCGCCTCCTTGATGGCCCGGCATTGGTCGACGATATCCTTATGGTCTCGCGCGGAAAGCGGGGCCTTGAAGCTGAGCATCACGATATGGCGAAACATGGTGGCTCCGTTGGGGCGCGCCGGCCGTCGGCCGGATTCAAGAAATGGTCAAGCCGCCGTCGACGGCAAGAATGTGACCGGTGGTGGACCGGGACTCGTCGCTGGCCAGGTACAGCGCCGCGTGGGCGATGTCCTCGGGCTGCACCAGGCCGAACAGCTGGCCTTCCAAGGATTTGCTCGTGACGCCATCATCCTTCAGCAGTTTGAGCACGCGCTCGGTAGCGGTCGCGCCCGGCGCGACTGCGTTGACGCGGATCCGGTGGCGGGCATACTCCACCGCCATGGAGCGGGTCAGCGCGCTGACCGCGCCCTTGGCGGCCGTGTAAGCGTCCTTGCCGTGGGTGCCGATCAGGGCGAATATCGATGTGCTATTGATGACCGAGCCGCCATGGCCCGCGTCCATCATCGCCTGGATGCCGTAACGGCATCCCAGCCAGGTGCCGAACAGGTCCAGCTTCATCTTGGACCAGAACTCCTCGAACGGCGCGTCGGTCACGCGGCTGTCTCGGACGGTGGAGCCTCCGGCATTGTTGTAGAGCACGTCGAAGCGCCCGAATTCCGCAACGGTCTGGCTGACCGCTTTTTCCACGCTGTCGGGTTCGGTGACGTCGGTCTGCAGGAGGCGGGCGCGGCTGCCGGTGTGCGCGTGCACCAGGGCGACCGTTTCCTCGCCCGCGGCGGCGTCGCGCTCGGCGATGACGACTTGCGCGCCTTCCTGGGCGAATAGCAATGCGCTGGCGCGGCCGATGCCGGCGCCGCCGCCCGTGATAAAGGCGACCTTTCCTTCGAGTCTGTGCATGGTTTCCTCAGGAACAACGGAAAAAGGGATGGCGCGTCGCGCCGCCGGCAATCAAATACCCAGGTAGGCCTTGCGCACCGCCTCGCTGCGGGCGAGTTCAGAGGCCAGGCCCTGAAGCTGGATCTCGCCGCGTTCCAGAATGAAGGCGTGGGTGGCGATCTCCAACGCCATTTCGGCATTCTGTTCGACCAGCATCACGTCCACGCCTTCCGCCGCGATGTCCTGGATGATCTGCGCGATGGTGTCGACGATGGCCGGGGCAAGCCCGATCGTGGGTTCGTCGAGCAGCAATAGCCGTGGTCGGGCCATCAGGGCGCGTCCGACCGCGACCATCTGCTGCTGGCCGCCGCTGAGGCTGCCCGCTGGAGACTTGAGCCGGCTCTTCAGGGCGGGGAAGCGTTCCAGCACGCCGGCCATTCCCTCCTGGATGGCGTGCCGGCTCTTTTCCCGATAGGCCCCAAGCTCCAGGTTCTCGCCCACGGTCATCGCCTTGAACAGGCGCCGTCCTTCCGGCACCAGGACCAGGCCGCGCGCCACGAGCGCGTCCGGCGCCATCCCGGTGACGTCTTCGCCAAGGAAGCGGACGCGGCCGCAAGAGGGGGCGACCAGGCCGGTCAAGGCCTTCATGATGGTCGATTTGCCGGCGCCGTTGGAGCCGACGATGGTGGAGATGGAACCTCGCCGCACCGTGAAGTTTGCCGCGCTGACCGCGGGCACGATGCCGTACATCACCGAGAGGTCCTCGACTTCGAGCACATTGCCGTCATTGTTCATGCCGTTTCCCCAAATAGGCCGAAATCACGCGCGGATCCCGTTGTATCTCGGCGGGACTTCCGGTGGCCAGAAACACGCCGTAATCCAGCACCACGATGCGGTCGCAAATGTCCATGACGGCCTTCATGTTGTGCTCGACCAGCAGTATCGAAACGCCGTGGTCCTCGCGCATCCTGCGGAAGATGGCCAGCACCGAGGCGGCTTCGGTCTGATTGAGGCCGGTCAGGGGTTCGTCCAGGCAGAGCAGCTTGGGCCGGGCGGCGAACGCGATCGCAATGCTGACCAGCCGCTGCAGTCCGTGGGAAAGGTTGCCGGCGATCTCGTCGAGCACGTCGCCCAGCCCCATCAACGCCGCCGTTTCACGCACCCGTGCGTCGCGTTCGGCCTTGCTGCGGATCATCGCGAAAGTGCCCACGACGATGTTGTCGTAGACGCTCATGTCGCGCAGCATGCTGTCGTGTTGGAAGGTCCGGACCAGGCCCTGGCGGGAGATCCGGGCAGCGCTCTGGCCGGTGATGTCCCGGCCCAGGAAGCTCAACCTGCCGCCTGACGGCTTGTAATAACCGCTGACCACGTTGAAGGTGGTGCTTTTGCCGGCGCCATTGGGGCCGATGAGGCCCAGGATTTCGCCCTGGCGCACTTCGAAGCTCAATTCCTTGACCGCCACCAGCCCGCCGAAACGGCGGCTCATCCCGTCGACTTTGAGTAGTACTTGGTTTTCCATGGGGGCCTCAGGCTTGGGATTTCGCCGCGCCCGCCAGCCTGGGCGCGCGCTTGTCGAGGTAGCGGCCCAGCCCGATCAGTCCGCCCGGCAGCAACAGCACCGAGATGACGATGGCCGCGCCGTAGAAGATGTGCTCGTAGGGGCCGAAGCTCAAGGCAAACTGTCCCAGCAAGGTCAGCACGATGGCGCCGACCACCGCGCCCAGGATGTGTGATTCGCCGCCGACCTTCAGATAGGCCAGGGCGTACACGGCGAGCAGGAAGCCGAAGTCGCCGGGGCTGATCACGTTGTTCGAGAAGGCCAGCAGGGCGCCGGCGATGCCGGCCACGAACGAAGAAACCGCCAGGCAAAGCACCTTGGCCAAATGCACGTTGATGCCCACGGTTTCGACGATGGCGTCGTTGTTGCGTATGGCCACCAGCACTTTGCCGAAATCGGACTTCTCGATGAACCAGAGCGTCCACAGCAGCAGCACTACCACCCCGACGACGACGGCAGGGAGGTAGCCGTCGAGGTAGGCGGGCGGAAAGATTCCGACCATGCCGGAGCTTCCGCCGATCGCCTCGGTCTTGGTGTAGATCATGCGTATCACTTCCGTGAAAGCGAAGCTGATGAGCATGAAGTAGGGGCCCTTGGCGCGCAGGGTGATATAGCCGAAGACCAGGCTGATCAGTCCTGCGAAGACGGCGCTGGCGGCCAGCGCGAGCAGGAAGGGCCAATGCAGCGATACGGTTCCGACGCCCGCCATATAGGCGCCGAGGCCGACGAAGCCGGCCACGGCGAAGTTGAGCTCGCCGATCAAGGTGACGAAACGGAAGCTGGCCGTGATCAATACGTTGATGGCCAGCCACAGGACCAGGCTGGCGGTGAGGCCGCCGCCCTGGAGCAGGATGCCGGCCAGCAGCACCAGGCCGGCCGACGCGATTGCGGGAGCGAGTAGCGGTTTAGCCATTTCCGAGAATCCCCTTCGGGCGAACGAGTAGTACAAACATGGTCAGGGCGAACATCGTGATCGTGGCCCAGGTGGGATCGAAGTAATAGCCGCCCAGGCTCTCGATCACGGCAATCAGCAGGCTGCCGAGGATCGCGCCCGGAATGCTGCCCAGCCCGCCGATCACGATCGCGATGAAGCCGCGGATGAGATAGTCGCTGCCGATGATGGGGCTGGAAACCGTTACGGGTGAGAGCAGCACGGCCGCGATCGCGGCGAGCGCGGTGGCGATGAAAAAGCCGGCAAGGGCGATCCGGCGGTAGGGAATGCCCTGCAGCATCGCCGCTTCGTGGTCTTCCGAAACCGCGCGCAAGGCCTTGCCCAGGCGGCTGGAAACAATGGTCCAGCACATAAGCGCGGCCACCAGCAGCGCGCAGCACGTGATGATCAACCGCTGGATGGTGATGTAGGCGCCCATGATGTTCACGGTGCCTTCGACCAGCGCGGGCAGCTTGTTCGGAACGCCGCCGAAGGCTTCCAGGAAAATGCCCTGGAGCAGGAGCGAGAGGCCGACCGACACCACGAAGGATCCGGTCATGTCGCGCTGGAACCGCTGCAGGGCGAACTTGTAGATCAGTCCTCCCAGCAGCAGCGTCACGGCGATTCCCAGCGCGCCGCCCAGCGCATAAGACACGACCAGCGGCAATTGGGCGCTCGCGAGCAGCGGAACCGTCACGCCCATGACCAGCAAGGGCAGCGTGAAGAACTCCCCGTGCGCGAAGTTGACGATCCGCATGACGCCGAAGATCAGCGTCAGGCCCAGCGAGAACAGTATGTATGCCGCGGCGATCTGCATACTGTTCGTGATCAATTGCATGTAGACGTCCAACTTGTCTCCCCCCGACTCGTAACCGTCCGGTGTGTTGTTTACTTGCCTGCGGCCAGGCGTTGCTGGAGCTCTTGCGGAACCACGCGCTCCACTTCGACCAGCTTGCCGTCCTGGATCTGCGTGATCATGACCGGGACGAGCAGCTGCTGGGGCGAGCCGTAAGTGGCTTCGCCGCCGAACGCGGTCTTGCCGTAGGAGGTGTCGAAAACGATCTTGGGCAGGACTTTCAGGATCTCGGCGGGCTCGATGCTCTGCGCCGCCTCCATGCCCGCCTTTAGGGCGTAGACGGAGTCGTAGGGCGCCAGCTGCAGCGGATTGAGCGATTCGCCGACAGCCTTCTTCATCCCCTCGTTGAGTTCGCGCTGCTTGCTGGTTGCCTGGGCGCCGGCATAATCGCCCGAGAAGCCCATGTAGACGCCATCGGCCGCCTTGCCGCCGATGTCCACGAGTTGCGCCGCGCCGGTGCCGACCGGCTGCACCTTTACGCCGTCCCAACCCAGCACAGCCAGCTCCCGGAACAGGACGCCCGCATCCGCGGGAGGGGAGACGCCCAGGTCGATGACGTCCGGCTTGGCCGCCGCCAGCTTCTGCGCGATGGGCTGGAACTGGGTGGTGCCGCGTTCGTACCAGTTGACGGAGACTACCTTGACGCCCAGTTTCTCCCAGGCCTGCTGCGCGACCGGCTCGGTTTCCTTGCCGGTGGCATCGTTGGGGTTGAGCATGGCGACGGTCTTGATCGAGGCGTGCTTGCCCTTGACGTAGGCGTACAGCGGCTCCAGGATCTCGAACGGCGTCGCGGACTGGGTCAGGGTGTAGGGCTTGGTCGGCCCCTTGACGGTCTTGCCCCAGGCCGACGTGAACAGAATGACGTGGTTGCGCTCGGTCAGCGATTGCAGCGCCAGGATGGGCGCGGTGCCGATGCTGCCGACGACGTAGCGCGACTTGTCGCGGTTTACGATGTTCTGCGCGACCTTGGTGCCTTCGGCGGCGTTGTACTTGTTATCGTACGCGCGGACCTCGAATTTGTAGGTGGTGCCGCCGATCTTCACGCCGCCCGCGTCGTTGATTTCTCGGGCGGCCTGCTTGGCGGTCCATTCCTGTCCCAGCCCCCAGGTCGCTGCGGCGCCCGACATCGGCGCCGACACGCCGAGTATCAAGGTTTTGGATTCCTGCGCGTGGGCGCTGCCCGACAGCAGGGAGGCCGCCGTCAACGATGCCGCGGCGAGAACGCTGTTGAGGTTCTTCATCCTGTTATCTCCGTATTTATAGGTGTAGTGGTTTGCCGGCGTGGGCCGGCTGGTACCGGAAGTCCGGTATGTCGTTATGCCGGGCCGGATACCAGCCCGGCGCGGGTCCAGCGGGTGGCGGCGGCGCCGCCGCCTTCGTCCACATAGCGCGAGACTTGCTTAAGCAGCCCGAGGTCGAGGCTGGCCAGTTCGCCCAGCGCCTGGGCCAGGTGCAGGTCCTTGCCGACAATGCGGTGGATGGCTGCAAAGGCCTCTTCGGTCGGGGCCCAGGCGCGGTACTGCGCCCGTCCCACGGCCGCGTCCGCCGTCAGGAAGTTCTTCCCGGTGCTGACATCCAGGATGGGCGCAAGGGTTTCGAAGGGCAGTCCATGCGCCTGCGCCAGTTCGATGGCCTCGGCGGTCAGGAACATATTGGCCACGCACAGCATGTTGTTGATGATCTTGGCGACCGCGGCCGAGCCCAGCGCGCCGCAATGGAAAATGCGCGTTCCCATTGCGCGCATCAGCGTCTGCGTCTGTTGGAGGTCGACGGGGTTGCCGCCCAGCATGATGGTGAGCGTGCCTTCCCGCGCGCCGATGATGCCGCCGCTGACGGGCGCGTCGAGCAGGCGCGCGCCCGCCGCGGCCAGCGGCGCCTCCAGCGCGCGCAGCGTTGCTGGCAGGGTAGTGCTCATCATGCATATGATGGGACGCCGGCCGGCAGGAATGGCGCCGGCCAGCCCGCGCTCGCCGAGCAGCGCGCCCGTGATCTGCGCGTCATTGGCGAGCAGCACGATGATCGCGTCCGCCGCGGCGCAGTCCGTCACATCGGCGGTGGCGGGGATGCCGATGCGCGAAAAGCCCTCGCGCACCGCGGGATCGAGATCGCAGACCATGACGTCGAAACCGGCGCGCGCCACGCAGAGCGCCATTGGGCCGCCCATGTTTCCAGCGCCGACGAAGGCCACCGTTTTGATTGGTTCCATGCGCGCCGCTCCGCCTAGATGGCGATGTCCAGATCGAACTTCGGCGCGCGCCGCTCCTGCAGCGCGCTCACGCCCTCGCGCGCCTCGGGGCTGCCGAAACCCATGAATTCCAGGGCCAGGGAAGTGTCGAAGATGGGGCCGGCCTGGCGCAGCCAGTTGTTCAGCGCGTACTTGGTCCACCGTAGCGCGGCCGGCGCGCCCGCCGCGAGTTTCCCCGCGATCTCCAGCGCCTTGTCCTGGAGCGCGTCGTCGTCGACGCACAAGGAGACGAGGCCCAGGGCTTCGGCCTGCTCGCCGTTCACCGGTTCGCACAACATCAGGTGGTATTTGGCCTTGGCCATGCCGCAGAGCAAGGGCCAGATGATGGCAGCATGGTCGCCCGCGGCCACGCCCAGCTTGGTGTGTCCATCCACGATGCGAGCGGACCTGGCCGCGATCGAGATGTCGGCCAGCAAGGCCGCTACCAGGCCCGCGCCGACCGCCGGGCCGTGAATCGCGGAAACGATGGGTTTGGAACAGTTGATGAGGTTGTAGACGAGGTCGCGGGCTTCGCGCCAGACGCGGGCCCTGGCCTTGAAATCGTCATTGATCTCTTCCAGCATGCGGAAGTCGCCGCCGGCCGAGAAAGCCCGTCCTGCGCCGCGTATGATCACCGCGCTGACGTCCGGATCGGTGTCGATCTCGCGCCAGACCTCCGCCAGTTCGGCGTGGCCCCGCGAATCCAGCGAATTCATGCGCTCGGGATTGTTCAGCGTCAGGCGCAGGACGCGTTCCAGGGGACGGTCGAATTCGATCGCCGTGTAATGCTTATAACGGTGGCTTTCAGTCATTCTCGACTCCAACTCCATACACGTGATTTGGCGGGCGTTTTCGGCGGCACGAGCGCTGCTGCTCGGTGCGGGAACGCGTGCTTGTGTGCAACTGCTGGCGCAATTGTGCGATCCGCATTCGCTTTATCAAAGGTCACCGTTGCACCCTTACTGTGCGCTGATGCACAATGAGCCATGGATAAGCACCCTGAATGGAACGACCTGAGAGTTTTCCTTGCCGTGGCCCGGCTCGGAACCATCTCCGATGCTGGAGAGAAGCTCGGCATCGAGCACTCCACGGTGTCGCGGCGCATCGACAGGCTGGAGGCTACCTTGCGGGTGGTGCTGTTCGACCGTCGCCGTAGCGGCTACTCCCTGACGGACGCCGGCCATGCATTGATCCCCCACGCCGAGAGGATGGAAAGCGCGCTGCTGGCTGCCGTCGAGGAGAGCCTGGAGGTCGCGGACTTCATCAAGGGCAATGTGCGAGTGGGCACGCCGGAGGCATTCGGCATACACGTGCTTGCGCCGGGCATGGCCCAGCTGCGCCAGAAGCATCCGGGGCTGCGCATCGAGTTGATGGCCCAGCCCCAGTTTCCCAGCCTCGTGACGCGCGAGGTCGAAATCCTGGTCACGCTCGATCCGCCGGAGATGGGTCGGTACAAGGTCGCCAGGCTCGCGCAGATCGACTACTTCCTGTACTGCTCGCCCGGCTACCGGAAGAGCCATCCTCCGATCCGCGAACTCGGCGACCTCGCCGAGCACGATTTCGTGGACTACATCCATGATGGCTCGGTCAGCGAGCGCTATCGCGTGCTGGAAGAACTGGTCGCCGAACCCAAGCGCTGCTTCACCTCAAACAGCGTGCTGGCACAGCGCTCGGCCGCCGCCGCCGGACTCGGGCTGGTGCTGCTCACACCCTATGTCGCCAATATCCGGAGCGGCGACCTGATCAGTGTTTTTCCCGACAAGCCGCTCATCACGCGCAGCCTGTGGATCGCGGCGCCCGAAGACCTGCTGAGAATCAAGCGCTACCAGTTCGCCTGGCGCTTCATCCGCGAGCAAGTCGAATCACAACCGGCGCTTTTCCACCCGCCCGCTTGAGTGCTGTGCAGAATTGCACAATAAGGTTGCGCCGAATCCATTGTTCCGGCTTGCTCGAATCCCTAGTATCTGAGGCGTTGGTACGCACTCAACCCCCTTACTTCGGTTAGAGAATGAGAAAGATATACGGAGATGTGGCCGGCGCCCTGGACGGGGTGATCACGGACGGCCAAACCATAGCCGTGGGAGGCTTCGGCCTTTGCGGCATACCCTCGGCGTTGATAGCCGGGATGCGCGCAAGCGGCGTCGGCGATCTCACCTGCATCAGCAACAACGCCGGCGTCGATGACTTTGGATTGGGGCTGCTGCTGCAGTCGCGCCAGATCAAGCGCATGATCGCCTCGTACGTGGGCGAGAACAAGGAGTTCGAAAGACAGTACCTGAGCGGTGAGTTGGAGCTGGAATTCAACCCGCAAGGGACGCTGGCCGAGCGCCTGCGGGCGGGCGGGGCGGGAATCCCGGCATTTTTTACAAGAACGGGTGTGGGCACCGTGGTCGAGGAAGGCAAGGAGACCCGGCAGTTCGGCGGCCAGACTTACATCATGGAGCTGGCGCTGCGCGCGGACGTCTCGCTGGTGAAGGCCAAACGCGCAGACCGGTCCGGCAATCTCGTCTTCGCGCGAACCGCGCGCAATTTCAATCCCGACGTGGCGATGGCAGGCGCGGTAACGATAGCCGAGGTGGAGGAGCTGGTGGACGAGGGAGAGATCGATCCCGATGACGTGCACCTGCCGGGCATCTTCGTCGATCGCATCGTCGTCGTTCCCAACCCGGAGAAGCGGGTCGAGCGCAAGAGTTTCCGTTCACGGCCCCAGTAAGGAGAATGCGCGATGGCTTGGACACATGAACAGATGGCGGCGCGCGCGGCGCGGGAACTGCGCGACGGCGACTACGTGAACCTGGGCATAGGGCTGCCCACCAAAGTGGTGCAGTACGTGCCCGCCGATATGCAGGTCTGGCTTCAATCGGAGAACGGGCTGATCGGCATCGGACCGCCTCCGTACGAGGATGAAATCGACCCCGATCTTATCGACGCCGCCAAGCAGACGGTGACGATGGCGCCCGGCGCATCGATCTGTTCCTCGTCCATGTCGTTCGCCATGATCCGGGGCGGGCACATGGATCTCACCATCCTGGGAGCGATGCAGGTCAGCGCGCAGGGCGATCTGGCGAACTGGATGATTCCGGGGAAGATGGTCAAGGGCATGGGAGGCGCCATGGATCTGGTCGGGGGCGCTCGCCGGGTGATCGTGCTTATGGAGCACAACACGCGCGATGGCGGCATGAAGATCATGGAACAGTGCTCGCTGCCGCTGACCGGCAGGGGCGTGGTGCACCGGATCATCTCCGACCTCGCGGTAATGGACGTCACGGGCGAAGGCCTGGTCGTGCAGGAGTTGGCGCCCGGCGTCTCGCGGGACGCGTTGCGGGAGAAGACGGCGGCGCCGCTCGCTTTTGCCGCCGTGTGACGGCCCTGGCCGACTCCGGCCCCGGATAGCAGCCGGGCAGCCGGGGCCGCGCGCCGCGCTAGAAGCGCGGATTCTTGCCGAACGGGACTTCGTCCTCGGTCGGCGGTTCGAAGGTGGCGGTGTCGCCGTTCAGGTCCGCGACGTGGATCTGCGCGAGGCGGGTCGCTTCGTCGATCGCGTCCTGCGCGGAAGGAAAGCGCTCATCGATGGCGATCCGCTCTTCGGGCGCGCCTTCGATCGGGGAAATGAGCGTGTACCCAATGCGCCAGGCGTCGTTGTCGTGGATCGGATGCTCGATCTGGAAATCCCATTTAGCCTTTTCCATGATGCCTCCTGTCGGGTCTGATCCATCCTACCGCGCCCGATGCGGCCCCGAAAAACCGGGAGGGCTCCGACGCCCGGAGCGCGGAGCCGCCGGTTTGTTTTTGGCAGCTTAGCCGCGGCGCGCCGACAGCCACTGGCCGGGCTGCAGGGGCTCGGCGGCGATGCGGATTTCACCGATGTTGCCGAAGAAGCCATCGGTGCGTTCGCCGTCCCAGGAGCCGGCGCCCACCACCCAGGGCATGGCCGCCGACACCGGCGCCAGGCCGGTCGCGTTGCCGGAATTGCGCAGCACGGGCGCGCCCTCGATGTACATGATGCTCTCCTGCGCCGCCGGGTCGGCCACCACGGCGATGTGCACCCAGCTGTCGGCCATGATTTCGCCGGACCAGCTGGCCTGGGGCGAACGGGTGCCCGCCTGGGGCGTGACCACTTCCCACTGGATCTCCCGCAGGCTGGAGACCGCGAACAGCAGTGGAGGCGATTCGCCGTCCCCGCCCGAGTAGCCCGGGATGGTGTCGCGCCGGCCGTCGCGGGTCATGATATTCATCCAGGCATGCAGGTTGGAGGCCCAGTCCCGGTCGATCTTGACGAAGGCTTCCACGGTGTAGCCGGTGCCCGCGAAGTCCATCGCATTCAGCGGCGCCGCGGCGTCGGTCAGGAAGTAGCTCAGGCGCTTGGCGTTCTTGTCGGTATTGGCGAAGCGCACCGAGCCGGCGGCGGCCGACAGGTAGTGCTTGTCGGTGCTCCATTGCAGGTCGCCCAGCTGCGCGGTCAGCACGCCGGTCTCGGAGTTCAGGGCGGCGCGATGCAGCGGGTTCAGGCCGGCGCGGTCTTCGATGACGTGGCCGGCGGCCACCGGTTGTCCGGCCGCGCCGCCGATGAAGCGCCAGTGCGCCACGGTGCTGGCGACCTTGGGATAGTCTTCCGCGTCCGCGGGGGCGCGGGACGTCGCCACTTCGGGTTCCGTGTAGCCGGCGAGGATCATCGCGCTGGCGGCATCGACCAGCGAGGCGCGCAGGTTCTCGCCCGGCTTGAACTGCTTGTTGAATCCCGAGAAGCGGGCGGCGAAGTCCATGTCGATGGTGAACTGCTCGTTCTCCGTTTTCAGCACGGCCTGGTCGAACTGCGTGAGCGTGTCGCGCGGCTTCTGCACCACCCAGGGCGAGAAGGACAGGACATGGATCTTGTTGTGGGTCAGGTCGAATTCGTAGAGGCGCATCAGGCCGTTGCCGCCCTGGTAGGCCATCTGGTAATCGACCACCATGAGCTCGACCTTGTTGCCGAAGTCGTTGACGCGCGTCTGGCGCGCGGCGCCGTGGTGGTGGCCGTTGAGCGTCATGAAGATCTGGTCGTTGTCGCGGATCAGACGTTCCCACAGCATGTTGCCGTAGGCGGTCTCCAGCGGGCTGACGCCATCGCGGCCGATGTTCAGGAGCTGGTGGTTGACCAGGACGACGGGCAGGGTGGGATGCTCGCCGATGACGCGGCGCGCCCAGGCGATGCCGTCGTCCGAGATGCGCCACGAGAGCGACAGGACCATGAACTTCTGCCCTTCGGCTTCGAAGACATGGTACTCATGGAAGCCGCTGGGATCGCGGCCGCCGAAGGTCGTCATGCGCTTGGCGCGCGAGGCGCCGAACCACTGCAGATAGGGTTCGTTGGCCAGGGTGCGCTGGGCATCGGTGCCGCTGGCCTGGCTGGAGGGGTCCACGTATTCCAGCGATTGGAGCACGTCGTGGTTGCCGGCCAGCACCGAGTACGGCACTTTGGCCGTTTCCAGCACCCGCATGGCCTGGTCGGCCACCTTCCACTGGTCGGGCTTGCCGACCTGGTCCACCACGTCGCCCAGGTGCGCGACGAACGGGATGTTCAGCGCGGCGGCGTTGGCGGCGACCCAGAACGTCTGGGCCATGAAGGGCTCGCTGCCGAACTTGCGGCTGTACTGGCTGTTCTCGGCCTGCGTGGCGTAGCGGGCGTAGAACTGGGTGTCGGGCAGCACGGCCAGGGCGAAGCGCGAGCCCTTGGTCGTATCGGCGCCGGGGCCGGGAGCGGGCTGCGGCGTTTCGCCTTCGACGGGGTTGCCGGTGTCATCGTCGTCGTCTCCGCCGCCGCATGCGGTCAGCAGGCCGGCGCCGGGAATCAGGGCGACGGCCAGGCCGCCGCGCAGGAAACTGCGGCGCGTGGGAGCGCTGGGGGAAACGGCGGCCGGCAAGCCCTTTTCATCATCGAACTTCGACATCACGGAAAACATCCTGAGTGGACAAGAGGGGCCTGCTTTATATTCCGCGCCAGTGACGCGGCAATGACAGTCCCTCGCCGGCGAGCGGCCTCAGGCTTCGATGGTCAGGATGTCGCCGGCATGGCGCGCATACTCCAGGGCATAGGCCATTTCGCTGCGCGTCTGCGCGTGCAGGAAGACCCAGGGTTGTCCGCGCGCCACCTCGTCGCCGAGGCGGGCATGCAGCGACACGCCGGCGGCGGGCCGTTCCGGCGCGCCGGCCAGTTTGGCCAGCCGCGACAGTTTGCGGTTGTCGATGTGCGTCACGCGGCCCGCCTGCAACGCGACGAGCGGCTCGACGTGCGCGGCCCGCGGGGGCTCGCGCAGGCCGCCCTGGGCCGCGCAGATGCGCGCGAATTTTTCCCAGGCCTGCCCGCTGTCCAGGGTCTTCAAGGCGAGGTCGATGCCTTGCCCCGGCAGCGCCACGCCGCCCACTTCCAGCACGGCGCCGGCGACCAGCGCGGCGCGGTCGCGCAGGTCCTGCGGCTGGTCGGCCTCGTTGCGCAGGACGGCCAGCACGTCGCGGGCTTCCAGCGCCGGGCCGATGCCCCGGCCCACCGGCTGGCTGCCGTCGGTGTACAGGCAGCGCAGCGTCAGGCCGAAGCGGGAGGCGGTCTCGACGAGATGGCCGGCCAGGCGCTCGGCGGCTTCGCGGCTGCGGATCTTCGCGGTGGGGCCGACCGGAATGTCGATCACCACGTGCGTGGCGCCGGCGGCGATTTTCTTGGAGAGCACCGAGGCGATCAACTGGCCTTCGGTATCGATGTCGAGCTCGCGCTCCACGCGCACGAAGACGTCGTCGGCCGGGCTCAGGTGCATGGAGCCGCCCCAGGCGACGCAGCCGCCTTCGGCCTCCACGACTTCGCGCAGCTTGTCGATGCCGAGGTTCACCGGCGCCAGCATCTCCATGGTGTCGGCGGTGCCGGCCGGCGAGGTGATCGCGCGCGATGACGTCTTGGGCATGACCAGGCCGTTGGCCGCGGCGATGGCCACCACAAGCGGCGTGGTGCGGTTGCCGGGCAGGCCGCCGACGCAGTGTTTGTCCACCACTATCGGGGCGTTCCAGCGCAGGCGGTCGCCGACGTCGACCATGGCCCGCGTCAGGTAGATGGTTTCGTCCAGGCTCAGCGGCAGCGTGGCCGTGGCGGTGAGGAAGGCGGAAAGATGCACGTCGGTGTAGCGGCCGCGGACCACGTCGCGCACGATGGCCGCGAATTCCTCCTCGCCCAGGCGGCGGCCGTAGATGCGCTGGCGCACGCCGGCCAGGGATTCGAGCACCGGCGGGTGCCTGACCTGCACATGGTCGCCGTCGCGTATGCCGAGCGCGTCCCAGGCGTCTTCCGACAGCGCGACTTCGTCGAGCGCGAGCAGGTCGCTGTCGATCTGGTAGAGCTGGGCCTGGACGTCGTGGCCGTTCGAGGTGATCAGCACCTGCGAACGGGAAGACAGGCCTTCGGAACGGCAGACGTGGCAGTCGGCGCGCATCAGCGCGATGGGCTGGTGCTGCGCATGCAGCCGCATGCGGGTGGCGCGCAGGGCGGGCGGCTTCAGTTCGGGGATGCTGCTCAAAGTTCGTACCTCTGGTCCTGCAGCGGCACGGTGGCATGCCAGTTGAGCTCGCGCTGGATGCGCTCGCGCAGCGCCTCGGACGCTTCGGGTTCGCCGTGGACGATGAAAACGCGCCGCGGCGCTTCCTGGAAACCCGAGAGCCAGCGCATGAGTTCGTCGCTGTCGGCGTGCGCCGACAGCATGGGCAGTTCGTTGACTTCCGCGTTGATCGGCGTCCACTGGCCGTAGATCTTGGTTTCGGTGGCGCCGTTGAGCAGCTTGCGTCCGCGCGTGCCGGCCGCCTGGAAGCCCGAGAAGAGCAGGGTGTTGCGATGGTCGGTGCCGAAGGCCGCGATATGGTGCAGCACGCGGCCGCCGGTCGCCATGCCGCTGGCCGAGATGATGACCTTGGGGTAGCGGTTGGCCGACAGGGCCTTGGATTCCTCCACGTCGCGCACGTAGGTCACGGCCGAGCAGGCGGCTTCGCATTCGCTCGACGACAGCTTGTGATCGCTGGCGTGCCGCTCCAGCAGTTCGGTGGCGCTGGTTGCCATCGGGCTGTCGAGGTAGACGGGCACGTTGCGCAGCCGGCCGGCCTGGCGCAGCTTCCACAGCGCGTGGATGAGGGTCTGCGCGCGACCCACGGCAAACGCCGGGATCACGACGGTGCCGCCGCGCTGCACGGTGCGCTCGATGATGGCGCCCAGGGCTTCGATGGGGTCCGCGGTGTCGTGGCGTCGGTTGCCGTAGGTGGATTCGATGACGATGTAATCGGCCTCGCGCACGGGCTCGGGGTCGTGCATCACGGGATCGCCGTAGCGGCCGAGGTCGCCGGAGAAGACCACCCGCATGCCGCCGATGTCGATCTGCGCGGTCGCCGCGCCCAGGATGTGCCCGGCGCGGCGCAGCGTCAGCGCGGCGCCGCCCGGCAGGGCCGTGGGCTGATGCAGCGCGACGTCGGAAAAGCGCGCCAGCGCGCGTTCGGCGTCGACGACGCGGTAGAGCGGCAGCGCCGGCGCGTGCCGGGAGTAGCCCTTGCGGTTGGCGAAGTCGGCGTCCTTCTCCTGCAGGGTGGCGCTGTCGAGCAGGATGAGCCTGGCCACGTCGCGGGTGGCGGCCGTGGCGTGGATCTTGCCCTTGAAGCCCTCGACCACCAGGCGCGGCAGGTAGCCGCAGTGATCGAGGTGGGCGTGGGTCAGCACTACCGCGTCGATGTCGGCCGGCGCGACGGGCAGGCTCTGCCAGTTCAGTTCGCGCAGGTTCTTCAGGCCCTGGAACAGGCCGCAGTCGATCAGCAGCCGGGTGTCTCCATGGCTCAGGAGGTGCTTGGATCCGGTGACGGTGCCGGCGCCGCCTAGGCAGGTCAGTGAGAGCATGATGTCCTTGTGCGTCAAGAGTGGGAGTCGAGCAGGTCGGCGGGGTTGCCCCGGCCGTCGATGGCCTGAAGCCGGGGCGCGTCCAGCACGTCTTCGCGGCGCCAGCCGGCCACGGCGGCGGCGGCATCGACCGCGTGCGCCCAGGTGCAGCGGTTGGCGAAGAGCATGCCGGGCACGTCCAGGGTGCCGCCCCGGCTGATGTAGCCCAGGGCTCGCGTGCGGGCCGGGCCGTCGTCCAGGCGGCGCAGGACGCCCAGCATGGGCTCGGGGCGCGTGTGGCACAGCAGGACGCGGGGCAGGCCGGCCGGGAACAGCGCGCGCAAGGCGGCGTCGGGCAGGACGAACGCGGATTCGAGTTCGTCGCGCGGGATGCGCAGGCGGCCCGGTTCCAGCACCACGGACACGCAGCATTCGTGGCCCAGCCGGGCCAGGTGGGCGCGGGCCTTCAAGGCTTCTTCCAGCTGGTAGGCGCCGATGGCGACGAATTGCAGCGCGCTGGCCGACGGATCGCCCGCGATGTGCGCCGCGCCCTGTTCGACCAGCGCCTGCGCGGCCCGCGCCTCGAAACGCTGCGGGCCGTCGCGCTTGGACACGACGACGCAGGCCACCTGGGCGCGGCGCGCATAGACGGCGCGCAATGCCGCCGCCGCGCTGTTTCCGTCCACGGGGAACAGCACCCGCGACGTGTCGGACATTTCGCCCAGCAGGGCTTCGCCGATGGTGGGGTCCTGGTGGGACTGCTCGTTCTTGGCGTTCTCCCAGGTATGCGACGTGACCACCAGCGGCACCGACAGCCAGCCCGGCGACTGGCCGAGCTCCTTCTGGCGGCGCGCGAAAATGATCTCCTGGCGCAGCAGGCCCAGCATCTTCACCGCGAAGGCTTCGTAGCTGACGATGAGGTTCAGGCCGGCCTTGTTGGCGAGCGCCGCGGCGGCCACGGCTTCTTCGTTCAGTGCGGTGACGACGGCGCCGTGCAGGTCTTCCGGCACGCCGGGTTCGGGGCGGTTGACGCGGTGCTTGAGCAGGGCCAGCGCGCCGCCCATTTTGTTGCTGGCCAGTTCGTCCGGGTTGCCGACGCGCACGCGCAGCGCCGGATTGGCGCGCGCCAGTTCCACGAACCAGCGGTCCAGCGCGGCCATGGCGCTGCCCTGGGTGCCGGTGGCTTCCCAGGCGGGCTCGGGCAGGACGGGATCGTCCGGATGGCGGCGCGCCATGGCATGCCCGCTTTCGAGCGGACGCTGCTGGGCGCGGTGGTTGGCCAGGAGGGCGATGGCGGCGTCCAGTTCCGGCCCGGGGACGTAGAGCTTGCGCGCGCTGTCGTTGAAGGCGTCGCGGGCGGCTTTGTCGACGCCGGGATTGCCGCCCAGCGGCAGGTTGTGCGCGGCGTTGGTGCCGGCGCCCGGAAAGCCGTAGCCCTTTTCGGTCTCGGCGATCACATAGGGCAGCGCGGCGGGATACTGGAAGTCCGGCGCGGACAGGCCGGCGGCCAGCCGTTCCTCGGCCGCGATGATGGCCCAGGCGATGGCGGAGGGGTCGCGGCCGTCGACGATGAGCGGATCGAAGCCGTTGTGCCGGAGGTCTTCGGCCAGCCACTGCGCGCCGCCTTCCTGGACGATCTGCGTGCGCTGCTCGATGCGCCGGCCGTTCAGGACCATGACGGGCACGGCCTGGCCGCAGTCTTCGGCGCGCCACCAGCGCGTGGCCCAGTCGGACCCGCGCTGCTCTTCGAAGGCGCCGTCGCTCAGGAAGGCCACCAGGCCTTCGCCGGGCAGCGGCATGTGCACGTATTGCAGGCCGGCGAACCCGAGGTAGCCGCCTTCGGACACGGCGCCCGCCGTGTTGGGGCCGGCGTGGCTGCCCAGCGGAACGGCGGGCAGGCCGCGGGCGTCGATGGCGTAGGAATAGAAATCCGTGATGAGGCGCCGCAGCCCGGCTTCGCTGCGGTCGTAGCGGCCGCGCTGCGCCTCGGAGACATCGCCGGTGAGGGCGTTGACGGCTTCGATGGCGGCCACGCAATGGCCCTGGCCCATGAGCCAGCCGCGGGTCTGGCCGGTCAGCGCATTGGCCAGCAGATAGGCGACGAAGGCGGGCACCATGTTGAGCGATCCGCCCGTGTGGCCTTCGGGATTGGACTTGAAATCCTCGGCCGCCAGCGGCTGGCCGGCCAGGTCGATGCGCCGCGCATAGGTCATGTGCGCGACCACGTTCATGGCCGCGCAGCCCAGGCGGTCGGCCGCGGCCAGCATGGCGTAGGCGTCGTCGGGGCTGGCGATGCGGCCGCTGGCCGTCAGTCGGGCTACCAGGGCGTCGACGCGGGCGACGGTGTCGGCACGGTGCTGGATGGGGCCATGGCCGGATAGCCAATGCTCACGAAGCTTCATCGCGGTATTCCTTTGGAATCGGGGATCAATCGCGCAGGCCGCGCAGGAGCGCGTCGGCCAGCAGCGGGGCGAGTTCGATGCGATTGCTGGGATGCGGCACCGTGTCGGTGGACACGACGCGTTCAAAGCAGCCGGATACCTGGGCCCAGGCATCGTCGGCGAACAGGGCATGCACGACCACGCATTGCGGCGGCTTCATGCCGGCGAGTTTTCCGGCCGCCACCACCAGGGTGCGGCCGGACGAAGCGATATCGTCCACCAGCACCGGCGTGCGGTCGCGCCAGGGCGAGAGATCGGGCACCTCGATGTCGACCTGGCGATCGCCGCGGCGGGTCTTGCGCAGCACGACTGCCGGCGCGCCGATGCGGGCGGCGATGGAGCCGGCCCATTGCTGGCTTTCCTCGTCCGGCCCGACGATCAGCGGCGCCGGCACGTTGGCGGCGATCCAGTCGGCCAGGCGCGGCGCGGCATGCAGCGTGGCGGTGGGAATGGCGTAGAGCGACCCGAGCGAGGGGTGGCGGTGCAGGTGGGGATCGACGGTCAGCAGCCGGTCGAAGGTCGACGACACCAGGCGCGCGAACGACAGCGAACTGATGCTTTCGCCGGGATGGAAGCGCTTGTCCTGGCGCATGTAGGCCAGATAGGGCGCCACCAGGTTGACCTCGGTGGCGCCGAGCTCGCGCGCGGCGTCGGCCGCGAAAACCAGGCTCAGGAAGGCGGAGTCCGGATGGGCGAGCGTGCACACGATGTCCACGGGGCGTCCTTGCGGATCGCCGTGCAGGCGCACGTAGCTTTCGCCGTCCGGGAAGCGGCGGGTTTCCACGGCGCCGAGTTCGCCCTCGCACAGGGCGGCGAGCCGGGCCGCGAATCCTTCATTGCCGGGAAGAGGGAGGATCAGTCTTTGCATGAATGCCGGGTCCGCCTGTTCCGGGTGGAGGGAAACCGAAGAGGCCGCCAGCGGCCCCGCGCGACGCCTCAGGGTGTCGCGGCATTCTGATTATGGCGCAAGGGGACGGGTCCGGGGAGGCCGGACCCGAGGTTAACCTTGATGTAACTCAAAGGTTTGGCGCGGCTAGCCGAGGTGCTCCACGTTGCCGCAGACCGAGATGCTCTGGCCGCTGATCATGGCGCCGTCGTCCGAGCACAGGAAGGCGACCTGGGCGGCCACGTCTTCCGGGCGCGTCATGCGGCGCAGCGAAACGCCGGACAGCAATTGCGCGCGCATCTCGTCGTTGCCGACGCCGGCCGCGTCGGCGCGCGCGGCGATGATGCGCTCGACCCGCTCGCCGGCCACCACGCCCGGCAGCACGGAATTGACGCGGATGTTGGACGGGCCCAGCTCCATGGCCCAGGTCTGCGTCAGGCCGGCCAGGCCGAACTTGCTGGCGCTGTAGGGCGTGCGCAGCGAGAAGCCCAGGCGCCCCGCCACCGAAGAGATGTTGACGATGGCGCCGCCGCCGGCCGCCCGCAGCAGCGGCACCGCGCTGCGCGCGCACAGGAAGGTGCCGGTCAGGTTGACTTCCAGCGTGTGGTGCCAGGCCTCCAGCGTGGTGTCTTCGAGCCGGCTGGTCGGGCCGGACACGCCGGCATTGTTGATCAGCGCGTCGAGCTGGCCCCATTTCGCGGACAGCTCGCGGAACAGGCCCTGCACCTGCGCTTCGGACGAGACGTCCGCCACGCTTACGCTCAGGCGCGGATGGCTGCCCTCGACGGCGCGGCAGGCGGCCGCGTCCACGTCGCAGGCGTGGACCTCGGCGCCGGATTCGAGGAATCTGCGCGCGATCGCCAGCCCGATGCCGTTGGCGCCCGCGGTGACGAGGACGCGCTTGCCTTTCAGTGATTCGCTCATGATGTCCGCCGCCTCCCTTACACGGCGAATTCTGGCCGCGGGCCGTCGGTCCGGGGCAGGCCCAGGATTTCCCGGGCTTCGGCGGGCGTGGCCGGCTCCATGTCCAGTTCGCGGATGATGCGCACGATGCGCTCGGTGAGCTGCACGTTGGTGGCGAGTTCGCCGTGGCGGTAGTAAAGATTGTCTTCCAGGCCGACGCGGGCGTGGCCGCCCAGCAGCAGCGCGCTGAGGTTCGCCTCCAGTTGCGAGGGGCCGATGCCGCTGACGCAGAACACGCTGTTCTTCGGCAGCAGGTCCACCATCATCTGCAGGTGGCGCGGCGAGAACGGCATGGCGTTCTGGAAGTTCCGGTGCACGTTCATGACCAGGTTGATGAAAGGCGGGCCGTCGTCCAGGCCTTCGTCGATGAGCGTGGTGGCGTCCTGGAGGATGTGCGTGGGGCTGAAGACTTCCCACTCGGGCTTGATGCCGCGCGCCTTCATGCCGGCGGCCAGTTCGCGGGCCCGGCTCAGGGGCGTGTTCATGAGGTATTCGCGCTCGCCGAAGGCCAGGTTCAGCGTGGTGGCGTCCAGCGTGCACATCTCGGCGCCCGCGTCCATGCCCTTGAGCCGTTCCTCCCACAGGATTTCCCAGGTGCCGGGCGAAGTCTCCTTGACCATGTCGCCATGCACGCCGCCGCCCGTGGAATTGTTCAGGACGATGTCGCAGCGGTCGCGGATGCGGCGGTTCATGTCGCGATAGATCGACGCGTCGCAGGTGGCCTGGTCGTCGGGGCGGCGCGCGTGCAGGGCCACCACGCTGGCGCCCGCGTTGTAGCAGCGGTAGACGTCCTCGGCGATTTCCTCGGGCTGGGTCGGAAGGTGGGGATTCTGGCTCTTGAACGCCATGCCCCCGGTGGGGGCGATGGTCACGATCACTTTGCGTTTGGACATTCGATTCTCTTTCGGGTGTCGGTGGGGCCGGGCGCGGCTCAGTTCCACAGCGCGCAGCGGCTCTCCGCCTTCTTGGTGAAGGCCTCGTTGCCGTCGATGGTCTGCACGACGTTGAAGTAGTCCCAGGGTTCCTTGGACTGTTCCGGCGTCTTGACCTGCAGCAGGTACATGTCGTGCACGACGCGGCCGTCGGGGCGAACCACGCCGTCCTTGATGTACATGTCGTTCAGCTTGTTGGCGCGCAGGTGGGCGAGCACGCGGTCGGGGTCGTCCGTGCCGGTGGCCTTGACCGCCCGCAGGTATTGCAGCGCGGCCGAGTAGTCGGCGGCCTGCAGCGACGAGGGCATGGCCTGCCGCCGCTTGTAGAACTCGCGGCCCCAGGCGCGGGCCGCGTCCGAGCCGTTCCAGTACCAGCTGTCCGTGAGGTACATGCCTTGCGTCGGGCCCAGCCCCATGGCGTGGATGTCGTTGATGAACATGATCATGCCGGCCAGCTTCATGGTCTGGGTGATGCCGAATTCGTTGGCCGCCTTGATGGCGTTGGTGGCATCGGCGCCGGCGTTGGCCAGGGCCAGGATCTCCGCCTTGCTGCTTTGCGCCTGCAGCAGGAACGAGGAGAAGTCGCTGGAGGACAGCGGATGCTTGACCGAGCCCAGGACCTTGCCCCCGGCGGCCTGCACCACGTTGGTGGTGTCGGCTTGCAGCGCCGTGCCGAAGGCGTAGTCCGCCGTCAGGAAGTACCAGGTCTTGCCGCCCGTCTTGACCACGGCGCCGCCGGTGCCGCGCGCCTGCGCGACGGTGTCGTACGCGTAATTGAGGGTATAGGGCGTGCACTGTTCGTTGGTCAGCGCCGGCGCGCCCGCGCCGACCACGATGATGGGCTTTTTCTTGTCCGAGGCCACCTTGGACATGGCCAGGGCGGTGCTGGAATTCGTGCCGCCGATCAACATGTCCAGCCCGCGCTGGTCGAACCATTCCCGGGCCTTGGCCGAGGCGATGTCGGCCTTGTTCTGGTGGTCGGCGACCAGGAGTTCGATCTTCTTGCCGTCGATCGCGCCGCCCATCTCTTCGATCGCCATCTTGATAGCCTCGGCGCCGCCGGGGCCGTCGGGGCCGGAATACACGCCGGAGAGGTCGGTAATGAAGCCGATCCGTATGACGTCGTCCGAGAACTGCGCATGGGCGCCGCCCGGCCCCGCCAACAGGATGGCACCGCAGGTTGCGGCGGCGGACATGGCGCGCGACATTGACAACATTGCTGTCTCCTCTTATGTTTTTTGGCCCGACGGGCTCCCTTATTCTGTGACCGGGCCAGTCGCGCGGACAGTCACCATGGTGACAAAGCACCCTAGGGTTTACCTGGGCGGGACCACACAGCCGGCGATGAGGAAGCGATGGACATGGCGTCTGCGGAGACGGGAGACCAGGCATTGAGCGCGCGCCGGCGGAAGGCGCAGGGCGCGGTGGACAGGATGCTGGGCGTCGTGCCCTGGTACAACGGCCTGCCGGACGCCGAGCGCGAGGAGATCCGCGCCAGCCTGCGCCTGGTATCGCTGCGGACGGGCGAATACCTGTTCCGCGTCGGGGAGCGCTCGCCCGGCTGGTACGGGGTGGTCGACGGCCTGGTGAAATGGTCGTCGGGCGGCGCCGACGGCAAGACCCTGTCGCTGGCCGGCTTCAGCACGGGAAGCTGGTTCGGCGAAGCCACCATGATCCGCGGCGCGCGGTTCGACTACGATCTGGTGGCCTTGCGGCCCAGCCGCGTGGTGATCCTGCCGCGCGACACGTGCGAATGGCTGTGGAACCACAATATCGAGTTCACCAAGGCCTTGATGGAGCACCTGGCGGAGCGGGTGGACTGGCTGATGGCGAGCTATACCGGCAATGTGCTGCTCGACGTCGACACCATGGTGGCGCGCGCCGTCGCGGCCCAGCTCGCGGCCGAGTCGCATTCGGGAACGGACGGGCGCCTGAAGATCTCGCAGGAGGAGATCGCCAGTCTTTGCGGGGTGTCGCGCCAGCGCTGCAATGCCGCGTTGACGCGGCTGGCGCGCGCTGGCGTGTTGCAGACGCGCTATGGCGGCCTGACCATCCTGGACTGCGAGGCGCTTGACCGGTACGCCAAGACCGATCGCAAATTCGGCCCGGCCCCCGCGAGGACGGCCTAGAGCGGGATTTGGTGCTATGTTGTTCCTGAGTCGTCGGCTGTCGACAAGAATCGCTTGCGCCACAAAACCCTATGCGGATATGGATTCGTTTCGCTTTCGGCCTGCTCGGCGTCTTGTCGATGCATGCGCCTGCCTTGAGCGAAGGCGCGGCGGACGGCGGCGGGGGCGAGGGCCTCGACCTCAGCCACTTCCTGTTGCGCAACAGCGGCGTGTTTCCCGTGCCGGTCATCATCACAGAGCCGGCGGTCGGGTACGGCGGCGGCGTGATGCTCCTGCATTTTTCGGAAGGGGAGTCCGGCGCCGGCCAGGACGGCAAGGTCTCGACGCCGAACATTACCGGCGTTGGAGGGTTTGCCACCGAGAACGGCAGCCGCGGCGGCGGCCTGTTCCATTTCCATAGCTGGGACGGGGATCGCTATCGCTACCTGGGCGGGCTGGCCAATGGGCGGTTCAACCTGGAGTACTACGGCGCCTCCAGCCATGGCCGCAGCTACGAGATCAAAGGCACGGCCCTGGTGCAGCAGGTGCTGGCCAGGCTGGGCGACACCCCCTGGTACGCCGGCCCGCGCTATACCTATTTTCATTCGGACACCCGGTTCACCGGCGAACCCGCGCACGAACTGTCCCAGGCGGAATTCGGCAACGACGTGGGCAAGCTCGGGCTGGTCGTGGACTACGACACCCGCGACAACCTGCTGTATCCCAACCGCGGCACCTACGCGGAGTTCGAGGCGCAGTTCGCCCGCGGATGGGTGGGCAGCGATTCCACCTTCGAAGACTACCGGGCGCGCGGCTATACCTGGTTTCCGGTCGCGCCGAAATGGACGCTGGGCCTGCGCGGCGATGGCCAATTCACCCGCGGCGCCGTGCCGTTCTACGCGCAGCCCTACGTGGACCTGCGGGGCGTCTCGCGCGGCCGCTACCAGGACCGCGACGCGCTGACCGGCGAAGTCGAACTGCGCTGGAACGTCACGCCGCGCTGGTCGCTGCTGGGATTCTCGGGCGTGGGCAAGGCCTACGGCCGATGGAACACCTTCTCCGAGGCCTCCACCGTGGTCAGCGTGGGCGCCGGATTCCGCTACCTGATCGCCAGCAAGCTCGGACTGGCGGTGGGCGTGGACATCGCGCACAGCCGCGACCAGAACGCCTTCTACATTCAGGTGGGCAGCCCCTGGCGTTGAGGGCGGATGCGCTTGCGGAAGAACACCACGCGCTCGGTTTCGTCGAAACCCAGGCCGTGGTGGAACGCGTGGCTCCGCCGGTTATCCAAGTTCCCGCTGGCCGAGGCCGGGCGGCGGCCGTGGCCGGCCCGATCAGGCGCCCCGGCCATGCCCCGCGGAGATGTCAGGCCTCGCATTGCAGGGCGGCCGCCGGTTGCCGGCGCGCGGCGCGCAGCGCCAGGGCGGCGATGGCCGTCGCGGCGGCCAGCGCCGTCACGCCGGTCCAGCCCCAGCGGGCCAGCGCCATGCTGCCCAGCGCGCCGCCCGCCGCCATGCCGACGAACACGCCGGTCATGAGCACCGCGTTCAGGCGGCTGCGCGCCGCGGGATCCAGGCCGTACACGATGCTCTGGTGGGCGATCAGCGACATCTGGATGCCCAGGTCGAAGCCGACGGCGCTGGCGGCGATCAACCACAGCGCGGCCGCGGGCGGCAGCAGGGGCAGCAGCGCCATGGCCGCGAAGGACAGGGCGGTCAGCGCGGCGCCCAGGCGGGCCAGGCGGGCGGGGCCGCGGCGGTCGGCGACGCGGCCGGCCAGGGGCGCCGCCAGCGCGCCCGCGGCGCCGGCCAGGCCAAAGGCGCCGGCGGCGTCCGCGCCCAGGTGGAACGGCGCCCCGTGCAGCATGACCGCGAGGGTCGACCAGAAGGCGCTGAAGCCCATGTACAGGAGGCCCTGGGCGACGGCGCTGCGGCGCAGTTCGGGGTGCTGGCGCCACAGGGTGGCCAGCGAACCGAGCAGGGCGCGGTAGGGCAGGCGGCTGGTGGGCGCGAAGCGCGGCAGATGGCGCCACAGTGCCAGCGACAAGGCCGCGATGCCCAACGCCGCCAGCCAGAACATGACGCGCCAGCCGAAATGCTCGGCCACGAAGCCGCCGACCACCCGCGACAGCAGGATGCCGAGCAGCAGGCCGGTCATCACCGTGCCCACGATCGCGCCGCGGCGCTCGGGCGGCGCCAGCGTGGCGGCGGCGGGCACGATGTCCTGCGCCATGGTCGCGGCGAGGCCCACGGCGAAGCTCGCCGCCAGCATCGTCCCCATGCCGGGCGCGAAGCCGGCCAGCAGCAGGCCGGCGGCCAGCGCGGCCGACTTGGCCAGGATGATGCGCTTGCGGTCGTAGCGGTCGCCCAGCGGGGCCAGCAGCAATATGCCGAACGCATAACCGAGTTGGGTCAGCGTGGGGATCCAGCCCAGCGCGCCGGGCGCGGCATCGAGTTCGCTGCCCAGCACGCCCAGCATCGGCTGGCTGTAGTAGAGGGAGGCCACGGCCAGGCCGGCGCCGATGGCCAGCAGCGCGATAAGGCCGCGTGTCAGAAGGGTTTCGGGTGAAGTCGAGGCAGCGGGAGCGGTGGGCATGATGGCGGTCCGAAGAAAGGTGTGGCGCAGATTGTGGACCTGGCTCCGGGCGGCTGGTAGCCCTGGCGGGAGTAAATCCGTTATACGATTAACGTATGACCAAGCCCGCCACGCCCGCTTTCGGCACCGACCGCATGCTGCTCATCGAGACCTTCGTGCGCATCGTGGAGGCGGGCGGCCTGTCGGCCGCCGCGGCGCAGCTGGGAGGCACGCAACCCACGGTCAGCCGGCGGCTGCAATCGCTGGAGCGGGCGCTGGGCGTGCGCCTGCTGCAACGGTCCACCCACGCCATCCGCCTGACCGAGGACGGCCAGCGCTGCTACGAACGCGCGAAAGACCTGATCTCGGGCTGGCAGTCTTTCGAGAGCGAGGTGCGCGGCGCGGTCGAGGAACCCGAGGGCGTGCTCCGCGTGGTGGCCCCCCACGCCTTCGGGCAGCATCAGTTCGTGGAGCCGCTGGCGCATTACCTGCGGCTGTATCCGAAGATGCGCGTCGAATGGCTGCTGCACGACCGCATGCCGGATTTCATCGCGGAGAACGTCGATTGCGCCCTGCGGGTGGGGGCCATCACCGACCCGTCCGTGGTGGCGCTGAAGCTGGGCGAGGTGCCGCGCATCGTGGTGGCGGCGCCGGGCCTGCTGCCGTCCGGGGAGGTGCCGCAGCATCCCCGGCAACTGGCCGCGCTGCCATGGCTGGCGCTGCGCACCTTCTACCGCAACGAGGTCGCGCTCACGAACCAGGATACCGGCGAGGTGGCGCGTTTCGGCATCGAGCCCCGGCTGTCCACCGACGGCCTGTACGCGCTGCGCCGCGCGGCGGCCCTGGGCCTGGGGGTGGGCCTGGGCTCGGCCTGGGCCATGGCCGAGGACATCGCGCAGGGCCGGCTGGTGCACGTGGCGCCGCGCTGGCAGGCCGAGCCGCTGCCCGTGTACCTGGTGTACGCGCCGTCGCGCTTCCAGCCCGCCCGCCTGCGGCGCTTCATCGAGATCATGCGCGAACACCTGCCCGCCGAACTGCGCAACGTCGAGACCTGAAGGGGCGGGGCGCGGCGCGCGCGGCCGAGCCTTGCGTTATTGAATCCGGCTTCGTAACCTAGACCGCTGCATTTCGAGCTGCGTTCCGGGGGTGGGGATTATGTATCTGGGCAGGCCGACGAGGCCGCAACGCACGGCTTGGCGCCGGACCAGGAAGGCCGCGCGCATCCTGTGCCTGATCGCCGCCGTCTTCCTGGTGACGGCGATCGGGCTGCGGCTGTTCGACATCCAGCAGGGCCCGCCGCTGGCGGCGTGGCATACCTACGTTCCCGAGGAGCTGGACCGCGACGCGCTGGATCGCGGCAGCTGGCAGGACTACCTGGCGCGCGAGAAAAAACTGTTCGTCGAAGTCCGCCAGCACGTCACCGAGCAGCTGGAGCCGGAAGACCGCAGCGAGAGCAACCGCTATTTCAGCGGCGCGGTGGTCTATCCCGAACGCTTCACGCAGGACTGGAACCGTTCATACGTGCTGGAGCCGGACGCGGACCCCGTCGGCGCGGTGGTCCTGCTGCACGGGCTGACCGATTCCCCCTACAGCCTGCGGCACATCGCGGCGCATTACCGCGACCTGGGCTATGCGGTGGTGGCGATCCGCCTGCCGGGCCACGGCACGGTGCCGGGCGGGCTGACCGACGCCACCTGGGAAGACTGGGCCGCCGCGACGCGGCTGGCGGTGCGCGAGGCGAGGCGGCGCGTGCCTGCGCCGCGGCCGCTGCATATCGTGGGCTTTTCCAATGGCGGGGCGCTGGCGCTGATGTACGCCATGGAGTCGATCGACGACCCCAGGCTGGCCCGGCCGGACCGCCTCATCCTGATCTCGCCCATGATAGGCATCACGCAGTTCGCCCGGTTTGCCGGGCTGGCGGGCCTGCCCGCGATCCTTCCGGCCTTCGCCAAGGCGGCCTGGTTGAGCGTCGTGCCGGAATTCAACCCGTTCAAGTACAACTCCTTCCCGGTCAACGCGGCGCGACAGTCGTACGAGCTGACCCGCGTGCTGCAGGAGAACATCGCGCTCAGGCAGCGGCAGGGCAGCCTGGAGCGGCTGCCGCCCATCCTGACGTTCCACTCGGTGCTGGACTTCACGGTCAGCACCCGCGCGCTGATTAATGCCCTCTATGCCCGCCTGCCGGCCAACGGCAGCGACCTGGTGCTGTTCGACCTGAACCGCGCCACCAAGCTGGGGCCGCTGTTCCGGCGCGGCGTGGAATGGTCGTTGTCGGGCACGCTGCCCGGCGAGCAGCGCAACTACCGCCTGACCATCGTGACCAACGCGTCGTCCGTGTCCAGCGACATGGTCGAGCGCATCAGCGAGGCCGGCGAAACGCGGCTGGTCGAGCGCGCCATCGGCATGCAGTATCCGCGCGAGATCTACTCGCTGTCGCACGTGGCCTTGCCCTTTCCGGTCAACGATTCGCTGTATGGCCAGCACCCCGACAACATCGAGGAGTACGGCGTCAGCCTGGGCGCGATGTCGATCCGGGGCGAAGTGGGGGCGCTGGTCAGCGGCATGGATACGCTGGCCAGGCTGACGTCCAATCCGTTCTACCCCTACCTGATCAAACGCATGGACGGGGTGATCCCGCGCTAGGGCCTGTGCGAGGCTCCCTTTAGTGTCAACAGGCCCTAGCCCAGCGCCGCGGCCAGCCTGCCGACTTCGGCGATGATCCCGTCGCGCTCCGGCATGGGGACGGCCGTGGTTTCCAGATAGGCGCAGACGAGGATCGGCGCGCCGCCGGGCGCTTGCGCGTAGCCGGCGTCGTTGGCGCCCACCTTCGAGTAGGTGCCGGTCTTTTCCCCGACCTTCCAGTCCGGCGGAAAGCCCGCGCGCAGGCGCTTGCCGCCGGTGGTGTTGGCGAGCAGCCAGGATCGCAGCAGTTGTTGCGAGGCGGGCTTGAGGGCAGCGCCGAACAGCAGCGCATTGAGGGTGCCGTTCATCGCGTTCGGGCTGGTGCTGTCCAGCGGTGCGCCCGCATGGGGGCGGTTCAGCTCGGGCTCGTAGCGGTCATGCCGCGTGACGGTATCGCCCAGGCTGCGGATGTATCGCGTCAGCGCCTGGGGGCCGCCGTAGCTGCGGTGCATGAGATTGGCGGCCGTGTTGTCGCTGGTGGTGATGGTGGCTTCGCAGAGTTCGGCCAGCGTCATGCCTTGCGGGCCGACGTGCAGCCGCGTGACCGGGGCGTGTTCCTGCAGGTCGGCCTCGGTGATCGGGATGCGCCGGGTCAGCTGGTCTTCGCCGCGATCCGCGCGCGCCAGGATGTAGGCCGCGGCCAGCGTCTTGAAGGAACTCAGCATCAGGAAGCGTTCGTCGCCGCGATGGCCGGCGGCCTGGCCGCTGGCCGTGTCCAGCAGGGCGACGCCCAGCCGGCCCCGGCCGGCAGTTTCCAGCCGGACGAGTTCGCGGCTCAGCGTGGCCAGGCGATCGGCCGTCCATCGATATTTCTTATCCGTCCGGGCGCGCGCCAGCGCCGGCATCCCGCCGGCCAGGATGACGGCCGCCGTGAAGTTTCTTCTCGTGATCAAGGCGTTCTCCTTTGAAAAACGCTTGCATGCTAGGGGCTGGACGGCATCGGGAACAAACGGGAATAATTGTGGCCATTCCATAGAAAAACTTATACCGCGCCATGGACCTCCCCCTGAATGCCCTGCGCGCTTTCCAGGTGTCGGCGCGGCACCTGAGTTTCACGCGCGCGGGGCAGGAGCTCAACCTGACGCAAGCGGCGGTCAGCCAGCACGTCAAGAACCTGGAGGCCAGGCTGGGCGTGGCGCTGTTTCGCCGCGTGCCGCGCGGCCTGGTGCTGACGGACGAGGGCCTGGCCCTGGTGCCGGTGCTGTCCGAATCCTTCGACCGCATCGCCACGGCATTGCGGGGCTATCGCGGCAAGGTCAGGCGGCAGGTCCTGTCGGTGGGCGTGGTCGGAACCTTCGCCGTGGGTTGGCTGCTGCCCCGCATGCGTGACTTCCAGGCGCTGCATCCGCACGTGGACCTGCGCGTGTTCTCGAACAACAACCGGGTGGACCTGGCCGCCGAGGGGTTGGACCTGGCGATACGTTTCGGCGACGGCAACTGGCACGGCATCGACGCGCAGCCGCTGCTGTCGGCGCCCTTGTCGCCGGTCTGCTCGCCCGGGGTGGCGCCGCGGTTGCGCGCGCCGCGGGACGCGCTGCGCGAACCCCTGCTGCGCTCCTATCGGCCGGACGAGTGGCCCGCCTGGTTCGCGGCGGCCGGCCTGGAGCCGCCGCTGGTGCAGGGCTCCATGTTCGATTCGTCGCTGGTGCTGGCCGACGCGGCGGCCCAGGGCGCGGGCATCGCCTTGCTGCCCGTGCGTCTGTTCGAGCGCGAGTTCCGTTCGGGCCGGCTGCTGCGGCCGTTCGCGCTGGAGGTGGAAACGGGGCGCTACTGGCTGACCCGCATCGCCAGCCGCCGTCCGAATGCCGCCATGCAGGCCTTCGGCGCCTGGATGCGCGGCGCGCTGGAAATCTGAGGCCGGCGATGCCGGGCGGGTGTCGGCGCTGGCGCCATTGAGGGGCCGGGGGCGCGCAGCCTCATCTTTGATTTGAAATCAAAAGAATTTGGAGCATCCTGGGCTTAATCAACAAATATAAAGCGCGCACACTGCGGTCCATTCAAGCTTCTCATTGGAACGCTGCCATGCCTCTAGCCCTGTTTGCCCTGACCCTCGCGGCCTTCGCCATCGGCACCACCGAGTTCGTGATCGTCGGCCTCATCCCGACCATTGCCGCGGACCTGGGCGTGTCCCTGCCGTCGGCCGGGTTGCTGGTCAGCCTGTACGCCCTGGGCGTCGCCATCGGCGCGCCCATCCTGACCGCCCTGACCGGGCGGGTGCCGCGCAAGCCGCTGCTGGTCGGCCTGATGGCGCTGTTCACCGCCGGCAACCTGGTCGCCTGGCTGGCGCCCGGCTACGGCACGCTGATCGTGGCGCGCCTGCTGACGGGGCTGGCGCACGGCGTGTTCTTTTCGGTCGGCTCCATCGTCGCCACCAGCCTGGTGCCGCGCGAGAAGGCAGCCAGCGCCATCGCCACGATGTTCAGCGGCATGACCGTGGCTTTCGTTACCGGCATTCCGCTGGGCACCTTCATCGGACAGCACTTTGGCTGGCGCACGACCTTCCTGGCGGTCGCCGCGTTCGGGGTGATCGCCCTGATCGGCGCGCTGCTGCTGGTGCCGCGCAATATTCCGCACGCGGCGCCCGCGCCGCTGCGCCGCCAGGCGCGCGTGCTGCTGCAGCCGCGCCTGTTGCTGGTCTACGCCATGACCGCCGTCGGCTACGGCGGCTCGCTGATCGCGTTCACGTTCCTGGCTCCCATTCTTGAAACCGTCGCCGGCTTCAAGCCGGACATGGTGGGCGCGGTGCTGCTGGCCTACGGCGTGTCGGTCGCGGTGGGCAATATCTGGGGCGGCCGGCTGGCCGACCGCCGCGGTCCGGTGGCCGCGCTGAAGATCATCTTCGGCTTGCTGGCGCTGGTCCTGCTGGTGCTGACGTTCACCGCGCCGAGCAAGCCGCTGGTGGTGCTGACCGTGCTGGCGTGGGGCGCCGTGGCTTTCGGCAACGTGCCCAGCCTGCAGGTCTACGTGGTGCGCCAGGCCGAGCAGGTGGCGCCCGACGCAACCGACGTCGCCGCCGGCTTCAACATCTCCGCTTTCAACCTGGGCGTGGCGGGCGGGTCCTGGGCCGGCGCGCTGGTGGTCGGCCACCTGGGCCTGGGGCACACGCCCTGGATCGCCGCGCTGGTGACGCTGGCGGCCTTGGGGCTGACGGTGCTGTCCGGCCGGCTGGACCGCCGCGCCGTGGCCATGCGCCCCGCGCAGGCCTGATTCCGTCTCCGAACCCGATCGAGGAACCTATTCATGAACATCCTGGAACGCAACGGCCGCGAGGCCGATTCCGAGGGCGGAGCCATTCCCTCGGCCCTGGCCCGCCTGAGGGCGGGCGGCTTCAGCGTCGGCATCGAGGCGCCGCTGGACAACGACTGGACGCACGCGGGCGAGCTGGCGCGGCGCCTGGCCGGCCGCCTGCCGGGCGAACCCGATCTGCGCCGCCACGCCGAACTGGCGCAGCTGGCCGACCGGCTCGGCTTCCGGGCCCTGTGGGTGCGCGACGTGCCGGTGTACGACCCCGCGTTCGGCGACGCGGCCCAGGTCTTCGAGGTGTTTTCCTACCTCGGCTATCTGGCCGGCATCACGCGCGACATCCTGCTGGGCACGGCCGCCGTGGTGCTGCCGATACGCGAGCCCTTGCTCACGTTGAAATCGGCGGCCTCCGTGCAGCGCCTGAGCGGCAATCGCCTGTTGCTGGGCGTGGCCAGCGGCGACCGGCCCGTGGAGTATCCGCTTTTCGGCCGCGATTTCGCCGGCCGGGGCGAGAATTTCCGCGAGCAGGTGGCGCTGCTGCGCGAAGGCGCGCCGTCCCGCCTGCCGCCGGGGCTGGACGTGCTGCCCAGGCTCGATGCCGCGCCGCCGCTGCTGGTGGCGGGCCTGGCCCAGCAAACCCCGGAATGGATCGGCGAGCGCATGGATGGCTGCCTCGCCTACCCTGGCACCCCCGACGACCATGCGCGTCGGGTGGCCGCCTGGCGCGCCGTGGCCGGCGCCAAGCCCTACGCCAGCTTCATCCATCTGGACCTGGCCGAACGCCCCGATGAACCCCTGCAGCGCTGGCGCTTCGGCCTGCGCGGCGGCCGCGAGGCGCTGGCCGCCGAATTGCGCGCCCTGCGCGCGGCCGGCGTGGACCACGTCGGCCTGCATTTCCGCCGCAACCAGCGGCCGCTCGCCGAGACTCTCCACGAGATCGCCGAGCACGTGCTGCCCCTTTTCCACACCCCATCGCCTGCCGCCATCGCGGCCGCCGAGGAGACCTGCAATGCCTGACATCCAAGATCCCCTGTTCCAACCGTATACCCTGGGCGGCCAGCCGCTGCCCAACCGCATCGTGATGCCGCCCATGACGCGCTCGCGCGCCAGCCAGCCGGGCGACGTGCCCAACGCGCTGATGGCCGAGTACTACGCCCAGCGCGCCGGCGCCGGCCTCATCGTCAGCGAAGGCACCTGGATCTCGCCGCTGGGCAAGGGCTATGCCTGGACGCCCGGCATCCACACGCCCGAGCAGGTCGCCGGCTGGCGCAAGGTGACCGAGGCCGTGCACGCGGCCGGCGGACGCATCTATGCCCAGCTCTGGCACGTCGGCCGGCTGAGCCACCTCAGCCTGCTGGGCGGGCAGTCGCCGGTGTCGTCCTCGGCCATCCAGGCCGAAGGCGTGAACGTTTTCGTCGCGGAGAACGACGGAACGCCCGGGTTCGTGCAGGCGTCCCGGCCGCGCGCGCTGGACAAGGCGGAGATCGGCGCCATCGTCCAGGAGTATCGGCAGGCGGCGCGCAACGCCATGGCCGCCGGATTCGATGGCGTGGAGTTGCATGCCGCCAACGGCTATCTCGTCAATCAATTCATCGATTCCAACGCCAACGACCGCAAGGACGAATACGGCGGTTCGCTGGAGAACCGCCTGCGCTTCCTGGACGAAGTGGCGCGCGCGCTGGTCGAAGGCGTGGGCGACGCGAGCCGCGTGGGCATCCGCCTCGCGCCGCTGACCACGCTTAACGGCTGCTCCGACGCCGATCCCGAAACCACCTACCTGGCGGCCGCGCGGCGGCTGGGAGAGATCGGCGTGGGCTATATCCACATCGCCGAGGCCGATTGGGATGATGCGCCGCTGATGCCGGCGGTCTTCAAGGAGCGCCTGCGCGCCGCCTATCCCGGCACCCTGATCTACGCCGGCCATTACACGGCGGAGCGCGCGCGCGAGGCCTTGCGGCAAGGCTGGGCCGACCTGATCGGATTCGGCCGTCCTTTCGTTGCCAATCCGGACCTGCCCGAGCGCCTGCGGCTTGGCGCGCCGCTGAACCCGCACGACCGGGCCACGCTGTTCGGCGGAGACGCGCGCGGGCTGACGGATTACCCGGCGCTTGAAGCCGCGGAGGCCTGAATCATGGAAAATCAAAACACCCTCGACCTGCCGCCTTTCGCCGGGCGCCGCTTTCGCGTCGACTACGAAGGGCTGTCGGCCCGCAACTGCTATTCGGAGGACGGCGGGACGATCCGCTACGAGATCGTCTCCGGCCCGTATGCCGGCGCCAGCGGCGAGGCGGCTTGCCAGTGGCGGCGGGTCGGCGAGGGCCTCTACGCGATCTCCTGGCAGGAAGCCGACGGCGCCACCGTCGTGCACCTGGATGATTTCGTCCAGGGCCGGTCGCAGGCCTATTTCACGGCGGCCGACCTGGGCTTCTACCGCATGGAGGGGGCGCTGACGGAACTGGCGCCGGAATAGGCGAGGGGGGCGTCGCGGCCTCAGACCCCCAGGTACGCCTGCCGCACCTTGGGATCGGTCAGCAGCGCCGCGGCGGGGCCGCCGTGCACGATGCGGCCGGTCTCCATGACGTAGCCGCGATCGGCGCCGGACAGCGCCAGGTGGACGTCCTGCTCGACGAGCAGCACCGTCACGCCTTCGCCCCGGATGTCGGCCAGCACGCCCATCAGTTGTTCGACCACCACCGGCGCGAGGCCCAGGCTCATCTCATCGATCATCATGAGCACGGGCTTGGCCATCAGCGCGCGCGCCATGGCGCACATCTGCTGTTCGCCGCCGGACATGCTGCCGGCCAACTGCCGGCGCCGTTCCGCCAGGCGCGGAAAATAGCCGTAGACCTTGTCCAGGTCGCGCGCGATGCCGGGCTTGTCGCCGCGCCGGTAGGCGCCCATCAGCAGATTGTCCTGCACCGTCATGCGGTCGAACAGCTGGCGGCCCTCGGGCACCTGCACCATGCCGGCGGCGAAGGCCTGGTCTGGCGCCGCCCGGGACAGCTGGCGTCCGTCCATCACGATGCTGCCGGTGCTGGGCAGCACGCGCGACAAGGCGCGCAGCAGCGTGGTCTTGCCCGCGCCGTTGCTGCCCACCAGCGCCACGATCTCGGCGCGCCGCACGTCCAGCGAGACGTCGTTCAGCACCGGCAGTTCGCCATAGCCGGCGCTCAGGCCCTCCACCTTCAGCAGCGGGGCGGCGGTCTCGTTCATGAGCGCTGCCTTCCCAGGTAGGCCTGCACCACCTCGGCATCGGCCAGCACCTCGGCCGGCGCGCCGTCGGCGATCTTCTCGCCGTGATGCAGCACCAGCAACCGGTCCGAGAGGGTCTTGATGGCCTTGATGACGTGCTCGATGACCAGCACGCTGATGCCGGAGGCGCGCACCTTGCGGATCACCTCGATCACCTCCTCGATCTCGACCAGGTTCAGGCCCGCCATGACTTCGTCGCACAGCAATATCCGGGGCTGCATGGCCAGCGCCTTGGCCAGTTCCAGGCGCTTGCGGCCCGGCCCGCCCAGTTCCTCGGCGCGCTGGTCGGCCGCCCGGCCCAGGCCGACGAAATCCAGGCAGGCGCGGGCCTGCTCGCGGGCCTTGGCGAGTTCGGGCTGGCCGCCGCCGCGGCCGAACAGCGCGCCCACCGCCACGTTGTCCAGCACGGACAGGCCGGGAAAGGGGCGCATGATCTGGAAGGTGCGGCCGATGCCGAGGCGCGCCCGCCGGTACGCGGGCAGATGGCCGATGGGCCGGCCCTGGTAGAGGATGTCGCCATGCGTGGGCGCGAGCGTTCCGCTGATCAGGCTGACCAGGGTGGTCTTGCCGGCGCCGTTGGGGCCGATCAGGCCCAGGATCTCGCCTTCGGCCAGCGTGAAGCTGACCTGGTTCACGGCCACCAGCCCGGCGAAGCGCCGCGTGACGTCGCGGATTTCCAGGATGTCGGTCATAGCTTGTGCGCCCGGATGTTCTCGGCGAAGTAGCGCCAGCCCGACTTCCGGTAGCGGCGCAGCAGGTCCGTCAGCCCGCGAGGCATGAGCACCACCGCGGCGACGATGACCGCGCCGTAGAAGAGGCCCGCGGCGCTGGTGACCTCGCTGGACAGCAGTTCGGAGATGGCCGACAGGGAAAAGGCGCCCACGACGGGGCCGAGCACGGTGCCCGCGCCGCCGAACACCGCCATGATGATCATCTTGACGTTCAGGCCGATGTCGAAGGCGCTTTCGGGGTCGAGAAAGGTGATCCAGTAGGCGTGGATGCCGCCGGCCAGCGCGCTGAACGCGCCCGACAGCGCGAACGCCGCGACCTTGTACAGCGTGGTGTTCACGCCCATGACGGCCGCGCCTTCCTCGTTCTCCCGGATCGCGATCAGGCCGAAGCCGAACCGGCTGCGCGTCAGCCAGGCGACCGTGAGCGTCGCCAGCGCCAGCAGACCCAGCGACAGTTCGTAGAACAGCGGGTCGTTGTTGAGCGGGGGCAGGACCAGGCCGATGTTCTGGCCGGCCAGCTCGATGTTCGACACGATGGCCGTCATGACCTGGGCCAGCGCCAGCGTGGCGATGGCGAAGTAGTGGCCGCGCAGCCGCAGCACCGGCAGGCCCAGCAGCAGGGCGAAGGCCACGGCCAGCGCGACCCCGAGCGCCAGGCCCGCGGCGAAGGGCAGCTCCCACTGCACCATGGCGATGGCCACGCCGTAGCTGCCCAGTCCGTAGAACACGGAATTGCCGAAGGACGCGTAGCCGGTATAGCCGCCGATGATGTTCCAGCCCTGGGCCAGCACGGCCAGCAACAGGGTGTTGATGCCGAACTGCACCAGCACGTCCGAGCCGTACCAGGGAACGCCGGCCAGCGCGGCCACCCCCGCCAGCGCCAGGATCGCGCGCCAGGATTTCATGCCGCCCTGCCCAGGAGGCCGCTGGGCCGCAGGAACAGCACCAGCACCAGGATTCCGAAGCTGGCGACGTCGGCGAAGGTCGGCCCCACGTACAGCGTGGTGAGCGATTCCACGATGCCCAGGAACAGCCCGCCCACCATGACGCCCAGCGGATTGTCCAGGCCGCCGATGATGGAAATGGCGAAGCATTTCGCGGTCAGGGTCGCGCCGATGTAGGGGTTGATCTGCGAGACGGTGCCGTACAGGCCCCCGGCCGCGCCCGCCAGCGCCAGGCCCAGCCCGAAGGTGACCGCGTAGAGATGGCGCGGCTCCACTCCGTAGAGGCGCGCCGCCACGAGGTTCTGCGCGGTGGCGCGGATGGCGCGGCCCAACCGGCTGTGCAGCAGGAACAGCCACATGCCCAGCGTCAGCGCCAGCGCCACGCCGAAGGCGGCCAGCCGCGCCAGCGGCAGCGTCACCGGCCCGAGGGCGTAGCTGGCGCCGGCGTACGGCGGGTTGATGGTGCGGAAGTCCGCCGAGAACGCCAGCTGCGCCAGGTAGGTCAGCACGACTTCCAGGCCGAAGGTGATGAGCAGCGTATTGAACATGGGCGCGCGCACCACCAGGTTCAGCAGCCCGCGCTGCAGGCCGTAGCCCAGCGCGAACAGGGCGGCCGCCGTGATCGGCAACCCCGCGAAAGGATCCGCGCCCAGGTCCGTGTACAGGTACCAGGACGCGTACGCGCCCAGCATGATGAAGGCGCCGTGCGCGAGGTTGACGATGTTCAGGACGCCCCAGACCAGCGCCAGGCCCTGCGCCATCACGGCGTACAGCCCGCCGAGCAGGACGCCGTTGACGAGGATTTGCGCGAGCAGGTCCATCGCGGTTCCCGAGGGCCGCCTAGCGCGCGTTCCAGGCGGGCATCGGATACCGGGGCTGGGTGATGAAGCCCTTGGCGCCGTAGATCTCGGCCAGCTTGTCGCCCTGCACCTGGATCACCACCTGCGGCAGGTCGATCTGGCCCTGCGCGTTGAACGCCACGGGGCCGTAGAGGCTGTCGAAGCGGATCCCGGCCAGGGCGTCGCGCACCTTCTGCGGGTTCAGGCTGCCGGCCTTCTCCATGGCCTGGGCCAGCGCTTCGACGTCGGCCACGCCCGAGGCCGCGTGGTAGTCGGGGTCATAGCCGTACTTCGCCTTGTAGGCCTGGGCGAACTGCTCCGCGTCGCCGAACCAGCGGTCCTTCAGCGCCGCCGAGGGCAGCCATGCCGTCATGCCGAACGCGTAGTCGGCATCGGCGCCGAGCGCCTTGCGGAAGTCCTCCGAGGGCACGCCGACCGTGAACGAGTACATCTTGGGCGCCACGGCCAGGCTCTTGGCCTGGCGCACGAAATTCAGGATCTCGGTTTCATGTCCGGCCACCAGCACCGCGTCCACCTGCTTGCTCTTGATCTGCGACAGCAGCGAGTTGAAATCCGTGGCATTGGTGCTGTAGCGCTCGTCCATCGCCACGCGCAGCCCGGCCGCCTTCAGCAGCGGGCGGGTGCCCTGGGCGACCGACACGTCGAACGAATCGTCCGCGTACAGCAGGGCCACGCTGGCCGGCGCGGGCTTGAGCGCCTTGAGCATTTCGACCGTGCTGCCGAAGTAGTTGCTGGCCGGCGCCAGGGTGCCGAATATGTACTTGAACTTGCGCGAGAAGATCTGGTCCGACGCGCCGCCGCCCTGGACCATCGGCACTTTGTATTTCTCCGAGACGGCGGAATCGGCCAGCGCGAAGTTGCTGGCGAAGGGCCCGAGCAGCAGGTTGACCTTGTCCTGCGTGACCAGCTGCGTGTACTGGCGCACGCTCAGGTTCACGTCCGACTGGTTGTCGTAGATCTTGAGCGCCAGCTTGTGCGGCACGCCGGCGATCTTCACGCCGCCGGCCGCGTTGATCTGGTCGACGGCGATCTGGTAGGCGTCGCGGTAGTAGCGCCCGGTGTTGGCGACGGGGCCGGTCAGCTGGATGGATGCGCCCAGCACGACTTCCGGCGCTTCGGCGGCTGCCGCCATGCCCGCGGACAGGGCCAGGGTCAGGGCGGACAGCGCATGCAATAGTCTCCGAGACATGATGATGTCTCCTCAATGGACCTTATGGCTTCCATTCTCGGACTCGATTGGTTACGTAAACCTGAACCTCGCTAACGCGGCGGCGCCGGCCCGCGGGGCGGGCATGACGCTTGCTGGGGGCCTTCGGTGCCGTCACGCCCCGGAGGGATCATGCGCACTTTCAGCGCCCGGCGCGCCGAGCGCCGGCGGCGGCCGCTGGCGCGGCTGGCGACCGCCTTCGATCATTTCGCCGCGGCTTTCACCGCATGGGCGGGCTCGTCCATCGCGTTCGGCCTGGCCGTGGCCGTGGTGGTGGTCTGGGCCCTCACCGGCCCCATCGCCGGCTATTCCGAGAATTGGCAGTTGGTGATCAATACCGGCACCACCATCGTCACTTTCCTCATGGTGTTCCTGATCCAGCAGAGCCAGAACAAGAATGACCGCGCGCTGCATCTGAAGATCGACGATCTGCTCATCGCGCTCAAGGACGCGGACGAAAACCTGGTCGACGCGGAGCGCCTGGACGAGGACAGGCTGGTCGCGCTGGCCACGGCCTTGACGGCGCACGCGAAGCGGATCGCCCGCGACAAGCGCAGGCGGCTGGCGGACGAAGGCAAACGGGTGCCTGGCGACGCGTCCGCGGAGCAGGCGGGGCGCGCGCCGCGAGGCAAGGCAAGGCCGCCGCGCGCAAGCGGGACGGGCGGGCGCTTGCGCGCCAAGCGGCGTGTCGGGGCCGGGCTGAAAGGCATGCGCTGAGCGCGAGCCGCCAGGGCCGGCGCGTCCGCCTCAGCTCAACCGCTTCATCACTCTCGCCAGCCTGGCGATGCCGCCGGTGCCGCTGGCCGCGCGGCCGATGAACGCGGTGCCCAGCGCGGTCAGCGCGAGGCCCTTCAGGCCGGGGCCGCTGCGCATGCCGGCCAGCATCAGCCAGGCGCCCGCGCCGAACACGATCAGGTGCTCGCCGGGAAAATCGGGGCGCCGGGCGTCGAGGCGGCGCAGGCGCGCCGCGGCGCGGGGGGCGGTCGGGACGGGATCGGTCGTGTGCATGAGGTAGCCTCCTTGGCGTGGAAGCCCATGCGGGAGCAAGCCGCGTGCCGGCCCGCTTCGACCGGTTATTGCACGGTGGTCGGCGTGGCCGTGCGCGAGGCCTGGTTGGGCACGCGTTCCACCGTCAGGGTGCCGGGATCGCCGGTGGCGGGGCGCACCACCACGGCCTTGCCGGCGTTGTTGGCGCCGAGATTGGGCAAGTCCGCGGGACGCGCGGCCACGGCGGCGAAGGCGCCGCCGCCGCTGGCCGGCACGCCGTCCAGCGTCAGGCTGCCCGCCCAGGCGCCGTCGCGCCGCGACAGCACCTGGTAGCGCTGCGGTCCGCCCGCGGTGCGCGCGACCACGTACAGCGTGCCGTCGATAATGTTCATCGCGGGCGGCGAGGCGGCCTCGGCGTCGAGCCGCGCCGGCTTGCCGTGCTCCACGAGCCAGAGGTGTCCGCCGGCGCGCTCCAGGATCGCGAGCATGACGTTGCCCTGGGCGTCGGCATTGATGGCCGGGCGCCCGATATAGGGCACGCCCAGGTCGGCCGGGGCGCTCCAGTCCATGTCGAGGTCGGTGGTGTCGCCGGTTTCCAGCAAGCGGGTCAGGTGATTGTTGCCGCGCTGGCGGAAATAGAGTTCCACGCGCCCCTCATGGTTGCGGATGGCCGCCAGGCCGCCGGCGGCGTTGGGCGCCGGCACCGGGCGCCAGCTCTGCCACTCGGGGCGGTGGCCCTTGGCGGCCGGCAACTGGCGCGTGTAGAAGAGTTCGCCCGCGGCCGTGACCGCGAAGACGACGTAGCGCCCGTCGGCGCCGCGCGCGGCGGCGGGGCCGCCGGTGGCGCCTTCCAGCAGCGGCAGGTCCTGCCAGGTGCTCCAGCCGCCGTCGATGCCCGAAGGCGCGATCCAGTGCAGCCGGCCGTCGTAGCCCAGGGCCACGGCGGCGGCCTCGCCGCGCGGCGCCACCGCCGGGATCTGCGTGACGCGCACGCCGCCCAGCGCCTGCCAGCCCTGCCAGGTGCCGTCATGGCGCTGCTTGTTCGCCCACACGCCGCCCAGCGGATCGCGCGCCATCAGGCCGGCGGTGCCGTCGGCGTGGGTGAACGAGACCAGCGGGCCGCTGGTGCGTCCGCCCAGACTTTGCCAGCGCCGCTGGCCGGAGTCCCAGCGATTGACGGCCGCATTGGTTTCGCCGGCGGCGAACACGACGAGGCCGCCGCGTCCGTCCGGATACAGCTGCGGCGCCATGTCCTGGCGCGACACGTAATAGGCGCGCTGCACCCAGGCCGCGGCGGGGCCGGCGGGCTCCTTGCAGCCGGAGGGGCCGGCGCAATAGTGGTAGTCGTTCCAGGCGTAGTGCTGGAAGATCACCGATTTGGTGGCGATCTCCGTTTCGGTCAGATTGCTGGCGCGCTCCTGGCTCGGATAATCGATGTAGCCCGTCTCGGCGTAATTGCCGGGGACGCGGACCATGGCTTCGCGCACCAGCCGCGCGCTGGCGATGTGGTCCGGATGGCCGTGGCCGGCGCAGCGCCAGCACAGCTGGGTGTAGGGCACGGCGATCGTGTCGTCCAGGTGGCGCACGGTGGTCGGGGCGTACTGCCGGATCACGTCGGCCAGGGTGTCGATCAATTGTTCGCGCGTGTAGACCTCGGCATAGGGGCCCAGCGTCTCGACGCTTTGCCCCCGTTCCGATTCGGTGCGGCTCAACGGCGTCAGGCTGCCCCATCCCTTGCCCAGCCAGGGATCCTTCAGGCGCATGTGCCAGAGCTGCACGCGCGGATTGCCCTGCAGCGTGAACCGCGCGAAATGATGGCCGCCGGCGGTGCCGACGTCTTCTTTCCAGACGTCGGGTTGATGCGCCATGTAGGCATAGGCGGCGCGCACGCCGCGCTCGCGGCCCAGCATGTAGCCTTCGCCTTCGCCCGCGTCGCTGGCGGTCAGGTAGACCACGCGCACGCAGCCGCCCGCCTCGATGTTGGAAGCGATGTCCGGGTTCATGAACAACAGGTCGTCGTCCAGATGGGCGACGAACGCCAGGTCCTTGACGCCTTGGCATTGCGCCAGCGTGGGAGGGGATGCGAACGCTTGGTTGGAGAGCAGAACGGCGAGAGTCAGGAAAAGCGCCTGGCGAACGGGGCGCAGCAAGGCCATCAGAACGGACATAACAGGGCGCGGCAGAAAAGTCGTCGCGCGGCAGGGGTTAAATAGTCCGAAAAGTATAGCGGCGACGGGCGCGGGGCTGTTGACGGGATATGGGGCCGGATGAAGGCGCCCAGGGCGCGCTAATTCGCGGCCGCGCTGTCCAGCAGCCAGCCTCGCAAGCGGTCCAGCGCGGCGTCGGCGCGGGCCGGGTCCTTGCGCGTGCACAGGGTGAAGGAGGCGCCGCTTTCGACGAAGCCCAGCGGGGCGGCCAGCCGGCCCCGGTGCAGGTCCGCCTCGACCAGCACGGCCGGCGCGATGGCGATGCCCAGACCGGCGGCCGCGGCTTCGAGCATGTGGCCCAGGTGGTCGAATTCGCGGCCGTGCTGCGGCGGGGCGAGTTCGATGCCCTGGCGCGCCGCCCAGTCTTTCCAGGCATCGGGCCTGGAGGTGGTGTGCAGCAGCGGCGCGTCCAGCACGTCGGCCGCGACCCGGATGCGGGCGGCCCGGGCGGGGGCGCAGACCGGGCCGATGGTTTCGGCGAAGAGCGGGGTGACGTTCCATTCGCGCGGCCAGTCGCGGCCCGCCAGGATCAGCGCGTCCACGCGTTGCGTGTTGAGCAGCGCCGCGTCGGCCGCGGTCTGCAGGCGGATCCGGATATCGGGATGCAGGGCTTCGAAGCGTTCGAGCCTGGGGATGAGCCAGTTGGAGAGGAAGCTGGCCGGCGCGCCCACGGCCAGTTCCGCCGGTTGCGTGCTGCGCCTGAGCTCGTCGCAGCGGCGTTCCAGCAGGTCGAACGCTTCCTGGGCGGCGCGTTGCAGGCGCAGGCCCGCCGCGGTGAGGTGGACGCCGCCCGCGCGGCGTTCGAACAGCGCGCAGCCCAGCCATTCTTCCAGCTGCCGGACTTGCTGGCTGACCGCGCTGTGGGTGACGCACAACTCCTTGGCCGCGAGGCTGAAGCTCGATTGGCGGGCGGCGCTGTCGAAGAAACGCAGCGCGTTGAGAGAGGGCAATCGTCGCATGGTTTGATGTTAGCTCAGCTTACATGGAAGCTAAACAAATCATTGATTCAAATAAGTTTTCATCAAAGATAGCATAAGGAAAAATTCCTGATTTCATTGACACGGAAACCGCCAGCCCATGCCATCCGCCTCTCATCCTGCCGCGCCCGACAGCCGCGGCCAATTCGGCCCCTACGGCGGCCGCTACATGCCCGAAACCCTCATTCCCGCCCTGGACGAGCTGGAGCGCAGCTTCAAGGCGCTGCTGGCGGACGACGCGTTCTGGCGGGACTTCCGCGAGATGCTGGCCGACTATGTCGGCCGCCCGAGCCCGCTGTTCCTGGCCCGGGGCATCTCGGAAGAACTGGGAGGCGCGCAGGTCTATCTCAAGCGCGAGGACCTGAACCACACCGGGGCGCACAAGATCAACAACTGCCTGGGGCAGGTGCTGCTCGCCCGGCGCATGGGCAAGCGGCGCGTCGTCGCCGAGACCGGCGCCGGCCAGCACGGCGTGGCGACCGCGACGGTCTGCGCCCTGCACGGTCTGGAATGCGTGGTCTACATGGGCGCGCAAGACATGGAGCGGCAGTCCGTCAACGTCCGCCGCATGCGCATGCTGGGGGCCGAGGTGCGCGCCGTGCATACCGGCGCCGCCACGCTGAAGGACGCGATGAACGAAGCCCTGCGCGACTGGATCGCCAATCCGGCGGATACCTATTACCTGCTGGGCACCTGCGCCGGGCCGCATCCTTATCCCTGGCTCGTGCGGGAGTTCCAGAAAGTGATCGGCGAGGAGACGCGCCAGCAGATCGCCGCCAAGACGGGCCGCATGCCCGACGCCATGATCGCGTGCGTGGGCGGCGGCTCCAACGCCCTGGGTTTCTTCTATCCCTTCGTGGCGCAGCAGGACGTGCGCCTCTATGGCGTCGAGGCCGGCGGGCTGGGCCTGGCCAGCGGCGCGCACGCGGCCAGCATCGGCGCCGGCGAGGCGGGCGTGCTGCACGGCTGCCGCAGCTATTACCTGCAGGACGAGGACGGCCAGATCCTGGACGCGCATTCGATATCGGCCGGGCTCGATTATCCCGGCGTCGGCCCCGAGCACGCGCTGCTGCATGACAACGGGCGCGTGGACTACGTATCGGTGACGGACGCGGAAGCCGTGTCCGCCTTTCATTGGCTGACGCGGCGCGAAGGCATCCTGCCCGCGCTGGAAAGCGCCCATGCGCTGGCCTATGCGCGCAAGCTCGCGCCGACGATGGGGCGCGGCGAGATCCTCGTCGTGTGCCTGAGCGGGCGCGGCGACAAGGACCTGGACACGGTGACTCAATTCGGCGAGGTGGCGCAATGACACGGCTGGACCACACCCTGATGGCGCTGCGCCAAGCCGGCCGCAGCGGCCTGGTGACGTACTTCGCGGCGGGCGATCCCGATCCGGCCGCCTGCCTGGCGCTGCTGCGCGGCCTGCCCGCCGCCGGCGCGGACGTGATCGAACTGGGCATGCCATTCAGCGACCCGGTCGCGGACGGCCCGGTGCTGCAGCAAGCCAACGCGCGCGCGCTGGCCGGCGGCCAGACCCTGAAGCGCACGCTGGCCTTGCTGCGCGAATTCCGGGACTCGGGCTGGGAGACGCCGGTGGTGCTCATGGGGTACCTGAATCCGCTCCTGCGGTACGGCGTCGAGGCGTTCATGGCGGACGCCGCCGCGGCGGGCGCGGACGGCCTGATCGTCATCGACCTGCCGATCGAGCACGCGGACGACATCGGCCGGGCCGCGCGCGCTCGCGGCATCCATCTCATCCGCATGTCCGCGCCGACCTCCGAGGACGCGCGGCTCGCCGAAGTGCTGCGGGACGCGAGCGGCTTCGTCTATCACATCATGCTGGCCGGCACGACCGGCGCGAGCCTGCCCGACGAGCACCGGATCGCCCGGGACCTGGAGCGCCTGCGCGCGCATACCCGGCTGCCGGTGGCCGCCGGATTCGGGGTGCGCTCGCCGGAAGAGGCGCGGCGGGTGGGCCGGCATGCCGACTTGGTCGTGGTTGGCTCGCGCCTGGCCGAGGCGCTGGCCGAGCGCGGCGTGGCGGGGGCCCTGGACGAGGTGCGGGGCCTGGCCGCCGCCCTGCGGCCCTAGGCGTAGCGCTCCAGCCGGAACGGGCGGATGTCCACCGGCGTGTCGCGCCCCTGGATGAGGGCGGCCAGGGTTTCGCCCACGGCCGGGCCGATGCCGAAGCCGTGGCCGGAAAAACCCGAGGCCAGGTAGAGGCCGGGCGCCTGCGTGACCGGCGCGATGACGGGCATGGCGTCCGGCGTGACGTCGATGTAGCCGCCCCAGGACTGCGCGATGCGGGCCTGGCGGAATACGGGGAAGGCATGCAGCAGCCGTTCCCAGGCCTGGTCCACGCCGCGCGCGTAGGGCGCGGGGTCGAGCACGCGGCAGCGCTCGTAGGGCGTTTCGCGGTCGGCCGGGAAGCGGCGCGGCGTGGCCAGTTCCTCGAAGAACCGTTTGCTGAAGCGCACGCGCACCAGCGCGTTGTTTTCGATCCAGGTGCGCAGGAACTTGCCCATCAGGCGGAAACTGTCCGGCACCAGCTCGGCCAGCGAGGCCGAGAACTGGGACACCGTGTAGCCGCCGTCGGCGCGCTTGCGGCAGGTGAAGTCCTTGCCGTTGATGGCGAGCGCCACGCCGGCGTCGAACGGGTCGGTGCGCAGCACGGAACCGCGCACCTTGAGTTGGGGAAAGTCCACGCCGAGGTTGCCGCAGAACAGGCGCGACCAGCCGCCCGCGGCCACCACCACGGCCTGGGCGCGCAGCGTGCCGCGCTCGGTGATGACGGTGTCGACGCGGCCGGCGGTCTTTTCCACGCCGCGCACCGCGCAGCCTTCGAATATCAGCGCGCCGGCCTGGCGCGCGAGCGCCGCCACGCCCTGGGTGGCGATCTGCGGCTCGGCGACGCCGTCTGCCGCGCTGTACAGGGCGCCGGTCCAGGGGCGTTCCGAGCGCGGCAGCAGGCGCAGCGCCGCCTCGCGGCCCAGCATCTCGGCCTGCACGCCGTGGGCGCGCGCCTCGCGCAGCCAGGTTTCATGCCCGGCGGCGTCGGCCTCGGTTTCCTGGAGATAGACCAGCCCGTTGCGGCGGTAGCCGACGTCGACCTGGGCCTGGATTTCGCTCCAGAGCCGGTTGGCGCGCAGCGCCAGCGGCACTTCGGGCTGATCGCGGCCCAGCGTGCGCACCCAGCCCCAGTTGCGCGAGGACTGCTCGCAGGCCAGCGTGCCTTTTTCGAACAGCGCCGTGCTCACGCCGGCGCGCGCCAGCGCGAGCGCGGTGCTCGCGCCGATGATGCCGCCGCCGATGATCGCCACGTCCACGGTGGCGGGAAACTGCGTTTGAGTCGTCATGACGTTAGGAAGATGTCCGCGGTTGCGGCGGGGCTCAGGCGGGAACGCCCAGCGCGTCGCGCAGGCGGTACCAGTTGATGGCCAGCGTGGCGCCGAATTGGCGGGCCGGGTAGAAAGGCATGCGTTCGATCGGCGTGACGGGGAAATCGAGATCGCCCTCGGGCACGCCGCGGATCGCGTCGGTCAGGACGCGGCCCAGCGCCGTGCCCATCGCCACGCCCCGTCCGCAATAGCCGTAGGCCGTCCAGACGCCGGGCGCCAGGCGATGCACGCGCGGCAGGTCGTCCATGGTCATGCCCACGCGGCAGGCCCAGCCGTGGCGCCAGGTCGCGTCGGCCAGTTCGGGAAAGCGGGCCACGGCCGCGCGGCGCAGCTGTTCGCTGGTGGAGGGGTCCAGCTGCTCGGACGAGTGCCCGCGCCCGCCGATGACGAAGCGGCCTTCCGGATCAATGCGGCAGTAGTAGGTGATCTTGCGGGTTTCGGAGATGCCGGCGCGCAGCGGCAGAAGCTGTTCCTGCAACGCGCGCGGCAGCGGATCGGTGGCGATCTGGGCGCTGGAGACGTTGACGTAGGATTGCGCCACGGCCGGCCACAGCCGGTCGGTATAGGCATCGGTGGCCAGCACCACGTGGCGCGCCTTGACGGCGTGGCCGTTGACGGTGAGCGTGGCGCCGCCGCCGGGCGCGGGCGCGATGGCCGTGACCGGGGAGCGGTCGTGGATCGCGGCGCCGGCGTCCGTCGCGGCGCGCGCCAGCCCGCGCGCAAACGCCAGCGGATGCACCGCGCCGGCGCGCTTTTCGCGCAGCCCGGCCGGCCAGAAGGCGGAGCCGGTCGCGGCGCGCATGGCGTCGGCGTCGAGGTATTCGACGTCGCCGCCGTGCGCGTTCAGTTCCTGGGCTCGGCGCTTGAGGTACTCGCCGGACGCCGCCGAGAAGGCGCCCTGGATCCAGCCGTTGCGGGTGGGCGCGCAATCGATGCGCAAGCGCTCCGCCAGCTCGAACAGATAGTCCGCGTTGCCGTAGGCGAAGCGCGTCATCCGCGCGGCGGTGTCGGCGCCGAACCGGCGGATCAGCGCGGCCGGGCCGGGCTTGAAGCCCGGCACCACCTGGCCGCCGTTGCGGCCGGAGGCGCGGTGGGCGATCTCGTAGGCCTCGAACAACGCCACCCGGAAGCCGGCCTGGGCCAGGTGCAGGGCGGCCGACAGGCCGGTGAAGCCGCCGCCGACCACGGCGGCGTCCACGTCGAGCGGGGCTGCCAGCGCCGGCGACGCGGAGCGGGCAGGCGTGGTCGCGGCCCACAGCGAGGCTGCGGGCGAAAACAGATCGTTGGTCATGGTGCCGGGGCTATTGGGCGTGGGTAACGCGCTTGAGGAAGTCGCGCATGCGTTCGTTGCGGGGAGTGGTCAGCACTTCGCGGGACGGCCCCTGTTCGGCGATCCGGCCGCCTTCCAGGAACAGCACGCGGTCGGAGACGTTGCGGGCGAAGTCCATTTCGTGCGTCACGATGACCATCGTCATGCCTTTCTCCGCCAGCGTGCGCATGACGGCCAGCACTTCGCCCACGAGTTCGGGATCCAGCGCCGAGGTGGGCTCGTCGAACAGGATCGCCTCGGGCTCCATCGCCAGCGCGCGCGCGATGGCCACGCGCTGCTGCTGGCCGCCGGAGAGCTGCTGCGGATAGTGGTTCATCTTTTCGGCCAGCCCCACCGAGGCGAGGATGTCGCGGCCGCGCGCGGTGGCCGCCGCCAGGCTCTCGCCCTTGACGTGCACGGGGCCTTCGATGACGTTCTCCAGCGCCGTGCGGTGCGGGAACAGATTGAATCGCTGGAACACCATCGCCACGCGCTGGCGGATGTTCTGGATATCCTTGCCGCGGGCGTCCACCGTCACGCCGTCGACCGTGATGCGGCCGCCGTCGTAGCGTTCCAGGCCGTTGATGCAGCGCAGGAGCGTGGACTTGCCCGAGCCGGACGGCCCGATCAGGCAGACCACTTCGCCCTGCCGGATTTCGGCGTCGATGCCTTCCAGCACGCGATGGGCGCCGAAGGACTTGCTGAGGTTTTCGATCTTGATCATTGGCGGCGCCCCAGGCGGCGTTCAAGTTTGCCGATGCAATACATCATGGGCAGGCTCATGGCCAGGTACATGAGGGCGACCAGCGTGAAGATGGTGGCGCTCTTGAAGGTGGCCGAGGCGATCAGCTTGCTCTGCATGGACAGTTCGACCACGGTGATGACCGCCGTCTGCGACGAGTCCTTGAGCATCATCACCACGTTGTTGCCATAGGGCGGCAGGGCGACCTTGAAGGCCTGCGGCAGCACGACGCGCCGCATCAGCTTGGCGCGCGACATGCCCAGGGACTGCGCCGCCTCGAACTGGCCGGGGTCGACCGCGTCGATGCCGGAGCGGAACACTTCCGACATGTACGAGGAGTACGCCACGCCCAGGCCCAGCGCGCCGGCCTGGAAGGCCGTCAGGCTGATGCCGATCTCCGGCAGCACGAAGTACATGTAGAACAGCACGACGATGATGGGCACGCCGCGGATGATGTTGGTCAGGATGCGGCTTGCGTGCGAAAGCGGGCCGATGCCGCTGACCCGCAGCAGGGCCCAGAACAGCCCGAGCACGGTGGCGATCACCAGAGCGGCGGCGGTGATGGCGATGGTCGTCAGCACCCCCTGCATCAGCACGGGGAAGAACTCCGTGGCGTCACTGAAAAAAGACTGGAACATCTTGAGTACCTGTTATGGCGCGCCGCGGCGGACCCGGCCGCGCGGCGCGCGGAATCGGCGCGATCGGCGGGATCAGTGCGAGACGCCCCACTTCTTCATGATGGCGGCGATGGTGCCGTCCTGCTTGAGCGCGTCGATGGCGGCGTTGAGCTGCTTGGCCCGCTCGGTATCGCCCTTGCGCACGGCCAGCGCGATATTGGTCGGCATGGACGGCTGGTAGCTCTCGACGTAGCGCACGTTGCGCACGCCCTGGGTGCGGACCTGGTAGGAGATCACGGGGCCGTCGCCGAAGGCCGCGTCCAGGCGGCCCAGCGCCACGTCGCGCACCAGGTCGGCCATGGTTTCGTACATCTTCACTTCCTTGAGGCCGGGCGCGGACTTCAGCGGCTCGACGTAGAGCGTGCCGATCTGCACGCCCACGGTCTTGCCCTTCAGGTCGGCGATGCTCTTGTAGTCGGCCTTGTCCTTTTCGGGCACGATCAGCGCCTCGCCGTACTCGACCACCAGCTGAGTGAAGTCCACCACTTCGGCGCGCTGCGGCGTCTTGGCGAAGGCCGAGGCGATGATGTCGATCTTGCTGGTCTGCAAGGCGGGCACCAGCGAGGCGAACGGGATGGGCATGACTTCCGCCGTGAAACCCGCCTGCTTGCCCACGGCGTTGGCGATGTCGATCATCACGCCCTGCAGGGTGTTGGTCTTCGGGTCTAGGAAGTTGAAGGGCACCGCGGTGGGCGTGGCGCCCACTTTCACGGTCTGGGCGTGCGCGCCCGACAGCGCGGCGGCGCACAGCGCCGTCGCCAACAACGATTTCAACGTTTTGTGCAGCATCGGAATCCCCTGGGAGGCCAGAATCTCGCGCCCTGACGGTGTATCGGACGTTCGAAATCGTCCCGTTTTGGTGCGCATTATCGTATCGAATAGCGATATGTATATATCGCAGGTAGATTTTATAATCTGGCCGAGGAAAACCTGTCAACACACAGGATTCGTTGCTAAGCGCTTTTTAATTAAGGGTTTTCCCGAGATTTATTTTTGCGATTCAGCAAGAATTCCCAGAAGAAACGCGTGCTTTTTCTTGCATTCATTTGAATTGGAATGCAATCTGTGCGTATCGAATAATTGTGACCGCGGCCGCTGCCGCCATCCCCGATCCATGAACCCGGAATCCTCTACGCTGTACGTCCAATCGCTCGCCACCGGCATCGCTGTGCTGGATGCGTTCACCGCCGAGCGCGCCTCCATGAGCCTGCCGGAAATCGCCGCGGCGGCCGGGATCACTCGCAGCGCCGCGCAGCGTTTCGCCTTCACGCTGGAGGCGCTGGGCCTGCTCAACAAAGACCCGGTCACCAAGCGCTATTCGCTGTCCTCGCGCACGCTGGACAGCGGCTGCCGCTATCTCGAATCCCATCCGCTGCTGGACCGGGCCAATCCGTTCCTGCTCGAACTCAACCGCAACGCCGGCGAAACGGTCAACCTGGCCGAGCCCGCGGGGCAGGACATGATCTACATCGGCCGCTTTCCCAGCCCCCTGCGCCTGCTGGTGCACATGCCGGTGGGCCGCCGCATCCCGATGTACTGTTCGTCGACCGGGCGCGTGTACCTGGCGGGGCTGAGCGACGAGGAAGCCTACGCGGCGCTGGCGGCCTGCGAGCGCGTGAAGTACACCTCCAATACCCTGACCGACCTGGACGAACTGATGGCGCAGGTGCGCGAGTCCCGCGAGCAGGGCTACGCCTACTGCAAGGAGGAGTACTACCGGGGCGACCTGGCGCTGGCGGTGCCGGTCTACGACCTGAACCAGCGCGTGGTGGCGGGCCTGCAGCTGTCGGTGTCGGCCTCGAAGTGGACGGTCAAGCGCGCGCTTTCGCGCTTCATCCCCATGATGCTGGAAACGGCCCGGCAGATCTCCACCTCGCCGCCCACGCCGCGCGCGTTGGCGCCTTTCGGCGGCGGCGCGGCGCGCGACCTGCATGCCCAGCCGCCGGCGCGTCCGGGCGGGCGCAAGCCCTGATCGCGGCGGGCGCCGCGCTCAGTCCAGCGCTTCGTATTCCGCCATGGTGCGGTACCAGAGGTCGCTGACCTTGGCGGCCAGGCTGCGGGCGGTGGGGAAGGCTTCGGTCAGCAGCATGTCGTGGTTGACGAAGCGTTCGCGCAGCGTATCGATGGTCATGGTGATCAGGATGCGGATCATGCCCGCGTATTCCCGGCGCTGCAGCTTCGTGAACGCGCGGCCGCGGCGCCGCTCGGACACGTGCAGCACTTTCATCGTCCAGTTGGCGTTGCGGTCTTCGCGCAGCTTGGTGATCGCCGCGTTGCGATGCACCGCGGCGTACAGGTTGGCGTTGGCCTCGTAGGCGCGGCAGTACCAGTCGTTCGCTTCGAGGATCGCCTCGTAGGTGGACAGGTTGCGCGAGTTGCTGACGCGGGCCGATTCGATGTATTCCAGGAACAGGCTGAGCATCTCGAAGATGCAGTCGTCCACGTCCTTGAAGTGGTTGTAGAAGGTGCCGCGCGACAGGCCCGACTGGTCCAGCACGAATTCCACGGTGGGATTGCGCTGGGGTTCTTCCTGGACGCAGCGGGCGGTGATGGTCAGGAACAGGTAACGGGTGCGCTCGCGCTTGGGCAGCGAGCGGTCCAGGCTCTTGTGGCCGAGCATTTCCTCGAAGCGCAGCGACGTGGGGATGTCGTCCTGCGGATCGATTTCCGCCTTCTGGGCGGCGATGGTCTTGTTCTGTGTCACGCAATGTCCTTTCACGAGGCGCGTGCGCTGCCGGCGCCCCGTGGCTGCCGCCGGCCTCGACGCTGCCGCATTTTACTGTCCCGTAAACGCGGCCTGCCGCTTTTCGACGAAGTGCGCGACGCCTTCCTGGAAGTCGGCGCTGCGCAGGCTGTCGACCATCTCGTCGTTGGCCAGCCGCACGGCGCCGGCGAGGTCCTGGAACGGCGCTTCCCACAGCTGGCGCTTCATGACCCGCAGCGATCGGGGCGAAACCTCCGTGGCCAGGGTGGCGGCGAGCGCCAGGGCCTGTTCCAGCAAGGCGTCCGCCTCCACGACCCGGTGCACCAGCCCGATGCGCAGCGCCTCGGCCGCGTCGACGCGGCGCGAGCTCATCAGCATGTCGGTGGCGCAGGCATGGCCGACGATGCGCGGAAGCATCCAGGCGATGCCGTGCTCGGCGACCAGCCCGCGCCGGGCGAAGGCGGTGGTGAAGACGGCCTGCGCGCTGGCGTAGCGGAAATCGCTGTAGAGCGCCATGACCAGGCCTAGTCCGGCGGCCGCGCCGTTGACCGCCGCGATGACGGGCTTGGGGCAGGCGGGGAAGTACGAATAGCGCGTCTGGTAATCGGGGCGGCGGCTCATGTCGAAGGGGCGCATCCGGGCCGGGTCGCGGATGTCCTCGGGGGGGAGTTCCGCCAGTTCGGCCATGTCCATGCCGGCGCAGAAGGCCCGGCCCGCGCCGGTCAGCACGACGGCGCGCACGGCGGGGTCGGCGCCGGCCCGTTCGATGGCGTGGCGCAGCTCGGCTTCGAGCCGGCGGGTCAATGCGTTCATCTGCTGCGGGCGGTTCAGCGTGATGAGCGCGGTCCAGCCGTCGCGCTGGTAGTGGAGTTCGGCGTAGTCCATGCGGGGTCCTTTCAGGCGTGGGGCTGTTGCAGGCCCGGATAATCGGGTGGAAGCTGGCAGGAGATGGTGTCGGTGAATTCCTCCAGCCCATGCGGCCCGTTCTCGCGGCCCATGCCGGACTGGCCGAAGCCGCCGAAGGGCGCGTCGGGGTTGAAGGGGGCGCCGTTGATTTCCACCTGGCCGGCCCGCAGGCCGAGGGCCGCGCGATACGCCTCTTCCGCGCTTGCGCCCCAGACCGAGGCGGCGAGCCCGTAAGGCGTGCTGTTCGCGATGGCGATCGCCTGGGCGGGCGTGTCGTAGGGCAGCAGCACGAGCACGGGGCCGAAGACCTCCTCCTGCGCAATCGCGGCATCCGGCGCGACCGAACCCAGCACCGTCGGGGCCACGAAATAGCCGCGCGCGGGCGGCGGGCACGCTTGCGGGCCGCCGGCGACGATCCGGGCGCCGCCGGCCAGCGCCTGCTCCAGCATGGCCTGGACCCGCCGGCGCTGCGCGGCGCCGGCCAGCGGTCCCAACCGGGTGGCGGGGTCCGCCGGATCCCCCATGGCGTAGGCGCCGATGTACTGGCCGGCGAGGTCGCACGCCCGGGCGTAGTCGGCCGCGGGGACCAGCAGGCGGGTATACGCCGAGCAGGTCTGGCCCGAATTGAGGAAGCCGCTGGCCAGCGTGGATTTGACGGCCGTTGCCAGGTCGGCGCCCGGCAGCACGATGGCGGCGGACTTGCCGCCCAGCTCCAGGCTCAGCCGCTTCAACCCGGCGCCGGCCGCCGCGCCGATTTCGCGTCCGGCTCGGGTGGACCCGGTGAAGGACACCATGTCGATGCCGGGATGCCCGGCCAGCGCCTGGCCCACGTCCGGGCCGGCGCCGTGGACCAGGTTGAAGACGCCGTCCGGCAGCCGGGCTTCGGCGATCGCCTCGGCCAGCAGGAAGGCGCTGAGCGGCGCGATTTCGGAGGGCTTGAGCACCACGCTGCAGCCGGCCGCCAGCGCGGCGGCCGCCTTGGCGGTGATCTGGTGCAGCGGATAGTTCCAGGGCGTGGTGCAGGCGACCACGCCGGCCGGCACGCGGCGGACCAGCGAGTGGCCCAGGCGGGAGACGCGCTCGGCGTCTTCGCACAGCGCCGCGTAGCGGCGCCAGGCCGCGATCGGCGCGGCCACCTGGATGCGCTTGACCAGCTTGGCCGGCATGCCGACCTCGCGCATGATGGCGTCGGCCAGCGCGTCGGTCCGCGCTTCCAGCGCATCCGCCACGGCGCGCAGCCGCTCGGCGCGCTGTGCGGCGGGCAGGGCGGACCAGCCGGGCCAGGCGCGGCGGGCGGCGTCGACCGCGCGATCGACGTCCGCCGCGGAACTCGCGCGCAGCGTGGCGAAAGGCGTTTCGGCGTAGCTGTCGACCACTTCGGTCGTCGCGGTTCCGCTGGCGGCCTGCCAGCGGCCGTCTATGTAGGTCTGGGTGTATTCCACGCGGGATTCCTCAATGCAGATAGCGGGTGGGATCGAGATGGGCGACGGGCAGGCCGGCGCGGCCGTCCAGCACCAGCCGGGCCGCGGCTTCGCCGATGGCCGGCGCGAACTTGAATCCGTGGCCCGAGAAGCCGCAGGCGACGATCAGCCTGCCGGCGGGGTCCAGCGGGCCGAGCAGGCCTTCGCCGTCCGGCGTGAAGGCGTCCATGTAGATGCCGACGCGCACCGGGTCGGGGTAGATGCCGCGCAGGCTTTGCGCGGCGGCGGCGCGCAGCCGGGCCAGCTCGGCCTCGGGCAGGTCGCGGGGCAGGGCGTCGGGATCGTCCACCGCCGGCCATCCGCCGGCGTTGCAGCTGCCCTTCAGGGTGGCGCCGTCGGCGCTGGGAAAGCAGTTGAAGTAACCGTCCGGGAACACCCGCATCATGACCAGGGCGCGGTCCCCGGCGAACGGCGTCATGTCGGGGGCGGCGAACCACGACAGCGCGATGCGGCGCGGGGTCAGCGGCAGCGCGGACAGCGCCGCCAGGCGGTGGCCCCAGCCGCCGGGCGCGGCGACGACGTGGGTGTATCGCTCCGGGCCGTGGTCGGTGCGCAGCGTGATGCCGCCGGCATCGGGCTCCAGGGCCCGGACCGCCGTGTCGGCGCGCAGCCGGGCACCCAGCGATTCCGCCTGCGCCACGGCCGCCAGCACCGTGTGGTCGGCGCGGATCACGCCGCCGTCGGGATCCAGGTACAGGCATTCGTCGGGCGCGACGCGGAACTGGGGATAGCGCGCGGCGGCGGTCGCGCCGTCCAGGACTTCCAGCGGCAGGCCGAGTTCGCGGGCGGTGGCCAGCGTGGCGCGCATGCTGTCGTGCCCCGGCAGGCCGATGGAGGCTACCCCCGTGCGGGTCAGCAGCTTGCGGTTGGACGCGGCTTCCAGTTCGGCCCATAACGGCAGGCCGGCGCGGATCAGGGGCACGTGCGCCGCGCCTTCCTTGCACGCCACGCGGAAAATGCGGGTGTCGCCGCCGGCCGCGCCCCGGTCGTGCGCGGGGGCGTGGCGCTCGAACAGGGTGACGGGCACGCCGCGCCGCGCCAGCCGCCACGCGGCCATGGCGCCCATCACGCCGGCGCCGACCACGGCCACGTTCAGAGAGCTTGCGGGTTGTGCGCTCATGAAAGTCTCCTTGCCTGGGCTCAGGCGAAATGGCAGGCGACGCGCTGCGGCGAGCCCGAGCGGGCCACCAGTTCGGGCGCCGATTGCGCGCAGGCCTCGCGCGCCATCCAGCAGCGCGTGCGGAAGCGGCAGCCGCTGGGCGGGTTGATCGGATTGGGCAGTTCGCCGGTCAGGACCCGCGGGCTGCGCTCGCGCTCGCGCCGCTGATCGGGGGTGTTGGCGCTGTCCACCAGGGCCTGGGTGTAGGGGTGCCGCGGCGCGCCCAGCACGTCCCGGGCGGCGCCCAGTTCCACCACGCGCCCCATGTACATCACGGCGATGTCCCGCGCGATGTTGGCCACCACGCTGAGGTCGTGCGACACGAATACGTAGGACACCCCCAGCTCGGCCTGCAGGTCGCGCAGCAGATTGATGACCTGCGCCTGCACCGAGACGTCCAGCGCGGAGACGGGTTCGTCGCAGATCACGACCTTGGTGGGGCGGACCAGGGCGCGGGCGATGCCCACGCGCTGCTGCTGCCCGCCGGACAGGGCGTGCGGATAGCGCCGGGCATGGTCGGCGTTGAGCCCGACCTTCTCCAGGATGGCCATGGCGCGGTCCTGGCGTTCGGCGCGCGGCAGCGCGGCGTCGTGGATGTCCAGCGGTTCGCGCACGATCTCGCCTATCGTCAGGCGCGGGTTCAGCGCCGTGTACGGAGACTGGAACACCATCTGCACCTCGCGCATTACTTCCCGCCAGCGCGGGCCCTTGAGGCGCGAGATGTCCTGGCCGTCGATGCGCAGCTGGCCGCTGGTGGGCGGCAGCAGTCCCACCAGCATGCGCGACAGGGTGGACTTGCCGCAGCCGGATTCGCCGACGATGCCCAGGGTGGCGCCGCGGGCGAGGGTCAGGCTGACGTGGTTCACCGCGTCCAGCAGCAGGGGGGCGGACGGCCAGGGGCGCGGGATGCGGTAGGTCCGTCCCAGGTCCCGCGCCTGCAGGACCGGAACGGCCGCCGGGCCGGTCGCTGCCGGTTCAAGCGGGCTGGGCATGGGCAACCTCCTCGGGCGTGAAATGACAGAGCGATTCGCGCCCGTCGCCGAAGCGGATCGCGGGCGGCGACACCTGGGCGCAGCGCGCCACGGCGAGCGGGCAGCGCGGGTGGAAGGCGCAGGCCGGCGGCAGCCGCTGCGGCGAGGGCGGCGCGCCCACGATGGCCTGCAACGGCTCTCCGGTGTGGTCCAGGCGCGGCATGGCGTTGAGCAGCGCGCGGGTGTAGGGATGCGAGGGAGCGTCGAAGACCTCCATAACCGGCCCCATCTCGACGGCGCGGCCGGCGTACATCACCAGCATCCGGTCCGCCATCTTGGCCACCACCCCCATATCGTGGGTCACGATGAGGATGGCCATGCCGAGCTGGTCACGCAGGCGCAGCAGCAGTTGCAGGATCTGCGCCTTGATGGTGGCGTCCAGCGCGGTGGTGGGCTCGTCGGCGATCAGCAGGTCGGGCTCCAGCGCCAGCGCCATGGCGATCAGGGCGCGCTGGCGCATGCCGCCGGAGAACTGGTGCGGATACTGCCCCGCCCGCTCGGCCGGAGAGGGGATGCCGGTCAGGCCCAGCAGTTCCACCGCGCGCGCCCAGGCCTCGCGCTTGGGCGTGCCCCGGTGGACCATCAACGTTTCCGCGATCTGGTAGCCCACGGTGGTGCAGGGGTTCAGCGCGGCCAGCGCGTCCTGGCTGATCAGCGCCATGCGCTCGCCGCAGAGGCGGCGCCGGGCGCGGGCGGGCAGGGCCTGGACGTCCTGCCCGTCCAGTTCGATGCGGCCGGTCGTGCGGGCCTGCGACTGGAGCAGGCCCATCACCGCCTGGACCAGGGTGGACTTCCCCGAGCCGGACTCGCCGATGACGGCGTAGATCTCGCCACGCCGCACCTGGAAGGCGATGTCCCGGACCACCTGGACATCGCCCGCCGCGCCGCGGAAGGCCACGTTCAGCGCCGACACCGACAGGATCGGCGCCGCGGGGCCGGACGGCAGGATCGCGCCGTTCATTTCCGGACCACCTTCACGGTGGCCAGGTCGAAGTTGTCGCCGTCCAGCGCTTCCCACTGGAGCCGCTTCGAGAAACCGTAGACGGATGCCGCCTGCCACACGGCGGCGATGTAGTAGCGGTCGTGCACGAGCTTCTGGGCCTGCTTCCAGAGTTCGGTGCGCTTGGCTTCGTCCATTTCGGCGCTGGCCTGCTCGGCCAGGCGGTCGTACTCGGGATCGGCGGTGATGCTGAGCGCGGAGTTGGAATTCAGGAACGAGTTCATCTTGCTGGCGTCGCCTTCGCCGAAGTCCCAGCCGATGATGTAGAACGGGCCGGCGCTGCGACTTTGCATCATGCCGATCAGGCGGCCCCATTCCATGACCTGCGGCGAGATCTTGAAGCCGGTCGAGCCCAGCTGCGCATTGATGGCCTGGTAGATGTCCCGGTCGGCCACGTAGCGCCCGTCGGACGTATAGGTGTTGAGCGCCACGGTCTTGCCGTCCATCAGCTGCTTGGCCAGCTTGCGGTCGGGGCGGTAGGGCTGGATGCTCTTGTCGACCTGCACCACGTTCGGCGCGAGCGGCGTGGCCAGCACGCGGCCGTACTTGCCCAGCAGGTGCGTGACGACGTTATTGATGTCCAGCGAGGCGACGAAGGCCTGGCGCACGCGGATGTCGTTGAACGGGGGCTTGCGCGAATCCAGCAGCAGGGTCTGCACCAGCCCGTTCATGCTGGCCACGATCTTGGCGTTCTCGGCCTTCTCGATGCGCTCGACGTCGGCGATCGGCACGCGCTGGATGATGTCCACCTCGCCTTGCAGCAGGGCATTGACCCGCGTCGAGTTCTCGGGAACGAAGGTATAGCGGCCGCGGGCGACCTCGGGCGCCGGGCCCCAGTAGTCCGGGTTGCGCTCCAGCGTGAGGGAAGTGCCCTTGCGCCATTCGGCCAGCCTATAGGGGCCGGTGCCGATGGGCTTGTCGTTGACTTCCTGGTTGCTGTGCGTCTCGAAGTAATGCTTGGGCACGATGAAGACGCGGCCGCTGCCGCCGATGGGCTGCATGCGGCGGCCCAGCAGCGGGTCGGGCGTCTTGGTGCGGATCTGCACGGTGTGCTCGTCCACGACCTTCACCTCCGAGATCGAGGCGATCTGGGAATAGTGCGGCGAGTTCAGCGTAGGCGTCAGCAGGCGGTCCAGCGAGTACTTCACGTCCTGCGCCGTCAGCGGCGTTCCGTCATGGAACTTCACGTCGTCGCGCAGCTTGAACTCCCACAGCGTGGGCTCCTTCAGTTCGAAGGACTTGGCCAGGTGCGGCTTGAGCTGGCCGGTCTGCCGGTCCAGGACCAGCAGGGTTTCGTAGATCTGGGTCATGATCGCCACGTCCGGCCCGTTGGCCGTGCGGCTGGGATCGAGCAGGTCGATGCCGCCGCTGAGCGCGATGCGGACTTCCGCGTCGGGCGCGGCGTGGGCGCCGGCCCCGGCCAGCAGGGCGGCGGCGAGCAGGCCGCCGCGGCACCAGCGCGCGCCGGCGCCGAACGATCGTGTGGCTGCGAATACTGCGGACATCTTCATGGCGAATCCCCTTGGGTTTGGAATGGGATGCTGCGGTAGGAGGAAAGACACTAGCGGCCGGGCTAGCCCCGGTTCAGCTTGGGATCGGAGTAATCCCGCAACTGCTCGCCCAGCACGTTGATGGACAGGACCAGCAGGAAGATGCAGCCGCCCGGGATGACGGTGAGCCACCAGGCGGTCTGCATGTAATCGCGGCCTTCGCTGAGCATGCGGCCCCAGGTCGGCGTGTCGGTGGGCACGCCCAGGCCGACGAAGCTCAGGCCGCTCTCCATCACGATGGCCGTGCCCAGCGCGAAGGTGGACAGCACCAGGACGTTGGGCAGCACGTTGGGCAGGATGTGGCGCGCCAGCACCCGCAGGGTGGTGCCGCGCATGACGTGCACGGCCTCGACGTACTCCAGCCCCTTGATCTGCGTGGTGTCCGAGTAGGTGACCCGCGCGAACGGCACCCAGCTTCCGAGGGCGATCACGCCGATGACCAGCGGCACGCTGGGCCTCAGGATGCCGACGATGGTGATCGCCAGCAGGAAGAACGGAAACGACAGCTGGATGTTGGACAGATAGAGCAGCACGTCCGCCAGCCGGCCGCCGCGGTAGCCGGCGCAGACGCCCGCGCAGATGCCGGCCGCGGCCGCGAGGAACACGGCCACGATGGAGACGAACAGCGCGGGCCGCGCGCCGGTGATCAGCATGGACAGCACGTCGCGCCCCAGCGCTTCGGTGCCCAGCCAGTAGCGGCCCTCGGGCCCGATGGCGCCAGGCGGCAGCAGGCGGGCGCCCAGGTCCTGGTAGGTGGGGTCGTGCGGGGCCAGCGCCTCGCCGCCGATCGCGGCCGCCAGCACCAGCAGCATGAATATCGCGGCGGCCACGATGATGACCGGCTGCCCGGCCAGCGCGCGCCGCATGCCTTGCAGCGGCCCCATCGTCATTGCGTTCTTCATCATTGCTGCCTCAGTCGGGGGTTGACCATGCGGATCACGATTTCCACCAGCACCGTGATGGACGCGAAGATCACGGCGACGTACGCCACCACGCCCTGGATGATGGGATAGTCGCGCCGCTGGATGGATTCGATGGCGAGCCGGCCGATGCCGGGCCAGGAGAAGACGGTTTCGGTGAGGACGGCGCCGCCGAACAGCGTGCCGATCTCCAGGGCGATCAGCGCCAGCACCGGCACGATGCCGTTGCGCATGACGGTGCGGAAAATCACCCGGTGCTCCGGCATGCCCTTGGCGCGCGCCGCGCTGACGTAGCCCGACGGCAGCACTTCCAGCATGGAAGAGCGGGTCAGCCGGGCGACGCTGGGGAAAACGTAGAGCGCCAGCGTGGCGGCTGGCAGCACCAGGTGCTGCCAGCCGCCGATGCCGTAGGTGGGAAACCACCCGAGCCCGACGGCGAAGATCTGGATCATCAGCAGCGCCATCCAGAACGAGGGCACGGACGCGCCGATCACGCTGACCACCTGCACCGAGCGGTCCAGCGGGCCGCCGCGCCGGGTGGCCGCCAGCACGCCCAGCGGGATGGCGAGGACCAGCGCCACGGCCAGCGAGGCGCCCGCCAGCAGCGCCGTGTTGGGCAGGCGCCGCATGATGATGGACGTGACCGTGTCGCCGTCGAAGTACGACCGGCCGAAGTCCCCGTGGGCGGCGCCCAGGATGTAGCGGAAGTACTGCGTGGAGACGGGCTGATCCAGCCCCAGCTCGCGTTGCAGCGCGGCGCGCTGCTCGGCGGTGGCATCCTGCGGCAGGATCTGGGTGGTGGGGTCTCCGCTCAGGCGCACCATGAAAAAGGTGAGCGTGATCGCCGTGATCACCACGCAGAATCCCAGCAACAGTTGTTTTCCGATGAGGTGGATCATTGCCGTCTCGGTCCTAGGAGGCGTTGCCGGTCTTGTAGTAGCTGGTGCGCCAGGCGATGCCCGCGCCCGGGCCGTCCTGCATCACGCGCTTCTGGAATTCGCTGCGCGCCGCGTCGTCGATGTACGACAGGTAGGCGGCCGCCTCGACCCAGCTGTTGATGTGCGGCCCCATGCCCATGGTTTCGTAGGCGCGGTTGATGCCCGCCTTGGTGATGCGCAGGGCGGCCGAGGGCAGGCGGCTGAGCGTCTGCGTCAGGTTGTCGACCGCGGCGTCCAGGCCGTCGTCGGGCACCACGGTGCTGACGATGCCCATGCGCAGCGCCTCGGGCGCCGTGAACTGCCGGCCGGTCAGCAGGATGTCCTTGGCGGTCTTGTGGTTGACCATCCAGGGCACCATCATGAAGGCCGGACCCGCGCCGAACAGAATCTCGGGCTCGCCCAGGCGGCAGCTTTCGGTGGCGATGGTGAAGTCGCAGGGCAGCACCAGTTCGAAGGCGCCGCCCATGCAATAGCCGTGGATGCCGGCGATGACGGGCTTCTTGCAGTTCCAGACCGCCCAGCGCGCGCGGTTGGCGACTTCGTGCAGCGCATGCAGCTTGTCTTCGTGGGTGCGCTCGCCCATCTCCAGCTTGAGGTCGAAGCCGGACGAGAAGGCGCGGCCGTTGCCGCGCAGCACGACCGCCACGCACTCGGGATCGCTGCTGGCCTGGGTGACGCGGTCGCCGATGAAGGTATAGATCTCAGGCGTCAGCGCATTGAGTTTTTCAGGGCGGTTCAGGGTGATGGTCAGCACCCCATCGCGCATTTCCTGCAAGGGCATTTCGATTTTCACGTTCACTCCTTGTTGTGCGCCGCGATAGCGGCATCGACGGGGATGACCTGTTCATCCACCACCATGACGGGATTGCACTCGACACTGTCGATCGCATCGTCGGAGAGCAGGGCGGATTGCAGGCGGTTGAGCAAGTCGGCGACGGCCTGCGCGGGCACCGCCGGCTCGCCGCGGAAGGCGCCCCAGGCGCGGGCGCTCTTGAGCCGGGACAGCGCGCGTTCCACGCGTTGCGGCGTCGCGGGCAGCAGGCACACGGCCACGTCGTCCAGCGCCTCGGTCAGCACGCCGCCCAGGCCGATGAGGCCGAGGGTGTCGAGCGAGACGTCGCGCCGCACGCCGACGATCAGTTCGCGGCGGCGGCCCAGGTCGCGGGTGACCATGTAGCCGGCCAGCGCGCCGGCGCCGAGCGCCCGCTCGACGTCCGCCGCCATCTGGTCGGCGGCGCGCAGCAGCGAACCGCTGTCGCCCAGGCCCGTGCGCACGCCGCCCACGTCGCTCTTGTGCGCCACGCCGGGCAGCACGCCCTTGAGCACGACGGGGTAGCCCAGCCTGTCGGCCAGGGCCGCGGCCTCGGCGGGCGTTTGCGCGGTGAGCACCTCGGGCGTCTGGACGCCGTGGCGCGCCAGCAGGGCATAGGCGCCGACCTCGGTCGCGTAATCTTCCGGGGCCGGGTTGCCGGCCGAGACGGGCGGGCGCGGCGTCGTCGCGGGCGTTTCGGCGGCGCGGGCCAGGAAGCGGCCGCGCTTGCGCAGGGCGGCCAGCGCGGCGCCCACCGCGGCGACGGATTCCAGGCAGGGCACGCCGGCCTCGCGCATGGCGGTGAAGGAGGCGTGGGGGCGGTCCGCGTAGGGCGTGTAGAAAATGATGGGGCGGTCCAGCCGGGCTTGCAGCTGCCCGATGAGCGGCGCCGCGCTGACGTAGTCGTACTTGCTGTCTTCGGCGACCTGGCCGTCCTTCCAGAGGCCGTAAAGCCCGTAGTTGACCGCGGCGCTGAAGCGCGGGTCGCGCTCGATGACGAGCTCGGTCAGGGTGGCGAATAGGCTGGGATCCTTGGTGTAGGCGCCGGTCATGTCGACCGGATTGCGCTTGGGCGCCCATTCGGGCAGCCGCCGTCCGAGTTCTTCCTGCAGGCCGTCCGAGAAGGCGGGAACCAGCAGGCCGACCGATTCGACCTCGTCCGTGCAGACGGTCGAATGGCCGCCGCCCGAGCCCACGATGGCGACGTCGTCGCCGCGCATGGGCGGGCAGCGCATCAGGGCCTCGGCCACCGGCAGCATCAGTTCCATCTGCTGGACTTCGACGATGCCGGCCTCCTCGAACAGGGCGGAGTAGACGCGTTCCGACGAGGACAGCGAGGCGGTGTGCGATTCCGCGGCGCGCCGTCCGGCGTCGGTGCGGCCGCCCTTGAGCACCACGATGGGCTTGACGCGGCTGACGCGCGCGCAGGTCTCGAAGAAGGCGTCGCCCGAACCCGGACGCAGGCCTTCCAGGTAGACCGTGATGACCTTGGTGGGCTCGTGCTGGCCCAGGTAGTCGATGTACTCGTGCATGGGGATGTCGGCCTGGTTGCCGAAGCCCACGAAGCAGGAGAAGCCGACGTCGTGCTTGCGCGCCTGGTCCCACAGGGTGACGCCCACGTTGCCACTTTGCGAAACCATGGCGATCGGACCCGCGGGCAGCGGGCTGATCTCGGTGAGGTTCAGCCCCAGGTGCAGGTTGAACAGGCCCATGCAGTTCGGCCCGACGATGCGCATGCCGCTGGCATTGCAGGCGCGCACCATGTCTTCCTGCAGCGCTGCGCCGGCCGCGCCCATTTCGGCGAAGCCGGAGGTGAACACCACGCTGAAGGCCGCGCCGCGGGCCGCCACGGCCTTCAGCACCTCCGGCGTCTGCGCGGGGCCCAGCAGGTTGAAGGCCACGTCGATGTCGCCGGGCAACTGATCGGCGCGGGTGTGGATGGGCAGGCCCTCAAGTTCGCCCGCCTGCCGGCCCAGCAGGGAAATCCTGCCTTGGTAGCCGGCGTCCAGCAGGGAACGCAGGAATTTGTAGCCGGCCTTGCCGGTGTCGCGGGATACGCCCAGCAGGGCCACGTGACGGGGTTCGAACAGCCGATGCAGGGGATGGGTCGACGCCATTTGATGCTTGCTCCCAGGTGGGTTGGACGGAGACGGGTCAGGACGCGTCGGCGAATCGCGGCGCGCGTTTTTCCAGGAATGCCGCGATGCCTTCGCGGGCATCGGCGCCGCTATGCAGCGTGAGCGCCATCTGCGCTTCGTACTGCGAAGCCTTTTCGCTGCCTTCCCACAGGCCCAGGTTCATGCCCACTTTCACCGCGCTCACGACGGCGGGCGAACGTTCGGCGATGGTCTGGGCCAACTCCAGCGCCGCGGCCAGCGCCTGTCCGGGCGGCACCAGGCGCGAGACGAGATCGCAGCGGGCCGCCTCGGCGGCATCCATGGGTTCGGCGGTCAGCATCATGGTCAGGGCGCGCGCCGGCGGGATCAGCTGCGGCAGGCGGTACAACTGGCCGCCTTCGGGCAGGATGCCCAGGCGCGCGCCGGGCGAGCCGAAGACGGCGTTTTCGCTGGCGACGCGCAGGTCGCAGGACAGGGCCAGCATGAAGCCGGCGGCCCAGCAATGGCCGTTGACGGCGGCGATGACCGGCTTGCGCATCGTCAGGGGCCGTACGAAGGGCGCTTCGCCCACGGTGCTCTGCGCATGCTGGCCGGACGCCAGTTCCTTCAGGTCGTGCCCGCTGGAGAAGGCCAGGTCGCCCGCGCCCGTCACCACCACGACGCGCACGCTGGCATCGGTGTCGGCGGCGTCGAATGCCGCGAGCAGGTCCTCCGCCATGGAACCGCTGAACGCATTGCGGATGCGCTCGTTCTGGATGGTCAGGAGCCGCACTGCGCCCCGGTTTTCAATGTGGATCTTGCACATCGGTACGACTCCTGCTCGTGGGGGAAAGCCGCCGGCGGCGATGCCTTTCGCGGCTTATGACGTTGAATTCAAAATTGGCTTAGCGATTAAAAATGGATTGTATGTATAAAAATAAGCCGAACAATGAGGGAATACCCGCGAGGTTTGGCGGGATCGGGAAAAGGGAGGGGAGATGGGGGGACGGGAAGCGGCCCGGCAAGCAGGCAGAGAAGCGGGCAGAGAAGCGGTCAGAGAAGCGGGCGGAGTAGCGGGCCGACGATGAACCGCGGGCGCCTGCGAATCGCGGTCGGCGCAATGGGGCGGCCCGGCGGCGCCGCCCCGCGCAGGAAGGCCTGCGCATGCGCGTGGCTCAGGCGGGCGGCTGGCCGCCGGTTTCTTCCATGAGGATGGGAATCGCCAGGTTGCAGGAATGGATGCCCATGACGGTGGTGAGCTGGATTGCTTCGAGCAGTTCTTCGCGGGTCGCGCCCGCATTGAGGGCGTTGCGCATGTGGCGCCGCACGCCCGGGGCGTACAGGTGGGTCGTGGCGGCGTTGATGGCCACGAGGATCAGCTCCTTGTATTTCTGCGGCAGCGGACCGTTGCGTTGCGGCACGCTGCGAAAGGCCAGGTAGGCCTCCATGAACTCCGGGTCCAGCGCGCGCAGCTGGTCCCAGAGCGGGTTCCAGTCGCCCTTGGCGATATGCGCTTCGCACTGGGGCGTGGCGATGGGCGGGCGGTTCTTGTCTGGCATGGTCGAGGCTCCTGGGTCGGGTCAGCCGGCGGCGTCGGCAAGCATGAATTCGGCCGCGCGCTCGCCGATCATCATGGCGGGGGCGTTGGTGTTGGACGAGGCGATGGTGGGCATGACGGAAATGTCGGCCACCCGCAGCCCTTGCAGGCCATGCACTTTGAGCCGCCCGTCCACCACGGATTCGCCCGGCCGTCCCATGCGGCAGGTGCCGACGGTATGCCACGCGGTCTGGCCGGTCTGGCGGGCGTAGGCGAGCAGGTCCGCGTCCGAGACCGCGGCGGCCCCCGGCCGTTCTTCCTGCACGATGACCGGTTGCAGCGCGGCCTGCCCGGCGATGTCGCGGATCAGGCGCAGCATGGCGATGACCGTGGCCCGGTCGTGGGGATCCTGCAGGTAGTTCGGATTGATGGCGGGCGCGGTCCGCGGGTCGGCGGAAACGGCATGGATGCTGCCGCGCGAGCGGGGATACAGCATGAAGCCGCCGATGGAAAAGCCGGGGAACTTGTCGATGCCGCCCACGCCGTCGCGCGAATAGCGGTCCTTGCCGCTGATGTGATAGATGCGGATCATGACGTCGGCTTGCGGCAGGCCGGCGGCGCTGCGCGTGATCGCATGCGCGGTCGAGGACGTGCCCGCCAGCAGCCCCTTGCGGCCGACGAGATAGCGCAGCGCCGCCTTCACCTTGTGGTATGGGCTGCGCATGATGTCGTTGATGGTTTCGGCGATGGACGAGCGGTACGTGCAGCGCACTTGCAGGTGGTCGCTCATGTGTTCGCCCACGTCGGGCAGGTCGCGCACCACGTCGATGCCCAGCGACCGCAGCCGCGCCGCGTCGCCGACGCCCGACAGTTCCAGCAGCTGAGGCGATTGCACGGCGCCGGCGCAGAGCACGGTTTCGCGATGGGCGCTGGCGGCGCGGGTGGCGCCGTTCCAGTCGTATTCCACGCCGGTGCAGCGCAGGCCGTCGAAGCGCAGGCGGCGCACGAAGGCCCGCGTGCGCACGACCAGGTTGGCCCGCTGCCGCGCCGGCCGCAGGTAGCCGACGGCGGCGCTGCAGCGCCGGCCCGCGTGCGCGCTTTGTTCCAGATAGCGCACGCCCTCGTAGCTGACCGCGTTGTAGTCCTCGGTGGGCGCGATGCCGGCCTGGCGGCATGCGGCGATGTAGGCGTCCGAGATGCGGTCGGGATCGCGCGCGGCGCGGTCCGTGATTCGGATCGGCCCCGATCGTCCGCGCAGCGGATTGCGGGAATAGGGGTTGTTCTCGATCTTGCCGAAATACGGCAGCAGGGTCTGGAAATCCCAGCCCTTGATGCCGAACGCCTGCTCCCAGCTATCGTATTCCGCGGGATCGCCCCAGACGTAGGCCATGCCGTTGACCGAGCTGGAGCCGCCCAGCACCTTGCCGCGCGGCCAATAGATCTGCTGGCCCGCGAGGTTGGCCTGCGGCTCGGTCTTGAAGGGCCAGACCACCTTTTCGTTGGTCAGCAACCTGCCCACGCCCAAGGGGATGTGGATCCACGGGTTGCGGTCCTCGTCGCCGCCTTCGAGCAGCAGCACGCGGTGCTTGCCCGAAGCGCTCAGGCGGTTGGCCAGCACGCAGCCCGCGGAGCCGGCCCCGACCACGATGTAGTCGAATTGTTCTGCTGTCATGATTACTTTGCGCGGTTCTTGAAGGAGTCCCTACGGAAGCTGTAGAGCGCGTTGGGATCGACCTGGATGTCGACCACCGCGGGCCGCCCGCAGCGTATGGCCGCATCGACGGTGCGCGCCAGATCGGCCGCGCGGTCCACGCGGAAGCCCTGCGCGCCCCACAGCTCGGCCAGCTTGTCGTAGGGCGGATTGGGCACGTCGGCGCCCAGGTAGCGCTGGTCGAAGAAGTCGCGCTGATAGGCTTTTTCCGCGCCCCAGCAGCCGTTGTTCATGACGAGGCAGACGGTGTTGATGCCGTTGGCCACCGCCGTGCCGATCTCGCTGCACGCCATGCCGAAGCCGCCGTCGCCCATGAGGCTGATGACGGTGCGCTGCGGCTGCGCCAGCTTGGCGCCCAGGCCGCAGGCGTACGAGAAGCCCACCAGGCCGAAGTCCAGCGGCGTGAACAGCGCGGGCGTCTGCGCATAGCGCATCTGGTCGGTGGCCTGCAGGCAGAGCGTGCCCGCGTCCATGGTGTAGATGGCGTCGTCGGGCGCCACTTCGCGCAGGGTCTTGAACAGGAAGGCCGGTTGCAGCGGATCGGCGGCCGCGCCGGCGGCCTGGTCGCGCTGCTCCAGCAGCGCGCGACGCTGTTCGGCGAAACGGGCGGCCCAGGCCGCGCTCCCGGGATGGGCGGGCAGGCCTTGCAGCGCGGCGACGAGGTCCTGGGCGACGGTGTCGGCGTCGCCCAGGATGCCGACGTGCACGGGGAAGAAGCGGCCCAGGGCGGTGGGCTCGATTTCCACCTGGATCAGCTTGGCGGCGGGATTGAGGCTGTCGCGCTGGTAGAAGGTGGTATTGAAGCCGAGCCGCGTGCCCAGCGCCAGGATGACGTCGGCCTGCTTGGCGAGGTCGGAGGCCACCGCATTGCCGCGCGGCCCGACCTGCCCGGCATACAGCGGATGGTGGCAGGAGATCGCGTCGCCGTGGCCGGGCGACATGGCGATGGGCGCGTTCAGGCGTTCGGCCAGCGCCAGCACGGCGCGCTGGCTGCGGGCGTTCTTGACGCCGCCGCCGGCCACGATCAGCGGCCGTTCGGCCTGCGCCAGCATCTGCGCCGCCTGTTCCAGCACGGCGCGCGGCGCCGTCAGCGCGTCGAATACCTGGGCGCGCTCGAACTCGCCGTAGGCCGAGGTTTCCAGCGCATCCGCCAGCAGGTCGCGCGGCAGGTTGAGCATGACGGGGCCGCGCCGCGGCGACAGGGCGGTCCTGAACGCTTCGCCCACCATCTCGGGAATGCGGGCGGTCTGCGTGAGCGTGTACGTCTTTTTCGTGATGGGCTTGAACAGCGATTGCTGGTCGACTTCCTGGAAGGCGTCCCGGTAGATGTGCGCGGAGGACAGCGAGCCGCCCAGCGCCACCACCGGCGAGTACGCGGCGTGGGCCTGGGCCAGCCCGGTCACCAGGTTGGTCGCGCCCGGGCCGTTCTGCCCCGCGAGGAATACGCCCGCCTGGCCCGATGCGCGGGCGTAGCCGTCGGCCATGTGCACGCCGGTGCGCTCGTCGCGCACGCCGATGAAGCGGATGTCCCGCGCGTCGTACAGGGCGTCGAATATCTCCATGCCCGCGGATCCGATCAGGCCGAATACGTGGTCGGTGCCCTGGGCGCCGAGCGCCGCGACGACCGCCTGGCCGCCCGTCATGTTCTTCATGTGATTCTCCTTCAATGCATTGCGGTTAGGGGGTGGCCTTCAGGATCTTGTTGAACTTGTCCATCTCGCGCGCGATGTACTCGTCGAAGACCTTGAGCTGACGGTTGTCCGGCACCAGGCCCTGGCGCGTCAGCTGCTCCTGGACCGCGGGGTCGCGGCTGACCTGCGCGATGGCGTCGGCCAGCGCCTGTTTCACGGCGGGGGAGGTCTTGGCGTTCATCACCACCCCGTACCAGATGCTGTAGTCGAAATCGCCCAGGCCGATCTCGGCGACGGTGGGCGTGTCGGGCAGGAGCGCGGAACGCTTGGGGCTGGTGACGGCAAGCGCCTTCAGCTGGCCCGACTGGATGAAGGGCAGGGCCAGCGCGATGGGCGGAAACGACACGTCGACGCGTCCGGCCGCCACTTCGGCCACGCCCTCCTGCACGCCCTTGTAGGGGATGTGTTCCAGATGGACGCGCGCTTCCTGGTTGAAGTAGCGGCCCACCAGGTCGGTCGCGGAATTCACGCCGGCCGAGCCGTAGGTAAAGCGGGCATCCGGCCGCCGCGCCGCCTCGACGAAGTCGCCCAGCTTGTCATAGGGGCTCTTGCGGTTGAGCACGACCAGGGTGGGCGAGGAGGCGATCGCGGAGATGCCGGAGAAATCCTTGAGCGTGTCGTACGGCATCTTGTCGTTGACCGCCGGGATGACCACGTAGGACGAGGACACGAACAGCATCGTGTTCTTGTCCACCGGCTCGTTCAGCGTGCGTTGGGCGCCGACCAAGCCGCCCGCGCCCGGCTTGTTCTCGACGACGACCGGTTGGCCGAGCAGCGGGCCGAGCTTCTCGGCGTAGATGCGGGCAATGATGTCGATGAGCGCGCCGGGGCTGAACGGCACGATGATGCGCAGGGGCGCATCGAACTTGACCGGTGCCGGCGCGGCCAGGGCCTGCGAGGAACCGGCGAGGAAAAGCGCGGCGGCGAGGCCGGCCGTCAGGCGGCGGTGGAGTGAAAACATGGTTGTCCCCTTGTTTGATGTCATCATTCTAAATGTCGACATTTTTACTTTAATGGATAAGTCCAGCGACGACAAGGGGGTTCAGGCCTGGCCGTTGCGCGAAAGTTCTTCCAGCACGGCGTCGCGGTTCTGCACGGCCAGCCGGTAGTGGCAGGCGGCGGCGCGTTCGGGCTCGTGCGCGGTGATGGCCTGGATCGTTTCTTCCCAGGCGCGCAGGGAGCGCTCGCGCCGCTCCGGGGTGGCCAGGCTGATGCGGACGTAGCGGCCGATCTGCTTGGCGATGTCGCTGGCGTAGCTGGCCAGGATGGCGTTGTCGGCCAGGCTGGCGATGTACTCGACCATCTCGCGGCTGTGCCGGGTGTATTCGGCGGCATCGCCGATGTTGTCGGCAAGCAGGCGCAGCCGGCCTTTGAGGATGTCGGCCTGGGCCGGGGTGCAGCGCTCGGCGGCCAGGCGCGACGCGGTCGACACCATGGCGGCGCGCACCGCGTACAGGTCCAGGATTTCCTTGGCGGACAACAGCGTGACACAGGCGCCGCGCTGCGGGCGGATGGTGGTCAGGCCGCGGATCTCCAGCAGGCGCAGGGCCTCGCGCACGGTCGCGCGGCTGACGCCGTAGGTCGAGGCCAGCTCCGTCTCCCGCAGCCGGTCGCCCGGCGCCCACTGGCCGTCGGCGATCTGGTCGGCGAGCAGGTCCGCGATCTGCAGCGGCAGGGTCTTGAGGAGATTCGGGTTTTGCAGCGGCTGGGGCATCTTGTGAGGCGGGGCTTCCGGGAATTCAGGCGCCCGCGCGGGGTGGGCGGGGCCGGGAGTTTCCGCATTTTATGCTGGAATGTCGACATCGGCTGCGCGCAGCGTGGCGCGGCGCTCAGGGCTTGCCGCCGGGACTGCCCCGCTTGCCGAAGAGCGCGTCGGCTTCGTCGAATCGCAGCGGCGCGCCGCCATGGTCGGCGGCGTCGAACAGGCGGCGCAGGTTCTCTTCGGTTTCGTCGATGTATTTGCCGACCACGCCCGATAGATCGAGGTGGGAGGGCGGCGCCGGCTCTTTCAGCGCCGGCGCATGGGCGGGCCCCTGCGCCGCGGCCGTCTCGCGGCGTTCCCATTTCGCGCGGAATCGGTAGTTTTTGTAGGGGTCGAAGCGCTGCGGATTGACGGTGGATTGCGCCATGGCGGCCTCCTGTTGTCGCGCCCGGGTCAGGCCGAAATCGGGCCGGCCGATTGCCGGATGCGGATGATGACGAACTCGGCGGGCTTCAGCGCGGCGAACCCCGCCACGATATTGAAACTGCCGTTGTCGATGTCGTTCCGCGTGGTGGTCTCGCGGTCGCATTTGACGAAGTAGGCGTCGCGCGGCGCGCTGCCCTGGAAGGCGCCCTGGCGGAACAGCGCGTGCATGAAATCGCCGGCGCTCAGGCGCACCTGCGCCCACAACGGTTCGTCGTTGGGTTCGAACGCGGCCCATTGCGTGCCGTCGCGCAGCGATCTTTCCAGGTACAGCGCGAGGCGGCGCACGGGCACGTACTTGTATTCCGAGGCCAGGCCGTCCGCGCCCCGCAGGGTGCGGGCGCCCCAGCAGACCGGGCCATGGCCGGGGAAGACGCGCAGGCAATTCACGCCCAGCGGATTCAGGGTCCTGTTGTCGCCATCGGTGACGGGGGCGGCCAGGGATTCGACGCCGGCCAGGCGGGCTCCGGTGCCGGCGGGCGCCGTCCAGACCCCGCGCTCGGCGTCGCTGCGGGCATACAGGCCGGCGATCGCGCCGCAGGGCGGCGCCAGCCGGCGAGCGCCGGCCGCTCGCGGATCGGACACGTAGATCCAGGGGAAGTACACCGCGGCATGGCTGGACGCGGGCAGCGCGCCCTCGGCGGCCGCCTGGGCCATCGAAACCGCGTCCATGGCGCTGGCGGGCGCGTCGGCGATCAGGAAGGCGTGCCGAGCTTCGCAGCAGGCCGCCGCCTCGGCCAGCACGTCCGGGCGCGTGATGCCGGGCAGGCACAGCAGGTTGAAGTCCACGTCCCGCAGCATGTCGAGGGCGGGGCGCTGCGTGGGCGCGGACTCGTCCTCCACCCGCAGCACCCAGGCTTCGAGGCCGCCGTTCAGGAAGAACAGGCGCACGGCGCAGCCGAGCCGGGTATCGTCGTCGGGGCTCCCGAAAGCCGCTTCGTAGCCGGCCGGGCCGAGGACCCGTATGGGCTGGCCGACGGGGCCCCGGGGCGCCGTCCCGAGGAAGGCCGTGACCGACGTCGAGGCGCCCGCGATGGCGCGCGCGCCTGCCGGGACTTCCTGGATATAGACGCCGGGAGAGGAATGGGCGGGGGCCATGGTCTGCTCCTTGCAGGAAAGGAAGCTGTCCTGGTGTGAGGCTGTTATAGCGCATTCCGGCGCGCCCGGCCCCGTGTTTGCGCGATTGAATCGGCGACGGAGCTGGCGTATAAACCGAAGCGACGCCGACGCGGAACACGTCCGGGTGGCGAGCGCGCCGCCCGCTGCGCGGGCTGCCCAACCCTTGAAAGGAGCTTCACATGGTGGAAGGCTTGTTCCGATGGTGGCGTCCGCACTCCCGGCCCCTGGCCCTGGCGGTTCCCGCGGGCCGGCGCAGGCGCCGCTTGCGCCTGGGCCGCGCCCTGGCCGGCGTGGCGGCCGGAGCGAGCGTGGCGCTGGCCGCGACGGCGCAAGCGCAGGGGCAGGAACCGGCCCAGCCGGCCGGCCAGCCCGCGGCGCAGGCCGCTGGCGAGCAAGCCGATGCCGTGCGCTCGCTGCAATGGCCGCGCAGTTTCAACGCGCCCGACGGCACCCGGATCGAGCTGTACCAGCCGCAGATCGATAGCTGGACGGCGGATCGCATCGCCGGCCGCATGGCGGTGGCGGTGGGCCAGGCCAAGGGGAACCCGACCTACGGCGTCGCCGAGTTTTCCGCCCGCGCCGATGTCAACAAGCCGGCGGGGCTGGTGCGCCTGTCGGACATCCGCGTCGAGCGCGTGCAAGTGCCGACGGCGCCGCAGGAGGCCGCGCGCCTGCGCAGCGAGCTGGAGGCCAGGCTGCCCGCCTCGGGCGTGGTCACGCGGCTCGACGCGCTGCAACTGAGCTACACGCTGTCGCAAGACAATCCCGCCATGAAGCCGGTGGCCGTGGACAACGCGCCGCCGCGCATCGTCTATCGCACCGTCCCGACCGTGCTGGTGCTGGTGGACGGCGCGCCCGCCTGGGCCGCCGTGCCCGATACGTCCGGCTGGCGCCGGGTGGTCAACACCCGCGCGCTGATCCTGGTCGACGGCGCCAACCGCCACTTCCTGCAGGCCGCGGGGCATTGGTACGAGGCGGCCGGCGTCGACGGCCCGTGGAAGGCCGTCGCGCAGCCCTCGGCCGACTTGCTGGCGGCCGCGGAGGCGGCGCATCGCAAGACGGCGTTCGATCCCTTGCTGCCCCATGACGGCAAGGCGCCGCAGCGCGCGCCGGCGGTCGCGGTGTCCACCGTTCCGGCCGAACTGCTGGTGACGGTCGGGCAGCCCGAGTTGCGGCCGGTGCCGGAAACCTCGCTGCTCTCGGTGACGAACGCCGATCACGCCCTGTTCATGAATCCCGCCGACAACCGCTACTACCTGCTGGTGTCCGGCCGCTGGTTCCGCGCCGCCCAGCTCGACGGGCCCTGGTCCTACGCGCCGGGCAAGAGCCTGCCGCGGGACTTCGCGCGCATACCGGCGCGCGATCCGCAGTCGGGAGTGCTGGCGTCGGTGCCGGGCACGCCGCAGGCGAAAGAGGCGGTGATCGCGTCAACCATTCCGCAGACCGCGACGGTGTCGCGCGAGACGGCGACGCTGAAGGTGGAGTACGCGGGCGGCTCGCCGACGCTGCGCCCCATCGCCGGCACGGCGCTGTACTACGCCGCCAACTCGCAGGTGCCCGTCATCCAGGCCGAAGGCCGCTACTACGCCTTGTCGCACGCGGTGTGGTTCGTGTCGGATTCGGCCTTCGGCCCGTGGCGCGTGGCCGACCACGTGCCGCCGACGATCTACGCCATCCCCGCCAACTCGCCGCTGCACTACGTGACCTACGTGCAGGTCTACGGATCGACGCCGCAGAGCGTGGTGTTCGGCTATACGCCCGGCTACATGGGCGTGGTGGTGGCGCCGGACGGCACCGTGGTCTACGGCACGGGCTACGCCTATCCGCCGGTGATCGTGCAGGACACCTGGGTCGGCTATCCGCCCAGCTACGGCTACGACGCGGCTTTCGATACGGCCGCCGGCTTCGCCTTCGGGTTCGCCGCGGCGGAGGTCTGGGGTGGCGCGGCGCCTTACTGGGGGCCGTATTGCTGCGCGCCGTACTGGCGCGGCGTGAACGTGAACCAGGTCGACGTCTACGGCGCCTGGGGCGGCTCCGGCGTGGTCACGCACGCGGCCGGCTGGAACGGCTGGACCGGCACGCAATGGCAGGGCACCCATGCCGAAGGCTACAACCCGCAGACCGGCGCCGCGTTCGAGGGCTCGCGCGGCGCGGCCTACAACGAGTACACCGGCAACGCCGCGGCCGGCCGGCGCGGCGCCTACACCAATCCGGTCACGGGCGCGTCGGGCGCGGGCAGGGCGGGCGTGGTCTCCAACGACGACGGGCAATGGGCGGCGGGCCGGCAGGACGTGCGCACCAATACCCAGACGGGCCGCAGCACGATTTCCTCCGCCACGGCCACCGGCACGGCCGGCGAGGGCGTGGACAACGTGAATCGGCGCGGCGCGACGTACAACCGCAACACCGACAGCGGCATGGCCTGGAACAACGGCAACGTCTACGCCGATCACAACGGCAACGTCTACGAGCACAACGACAACGGCTGGCAGCAGCACACGTCCTCGGGCTGGCAGCCGGTGCAGCCCGGCGCGCAGTCGGGCGGCTCGGACTATCTGAACCAGCAGCGCCAGGCGCGCGACTATTCGACCCAGCGCGGCGCCGATTTCCAGGGCGGCGGCTGGCAGAACCGCATGGGCGGCGCGGAGGGCGGCGGCTGGCGCGACCGGGGCATGGGCGGCCGCGGCTGGGGCGGCGGATTCGGCGGGTTCCGGGGCGGCGGCTTCCGCCGCTGATCCCGCCCGGGGCGGCGCCTCGCCGGCCCACGGGGCCGGCGCATTTGCGCCCGCCCCGCGCCCGGCGCTAGACTGGCCGCTCTCCCCACTTCTCTCCGGCCTATCGCCATGGCGCTGCATAGCTGGCTCATCTACCTGGTCGCGGTCATCGGCCTGTCCGTGACCCCCGGCCCCAATACGCTGCTCGCGCTCACGCACGGCGCGCTGCACGGCCATCGCAAGGCCTTGTGCACCATCGCCGGGGGCGCGGTCGGATTCGTCGCGCTGATCGCGCTTTCCATGTTGGGCATCAGCGCCCTGCTCAAGGCCTGGGGGCCCGCGCTGATCGTGCTGAAATGGGCGGGCGGGGCCTATCTGATCTGGCTCGGCATCCAGCTGTGGCGCTCGCCCGGCGTGCAATTGCGCCCGGCGCCGGACATGCCGGCGATGCGCGGCATGCGGATGTTCAGCCAGGGTTTCCTGTCGGCCATCTCCAATCCCAAGGCGCTGCTGTTCTACGGCGCCTTCCTGCCGCAGTTCATCGATCCGGCGCGCAGCCTGCTGACGCAGTTCGCGATCATGGCGGCGACGTTCGCCGTCATCGAGTTCCTGGTCGAGTACGTGCTGGCGCGCCTGGCGCACCGCGTGCGCCCCTGGCTCGAACGCGCCGGCCGGCGCTTCAACAAAGTGTGCGGCGGGCTCTTCGCCGCCATGGGTGCGGCCCTGCCGGGCTCGTGATCCGCCGGCCCCGCGAGGGCCGTTTTTGCCGCCTTCAGGCGGCCTGCCAGCGTCCCGATTCCGGATCGACGGCAACACGCAGGCCATTTTCGCGCACCTGTTCCTCGTCCAGCCGCGACGCGGCCGCCGCGTCGACGTCGAAGGCGATGCCGAGCAGCCGCGCGACGCTGTCGGCTTCGATGGGCAGCTCCCAGGTCAGGAACAGCTGCGCAAGATCCCGCCCGGACGGGAAGTCGGCCTCGCGGAAGTCGCTCCGGCCGCGCGGCACCACGCCGTGGGGCTGCGCGGTATCGAAGATCATCGCCGTGCCGCGCGTCAGCGCGATGCGCTGGCCGGTGCCGGGAAACAGCACGTCCAGCCCCTTGTCCTCGCTCAGGAACAGATTGCAGAACGCGGCGCCGCCGTATTGCGCGGCGTCGTGGTGGTAGCGCGCGCCGCGGCAGGCCATGAGCGCGATGTCGGCGTCGGCCAGCGTTTCCTCGTCCAGGCCGAGCGCGCCGGTCCAGGCGCGCATCGCCCGCAGGCAGGCCGGGTACTCCGGCCAGCGCGCCTGCGTCCGCGCCAGGGGCATCTGTTCGACGTCGCCGGGTTCCAGGCGCAGGCGCGTGGAGATTTCCCTATTCCAGTCGGCCAGCACGCGGGCGTTCGGCGCGGGCAGGTCGAGCGTGCCGGTCAGCACCGTGCCGCCCACGCCGCGGCTGCGCATGGTCTCGCCGTTCCGGTAATAGGCAATCAGGCGGTCGGGCGGCGGGGAAGGGAGGTCGACGGGCATCAGGCGCGGTTCGAGGGCGGCGCCGTTTCAAGCGCGGCGAAGGTTTGTTGCACGCATTGCGCCATACGCCTGGCCAGCGCGCCCATCGGAAAGTGATCCGAGCTCACGGCATAGCTGTGGAAATCGATCTTCCGGGAGAACGGGATTTCGCGCAGGTCGGGCAGGCGCAGCGCCCGCGACACCACCGGATTGACGATGGAGACGCCCAGCCCCTTGGCGACCATGGAGCAGATGGTCGTGGCGTAAGGCGTTTCGATCGAGACGATGCGGGCGTCGTCCGGGAAATGGCGGTCGATCGCCGCGCGGTTGAAGCTGCCGGCCGGCAGGGAGATGAAGTTCTCGTCGTTGAAATCGGCGGGTTCAAGTTTCGCTTTCGCGGCCAGCCGGTGCGAGGCGGGCACGATCCCGGTGCCGTAGGCGGTGTTTATCCGGTCGTAGCGCAGCCCGGGCACGTCGGTCTGGATGGAGCAGAAGCCGATGTCGCAGAATCCGGTGGCCATCCACTTGGCGACGACTTCGGAACCTCCCGTGTGGACCACCACGGGCATGTCGGATACCTGCTCGCGGAACAGGCGGATGGCGTCCGGCAGCACGCATTGCGTGATGCTGCCCACCGCGCCGATCCGGAGCATGCCGGTGCCGCGCCGCCGGATCGAACTGGCGCTGTCGTTCAGCGATTCCAGGCCGATGAAGGCGCGTTCCACGTCGGCGTAGAACGCCTCGGCCTCGGGCGTGGGCAGCAGCCGCGTGCCGACGCGCTGGAACAGCACGAAGCCCAGTGTTTTTTCCAGCAGCGCGATCCATCGGCTGACGTTCGGCTGCGAGGTATGCAGCAGCCCCGCCGCCGTGGTCATGGAGCGCGTCATCATGACGGCGCGGAACGCCTCGACTTGCTTGAAGTTCATGCGGGTCTCGGGAGGTCTGGGGTGGAGCATATCATTTTTGTATGAATAGCCGTAAGTATTTGATTTGACGTATGGATTGACGCGGACGGAGACTGTGGCTTTCCCAGCCACACGCAGACCCGCCATGCCATCCAAAGTCAGCAGCCGCCTGAAGCAGCCCCTCGCGCCCGAGGTGCTCCAGTACCTTTTCCTTCCGCGCCTGAACCGCGAGTTCCACGCCAACTTCGAGATGCTGACCCAGATCAACCTGGCCCATCTCTCGATGCTGCACGAGCAAGGCATCCTGGACCGGGACGCGTCGGCCAGCCTGGCCGCCGCGCTGCTGAGGATGCAGGCCGAAGGCCCGGACGCGGTGGAACTCGACCCCGCGCGGGAAGAGGCCTACTTCAATTACGAAGCGCACCTCATCAAGCTGGTGGGGCAGGAGCTGGGCGGCCGCCTGCACACGGCCCGCAGCCGCAACGACATCGGCGCCACCATCGACCGCATCCGCGCCCGCGATTTCGGGATGCGCATCGGCGCGGCCCTGATCGGCGTCGCGGAGGCGGCCCTGGCGCAGGCCGAGAGGTTCGCCGACTGCGTGATGCCGGGCTACACGCACATGCAAGCCGCGCAGCCCATCACCTATGGCTATTACCTGTCGGCGCTGGCCGACGCCTGGTCCCGCGACGTGGACCGCATCCTGCATGCGCTCGATACGGCGGACGCCTCGCCGCTGGGCGCCTGCGCGCTGGCGGGCACCTCTTTTCCCATCGACCGCGCCGCGACCAGCGCGATGCTGGGCTTCAGCCAGCCGCTGGCGAACGCGCTGGACGGCGTCGCGTCGCGCGACTTCGCGCTGGAGCTGAGCGCGGCGCTCTCGATCATGATGATCACCTGCAGCCGCATGGTGCAGGACTTCTACATCTGGTCCACGCCGGAGTTCGGCTACCTGTCCTTCCCGGACAGCATCGCCAGCACCTCCAGCATCATGCCGCAGAAGAAGAATCCGGCGGTGCTGGAGTACCTGCGCGGCAAGACGGGCCATCTGATCGGCTTGGCGTCGGCGGCCCTGGCCACGGTGAAGTCCACGCATTTCACGCACTCCGGCGACAGCAGCCGCGAAAGCACGCGCACGTGCTGGGAGGCCTGCGACGAGGCGCTCAAGTCCCTGGCGCTGATGAAGCTGCTGGTGGAGCAGGTCGAGCCCGCGCCAGCGCGCATGGCCGCGCGCGCCGCCGAGGATTTCTCCACCGTCACCGACCTGGCGGACCTGCTGGTGCGAGACGGCGGCGTATCGTTTCGCGACGCCCATCACATCATCGGCGCCGTCGTCCGGGAAGCGATCGATGCCGGAAAGCCGGCCCGTGAGATCACCCCGGCCATGATCGACGCCGCGGCGCTCCAGGAGGTGGGGCGCGCGGTTCCGCTGGCGCGGGAAGCCATCGACGCCTGCCTCGATCCGGCGCGCAACGTCGCCGCGCGCCGGTCGCTGGGCGGGCCGGCGCCCTCCCTGGTCCGCGCGCGCATCGGCGAACAGCGCGAGGCGCTGCGCAAGCGGCGGGGCGTGATCGAAGCGGCCGGACATCGGACCCGCGAAGCCCAGGCATTGCTGCAACGGCGCATCGGCGCGCTGATTTCAACCGAAACCGGGCTGCCCGCCGTCCAGGGCGCCTGATCAAGCCAAACCAACAAGGGGAATTCGATGATGCTGAAAATGATCGCGGGCCTGGCGGCCGCGGCGGGGCTCTGCCTGAGCGCCCAGGTCCAGGCGCAGGCCTATCCTTCCAGGCCCGTCACGCTGGTCGTGCCGTTCGCGCCGGGCGGCACCGTGAACCTGATGGGGCGGCTGCTGGCCAACCATATGTCCGAAAAACTGGGCCAGCCCGTCATCGTCGAGAACAAGCCGGGCGGAGGCGGCAGCATCGGTGCCAACTTCGTCGCCAAGGCGCCGGCCGACGGCTATACGCTCCTGCTCGCGACCATGGGGCAGCAGTCGATCCAGCCGCTGCTGACCCGCAATCCGCCGTACGACGCGGCGCGCGACTTCGCGCCGGTGGCCTTGTTTTCCACCGTGCCGAACGTGCTGGCTGTCTCGCCCGGCACGCCGGCCAAGACCGTGGCGGAGCTGGTGGCCTACGCGAAGGAAAACCCCGGCAAGCTGAATATGGCCTCGGCCGGCATCGGCTCGGTCAACCATATGACGGGCGAGCTGTTCATGTACCGCTCGGGCGCGCGGTTCGAGCACGTGCCGTACCGCGGCGCGGGGCCGGCCACGGCGGACCTGCTGTCGGGGCAGGTGCAGGTGCTGTTCGCCAACCTGCCCAACGTGCTGGCCTACGCCAAGACGGGCCAGGTCCGCGTGCTGGCGGTGGCCAGCGAGAAACGCAGCCCGGCCCTGCCCGACGTGCCGACGCTGGCGGAAGCGGGCGTCCAGGACGCGGTGGTCGAATCCTGGTACGGCGTCATGGCGCCGGCCGGCACATCCGCCGAGATCATCCGCAAGCTGCAGGACACGGTCGTCGGCATCGCCCGCGACGACTCGCTGACCGCGCAGCTGGCGGAGCAGGGCGCGGTGCCGTTTCCGGGCAGCAGCGCCGATCTGGAGAAGCTGTCGAACGAGGAAACGGCGCGCTGGACGGCCATCATCAAGAACGCGAAGATCCAGGCCAATTGAAGGGAACGCGCGGCCCGCGGCGCATCGCGCCGGGGCCGCGGGGCGCGCGCTAGAGCGCCGCCGCGCGTTCGGCCTCGACGGCCAGCCGGTAGGCGCGCTTCAGGTAGAGCTGGGCGTCGTGCTCCCAGGAAAAGCCGATGCCGCCATGAACCTGGATGGACAGCTTGACGGCGCGTCGCGCCGAGGCCGCCGCCACCCGTGTGGCCAGGGCCGCCAGCGCGGCATCGGGCTCGGTGCGCGCCCGCAGCATCGCCTCAATGGCGTAGCGGCTGTTGTCCAACCCGATCCAGGCGTCGACCAGCGGATGCTTGATCGCCTGGAACTGCCCGATCGGGCGTCCGAACTGTTCGCGTTCCTTGGCATGGGCGATCGCCAGGTCCAGCGCCGCGGCGGCCGCGCCGGTCAGTTGCGCCAGCAAGAAAGCATGGTGGCAGTACAGCGCGGGCCGGACCTGTTCGTCGCGCAGTCCCACCTGCGCCTGAGCCGGCCCGCGCAGGCGGGCCAACGCCACGGTCGGATCCAGGCTCTGCACCGGCTCCAGCAGCGCCGGGTCATGGCGCGCTAGCGTCCAGCCGCCGTCCTGCCGGCTCAGGCGCAGGTACTGGGCGGACGGGCCGTGGTCGTCGATCCAGCCGGCGTCGTCGCCGGCGCGGTCGCAGCGGATGCCGGCGGGATGCGCGGCCAGGTCCAGCACCACGTCGCCGGCGCCGGGCGCCTGCTCTTGCAGCACGCGGGCCAGGAAGGCCGAGCCGGCATAGGGCAGGGTGAGCAGCGCGCGCCCGGCCCATTCGCCCATGGGCAGCATGCCGGGGCCGTACTCTTCCTGGAACGCGTCGGAACCCGCTTCCAGCCAGCCGCCGTCCACCAGTTCCTTCCACAGGGTGCGCTGGGCCTCGTGATGCGCCGGCAGTGCGCGGCGCGCGTACGCGGCCGGATGCTGCTCTTCGAGCAGGCGGCCGAAGGTCGAGGACAGCAAGGTCCTGATTTCGCTATGCATGTTGTCCCCTGTCCTTGGGCAGGCCGAGCAGGCGCTCGCCCACGATATTGCGTTGGATTTCCGAGGTGCCGGCCACGATGGTCTCGGCCCGGGACCACAGGAACTCGCGCAGCACGCTGGCAGGCCCCGCGTACGGCGCGGCGGCCTGCGGGCCCACCAGGGCCGCCTCGCCCAGCAGCTCCACGCGCTGCTCCCACACCTGCTGGCGGGTTTCGCTCCACATCAGCTTGAGCATGGCGCCATCGATGCCGGGGGTTTCTCCCGCGGCCACCTGGCTCAGCACGCGGTCCACGCGCCAGCGGATGACCTGGCAGGCATCGGCCAGGCCCTGGACGCGCCGGGCATGCACGGCGCGTTCGTCCGCCGCCAGCGGCGCCCGCTCCAAGGCCGCTTCCAGTTCGGCCAGCTCGTCTTCCAGCTGGACCACGCGGGGCATGAAGTAGATGCCCCGCTCGTACTCGGCCGCCGCCATCGCGATGCGCCAGCCGTCGCCGGGCTCGCCCAGGATGCGGCCTTCGGGCACCGCCACCGCTTCGAACAGCACTTCGTTGTAGTCGGCTTCGCCGGTCATCTGGCGTATCGGCTCGACCCGCACGCCCGCGGCGCGCATGTCGATGAGCATGAAGCTCAGCCCGCGGTGGGCGCGGCTGTCCGGATCGGTGCGGATCAGCCCGAAGCACCATCGCGCCAGGTGCGCCTGGGTGGTCCAGATCTTGCGGCCGTCGACCCGCCAGCCGGCGGCCTCGGGCCGGGCCCGCATGCGCACCGACGACAGGTCGGAGCCGGTCTGGGGTTCCGAGTAGCCCTGGCACCATATCTCGCTGCCGTCCCGGATGCCGGGCAGGAACAGGGACTTCTGTTCGGGCGTGCCGAAGCGCAGCAGCGTGGGCGCGAGGATCGCGTGCGCGATGCTGTTGATGGGCTGCGGCGCGTGCAGGCGCGCGCAGAGTTCATGGAAGGCGATCAGCGTGGCCGTGGCCAGTTCGCGGCCGCCGTATTCGCGCGGCCAGGTGAGGGCGATGAGATCGGCCTCGCACAGCATGCGGTTCCAGGCCTGGCGGCATTCCGGCGTGTGCGAGGCGGTCTCGGGGTAGCGCTCGCGCAACTGCGCAAGCGCGGTCCGCAGCCAGGCTTCGGCGTCTTCGAGAAAATGTTCGGTGCGTATCATGGCGATGGCGGGTTCAAAGAGGGGGAACGTGCAGGACGCGGGGCTCGCCGTCGAAGCGCAGCGGCGCGTCGATCCAGCGGCCCAGTTCCGAGGGCGGCAGGCCCGCGACCAGGGCGATGGGCACGAAGGCCGATCCGCGCACCTCGAAGATGCCGATGTCGGCATACACGCGGCCGACCACGCCGGCGCCGGTGAGCGGCAGCGTGCAGCGGCTGCGCAGGCGGGAGCGGCCCTCCCGCGTGAGCGCCTCCATCATGACCCAGACGCCGCGCGCGCCCACGGCCAGGTCCATGGCGCCGCCGACCGAGGGCATGGGATCGTCCTCGCCCAGCGACCAGTTGGCCAGGTCCCCGTCGCAGGACACTTCGAAAGCGCCCAGCACGGTGATGTCGATGTGGCCGCCGCGCATGATCGAAAACGAATAGACGTGATCGAAAATGGCCGCGCCTTCGGTGAGCGCGATGGATTGCTTGCTGGCATTGATGAGATCGCCGTCCGCGGTCTCGTGGGCTTGCAGCAGGCGCATGCCCAGGATGCCGTTTTCGCTGTGCAGCTGGACGCCGCGAGCGGGGTCCAGGCGGTCGGTGACCAGGGTCGGCATGCCGATCCCCAGGTTGACCACGGCGCCGGCGGGCAGGTCGGCGGCCACCAGCGCGGCCAGGTGCTCGCGTGTCAGTCTTTGCATTGAGGGCTCCCCAACAGCCGGTGCACGAACAGGCTGGGCGTGACGATGTGATCGGGATCGAGCGCGCCGCAAGGCAGGATCTCGTCGACCTCCGCGATGGTGGTCCGGGCCGCCGTGCACATCACCGGCCCGAAATTGCGCTGGGCGCGCCGGTACACCAGGTTGCCCAGCCGGTCGGCGCGATGCGCGCGCACGAAGGCGAAGTCCGCGCGCAGCGGCGTTTCGAGCACGTAGCCGCGGCCGCCGTACACGCGGGTTTCCTTGCCTTCGGCCAGGGGCGTGCCGTAGCCGGTGGGCGAGAAGAACGGCCCCATGCCGGCGCCGCCGGCCCGGATGCGTTCGACCAGCGTGCCCTGGGGCATCACCTCCACCACCAGGCTGCCTGCCCGCACGCGGTCCCGGATCATTTCGTTGCCGGGCATGCGGGGATAGGAGCAGACGATGCGGCTGACGCGGCCCGCGGCGACCAGCGCCAGGAAACTCGTTTCGCCGGCGCCGGCGTTGTTGTTGATCAGGGTCAGGTCGCGCACGCCGGGCTTGGCCAGCAAGGCCGCCAGCAGGCGGGCGGGAATGCCCGAGCCGCCGAAGCCGCCCACGAAAATGGCGGCGCCGGATTCCACGTCGCGCAGGGCGTCCCGCGCGTCGAGGCAAGTCTTGTCTTTCATTGCGTCTCCTCCGTTGTCCAGGCCGCGCGGCCCTGGGCGCACAGGGTGTCTTCCTGGTGGCACGCCAGCGCGACGCCTTCCGGCTCGCGCCACAAGGAGACCGCGACCGGCAGGCCGGGATAGACCGGCGCCAGGAAGCGCAGGTCCAGCCCCGCCAGCCGCCGTCCGGGCAACCGCCGCAGCGCGGGTTCGAGGGCGCGGTTCACCATGCCCAGCAGGGCCGCGCCGTGCAGGATGGGCCGCGCATAGCCGGCTCGCCGGGCGCTGGCCGGATCCACGTGCAGCGGATTGCGGTCGGCGTTCAGGCGGTACAGCGCGGCCTGGTTGCGGCTGGTGGGCAGGAGGACGACGCTGTCCGCGGGGCCTTCGGGCGGCGCGGGTATGGGCGCCGGCAGGGCGTCGTTCAAGGCGGCGTCGCCGCCCGAGTAGCCGCCGTCGCCGCGGCAGATGTTCAGTTGCTCGATGACGGCGAGTTCCCGCCCCGTCGCCGCGTCGCTCAGCGTGCGCCGCGTCACGACGAAGGCGCCGGGGCGCTTGTCGGCGACGTGGCTGACTTCCATGCGGCAGCGCACTTCGCCTTGCGCCGGCAGCGGCCGGACGAAGCGCATGCGCTGCTCGCCGTGCACCACCTGGCGCCAGTCCAGCCCATGGCTCGGATCGCGCATCCAGAAGCCGGGATAGGCCAGCACGGCGGCCATGGCGGGCAGGGCGCGCAGGCCCTGCTCGTAGATGAATTGCGTTTCGTCGCCGACGTCCGCGTCGTCCGCCAGGCCGGCGCCCACGCCCAGGGCATAGAGGATGCAGTCATCCTCGCCGTAGGCCTGGCGCCCGGTTTCGAACGCATGGGACTTCAAGCGGTGATAGTCCAGCGCCATGGCAGTCTCAAACCGGATCCCAGGCGAACACCTGGGCCGAGGTGTCCAGCGGCATGAAGGATGCGCGCAGCGCGGCCATGCCGTGCTCGGCGATGCTTTGCGCGGTCCAGCCGTCCGAGCGGTGCACCGAGCGCACCGGGCGCGATTGGCTCATGAGGAAGATCTCGTTCAGGCGGATGGCGAACACCTGTCCCGACACTTCGGACGAGGCGTCGGAAGCCAGGTAGCAGATCAGCGGCGCGATCGTCTCCGGCCCCATGCGGCGGATCTTCTCGACGTGGCGGGCCTGCTCTTCGGTCTTGGCCGGGATGGTTTCCGTCATGCGGCTCCAGGCCAGCGGCGCGATGCAGTTCGAGCGCACGTTGAAGGCCGCCATGTCCAGCGCCATGGCCTTGGACAGGCCCACGATGCCGAGTTTGGCGGCGCAGTAGTTGGCCTGGCCGCGGTTGCCGATGACGGCCGAATTGGACGTCATGTTGATCAGGCTGCCGCCGCCCTGTTCGCGGAAGTGGCCCGCGGCCGCATGGCTGAGGTTGAAGCAGCCGTAGAGGTGGACCTTGACCACCGCGTCGAAGTCCTCGGGGGTGAGGCGGTGGAACATCTTGTCGCGCACGATGCCCGCATTGTTCACGACGGCATCCACCCGGCCGTAGGTGTCGGCCGCGGCTTCGATGATGCGCTTCGCGCTGGCGTACTCCGCCACCGAATCGCCGTTGGCGATGGCGGTGCCGCCGGCGGCGCGGATTTCCTTCACCACCTGCGACGCGGTGCTCTGCGAGGCGCTGGTGCCGTCCAGCGACACGTTGAGATCGTTGACCACCACGCGGGCGCCCTGCGCCGCCAGGGCCACCGCGGCGGCGCGGCCGATCCCGTTGGCCGCGCCGGTGACGACGACCACTTTTCCTTCCAGCATCATGAGTCTCCTTCAGTCCATCCAATTGGTCAGCACGGTCGTGGCCTGGGCGCTCAGCACCCCGCCGTTGCCGTGCACGAGCGCCGTGCGCGCCTGTTTCACTTGCCGCTCGCCGCATTCGCCGCGCAGCTGGCGCACCGCCTCCACCAGCCCGAACATGCTGTACATGCCGGGATGCACGCAGGACAGCCCGCCGCCATTGGTGTTCACCGGCAGCTCGCCGCCGGGCGCGATGCGGCCGCCGGACACGAAGGCGCCGCCTTCGCCCTTGCGGCAGAACCCCATGTCCTCCAGGAACAGGATCGGGTTGATGGTGAAGGCGTCGTAGAGCTGCACCAGGTCGATATCGGCCAGCGACACGCCGGCCCGTTCGCGCGCCTGGCCGGCGCTCTCGCCCGCCACGGTGCGCGTCAGGTCGGCCATGCAGGCGATCTGGCGGTGGGAGTGCGCCAGGGCCGTGCCCAGCACGTAGACGGGGCGGGCCACCTCGGCGCGCTCGGCGGCGGTCACCACGATGGCGCCGGCGCCGTCGGTCACCAGGCAGCAGTCGCGGGCGGTCAGGGGCGAGGAGATCACGCGGGCCGACAGCACTTCGTCGATGGAGAGCGGGTCGCGCTTGTAGGCCTCGGGATTCAGCCGCGCCCAGGCGCGCGCGGCCACCGCGACCTCCGCCAGCTGTTCGCGGGTAGTGCCGTATTCGTGCATGTGGCGGCGCGTCGCCAGCGCGTAGCTGGTGGGTGGATTGAAGGGCTGGAACGGCTCTTCGTACGGAAACGGATCCAGCTTGGCGCGGGCGCCCGAGGTCGCCGACACACCGTTGCCGCCGCGCGGCGTGGCGCCGTAGGCGATCACGATATTGCGGCACAGCCCGGCCTGGATGGCCGCCGCGGCGATCAGCAAATGTCCGACGAACGAGGCGCCGCCGATCTGGAGGCTATCCATGAAACGCGGATATACGCCCAGGTACTCGGCCAGCTTGTTCAGCCACATCGACGAGGACAGGCTGGCGCTCATCAGGCCGTCGATGTCTTCCATGCGCAGCCCCGCGTCCCGCACCGCCGCGTGTATCGCCAGCGAGGAGACTTCCAGGTCGTTCAGGCCGCCGGCGTCCCCGATGCCGGCCGTGGCGCAGCCGGTGATGGCGATCGAGCCGCGCAGGCTCTTGTTCCAGTCCGTCATGCGGCCTCCGGTTCGAACACGACGCGGGCGCGCTGCGGATCGGGCCGGGCCGTGAGCCGCATGCCGATGCGCGGCGCCTCGGGGCCGAGCAGCGTGGACATCATGCGAAAGCCTTCGTCCATGTCGGCCAGGATGACGTTGCGCGCGGGGGCCTGCGGCGTGGCCGGAATCTCCGAATAGGAATACAGCGTGGCGCCGGCGCGCATGGGGCGCCAGGCATATTCCTGGGAACGGCAGTGCGTGCAGTGGGTGCGCGGAAAGAAGAAGGTGCGCCCGCAGCTGCGGCAGACCTGGACTTCCAGCCGCCCGGCGCGCAGGGTTTCGGCGAAATAGGCTTCCGGCGACGGAGAGCCCTTGCGGACGTCACTCATCCTTGACCCCGGCCTGCGTGATGACGGCTTGCCACTTGTCCATTTCGTCGCCGACGAACTTGCGGTACTGGGCGAGGTCCATGTCGCCGGGCTCGGAGCCGGTCGAACGGATGTATTCCTGGGTGGCCTGCTGCATCACCGCCTTGCGGATCTCGGCGTTCAGGGTCTGGACGATGTCGGCGGGCGTGCCGGCCGGCGCGTACACGCCGACCCAGGTATTCAGGTCGAAGCCCTTGTAGCCCAGTTCATTGAGCGTGGGCACGTCCGGGTAGCGAGGCTGGCGCTGCGCCGACGCGATGGCCAGCGGCACGATCTTGCCTGACTGCAGGTAGGCGTTGGCGGTCACGGACTCCGCCACGCCGAAGGGCACCTGGCCGGAGACCAGGTCCGTCATGGCCGGGCCGGCGCCGCGGTAGGACACGTGCATCAGCGGCAGGCCGCTCTGGGCGCGCAGCAGCTCGCCGACGATGTGGGGCGCGCCGCCGGCGCCGGCCGTGCCGTAGGGCACGGAGGGTTGTTTCTGCGCATAGCTCTTGAAGTCCGCGAAGGTCTTGATGCCCTGGTTGGCGTTGACCAGCACGAAGTTGGGGCTGACCGCCAGCAGGGCGACGGGCTCGAAATCCTTGCGCGCGTCGTAGGGCAGCTTCTTCAGGACGGGGTTGATCACGTGGCTGGTGGCGCCCACCAGCACGGTGTAGCCGTCCGGCTTCTGCCGCGACACGTATTCGGTCGCGATCTGGCCCGTCGCGCCCGGCTTGTTTTCCACTACGAAGGGCTTGCCCAGACGGGTCTGCAGGTCGGCGGCGATGCGGCGAGTCAGGATGTCCGTCATCCCGCCCGGCGCGTAGGCGACAACCAGCGTCACGGGTTTGGCGGGATAGCTTTCGGCGGCGGCGATGGCGGGAAGGGCGGCGAGCAGCGTCAGCAGCTGCGTCAGGCGGTGCTTCAATTTCATGTCGGGAGTCTCCTCGTGCTGCGGGCATGTCTGCCCTGCTTGGTTATGGCGTCGAGGGACCGTCCGGAGCGCGTGGCAGGCCGCCTGGGTAGCGGGCCTCGACGCGTCAATGATGGAATCGCGGCATCATTCCAACAATTGATTAATTGTCATGAAGGCATTCAAAAAAGCGATTAATCCCGCGGGGGCGCGGGTTGCCCCAGCCCGTCCAGGTGCGCTTCGAACGCGGCAAGAAAAGCGCTGGCCGCGCGCGGCAGGAGGTGGCCGGCGCGGCGCAGGATGGACAGCTCGTGGACGGCCTGCGGGTCGTCGGCGATGCACAGGGCATGCAGCCCCATTTCCTCGCACACGCTGCGCACGTAGGCCGGCATCACCGTGATGCCCATGCCGCCCCGGATCATGGCGAAGGCGGTGGTCAGGCTGCCGGTCTGCGCCACGCTGCGCACGGCCAGGCCCTGGTCCTGCAGGATCTGGTCCATCTTGCGGCGCACGGCGTAGGTGCCGCGCAGCAGGATGTGGGGATAGCGCGCCAGGTCGCGCCAGCGCGCCTGCCCGCGGGCGGCCAGGGGATGGCCGGCGGGCACCACCGCGTACATGGGGCCGCGGTAGACCACCCGGCAGTCCAGGCGGGGGTCCTGGCTTTCGACGGCCACCAGCCCCAGGTCGGCCTTGCCGTGCAGGACGTGCTCGGTGGCTTCGTCGCCGGTGAGCTCGTGCAGGTCGAAGACGATGTTGGGATGCCTGGCGTGGAACCGGGTGACCACGGGGGCCACCAGGGTGTGCATCATGATGGGCGAGGCGGCGATGGACACTTCGCCGCGCTCCAGGCCCGCCAGGCTGCTCAGGCTGCGCTCGGCCGCGCGCAGCGATCCGAACGCCTCCTGCGCGTAGGCATAGAGTTCCGCGGTGCCTTCCAGCAGCTCCACGCCCCGGGCCGAACGCTCGAACAGCGCCAGCCCGACGGCCTTTTCCAGTTCGGAGCAGAGCTTGCTGACGGTGGATTGCGTCAGGTTCAGCGCCTCGGCGGCGCGGGTGAAGTTCTTCAGTTCGTAGACGGCGCAGAAGGCCCGAAGCTGGCGCAGCGTGATGCCCATGGTACGACTCCGGCTGGAAGGCGGCTATCGTACCCAAGCCGGGGCGGTTTGGATCATTTATTCCGTTCTGGACTCATTCTATGAAAATTACTCGTTTGTTGTGATCAAACCAGGCCCGTAGCATCGCTGGCATCACCCTAGCTGGAGCTTCCATGACCGCGCCTATCCCTACCTTTGCCCACGCCCTCGTGACCCGCGACGAGCGGGGCGTCTACACGCTGCAGATCCATGACGCCAAGAGCCTGAATATCCTGGCCTCGCCGGTGACGCTCAGCCTGACCGAGGCCGCCCGCTGGATCGCGGCCCAGGACGATGCGCGCGCCGTCGTGATCCGCGGCACGGGCGACAGGGCCTTCGTGGGCGGCGCCAACATCTACGAAATGGCCGAGCTCGAACCGCAGGGCGCGCGCGAGTTCATCACGCGCCTGCGCGATCTCTGCGACGCCGTGGCGGCGATCCCGGTTCCCACCATCGCCCGCATTCCCGGCTTCTGCCTGGGGGCCGGCATGGAACTGGCCGCGGCCTGCGATATCCGCCTGGGCCAGGCCGACGCGGTCTTCGGCATGCCCGAAGTGCGCGTGGGCATCCCGTCGGTGATCCATGCCGTGCTGCTGCCGGCCCTCATCGGCCCGGGCCCCACCAACTGGCTGCTTCTCACCGGCGAGACGGTGAACGCCGCCCAGGCCTCGCAATGGGGCTTCCTGGAGTTCGTGTGCGAGGCGGGCGAACTCGACGCGCTGGTCGAGCGCACCGTGGCCCCCATCGCCGAAAGCGGCCCGCTCGCCGTGCGCTCGCAGAAGGCCCTGCTGCGCTACTGGAGCGAGTCCACGGTGGAAGCCGGGCTGGACCGCAGCGTGGCCGCCTTCGGCGAAGCCTTCACCACCGACGAGCCGCGCCGCTACATGGCGCCTTTCGTCAACCGCAAAAAGCACCAGGAGGCCAAGTAATGGCCGGCCCGCTCGCGGGCGTGCGCGTCATCGACATGACTTCGGTGGCGATGGGCCCTTACGCCACGCAGATCCTGGCCGACATGGGCGCCGAAGTCATCAAGGTGGAGGCGCCCGAGGGCGACGTGTTCCGCGCGTCGGCGCCGGCCGCGCACGCGGGCATGGGCCCCGCCTACCTCAACCTCAACCGCAACAAGTACAGCGTGACGCTGGACGCCAAGGCGCCCGCCGACCGCGAGCGCCTGCTGGGCCTGATCGACGGCGCCGACGTGTTCGTCTCGAACGTGCGTCCGGCGGCCCTGGCGCGGCTGGGGCTGGACGCGCCCTCGCTGTGCGCGCGCAACGCCCGCCTCATCCATTGCTCGGCGGTGGGCTTCGGCCAGGACGGCCCCTACGCGGCGCGTCCCGCTTTCGACGACATCATCCAGGCGATGAGCGGGCTGGCCGATCTGCAGGGCCGCAACAGCGGCGCGCCGGCCTACGTCAACACCATCCTGGCCGACAAGGTGGCGGGCCTGACGCTGGCCTATGCCATCCCCATGGCGTTGTTCGAGCGCGAGCGCTCGGGCCAGGGGCAGGCCATCGAGGTTCCGATGTTCGAGACCCTGGTGTCTTTCACGCTGGTCGAGCACATGAGCGGGCACAGCTTCGTCCCGCCGCTGGGGCCCATGGGCTACAGCCGCGTGCTCTCGCCGCAGCGCCGGCCCTACCGCACGCGCGACGGCTACCTGGCCCTGCTGCCGTACACCGATGCGCAGTGGCGGCGCTTCTTCGCGCTGGCCGAGCGCCCCGACCTGGCGGCCGATGCCCGCTACGTCGATGCGGCGGCGCGCGCGCGGCATTTCGACGAGCTCTACCAGGACCTGGCGGACATCGTCGCGCTGCGCGGCACCGAGCAGTGGCTCGCGCTGCTGGCGAATGCCGATATCCCGCATTCGCCGGTGAACACGCCCGAGGCCCTGTTCGACGATCCGCACCTGCGGGCCACCGGGTTCTTCCAGCGCGTGGAGCACCCCACCGAAGGGCCGCTGATGGCCGCCGGCATCCCGGTGCGCTTCTCGCGCACGCCGGGGGAGCTCGGCCGCCCGGCGCCGCGCCAGGACGCCGATCGCGATATGCTCCCGGTTGGGCGCTGAGGCCGGCATGGCCGGAGAGCGCCAGGCGGCGACTTCGACCATGAACATCACTCTCAAGCAATTGCGCGTCTTCTGCGCGCTGTACGAACTGCGCAGCTTCACGGCGGCCGCCCGCGCGGCCTTCGTGACCCAATCGGCCGTCAGCAAGCTCTGCGCCGAACTGGAGGCCGAGGTCGGCCAGCCGTTGTTCGAGCGGTCCACGCGCAGCGTCACGCCCTGCGACGGCGCCGCGGATTTCTACGCCTACGCGCAGGAAATCCTCGGCACGGTGCGCGCGGCCGAGCGCAGCATGTCGGGGCTGCGCACCCTGGAGCGCGGCACCGTGGGCGTGGCCACCTCGCCCCTCATGATGGTCGGCCTGCTGGGCGACGTGGTGGCGGACTACCACCGCGCCCATCCCAGCGTGAAGCTGGATCTCTTCGAACTGTCCACCGACGACACCATCGAGCACGTGCGCAACGGGCGCGCCGACTTCGGCATCGTCTCGGTCGAGACGCCGTCGGACGAACTGGCCACCCGCGTCATCTACCGCGACACCATGTACGCGGTGTGCGCGCCGCGCCACGCGCTCACGCGCAAGCGCTCGGTATCGTGGGCCGACGTGGCGGCCCACGACCACATCATGCTGCGCAACGTGTACAGCGTGCGGCGCAGCCTGGACCGCGTGGCGGCCGACCTGAACCTGGAATTCCGCTACCGCATCGAAGCCGGCATGCTCACGTCGGCGCTCAAGCTGGTGGGCGCCGGGCTGGGCATCACCGTGGTGCCCGGCTATGCCTGCGACCTGGCGCGGCAGCTGGGCCTGCGCATCCTGCCCATCGACGGCGCCCGGCGGCACGGGCACGAGCTCTGGCTGATCCAGCGCCGCAACGCGCGCCTGTCGCTGGCGGCGTCGGCTTTCCTGCAAGCCACCGAGGATTACCTGCGCTTGCGGCAGGCCGAAGAGCATTAATCCCGGTTTGGAATAAGTCTATGAAAATTAGTCCCTTGTTGGGATAAGCGCGGCGCACGCATCATACGGCTTGAGTTGAAGAGGCCGACCCGCGGCCCCTGACAGGAGACAAGCATGAACCAACCGTTAGGCGCACGGCGCCGCCTGCTGGCCGCCGGCAGCCTTACCGTCCTGACCGCGCTGGCAAGCGCGCTGCCCGTCGGCGCCGCGCAGGCGCAGCCGGCCTATCCCGACAAGCCCATCACCATCGTGGTGCCGTTCTCGCCGGGCAGCGCCACCGACACCAGCGCGCGCATCATCGCGGAAAAGCTCGGCCCGCGCCTGAACGTGCCCGTGGTGATCGAGAACAAGCCCGGCGCGTCCGGCACCATCGGCTCGTCGTTCACCGCCCGCGCGCAGCCCGACGGCTACACGCTCATCCTCACCAGCAGCTCGACGCACTCGGCCACGCCGGCGTTGTTCCGCAAGCTGCCGTTCGATCCCACCGGAGACTTCATCCACGTCATCCGGATCGCCACCATTCCCATGATGCTCGTGGTGCGCGAGGACGCGCCCTACAAGTCGCTGCAGGAGCTGGTCAAGGCCACGCAGGCCAAGCCCCTGAACTACGCCTACGGTTCGCCCACCAGCCAGATCGCCGGCGCCACCTTCAATACCGTGGCCGGCGCGGCCGCCAACGGCGTGCCGTACAAGAGCCAGCCGCCCGCCGTGACCGATCTGCTGGGCGGCCACGTGGACTACCTGTTCGCCGACCTGTCCGTCGTCACGTCCTTCATGCAGGCGGGCAAGCTGCGCGGGCTGGCCTACACCGGCCACCAGCGCGCCAAGGAATTCCCCGCGGTGCCGACCCTGGCGGAACTGGGCTACAAGAACTTCGACCTCGTCGTCTGGGTCGGCGTGGCCGCGCCGGCCAAGACGCCCGACGCCGTGGTGCAGAAGCTGAACCAGGAAGTCGCCGCCATCCTGCGCGAGCCCGACGTGCTGCAGCGCTTCGAATCGCTGGGCATGCAGGTTTCGCCCAACACCGTGGCCGAGCACCAGGCGTTCGCGCTGGAGCAGCGCAAGATCTGGACGCAGCGCGCCGTCGACGCCAAGATCGAACCGCAGTAAGCGGCAGGACGCTGCGAGGAACAAAAAGGGACGCCTCCGGGCGTCCCTTTTGCTGCGCAACGCGGGGCGGTCCGCCCCGCGTCCTTGCGCACTCAGAAGATCTCGAACAGTCCCGCCGCGCCCATGCCGCCGCCCACGCACATGGTGACGACCGCGTACTTGGCGCCGCGGCGCTTGCCTTCCAGCAGCACATGGCCGGCCAGCCGCGCGCCGGTCACGCCGAAGGGATGGCCCACCGCGATGGAGCCGCCGTTGACGTTGAGCCGTTCCATTGGAATGCCCAGGCGGCGCTGGCAGTACAGCGCCTGCGAGGCGAACGCTTCGTTCAGTTCCCACAGGTCGATGTCCTCGACCTTGAGACCGTGGCGCTCCAGCAGGCGGGGCACGGCGTAGACCGGGCCTATCCCCATTTCATCCGGCGCGCAGCCGGCCACTGCCAGGCCGCGGAAGGCGCCCAGCGGTTCGAGGTTGGCGCGTTCGGCGTCGCGGGCATCCATCAGGACGCAGGCCGAGGCGCCGTCGGCCAGTTGCGAGGCATTGCCTGCGGTCACGAAGCGGTCCGGGCCCATGACCGGCGTCAGGCCGGCCAGGCCGTCGGCGGTGGTGGATGGGCGATTGCAATTGTCGGCGCTGACGGTGACGTCTTCGCGGCGGGTGGCGCCCGTCTCCTTGTCGGTGACTTCCATGGTGGCTCGAACGGAGATGATCTCGTCCGCAAAGCGGTCCTCGCGCTGCGCCGCGGCGGTCAACTGCTGGCTGCGCAGGGCGAACGCATCCTGGTCTTCACGGCTGATGCCGTAGCGCTGCGCCACGATGTCGGCGGTGGCGATCATGGGCAGGTAGAGTTGAGGGATCTGGTCCTGCAGCCAGTTGTCGATACCGCTGACGCCGTCGTCGCGGGTACGCAGCAGCGAGCAGCTTTCCACGCCGCCGGCCACGACCGGACCGGACTGGCCCATGACCACGCGCGCCGCTGCGTCGGCGATGGCCTGCAGGCCGGAGGCGCAGAAGCGGTTGACGGTGGCGCCTGCGACGCTTTGCGGCAGTCCGGCGCGCAACGCCGCCTGGCGGGCCACGTTGCGGCCGGTGGTGCCTTCCGGATAGCCGCAGCCCAGGACTACGTCCTCGATGCGCTGCGGGTCCACGCCGGCGCGCTCGACCGCGGCCTGGATGGCGTAGGAGGCCAGGGTCGGCCCCTGGGTGATGTTGAACTCGCCTCGCTTGGACTTGGTGAGCGGGGTGCGCGCAGTGGCGACGATGACGGCTTCTCGCATGATGCAGCGATTCCTTATTGGGGTTGGTTCAGCTTGCCGAAGGTCGAGCCTTCGCGTGCCAGGCGTTGCAGCAGGGGCGCGGGGGCCCAGAACGCGGCGTCCTCCTTGGCATAGGATTCGATGTCGGCCAGGACGGCCGCCAGGCCTGCGTCGTCGGCGTACTTCATGGGGCCGCCGCGCCAGCGCGGAAAGCCGTAGCCGTTGACCAGCGCGGCGTCGATGTCCGCGGGACGCAGCGCGATGCCGTCGTCCAGCACCTTGGCGGCTTCGTTGATCAGCGCCGCCATGTAGCGCCGCACGATATCCTCGTCGCTGAACGCGCGGGCCGTGATGCCGCGCGCGGCGCGCTCCTCGTCTATCAGCGCCAGCACGTCGGCATCGGGCTTGCCGCGCTGGCCGCGTTCGGGATAGAGGTAGTAGCCGCGGCCGGTCTTCTGGCCGAACCAGCCGCGTTCGCACAATCGGTCCGCCACGCGCACGTAGCGCGCTTCCGGCGGACGGGTGGGCGCCTTGCGCTTGCGGGTCGCCCAGCCGATGTCGCCGCCGGTCAGGTCGGCGGTGCGGAACGGGCCCATGGCGTAGCCGAAGCGCTCCAGCGCCTGGTCGATCTGGTAGGGCGAGGCGCCGTCCTCCATCATGTGGTTGGCTGCCTCGCGGTACACGTAGAGAATGCGGTTGCCGATGAAACCGTCGCAGACGCCCGCGCGCACCGGCACTTTGCCCAGACGCCGCGCCAGCGCGAAGCCCGTCGCCACCACGTCGTCGGCGACCTGCTCAGGCACCACGATCTCCAGCAGCTTCATGATGTTGGCGGGCGAGAAGAAATGCAGCCCGATCACGTCCTGCGGACGCGAGATGCTGCGCGCAATCTGGTTGATGTCCAGGTACGAGGTGTTGGTGGCCAGAATGGCACCGGGCTTGCAAACCCGGTCCAGCTGCGCGAAAACTTGCGTCTTCACGTCCATGTCCTCGAACACCGCCTCGACCACCAGATCGGCTGTGGACAGCGCCGCATAGTCGGTTGCCGCGCTCAGTCGCGACAGATGCCGATCGAGTGCGGCCGCGTCCAGTCTGCCGGATTTGATCTGCCGTTGGTAGATGCCGTCGATCCGTTCCCGGCCAGATTGCAACGCGGCTGCGTCGCGTTCGATAAGCACCACGTCCAGTCCTGCATCCAGCATGGCCACGGCGATGCCGGCGCCCATGGTGCCGCCGCCGATGACGCCGGCGCGCTGAACCGGGCGCGGCCGAGCTTGGCCCGCCGGTGACTTTCCCGCCTGCCGTTCGGCGAAGAAGGCATGCGCCAGGCCCTTGTGCTCGGCGCTGGCCACGCATTGCAGAAAGGCGTCGCGCTCGAACTTCAGGCCATCTTTCAGCGGCTGCTCCAGCGCGGCCTGCAGGCAGTCCAGCAGCAGGCGCTGGGCTGGCAGGACATGGGGCTTGGCAGCCAGGCGCTGGCGCTGCGCTGCGAGGGCGGCCAGGCCGGCCTGGACTTCGGAGGAAGAGGAAGTGTCGCGGCGCGAGACGGGATTCCCCGCGCACAGCGCGCGGGCCTTGCGTACGGCGCAGTCCAGCAGGCCGGCCTCATCGCAAACCTGGTCCAGCAGGCCCAGCGCCAGCGCGGCCTTGCCGTCCACGCTGCGGCCTTCCAGTATCAGGGGCAGGGCATGCGCCGCGCCAATCAGGCGAGGCAGGCGCTGCGTGCCGCCGCCGCCGGGCAGCAGCCCGAGCTTGACTTCGGGCAGGCCGAGTCTGGCGCTGGCGGAGCCGACGCGGGCATGGGCCGCCAGCGCCAGTTCCAAGCCTCCGCCCAGCGCCACGCCCTCCAGGGCCGCGACTACCGGTTTGCCGCTGGCGGCGATGAGACTGGCAAGGTCGCCGGCCCATGGCGCCTGCCTCGGCTGGTCGAATTCGCGGATGTCGGCGCCTGCGCTGAAATTGCCTTGCGTGCCATGCAGCACGATGGCCTGCACCGACGCGTCCTCGGCGGCGGCTTGCAGGGCGTCGTGCAACTGCTGGCGCAGGGGGTGATCCAGTGTGTTGAGAGGCGGATGGTTCAGGCCCAGCAGCAGGACGCCGTCCTGTTTAGCGGCCTGGATACGGTCTTGTGCAATGATTGCCATGGCGAGGTCTGGATGAGTAGGGGCGGAGGTCAGGCGGCGGGTGCGGCCAGGCTTTCGGACAGCAGGGCCAGATGGTCGTCCTGCGAACCAAAAGCGGTGTCGCAACACAGCAGCTTGCGGTAGTAGTGGCCGATGGGATACTCATAGGCCATGCCCATGCCGCCGTGCACCTGGATGGCTTGGCCGCCCACGTGGCGCGCGCTGCGGCCTACGGTCAACTTGGCCAGGCTGAGATCGCGGCGTGCTTCGGCGTCGCCCGCGGCGGCTTCGTCCGCGCGCAGCGCGGCCAGCAGGGTCATGGAACGGGCCCGTTCGGCCGCGATCAGCATGTCCACGTAGCGATGCTGCAAGACTGGCAGCGCGGCCAGCGGCTTGCCGAACTGGCTGCGTTCGTGCAGATACTCACGGCAGATCTCCAGCGAACGTTCCATGGCGCCCAACGCCGCCGCGCAGCTTGCCGCGAGGCCCCGGTAGACAGCCCGCAACAGCAGGATTTCGGCTTGCCGACCGCTGGCCAGGCAGGCTGCGGCCGGCGTGTCCTGGAACACCAGGTCGGCGCTGCGGGTGCCGTCGGCCAGCGGCGCGCCCGAGCGGGTCAGGCCGTCCGCGCCGCCCTGCACCAGCAGCAGCGCCAGGCCGGCTTCGCCGCGTGCCGTCACGACCAGCCAGTCGGCTTGCGCGCCATTGTCGACCAGTGTCTTGCGGCCGCGGACGCGCCAGGTTTCGCCATCGCGTTCGGCGCGGGTGTCGGCTTGCAGCGGCGCGAAGCCGCGGTCGCTTTCGGTCCAGGCCAGCGCCAGGCTGGCCTGGCCGGCAATAGCGGCCTGTAGCGCCTGCGCCGCCGGCGAGCCCGCGGCTGCGCCGGCCAGCAGGGGCGCGGCCAGCACCGCGCTGGCCAATAGCGGCTCGGTGCAGAGCGCGGCGCCCGCGCCTTCCATCAGCAGCATGGTTTCCTGCGGGCCCAGGCCCAGGCCGCCGTCGTCCTGCGGCACGGTCAGCCCCAGCCAGCCCAGTTCGCCCATGGCCTGCCAGGCTGCGCGGTCGGTACTTTCGGGTTTGGCCAGCCGTTCCAGATGGCGGTCGAAGCCATAAGCGGTCGAAAAGTAATCGAACACGCTGGCGCGGATCATCTCTTGTTCTTCGGAGAGGTTCAGGTTCATGGCGTGTCCTTGCTTATTTCTGGAATCGGCTCTTTGCGATCACGGTCTTCTGGATCTCGGAGCTGCCGCCGTAGATCGTGGCCACGCGGTTGAACAGGTGGTCGCCCAGCAGGCCGTGCGCCGTGGCGTCGCCGATGGGCGACTGGGTGTAGCGGCCGGTGTAGACCATGCCGTAGCGGCCCGCGAGGTCCAGCAGCAGTTCGGTCAGGGCCTGGCAGATCTCCGAGCCTTCGATCTTCAGCATGGAGGAATCCGCGACGTCGAATCCGGCTCCGGGGCGGTAGGCGGAGAGCGCGCGCAGTTCGGTCAGTTCGAGCGCGCGCAGGCGCGCCTCGATGTCGCACAGGCGCTGGCGGTAGATCGGGTTGTCGATGGGACGGCTGCCGTCCGCAAGCGGATGCGATGCCAGGCGCTGCGCACGGGCCAACTGCATGCGCGAGCGGCCGACGCGGGCGATCATGGCGCGTTCATGGCCGAGCAGGAACTTGGCATAGGTCCAGCCTTCGCCTTCCTTGCCGACCAGGCCCGACTTTGGCACGCGGACGTCATTGAAGAAGACTTCGCAGATACTGGCGCCTTCGTCGATGGTGCGGACCGGCCGTACCTCGATCCCCGGGGTCTTCATGTCCAGCAGCAGGAAGGAGATGCCCTGCTGCGGCTTGGGCGTGTCGCTGGTGCGAGCCAGGCAGAACATCATGTCGGCATGGCGCCCGTGGGTGGTCCAGGCCTTCTGGCCGTTGAGCAGGTAATGGTCGCCGCAATCGACTGCGCGCGTGCGCAGCGAGGCCAGGTCGGAGCCGGCGTTGGGTTCGGAGAATCCTTGGCACCACCAGGTTTCCGAGCCGAGGATGGCGGGCAGGTATTGGGCCTTCTGTTCATCCGAGCCGAAGGTGTAGATCACCGGGCCCACCATGGCGATGCCGAAGGGAATGGTCTCGGGCGCGCATTGCAGGGCCAGTTCGTGCAGGAAGATGCGCTGCTTGCCCAGGCTCCAGCCGGTGCCGCCGTACTGCACGGGCCATGCCGGCGCGATCCAGCCCTGGCGGTGCAGGTGGCGCTGCCAATCGACGTATTCCTGTTTCTCAAGTTTTTCGCCGTACAGCACTTTGCGGCGGACGCTTTCGGGAAGATGGGCCTGCGCGAAGCTGCGGACCTCCTGGCGGAATGCCCGCTCTTCGGGCGTGACTTCAATATCCATGTTGATGATCGCTCTATGGGGTGTCTTCAGATCGGCGAAATAGGGGCCGACGCCTTGATGTGGATGGGCACGTCCGGCAGGAATTCGGCCGCCACCTCATTGACGGTGCGAGGGATGTCGTGCAGGCGGGCAGCTACGTCCTGGCGCGTGCCGGCGATGGCCAGGCCCATCAGCCCGGTGTGGTCTCCGGCGCCGGGGTCGCTGACCAGCGCGAAGGAGAAAGAGGCGCGATTGGCGCTTTGCAGCCGGTGCGAGTACACGAAGCCGGCGTTGCGGGCTCGGTCGACGATGCCGAGGACCTGGCGCAGCGTCGTCACCGGGGATTTGTGCTCGGCGCGCGCAAGGCAGACACTGGCGATGGCGCAGACTTCGTCGTCGGGCAACTGGGCCAGCAACGCGTAGCCCAGGCCGGTGTCGATCAGCGGACGCACCACGCCGATGGGGACCTGGGTCTTGCGGTCCTTGGCGCCGTAGAGCACGTGGGCGTACTGGACATAGCGGCCGCTGCGCTGGCCCAGGATGACGCTCAGGCCCAGCCGTTCGCCCAAGGCGCGCATGGCCAGGCGCAGGTTGCTGCGAGGCAGGGCCAGGTCATGCACCCAGCCTCCCAGCATGTTCAGCCGCAGGCTGGGCATGTAGGTGCCGTCGTCAGGGTTGTGGCACAGGTAGCCCATGCGCATCAGCGTCTGCACCAGCATCCAGGTGCTGGATTGCGGATAGCCGCTGGCGCGCACGATCTCCGCCAGCGTGACCGGGCGTCCGAGCTGTTCGAGCAGTTCGATCAGTTCAAGCACGCGCTGGGCCGACTTCACCGAGCGCTGGCCCAGGTCGCGCGTGCTGTCCTTGATGGACGCGTCGGGAAGTTCAAGCCGACGGGAGGATCGGGACATGGTGTGCGCCCTCGGGTTCAGTCGGTGCGGATGTCGGCCTTGTCCGCCAGCTCGGCCCAGCGCTTCAGATCGGTCTGGAAGAACGTGGCGAAGGTCTTGGGATCGCTGCCCACGGGGTCCAGGTTCATGCCGACGAGCTTGGACTGGACCTCGGGCGCCTTGACCGCGTCGGCGATCTGCGCCGACATGGCTTGGACGATGGCGTCAGGCGTGCCCTTGGCCGCGAACAGGCCGAACCAGGCGCCCAGGTTGAACCCCTGGTAGCCGAGTTCCGTCATGGTGGGCGTTTGTGGCAGGGTGGCCATGCGTTTGTCGCCGGTGACGGCCAGCACGCGGATGCGATCCGAGTTCAGGTGCGGCAGCGCCGAGCCGATATCGGGGAACGCGAAAGTGACCACGCCGCCCAACAGGTCGGACATCATGGGTGCGGCGCCCTTGTACGGCACGTGCTGAGCGCTGGTCTTGGTTTCCTGCAGGAACTGCGCGCCCAGGAAATGGCCGGTGGAACCGTTGCCATAGGACCCGTAGCTGTATTTTTGCGGAGAGGCGCGCAGCGCCTCCACCAGGCCCTTGACCGTATCCACGTCCACGCTGCCGCGGTTGACCACGAGCACGTTGGAAGAGCGGGCGACCAGCGATACCGGGATGAAATCGCGGTCCACTTGATACGGGATCTTCACGGTCGAGGTGGCCGGCAGCTGCGACATGGTGGTGAAGCCCAGCATGAAGGTGTAGCCGTCGGCCGGCGCGCCCAGCACGGCATTGCCTGCGATGACGCCCGATCCGCCGGCGCGGTTCTCGACCACGACCGGTTGCTTGAGCACGCCGCCGATGTGCTGGGCCAGCAGGCGCGCAACCGTGTCGGCTCCGCCGCCCGCGGCGCTGGGCACGATGAAGCGGATCGGTTTATCGGGCCAGGCGCTTTCCGCCGCCTGCGCCGGCAGGCTGCAAGCGGCGGCCAATGCGGCGGCTGCCGCCAGAAAATGCCTTCGTGCTGCGAATCCCATGTTTGTCTCCTGTGGATGGATATTCTGTTTTGGTGAGTCAGTTGCAGTGCGCGCGCGCCATGTCGACGACGGCCTTGCGGAGGATCTTTCCATTATCTGCCGCTGGCAGCTTGGAAAGCAGGATGATTTTCTGGGGGCGCTTGTAGGGCGCCAGGCGCTCGCGCGCGAAGGCCTGCAAGGCTTGCGCGTCGACGCTGCGGCCTTCCTCCGCTTCGACGAAGGCGATGATCTGCTCATCGCCTTCGCGCGGCACGCCGACCACGCAGGACTGGCGCACGCCCGCGCACGCGTTCAGCGCGGCTTCCACTTCGCTGGGGTAAACGTTGAAGCCCGAGCGGATGATGAGGTCCTTGATGCGGCCCATTACGAAGTATGCGCCGTCGGGCTCTTCGCGCAGCAGGTCTCCGGTGCGCAACCAGCCGTCGGCGTTCAGCGCCTGCGCGGTCTGCTCGGGCGCCTTGTAATAGCCCTTCATGACGTTGGGGCCGCGCACCTGCAGCTCGCCCACGTCGCCGGGAGCCACGGCCAGGCCGTCCTCGCCGACGATGCGGGCCTGCATGCCGGGAATCAGGTAGCCGACGCTCAGGTCGGCGCGGCGTTGGCGGTAAGGCACCATGCTGATCGTCGGCGAGGCTTCGGTGAGGCCGTAGCCGTTGTTGATGGGTTCGCCGAAGATCGCTTCGATGCGCGCCTTGAGCGACGGGTCGAGCGGCGCGCCGCCGCAATGCAGCAGCCGCAAGCGCGGCGCCGGTATCGGCGTGCCTTGCTCATGCGCCTGCAGCAGGCGCACGTACATCGCGGGCACGCCATGCAGCATGGTGACGCCGCCTGCCAGGGCCGCGATCGCATGCTCGACGTCGAAGCGGCTGGCCAGCTGCAGCGTTGCGCCGGCGCCGAGCGCGGCCAGGGCCACGGTGCTCAGGCCGTACACGTGCGAGATGGGCAGGGCCGAATAGACCAGGTCGCCGGACCCGGTGCCGCGCGCGTGGCGCGCGGCTGCGGATGAATGACCCAGGTTCGCATGCGTGAGCATCACACCCTTGGGCGCCCCGGTGGTGCCGCTGGTGTAGATCATTACGGCCACCTGTTCGCGCGAGTCCGCTTGCACGGGCTCGGCTTGCGCAGCGGGGTCCGCTTGGGTGCAGGCAAAGCACAGTCCGGCAAGCTCGACCTCGCGAGCGCCATGGCGCTGGCCATGGGCCCGGGCTTGCTCGGACAGACCGCTGGTGGCGAGCAACAGCCTCGGCTCGCAGTGCGTCTTGATGGCATCGACCTCGACGCCGGTCATGCGGGCGTTGACGACCACCGCCCAGGCGTTCAGGCGGCTGCAGGCCAGCACGGCGGCCAGCTGCGTGCCGCCGCTTTCGCCGGCGATCAGCAGGCGGTCGCCCGCTCGCAGGCCCTGGGCTCGCAGAAAGGCGGCCAGCGCATCGGTCATCGAGTCGAGTTCTGCGTAGCTCCAGCTTCCTTCGTCGGAAATCAGCGCGGTATGCGCGGCCAGGCGTGGCAGGTGCCGGCCTGCCAGCTGGTGGATACGGAAATCGGCATCGGGAAGATCAACGGACATGGTGTGGCTGGCATTTATGCTGGGCTGCTATTGAGCCGAATCATAGGAATGACATTCCGCCATTTCCATCACATATGTGAATTCTCGATGCGGCGCAGTGACCGCTCCCTGGCCGCGAGGCGTGCCGGCCGTGGGCAAAACGAATAAAGTGCGAGACAGCGCCCGCGCGGATGGCGCGGGTAGTCATCGAAAAATGGAGACGGTATGGATACGGCAGGTAAGGGCGCCAGCGTGCGCGAACGCGTCGGCGAAACGGAATGGCAGGTCCGCAAGGACCTCGCCGCGCTATACCGCCTGGTGGCGCTGTTCGGGTGGGACGACCTGATCTTCACCCACATCACGGCCAAGGTGCCGGGGACGGAACATTTCCTGATCAATCCCTACGGCATGATGTTCGACGAGATTACGGCGTCCAGCCTGGTCAAGATCGATCTCGACGGCCGCAAGGTCATGGAATCCGAATACGACATCAACCCCGCCGGCTTCACGATCCACAGCTGTATCCACGCGGCCCGCAAGGACGCCATGTGCGTGCTGCACACGCACTCCATCAACGGCGTGGCGGTGTCGGCGCAGAAGGCGGGGCTGCTGCCGCTGTCGCAGTTCGCATTCATCGTGCTGCGTTCTCTCGGCTACCACGACTACGAAGGCCTGGCGCTGAATCCCGAGGAACAGCCGCGCCTGGTGCGCGACCTGGGCAGCAACACGTATCTCATTTTGCGCAACCACGGCCTGCTGACCGTGGGGCAGAGCATGGCCGAGGCGTTCCAGGCCATGCACCGGCTGGAGGCCGCCTGCATGGTGCAGGTGCGGGCCCAGGCCGGCGGCGAACTGACCTACATCCCGCCCGACATCCTGAAGAACGCGACGGTCGAGTCGCAGGCCGACCGCGCGCACAAGGCCATGCTGGCCTGGCCGGGGCTGCTGCGCCGGCTGGACCGTCGCAACCCCGGCTACGCGGAGTAGGCGGGCGCGGGCCCCGCGCGGGGCCCGCGAAGTCGAATCAGTACTTGCCCATGTAATCGCGCTTGCCGATTTCCAGGCCGTTGTGGCGCAGGATGTCGTAGGCGGTGGTCACGTGGAAGAAGAACTGCGGCAGGCCATAGTGCAGCAGGTAGGCGCTGCCGCTCAGCTTCTTTTCCTTGGGCGTGCCGGGACGCAGCACGATTTCCAGGGCTTCGCTCTGTTCGAACTGTTCGGGGCCGAACGAGGCCAGGTGTTCCAGCGTCTTGGCGATCAGAGCCTGCAGGCCGGCAAAGCTGGCCTCGCTGTCCGGCCACGACGGGACTTCCGCGCCGGCCAGGCGCGAGGCGATGCCGCGGGCGAAGTCCGACGCGATCTGCACCTGGCGCGACAGCGGGAACATGTCGGGGAACAGGCGGGCGCCCAGATACGCCTGCGGATCGATGTTCTTTTCCGCGGCGTGGGTTTCCGCCTTCTTCAGCACGTCGGACAAGGCCGATAGCATTTGCGTCAGGACGGGAACGGAGGCGCTGTGCATGAAACTGCTCATTTCGTGTCTCGCTTGAAAAGGGCGCCGGCGCGGGAGGCGCCGGCAGGCCTCCGAAGACTACCAGTTGCCGGCTGCCGTATCCCTAATGCCCCTCAGACCTTGCGTCATCATGACATCATGATGTTATGATGACTCATGCAAAAAAACGTCGAACATGCTCCTCTCTACGTCAGGGTGGAAACGGCGCTGGCCGCGGAAATCGCCGCCGGCATCCTGTCGTCCGGCAGCCGCCTGCCCACGGAAGACCAGCTGATCGAGCGGTTCGCCGTCAGCCGCACCACGGTGCGCAAGGCGGTGGAAAACCTGGTTTCGCGCGGCCTGGTGGAAATCCGGCGCGGCAAGGGCACGTTCGTCACAGAACCCAAGCTGACCCAGGCGCTGACGTCGCTGAGCGGATTCGTCGAAGACATGACCGCGCTCGGCCGCCAGGCCACGGCGCGCCTGCTGGACAAGCGGCCGGTGCCCGCCACGGCAGAGGTGGCGCGCCAGCTGGAAGTGGCTCAGGGCGCGATGGTCTACCGCATCGAGCGGGTGCGGCTGGCGGACGGCACGGCCATGTCGTTCGATGAAACCTACCTGCCGCTGGACATCGGCGAGAAGGTCGCCAGCAATGACCTGGAAGCCGAGCCCATCTTCGACCTGCTGGAACTGCGCTACGAGCTGCCGCTGATCGAGGCCCAGTACCAGCTCGAAGCCGTGACGGCGGACGAGCGCGTGGCGCAAGCCCTGGGCGTCCAGGCGGGCAGCCCGATCTTCCTCATCGAGCGCACGTCCTACAGCGAGGGGCAGCGCCCCGTCGACTATGAAAAGCTGTACTACCGCGGTGACCTGATCCGGTTCACCACCCGCCTGTCCCGGCTGCCGCGCAAGCGGGACTGAGCCGGCGGCCATGGCGGCATCCACCATCCTCTGGCTCTTCGCCGCGGCGTTCGGAGCCAGCGCCCTGGGCGGCGTGCTGGGCATGGCCAGCGGCATCTTCATCGTGCCCATCCTGACGTTGCTGTTCGGGGTCGACATCCATGTCGCCATCGGCGCCAGCATCGTCTCGGTGATCGCGTGTTCCTGCGGCAGCGCCGCGCCTTTCCTGAAGGGGCGGCTGACCAACCTGCGGCTCGCCATCGTGCTGGAGACGGCCACCACGCTGGGCGCGCTGACCGGGGTTTTCCTCATCGGCATCGTGTCCACGGCATTCCTGTACGGCCTGTTCGCCGCCATCCTGGCGTTGTCGGCGCGCCAGATGCTGGCGCGCCGGCGCGAGGCGGCGGATCCGAGCGCGCCCGAGGCCGGGGGCTGGGCCACGGCGCTGCGCCTGCATTCGAGCTTTCCCGATCGCGCGCTGGGCCGGGAAGTTCATTACCGCGTCGGCCGCGTTCCGCTGGGCCTGTCGCTGATGTACGGCGCGGGCCTGGTCTCGGCGCTGCTCGGCATCGGCTCGGGCGTGCTCAAGATCCCGGCGATGGACACCGCGCTGCGGCTGCCCATCAAAGTGTCCTCGGCCACTTCGAACTTCATGATAGGCGTGACCGCGGCGGCCAGCGCAGGCGCCTATTTCGTTCGGGGCGACATCGACATCGGCATCGCCGGGCCGGTCGCGCTGGGCTCGGTGGCGGGCGCCCTGCTCGGCGCCCGCCTGCTGATGGGCCTGCCGGCCGACAGGCTGCGCCTTTTCTTCGTCATCGTCCTGGCACTGCTCGCCGTGCAGATGTTCCTGAGCGCCCTGGGCGTGTCATTGCCGGGCGGCCCCGCATGAGCGCCGCGCCCGACAGGCAGGCGCGGCGCTGCTCTGGTACGGCACCTGGGTCGCCTCGGCCTGCATCGCCCTCGGCATGGCCTGGGATTTCCTGCTGCCCGAAGGCGGGCAGGGCGGCTATCGGCTGGTGCAGGCGGGCGTGGCGCTCTTCATCCTGCTGCCGGTGGCGCGCGTGGCGCTGATGCTGGCGCTTTTCCTGCGCGAGCGCGACTACGCGTATACGGCGATTTCCGCGCTGGTGCTGCTCATCATCGCGGCGGGCGTGCTGTCCGGGCTGCGGTAGGGCGGCGCGGCCGTCGCGATTTTTTATAATCCGGATGCGCCGCGATGCCGCGCTGCCCATTTCCCAGGATTCATTCATGCTTTCGATCACCAGCCAGGATGTCTACGTACCCACCCGCCAGGGCCGCCTGTACGCGCGGCGCTGGGACCCCGCGGGCGCGGACGCGGCGGGCGCGCCCATCGTGCTGATGCACGATTCGCTGGGCTGCGTGGAGCTGTGGCGCGACTTTCCGGAGCAACTGGCGCGGGAGACCGGGCGCAGCGTGATCGCCTACGATCGGCTCGGCTTCGGCCGTTCCGATCCGAACGCTGCCGTCTTCGAGACCGGCTTCGTCGAGGCCGAGGCGCGCGAAGGCTTTCGCCAGTTGCGGGAAGCGCTCGGCATCGGGCCGTTCGTCGCCTTCGGCCACAGCGTGGGCGGCGGCATGGCGATCTGCTGCGCCGGCGTATACGAGTCCGATTGCCAGGCCCTGATCACGGAATCGGCGCAGGCATTCGCCGAAGACCGCACGCTGGAAGGCATCAGCGCCGCGAAGCGCAACTTTGCCGAGCCCGGGCAGCTGGACCGCCTGAAGAAGTATCACGGCGAGAAGGCCGCCTGGGTGCTGAGCGCCTGGATCGACACCTGGCTGTCGCCCGAGTTCGCCGCGTGGAACCTCGACGAGCCGCTGCGCCAGGTGCGCTGCCCGGTGCTGGCGCTGCATGGCGAAGTGGACGAATTCGGGTCGTCCCTGCATCCGGAACGCATTGCGCGGCTGACCGGCGGGCGCGCCGTGCTGCTGGAGAACTGCGGCCACGTGCCGCATCGGGAACAGGGCCGCGTCGTCCTGGACCTGTTGGGCCAGTGGCTGAAGGCGGTGCGCTGATCCACGGCCTCACGGCGCATGCCCCGGCCCGGCGCGCATCGGGCGGGCCCGGGCTACGCGGGCCGCGCGTCCCAGGTCTTGTCGTCGATCAGGCCGCGCGCCACCTGCCGCAGCGAGTCGGCCGCGCGGCGCACCGCGGTATCGCCCATCACCGCCCGGCGCTGCGCCAGGCAGATGGAGCGCGTGAACGTCGGTGAAAGCCGGCGCGTGGCAAGCGTGCCCTCGCGCACATCGCGCGCGACCGCGCAGGGCGCCAGCAGGCTGAACCAGGCGCCTGTCTTCAGCAGCTGTATGAGGTAGGGGCCGGCGTCGATTTCGATGCCGACGTTCAACGCGGTGCCATGGCGCACCGCGTAGTCGTCGAGCGCCGAGCGTATGCCGTGGCGGCGCGAGGACATGGCCAGCGGATAGTCCGCCAGCGTCGAGACCGATACCGTCCTGCCTGCCTTCATACGCTCTGGAACGCCTACCAGGTGCATGTCTTCGTGCGCGATCGGCGCGCTGTGCACGCCGGACGTGGACGAGCGGTCGAACACCAGCGCCAGGTCGAGTTCGCCGGCCAGCAGCCAGCTCCACAGATAGCCCGAGAACCCGTCCACCAGCCGCAGCCGGATGCGCGGATAGTCCTGCGACAGCCTCGCGATCAGGGGCAGCGCCAGCACCGCCGCCGCCGAAGCGGGCAATCCGATGGAGACTTCCCCCTGCGGCTCGCGGGCGCTGGCCTGGATGTCTCCGAAGGCAGCTTGCGCGCGGCCGACGATGTCATAGGCGCGCGCCAGCAGCTCGGCGCCCGAGGGCGTCGGCGTGACCCCGCGTATGTCGCGCTCCAGCAGCTTGGTTCCCAGCGCGGACTCCAGCTTCGCCATGGTCACGGTCAATGCCGGCTGCGCGATGTGCAGCCGGCGCGAGGCGGCCGAGATGCTGCCTTCTTCGCAGACGGCGATGAAGGCGATCAGGCGGGGAATGTCGAGTTGGCGGGCGTTCTGCATGGCACGGATGCGATATCCATAGTTTCAGAATATGGCAGTATAGAAAGAAGATATTTTACGAATAGGGGGTGGGGCGGCAAACTCCGGCCTGTCATCGTCCGGAAGCACTCTATGTCCCAAGTCGTCCAGGCCCCCGAATCCGGGGCCGAACTGCCGTCATTCAGATCGATACGCGGCTTCCATGTCGGCGGTTCCATCGTCGAACTGAGCGACGCGCCCGCCAGGTCGCTGGAGACGGTGCCCGGCCTGGCGGCCCGGGCCTCCGACCCCAATGGCCGCCATGCGGTGGGGCAGCTGTACGTGCAGCATTTCGCGCTGGTGCGCCCGGCCCGGCGTCATCCGCTCTTTCTCTGGCACGGCGGGGGCATGACCGGCTGCACCTGGGAGGAGACGCCCGATGGCCGCCCGGGCTGGCACGAGTATTTCATGCGCGCGGGCTACGACACCTACGTGAGCGATGCCGTCGAGCGCGGAAGGGCCTCCTGGCCGGCGCAGGAACTGGGCGGAAGCGGACAGGCCGAGCACCGCACGATCGAACAGGCCTGGGAGCAATTCCGCATCGGCGAGCCGGGCGGCGGCGCCTACCCGGGCCAGCAATTCCCGGCGGACTGCATGCCGCAGCTGGCGCGCCAGTTCGTCGGCCGCTGGGTAAGCAACCGCGAGCGGGCGATTGACGCGTACGAGGAACTGCTGGTCCGCGCCGGCCCCGGGATCGTGGTGGCCCACAGCGAAGGCGGCCGGCTGGCGCAGAGCGTGCTTCAGCGCGCGCCCCGGCATTTCAAGGCGCTGGTGCTGATCGAGCCGGCCGGAGGCATCGAGGCCGACGCCACCGCCCTGGCGCGCATGGCGGCGGTCCCGGTGTGCGTGGTGTGGGGCGACTATTTCGACAGCAGCCCGCAATGGCGGCGTTATCGCCAGCTGGCCGACGCCTGGCTCGACGGCCTGGAGCGGGCGGGCGGCAGCGTGACCCGGCTGGACCTGCCGGCCATGGGCATTGCGGGGAATTCGCATCTGCCGATGATGGACCGCAACAACGTCCGGGTCGCCGCCCTGGTGGACGCCTGGATCCGCGGCTGCGCCGATTGACGCCGCCGCGACAAGAATTTCATATGACAAGGAGACATCCCATGCAATTTCCCGCAATCGCCAAGCTGCTGACCCTGGCGGCCCTGGCGGCCGGCAGCGCGTTCGCGCACGCCGACTCCGCTTATCCCGACCGCCCGATACGGATGATCATCCCCTACGCGCCCGGCGGTTCGCTCGATCCGATCGGCCGCGTGCTCGGCGAGGAGCTGGCGCGCCGCCTGAAGCAGCCGGTCGTCGTGGAGAACGTCGCCGGCGCGAACGGCATGCTGGGCGGCAACCGCGTGGCGAAGGCCGCTCCCGACGGCTACACCTTGCTGATCGGCATCACGTCGAACGTGTCCCTCGCGCCGCTGGTGACTCCCGAGGCGCAGTACCAGGCATCGGATTTCGATGCGATCGGGATGGTGGGCACGAGCGGATTGGTCCTCGTGGCGCGGCCGGACCTGCCCGCGGCCGACATGGCCGGCGTGCTCGCGCTGGCCAGGCAGAAGCCGGGCGGCCTTTCCTACGGCATCCCCGGCAGCGGCTCCCTCTATCACCTGGCGATGGAGGCGATCAAATCGGACACGCAGACCAATATCGTGGCCGTGCCGTACCGCGGAGCGGGACAGGCCAGCATCGACGTGATGGGAGGCCAGATCGACGTGGCGCTGCTCGGCCTGCCGGCGATGCTGCCGCATATCGCCTCGCAAAAAATGAAGGCGCTGGCCGTGATGAGCAAGCAGCGGGATGTCGGCGACAAGAGTATTCCGTCAGCCTCCGAAACCGCGGGCCTGGAAGGGATCGACTACACGATCTGGACGGGGGTGTTCGCGCCCAAGGGCACGCCGGAGCCCGTTCGCCAGCGGCTGCACGAGGAACTCCAGGCCATCCTGCGGCAGCCGGAGGTGATCGAGAACTACCGCAAGATGGGCGTCGAGGTCGCGCCCGCCCAGACGATGGCGGAGTTCGCGGCGTTCATCGCCAGCCAGACGGACAAGCTCAAGAGCGACATCGCGCGCACGAAGTTCAATCCGGGTTCCTGAACGCGGCTTGCGCGGGGGGCGCCGGCGGGTCCCGGCCCCGGTCCTCGCGGAGTTCACATGCTGCGGATCCACGCTTAGAATCGGAGCAACCGCCATTTCCGCGCCCCGCGCCCGCTTTAGAGGTTCCTGCTCCGATGTCCGATACTCCGCCCCTCTCCCAAGCCGTCCACAACTCCACCACCCGCCACGCGATCTTCATGGTCGCGACCCTCAATGCCGGCGCGGCCGCGGCCGAGACGGTGCGCGGATGGTGCGAGGACGTCGCCGCCCTGGTGCGCACCGTGGGCACGCGAGCGCCCGAGCAAAACCTCTCCTGTGTCTGTGCGTTCGGCTCCAGCGCCTGGGACACGCTGTTCGGCGCGCCGCGTCCGGCCGCGCTGCATCCGTTCCGAGAATTCGGCTCGGGCGACCGGGTCGCCGTCGCCACCCCGGGCGACCTGCTGCTGCATATCCGCGCGGATTCGATGGACCTCTGTTTCGAGCTGGCGACGCTGCTGCGCAACCGGCTGGGCGACGCCGTGACGGTGGTGGATGAAGTCCACGGCTTCCGCTACTTCGACCGCCGCGCCATCATCGGCTTCGTCGACGGCACCGAGAATCCGGAAGGGCGCGAGGCGGTCGATTTCACGGTGATCGGCGACGAGGACGCCGGCTTCGCGGGCGGCAGCTACGTGCTGGTGCAGAAGTACCTGCACGACATGACCGCATGGAATTCGCTGACGGTCGAAAGCCAGGAGGGCATCATCGGCCGCCACAAGGTGTCCAACGTCGAACTCGACGACGACATCAAGCCGTCCTCGTCCCACAGTTCCCTCACCACGCTTGAGGAGAACGGCGAGGAGGTCAAGATCCTGCGCGACAACATGCCGTTCGGGCGGGCAGGGTCCGGCGAGTTCGGCACCTATTTCATCGGCTACGCCCGCTCGCCCGCGCCGATCGAGCAGATGCTCGAAAACATGTTCGTCGGCCGGCCCGCCGGCAACTACGACCGCCTGCTGGACTACAGCCGCGCGGTCACGGGCGGCCTGTTCTTCGTGCCCTCGGCCGACCTCCTGGAATCGCTCGCCTCGCGGGAGCCGGCCGCGAGCGAAGCCGCCGTCGCGCCGTCGCCGGCGGGGTCCGCGGCATAGGGGCATAGCACGTCGCCGATGCCGGCGCTATCGGAATTCGCTGACAGCCATATCGGCCAACGCTGACATTACGCCGGCCGGACGTCCGTTGCACACTGGCGCATACCGAGTCAGGAGCGGCAGGACGATATGAAAGACGGGCTTTACACGGCGCCTCAGCGCGATATGCAGTTTGCGCTTTACGAGGTCCTCGATGTCGAAACGGAACTGGGCCGGCGCGCCGGCGGCGCGCCCATGGACCGCGAGACCCTGGACCAGATCCTGGAAGGCGCGGACCGCCTGTGCCACGGCGTGCTGGCGCCGCTGAACGCCAGCGGCGACCGCGAGGGCTGCCGCCTGGAAGGCCACGAGGTGCGCACGCCGGCCGGCTTCGGCCAGGCCTACCGGGCCTACACCGAGGGCGGCTGGTCGGGCCTGTGCGCCAGCGAGGAGCACGGCGGCCAGGCGCTGCCCACCGTGGCCTCGGCCATCGTGGGCGAGATGCTGGGCGGATCGAATATCTCGTTCGCGCTCTACCCGCGGCTGTCCGAAGGCGCCTACCGCTGCATCCGCGCCAACGCCACTCCCGAACTCCAGGCCATGTACGGCCCCAAGCTGGCCAGCGGCGAGTGGACGGGCACGATGTGCCTGACCGAGGCGCAGGCGGGCACCGATCTGGGCCTGTTGCGCACCAAGGCCGTCCCCGACGGCGACGGCGCCTACCGCATCAGCGGCGGCAAGATCTTCATTTCCTCGGGCGAGCACGATCTGGCGCCCAACATCGTGCACATGGTGCTGGCGCGCCTGCCGGACGCGCCGGCCGGCACGCGCGGCATCTCGCTGTTCCTGGTGCCCAAGTTCCTGCCCGACGCCGAAGGCCGGCCGGGCGAGCGCAACGGCGTCTACTGCGATGCCATCGAGCACAAGCTGGGGCTGCACGCCAACGCAACTTGCGTGCTGCGCTTCGAGCAGGCCCGGGGCTACCTGGTGGGCGAGGCCAACAAGGGCCTGGCCGCGATGTTCGTCATGATGAATTCCGCGCGGCTGGGCACAGGCGCGCAGGCCCTGGGGCTGACCGAGACCGCCTTGCAGAAATCGCTGGCCTACGCCGCCGAGCGCCTGCAATCGCGCGCGCCGGGGCAGGAGAGGGCGGTCACGCGGGCCGATCCCATCCTGCTGCAGCCGGACGTGCGGCGCATGTTGCTCACGCAGCAGGCCTGGGCGCAGGGCGCGCGCATGTTCCTGTACTGGCTGGCCTTGCAGATCGACGCCGAGCAGCATGCGTCGGACCCGGCCGAGCGCGACCGCGCGGGCGGCCTGCTGAGCCTGCTGACGCCGGTGGCCAAGGCCTTCGTGTCCGACAACGCCGTCGAGTCGGTGAACCTCGCGATGCAGGTCCATGGCGGCAGCGGCTACATCGTCGAATCCGGCATCGAGCAGACGCTGCGCGACGTGCGCATCCTGCCGATCTACGAGGGCACCAACGGCGTGCAGGCGCACGATCTGCTGGCCCGCAAGGTGCTGGCCGACGAAGGCGGCAGGCTGGGGCAGCTGCTGACGCTGGCGCGGGCGCAGGCCGATGCGGTCGAAGCGGCCGGGGCGGGGGCGGAGTTCGGCGCGCCCCTGCGCGAGCTGGCCGGCCGCATCGAGGAGGCGGTGCCGCGCCTGGCGGCGCTGGCCGCCGGCGACCCGGCGCAGGTCGGGGCGTCGTCCACCGATTTCCTGCGCATCGTGGGCCACCTGGTCTACGGCTACTTCTGGAGCCGCGCCGCCCAGGCCGCCTGGACCCGGCTGCCCGAGGGCGATCCCCTGCGCGCCGAAAAGCTGGCCACGGCGCGCTTCTATTTCGAACATCTGTTTCCCGAAACCGAGATGCGCCTGCGGCGGCTGTTCGTGCCGGCCGAGCGCTACACCAATCCGTGCGCGCTCGCCGTGTGAGGCGGGCGCGCACCGCGTAAGAAGAAGATATGGAGACACCTCAATACTGGGTCCGCGCCGACCTGTCCACGGCCGAACGCATCCGCGCCTTCGAAGCGACGCCGCTTGCGGCGCGCGGCCTGCCCGACAGCACCTACGCGTTCCTGGCGCGCAGCTGCCGCCAGGCGCCGCAGGCCACGGCGATCCGCTATCTGCGCGATCCGTCCTGCCGCGATGCGCCGGAGGACGTCAGCTTCGGCCGCCTGCTGGAGCGCATCCACCAGACGGCCAACCTGGTGCGCGGAGAAGGCCTGGGCGCGGGCGACGTGGTCAGCCTGCTGCTGCCCAATACCCCCCAGGCGCAATACGCGCTGTGGGGCGGCCAGGCGGCGGCCGTGGTCAATCCGATCAACTGGATGCTGGAAGCCGAGGCCATCGCGGCCATCGTGCGCGCCGCCGGCGCCCGCATGCTGATGGCCTACGGCGGGGATCCGGAGATCGAGATCTGGGACAAGGTCCTGCGCGTGGCCGAGCTCTGTCCGCAACTCCAGACCATCGTGAGGCTGGGGGGCGACCGCGGGGGCGCGGCGCCGGCCGGCGCGCGCTTCCTGGATTACGACGCCGTCATCGATGGCTATCGCGGCGACGCGCTGGACTTCGAACGCGATTTCCAGCCCGGCGACCTGGCCTCGCTGTTCCCCACCGGGGGCACGACGGGCGCGCCGAAGCTGGTGCGGCACAGCCACTGGAACGAGGTGGTCAGCGCCTGGCTGAGCGCGGCCGTGGCGGGCATCGTCGAAGGCGAAAGCCGCCTGTCGGCGACGCCGCTCTACCACGTGGTGGGCGCCTTCGCCGGCTCGCTGGCCACGCTGGCGCGCGGCGGCACCCTGGTGCTGGCGACCTCGGTGGGCTGGAAGCACCCGCAGTTGCTGCCGCAGATCTGGAAGGTCGTGGAGGCCTGCCGGGTGAACTACCTGACCATCGTGCCCACGATCATGAACCAACTGGTGCAGATGCCGATCGGCGGCCATGACATTTCCTGCGTCAAGGGCGTGCTGTCCGGCTCGGCGCCGCTGTCGGAAAACGTGGCGCGCCGCTTCCTGGCGATGACCGGCCTGGCGGTGCGCGAAGGCTACGGGCTGACCGAGACCACGTCGGTCTGCATGATGAACCCCAAGGGCGGCGAAGTGAAGACCGGTTCGGTCGGCCTGCTGTTCCCCTACCACCGCGCCCGCGTGGTGGCGCTGGACCGCCGCGCCGGCGCGCGCGATTGCGCGCCCGGAGAATCCGGGGTGCTTGCCTTGTCCGGCCCCACGGTATTCAGCAGCTACGCGGCCGGCGGGCAGGAGGGCTTCCTGGAACCGGGATGGCTGGATACGGGCGACCTCGCGCGGATCGACGAGGACGGCTACCTCTGGATCACCGGACGGACGAAGGACCTGATCATCCGCAGCGGGCACAATATCGATCCCAAGGCGGTGGAGGAAGCCTTCTACCGCCATCCCCAGGTCCTGGAAGCGGCCGTGGTGGCGCGCCCCGACAGCTATGCGGGCGAAGTGCCCGTGGCCTACGTGCAGCTGGTGGCGGGGGCCGACATCGACGCGGCCCGGCTGCTGGACGAGGTGCGGCCCGCGATCTCGGAACGCGCGGCCGTGCCCAAGGACTGCTACATCATGGCCGGCCTGCCCAAGTCGCCGGTCGGCAAGATCCTCAAGAACCGCCTGCGCGAGGACGCCACGCTGCGCGGTTTCGACAAGGCCCTGCGCGCCGCCGGCATCGAATCGGGCTATACGCTGGCGCTGGAGCCCGGCGAGCCCGTGCGCATCCGCCTGGACGGCGCGCAGCCCGATGCGCAGCGCGTGCGCGATGCGCTCGCCAGCTTCACCGCCGCCTATCTGATCGTAACGGCCGACCCGGCCTCTGTGTAGGAGATCGTCATGTCTTATGAACTCATCCGCGTCGAGCGCCTCGGCCCGGTCTGCCGCATCTACCTGAACCGTCCGGAGGTGCGCAACGCCCAGGACCGCAGCCTGCTGCGCGAGCTGGACGGCGCCCTGCGCGAGGCCGAGGCCGACGAGGCGATTCGCGTGGTGATCATCGGCGCCGTGGGCGACCATTTCTCGGCCGGCCACGACCTGAAGTCGGCGCGGGTGGAGCGCCCCAATCCCACCGTGGAGCAACGCTGGAACTACGAAGAGGAGCACTTCCTCGAATACTGCCTGCGCCTGCACGACCTGAAGAAGCCGACCATCGCGCAGGTGCAGGGCGCCTGCATCGCCGGCGGCTACATGGTCGCCAATATGTGCGACCTCATCGTCTGCGCCGACAACGCCTTCTTCTCGGATCCGGTGGCCCATTCGATGGGGACGGCCAGCCTGGAAGTGCTGATCCATCCCTGGGTGATGGGCATGCGCAAGGCCAAGGAACTGATCTTCACGGGCGCGCGCCTGCCGGCGGCCGAGGCCCTGCAGATCGGCATGATCAACCGCGTGGTTCCCGTCGCGGAACTGGAGCAGGCGACGCTGGAGCTGGCCAACACCATCGCCGCCGCGCCGCCTTACGGCTTGCGGTTCACCAAGCGGTCCTTGAACCGGACCTGGGACGCGCAGGGCTTCCGGGCGGCCATCCACGCCCATTTCGACCTGCACCAGCTTTCCCACGTGACGGAGGAGTTCCAGGAACACCTGAAGCGCGGGCTGGATTCGACCATCAAGCGGGCCAAGGGCCTGGCCTGAACCCGCCGCGAGCACAAGGAGACAGACATGGAAGAGAGTAGGAAGATTGGTGAAGTGCGCATGGAGCGCGATGGCGCCATCTGCGTCATCAAGGTCGACAACGTGGCGAAGAAGAACGCGTTCTCGCCCGAGATGATGGAGCAGCTCGCCCAGCACCTGACGCGCTTCGAAGAGGACGACAGCCTGTGGGTGGCGGTGCTGTGCGCCGAAGGCGAGCACACCACGGCGGGCCTGGACATGCCGAAGTTCTTCGGCCCGACCGCCACCGCCCGCCCGCGGCCGGACGCCTGGGTGGACCCGTTCGGCTTGAAGCGGCGCACCACCAAGCCGGTGATCGCCGTGGTGCAGGGAATCACGTACACCATCGGCATCGAGATCATGCTGGCCTGCGACATCGTGGTGGCCGCCGACACGGCGCGTTTCGGCCAGCTGGAATCGCGCCGGGGCATCGCGCCGCTGGGCGGCGCGCACTTCCGCTACCTGACCCGCACGGGCTGGGGCAACGCCATGTACCACCTGTTCCTGTGCGAGGAATTCGGCGCGCAGCGCGCGCTGGAGCTGGGCTTCGTGCAGGAAGTCGTGTCCTGCGGCCAGCAGCTGGACCGGGCGCTGGACCTGGCGCGCCGCATCTGCCGCAACGCGCCGCTGGGCATCCGCGCCACCAAGGAAGCCGCGCTGAAATACCTGGAAGGCGGCGAGCAGGCCGCGATCGCCTGCATTCCGCAGATCCGGGAAAAAGTCTTCGCCTCCGAAGACTTCAAGGAAGGCATCCAGTCCTTCATCGAGCGGCGCGAAGCCCGCTTCCAGGGGCGCTAGGGAACCGCCGAGGCGCCGTCCGGGCTCGGGCGCCCGGGGGCCGGGATCCTGACCGTGAGCAGGGTGCCGCCGCCGGCGGCCGGCTCCACCGACAGGGTGCCGCCCATGCGGCGGGCCCGTTCGCGCATCCCCAGCAATCCATAGGCGCCGGGGCGCTGGCCGTTGTCCGCCATGCCCAGGCCGTTATCGCGCACCGACAGCAGCACTTCATCGCCGTCGCGCCCCAGCCGCACCCAGACCTCGCTGGCCTGCGCGTGCTTGGCAACGTTGGTCAGGCTTTCCTGGAAGATGCGGTACAGGTGGCCCGTTGCGTCCATGTCCAGGCCCAGCTCGCCCGCCTCCGGCTCGTGGCGGCAGGCCACGCCGTAGCGCGCCTCGAACTGCCGCAGATGGTTGGCGATGGCCGCGGGCAAGCCCAGGTGCGGCAGGGCGCTGGGATGCAGATCCTCGGAAATCTGCCGGACCGTGGCGATGGTGTCCTGCACCAGCCCCAGGCATTCGGCCACCTGCCGTTCCAGGTGGGCGCGGGGATCGCGGTGGGCGTCTCCGGGCAGGGTCTTGCCGATGTTGCGGGCCAGGCGGGAGATGTCGAACTTCAAGGCGGACAGCATGCCGCCCACGGCGTCGTGCAGTTCCATGGCGATGCGCTGCCGCTCGGCTTCGCGCACGGATTCGATGTGGCTGACCAGCTCCGCCAGCGCCGCCTTCGACTGCTGCAATTCCTCTTGCCGCTGCAGGCGCAGCGTGGCGTCGATGCCGACGCCGATCACCGCGGGCTGGCCGCGGAAATCGATCAGCCGGCCATGGATCTCGATCGCCCGCGCCTGCCCGTCGGGCAATTGCAGGTGCACGGTGAAGGTGGAGTCCTTGTCGCTGCCGGCCAGGCGCCGTTCGTATTGCCGCATCAGCGAGTCGCGCTGCTGCGGCGGCGCCACCCTGGCCAGCGGGCGGCCGATCAGTTTTTCGCGGGGCACGCCGCAAAGCCGCGCGAACGCCTCGTTCACGTAGATCAGGTGGTCGTGCTGCAGCAGGTAGATGCCGGCCACGGACTGTTCGATCAGGCCCTCGAACAGCAGGCGGTAGTTGGGGTCTTCGCGGCTCAGCGGCCAGCGGAATTCTTGCATGAGAGGCGCGGCGTAGGAAAACGATGACAGGACAATCGGCTAATTCCGACAGATCGATGGGCAAGCCTCTATTTACACTGTCCACACACTAAAGGACCCCAAGGTTGCGTGTCAATCCGAGGGGCACGGAGCAGGGCACTTGGAGACAGACTGTGCATAGACGTTCTTTCATGAAAATTGGCGGTGCCGCGTCGGTGGCCGCGCTGGGCCTGCCGTTCGGCGTGCGCGCGGCGGGGGGCTTTCCCGAAAAACCCATCCGCGTGATGGTCGGCTTCTCGGCGGGCGGCGTGACGGACATCGTGGTGCGCGCCCTGGCCGAGAGCGCCTCGTCGGTGTTCGGCCAGCCCATCATCGTCGAGAACAAGCTGGGCGCGGGCGGCGTCATGCCCGCCTACCAGCTGCAGAACGCCACGCCCGACGGCTACACCGTCGGCCTGATCGCGCACAGCGTTTTCCGCCTGCCCTACATCTCCAACATCAAGTGGGACCCGGCCGCCGACCTGGACTACATCATCCGTCTCACCGGCTTCACCTGGGGCCTGGTGGTGGCGGCCGATTCGCCCATCAAGACCTTCGAGGACTACGTCGCCTATGCCCGCAAGAACCCGGGCAAGATGACCTACGGCACCGTGGGCAGCCTGACCACGCAGCACCTCACGATGGAGCAGATCTCCGCCAGCCTGGGGCTGCAGCTGACCAACGTGCCGTACAAGGGCGTGGCGGAAGCGCTGCCGGCGCTCATGGGCGGGCACATCATGTCGGTGGCCGACGCGTCGTCCTGGGTGCCTTACGTGACGTCCGGGAAAATGCGGCTGCTGGTGGTCTGGACCGAAAAGCGCGTGCCGCGCTTTCCGGACGTGCCGACCCTGCGCGAAGTGGGCATCGACATGGTGCAGACCTCGCCCTGGGGCCTCGCCGCGCCCAAGGGCACGCCGCCCGAGGCCATCCGCCGCCTGCACGACGGCTTCAAGGAGGCCATGGCGCAAAAGCCCTTCCAGGACGCGCTCGCGAACTATGATATGGAACAGCAGTACATGGATGGAACCGCGTACCGGCAGTTCGCGCGCGAATCCATCGACAAGGAAAACCGCATTCTCGCGTCCCTCAACGTTCCCCGCGGCGGGCAATAGCACCGCCGCCAGCCCCATGATCCGTGTCCTGATTGTCGATGACCACACCATTTTCCGCGACGGCCTGAAACGGCTGCTCGCGGAGGAAGACGATATCTGCGTCACGGGCGAGACCGCCGATGCGTCCGAGGCCCTGAGCCTGCTGCGCGCCAACAGCTACGACGTCGTCTTGCTGGACGTCAACCTGAGGGGGCGCAGCGGCCTGGACGTGCTGCCGTCCATCCGCGCGGAATGGCCGCGGCTGCCCATCATCGTGCTCAGCATGTATCCCGCCGAGCAATACGCCCTGCGCGCCTTCGAAGTGGGCGCCAGCGGCTACGTGGCCAAGGACATGGACTCCAAGGTCCTGGTGCTGTCCATCCGCCAGGCCGCGGCCGGCGGACGCTACTTTCCGGCCGAGCTCTCCGGCGACGCCGTCTCCGCCATCGCGCGCGGGGAAGTGCTGCACGACAAGCTCTCGCCGCGCGAATACCAGATCATGATGCTGATCGTGCAGGGCATGCGCCTCACCGACATCGCCACCCAGCTCATCGTCAGCGTCAAGACCATCAGCACCTATCGCCAGCGCATCCTGCAGAAGCTCAAGGCGGGCAGCAACGCCGAACTGGTGCAGTACGTCATCCGGCACGGCCTGATCGACTGAGGCGGCGGCGCGGCGCGTTTCGCACGCGCCGCCAAGCCGTTCCGGCGCTGAAGGCCAAGTACGCAGGGCGTGGGCGGGCCCCCCGGGGCTTGCCATCCTCTTTGTGCCATGTCGATCTTCAAGGAAAACAGGGACGTACGTTGCCGTTGTTTTTACAACAATAAGAAAACACATGAGAATCATTTGCATTAAACTTTCTGCCGATTTGATGATTCAAAACGGGAAAGGAAGCCAACATGCAAGATCCACGGCCTGCCGGCCGCCGACTTTTCGTCGGCCGCCGTTTCGCGCTTCGGCGCACGCCCGCCCTGGCGTTGATGGCGCTGGCCTGCGGCGCGGCCGCCGCGCAGGAGGGCAATGTCGCCACGCTGCCCACGGTGCAGGTAGTGGGCGACACCGACATCGCCACCACCGAAGGCACCGGCTCCTACACGCCGCGGGCCACCGCCGCCAGCACCGGCTTGTCGCTCACGCTGCGGGAAACGCCGCAGTCCGTCACGGTGGTCACGCGCCAGCGCATGGAAGACGAGAACATGCTCTCGCTGGTCGACGTCATGGCCAGCACGCCGGGCATCTCGGTGCAGAACTACGACAGCGAGCGCTATTCGTTCAACTCGCGCGGGTTCAGCATTAGCAACTACATGTATGACGGCGTCCCCACGAGCTTCGACATCGGCTATGCCGCGGGCGAATCGGCGCTGGATCCCATCATCTACGACCGCGTCGAAGTCGTGCGCGGCGCCACGGGCCTGATGTCGGGCACCGGCAATCCCTCGGCCTCCATCAACCTGGTGCGCAAGCACGCCATCAGCCGCGAGTTCACGGCCGACATGAGCGTCAGCGCCGGCACCTGGGATACCTACCGCGGGACGCTGGACCTGTCCACGCCGCTGTCGGCCAACGGCAACGTGCGCGGCCGGATCGTGTCGGCCTACCAGGACAACCATTCCTACCTGGACGGCTACGAGAACCGCAAGAAGATCTTCTACGGCGTGGTGGACGCCGACCTTACCTCGCGCACCACGCTGAGCGTGGGCTTCAACTACCAGGACAACGAGCCGAAGCGCAGCAACTGGGGCGGCTTTCCGCTGTGGTACACCGACGGCGGCCGCACGGACTGGGCCCGGTCGCTGAACACCGGCGCGGACTGGACCTCGTGGGGCAGCACGACGCAGGGCGCGTTCGCCAGCCTGGAACACCGCTTCGACAGTGGCTGGACCGTGCAGGCCGTGGGCTCGCACTCCAAGAACGAGATGGACGCGAAGCTGCTCTACCTGTACGACTGGCCCGACCGCAACACCGGCCTGGGCATGGGCGCCTCGCCCGCCTGGTACCTGGGCGACCGCAAGCAGAACAGTGTGGACCTCAAGGCCTCGGGGCCGTTCACCTTGTTCGGCCGCCGCCACGAGGCGGTGGTGGGCGCGAGCTTCAACCGCCAGTACGCCGACTTCGATTACCGCTCGGCCATTTCGCCGGCGTCCGTGGGCAATTTCCTGGATTGGGACGGCTCCTATCCGGAGCCCGAATGGAACGACGCGTCCGTCAGCGCCACCCGCTACACCACCAAGCAGACCGGCTGGTACGGGGCGCTGCGCCTGAACCTGGCGGATCCCCTCAAGCTCATCGTGGGCGGCCGCTACAGCACCTGGAAGACGGATGCCACGGGCTTCGGCGGCGGCGATCGCCAGGCGTTCGACAAGAGCGAGTTCATTCCGTATGCCGGCCTGCTGTACGACATCAATGAGAACTACACCGCCTACGTCAGCTACACCGGCATCTTCAACCCGCAGAGTTTCCAGGACCGCAACGGCAATTGGCTGGATCCGCTCGAAGGCAAATCCTACGAGGCCGGCATCAAGGGCGAATTCCTGGAAGGCCGGCTCAATGCCAGCGCCGCCGTGTTCCAGGTGGACCAGGACAACGTGGCCCAGGAGGATCCGGGCCATATGGTGCCCGGCACCATCAACCCGGCCTACACCGCGGCCCAGGGCACCCGCAGCCGCGGCTTCGACCTGGAGGTCTCGGGCGAGTTGACGCCGGGCTGGAACCTGGCCGCCGGCTGGTCGCACTGGACCGCGAGCGATGGCGAGGGCAACGCCATCCAGACCGACCAGCCGCGCAGCCTGGTGCGGCTGTTCACCACCTACCAGCTGCCGGGCGAGTGGAACCGCCTGACCGTGGGCGGCGGCGTGAACTGGCAAAGCCATGTGTACAGCATCGCCAGCGGCCCGAACGGCAACGAACGCGTGGGGCAGGGCAGCTACGCCATCACCAACCTGATGGCGCGCTACCGCTTCAACCGAAACCTGAGCGCGCAGCTCAACGTCAATAATCTGTTCGACCGCAAGTACTACAGCCAGATCGGCTTCTACAGCCAGGGCGCCTGGGCCGCGGGCCGCAGCGCGATGCTGACGATGCGCTACCAGTACTGAGGCGGGCGGGGCAGGGGGGGCGGGCCCTAGCGCTCCTGCTCCAGCGTGGCTTTCATCCGCTGCATGCTTTCCTGGCTGACCATGATGACGCCGGAGGCGGGCTGGTCGACGTCCAGGATGAAAGTCAGCACCAGCGCGATCAGCGTGGCGAACAGCCCCGTCGAGATGAACCGCCTGCGCTTTTGCAGGCCGGTACCGTAGGCGATGTACGCCATGGCGCCCGAGGTGACGATGAAGAGCAGGTAGAACACGGGCTCGGGCACGTGGTTCTCCAGCGCGACCCGGCGCTTCTCGTTGACCTGGGCCATCTCGTTGATGGCCTGGATGAACATGATGCTGGAGATGGACGGCGGGGATTCCAGCACGCTGGCCGCCGTGGAGCGGATCTCGCGTTCGATGCGGCGCGAGGTGGCGCCCGCGGTGGCCAGGCGGACGCTGTCGTTGTCGGCGTCGTGGAAATCCAGCGCCGTGGTCACGTATTCCAGCAGCAGCGCGGCGATCGGGTCGCGGGCGGCGGGAGGCAGCAATTGCGATCGCCAGTAGGCGTTGCCGATGGCGTTGGCTTCCTCCAGCACCAGGTTCTTGCGCGCCTCGAAGCGCGTGACCGACATCGCGAAGGTGAACCCCAGCAACAGCGCCAGCAGGCCGAGCAGGGCGGTCTGCAGCCCGCCGATGTGGGTCTTGGCGGCCTCGTCCGAGGCCCGGCGCTGCCTGCGGCCGAGGCGGAAGCCGAGCTCGATGATCGCCAGGAAGACGACGACGCAGATGAAAAAGATATAGGTCTCGTCGATTTCCCGCAGCACGTCGGTTTCCCAGGGTCGGTCGGGAGTCAAGCGTATGCCGATTCGATCGGCGTCGGCAAGGGCGGCTTACCCGGATCCCGGCGGCGGCGGGCCGCCTTTGCCGGCATGCGCCTGTAAGGAATCTTGGAGTAAGGTGTCGGCTTCCTTGTAAGCGATCCCGCACGGAGCAGAACTTGAAATACCGCAAACTCGGCCGCACCGACCTGGATGTCAGCCTGATCGGCCTGGGCACCATGACCTGGGGCGAACAGAACACCGAAGCCCAGGCGCACGAGCAACTCGACTACGCGCTGGAGCGCGGCATCAACCTGGTCGATGTCGCCGAGATGTATCCGGTGCCGCCCAAGCCGGAAACCCAGGGCCTGACCGAGACCTATATCGGCACCTGGCTCGCGCGCAGCAAGCGTCGCCATGACATCGTGCTGGCCAGCAAGGTGGCGGGCCCGGTGCGCGACGCCAAGCGTCCCGGCCACATCCGCGACGGCAAGACCTTCCTGGACCGCAGGAACCTGACCGCGGCCCTGGACGCCAGCCTGAAGCGCCTGCAGACGGACTACCTGGACCTGTATCAGCTGCACTGGCCCGACCGCAGCACCGCCACCTTCGGCAAGCTCGCGTACCCCTGGGTGAAGGACGAGCACACCGTGCCGATCGAGGAAACGCTGGAAGTGCTGCAGGACTTCGTGCGCGCCGGCAAGGTGCGCCACGTCGGCGTGTCCAACGAGACGCCCTGGGGCGTGGGCCAGTTCCTGCGGTTCGCCGAGCACAAGGGCCTGCCGCGCATCGCGTCGATCCAGAACCCCTATAGCCTGCTGAACCGCGTGTTCGAGATCGGCCTGTCGGAATTCACCCACCACGAAGACGTGGGCTTGCTGGCCTATTCGCCGCTGGCGATGGGCATGCTTTGCGGCAAGTACCTGGATGGCGCCCGCCCGGCCGGCGCCCGCCTCACGCTCTACACGCGCTTCACCCGCTACAGCAACGAGCAGGCCGAGGCCGCCACGCGCCAATACGTCGAACTGGCCCGCGCGCACGGCATCTCGCCCACCCACCTGGCCCTGGCCTGGGTGAACCAGCGTCCCTTCGTGACCAGCAACCTGATCGGCGCCACCACGCTGGAGCAGCTGAAGGAGAACATCGACAGCGTGGACGTGACCCTGTCGGCCGAGGTGCTGGAGGCCATCGACAAGATCCACGCCCGCCAGCCGAATCCGGCGCCGTGATGCGCTGATCCTCGTTCGCCGAGGCAGCCAGGACCCATGACGCTCCCCGGGGCGTCATGTTTTTTTTCACACTTTTTTTGCAACCGTTGTCGATTTCGCCTGGCGCGGTTCGTCGTGGGGATGGAGCATGCAAGTTCCACCATCCACGAGGAGACCGAGATGCGATTCATGGTTCAAGTCAGGGCGACCGCCGATAGCGAAGCGGGGGTGATGCCCACCGAGCAGTTGCTGGCCGACATGGGGCGATTCAACGAGGAGCTGTTGAAGGCGGGGGTGATGCTGGCGGGCGACGGCCTGAAACCGAGTTCCAAGGGGGCGCGGGTGCACTTTTCGGGCAGCAGCCGGCAGGTGATAGACGGCCCCTTCGCCGAAACCAAGGAATTGATCGCCGGCTACTGGATCTGGCAGTGCGCGTCCCTGCAAGAGGCGATCGAATGGGCCAAGCGCTGTCCCAACCCGATGCCGGGCCCGTCCGATATCGAAATCCGTCCGCTGTACGAGATGGAGGATTTTGGCGAGGAGTTCACGCCGGAGCTGCGCGACCAGGAGAAACGGATGCGCGATCAGCTGGAGAAAGCGTCCAAGCCGTGATCGCGGGGCCAGAGCGGGATGGGGAAGTTCGCAGTTAATAATATAATTACGAATCAGTCCTATTTATAAAACTCCCCATTCCGTCCCCTCCCGCTCTGGAGAATTCAACGTGGTCCGTCCCGCTTCCGCCAGGAAGAGCCGCGCGCGCAAGCAAGCGCGGCATGCCGTTGCGCCGTATGCCTTCGCCCTGACCCTGGGCATCGTCCATTCCGCGGGCGCTCACGCCCAGTCCGCCACGGCGCCGCCGGCGGACGCGCAAGGGGTGGCCCAATTGCCCGCCGTGACCGTCAACGCGACCTCGGTGGACGACACGCTGGAGCACCTGTCGGCGCCCGTGAATACCGGCGCGCTGGGCAACCGCAGCCAGCTGGAGACGCCGTTCTCCACCACCGTGGTTACCGCCGCGGATATCGAGGACCGGCAGGTCAACAAGCTGGGCGACGTGTTCGCGCTGGATGCCTCCGTGACCGACAACAGCGCGTCGTACGGCGCCTGGGCCAGCTATCTGAGCGTGCGGGGGCTGCCGCTGGATTGGCAGAACTCGTACCGCATCGACGGCAAACCGTTCCTGAGCTACGTCACGACCCTGCCGTACGACCATTTCGAGCAGATCGACCTGCTCAAGGGGGCCTCGGGTTTCATGTACGGTTTCGGCTCGCCGGGCGGCCTGATCAACTACGTCACCAAGAAGCCCACCGACGAGCCGGTGCGCAGCATCGAGCTGGGCTACGTGTCCAAGGGGCTGCTGCGCGAGCACGCGGACCTGGGCGGCCGCGTGGGAGAGGGCGGCCGCTTCGGCTACCGGCTCAACGCGACGCATGACGAAGGCAATACCTACAACGGCGGTTCGCTCTACCAGGATTCGGTCTCGCTGGCGCTGGACGCGCGCCTGACCGACAGGCTGACCTGGGATTTCCAGTCCATCTACCAGGATCGCAAGGCGATCCGCCAGGAGCCCACGATCTACGCGGGCGCGATGGCGGGCACCGAACTGCCGTCGCCGGTGCGCAACGACTACGGCACGATGGTGGGCGAAGGCCCCTACGCCGACAACAAATTCCGCTTCTACTCGACCGGGCTGAAGTATCGGCTGTCCGACGACTGGACGCTGCGCGCCGACTACAGCTACAGCTCCACGCGCACCCGGCGCAATGAATCGGTGCTGTTCCTGCAGAACCAGGCGGGCGATTACGACGATTACCGCTCGGACTACGGCGAAGCCTATGCCTACAACCAGTGGCAGGGCATGGTGGAAGGCCGGTTCGCCACCGGGCCGCTGAAGCACCAGGTGGTGGCGGGCGCATCGTGGCAGAAGCAGAAGAACGACTACAGCGCCAACGGTGTGTACCAGCTCCAGGGCACCGGCAACCTGCGGTCGCAGAACACCAACACCTACTACAGCCAGGGCAGCCTGGACCTGTACCGCGCGGCCGAGATCACGCAGAAGGCGCTGTTCGCCAGCGATACCATCGATCTGACCGGCGGCTGGTCGGTGCTGGGCGGCGTGCGCTACACGGACTACGAACAGGTCGGCTTCGACGCCACCGGCGCGCGCGCTTCTCGCTACGACAAGAATGGGGTGCTCACGCCGACGGTGGCGCTGATGTACAACGTCACGCCGCAGACCATGGCCTACGCGAGCTACATCGAATCGCTGGAGCCGGGTTCGTCGGTCGGCAATACCTACGCGAACTTCGGCGCGCTGCTCGATCCGCTCAAGAGCAGGCAGTACGAGCTGGGCCTCAAGACGAACCAGGACGGCTGGGCGGCGACCGCGGCGCTGTTCCGCATCGAGAAGAAGGCCGAGTACGCCAACGCGTCCAATGAATTGGTGCAGGACGGGAAGTCGATCTACCAGGGCCTGGAGCTGGGCGCTTCCACGCGCATCGGCACGAACTGGAACGTGGGCGGCAGCGTGATGTTCCTGGACACCGAATACAAGCAGGGCTCCGCCTTCACGGGCAACCGGGTCGCCGGCGCGCCCAAGTTCGTGGCCGCGGCCCAGGTCGCCTACGCGGTGCCGCAACTGCCGGGCCTGAAGCTGCGCGCCGACGTGAAGTACACCGGCAGCGCCATGCTGGGCGCATCCAACCAGGTGCAGGTGGACGACTACGCCATCGTCAACATCGGCGCTACGTACGACACGCGGATCTACGGTTACGACACCACGTTCCGGGCCGGCATCAACAACCTGGCGAACAAGCGCTATTGGCTGTACCAGTCCTCGGATTACGTGAAGGCCGGCGATCCGCGCACCTACGGCCTGAGCGCCAGCCTCAAGTTCTAGGCGCGGCCAGGTCCCAGACGCGTTCGGGCGCGAAGGCTTCCTGCTCGCCCTTCTTGGCGTAGCCCAGCGGATTGGCGATCACCCGGCAGCCGTCGCGCACATAGTCCTGCGGGCAGTGCAAGTGTCCGTGGATCCAGCAGTCGGCCAAGGGCAGCAGGCGGTCCAGCGCGTTGCAGAACCCCGCGGTGCCCGGGGTCACGCCGTAGCGCGGATCCGCGCTGGCCAGCGTGGGCGCGAAGTGGGTGATCGCCACCGTCGGGCCGTCGAACGGTTCGCGCAGGGCGGCCTCCAGCCACGCCTGGCAGGCCAGCCCCTGCTCGCGCATCTGCTCGGCCATGAAAGGCGCGCCATCGCGGCGCATCTCGGCCTTTTCCAGGTAGAAGTCGGCCGCGCGGAACGCCTTGGCGCGCTTTTTCATGACCTCGCCCAAGGGGTCGTTGTCGGCGGCCAGGGCGTCGAAGTCGGTCCAGAGCGTGGTGCCGACCAGGCGCGTGCCGCCGACGACCAGCGTTTCGCGTTCCAGCCAGTGGATGTCCAGGTCGCGGCACAGCGCGCGCAGGCGTTCGTGGGTTTCGTCGAAATCCAGGTTGTCGTACTCGTGGTTGCCCGGCACGTACACCACCGGCACGGGCCAGCCGTTGCGCGGCGAGTAGCTGCCCAGGCCGAAGTCGGGGCGTTCCAGGCGGGACCCCCGCCGGTACGAGCCGATGTCTCCCGCCAGCACCAGCAGCTCGGCGCCGGGGGCGGGGCGCGCCAGGAAGTCGGGGTCGGTTTCGAGATGCAGATCGGAGAGCAATTGGATTTTCATCCCCCAATGTTAGGCGACGCCGGCCCCGCCAGCGGAACCCCGGCCATCCATGAGACACTTTCCCCATCTACCGGAACCCCGCAGCAGCGGGCGCCCGGACCGTGCAGACCCACAGGAGGAACCCATGCGTATCGCAATCACGGCCGCGGCCGTACTTGCGCTGGCGGCCGCCGCCCACGCGCAGCCGCTGCCGCGGCCGCTGGACTGCGGCAAGGCGGCCACGCAGACGGACATGAGCCTGTGCGCCGACCAGGCGTACCGCAAGTCCGACGCCGATCTGAACGCCGCCTACCAGGAAGTGAACGCGCGCCTGAAGGACGACAAGACCGCTGCCACCCAGTTCCACGCCGCGCAGCGGGCCTGGCTCTTCTTCCGCGACGCGGAGTGCGCCTTCGCCTCGACCGGCACCTCGGGCGGCAGCGCCTATCCGATGGCCCTGAGCACCTGCCTGGACAAGCTGACCCAGGCGCGCACCAAGGAACTGCGCGCGTACCTCAAGTGCGAGGAAGGCGACCTGACCTGCCCCGTGCCGGGCAAACGCTAGGAATCATCGTGGAGGACGAAGGCATGGGGGGCGCCGCTTCCGGCTTGATCACCGACGGCGCGGGCGTGGCGCGCTGCTTCTGGCAGCCGTCCATGCCCGACTATCACGATCACGAATGGGGGCGTCCGGTGGCGGACGACCGCAGGCTGTACGAAAAAATCTGCCTGGAGGGTTTCCAGGCAGGCATGGCCTGGATCACGATCCTGCGCAAGCGCGAGGCTTTCCGCGCCGCGTTCGACGATTTCGATTTCGAGCGGGTCGCCCGTTATACCGAGCGCGACGTGGAACGCCTCATGGCCGACCCGGGCATCGTGCGCAACCGCAACAAGATCGTGTCCGCGATCAACAATGCCCGGCGCGCGCGCGAGCTGGCCGAGGAAACGGGCTCGCTGGCGGGCTGGCTGTGGAAGCATGAGCCGGCGCCGCGGGAGCGGCCGTCCGCGGTGGACCTGGACTACTGGAACAACAATCCCACCTCGGCCGCTTCGGTCGCCCTGTCGCGCGCCCTCAAGCAGCGCGGCTGGACTTTCGTGGGGCCGACGACGCTGCACGCCTTCATGCAGGCGGTGGGCATGGTCAACGACCACCTCGACGGCTGCGTCTGCCGCGAAACCGTCGAGCGGGCCCGGGCGGACTTCAAGCGGCCGTCCTGAGGCGCCCGCGGCCACCGTGAGCGGCTTGCACGGCGGGGCTTGAATTGGTTGCGACTCGCAAGTATATTGGTTGCGAGTCGCAACTTTTGAGGCGCGCCATGGACCTTATCGACATTCCTTCCCAGTCGCGGGACAAGACCATCCAGGACCTGCGGGAGTTCTCCCGCAAGCTGGTGCGCGAGCTGGGCTTCATGCGTTCCTCGCTGGCCGGCAGCGAGCTGGCTCCGTCCGCGGTCCACGCCATCATCGAGATCGGCCTGCAGCCGGGCATCCAGGCGCGCGATCTGGCGGCCATCCTGCGCCTGGACAAATCCAACACCAGCCGGCAGGTGGCCAAGCTCGAATCGGCCGGCCTGGTGACGCGCGAAACCGACACCGACGACGCGCGCGCCTCGCGGCTCTACCTGAGCGCGGCGGGGCGCGACCTGCGCGGCCGGATCGACCAGTTCGCCACCGACCAGGTATCGCGCGCGCTGCGGCAACTGGCCCCGGCCGACCAGCAATCGCTGATCCGCTTCCTGTCGCTCTACGCCGACGCCTTGTCGAAAGAGAATCCCAACACGGCCCAGGCGCCGGGCAGCGGCGGCATCGAGTCGCAGATACGCGAAGGCTATGCGCCGGGCTGCATCGGCGACGTGGCGAGCCTGCACGCGCGCTACTACGCGCAGGCCTCGGGCTTCGGCGTGTATTTTGAACGCAAGGTGGCGACGGAGCTGGCGGCATTCGCCGAAGGCCTGCCCGCGGCGGGCAAGAACCTGTGGCTGTACGTGGATGGCGCGCGGACGCTGGCCTCCATCGTCATCGATGGCGACCTCGACGCGCGCCAGGCGCATCTGCGCTGGTTCATCGTCGATGAATCGCTGCGGGGAATGGGGGTGGGCCGGGCCTTGCTGGAACGGGCGCTGGCGTTCGCCGACGCGCACTACGACGAGACCTATCTCTGGACCTTCAAGGGGCTGGACGCCGCCAGGCACCTCTACGAATCCGCGGGCTTCGGGCTGACCGACGAATCGGAAGGCCGGCAGTGGGGCAGCGTGGTGACGGAGCAACGCTTCCTGCGGCGCGCCCCGGGCGCCGCCGGGCCGCGCTGAGCCGGCGGGCGCCGAGCGCGTTCAGGCGGCCGCTTCGGCCTGCAGGCGGCCCAGGATGAAGCCGTCCACCGCGCTGGTCCGTCCGCGCCAGAGCGTGGGCTGCCCGGCGATGGGAGTGCCGTCGGCCGTGAAGAACAGGGCGTCCGACAGGTGGATGTAGTTCGGCAGCGGATCCGCGGGTTGCGGCACGCGGAAGACGTCGCCCAGCTCGGCCAGGGAGGCGTGCACCGTCGCGCGGGTGGCGTCGTCCACCGTGTTGAGCGAGCCGGTGAAACTGGCGGCGAAGCTGTCGAAGTATTCGGCGCCCGACACGATGGAGCCCGACACCAGCATGCCGCCCATCTGCAGGGTGACGCCGATGCTCTCGATCTGGCTGCCGTTGTTCACCAGGTTGACCAGGAATTGCAGGAAGGCGTCGGCGCTGGGCTGGGCGCCGGCGCCCGGGTTGGCGTTGGGAACGTTGCTCATGGAGGGATTTCCGGGATTGTTCGGGAAGCCGCCAAGATACTCGAATTGCCGGCGAAATACGCAGGATGAAATAGGCCGAAAAACGGCCAGATTCGGCCCTTATCCCCCTGCTTCGGGAGCCGGCGTTCTTTCCAGGCTGCGCGCCAGCCTTTCGGCCGCCAGCCGCCGGCTTGCCGCAGTTGCGGTAGTTGACGGCGAACCAGGGCTGCCCGCGCCGCGAACGTGCAAGAATGCCCGCATGCCGCGGTCCGCCATCGGGCCGATCGATCCACTTCCCGGAGATTCGCCATGCCAGTTGAAGATTCCCGTTTGACCGATGATGCCCTGATGCGCGAGGCCGTGGCCCTGGCGCGCGACAACATGCGCGACGGCGGCCGCCCGTTCGGCGCCGTGGTGGCGTTCGAGGGCAAGGTGGTGGCGCGCGGCGTCAACGAAATCCTGGCCTCGCACGATCCCACCGCCCACGCCGAAATCCAGGCCATCCGCCACGCCAGCCGCGCGCTGGGCCGTCCGCGCCTGGATGGGTGCGTGGTGTATGCCAGCGGGCATCCCTGCCCGATGTGCATGGCCGCCATGCACTTGTGCGGGATCGCGCGCGCCTTCTACGCCTATTCCAACGAGGACGGCGAGCCCTACGGCATGTCGACCGCCGCGGTCTATGCGCAGATGGCGCTGCCGCCGGATCGGCAATCGCTGCCGCTGCGGCCGTTGCGGCCCGCAGGGGAAGACGGCCTGTACGCCGAATGGAAGGCGGCGTCGCGGCCCTAGTCGGGCCGGCCGGGGGCGTTCAGCGCTGCTCGCGCCGCTGCGCGCGATGCGCGGCCAGCAACGCGACGGCGACCGCGAGCCAGGCCAGGGACAGGGGCCGCGGCGAATCGAAGGGCAGCCAGGACGTGGCCGCAAGCCCCAGGCCCAGCAGGCTGTAGTAGGCCACGCCGAAGAGCGCGCCGGCGCGCCCCAGGCAGTGGCCGTAGTGCGTCAGCGCGGGACCCAGCAGGTTCGGGATGGCAAGCCCGTAGCCGGCGAACAGGGGCAGCGCGGCCAGCGCCCACAGCGGGCCGGGCGCAGGATCGAACAGGATGACGATCGCCTGGGCCGCCACGCCGGCCAGCACGCAGCGCAGCCCGTACGCCACGCGCCGCGCCGGCCCCGCGCCAGTCGGCAGGCGGCGGTTGAACAGGGCCCCGAGGCTGCCGGCCAGCGCAACCGCCAGTCCGATCCAGCCGAATCCCAGCCCCGGCAGCGGACCCGTCATGAAGGGCCCGGCCGAATAGAACGAGAACACCAGCAGGTTCAGGCCGGCGACCTGCAGGGCCGCGCAGCGCAGCGATCGGTCGCCCAGCATCCGCCGGGCCAGGGCGGGCAGCGCGACGGGGCGGGCGGACTCGCCGCGGGTTTCCGGCAGCAGCGCGCAGCCGGCCAGCAGCGCCAGCCCGACGGCCAGCGCGATGGCCATCAGCACGCCCGGGTAGCCCTGCCGGTCCGAGACCAATTGCCCGGCCAGCGGCCCGAGGGCGGGCGACCACGCCAGCACCGCGCCCAGCGTCACGAAATAGCGGGTCAGCGGCGCGCCGCTCAGGCGGTCGCGCAGCAGCGTCTGCGTGGTGACCGAACAGGTGGCCAGGCCCAGCGCCTGGATGAACCGCCCGAGCAGCAGCAGCTCGTAGCGGGTCGCGAGCAGCGCGGCCAGCGTGCCCGCCAGGCCCGTCGCCAGGCCGCCCAGCAGCGCGGGCCGGCGGCCCCAGGCATCCGCCAGGTGTCCCCACAGCAGCACGCCCACGGCGAAGCCCAGGAAAAAAACGCCCATGACGGATTGGGCGGTGCCCGCGTCCACGCGCCAGTGGCGGGCGAGATCGGGCAGGGCGGGAGCCAGTATGGTTTCGGCGATCTGCGGCAAGGCCAGCAGCGCGATGATCAGGCCGCGCGGCGGCAGGCCGTCGCGTGGGCAGCGGGCGGGAGACATCGTGGTCCTTCGGGCAAAAGGGCACTAGCGTATCCAGCCCGAACCCAGCAGAATCGCGATGTTCAGACATAAAACATCGCGAATCCGACATGCCGCATTATTCGCCGGACGCCGTGGCCGATCCGGACACGGCCGCCTGCCCCGTGGTGGGGCTGGCCATCGACACGCGGGCGCACGCCTCCGACTGGCATGCCCACAGGCGCGCGCAATTGCTCTACCAGGCCGAGGGCGGCGTCACGCTGTATTTGCCGGACCGCGTCGGCCAGCTGGCGCCGCTGCAGGCCGCGTGGCTCCCCGCCGGCTGCGCGCACCGCACCGCCATGCACGGCAGGTTCGCCTACCGCAGCCTGTATTTCGACGTGGACGCCTATCCCGGCCTGCCGGCCGAACCGATGATCCTGGACGTGAATCCCTTGTTGCGCGAACTGATCCTGCGCGTGACGCAGTGGTCCGCGGACGCCGCGCTGGACGCGGGCCAGGCGCGCATCGTGGATACGCTGCTCGACGAGCTGGCCGCGGCGCCGGCGGCGCCGCTGCACCTGCCCATGCCGCGCGACCGCCGGCTGGCGCCGATTGCGCGGGAGCTGCTGGCCGATCCGGCCTGCTCCTTGTCCATCGAGGACTGGGCCCGCCGCGTAGGCGCCAGCGGCCGCACGCTGGCGCGGCTGTTCCTGGCCGAGACCGGCCTGCCGTTCGGCCGCTGGCGCACGCAGTGCCGCCTGCTGGCGGCGCGCGCCCGGCTGGCCGAGGGCGCCTCCGTCACGGCCGTGGCGCATGCGATGGGATACGCCAGCGACAGCGCGTTCATCGCCATGTATCGGCGCACCTACGGCGAGTCGCCGGGGCGGAAGAAGGCGCCGGTCTGATCCCGGCGCCCGCGTCCGCCGCGGAGAGGCTTAGAACGTGTGGCGCACGCCCACGCCCGCGGCCGTGCTCTTCAGGCCGTCGATGAAGGCGTAGTCCTTGCCGTAGGAGCCGTAGGCATACAGGTTGGTGCGCTTGGAGATGTCGTAGGTGTAGCCCACGCTCCAGACGTTCATGTTGGTATCGCCGCCGGTGAGCTTGTCGTTGTTCGGCGAGACGTGTTGCCACGAGGCGAAGAGGCTGCCGGCGCCGCCCACGGGCAGCGTCGCGCCCAGCATGTAGGCATTGGCCTTGAAGCCATCGACGAAGCGGTTGGTGCCGAACTCGTCGCTGAACGGCGTGCCGGCGGGCAGGTCCTGGCCCACGAACCAGCCGTCGGTGGTGCGGCCGTAGGCGGCCGCCAGCTTGACGACTTCGAGGTCGTAGGACACGCCCAGGGCATACTGGCGCGGGGTGGCGCCGTGGTCGATGGCGGCGCGGTTCGAGCCGTTGAGCTGGTCGTACGTCAGCGCGACGTTGAGCGGGCCCTGGACGTAGCGCAGGCCGGCCGTGATGCCGCGGGTATTGTCGGCGGTGCCGAAGCCGGACTGGTCCGCGTTGGTGTCGTCCGCGTTGAACGAATAGCCCACGCCCATCTCGAAGCCGTTCACCGAGGGCGTGCGGTACATGACCATGTTGTCCCAGCGCATGGTGTTGGCGGCGCTGAAGCCCAGGCCCAGGTTGGACTGCGTGTAGCTGGTGTAGAAGGGGTCGATGTCGGCGAGGTAGTTCGAGCCGATGGTGGCCTGGCGTCCGAACTCCAGCGTGCCCCAGGCGTCGTTGGCCAGCCCGATGGTGGCCTGGCGGCCGAACAGCCGGCCGGATTGTCCGCGTTGCCCGTTGGCGGAGTCGAAGCCGCTTTCCAGCTTGAATACGGCGCGCAGGCCGTCTCCGAGGTCTTCGGAGCCGCGCAGGCCCCAACGCGAACCGGCCTGGATGCCGTTGATCATGCCGAGTTTGCTACCGTCGTATCCATCGCCTTTGATTTTGTTGTAGCCGATGCCGGTGTCGATGACACCATAGAGAGTTACCGACGATTCTGCCTGAGCGACGCCTGCAAAAGTGGTGAACATTGCGGCTGCGAGCAGCGTCTTTTTCATCCGGGGGACTCCTGTAGAGGGGTTGGAAAAACAAAGGGAACACCACGCAGCGCATCGCGCCTCATGGTGTTCCCGGCCCTCATTGTAGGACACCGGCCCCGGCGGGCGCGGCTCAGCCCTTGCGGCGAGCCCGCTTTTCCTCGCGCACGAAGATGAAGGCGCCGACCAGCACCATGGCGGCCAGCGCGTACCAGGTGATGGCATACACCAGGTGATTGTTGGGGAAGGACAGCACGGTCAGGCCGCCGACGGGGGCCTTGCGGGCGTCGGTCTCGCCGGCCACGGCGTCCGCGTCGATGAAGTAGGGCGCCACGTCCGACAGGCCGCGCGCGGTGGCGATGGCGGGCAGGTCGCGCGAATACCAGAGATTGGCCGCGGGATCGTTGTTGCGCAGGAAGCCGCTGCCCGGCTCGCCCATGCGCAGCAGGCCCGTGACGCTGGCCTGCGCGGGCGCTTGCGCGGCGCCCGCCTGGGCCTTGCGCCATTCGGGCAGCACGAAGCCGCGGTTGACCAGCACCGTGCCGCCGTCGGCCAGTTGCAGGGGCGTCATGACCCAGTAGCCGCTGCCCAGCTCGGTCGCGGCCTGCACCAGCGTCTGGCGGTCGTACTGGTAGGTGCCGGAGGCGGAAACGCGGCGGTACTCGGCGTTGTCGGCGCTCAGCGCCGGCCATTCGGCGCGGGCCGGCGCGGGCGTGGCGGGCGCGTGGGCGCGCTGCTCGACCTGGGCGATCAGCGCGCGCTTCCAGGCCAGGCGATGGACCTGCCAGGTGCCCAGGGCGCACAGCCCCGCGAAAAGGACCACGGCAAGCGCACCCAGGATGACCAGGGTGGTTGCGCTGCGCGGATTACGGGAGGTGTCGCCGGAAGAAGAGTCTTTTACTGCGGGCATCAGGGCATTTTGCGCATGTCATGCGTGGACATGGGCATCATATTGGAGTTCAAGTGATACATGATCCAGATGGATCCGCTGAGCGTGATGACGACCAGCACCAGCGTGAATATTAACGCCAACATGTTCCAGCCGCTTTCCGACTTGGTGTCCATGTGCAGGAAGTAGACGATGTGGACCACGATCTGCACCACGGCGAACGCCAGGATCACCAGCGCGGTGGTCCGGGAATCCTCGAAAACGCGGTCCATGACCAGCCAGAAGGGGATGGCGGTCAGGATGGCCGCCAGCACGAAGCCGGTCATGTAGCTCTTGAAAGTGCCGTGGGCGGCGCCGTCGTCGTCGTGATGCCCATCGTGGCCGCCCGGATGGGCCAGGTGATCCGTATGCGCGGTCATGGCAGGACTCCCATGAGATAGACGAAGGTGAACACCCCGACCCAGATCAGGTCCAGGAAGTGCCAGAACATGGACAGGCACATCAGGCGGCGGCGGTTTTCGGGGATCAGGCCGTGCATCCGCACCTGGATCATCATCGTCACCAGCCAGACGATGCCGAAGGTGACGTGCAGCCCGTGCGTGCCCACCAGCGTGAAGAAGGACGACAGGAAGGCGCTGCGCTGCGGGCCTGCGCCCTGGTGGATCAGGTGCGCGAATTCATACAGTTCCAGCCCCAGGAAGCCCAGCCCGAGGATGCCGGTCACGGCCAGCCAGAGCTGCGTGCCGCCGATGCGGTTGCGCCGCATCTCCAGCATCGCGAAGCCGTAGGTGATCGACGACAGCAGCAGCAGGGAGGTGTTCACCGCCACGAGCGGGAGGTCGAACAGGTCGGCGCCCGACGGGCCCGCCGCGTAGTTGCGGCCCAGCACCCCGTAGGTGGCGAACAGGCAGGCGAAGATGAGGCAGTCGCTCATCAGGTAGACCCAGAAGCCCAGCAGGGTGCCGTTCTGGGGGTGGTGTTCGTCCGGGACGTAGAACACGGGCTCCGCGGACGGCGCGGCGCCGGCGGGCAGGGTGGGGGCGACGGTATCAGACATGGCTTCTCGCCAACAATTGCGTGCGCGCGTCCTCCGTGCGCACGACATCGTCGGCCGGCACGTAGTAGTCGCGCTTGTAGTTGAAGGTATGAACGATGGATACCAGGATCAGCGCCGCGAACGACAGCACGGTCAGCGGCCACATGTGCCAGATCAGCGCGAATCCCATGACGACGCTGATGCCGGCGAGCACGATGCCCGCCCAGGTGTTCCGGGGCATATGGATGGGAATGAAGCCCTGCCGCGGCCGCTCGTAGCCGTGCTGCTTCATCTGCCACCATGCGTCCAGGTCGTGCACGCGCGGCGTGAAGGCGAAGTTGTAGCTGGGCGGCGGCGAGGACGTGGACCATTCGAGCGTGCGGCCGTCCCAGGGGTCGCCGGTGTCGTCGCGCAGCGATTCGCGGCGGCGGTAGCTGACCACCAGCTGGATCAGGAAGCTGGCGATGCCGCAGGCGATCAGCAGCGCGCCGAAGGCGGCCACCTGGAACCAGATCTGCAGCGACATGTCCTCGAAGTGATTGACGCGGCGGGTCACGCCCATCAGGCCCAGCACGTACAGCGGCATGAAGGCCACGTAGAAGCCGACCAGCCAGAACCAGAACGAGCATTTGCCCCAGAAGGGATCGAGCCGATAGCCGAAGGCCTTGGGGAACCAGTACGTGATGCCGGCCATCAGGCCGAACAGCACCCCGCCAATGATGACGTTATGGAAGTGCGCGATCAGGAACAGGCTGTTGTGCAGGGCGAAGTCGGCGGGCGGCACGGCCAGCAGCACGCCCGTCATGCCGCCGATCACGAAGGTCACCATGAAGCCCAGCGTCCACAGCATGGGGACTTCGAAGCGGATGCGGCCGCGGTACATGGTGAACAGCCAGTTGAAGATCTTGGCGCCCGTCGGGATCGAAATGATCATCGTGGTGATCCCGAAGAACGAGTTCACGCTGGCCCCGGACCCCATGGTGAAGAAGTGGTGCAGCCACACCAGGTAGGACAGCACGGTGATCACGACGGTGGCGTACACCATCGAGGCGTAGCCGAACAGGCGCTTGCGGCAGTAGGTGGAGACCACTTCGGAGAAGATGCCGAAGGCCGGCAGGATCAGGATGTAGACCTCGGGATGGCCCCAGATCCAGATCAGGTTCACGTACATCATGGCGTTGCCGCCGAAGTCCGCGGTGAAGAAGTTGGTGCCCACGTAGCGGTCCATGGACAGGAGCGCCAGCACCGCCGTCAGCACGGGGAAGGCCGCCACGATCAGCACGTTGGTGCACAGGGCGGTCCAGGTGAAGATGGGCATGCGCATCATGGTCATGCCGGGCGCGCGCATCTTGACGATGGTGACCAGCAGGTTCACGCCCGACAGCAGCGTCCCCACCCCCGCTATCTGCAACGCCCAGATGTAGTAATCGACCCCCACGTCCGGACTGTGCAGGATGCCGGAAAGCGGTGGATAAGCCAGCCAGCCGGTGCGCGCGAACTCGCCTACGAACAGCGACATCATCACCAGGATCACGCCGCCCGTGGTCATCCAGAAACTGAAGTTGTTGAGGAACGGGAAGGCCACGTCGCGCGCGCCGATCTGCAGCGGCACGATGTAGTTCATCAGGCCCGTGACCAGCGGCATGGCCACGAAGAAGATCATGATCACGCCATGCGCGGTGAAGATCTGGTCGTAGTGGTGGGGCGGCAGGTAGCCGGCCGAATCGCCGAACGCCACCGCCTGCTGCAGGCGCATCATGATGGCGTCGGCGAAGCCGCGCAGCAGCATCACGACGCCCAGGATGACGTACATGATGCCGATCTTCTTGTGGTCGATGCTGGTGAACCATTCGTGCCACAGGTAGCCCCACTTGCGGTAGTACGTGATCACGCCCAGCAGGGCAAGGCCGCCGACCGCCACCACCAGGAAAGTGATGAGCAGGATGGGTTCGTGGTACGGAATGGCTTCCCAGGTCAGTCGACCGAAGATCAGCTTGGTGAGGTCTGATTGATCAGGCATCTCGATTCCACCATAAAGACCAGGATTTCATGAAGCCCGCGCCGTCCGCGGCCCGCTACAGCACCAGCCCCTGCGTGGCCGTGCACATCGCGCCCACGTACTTGCGAGGCGGCGTGCCGGTGAGGCCGAGGCGCTGCCGCGTTTCCGGATCCAGGGTCGTGACGTTGAGCGCGCCGGGGATGCCCATGCCGCCCTGCGCGTCGATGGCCATCGCGTCGCGCATGCACATGCGGTTGGGTTCCACGCAGCGGTTCACGATCGCCTCGAACAGGCCGGGCGCCACGGAGGCATAACGCTGCACGGGATTGCGCTCGCTGGGCTGCTCCAGCTTGAGATAGGCGTCGCGGCTGAGCGAGGCGCCCGACGCGCGCGCGTCGGCCACCCATTTTTCGAAGCCCTGGTGATCCACGCCATGGAACTTGAAGCGCATGCCGGAGAAGCCCGAGCCGCTGTAGTTGGCCGACAGGCCTTCGTATTCGCCGGGATGATTGATGACCGCGTGCAGCGTCGTCTGCATGCCGGGCATGGCGTAGATCTGGCCTGCCAGCGCGGGGATGAAGAAGGAGTTCATCACGCTCGACGAGGTGATCCTGAACTGGATGGGGCGGTCCACCGGCGCCGCCATTTCATTGACCGCCGCCACACCCTGTTCCGGATAGACGAACAGCCACTTCCAGTCCAGCGCCACGACCTCGACCACCAGCGGCTTGGTGTCGGGCGGAACTTCACGGCCTTCGGACAGGCGCGCCAGCGGACGATAGGGATCGAGCTGATGCGTGCTGACCCAGGTGAGCGCGCCGAGCGCGATGATGATGAGCAGCGGCGCCGCCCAGATCAGCAGCTCCAGCACGGTGGAATGGTTCCATTCGGGGTCGTAGCGCGCGGCCTGGTTGCTGGCGCGGTAGCGCCAGGCGAACAGCAGGGTGAGGATGATGACCGGCACGATGATGAGCAGCATCAAGCCGGTGGAGATGAGGATCAGGTTCCGCTGCTGCACGGCCACGTCGCCCGAGGGCGAGAGCAGCACCGCATTGCATCCGGCGAGCAATGGCAGGGCGGGAAACAGGATCAATCCGCGGAGCCTTGGGAAGGACGGCATGGCCATACCCCGAAACGTAACCGTGGGAAGTAAACGCAACACTACGCTGGAAGCCGCGAAAAATCTAGGGTAAAAAGAACAAAAGTATGCGGGGCAAGGCATGCGGGCCAGGGCTGCATCCCAGGAATGGGGCGGGTCTGCGCGCAGCGGGCGCTCCGCAGGCAGCTGTGTTGCAGGATCGTAGGCAAGGCGTTTTTCGAACTTCCTTCAGCGAGCAATCACATGGCGACCACCACGCAATATCCGGGCCACGCTCCTTCTTTTCCGCAGCCGGGCGCGACGGGCGGCGGAGGCAGCCACGCCAAGGTGGCGCCAGGCGAAATCGCCGTGGGCGTGGTGGTGGGGCGAGCCTCCGAATACTTCGATTTCTTCGTCTTCGGCATTGCCTGCGTGCTGGTGTTCCCGCAGGTCTTCTTTCCTTTCGAAGCGTCCCTCGAAGGCACGCTCTGGTCCTTCGTCATCTTCTCTTTCGCGTTCATCATGCGGCCCGTCGGCACGGCGCTGTCGATGGCCGTGCAACGGCGTTGGGGGCGCGCAACGAAGCTGACCATCGCCTTGTTCCTGCTCGGCACGGCCACGGTGGGCATGGCGTTCCTGCCCGGCTACAACGCCATCGGCGGGCATGCGATCTTCCTGCTCGCGGCGTTCCGCTGCCTGCAGGGGCTGGCGCTGGGCGGCTCCTGGGACGGCCTGCCCTCGCTGCTGGCGCTGAACGCGCCGCCCAATCGCCGCGGCTGGTACGCGATGCTGGGCCAGCTGGGCGCGCCCGTGGGCTTCATGGTGGCCAGCGCGCTGTTCCTGTTCCTGCACGTGACGCTGACCCAGGCCGATTTCCTGGAGTGGGGCTGGCGCTATCCTTTCTTCGTGGCTTTCGCCATCAACGTGGTGGCGCTCTTCGCGCGGCTGCGCCTCGTCGTCACCGAGGAATACACGCAGCTGCTGGAAGAAGGCGAACTCGAACCCATCAGCACCGGCCAGATGGTGCGCGAGCAAGGCTACAACCTGTTCATCGGGGCGTTCGCGGCGCTGGCCAGCTATGCCTTGTTCCACCTGGTCACCGTGTTTCCGCTGTCGTGGATCGCGGTCAGCGGCACGCAGCAGATCCCGGACGTGCTGATCGTGCAGATCGTGGGCGCGGTGCTCGGCATCCTGGGCACCATCGCCTCGGGATGGCTGGCCGACCGCATCGGCCGGCGCACCACGCTGGGCCTGCTGGCGGCGATGATCGGGGTGTTCGCGCTGTTCGCGCCCTGGCTGCTGGGCGGCGGGCCCAAGGCGCAGGACGCGTTCATCCTGGTGGGCTTCGTGTTGCTGGGCCTGTCCTATGGCCAGGCCTCGGGCACCGTCACCGCCAATTTCACCCGGCGCTTCCGCTACACCGGCGCGGCGCTGACTTCCGACATGGCGTGGCTGATCGGCGCGGCGTTCGCGCCCCTGGTGGCCCTGGGCCTGTCGGCGCGATTCGGGCTCGTCGCGGTCAGCGTCTATCTGCTGTCCGGGGCGGCATGCACCTTGATCGCCCTGCGGGTCAACAAGGTGCTGGAAACGCGCGACTGAAACGGAACGGGCCGCGCCGGCGGAATCTCCGCGGGCGCGGCCCGGGCATCGCGGCCGGCTAGCGTACCGGCCAGCCGTACATCAGTCCGCCGTCGCGCCACTGCGCGTTGAGCGCGCGCGGCAGCTTCATCGGGCTGGACATGCCGAGGTTGCGCTCATAGCTCTCGCCGTAGTTTCCCACCTGTTTGACGATGTGGTACGCCCACTTGTCGTCCACGCCCATGTTGCGGCCCATGCCGGGCGTGACGCCCAGGATGCGCTGCACGTTGGGATTGTTGGCCTGCAACTGCGCGTCCACGTTCGCCGACGAGATGCCGAACTCTTCCGCCTCCAGCATGGCGTAGAACGACCAGCGCACGACGTTGATCCAGTTGTCGTCGCCCTGGCGCACCATGGGGCCCAGCGGGCTCTTGGAAATGTTCTCTTGCAGGATCTCGTAGCCGTCGGGGTCTTCCAGCGTCATGCGCGTGGCGGCCAGCTGCGACTTGTCGGACGTGAAGGCGTCGCAGCGTCCGGCCGAGAAGGCCCGCACGATCTCGTCGAATTTCTCGATCACCACCGGCTTGAAGCGCAGCGAGCGCGAGCGGAACCAGTCGGCCAGGTCCAGCTCGGTCACGGTGCCCGGCTGCACGCAGATGGTGGCGCCGTCCAGTTCCTTCAACGCCTTGATTCCCAGCTTGCGCGAGACCATCACGCCCTGGCTGTCGTAGAAATTGACCGCCACGCTCAGCAGGCCCAGCGTGGTGTCGCGCGCCATCGTGGGCGTGACGTTGCGGGTCAGCACGTCGACCTCGCCGGACTGCAGCGCGGTGAAGCGCGCCTGGGTCGTGAGCGGCGTCAGGCGGAACCTGGTCGCGTCGTTGAACACGGCGGCCGCGATGGCGCGGCACATGTCGACGTCCAGCCCGCGCCAGACGCCCTTGCCGTCGGGCGCGGAAAAGCCCTGGATGCCGGTGGATACGCCGCATTGCACGTACCCCCGTTTCTTGACGGTGTCCAGCGTGGGCCCGGCGTGGGCCTGGCTGGACACGGCCGCCAGCGCCAGGGCGCAGGCGGCAAGTTTGCGTAGCGGCATGTCGTTCTCCTTGCCGGAGCGGGCCCGGCGCCGGATGGGTGGGCGGGGTGGGGCGTCAGGCGGCGCGGGCCGCCGGCTTCGACACTTTGTCCAGGCTCTCGGTCAGCGCCTGGTCCAGGATCGAGATGGCGCGGTCGATCTCCGCGTTGCTGACGGTCAGCGGCGGCGCGATCCGCCAGACCGAGCCGCGTTCCGGGCGGCGGCGGATGTTCATCGACAGGCCCAGCTCGAAGCAGCGTTGCGTGGTCAGGGCCCCCAGCTCGTGGAAGGGCTGGCGCGTGTCGCGGTCCCGCACCAGTTCCACGCCCAGCAGCAGGCCCAGGCCGCGCACGTCGCCGATGGCTTCATGGCGCTGCTGCAATTCCAGCAGGCCGCGGCGCAGATAGTCGCCCTGCGTGCGGGCGCGTTCGATCAGGCGCTCGCGCTCGATGGTTTCGAGCACGGCCAGGCCCACGGTGGCGGGCAGGGGGTCCGAAACGTGGCTGGTGTAGAACGTGAAGCCCTTCTCGTGCACGTCCTGCTCGATGGCGGGGGTGGTGATGGTGGCGGCCAGCGGCAGGCCGCCGCCCAGCGTCTTGGACACGCTCATGATGTCCGGCGTGATGCCGAAATACTCCGATCCGCTGCGGTAGCCGATGCGCCCGAACGCGGTCTGGGCTTCATCGAAGATCAACAGCATGCCGCGCGCGTCGGCGGCCTGGCGCAGCGCCTGCATGTACGACTTGGGCGGAACCAGCACCCCGCCGGCGCTGATGACGGGCTCGACGATGATGGCGGCGGGGCGGCCCGCGGAGGCCATGTCGAACATCTTCAGGCCGATCTCCAGGCAGGCCAGCGCCGACTGCTCCGCGTCCATGCCCGCGATGTAGGGGCGGTAGGCGTTCGGCTCCGGCATGACGAATACGCCGGCCGGCGGCACGCCGTAGCCCTTGCGGTCGCTGGCGTACGACACCGAGCCGGCGCCGCTGGTCACGCCGTGCCAGGATCCGCCGATGGCCAGGATCTCGAAGCCGCTTTTGTGCATCTTCGCCATGCGCAAGGCGATTTCGTTGCTCTCCGAGCCCGTGTTGACGAAGATGGACTTGGTCAGGCCGGCGGGCATCCAGTCGCGCGCCATCGTGGCGGCCAGCTGGGCCACGGTTTCGGGGATCATCCCGCTGAAGAAATGGAAGGCGGTTTCGCCGGCGCGGTGCACGGCGGCGACGATGGCGGGGTGGTTGTGGCCGACGGTGGCACACATCTGGCCGGAGGTGAAGTCCAGGATCTCGCGCCCCGTATCGTCGCGCACGATGGTGCCCTTGGCCGAGGTGAACAGGTTCGGGAAGGTGTCGCCGCCGTAGCGGACGAGATACTCGCGGGCGGCGTCGCGCAGGGTTTTTTCCATGTTTACACTCCGTGGCGTGTGGGCTCCAATGCGGAACCGACGGAGGCAGTGTCCGGCAGGGCGCGCCGACCGTCCAATGCGAAGTAAACATGCATGGCGATGCGTCGCGCGCATGGCCGATGCGCAACGCGCAAGGAACCCCATGGATACCCGGTGGCTGCAGGACTTCATCACGCTTTCGGAAGTGCGGAATTTCACGCGCGCCGCGGAGGCGCGCAATCTGTCGCAGGCCGCGTTCAGCCGCCGCATCCAGAGCCTGGAGAACTGGGTCGGGGCGCGCCTGATCGACCGCTCGGCCTTTCCCACCCAGCTCACCGAGGCCGGCGAACGCTTTCGCGATGCCGCCATCGAGCTGGTCAACCAGCTTGCCGAGGCGCGCGCCGGCATCGCGGGCGTGCCGGCGCAGAACCAGCTGCGGCTGGCGACGTCCTACGCGCTGGCCACCACGCATCTGCCGAAATGGTGGCGCGCCTGGAGCGAGGGCCGGGTGCTGAGCTGCAGCCTGCAGACCGGCAACGTGCACGACACGGTCTCGGCGTTCACTTCGGGCACGGCGGATTTCCTCATCTGCTTCCATCAGGTCGCGCAGCCGCTGCCGCTGGACCCCGCCCGCTACGACTGCCTGACGCTGGGCCGCGAGCTGATACGGCCGTATGCCGCGCGCGCCCTGATCGAGCGCGCCGGGCTGGACCTGCCCGGCACCGCGGCCAGGCCCGTGCCGTTGCTGATGTATTCGGCCAATGTGTATTTCGCCCGGCTGATCGATGCCGCGATCGAAGCGGCGGCCGAGCCGCTGCACGGCGTGCGCGTGTTCGAGGCCGAGATGTCGGACGTGCTGGGCGACATGGCGGCGCAGGAACTGGGCGTTGCCTGGCTCGCCGACAGCGCGCTGCAGCGCCTGGCGCAGGCGGATCTCGCGCCCCTGCCCAACCGGGGCTGGGACATCGAGGTGTCCATCCTGGCGTTCAAGGACCGGGCCGATACGCGCGCCTCCGTGGAGGCGCTGTGGGAGCGGATGCGGGCGTCGGCTCAGCCGGCGTAGCCGTCCAGCACGTTCGCTACGTTGATGCCCACGTCGGCCACCGCGTAGCCGCCTTCCATGGTGAAGACGGCCGGCAGGCCCAGGCCGGCCAGCAGGCGGCCCACCTGGAGGTAGTCGGCGCTCTTGAGCTTGAAGCGGGAGATCGGGTCGCCCTCGTAGGTGTCCACGCCCAGGGCCACCACGACCGCGTCCGCCTTGAAGGCGCGGACGGCGGCCAGGCCCTGTTCCAGGGCGCGGGTCCAGTCGGCGAAGCTGGTGCCGACGGGCAGGGGCAGGTTCAGGTTGCATCCCGCGCCCTCGCCCTGGCCGCGCTCGTCGGCGTAGCCCAGGTAGAAGGGATACTCGGTGGTCGGGTCGCCGTGCACGGACACCGTCAGCACGTCGCCGCGCTCGTAGAAGATGCTCTGCGTGCCGTTGCCGTGGTGGTAGTCGACGTCCAGGATGGCGACGCGCGCGGCGCCGGCCTCGCGCAGCGCCTGGGCGGCCAGCGCGGCGTTGTTCAGGAAGCAGTAGCCGCCGAAGAAATCAGGCCCGGCATGATGGCCCGGCGGGCGCGTCAGCGCCATGGCGGCCTGGCGGCCGCCCGCGGCCGAGACCGCGCGCGCCGCGTCGACGGCGCAGGCGGCGCCGGCCAGCGCGGCTTCCCAGGTGCCGGCCGTCAACGGACAGCCGCTATCGAACGAGAACAGGCCGACGCGCGCGGCGAAATTGGTGGGCTCGATATCGTGGCGGAAGCCGCGCACCGGCCAGATCGACGGCAGCACGTCGAGTTCGGCGTTGGCCGGATCCAGCGCCACCCATTCCTGCCAGGCGCCGGCCAGGAAGTCCACGTAGCGCGGCGCATGCACGCGCTTGATCAGGTCCAGGTCGGCCACCGCCGGGACGCGCAGCGCGCCGATGCCGCGCTCGCGAAGGGCGTCCAGCACGTATTCCAGGCGCGCCGGCGTTTCGTGGCAGGGCACCAGCTTGCCGCGGAACATCTCCTGCCGGCCGGCATGTTTCTGGTGGACGGGGTTGTGGAAAATCAGCACGGCGGAAAAATCCTTGGGGACGGCGGTTGGAGGCGAGAGCATCACTATAGCGGCCGCCGCCGGCTTCAGCCACGCCGTGGCGTCGCTACCGCTTCGGCGCGGGAGGACAGCGGCCGCTCTGCTGGGCCGGCAGGCGCAGGCGAGTCTGCGAGTCTCCGCTGCGCCGGGACCAGGCGGTCGCCCGCAAGGTGCCGTCCGCGCATACGGCGTAGTCCTCGAAACCGTAGTCGGTCGCGCTATAGCGGCAGGCGACCGAGAAGGCGGGCCGGGCATCGTGAAACACCGGGTTGACGAAGCCCCGGCAGGGGCTGGCCGCGCCGCCCGGGTGCGCCAGTTCGCGGAAGCTGCCGTCCTGGGGGCGGTACAGGAAAATGCGGGCGATGAGCTGGGCGCCGCCGCCGCTCTGGCCGACGACGAAGTCCTGGTAGCCGTCGCGGTCGACATCCACCGCCTGGAACTGGTCGACTTCCTCGTCGCCGAGCTGCCCGAGCGATTGTTCCGCGCCGCCGCCCACGCGCGCGCTCAGGCGAGATTCCGGCGGCTCGGCCACGGTCACGACCGCGGGCAGGCCGGGGGCGATGGCGTAGGCGTAGTCGCGCGCCTGGGCGTTCAGGCCGAGCGCGGCCAGCGCGGCTCCAAGCAGTAGTCCTTTCACGGCGCGTCCTTCGCGGGAGGGGGCATGCCGGGCATTATGCCGCAGCGGCTTGCGGGTTTACGAGGGGCGCGCGCGGCAGGGCGCGCGGACGTTCATGGGTAGAATTCCAGGAGAAGCCAGACTGATCGGAGCGCGCCCGCGCCATGAACCTTCCGTTTCCCATACGCCAAGAATGCCCGCCGGGCGCCTGTGTGTGCGACCGCGAGCGGCTGCTGGCCGATCCGGTCGCGGACCTGCGCGTCTTGCGGCTGACCCGGGAAGAGGAGCGGCGCCTGGTCGCCAGGCTGGAAAACCTCGCCAGCCTGGACGATCTGAGGGCCATGCAGGGCCGCATCCAGGTGCAGTTGGGCATCGTGATCACGATCACGCCCAGCGACAACGAGGTGCGCACCTCGCGCGGCATTTCCATCCAGCTCGACGAGCAGCCCGGGCTGTGCCGCAAGACGCGCGCCGCCATCCCCGCGGCCATTCGCCGCAGTTTCGACAGCCGTCCCGAAATCGTCTATGCGCTGCTGAACGAACGCGATCTGCTGCACGGCGCCTGAACGCGTTTCAGGACCGCTTGCCCGCCGTTCCGCGGCAGGGCGCGAGCGGCACGACATCGGCCGGCGCGCGGCCGGCCTCGGGCCGGGTGGCGTCCGGTTTCTTGCCCGGGCGCGCCGGGTAGCTCAGCAGCACCGCGCTGCCGGCCTCCAGCTTCGGGCCGGTCTTCGAGCCGTAGGCGACCGTCCAGCCGCGCGTGGCCAGTGGCGCCAGCGTGTAGGGCAGGGCCGAGCCGGGCGAGACGTGCGCCACCTTGCCCGCATACAGGTCTTCCTGCCGGGTTTCGGCGCCCTGGGCGGACACGTAGGTCGCGATGCTGACCAGGGCGACGGAATCCCCGTGGCGCCCCAGCACGGCGGTCTTATACTTGCCGGGAGGGATGTCGCGCAGCGTCGCGGCGAGCGGCTCGCCCGCCTGGCCGGCGGCATCCAGGCGGACGCCGGCGATCTCCGCGCGGGCCAGCGGCGCGGACCCCGCGTTGCGCACCCGCACGCTGTATTCCCCCGATGTGCCCGTCACCGTGCAGACCTCGACGCCATAGGCGGGCGAGGCTTGCGCGTTCGCCATGGCGGCGCACAGGGCTGCCAGGAGGAAGGACAGGGCATGGGGACGGGCAAGGGCGGACACGGCGGGGGCTCCTGTTGGGGCAGCGCGCCGGGCGGCCCGTTGCCTGCCCTATTACACCACTTGGCGGCCGGGCCCCGCGGCTTGCTCGCGCTTGCCCGCCAGCCAGTGGAGGATCAGCGCCAGCACCAGCAGGCCGGCCATGATGAAGCCCCAGAAGACCCAGCCGACCACCGCGATCAGGGTGCCCAGGCTGCCGGCCATCGGCAGCACCTGGTTCAGGCCTTGCGCGGCCCAGACCAGGCCGGACTGCAGGCTCTGCAGCCAGGCGGGGTCGATCCAGGCCGCGGCCCAGGCCGGCGCCACCCATTGGGAGGTGTCGAGCGCGGCGCCCGGCACCTGCGCCGTGGCGACCGAGGCCAGCACCCAATCGGTCAATTGCAGCGTCAACGCCACCAGCCCGGTCCAGAGTGCGGCAAGCACGGCGAAAGCGAGCCAGATGATTTTCTTCATTGAAGTGGTACTCCGATATTTCAAGGGAAGGCCACGATAAAACGGATTCTATTTCCGAAAAACCAGAGCGGGTGTGACAAACATTAAGAAAAAACCGAAGTCTTCGCATGCGTGAGCACCGCCTGCACGAGCGGATGATGCTGCCCGCGGCGGTTTCGGATCGCGTGGATTTCCTCGTGCACGTCGTCGCAGCGGGCCAGGAGGCGCAGGCCGCGCAGCAGGCCGATGTCGCCGCCGCCCAGCCGGCTCAGCGGGAACACGCCCAGGCCGCGGGCGGCGAATACCGACATGAGCGCGCTGTCTTCGAATTCCCCCACCACGTTGGGGTAGACGCCCTGCTCGTTGAACCAGCGGTCCAGCGTCTGGCGCAGCACGGAATGCCCGGTCGGCAGCAGCACAGGCAGGCGTTCCAGGCAGCGCGGGAAATCCAGCGTGTCGGCCTTGCGGACCCACTTGGCCGGGCCGTACCAATCCACCGGGGACGAGACCAGGCGGTCGCTGGTGAGGCGCAGGTTGGGGTTGGCGGGCGCGCCCTGGCCCGTCAGCACCAGGTCCAGGTGGTGCTGGGCCAGTTCGCCCAGCAGTTCCTGGACTTCGCCTTCGTGGCAGGTCAGGCGCAGGTCGGGGGTGTGCAGCACGGGTCCGAGCAGGGCGTGCGCGGCCAGTTTCGAAATGCCGTCGGACATTCCCACCGCGAGCCGGATGACGGGCTTGGTGGCGGCCGCGCGGACCTCCTGGGGCAACGCGTGGCCGATCTGGAAGATCTCCTCGGCGCGGGCGAACGCGGCCTCGCCGGCGTCGGTCAAGGCCACGCCCCGGCCCGCCGGCTTGAGCAGCTGGTGGCCCAGGTTCTTCTCCAGTTCGCGCACCTGCGCGCTGATGGTCTGGATGGCCATGTCCAGCCGTTCGGCGGCGCGCGAGAAGCCGCCTTCCTTGGCGACCATCCAGAAGTAATAGAGATGTCGGTAGTTCAGCATGGGCGGCTCACTTCGGTTTTTTCGAACCTTAACTCAATTTCAGGCTGATTTTTACATCAGCGCTCGATCCGGATCATGAGGGCCTTCGAACAAGAGCGGGACATCATGGAAACTTTATCGACCCTTCTGGCTGCCGATTTCCTCGGCACCCCCACCTGGAGCTGGATGCTCTTTCTCGGCATCGTCGTGTCGCTGCTGGCCTTCGACCTGGGCGTGCTGCACAAGGAAGACCGCGAGATCGGCGTGCGCGAAAGCCTGCTGCTTTCCGCGGGCTACATCAGCGCCGCGCTGCTCTTCGGCGCGTGGGTCTGGTGGCAGATGGGCGCGGCCAGCGGCATGGCGTACTACACCGGCTTCATGATCGAGAAGTCGCTGTCGATGGACAACGTCTTCGTGATCGCGCTGATCTTCAGTTTCTTCGCGATTCCGCGCCAGTACCAGCACCGCGTGCTGTTCTGGGGCATCCTCGGCGTGATCGTGCTGCGCGCCACCATGATCGGCCTGGGCGCCGCGCTGGTCAGCAATTTCGGCTGGTTGCTGTACGTGTTCGGCGCGTTCCTCGTGTTCACGGGCATCAAGATGTGGATGATCGCGGACCAGACGCCCGACATCGCGTCCAACCCCATCCTCAAGTTCCTGAAGCGCCACATGCGGGTGACGGAAGGCCTGCGCGGCAATGCATTCTGGGTGCGGGAAAAGGATCCCGCCACCTCCAAGACCGTGCGTTTCGCCACGCCGCTGCTGCTGGCGCTGGTGCTGATCGAGTTCGTGGACCTGTTGTTCGCGGTGGACTCCGTGCCGGCGATCTTCGCGATCACCACCGATCCGTTCATCGTCTACACCAGCAACATCTTCGCCATCCTGGGCCTGCGCGCGCTGTACTTCGCGCTGGCGGCGATGATCCATCGCTTCCACTACCTGAAGTACGCGCTGGCCCTGGTGCTGGTGTTCATCGGCACCAAGATATTCCTGGTGGGCATCATCGGCAAGGTGCCGGCCGTCGTGTCCCTGTCGGTCACCTTCGGCCTGATCGCCGGCGGCGTGGTGTTCTCGCTGTGGAAGACCCGCGCCGAGCGCGGCAAGGCTGAGCTGGCCGCCGAGTAAGCGGGCAGGAAGGCGCCCGCCATATCTCCTGGATATGGCGGGCTCCTCGCTTTTGGATTTGTCGTATGGGTAGGGCAGGCGTAGAGTGCTGACGAATCCCTACGCCAAGGAACCGCCATGACCAGCTGGTCCGCCAAGCAGTACTCCGCTTTCGAGAACGAGCGCACCCGTCCGGTGCGCGACCTGGTAGCCGCCCTGCCGAACGAGAACGTCGGGCTGGCGGTGGACCTGGGCTGCGGCCCGGCCAATTCCACCGAGGTGCTGGCGGCGCGCTATCCGGACGCCGAGTTGATCGGCATGGACAATTCCGAGGACATGATCGAGGCCGCCCGCAAGCGGTTGCCCGGACTGCGGTTCGAGCTGGCCGACATCGCGGCGTGGAATCCGCCGGAATCCTACGACGTGATCCTGGCGAACGCCTCGCTGCAATGGGTGCCGGACCACGAAACGCTGTATCCGCGCCTGGTCGGCAAGCTGGCGCCCGGCGGCAGCCTCGCGGTGCAGACGCCGGACAACCTGGAAGAGCCCGCCCACCGCTTGGCGCGCCAAGTCGCCGGCGAGGCGCCGTGGGCCGCCAGCATCGGGGGGTTCAAGCATCCGCCGCGGCACAGCGCGGCCTGGTACTACGAATTGCTCAAGCCGCATTGCGGCCGGCTGGACGTGTGGCGCACCACCTACCATCACCCGCTCGCGGGCGCGGCTGCCGTGGTCGAGTGGTTCAAGGGCACGGCCCTGCGGCCGTACCTGGACCGGCTCGACGCCGCCGGCCAGCAGGGCTTTCTGGCCCGCTACCAGGCGCTGATCGAAGAGGCCTATCCGGCGCTCGCGGACGGCACGGTGCTGCTGCCGTTCCCGCGGCTGTTCATCGTGGCGGGAGCCAGGGAAGGCTGACCGGCCGTCAAGGCGCGGCGTCCGTCTTTTCCGCGAAGTAGCGCGCGGGCGTCTTGCCCAGCGTCTTGCGGAACATGGTGATGAAGGCGCTGACGGATTCGTAGCCCAGGTCCTCGGCCGTGCGCTGGACCGAGAGGCCGGCCGACAGGCGCTGCAAGGCCTGGATGATGTGCATCTGCTGGCGCCAGCGGCCGAAGCTCATGCCCAGTTCCTGGCGCACCAGCCGCGCCAGCGTGCGCTCGCTCATCGCCACGCGCCTGCCCCATTGCGCCACCGTGCTGCGGTCGGCGGGGTCGGCGCGCAGCGCGTCGGCGATCTCGCGCAGCCGGGGATGATCCGAGATGGGCAGGTGCAGCCGTTCGGTCCGCATGCGCGCCAGTTGATCCACCAGCACTTCCGCCAGCTTGCGGCTGGCGGCGCTGGCGGCCTCTTCCGCGGACAGGTCCGCGAGGTGCGCGATCAGCTCCCGCAGCAACGGGGTGATGGCCAGCGTGCAGCACTGTTCGGGCAGGCCGGGCGCGTCGGGCGGCACGAACAGGAAGCACACGCGGCCGTTTGCCGTGACGCGGTTGCTGTGCGGCACTCCGCCAGGAATCCAGACGCCGCATTGGGGCGGCACCATCCACAGCCCCTGGGGCACCGAGCAGGTCACGCCGCCATGCAGGGCCAGCACCAGCTGCCCCATGCTGTGGCGGTGCGGCGGGGATTCCTGGTCGTTCTCGGCCGCGTCGACACGCATGGCGTAGGTCCAATGCGAGTCGACGTCGACGTTGAAGAAGGGGGCGGTCCCGTCCAGAGGGTGCATGAGGCGGCAGGTTGGCTGAATTTAGGGATAGTCTGGCATTGTCTCGAAATTCGGTAAAGGCGGATTTACTTAAGCTAGGGGCTGTCCATTCTTCGGGAGCCGCGAGCTCCACACGCATGACTTCCCATTCCGCTGCCTCCCGGCGTTCCGCCGGCAATCCCTTGCTGCTGATCGCGGGCATACTCGTCATCGCCACCGCCCTGCGCGCGCCCGTCACGGGCGTGCCGCCGCTGATCGGCATGATCCGCGAACAGCTGGCGCTCAATTCCACCGCCGCCGGCATGCTGATCACCTTGCCGCTGCTGGCCTTCGCGGTGGTGTCCTTGTTCGCGGCCGGCCTGGCGCGCCGCTACGGCCTGGAACGCACCCTGTTCGGCGCGCTGCTCCTGATCGCGGGCGGCATCGCCGCGCGCACGCTGGGATCGGCCTGGAGCCTGTACCTGGGCACGGCGGTGATCGGCTCGGGCATCGCCATCGGCAACGTGTTGCTGCCCAGCCTGTTGAAGCGCGATTTTCCGCAGCGCGTCGCCGGGCTGACCTCGGCCTACGTGCTGACCATGAGCCTGGCGGCCGGGCTGGCCTCGGCCATCGCCATTCCGCTGGCGAACCTGTCCGACGCGACCTGGCGTTTCTCGACCGGCTGCCTGCTGCTGGTGCCCCTGGCCGGCGCGCTGCTGTGGCTGCCGCAACTGGCCAACCACACGGCGCCCGCCGCCACCACCGCGCACGCGCCCCACGGCGGCCGCCTGTGGCATTCGGCGCTGGCCTGGCAGGTGACGCTGTACCTGGGCATCAATTCCTTCGTGTTCTACGTGGGCGTGAGCTGGCTGCCCGCCATCCTGCGCGAGGCGGGCTATTCGGCCGAACGCGCCGGCACCTTGCACGGGCTGCTGCAACTGATGTCCGCCGGCCCGGCCTTGTTCCTGGCCCCGGTGGTGCGCCGCATGAAGGACCAGCGCGCGGCCGCGTTCTGCTCGGCGGCGGCCTCGTTCGTGGCGCTGGCCGGCCTGATCGCCGCGCCGGGCTGGGCCACGCTGTGGATCGTGCTGCTGGGCCTGGGCACGGGGGGCGGCATCATCCTCGGCCTGGCGTTCGTGGGCCTGCGGGCCAGCCATGCGCAGCAGGCGGCGGCGCTGTCGGGCATGGCGCAATGCGTGGGCTATCTGTTCGCGGCGAGCGGGCCCGCGTTGATGGGGGCGCTGCACGATGCGCTGGGCGGGTGGGGCGTGGCCCTGGGCGTGTGCGCGGCGCTGTGCGTGGCGATGGCGGTCACGGGCCTGTACGCGGGCCGCGCCATCCAGATCGGGCAGTACCGGGGCCGCGCGCCCGCGGAGACGGCGCGGGCGCCGCGCTGATCGCGGCATCCGCGGCCTTCATCCCTGGCGCGCCTGTTCCTTCCACAATCGCACCAGCGTGTCGGGCGCGTCGGCTTCGGGCACGTCGAAGCTGACGTCGGCCACGTCGGCGCCGTCGTACACCACCTCCACGTGGAAGTAGCGCTGGTCGCCGCCGGCCCCCGCGCCGCGCGGGATCGCGGCGGGCGCGGCGCGCGCCACCGCGTCGCACACCTCCTGGCGCAAGCCGGGCGGGCAGGTGGCGAGGTCGATGCTGCGCGGCTGCGCCAGGCCGGGCAGGTAGGCCACGCCGCCTTCGCGGGTCAGGCGCACCAGCAGGGCGAGATCCAGCGAGGGCAATTCGATCATGTCCGGACTCCCACGGCCTGCCAGGCCTTGGCGACGGCGCCGCGCGCGGCGGCGGACTGGCGCTGCGCCGCTTCCAGCGTGAGCGCCGCGAACTGGGAAAAGCCGGCGTCGTGGCGCAGCCGGTCGTCGCACAGCGCGTCGTACCAGATGCGGCCGGCGACGGCCCAGGCGGGGCCGTCGAGGGCGGTGGCGGCCAGGTAGAAGGCGCGGTTGGGAATGCCGGAGTTGATGTGCACGCCGCCGTTGTCGCTGGGCGTGTCGACGTAGCCGTCCATGTGGGCCGGCTGCGGGTCCTTGCCCAGCACGGGGTCGTCGTAGGCGCTGCCCGGCTCGGCCATGGAGCGCAGCCCGCGGGCGCGCACCTTGGCGGTGAACAGGCCGGCGCCCACCAGCCAGTCGGCCTGCCGCGCATCCTGGCCCAGGGCGTATTGCTTGACCAGCGAACCGAAGACGTCGCACAGGGATTCGTTCAGCGCGCCCGACTGGCCCTGGTACAGCAGCGCGGCCTCGGCATCGATGACGCCGTGCGTGAGTTCGTGGCCGATGATGTCGGACGCGACCGTGAAGCGGTTGAAGATTTCGCCGTCGCCGTCGCCGAACACCATTTGCGCGCCGTTCCAGAAGGCGTTGTCGTAGTCTTCGCCGTAGTGCACGGTGCCGACCAGCGGCAGGCCCCGGCCGTCGATGGAATGCCGTTCGTAGACTTCCCAGAAGAGTTTGTAGGTGGCGCCCAGGTATTCGTAGGCTTCGTCCACCGCCGCGTCGCCGCTGGCGGGGCGGCCCTCGGCGCGCACCAGTTTGCCCGGCAGCGTGGTCGTGTTGGCGGCGTCGTGCACCGCCCGTTGCGGCTGGCCGCCGGGGGCGGCCTTCCCGGCCGGGGCGGGCTTGGCGCGCGGCGGCTGGACCGCCATTTCACGCAACCCGCGTTGCTGCTGGTCGATGATCAGCGTTTTCACCGCGGGCATGCTGACCCGGGCATCGGCGTGTTGCGCCAGCCGGTCCAGCATGTAAGGAGGGATCACACCGATCAGCGGCGCGGACTCGGAAGGTCGTGGCATGCGCGGTCTCCGTCGTGGGCGCCGGACCAGGGCCGCGGCGCAGAGGCCCAGGGCCCGTTGACACCAGAGGTAGCCGTCCAGGGCCTGTTGACAGGCCCTAGGCTCCTGGGCCAACGGTAGCAGAAGGGCCCGCCATCCGGACGTAACAGGTTGCGGCCTGATGCTAGGAACTTTGCCTGCGCGCCCGCGCCGGGGTTGCTAGTCGAAGACGCCCGCGAGCACGTCGGCCACGACGGCGGTGGCGATGGCGACGAGGATCAGGTCATTGCCGGCGACGCGCCATTCGTATCCCGGGTGCACGGGCAGGCGCGCCAGCATGGGGCCGGGCACCATCTTCTTGGCGATGCCCGGCGGCAGCGGCTTGCCGCGGGCCAGGTTCTTGCGGATGCCCGGCGGCAGGGCGCCGTAGCCGGTGGCGCCCGCCTGCACGGCGTAGCCGCGCGCGGTCGATACGCTGATGCCCGCGGTGCTGAGCGTCACGCTGACGCCGGTGCCGGAGCTGGCGTTCTGGCCGCCCTTGTTCTTGCCGTTGCCGTTGCCATTGCCATTGCCATTGCCGTTGCCCTGGCCGGCGTGGTCGGGCTTGCCTTTGCCTTCGGGCGGGGCCGCGTGCGCGGGCGCGCCGAGCGCGAGGGCACAGGCGAGGGTGGCGATCATGAGACGCATCGTGTTCGTTCCCGAAAAAAACGAGAGGTCCAGCGTAGCGCCAACTCTACGCAAGCGCCATTGCGCCGGCCGGGCCAACGCAATAATCGTCACAATTTGGCCTCGCGCGGAGTCGCGATAGAATCCCGTGCTTCTTTTCCGGGGGGAACGCTCGATGAGGTATTTCCTGATCTTGGTGGGAGCGGCCGTCGTCGCTTACTTGCTGGCGCGGGGCATTGCCGCCGTGCTCTCGGATCGTAAACGTTCAAAATCAGAAAGGGATTCCAAGTGAAGCCGACAGACATGCAGGTCGTCAAATCGATAGGCGCCGTCAAGCCGCGCAGCATCAAGGTTGCGGTCATCTCCGTTGTCCTGTTCCTGCTGATTCTCTTCCTGGCCTTCGACTCGTGGTTCCAGGTGGATCAGGGCGAGCGCGGCGTGGTACTGCGCAACGGCAAGCTGGTGCGCGTGTCCGAGCCCGGCCTGGACTTCAAGACGCCGTTCATCGACAGCGTCATGATGGTGTCGGTGCGCGATCACACCTTCGTGTTCGAGAAGCTGGAAGCCTACAGCTACGACCAGCAGCCGGCGTCGCTGCGGGTGTCGGTGACCTACCGCGTGCCGCCCGAGCACGTGGCCGAGCTCTACTCCGAGTACGGCACCATCAATAACCTGCAGATGCGGGTGCTGGAACGCAAGACGCCCGATTCGGTGAAGAATGTGTTCGGCCAGTACACCGCCGTGCGCGCCATCCAGGAACGGCAAAAGCTTGGCCTGGACGTGAACGAATCCGTGCGCAAGACCATGGAAGGCGCGCCGGTGCAGGTGGTGGGCGTGCAGATCGAAGAGGTCGGTTTCTCGCAGGCCTACGAGCACTCCATCGAACAGCGCATGCTGGCGCAGGTGCAGATCGAAACGACCCGCCAGCAGAAGGAAACCGCGACGATCAACGCGGAAATCCAGGTGGTCAAGGCCAAGGCCGAAGCCGATGCGCGCCGCCAGCAGTTCACGGCGGAAGCCGACGGCATCCGCATGCGGGGCGAGGCCGAGGCGGCCGCGATCCGCGCCAAGGCCGAGGCCCTGGCCGCCAACACCAACCTCGTCAGCCTGAACGCCGTGGAGAAGTGGGACGGCGTGCTGCCGGCGACCCAGGTTCCAGGCGCGGCCCTGCCGTTCATCGGCATCAAGTAGGCGGGGCCGGTCCCGGCGGCGCCTGCGCGCCGTCGCGGCCGCCCGCGGTTTCGTACGATTTTCGCCACATTCCGCCGCGGGGTTCTCCCGCGGCCGTCCCCCTCCTAGGGGATATCCCTCTGTCAAGAATTGCAAACCAGGCGCATCTTGGCATCACAGGCAAACGCAACGAGCGATACGATCGCCGGACGATCCCGGCGGATGGGGATCCGCGCGCTTGCGCATAAGCTTCAGCAAGAAGGAGACGTGGATGTCTCAAATGGAATGGACGCCCGGCGACACCCTGCCGAATCGTCATGGCTACTACGAAACGCGGTTCGACACGGGGCATACCGCGATCACGCTATACAGCGTGCTGGGTTGGATGCCGGTGAAGGCCACCGGCAACATGGTGAGCTGGCGGGCCCTGTCGCCCGCGGCCGAAAGGCAGGAAGCCGAGCGGCACCTGGAGGAACTGCGGGCCGCCCAATGCCATATCCCGATGGACTACTAGGCGCCTCCGTCGGGGCGTTGGGAGGGGATAGGATAGAATATAAATAGTTCCTATTTACATTCTATCCAGGGTAGCGCCTTGCCTACGCCCGATTCTCTGAGCGCCGACACCGTCACCAAGATCTACCGCGATCATCACGGTTGGCTGTCGGGCTGGCTGCGCAGGAAGCTGGGCAGTTCCTTCGACGCCGCGGACCTGGCGCACGACACGTTCGTGCGCCTGATGGCCGGGCGCAGGCAGGGGGCTGGCGCCGAGCCGCGCGCGCTGCTGACCCACATTGCGAAAGGACTGGTCGTGGACCACTGGCGCCGCCGCGCGCTGGAGGACGCCTACCTGGCCGTCGTCGCGCAGCTTCCGGCGCCGGAGGTGCCTTCGCCGGAAGCGCGGGCGCTCATCCTGGAGACCCTGCGCGCCATCGATGCCACGCTGCAAGCCTTGCCGGCCAGGACGCGCGAGATCTTCCTGATGTCGCAGTTCGACGGCATGGGCTATGACGATATCGCGCGGCGTCTGGACGTATCGCTTTCCACCGTCAAGCGCCGCATGCAGGCGGCGTTGACGGCATGCCTGATCGCCTACCAGGCGGACGCGCCGTGAGCGCGGGAAGCAGGAAGGCAGTCCGGTGAGCGCCGCCATCGATCCCGCCATCCTGAGGGAAGCGGCGGGCTGGGTGGTGCGCTTGCAGTCCGAGACCCTGTCGGCCCCGGACCGCGCGGCGTTCGAACGCTGGCGCGGGCGCAGCGCCGAGCATGCCGCCGCCTGGGCGCGGGCGGAGGAAATGCTGCGCGGATTCGGGCAGGTGCCGCCGCGCATCGGCGGCGATACCTTGCGCCGGCTCGACCGCCCGGGCCGCCGGCAGGCCATGCGCGCGCTGGGCGGCCTGCTGGTCCTGGGGCCCGCCGCATGGTGGGGGGCGCGCGAACTGCCCTGGCGGGCCTGGAGCGCGGATGCGCGCACGGCGACCGGCGAACGGCGCCGCATGGAACTGAACGACGGCACGCAGCTGGTGTTGAACACCGCCAGCGCGGTGGACATCGACTACACCCCCCGACAGCGCCTGCTGTGGTTGCGGGCGGGCGAAATCCTGCTCACCACCGGCCATGATCCCTCGCCTGTCCCACGGCCCTTCATCGTCCAGACCGGACAGGGCGCGATCCGCGCGCTGGGCACGCGTTTCCTGGTGCGCGACGAGGGCGATTCGGTGCGCGTCGCGGTGTTCGACGGCGCGGTCGAGATCCGGCCCGCGTCGGCGGGCTCGGCCGCCATCCTGCTGCCGGCGGGACGGCAGATCGTCTTCACTGGGCGCGGCGCCGGTCCGCAGGCTCCGGCCGACGAGTCTGCGGTGTCGTGGGAGCAGGGCATGCTTGCCGCGCGGAACTGGCGGCTGGCCGATCTGGTGGACGAACTGGCGCGCTATCGCCGGGGCGTGCTGCGCTGCGACCCGGCGGTGGCCGGGCTGCGGGTGTCGGGGGCCTTCCCGCTGAACGACGTCGACGCCAGCCTGCGGCTGCTGGAAAAAACCCTGCCGGTGAGGGTGAGCCGGATCACGCCCTACTGGACGACGGTAGCGCCGCGCGCCGACGTTACACATTAACCGCAGAACGGCTGACACTTTTTTCCGCTTCGTCCGGTGTACCGGGTGAACCGCCGCGACCCGCGCGCCACCCCGTCTCCCACGAAGGATCGTTTCATGGTTTCCCGAATTCCCCGTTTGCCGCGCCTGCCTCGCGGAACAGCCGTCCTGCCGCCGGTGGCCGCGATGGTCAGGGCCGCCGGTCTGGGCCTTGCGCTGTTGGCCGCGGCGGGAGCGCCTTCGCCGGCCGCGGCGGCGGAGGCCGCCAGCGCGGCGGCGCGCAAGTCCTACGCCATCGCTCCGGGCCCGCTGGGCGACGTGCTGGCCCAGTTCGCCGCGGCGTCCGGGGTGCCCTTGTCGTTCGACCCGGCGATGCTGTCGGGACGGCGTAGCGAGGGGTTGAACGGCGCCTACACCGTGCAGGAGGGCTTTTCCCGCTTGCTGGCCGGCTCGGGCTATGCCTTGTCGGAGCAGGGCGGCGGCGCCTATGCCCTGCGCAAGCTGCCGCCCGGCCCCGACGAGTCGGCGACCGTGCTGCCCACCGTCACCGTCGCGGGCGCGGGGGTGGGAGGCGATGCGCTGCCGGCCGAGTACGCGGGCGGCCAGGTGGCCCGCGGCAGCCGCCTGGGCCTGCTGGGCAACCGCGACGCGATGGATGCGCCGTTCAACGTCACGAGCTACACCTCCGAGCTGCTGGCGAACCGCCAGGCGGTGACGCTGGCCGACGCGCTGAACGTGGAACCCTCGGTGCGCTTCACCGGCCAGATCGGCGGCGTGACCGATTCGTTCTACATCCGCGGCTTTCCCATAGGCGAAGGCAATCTCGGCGAGATCGCCTTTGACGGCGTCTACGGCGTGGCGCCCAACTATCACGTCTTTACCGATTACATCGAGCGGGTGGAGGTCCTGAAAGGGCCGGCCGCGCTGCTCTACGGCATGTCGCCCAACAGCGGCGTGGGCGGCGTGATCAACATGGTGCCCAAGCGGGCGCTGTCCGAGGACCTGACCCGCGTGTCGGCCGACTACATGGCCGATTCGCAGTTCGGCGCCCGGGCCGACCTGAGCCGCCGTTTCGGCACGGCGGGCGAGTGGGGCGTGCGCGTCAACGGCATGCACCGCCAGGGCGACACGCCGCTGGACAATCTGTATTCGCGCACCGACATCGGGGCCTTGTCGCTGGACTACCAGGGCGAGCGCCTGCGCGCGTCGCTGGACCTGCTGACGCAGGTCGAGAAGATCGACGCGCCCACGCGGCCCTTCCTGGTGGCTGCCGGCATCGACGTGCCCCATGCGGCGGACGGCCGGCGCAACGCCACGCAGCCCTGGGGCTGGTGGAAGTCCGACGGGCAATCGGCGCTGCTGCGGGTGGAGTACGACATCGGCGACCGCCTGACGGTGTTCGCCGACGCCGGCGGTTCGGACACCAGCATTTCGCGGCTGTCGGACCAGACGCCGACGATCGTGAACGACGCCGGCGATACGCGGGTGACGCCGAACAACTTCCGATTCCAGGTGGACCGCAGCACCTACAACGCCGGCTTGCGCGCCAAGCTGGACACGGGGCCGGTGCGCCACGCCATCAGCTTCATGGGCAGCCTGTACAGCGACCGCAATTCGCAGGCCAGCGTGGCGGGCACGCCGCTCTCGTCCAACATCTACCACCCCGTCACGCGTCCGGAGCAGCACATCCCCGCGCCGGCCAGCGTGCCCAAGGTATCGTCGTCCGATCTTTCCGGCCTGGCCCTGGCCGATACGCTCAGCATCCTGGACGAGCGCGCGCAACTGACCCTGGGCGTGCGCCAACAACGCATCGAGTCCCGCAATTTCAACGCGGCGACCGGCGCGCGGACCGTCAGCTACGACGAGCGCGCGACCACGCCGCTGGCGGGCCTGGTCGTCAAGCCCTGGAACCATGTCTCGCTCTACGCCAACTACGTCGAAGGCTTGAGCAAGGGCGACGTGGCGCCGGCCACCGCCTCCAACGCGGGCCAGGTGTTCAAGCCCTACAAGGCCAGGCAGAAGGAGGTGGGCGTCAAGCTGGACCTGGACAGCGCCATGCTGACCTTGAGCGCCTTCGAAATCACCAAGCCCAGCGGCCAGTTGACCAACGGCGTGTACGGCGCCGACAGCGAGCAGCGCAATCGCGGGCTGGAGTTCAACGTGGCCGGCGAACCGCTGCGGGGGCTGCGCCTGCTGGGCGGCGTGACCTTCCTGGACGCGGAGCTGACGCGCGCGGCGAGCCGCGCCACGGTGGGCAACCGCCCCGTGGGCGTGCCCAAGGTGTCGGTCAACCTGGGCGCGGAGTGGGATACCCCGTGGGTGGCGGGCTTGACGCTGACGGGCAGCATGATGCACACCGGCCGCGAGTACGTCGACCAGGCCAACACGCAGTCCGTGCCCTCGTGGACCACCTTCGACCTGGGGGCGCGCTACGCCGCCAAGGTCTACGGCAAGGACGTCACGCTGCGGGCCAACGTGGTCAACGTGTTCAATCGCGCGTACTGGTCCGGCGTGGCGTCGTACGGCACGATTTCGCAGGGCGTGCCGCGCACGGTGATGCTGTCGGCATCCATGGACTTCTGAGCCCGCTGCCGGGCATCAGCCCTGGCCGGGGGCGAACACCATGCACACCGGGCTGCCGACGCGCAGGGCATATCCGTCGGCGGCCAGCGTGCCGTCGTCCGCGTCCACCCGGAATCGCACCAGCGTGTCGCTGTCCTCGTTCAAGGCGAACAGGAACCGGCCGTCGGGCGCGAGCGTGAAGAATCGCGGGGTGCTGCCGCCGGTCGCGGCATGCTGGCGCGGCGTCAGCCGGCCGCTGGCCGGGTCGATCCCGAATACCGCGATGCTGTCGTCGCCGCGGTTGGAGACATACAGGTGGCGGCCCCGCGCGTCCACCGCGATGCCGGCCGCGCGGCTGTTGCCGGTGCAGGTGTCGGGCAGCGTGGGCAGCACCTGGAACGGCCGCAGCGCGCCGCCCTCCAGCGCGTAGGCGGCCACGGTGTTGTCCAGTTCATTGACGACGTACAACCATCGGCCATCGGGGTGGAACGCCGCGTGGCGCGGCCCGGCCCCTTCGCGCGCGACCGCCGCGTACGCCGGCGCGGCGTCCACGCCTTGTTCGCGCAGGGCGAAGAGGAACACGCGGTCCAGCCCCTTGTCGGGCACCACCACGTAACGGCCGGACGGATCGACCAGGTTGTAGTGCGGCTTGGCGAAAGGCTGTTCCTTGCGGTGCGGCCCCGGTTCCCCTTCCAGGCGCAGCGTCTGCGATACGGGGGCGAGGGCGCCGTCGGCGGCCACGGGCAGCACGGCCAGCGCGCCGGTGAGGTGGTTGGACACCATCAGGTAGCGGCCCCCGGGGCCCAGCGCCAGGTGCACGGGATTGCGGCCCTCGCAGGCCTGCGTCCGCCAGGCGGCGAGCGATCCGTCGCGCGGGTCGCGGCGCAGCGCGCTGACTTCATGGCTGTCGCCATGCACGGTGTAGAGCACCGGCAGGGCGGGGTGCGGCAGCAGGTAGGATGGATTGAGCAGGCCGCCCTGCACCTGCGTCAGGGTCAGCGTTCCGGTGGCGGGGGCGTAGTCGAACACGCTGATGCCCTCGCCGCGGGCATTGCGTTCGCGCGTGGTGCGCGAACCGATGTAAACATGCATGGCGCAAGCCTTTTCGGATGGAAGAGAATCGGCCTTGCGCGCGGCGCCCGGCCTAGGTCAGGATGCCGCGGATGCGGGCCAGGTTGTCCAGCGTGCTGCGCAGGTGCTCCGACAGCGCCGCCGCGGCGTCCTCGTTGCGCTCGCGTTCCAGCAGGTCCAGGATGGCCAGGTGCTGGTCGCAATGCTGGCGATATCGGCTGCGGTCCTGCATGGAGCGATACGAAAGCAGGCGGCGCACGCGGTTCACGCGCTTGATGGTGTCGATGAAGAAGGGATTGCCCGAGGCCTCCACCAGCGATTCGTGGAAACGCACGCCGCGTTCGTGCAATTGATCGGCCGTGTCGGTGGCGATGCCGCCGTCCAGCAGGTGCTGTTCCGCCGCGCGGCAGCGCGCCAGCACGCTTTTCTCGATGCGGAACGTGGGCTCCAGCAGCGCCGCCGGCTCCAGCGCCAGGCGCAGCCGGTAGGATTGCAGCAGGCTGTCGGGCGTCGTCATCATGGACGAGAATTCCCAGCCGTAGCCGGGCCGGCGGTGCGCCCAGCCTTCCTGCGAGACGCGGGCGAGCAGGGCCTGCGTTTGCGCGAGGGTCAGCGCGTAGCGCGCGCGCAGCTGCGCTTCGCTGCATTGCATGGGCAGTTCGCCGCGCAGCAGGTCGTCGGCCAGCTTGAAATAGGATTGCGTGACGATGTCGTCGGCGGCGGGCGGGCGGGGCAGGGCGGGGGTATCCGCCAGCGCCTCGAAATCCCGGCTCAGGAAGTAGCCCCGGTTCGGCTTGCGCGTCACCACGCCGTGCTGTTCCAGGATGCCGAGCGCGTCGTTCACCGGCGAGCGCGACAGCCGCAGCCGGTCGGCGAGCTTCTGCGCCGTCAGGTGCGCGCCTTCGGGCAGGCGCTCTTCCTTGATCAGCTCCAGGATCTTGTTGACGGTGTTGGTTTGGAGGCTCATGGATGGGGTCGGGCCGATTTGATCGTGTCCGACAGGATAGCGGGAATGACGCCGCCCATCCGCAGCAAACGCACTTCCAGCCGAGTTTCCACGGCGGCCACGGCCTCCAGCGTCTCGATTTCGCCGCCGGCGCGCAGGATGCGCACGGGCACGGCCGCGCGCGGCGCCAGGGCGGCGGCCTCGGCGTCGATCTCGATCCGGTCGCCCGGCCGCATGCGCAGGGTGGCGGGCGTGGCGCCCTCGGGCAGGCGCAGGGGCAGGATGCCCATGCCGATGAGGTTGGAGCGATGGATGCGTTCGAAGCTGATCGCCAGCACCGCCCGGATGCCGAGCAGGCGCTGGCCCTTGGCGGCCCAGTCGCGCGACGAGCCCGTGCCGTAACGTTCGCCCGCCAGCAGCACCACGGATTGCCCTGCCCGCGCGTAGCGGCCCGCCGCCACCCAGATCGGTTCGATCGCGCCGCTGGGCGCATGCACGGTGTGGCCCACCGGCGCTTCGGGACAGAGCAGGTTGACCAGGCTCTTGCTGTAGAAGGCGGCGCGCATCATGACCTGCCAGTTGCCCCGGCGCGAGGCGAAGACGTTGAGATCGTCTCGCGGCTCGCCGCGCTCGACCAGGAAGTCGGCGATCAGGCTGTCCGGCGGGATGGCGCTGGCGGGCGACAGGTGGTCCGTGGTGACGTCGTCGCCCAGCACCAGCAACGGGTGGGCGGCATAGCGGCCCAGCTGCCCGGTTTCGTCCAGCGACGCGAAGGGCGGGCGGCGCAGCGCGGTGGAGGCGGGGTCCCACGGGAAACGGGCGCCGGCGGGCGACTGCAGCGCCTGCCAGGCGGGGTTGGCGCTGGCGATCTCGAAGGCGCCGCGGTAGTCCGCGGGATGCTGGCCCGCGGCCAGGGCCGCGTCGATCTCGGCCGCGTCGGGCCAGAGGTCGCGCAGATGGATGGCGCGGCCGTCGGGCGCGATCTGCACGGGGTCCCGGTCGAGATCGCGTTCGGCATCGCCCGCCAGCGCGAAGGCGATGACCAGCGGGGGCGACATCAGGAAGCCCAGGTCCAGGTCGGGATGGATGCGGCCGGTGAAATTGCGATTGCCCGACAGCACCGCGACGGGGTGGACCGCGCCGGCCGCCATGGCCTCGCGCACGGCCGGGGGCAGGGGGCCGGAATTGCCGATGCAGGTGGTGCAGCCGTAGCCCACGATATCGAAGCCCACGGCGGCCAGGTCGTCGAGCAGGCCGGCGCGCGCCAGGTAGCGGGCGGCGGCGGGCGAACCCGGGCCGAGCGAGGTCTTGACCCAGGCGGGCACGCGCAGCCCGGCCTGGCGGGCCTTGCGCGCCAGCAGGCCGGCCGCGGTCAGCAGGCGCGGGTCCGACGTGTTGGTGCAGCTGGTGATGGCGGCGATCGCCACCGGATGGCGGGGCAGGCCGCCCGCGCCGGCCCGCGGCGTGAAGCCCAGCGCTTGCAGCAAGGGACGGGTGGCGCCGTAGGGGTGCAGGTCCTGCGGCCGCTTCGGCCCGGCCACGTGCATCCGCACGCGGTCCAGCGCGATCTCGATCTCGCGCGTATAGCGCGGCGCGGCCTCGGGATCCAGCGCGATGCCGGCGCGCTCGGCGTAGGCGCCGACCAGCGCGATGTGCGATTCGGGCCTGCCCGTCTGGCGCAGGTAGGCCAGGGTTTCGCCGTCGATGGGGAAGTAGCCGGTCGTGGCGCCGTACTCGGGCGCCATGTTGGCCACCACGCAGCGGGTGCCGGCCGACAGGGTGCCGGCGCCGGGGCCGAAGAACTCCACGAACTCGCCGGAGACGCCGATGGCGCGCAGGCGCTGGGTCACGGTCAGCGCGAGGTCGGTGGCGGTGACGCCGGGCGCCAGGGCGCCGGTCAGGCGTACGCCGATGACGTCGGGAATGCGCAGCAGGGTGGGCATGCCGAACATGACCGTCTGCGCCTCCAGCCCGCCCACGCCCCAGCCCAGCACGCCGATGCCGTTGATCATGGGCGTGTGGCTGTCCGTGCCGATCATCATGTCCGGATGCAGGGCGATCCCGTCGGCGCCTTCCTGGCGGCAGACCACGGTGGCCAGCTGTTCCAGGTTGAGGGTGTGCATGATGCCGGTGCCCGGCGGATGGATGCGCACGTTGGACAGCGCCTGCGAGGCCCAGCGCAGGAACCGGTAGCGTTCCGCGTTGCGGCGCAGTTCCAGGTCCAGGTTGAGCTTCGCCGCATCGGGGCGGGCGTAGGCCTCCACCGCCAGCGAATGGTCCACCGACACGTCCACGGGCAGCACGGGGTTGAGCGCGCCGGGATCGGCGCCGGCCTCGGCCAGGGCGTCGCGCATCGCGGCGATGTCGACCAGCGCCGGCGTGCTGGTGGTGTCGTGCATCAGCACGCGCCCCGGCTGGAAGGCGATCTCGGCTTCGCTCGTGCCGTGCTCCAGCCAGCCGAACAGCGCGGCCACCGCCGCATCGCGCTCGGCGTCCCGCATGTTGCGCAGCGCATTCTCCAGCAGCAGCCTCAGCACCACCGGCAGGCGGAAGTAGGCCGCGCCATAGGCGCCCGGCAGGTCCGGGTAGGTGTACCGGGCGCCGTCCAGCGTGAAGCTGGCCAGGGAAGGCAGGGCATTGGTGTTTTCCATAGCTGCCATTTTTGCATATTGAATCTATAAAATGCAATTAAGTAAAAACCCGGCCGGCCATCCAGGCGGGCCGCAAAGGAGACTCACCATGCACGCAATCCGTACCTTGGCCGCCGCGGCGGCCCTGGCGTTCGCCTCGGCGACCCCGCTCCATGCCGCCGAGCCGGCCGGGGGCCGCCCCGTGACCCTGATCGTGCCCTTCGCCGCCGGCGGCGGGGTCGACGGGATGGGCAGGCTGCTGGCCGAGCGGCTGCGCGCGGAAATGCCGCAGGGCGTGGTGGTCGAGAACAAGCCCGGCGCCAGCGGCATGCTGGGCGCGCAGACGGTGGTGCGCTCCGCGCCGGATGGAACGACCCTGCTGCTGGGCTCGGCGGGCGAAACCGCGATCAATCCGCTGGTGTTCAAGAGCAAGATGCAATACCAGCCGGACAAGGACCTGGCGCCGATCGCGCTGATCGCCCGCGTGCCCAACGTGCTGGTCGCCAATCCCAAGCTGCCCGTGTCCAGCGTGGAGCAGCTGGTCGCCTACGGCCGCGCCCATCCGGACCGGCTGACCTACGCCACCAGCGGGGTGGGCAATCCGCAGCATCTGAACGGCGAGCTGTTGCAATCGCTGGCCGGGATCAAGATGGTGCACGTGCCGTACAAAGGCGCCTCCGCGCAACTGGTGGACGTGGCCGCCGGCAGCGTGGACCTGACTTTCGTCAGCCTGGCCGGCGCCCTGCCGTTCATCAAGAGCGGCAAGGTCAAGCCGCTGGCCGTCACCTCCGCCAAGCGCGCGTCGTTCGCGCCCGACATCCCCGCGGTGGCGGAGTACCCCCCCTTGGCGGACTACGCGCTGGAAAACTGGTTCGGCGTGTTCGTGCCGGCCGCCACGCCGGCGGACGTGCAGCGCAGGCTTGCCGAGTCCATCGGCCGGGCGCTGCGCGACGAGAAGCTGGCGGCCGGCCTGCGCGACCTGGGCGGCGAGGCGCAGGTCATGAGCCAGGACGAATTCCGCGAGTTCATCAAGGCGCAGACGGCGGTGTTCGCCAAGGTCGTGTCGGAGGGCGGCATCACGGCGGAAAACTGAGCGGCCATCGCGCCGGGGAGGCCAGGGCCCGCACGAGGCGTCTTTCGGGGTGAACGGGCCCCGGCCCGCTTGAAGTATGCTTACCCGCTTCCTGCTTCTTCCCCGGTTTGCCGCAATGACTGACTTTCCCTTTGACGCCGTGCTGTTCGATTGCGACGGCGTGCTGGTCGATTCCGAACCCATCACCAGCCGCGTGCTCACGCAAATGCTCAACGAGCTGGGCTGGGACATCGCGCACGAAGAAACCATGCGCATCTTCACGGGGAAGGCCGTCAGGGACGAATTGCCGCTGATCGAAGCCCGCACCGGCGCCACTCTCGGCCCGGACTGGTTCACCCAGTTCCGCGAGCGGCGCAACGACGCGCTGGACCGCGACCTTCTGGAAATCCCCGGCGCGCCGCAGGCGGTGCGAGCCTTGCACGGAAGGCTGGAGGGACGCATCGCCGTCGCCTCGGGCGCCGACCGCCGCAAGGTGGAGCTGCAATTGGCCAAGGTGGGCATCGCCGACTGCTTCGACGGGCGCGTCTTCAGCGGCCACGAAATGCCGCGCAGCAAGCCCCATCCCGACGTGTATCTTGCCGCGGCCGAGGCGCTGGGCGTGGACCCGCGACGCTGCGCCATCGTGGAGGACACGGTGACGGGCGCGACCGCGGGGGTGGCGGCGGGCGCCACCGTGTTCGGCTACAGCCCCGATGCCAACGGCCACAGCGGCGCCGAGGCGCTGCGCGGCGTGGGCGTGGCCCACGTGTTCACCGATATGAATCACCTGCCGGCGCTGCTGGCCGGCTGGCGCGCGGCCTGAACGCGCGCCGATCCCGGAACGCGCCTCAGCGCGCGTGGTTGGCGTACTGTTCGCCGCCGTCCAGGTCGATCACGGTGCCGCTCAGGTAGCCCGCGCGCGGCGAGGCGCCGAAGACGATCATGTCGGCCACTTCCTCTGGCTCCATCAGGCGGCCGAAGGGCAGGTCCGACAGGGTTTCCTGCCAGCGGCTTTCGTCGCCCCAGCGGGCCTGGGCGCGCTGCTTGGCCAGCGTCAGCACGCGGTCGGTGCGGGTGCGCGAGGGATTGACGCCGAAGACCCGAACGCCATGGCGCGGCGCCTCGCCGCCCAGGGCGCGGGTGAAGGCGATGAGCGACGCATTGGCCGCCGCGCCGCAGATGTAGTCGGCGCGCGGCGCCGATCCGGCCATGCCGATGATGTTGGCGATGACGCCCGCGCCCGCCACGCGCATGCGCGGGTAGTAGTGGCGCGCCAGCGCGATGTAGCCATGCACCTTCAGTTCCCAGCCGGCGCGCCAGCGCTCGTCCTGCACCTGGTCGAGCGAGCCGCCGGGCACCGCGCCGGCGTTGTTCACCAGGATGTCGATGTCGCCGGCCTCCTGGCTCAGGCGTTCCACCGCGCCGGGCTGCGCCAGGTCCAGCGTATGCGCGCGGGCCTGCCTGCCGGTCTGCGCGCCGATGGCTTGCGCGGCGGCGCTCAGGGCGGCGTCGTCGCGCGCCACCAGGATGGGCTCGGCGCCTTCGCGGGCGAAGGCGATGGCACAGGCCAGGCCGATGCCCTTGGATGCGCCCGTGATGAGCACGCGTTTACCGCCAAGCTGCAAATCCATGAAACCCTCCGATCGATTCACGGCCCGCGCCGCCGCGGGTCACCAGGGAAGGTTGTAAACCAGTTGTGCCCATATGTGCCAGTGCATGCGCGGCGCAGCGGCCGGCGCGCGCCGCCTGCTATGCTGCTTTCACCATTTCCCTCAAGGAGGCGGCGATGGCGGAAGTCTGGCTGGAAATCTGGTCCACGGTGCGCAGCGAGTTCGCCGACATCCCCGACGCCGGCGAAGCGACCCGCATCGTGCTTCGCCTGGGCGTGGCCGTGTGCCTGGGCGGGCTGCTGGGCTACGAGCGCGAGCGCAGCGGCAAGGCGGCGGGATTGCGCACCCACATGCTGGTGGCGCTGGGGGCCGCGATATTCGTGCTGGTGCCGCTGCAGGGCGGCATGGAAGTGGGCGACCTGAGCCGGGTGCTGCAGGGCGTGATCGCCGGCATCGGCTTCCTGGGCGCGGGGGCCATCATCAAGCTCGGCGACGAGCGCGAGATCCACGGGCTGACGACCTCGGCCAGCATCTGGATGACGGCCGCGATCGGCGTGGCGGCGGGCATGGGGCGCGAGGCCACCGCCGTCGTCAGCACGCTGATGGCGCTGTTCGTGCTGGCCGTGCTGCGCCGCGTCGAGGCGCGCATTTCCGCCAAGCAGGGAAACCGGGTGATTTCGCCGGGCTCGGAATAGCCGGCGCGCGGGCGGCGTCAGCTGCCGCCGGAGACGTCGATGAACGAACCGCTGGTGTAGCCCGCCTCGTCCGAGAACAGCCACATCACGGCGCCCGCGACTTCCTCCACGGTGCCGCCGCGGCGCAGCGGTATGGCGCCTTTCAGCCGGTCCACGCGGCCCGGCTCGCCGCCGCTGGCGTGCATGTCGGTGTAGATGGTGCCGGGACGCACGCCGTTGACGCGTATGCCCTCCGGCGCCACTTCCTTGGACAGGCCGATGGTCATCGTGTCCATCGCGCCCTTGGAGGCGGCGTAATCCACGTACTCGTTGGGCGAGCCCAGGCGCGCGGCGGCCGAAGACACGTTGACGATGGCGCCGCCCTGGCCGCCATGGCGCGTCGACATCCGGCGCACGGCTTCGCGGGCGCACAGGAACGCGCCGACCACGTTGGTGGCCAGGATGCGCTGCAGGCGCTCGGCGGTCATGCTGTCGACGCGCATCTGCTTGTCCAGGATGCCCGCGTTGTTCACCAGCGCGTCGATGCGGCCCAATTCTTCGTCCAGCGCGCGGAACATGCGCACCACCTGCGCCTCCTGGGAGACGTCGGCCTGCAGCGCGATGGCGCGCCCGCCTGCGCCGCGGATCTCGTCGACCACCGCCTGCGCGGCGTCGGCCCGGGCGTGATAATTGACGGCCACCGCGTAGCCGCGGCGGGCGGCCAGCCTGGCGATGGCGGCGCCGATGCCGCGGCTGCCGCCGGTGACGAGCATGACTTTGGACATGGCGTTTCCCTGGTCGGATTGCAGGAACGGCGGGCCCGCGCTGCGGGGGCGCCGGATTACGGCTTCATTTGTACCAGCACGAATTCGTTGCCGTACAGGTCGATGAAATGGGCGTACACGGTGGCGGCCTCGTGCACGGGTTCGCGGGTGAAGCGCACGCCCCGGGCGGCGAAGCGGGCGTGGTCGCGCACCACGTCGTCGGTATGGAATACGCCTACCGGCTGGCCGCCGGTCTGGTCGCCGACGCGGTCGCGCTGCGCCTGGGTGAGCGCCTGCAGCAGCCAGACGCCCACCGAGGGTTGTTCGGGCAGGCGCAGGTGCACATAGCGTTGCGGGCCCACGGGCAGATCCGCGTAGACTTCCATCTCCAGTTTGTCGCGGTAGAAGGCGATGGCGGTGTCGTAATCGTTCACGAGCAGGACGAGACGGCCCAGCGAATGCATGTCAGGTTTCTCTTTCAGAGGTTGAGCTTGCGGCTATGCTAACCCGTAAGACGGGGCCCATCCGTCATTCGGCCTCCCGCAGCAGGCGCAGGCCCACCAGCGGGTAGCGGGTTTCCTGCGTATTCCAGTTGCGGAACGAGGCCCGCGTGTACAGCGCCCAGGTGTGCCAGGAGCCGCCCCGCCGCACGCGCACGTTGCCGCTGGCCGGCCCTTGCGGGTCGTCCACGGGCGAATGCGCGTAGTAATCCTCGCCGTACCAGTCCGACACCCATTCCCACGCGTTGCCGTGCATGTCGTACAGGCCGAAGGCGTTGGGCGCGTAGCTGGCGACCGGCGCGGTGAAGGCATGGCCGTCGCCGCGCTGCGAGGCGAAAGCGGCCCAGCGGGTCCAGAACGGGGCGGCCTGCGCGTCGAAGCCGTTGCCCGCGTCCGGCATGCCCGCGGGGTCGTCGCCGTTCTGGTAGCGGGTGCGCGTGCCGGCGCGGCAGGCGTACTCCCATTCGGCCTCGGTGGGCAAGCGGTAGATCTTGCCTTCGCGCTGGGTGAGCCAGCGCGCCAGCGCGGCGGCGTCGTTCCAGCTGATGTTCACGACGGGGTGGTCGTCGCCCTGGGCGAAGCCCGGGTTGCGCCACGAGTAGCGGCGGTCGCGCCCTTCGAAGGCGTCGCCGCTCTCGGATTTCTCGGGGTCGTATTGCGCGTTGTAGCCGTAGCCTCCGGTTCCGTCGGCCTCGGATTCGGGCACGTAGCCGGAGGCTTCGATGAAGCGGCGGAACTGCCCCACGGTGACTTCGGTGCGCTCCAGGTAGAACGGGCGGGTGATGCGGACGGTGTGCACCGGCGCCTCGTCGGCCAGTTGGGCGTAGCGGTCGGGCGGGTACTGGGGGTAGGCGCGGGCCAGCGACTCGGGCGATTCGTCGCTGCCCATCTGGAACGTGCCGGCGGGGATGAGCAGGAACGTCATGCCCAGGGAATTCTCGATCCGGGCCGGGGGCGGTTCGGCGGACCAGGACGGGGCCGCGATCAGGAGGGACAGCAAGGCCTGCAGGGAGCGTGTACGCATGGGAGTCCGGGGCGCGGGGCGGGGAGGTGCGCAATGGTAGAGCCGTCGCGGCGGGCCGGCCAGTGGCGGACAACCCTCATGCCCGGCGCGCCCGTCAGCCGGCCTTGCGGATGGTGAAGTTGATGCGCGCGCTGCCCAGGCGGGGATGCGGCAGGTCCTTCAAGGGCAGGACGCCGTGGTAGCGCAGCCGGTCCGCGCCGCCCCAGACCACCACGTCGCCATGGAAGAGCGGGGTGCGCGAGGCCCGGTCGCCGCGCGCGTCGCCGCCGAACAGGAAGACGGCGGGCATGCCCAGCGACACCGACACGATGGGCGCGCTGTAGTCGCGCTCGTTGCGATCCTGGTGCAGCGACAGCCGCGATCCCGGCGCGTACCGGTTCACCAGGCAGGCGTCCGGCGCGAAGCCGGGAAAGCCGGCCTCGTCCGCGGCGGCCCGCGCCAGCTCGACGAAGGCATCGGGCATGTCGGGCCACGGCTGGCCGGACAGCGGGTCCTGGCGGGTATAGCGGTAGCCGCGGGCGTCGCTGGTCCAGCCCAGGGCGCCGCAGTTGGTCAGCGCCACCGACATGGTGTAGCCGCCAGGCGTTTCCATGTGGCGAAAGGGCGAGCGCGCCGTCACGGCGTCGACCCCGGCGAGCAGCGCCTCGACCCGCGGCAGGGCGAAGCCGCGCAGCACCACCGACTGCGGGCCGAGCGCGACGCGGCCGGCCTGCGCGGGGGCGTCGTCGCCGAAGAGGTCCAGGTTCGAGGCCATGTCCGGCCGCCTACAGCAGCGGCTCCAGGGGCAGCAGCGATACGAACCACAGCGACATGCGCTGCCACAGGGTGGTGCCGGGCTCGGTGTCGTGGCGGATGGTCTGGTCGCCGCGCTGTTCCAGCCAATAAAGCCGGCCCTTGTCGTCCAGGCAGACGCGGTAGGCGGCGGTGGGGATCTCGCGGTCGAAGGCCTCGGCGATGCGGCCGGCCAGCGTGGGGCTGTCGATGACGAAGCCCAGTTCGGTGTTCAGCCTGGCCGAGCGGGGATCGAAATTGAACGAGCCCACGAAGATCCGCCGCCCGTCGACGGCGAAGGTCTTGGCGTGCAGGCTGGAGCCGGAACTGCCGAAGGGGCCCATGCTCTTGTTGCGCTCGACCTCGGCGGACATGCGCTTCATTTCGAAGAGTTCGACGCCGCTGGCCAGCAGGTCCTTGCGGCGCTTGGCGTAGCCGGAATGCACCACCGCGACGTCCGTGGCTTCCAGCGCGTTGGTCAGCACCTTGACCTTGACGCCGCTTTGCGCCATCTGCGCGAAGGCCTGGGTGCCGCTGGCCGTGGGCACGAAGTACGGCGACACCAGTTCCAGGTCCGTGGCGGGCGTGCCCACGATCTCGTGCAGCTGGTGCGGCAGCATCGCCTCGGGCGGCGCGGTGCCGAGCGTCTTGCGCGGATCGTCGCTCACCATGCGCGTGTCGGCCCATTCCAGCGTCAGCTCGCCCTGCAGCAGTTGCCGGATGAAGGGCAGCTTGCGCATGGCGGCGGCATAGGCCGCCGCCTCGGGCGAACGTTCCACCTGCGTGGCCGCCTGTGCCAGCGCTTCGAGGCGGCCGGGCGCGGGCTGCTTCAGCAGGCGGTCCACGGGGTAGGCGGAGTCGCTGGCCCAGTAGCGGTCGAAATCGGTGGAAACGTCGTTGACGGCGGCGCCGATGGCCAGCACGTCCAGGTCGGTGAAGAGCACGCCGCTGGCCGCCCCGAAATACTCGTCGCCGACGTTGCGGCCGCCGATGATGGTGGCCTGGTTGTCGGCGGTGAAGGACTTGTTGTGCATGCGGCGGTTCAGCCGGCTGAAGTCAGTGACGTAGCCCAGCGGCTTGGGCCAGCGCAGCACGAAGGGGTTGTACAGCCGGACCTCGATATTGGGGTGCGCGTCCAGCGCGGACAGCTCGTCGTCCAGCCCCGAGGTGCCGTTGTCGTCCAGCAGCAGCCGCACCCGCACGCCGCGCTCGGCGGCTTCGTGCAGGGCTTCCAGCAGCATGGTGCCCGTCATGTCCTTGTGCCAGATGTAGTACTGCACGTCCAGGCTGCTGTGGGCCGCGCGCGCCAGCATCATGCGCGCGGCGAACGCATCGTAGGCGTCGGGCAGCGGGTGGATGCCGGACTTGCCGGGATGGGCGGCCGCCATCGGCGCGATGGCCCGGCCCAGCGGGGTGGCTTGCGACGCCTCGGGCGTGAGGGCGCGCGATTCGCTGCGTTTGTCCAGGGTGGGCAAGCCGCAGCCGCTCAGGAAGCTCAGGCAGAGGGCGGTCATGATCAGGGGTTTGGCCAATTGCATGACCCGTATTGTGCCGAAATCGCGGCTCGGGCCGGGGGAGAAACTTGACGGTTTTCCGTATTTGAGAGAAATTCTCTTATATGGAAAAAACAAATCCCGCCGATGTCGGCCTGGACCGGCGCATCGCCGACCGGCTCAAGGCCCTGCGCCAGGAGCGCGGCTGGTCCCTGGACGAACTCGCGAGCCGCGCCGGCGTCAGCCGCGCCACGCTGTCGCGGCTGGAGAACGCCGAGGTCAGCGCCACCGCCAGCGTGCTCGGCAAGCTGTGCGCCGCCTATGGCTTGACCATGTCGCGCCTGATGCGCATGGTCGAGGACGAATTCTTGCCGCTGGTGCCCCAGCAGGCGCAGGCCGTATGGGTGGACGACAGCGCGGGTTTTCGCCGCCGCTCGGTGTCGCCGCCGGCGCAGCAGCTGGCGGGCGAGGTGCTGGCCTGCGAACTGGATGCCGGCGCGCGCATTGCCTATGAGCGCTCGCCGCGGCCGGGCCTGGAGCACCACCTGCTGATGCTGGAAGGCGAACTGGCCATCGCCGTCGACGGCCAGGCCTACCGCCTCGGCCCGGGCGATTGCCTGCGCTACCAGCTGTCCGGCGCCAGCGAATTCTCCACCCCGCCGCACAGCGGCGCCCGCTACCTGCTTTTCATCGTCTGAGCCCGCCATGCCCGAATCGAATCTTGAATTGACGCTGTTGTCGGCGGACGCCGCCGAGGCTTTGCTGGCGGAGCTGGCCGGCCTGCTGCACGCCTGCGTGGAGGGCGGCGCCAGCGTCAGCTTCGTCTTGCCGTACTCGCCGGAGGACGCGCGCGCGTTCTGGCAGGCCAAAGTATTGCCGGCCGTCGCCGACGGCACGCTGGCGCTCTGGGTGGCCCGCCAGGACGGGCGGGTCGCCGGGTCGGTGCAGCTGGATTGCGATACGCCGCCCAATCAGCCGCACCGCGCCGAAGTGCGCAAGCTGCTGGTGCATCCCGATTTCCGCCGCCGCGGCATCGCCCGCGCGCTGCTGCGCGAAGCCGAGGCGCTCGCGGTCCGCCGGGGGCGCAGCCTGATCACGCTGGACACGCGCACGGGAGACAGCGCGGAACCGCTGTACGCGTCGATGGGTTACCGGACGGTGGGCGTGATCCCGGGGTTCAGCCGCGATCCGCGCGACGCGGGCAGGCTGGACGGCACGACGATCATGTACAAGCCGCTGTGACCGGCCAGGGGGGCGGTCAGGCCAGGGGCTTGATGCCCACGCTGTAGGGAGGGGCGTTGCCGCGCGCGGCGGCCTTGATCTTCAGCATCGAGCCGCCGGGGGTGAACTCGAATTCCTGGTAGGGCACTTCGAACCATTGGTGGAAGCTGGTGCGCGAGAATTCCGGCACCCAGACCTTGGCGCGCTTCGGATCGCAGTGGAATTCCACGAGCGTGCGGTCGATGCCCAGCGGCCGGGTGTTGCCGATGCGGTAGCTGACTTTCAGCTCGGCGCGTTCGGTCGCGCCGGGGCGCCAGCTCAGGCCGATGGATTCCATGAAATGTTCGATCGCCTCAATGCCGCGATGCATAGCTGACTCCGGATGCGGACGGACGCCGGGCGCCCGCCAAGAAAAACGTCCCTGCCAACGTCGTGGCGGGAAAACAGACGGATTATCCGTCATTCCCGGCCCGGCTGCCCGGCGGGAAGCCGCGCGTCGGCGCCCTGCCTGCCGTCCCGCGGCTTGCATCCTCTCAATCGCCGCCATTGAGTAAAGCAAATGGACGCGCCGCGCCATGGCCCGCACCATGGCGGCTAGGTCCTCTATAAGACCGGCGGCATCCGCGCCGGTCCGGACGCCATATTCAAGGAGTCGTCATGGCGAATTTCATACTTGCATTGGTCAACGCGGAACTCTCCCTCTTCGGCGTCGCGACGCCGGCCGAGCCGGTCTCCGAACCCGCCGAGGCGGACGCGGGAACCGCGCCGCGCTTCGACAGCGAGCACTACCGCAGCGCCCTGGGCTGAGGGCGCGCCGGATCGCAACGGCGCAGGAATAGGCAGATTTCACGCAAGAACGAGCCTGTACGCCCGGGCTCGCGATTCTTACCATCCCTACACGGAATCGGAGACCGCCGCGCAGTCGGCGGCGGCCCCGGTCCGCCAGACATGCCGGCATGCGGCCGGCATGGCAAGCAAGGGAAGGGAATCGCATGAATACCGAGAAAATCTGGTTGGTGACGGGCGCGTCGGCGGGGCTGGGCCTGATCCTGGTGAAACTGCTGCTGGCGCAGGGGCACAAGGTGGCCGCGACGTCCCGCGATGGCGATGCGCTGCTGGACGCCGTGGGCGCCAAGCTGGAAGGCAGTTTCCTGCCGCTGACGGCGGACCTGGCCGACGAGCGCCAGGCCCGGCGGGCGGTGGATGCCGCGGTCACCGCTTTCGGCGGGCTGGACGTGGTGGTCAACAACGAGGGCCATGGCCTGCGAGGCGCGCTGCACAGCCTGTCGGATGACGCGCTGCGCGGCCATTTCGACGTGAATGTGTTCGGCATGCTGAACGTGCTTCGCGCCGCCTTGCCGCGCCTGCGCGCGCAGCGCGGCGGACACGTGTTCAATATTTCGTCCATCCTGGGATTCGACGGCGGCTGCGAAGAATGGGGCGCCTACAGCGCCACCAAGTTCGCCGTCAGCGGCCTGACCGAGGCCCTGGCGGCGGAGGCGGCGGCGGATGGCATCCGCGTGTCGCTGGTGTATCCGGGCGCGATGCGCGCGACGGACGCGCCGGAAACCGCGGCGCGCCTTGCGCAGGGCCGCGAGGCGGGCGACCCGGCCAAGATGGCGCAGGCGCTGATCAACGCCGCCCAGGCGCAATACGCGCCGCTGCACCTGTTCCTGGGGCGCGACGCGTTCGACCAGGCGCGCGCCAAGATCCATTCGGTGCAGCAGGAACTGGCGCGCTGGCGCGAGATGTCGGTGTCCATCGGTTTCGCCGACGAGCGGCGGCTGGCCGCCTAGCGCCGCCCGCGGGCGCCGGGCGGCGCTAGGCGGCGAGGCCGCGCGCGGCCTGGTATGCGCCCAGGATGGCCAGGCTGATCATGAAGCAGAGCTTGAACGTGCGCGCCGAAAGCCTGGCGCGCAACCACTGGCCCAGGGCCATGCCGGCCAGCGCGGGCAGCAGCATGAGAAGGGACGCGCCCGCGGCCCCGGGCGTGTAGCCGCCATTGAGCCAGAGCCCCGCGGCCAGCGCCACGGTGGAGACCGTGAACGAAATTCCCATGGCCTGTATCAGGCCGTCCTTGCCCAGGTTCAGCGCCTGCAGGTAGGGCACGGCGGGGATGACGAACACCCCGGTGGCCGCCGTGATCACGCCGGTGACGGCGCCGACCGCGGCGCCCAGCCAGCCCTCGTGCCGGGCGGGCATCCTTGGCGGCGAGCCGAACAGGCCCCAGGCGGCATAGGCCACCAGCGCCACGCCCAGGCAGACGCCGGCCCAGCGGCCGGAAGGCGCGCCCAGCGCCAGCGCGCCGGCGATCGTGCCGGCGCAGATGCCCGCCTGCATGCCGGCGATGCGGCGCAGGGTCGCGGGGAACGTCGGCCAGGGCCGCGCCTGCCACAGGTTGGTGATGAGCGAGGGCACGATGAGCAGGGCCGCGGCCTGGGCCGGCGCCATGATCAGCGCCAGCATGGCCATGGAAATGGTCGGCAGCCCCAGCCCGACCACGCCCTTCACCACCCCGGCAAGGATGAATACGCCGATGGTGGCGGCAAGCAGCGCGGGCGTGCCGCCCGGCAATGCGTCGAACGGATTCATGGCGCCTCGCATGGGGCGGTGTAGGCATCGCCTCGCGGACGGCCGAACAGGGCGTAGGCCGTGTCGGCCATTCCCCCGGCATCCTGGCGCGCTGCGCGCAGCAGCCACAGCCGCCCTTCGCACAGATCGGCGGCGAGGGCGGAACCGTAGAGCGCGGGGGCGCCGATCAGCGCCATGCCCAGCATGCGCTGGGCCGGCGCGTGGCCGCCGCGGGCCGAGGCGCGCAGCCATTGCGCCATGGCGGCATAGTCGCCGAGAGTCTGGGCTTCGAGCGCCAGCGCGTACTGCTGCGCCGGCGTGATCGGCGGGCCGAGTTCGTTTCCGGCTTCGGCCATGCCTGAGGCATGCAGCGTCAATGCCATCAGGGCCATTGCCGGCCATCGCGCCACGACGTGGCCTGTCTTCAGGATACTCATGATTTTCCCCGGGAAAATGGGCAGGAACCCATTGTGCGGCCCGGCGGTGCCGATCCGGGATCGGGAAGTTGCGTAGCCAGGCTATGGGAGGGCCTGAGGCTTGCGTGCTACGCTTTCCGCATGCGATTCGACCTCACCGACCTGCGGCTCTTCCTCAACGTGCAGGAAACGGGCTCCATCACGGCCGGCGCCCGGCGCTCCCACATGACGCTGGCCTCCGCCAGCGAACGCGTCCGCGGCATGGAGGACGCGCTGGGCGTGCCGCTGCTGTTGCGCGGTCCGCGCGGCGTCGAGCCCACGCCGGCGGGCCGTACCCTGGCACACCACGCCCGCGTAGTGCTGGCGCAGATGGACCGCATGCGCGGCGAACTGGACCACTACGGACAGGGAATGAAGGGGCTGGTGCGGGTGCTGTGCAACACCACCGCGCTCAGCGAATACCTGCCGCCGGTGCTGGGCGCCTTTCTCAAGGACCATCCCCGCGTCTCCGTCGACCTGGAGGAACGCCTGAGCCATGAGATCGCCGACGCGCTGCGCGCGGGCGCCTGCGACATCGGCGTGCTGGCCGACTCCGCCGACCTGCACGGGCTGCGCACGACCCCGTTCCGGCACGATCCCCTGAGCCTCGTGGTGCCGGCGGACCACCCGCTGGCCGGGCAGTCCGCCGTCATGCTGGCGGACGTGGCGGACCAGGAGTTCGTGGGGCTGGTCGAAGGCAGCGCCTTGCAGGAGCACATCGCCCATCATGCGCGGCGCGACGGCAAGGTCTTGTCCTACCGCGTGCGGCTGCGCAGCTTCGACGCCGTGTGCAGGATGGTGGGGCAGGGGGTGGGCATCGGCATCGTGCCCCGCGTGGCCGCGGCGCGCTACGGGCGCGCGGCGGGCGTGCGGCGCGTGGCCCTGGCCGACGACTGGGCCGCGCGCGACCTGGTGCTGTGCGTGCGGGACACGCTTCCCGCCTATGCGGCCGAGCTGGTGGACTACGCCCTGCGCGATGCGCCCGTCCCGCGGGGCGCCGGGGCGAAGGCGCGCAATGATCGCGCCGGACCCCCAGGGCCTGTGCGAGGCTCCTTTTAGTGTTAACAGGCCCTAGACGCGGGCCGGTCCCGGCGTTAGCGTTGAACCCTCGTCCTTCCGCCCGCGGTTCCTCACGCGCCCGTCATGCCCGCCGATCCGTCCCTCGTCGCCCCGCCCCATGCCCCCGATCCGCTGGTCTGCAACGGCGCGGCGCTGCGCAAGGCCACCCGGCGGGTGTCGCAGCTGTATGACGCGGTGCTGGCGCCTTGCGGCCTGAAGGTGTCGCAGCACTCGATCCTGATGCACATTGCGCGGGCCGGCACGCCGTCGATGACGGACCTGGCGCGGGCGATGGTGCTGGATCGGTCCGCGCTGGCCCACAATCTCAAGCCGCTGGAGCGCGACGGCTATGTGCAGACTTCGCGCGACCCGTTGGACGGCCGCAGCCGCCGCGTGGCGCTGACCGACGCGGGGCGCGCCAAGCTGGCGGAATCCCGGCGCCTGTGGCGCGAGGCGCAGCGCCGCTTCGAGTCGGCCTATGGCGCCGACCGCGCCACCGCCCTGCGGCGCTCGCTGGCCGAGATTTTCTCCGAGGAGTTCGCGCTGGCCTTCAGCCGCGGCTAGCGGCGGGCGCGGGCCGTTCCCAGGATCGCGACGGCGCCCAGCACGCAAGCCATGCCGTACAGTTGCTGCGCGGCCAGGGACTCGCCCAGCAGGCCGGCGGCCAGCGCCACCGCCGACACCGGAGCCAGCGCGGTGAAGAGCGCGGCTTCCGCGCCCCGCACCCGGGCCGAGCCCGCATACCAGAGCACGAAGCCGCCCACCGTGGGCACCAGCGCGTAATAGGCCGTCGCCGCCAGGGCGGGGACGGACAGGGACAGCGTCCAGGGCGCCTCGGCGAGGCTGGCCAGGGCCGAAAAGGCGAGGCCGAAAGCGGCCATGACGGCCGAGAGCGCCAGCGGCGCCACCGGCATGCGCAACCGCTTGTTGAGCAGGATGAACAACCCCTCGCACAGCACCGCGCCCAGGATCAGCGCATTGCCCGCGAGCGACGAGTCGCCGCCGCCGGCGGCATGGCGCGTCATGAGCCAGACGCCGAAGCCCGCCACGGCGATGGCGGCCAGCGTGGCCTTGCCCGGCCGCTCGCCCAGCAGCAGGATGGCGATCGCTGCCGAGACCAGGGGCAGGGTGCCCAGGATGATGCCGCCATCCACCGCGGAGGCGCGCTGCAGGCCCGCGATCAGCAGCGCGGTGTAGCCCACGCTGCCGGCGATGGCCTGCGCCGCCAGCAGCAGCCAGTCGCGGCGGTCCAGCCGCGGCAGCCGCGCGCCGGTCAGCGCCATCAGGAGGCCGAAGCACGGCAGCGCCACGGCGAATCGCAGGGCGGTCGCGGTGAAGGGCGGCAGGCCCGTTCCGATTATCTTGCTGGCGACCACGGTGCTGCCCACCAGCACCATGGCGGCCGCGAGGTAGAAATAGCCTTGAGTCCGGCTGTTCATGGCCCGTCCGCATCCTTCGTCGAGAAAAGCCGCAGCGTAGGCCGCGGCGCGCGGCGGGGTCTTGAACGAAATTGCGGGGATCAGCCGGCGGCCTGGGCGTAGCGCCCCGGCGAGAGGCCGTAGGCGCGAACGAACAGCCGCGTCATGTGGCTCTGGTCGGCGAAGCCGCCGGCGGCCGCGGCCTCGGCCAGCGCCGTTCCGCCCCGGATCAGGCTGCGCGCCAGCAACAGCCGGCGCTGCACCTGGTAGGCGTGCGGCGTCAGGCCGGTGGCCCGGGTGAAGGCGCGCAGCACTTGATAGCGGCTCAGGCCGCTGGCCGCGGCCAGGTCGGCCAGCGACAGCGCGGCGGCCGGATCGTCGTCGATCAGGCCGCGGGCATGGCGGATGGCGTCGGGGACGGCGCGGGGCGCGCGCCGGCCGGCATCGGGGAGGGGCGCGCCGGCCCGGGCCAGTATGCGCAGCAGCAGGGCGTCGCAGGCCAGCGGCGCGGCGCCGGCCGTCGCCTGCGCGTAGAGCGCCAGCACGTCGCGGGCCAGCGCGGGATGGTCCTGGGCGGGGTGTTCGAATTCATAGGCGCGCCCGCCGGCTCGGAGCGCGTCGGCGGCGTCGGCCACCACTTCCGGATCGAGGTACAGCATCTGCCAGGCGCGCACGCCGTCGCCCAGCGGGGCGCCATCGTGCACTTCGCCGGGATTGACCGTGATGACGTGGCCGGGGCCGGCCTGGACCTGCCCGCGGCCGCTGTGCGATACCTGGGCGCCCTGGCGGATGACGCCGATGCCGAACTGCTCGTGCGTGTGCCGCGCGAAGGCGTGCCGGCTGTGCGCGGCAACGGCCTGCACGCCGGCGAGCGCGCTGCGGTGCATGACGAACTGGCCTGGGCTCATGGGGGAGGCGCGGAAGAGGGCTTGCGGGCAGTATCGCCCGCGCGGCCCCGCGCGATCAAGCTGGGGCCTGTTAACAGGCCCTAGTGCAGCCCGTTCCAGCGGGCCACCGCGGGTTCCGCCGCCGCCCATTTCCACTGGCCGCCGGGCTGGCGGCAGATCAGGCTGGCATAGGCGGGCGCGGGCGCGTCCTCCTGCTCCACCGTGAACAGCACTTCCCGGCAGCGGGTCAGCGGCGTATCGATGTCGCGCACCACCTGGATGCCGCCGCGTTCGTTGCCCACCGGCAGCGCGTGGCGGATCTGCCATTGCCGGACCTGGCCGATGGGCAGTTCGCCCGCGGCATTGGCCATGACGTTCTGCTGGTCGTTCTTCCATTCGCGCAGGACGTACTTCACGCTGGCGTCGACCGCCGCCTGCACCGTGACGCCGATGGCGTAGCCGGCCACCGGATTGGCCGTGGCGGCGCCGCTGACGGTGCCGACCACGGCGCCGGTCGCGCCGCCGATGGAGGAACTCTGGCATCCGGCCAGTCCCAGGCTGGCGGCCGCCGCCAGCAAACAGGCTGCGCGCATCACTGCAGGGAACCCCAGCGCGCGGTCGCCGGTTCGGCGCTGGCCCAGCGCCACTGCGCGCCGTCCCGGCAGACGGTGGTGACGTAGAACTCGCGCGCCGGCGGCGCGCCGGCCTTGTCGGCGGGGGTGTCGATGGAGAACACCACTTCCTTGCACTCCAGGTCCACGCCGCCGATCAGCCGGCTGACCGTGACCTGGCCTTGCGCGTCGCTCTCGATGGGGAGCTGGTGCTCGACCCGCCAGCTGGCGACTTTGCCTACCGCCAGCGGGCCGGCGGCCATGGCGATCGCATCCTGTTCTTCGCCGCGGGTCTTGCGTTGCGCGTAAGCCAGGGCGGCCTTCGCGCCGGCCTGCACGCCCAGGCCGATGCCGGTGGCCACCGTGGCGTTGTCCGTGACTTTGTTGGCGATGGCGGTGCCGGCGATACCGGCGGCGGCGCCGGTGCCTTCGCTCAGCAGCGAACTGCAGCCCGACAGCGCCGCCAGCGCGGCCAGGCCGGCAAGGGCTGTCGCGCCCCGGACGATCGCGCCGCGGCCGGCGGCGATAGGCGGAAATATGAACGACAAGCTGCTTGCCCTCCTGCGTGATGCTTGGCGCGGCAAGTATAGGAGGGCGGAAGGCCGCGCCGGTAGCGGATTTGCATTTGTTGGCAATTTTCCGCCGGCCGGTTAGCCCGGCGCGCGCGCGCCCTTGGTGTAGACCTCGCGCAGCGCGGCGGCGAACAGCGCGTCGACGTTGCGGCGCAGGCCGTCGGAGCGCGTGAACAGCGAGATCGGCGGCAGGGTCCAGTCGAACGAGTACGGCACGATGGCCGCGCCGGCGATGCGCACCAGCTCGTCGGCGATGTCGGCGGGCAGGATGGTGACCGCGCGGTCGCTGGCGACGATCATTTCGCCGATCAGCTTGGACGAGTCGCTCTGCACCGAAGGGGGCGGGGGCGCCAGCCCGGCGCGCAGGAAGATGTCGGCCACCTGTTCGCGGATCGGGCTGCCCGGCGTGCCGAGGATCCAGTCCAGGTCGGCTAGCCGGTTCCATTCCAGCCGCGACCGGCCCAGCCGGGCGGCCAGCCGGCGGCTGGCGATCAGCCGCGGCTGCTGACGGTACAGCACCTCGAAGGCGATGTTCGTCATGTCCACCGAGGGCGTGGCCCAGCCGACCACCATGTCCAGGGTGTGGTCGCGCAGCTGGCGCAGCAGGGCCGGGCCCTGGCCTTCATGGATGGTCGCCGTGATCTGGCGGCCCTGGGGCAAGATGCGGCTGATGGCGGACGACAGCATCTGGCCCGACACGAAGGGGATGACGCCGATATGCAGGTGGGCCGCGTGGCCGGCGGCCACGGCCTCCATTTCCTGGACCAGGTGCCCCAGGTCGTGCACCAGGGCGCGGGCGCGGGCCAGCACCACGGCGCCCAGCGGCGTCGGGGTCATGCCCCGGACGGAACGGTCGAACAGCGGCACGCCGAACATGTTTTCCAGTTCGGCCAGGGCATTGGTGACCGCCGGCTGGCTGGTGGCCATGTGCTCGGCCACCCGGGTCAGGGACCCGTGCTGCTCGATCTGCAGCAGCAGCATCAGGTGGCGCATCTTCAGCCGGGAGGTCAGTTTCCGGACGACGAGGTCCGGATCGAAGGCGGTCATGGGTGATGCATAAGGTAAAGGTAATGGAACAATATTAAAACCGAATGATCTCCTTATGTCTTGGGGCCTAGAATTTTCCAGACATCAAGACAGGAGGCGCTGCCCCATGAATAACCAGTCGGACCGCCAGGCGGCATTGGACTATCACGAATACCCCACCCCGGGAAAGATCTCCGTCATGGCCTCCAAGCCGCTGGTCAACCAGCGCGACCTGGCCCTGGCGTATTCCCCCGGCGTCGCGGCCGCCTGTGAAGAAATCGTGGCCGATCCGGCCAATGTGTTCCGTTACACCGCCCGCGGCAATCTCGTGGGCGTGATCACCAACGGCACGGCGGTGCTGGGCCTGGGCAATATCGGCGCGCTGGCGTCGAAG